>VOFF01000189.1_pt1 | contig 446000 bp, 432 predicted proteins | sample 5384061 | NCBI WGS metagenome assembly VOFF01 (sample SAMN12384725, study PRJNA508395) | human gut metagenome | isolation source: healthy gut E | host: Homo sapiens | reverse complement strand
GATGTGTCCCTGCGTGACATCACATTCCAGAACAATGTGGGTTTTCCGATAAACCGAGTGGAGAAAATCGGATATATCCAAAAGCTATTGGAACAGGAAAAAACCGAATTACTCCCCGAAGAAAAAACGGAAGCTCCTGCTGTTCCTATTGTAGACCGTCATAATTTCCGTATTAACGATGACGCCATCGGTGTCGGCGGAGCAAAAGAAAAGTTCCGTAACAATATGGCGGCAATCAACCTGCTGCACGAGCTTGAAATCGAAAAACTGCAACCTGCTTCTGTGTCGATGACCGCAGAAAACCGTATTAAGGGACTTATCCAAATCCGTGACTGTGTGCGTAAGCTCATTGAGTATCAGACCGAGGATTACCCAGAGGAAATGATATGCACCGAGCAGGAAAAAAACCTCAATGATGAGGGCAACTTCAAACGGAAGGCGGATATGTTCACGAAGCGGACTATCAAGCCCCACCGAGAAGTAACTTCGGTTGAAACAGCAAGTGAAGCCCTTGCCCTCTCTATCGGGGAGAAAGCCCGTGTTGATTTGCCTTATATGGAGCAGCTCACAGGCAAAACGCAGGCTGAGCTTGTGCAGGATTTACAAGGTGTTATCTTCAAAGTACCGAACTGTGAGCCTGTTTCCTATGTAGCCGCAGACGAGTATCTGTCGGGAAATGTCCGCAACAAGCTGACGGTTGCGGAGCTTGCTGCGAAGAATGACCCAGAGCTTGCAGTCAATGTGGATGCCTTGAAAAAGGTCATTCCCAAAGACCTCTCGGCGGCGGAAATCTCTGTCCGTCTGGGTGCGACTTGGATACCGCAGGAAGATATACAGCGGTTTGTGATGGAGCTTTTAACTCCGTCAAGCTATGCCGTAGGAAGATTAAAGGTACGATACACCCCGATAAACGGAGACTGGTTCATAGAGAATAAAAGCTCCGATATGGGGAATGTAAAGGCGGACAGCACTATGGTACGAAAAGAGCTTCCGCCTATCGTATTATTGAGGACACCTTAAATCTGCGTGACACCCGTATCTTTGATTATGTGTATGACGAACACAGCAATAAAAAAGCGGTGTTCAATGCAAAGGAAACCACGGCGGCACAGGCGAAGCAGGAAGTCATCAAGCAGGCGTTTCAGGATTGGATATGGAAAGCCCCAGAACGGCGAAACCGCCTTGTCCGTTATTACAACGACACTTTTAACTCTGTGCGACCCCGTGAGTATGACGGAAGCCATATCACTTTCGGAGGTATCAGCCCAGAAATCACACTAAGACCCCATCAAGTCAATGCCATCGCCCATATCCTTTATGGCGGCAATACGCTCCTTGCCCATAAGGTGGGAGCAGGCAAAACCTTTGAAATGGTAGCCGCCGCACAGGAAAGCAAATGGCTCGGCTTATGCCAGAAATCCATGTTTGTTGTGCCAAATCATCTTGTCGGTCAGTGGGCTTCCGAGTATCTGCGGCTCTATCCGAGTGCAAATATCCTTGTTACAACAAAGCGGGATTTTGAAACAGGAAACCGTAAAAAGTTCTGCGGCAGGATTGCCACAGGCGACTATGATGCAGTCATTATCGGGCATTCGCAGTTTGAAAAAATCCCGATGAGCATAGAACGCCAGAGGGAGCAGTTGGAAAAGCAGCTTGATGATATTGAGCGTGGCATTGACGATGTGCAGGCTTCCAAAGGAGAGCAGTTCACGGTCAAACAGCTAATGAAAACCCGAAAGGCAATCAAGACGAAGCTCGAAAAACTCAACGACACCAAGCGTAAGGATACGGTTATCGACTTTGAACAGCTCGGCGTTGACAGGCTTTTCATTGATGAGAGCCATTTTTATAAGAATTTGTACCTCTACACCAAGATGCGGAATATAGGCGGTATCGCCCAGACCGAAGCCCAGAAATCAAGCGACCTCTTTATGAAGTGCCGCTATCTGGACGAAATCACGGGCAACCGTGGCACGGTTTTCGCAACGGGTACGCCTGTTAGCAATTCAATGGTTGAGCTGTACTCCGTTCAGAGGTACTTGCAGTATGACACCCTTGCACAGAACGGTTTGCAGCATTTTGACAGTTGGGCTTCTACCTTTGGAGAAACGGTTACAGCTCTGGAATTAGCACCCGAAGGCACGAATTACCGAGCCAAGACGAGGTTTGCCAAGTTCTATAACCTGCCAGAGCTGATGCAGATGTTCCGTGAGGTGGCGGATATTCAGACCGCCGATATGCTAAAGCTCCCCGTGCCAAAAGTCAATTACCACAATATTAAGACCAAGCCGAGCGAGATGCAGACTGAGATGGTAGCTTCCCTTGCGAAGCGGGCTGAGAAAGTCAGGGCAAGGCTTGTCGAGCCTAATATCGACAATATGCTCAAGATAACCAATGACGGACGGAAACTGGCTCTTGACCAGAGAATGATTGACCCGATGCTACCAGATGACCCAGACAGTAAAGTCAATGCCTGCGTGGATAATGTGTACCGTATCTGGGAGGAACACGCCGATACCAAAGCGACACAGCTTGTGTTCTGCGACCTGTCCACCCCGAAAAATGACGGTACTTTCAATGTCTACGACGATATGAGGGAGAAACTGATAGCCCGTGGTATTCCTGCGGAGCAGATACGCTTTATCCACGAAGCGACCACCGATGCACAGAAAAAAGAGTTGTTCGGCAAGGTCAGAAGCGGCGAAGTCCGTGTGCTGTTCGGCTCTACTCCTAAGATGGGAGCAGGTACGAATGTGCAGGACAGGCTCATAGCAATCCATAACCTTGACTGTCCGTGGCGTCCTTCCGACCTTGAACAAAGGCAGGGGCGTATTGAACGGCAGGGCAATATGTTCCCAGAGGTGGAGGTTTACCGTTATGTGACAGAGCAAACTTTTGATGCCTACCTCTATCAGTTGGTGGAGAGCAAGCAGAAATTTATCAGCCAGATAATGACGAGCAAAAGCCCTGTCCGTTCTGCTGAAGATGTGGACGAGGTTGCCCTGTCCTTTGCGGAGGTTAAAATGCTTGCCACAGGCGATGCCCGTTTTAAGGAAAAGATGGATTTGGATATACAGGTATCAAAGCTTCGAGTGTTAAAGCAGAGTTATCTTTCCGAACATTACGACCTTGAGGACAGGGTGCTGAAATACTATCCCCAGACCATTAAGGAGTATGAGGAACGCATTGCAGGCTATGAAAATGATGCAGCATTTGCCGAGCAGCACAAGCCGCAGGGTGAGGATAAGTTCTGCTCGATGACATTAAAAGGAGTGACCTACACCGAAAAGGCAGACGCAGGCGAGATGCTCCTTGCAATCTGCAAGGATTATCCGATGTCCGCACCTACCGAAATCGGCAGCTACCGAGGTTTCCGAATGGAGATTTATTATGATACTGTCAACGCCCATTATTGCATGAACCTTTGCGGAAAGGCAAAGCATAAGGTAGATTTAGGTGCTGATGCCCTCGGAAATCTGACCCGAATTGAAAACGAGCTGTCAAAGCTCCCTGCTAGACTGGAAGCTGCCAAGACCAAAAAGGCGGAAACTATCGCACAGCTTGAAACCGCAAAGGAGGAAATCAAGAAGCCTTTTGCCTTTGAAGATGAGCTGAAAGAAAAAACAGAACGGCTGAACGCTCTTAACATTGAGCTGAATCTGAATGAAAAAGATACTTCCGTTATGGATACCGAGCCAGAGCAGACAGAAGAACAGCCCGAAAGAAAATGTGCAAGTCGGGAGAGATAATGCGGTTTGCATATTTGTATTGCTGATTTCTGGGAAGTATAATAGGTGTAGATTAGTAAATGTCGGAGGTGAAAGGTGTGCTTGATAATTTCAGATTTGAAACCTTTGTTGATGTGCATAGCAACATCTTTGCTGAATATCTAAGCTCCGTTATCGCAAAGCTGCCCAAAGAAAATCCAGAATACCATTTCATAGAGGAAAGGATAGAGGAACTCTACAAGGAGTATCCCAAAGTGATGGCAGTTTTGGATACGGAAAAGCCGAGTGATTTATCCGAGCAGGAGTGTAAGGCTTTGATAGAAGTTTTGGAGCTTCGGAACAGGCTCAGCGATATGCAGCAGGAAGCAATCTATTTCAGAGGGTGCTATGACAGCGTTGGGTATCTCAAAAAGGCAGGAATTTTATAACCAAGAACGGCGGCATTGGATGCAAAAGGGTCGTTGTTCCAAAGATGGCTCAATTTTTTCCACCTGCCGATGCAAAAATGCAGGAGTGCTGCGATTGCTTTGCAAAAAATTATAAGTTGCATAATTCAGAGTTTGTAGAAAAAACAATTAAGGAAATTGCGAATATTAGTAATTTGGTAAGCCCTACGGGTAACAAATGGATTTATAATATCGCAACAGAAAAAGGGATGCTTTTTTCATTCTAAAAGAACTATATTTTACATAGCCGAGAGGTTTTCATTTAACGAAAGCCCCTCGGCTTTTTCTATTTCTGGAGGTGATTTTATCCATTGAGAACTAAGCAACCCTATGTGCAGATTGACCCTGATGTGCTTGAACGGATACGCCAGATTGACCTGTTATCCTATCTGCGTGAGTTTGAGCCGAGCAATCTCGTTAAGGTCAAAGGCACAAGCAATGTGTACTGTACAGCAGAACACGACAGCTTGAAGATTTCCAACGGTAAATGGTATTGGTGGTCGAGAGGTTTCGGCGGCTATTCTGCTCTTGATTATCTCATCAAGGTCAAGGAATATGACTTTGTGGAAGCCGTGGAAATTCTCACGGGACAGACTATGGCGGACTGGAAGCCACCCCCTGCTCCCAAGAAAGATGAGCCGAAAGTTCTGCTACTGCCGCCAAAGAATAAGGATTGTAACCGAGTGATACAGTATCTTTTCGGGCGTGGTATTGACTATCAGCTTATACAGGAGTGTATTGCAGATGGCACGCTCTATGAGAGTGCCGATTACACAATGCTGTTTTTATCGGCAAAGACGAAAGCGGAACACCGAAATATGCCGCCCTGCGAGCACTCTCGGCAGCACTTTCAAGCAGGACGCATCGGGCAGCGACAAGCGGTATTCGTTTCGACTTCTGGCAAAGAAGCCTGCGGATACCGTGCATTTATTTGAAGCTGCTATTGATTTACTGTCCTATGCCACTTATCTGAAATGCGAGGGCAAGGACTACAAATCGGAAAGTTTCCTCTCTCTTATCGGGCGTGTATCAGCCAAAGAAAGAGATGAAGGACAGCAAAATTCCCATAGCCCTCACAACTTTTTTGAGTGCCAATCCACAAATTAAGACCATCGTTCTGCATCTGGATAATGACAAGGTAGGCAGGCTTTGTACCGCTACTTTGAAGGAACTGTTGCAGAAAGACTACAAAATCGTTGATGATCCACCGCCTGTCGGCAAGGACTTCAACGATTTTTTGTTGTCCTATCTGGGAATTGCAAGACCTATGCCTGCCCGTGAAAGGAGTGATACCCGTTGATTGTATAGTAGATTCTCACCAGAAAGACACCGAAACCAAATCAAAATATAATGCTGAAAGCGAGGAATGAACCATTGAAAAAGTATGATGTAACCCTTACTGCCCATTACCGAAAGACCGTTTGCGTCTATGCGGAAAGCCCCGAACAGGCAAAGAAAAGACAAAAATTATCCTGTTCGATACCGACCTTATCAACTTTACAGATGATGATTTTGTCTGCGGTGAAGCCGATATTACCGAGCAGAGAGAGGACGGTCTTGACTGTGCGGGCGAGAATACACTACAGGAAAATGAGATTGTTCGGACTGCCCGTACTTCTGCCCTGTGTGCAGTGAGGGTATGTATGAGGACGATTGCGAAGAATGAGATGTCTTACCAAGCACTGAATTTGGTTAGCCAAATTCGCTTGTTAGGGGTCAGCCCCTAATACCCCGTTAGAACAGAAAGGAGTTCAAGAATGAGTGAGTTCTTATTTTTCATTATCGGCACAATGCTCGGTGGTCTGTTCGGCATTGCGTGTATGTGCTGCGTGCAGATAAACAGACTTTCCGAGAGAAAGGAAGTGGACAATGCGAAAAAGAAATGTGCAGATACTTTTCCGTCTGACTGAGGAGGAAGCCGAACACCTTAATGAGCTTGTGCGAAATCGGGTCGCTCAAAAGAAGCCTTTTTAAGAGAAATGGTAAGGGGCTATCAGCTCTGCGAGAAGCCCGACCCAGAGTTCTATAAAATGATGCGTGAGCTGTCCGCCATTGGCAACCGTATCAATCAGCTTGCGGTCAAGGCAAACGCCCTCGGCTTTGTGGATACCCCGATGCTCCGTGAGGAAGCAAGGAAGTGAATTTCAGATTGACATTCGCAAAAGGTATCTGCTTCCACGCAGGTCATCGTAATGGCGGTCTGCGAGATATGGGATGTGCGTGGCAGGCTCGACCACCCAATCGACTATGCCGAAAATCCCGAAAAGACCGCCAACCCTAAATACACCGAAGCCGACCTGCAGGCGATGGTCGATGTAATGGAGTACGCTACTAATAAGGATAAGACCGAGCAGCGTTTTTTTGTCACAGGCATAAACTGTGACCCGACCACCGCCAGAGATGAAATGATGATTGCCAAAGTCCAGTGGAACGATACGAGTGAGATTGTCTGCTATCACGGTTTCCAGAGCTTCAAGCACGGTTAGGTTACGCCAGAGCAGGCACACGAGGTCGGCGTTAAACTTGCCGAGCGAATGTGGGGCGACAGATTTCAAGTCATCGTTGCCACCCACCTAAATACCGACTGCCTGCATAATCACTTTGTCGTGAACGCTGTTTCTTTTGCTGATGGTATGCACTATCACGACAACAAAGCAAATCTGCGGCTGCTCCGTCAGCGTTCCGATGAGCTTTGCCGTGAGTACGCCTTGTCTGTCATCGAACACCCAAGCGGCAAGAAAAAGCCCTACGCCCTTTACCAAGCCGAAAAGCAGGGGCGACCCACGAGGGATAATGTTGCCAGACAAGCGGTGGATGAAGCTATCAGCAAATCATTTACGCTGAAAGACTTTGACCGCCAGTTGGCAGAAATGGGTTACCGCATAAACTTTGACCCCAACCGCAAGTATTGGACGATTATCGGTAAGGGCTGGCAAAGACCCAAGCGGCTTTATAAGCTCGGAGAGAAATACACCAATGACAGGATTATGGAGCGTATCAGCAAAAATTCTTATGCGGTCAAATTCCAGAGCTTCTCAGAGCCACAGCTGCAGGTTAAGGTCTATCGAGTCAAAGGTTCATTGAAGAACGCCAGGAAAATCGGGCGGCTTGCGTGGGCTGTATCTCCATTACTGCTACAAGCTCGGTATCCTGCCAAAAGGCAGAAAACAAAAATTTATGCACGGCTTCATTATCTCCTAAAGGACGACCTTATGAAGATGGAAGCCATCACACAGGAAACAAGGCTGCTTTGCCGCAATCACATTGATACGGCGGAGCAGCTTTGTTCATATAAAGGCTCTCTGGAAACGGAGATGTCTGCCCTGCTTCAGAAGAGAAAGGAGCTTTACTCTAAATCCCGCAGAACAAGCGGCGAAGAAAAGGAAGCAGTCAAGGCAGAGCTTTCCGATATTTCGGGGCGGCTGAAAATTATCCGAAAGGAGGTCAGACTGTGCGAGGGCATTTCCGCCCGTAGTGATACCCTCAAGGAAAAATTGCAGACGATACGGGCAGACGAACACGAACAGCAAAGAAAGGAGCTGGTGAAGAATGAACACAGGCGGCGAAGCGGCAGAACAAATCGTCCGAATGAGCTTGGAGGGCTTTGAGGTCGCTGCCAAAATTACAGGTGCAGGTGCGAAGAACATCGCTATCCTGTTGTATTCCATTCTTAAAGAAGAAAAGAAAACCAAAGGCAAAGCAAGGCTGACAAGTATGCTCCGTTCTGGTAAGGAACTGAAAGTCTTTACTGTCAAAAGCGGCGACTTGAAAAAGTTCACTCAGGAAGCGAAAAAATACGGTGTGCTTTACTGCGTCCTCACGGACAGGAAAAACAAAGACCCCAATGCGGAGGTCGATGTCATCGCCCGTGCCGAAGACGCATCGAAAATCAGTCGTATCGTGGAACGCTTTAATCTTGCTTCGGTGGATACCGCTTCTATTGTGACGGAAGCCGAGAAATCCAAAGATGCAAAGGACGGTCAGTCAGAGCCAGAGATTGGTGTGCAGGAAAAGGCGGAGAAAGACAAGCTGCTTGACGAGCTTATGGGCAAGCCCGTCCAGAAGGAGGAAAACGCCCCAAACCCCTCGGTGGCAAAGACAGAAAAATCCCCTCAGTCCGAGCCTACCTCAGAGCAGCCAAAGAAGTCCGCAGAGGGGGCTACTATGACTAAGGAGAAACCTTCTGTCAGAGAGGAACTGCGGAAAATCAAGGAGAGCCGCAAGGAGCAGGAAGCAGAGATTGGCACTTCCGCCCTGGACAAAAGCGGAGCTTCCGACAGGGCGAAAAGTGCTAACGGGAAAACGGAGCATAAACAGCCCCAGAGAAAGAAAAAGAAACCAAAATCCAAAGAAACGAGGTAAACAGCTATGAGTATTTACGATGTATTCGGCGGTGGCAACAGACCTTGATAAAGAGGAATGGGCTGCCGCAAAGCAGGCACAGCGGAAAGAAGCCTATGAGCTGATTGACAATACCTGCTCTGAAATGATGGCAAGCGGCGACAGCTTCCGTCAGTATCTTAATGTGCAGGGTCGCTTTGACCGCTACTCCGTGGCTAACGCTATTCTGGTGTCAGCACAGATGCCCGAAGCAACGCAGCTTAAAGAGTACAGCAAATGGAAAGCGAACCGTGTCTATGTGAACAAGGACGCACAGAAAATTATTATCCTTGAGCCGAGCAAGGAATACACCCGTGAGGACGGGACAAAGGGCATCTCCTACAATGCCAAAGTGGTTTATGATATTTCCGAAACCTCGGCAAAGGACAGGCAGCAGGAACAGGAGCCGAAATCCATGCGTGAGCTTGTGTCTGCTCTGATTGATGCAAGCCCTGTACCCTGTGTACCCGTCGGGGAGCTTGAACTGCCTGCCTATTATGACAGCTCTCAGCAGACCATTTTTGTTAAGAAGGGGCTTTCCGAGGAAGTGCTGTTCGTGAGTATGGCAAAAGAGGTATCGGCAGCAGTCTATAACTTTAAGCACAACGAGAGCCGTGATGCTTCCGATTTCAAATCCTTCTGCGTTGCCTATATGGTAAGCTCCCGTTACGGCGTGGATACCAGAGGGTTTGACTTTTCCAGACTTCCCAGAGAGTATGCGGAAATGGATACGCAGGCATTCAAGGGAGAGCTTGGCACGATGCGTGATGTTCTGGGCGAAATCCAGAGCGATATGTATAAGAGTATGGAAAAGAACAAGCCTGCAAAGAACAAAGAGCAGGAACGCTAATCGGAGGTGCAGACTATGAGAGAGGAACGATACCATATCGCACTTGACAAGTACGATAAGAATATCGTCATCAACGCCTTAAACACCCTGCGTACAAGGCAGTTACAGGAGGAACGCCCCACCGAGCCTGTTGACGAGCTGATAAGCAAGGTGGCACACGCTCCGACAAAAAAGGTTAAGGTCGTGCATTGCAGGTGCAATGAGGAACGATGACCAGAAAACGAGCCTAATCCTTTCTGTCTGCGGAATACTTCCTGTCGTATGGCTTGCCCTGCTGACAGCACCCTATGTCAGCGGTGGTCTTGTAGAGATTATCCGAGGTCTGCCTGTGGCGATGGGCAATCCGTTTGAAATAATGGTATGTGAGGACAGCGTAAAGACTGTCCTTATTTTTTTACTTGCCTACGCTATGGGCATCGGCGTTTATTTCTCTACACGCAGGAATTACCGCAGGCGTGAGGAACACGGCTCTGCAAAATGGGGCAACGCAGGTGCTTTGAATAAGAAGTACCGAGATAAAGATCCGTCAGCCAATAAGCTCTTGACCCAGAATGTCCGTATCGGGTTGGACGGGAAAAAGCACCGCAGGAATCTGAATATTTTAGTCTGCGGCGGCTCTGGTGCGGGAAAAACGAGGTTTTTCTGCAAGCCAAATGCTATGCAGTGCAACACATCTTTTGTAATACTCGACCCAAAGGGCGAAATCGTCCGTGACATCGGCGGTCTGTTGGAAAATAAAGGCTATGAGGTGCGTGTACTTGACCTTATCAATATGCACCGCAGTCATTGTTACAATCCCTTTGTCTATCTGCGGAACGATAACGATGTTCAGAGGTTGGTAACAAACTTGTTTAAGGCGACCACGCCGAAAGGCTCACAGTCGCAAGACCCGTTCTGGGATACGGCGGCAAGTATGTTGCTTCTGGCTCTGGTGTTCTATCTGAAATATGAAGCACCGCCAGACGAGCAGAATTTCCCGATGGTTATGGAGCTGCTCCGTGCAGGCGAAGTCCGAGAGGACGATGACAGCTATGTAAGCCCTCTGGACGAGCTGTTTGACCGTCTGGAAATGGTAAACCCAGAGCATATCGCCCTCAAGTATTACAGGGATTACCACTCTGGTAGTGCAAAGACCCTAAAGAGTATCCAGATAACCCTTGCCGCAAGGCTTGAAAAATTCAATCTGGAGAGCCTTGCAGGGCTTACCGCCACCGATGAGCTTGACCTGCCAAATCTGGGAGAAAAGAAGGTCGCTCTGTTCGCTCTGATACCAGACAACGACACGAGCTTTAATTTCCTTGTCAGTATCCTTTATACCCAGCTCTTTCAGCAGCTTTTTTATCTGGCAGACCACAAGTACGGCGGAAGCCTGCCTGTGCATTGCCATTTCATAATGGACGAATTTGCGAATGTTTCATTGCCTGATGACTTTGATAAAATCCTGTCCGTTATGCGTTCCAGAGGGGTATCGGTATCCATTATCCTGCAAAATCTGGCACAGCTCAAAGCCCTTTTTGAAAAGCAATGGGAAAGCATTGTCGGCAACTGCGATGAGTTTCTGTATCTGGGCGGCAACGAGCAAAGCACCCATAAATATGTGTCAGAGCTTTTGGGCAAGGAAACCATTGATACCAACACCTACGGGAAAAGCTCTGGGCGGAGTGGTAACTATTCAACAAATTATCAGATTTCGGGGCGTGAGCTGATGACCCCAGACGAAGTGCGTATGCTTGATAACCGTTACGCACTTCTTTTTGTGCGTGGAGAACGCCCCGTTATGGACTTCAAGTATGACATCTTGAAGCACCCGAATGTGAAGCTGACGGCTGACGGAGGGCAACCACCGTATATCCACGGAGAGCCTACGCAGGCTGTCGCAACTCTTGTGTTTGACAGTGATATTCCAGATAACGCCGTGAGCGTGACAGCTGTCAGCACTTCCTATGAGCTTCTGTCCGATGAGGACTTGGAAGAAATATTCAATTTATAAGGAGGATTTACCCTATGAAACTTTTTAAGAAGAATGAGAACAAGAAAACCACGAAGCTGCCGATGACTGGAAAGGTTAAGAAAGGCTTCCGCTATTACTGTATGGCTGTTATGGCAATGACCTTTGTGCTTGGTACTTCCGTAACCGCCTTTGCTGCCAATGACCCCATTCAGGTAGTCAACAATCTGTCCGATTTCATTTTCGGTCTGGTGAGGGCTGTTGGTATGATTATGCTCGGCTTTGGTATCGTGCAGATTGGTCTTTCCCTCAAATCCCATGACCCGTCCCAGAGAGCTAACGGATTTTTGACCCTTGCAGGCGGCGTTGTCATTACCTTCGCAAAAGAAATCTTGACTCTTATCACAGGCTAAGATAACAGACTGACACAAAAAAGATAACGGGAGCAGATCCGCCGAGTGCGGAACTCGCTCCCGTTATCTAATATCATCAAGGAGGTGGTCAAATGTCTGATAACTGGGTGGTACAGAATTTAGAGAACGCCCTAAACACTTGGAATGAGAAATTAGCCGAGATATGGCAGCTCATTACTCCAATCCCCAGAGAACTTTAAGGGAGGCACGATATGGAATGTCATCGTGGATATTCACGGTGCGGTGCAGGCTATTGGACTTGCCCTGCTCGTGCTGTTCTTTGTTGTGGGTGTGATGCGTACCTGCGGAAATTTTGCAGAAGTCAAGCGACCAGAGCAGGCTTTGAAGCTGTTTATCCGCTTTGCCATTGCCAAAGGTGCAGTGACCTACGGATTAGAACTGATGATGGCACTGTTTAAGATTGTGCAGGGTATGATTTCCACGATTATGAATGCCGTAGGATTTGGCTCGGCACAGCAGACGGTGTTGCCGCAGGAAATCGTGACAGCCGTTGAAGACTGCGGATTTTTTGAGAGTATCCCGCTATGGGCGGTCACGCTGATAGGCGGACTGTTTATTACGGTGCTGTCATTCATAATGATTATGTCGGTATATGGCAGGTTTTTCAAGCTGTATATCTATACTGCCATAGCACCCGTACCCCTTTCCGCTTTTGCTGGAGAGCCGAGCCAAAGCGTCGGCAAGAGCTTCATTAAGAGCTATGCCGCTGTATGCCTTGAAGGTGCGGTTATCGTGCTTGCCTGCATTATCTTTTCCCTGTTTGCTTCTTCTCCGCCTGTGGTCAATCCTGATGCTGCGGCGGTTACAATGGTATGGAGCTATATCGGGGAGCTTGTGTTCAATATGCTCGTCCTTGTCGGTGCGGTCAAAATGGCAGACCGTGTTGTAAGAGAAATGATGGGCTTGTAAGGGAGGTGCTATGATTGGAAGTCAAGATAAATAAGGAAATCCGTAATTATACGGAGAGTATGTTTTTTGGACTGTCCCTCAGACAGTTCATTTTTTCTGTCCTTGCCTGTGGCGTGGCGGTGGGTTTGTATTTCCTTCTTCGTCCACGGTTTGGTACGGAAACCCTCAGTTGGGTTTGTATCTTAGGTGCATTCCCCTTTGCGGCTATGGGATTTATCAAATACAACGGTATGACCGCAGAGCAGTTTGTCTGGGCGTGGATTAAATCGGAATTTCTGATGCCGAAAAAGCTGATGTTCCTGCCAGATAATCTCTATTACGAAACGATGAAGCCGACCATTGAAGCCCATGAAAAAGGGTTGCCGACAGTACGGAAAAAGCAGAAAGGCAGGACATCAAAACAAAAGAAATCGAAAAAGAAAAATGCGAAACGCAGCAAGGAGGTAAACAATGCTGAGAACTCTTAAAAATCTGTTCAAGCAGGACAGGGAAAAGTTTGTTGTGCCGAAGTCGGTACAGAATGTTATCCCGATTAAGACAATCTGGGATGACGGCATATTCCTTGTCGGCAGGAACAAGTACGCAAAGACCTTTAAATTTGAGGATATAAACTATGCCGTGGCAAGCCGTGAGGATAAGGAAGCAATGTTCCTTGAATACTCGGAGCTTCTTAATTCCCTTGACAGCGGTGCGACCACGAAAATCACTATCAACAACCGTCGCTTGAACAAAGCTGATTTTGAACAGACTATTTTAATCCCAATGGCTGATGACGGTCTGGATAAGTACCGTAAGGAATACAACAAAATGCTTCTGGATAAGGCGACAGGGGCTAATTCCATCGTACAGGATAAGTATGTAACCGTATCTGTCTGCAAGAAGAATATCGAGGAAGCCCGAAACTACTTCGCCCGTGTGGGTGCTGACCTTATCGCCCACTTTAACCGTCTGGGGTCGAAGTGTGTGGAACTGGACGCAGGCGACAAGCTGCGTATCTTCCACGACTTCTACCGTACAGGAGAAGAAACAGCGTTCCACTTCGATATTACCCAGACGATGCGGAAAGGTCACGATTTCAAGGATTTTATCTGCCCTGATACCTTTGAATTTGAGAGCGACTGCTTCAGAATGGGTGACAGATATGGGCGTGTGATTTTTCTCAGAGAGTATGCGGCATATATCAAGGACAGTATGGTGGCGGAGCTTTGTGAGCTGAACAGGAATATGATGCTGTCCGTTGACATTATCCCTGTTCCCACAGATGAAGCCGTGCGGGAGGTGGAAAACCGTCTGCTTGGTGTGGAAACCAATATCACGAATTGGCAGAGGAAGCAGAACCAGAACAACAATTTTTCTGCCGTTATTCCTTATGACTTGGAACAGCAGCGAAAGGAAAGCAAGGAATTTCTGGACGATTTGACGACCCGTGACCAGAGAATGATGTTTGCTGTGCTGACGATGGTGCATACGGCAGATACCAAAGAGCAGCTCGACAATGATACAGAAGCTCTCTTGACTACCTCAAGAAAGCATTTGTGCCAGTTTGCGGTGCTGAAATATCAGCAGATGGACGGATTGAATACAGCCCTGCCATTTGGTGTACGGAAGATAGATGCCCTGCGTACCCTCACAACAGAGAGCCTTGCAGTGTTTATCCCGTTCCGAGTGCAGGAAATCTACCATGAAAACGGTGTGTATTACGGTCAGAATGTTATCAGCAAAAATATGATTATCGCCAACCGCAGGCAGCTCCTTAACGGCAATTCCTTTATTCTCGGTGTGTCGGGTGCAGGAAAATCCTTTACCGCAAAGGAAGAAATGACGAATATCATTCTGACCGACCCTAATGCCGATATAATCATCATTGACCCAGAGCGTGAATATTCCCCGCTTGTGAAAGCAATGCAGGGAGAGGTCATTCATATCTCTGCGACAAGCGAAAATCACATCAATGCTATGGATATGAACTCTGATTACGGTGACGGTGCAAACCCTGTCATTCTGAAATCGGAGTTTATTTTATCCCTTTGCGAACAGCTCATCGGCGGCACGAACTTGGGAGCAAAGCAGAAATCCATTATTGACCGATGTACGGCAAGCGTGTACCGCTACTATCAGCAGGGCAACTATATGGGAACGCCGCCCACCTTGCAGGACTTCCGTGAGGAACTTCTTAAACAGAACGAACCAGAAGCACAGGAAATCGCCCTTGCTATCGAATTATTTACAGATGGCTCTCTCAACACCTTTGCCAAGCATACCAATGTGGATACCCACAGCCGCCTTATCTGCTATGACATTCTGGATTTGGGTAAGCAGTTACAGCCTATCGGTATGCTTGTGGTGCTTGACAGTATCTTAAACCGTATCACGCAGAACAGAGCCAAAGGCAGAAATACCTTTATTTTCATTGATGAAATCTATCTGCTCTTTCAGCACGAATACTCTGCAAACTTCCTCTTTACCCTCTGGAAGCGTGTGCGTAAATACGGTGCGTACTGTACGGGTATTACGCAGAATGTAGACGACCTTTTGCAGAGCCATACGGCAAGGACGATGCTTGCTAACAGCGAATTTATCATTATGCTTAACCAAGCATCTACGGACAGACTTGAGCTTGCCAAGCTCCTTAATATCTCCGACCTTCAGATGAGCTATATCACGAATGTCGGTGCAGGACAGGGATTACTCAAAGTTGGCAGCTCCCTTGTACCATTTGTAAACAAGTTCCCACGCAATACCGAGCTTTACAAGTTGATGACAACAAAGTTCGGTGAGGTCTAAGAAAGGAGGTCTTTTATGGCTGATATTAAATTCCGTGATACGGCTCACCGTGATTTCTTTCTGGAAAATATGATGAAATGCAGAGTGAACGACTGTTATCATAGGGCATTTTTCTATGTAATGGGTATCGCTTCAGAAACGAGGGCGAACATCAACCAGATGTTCAATTTCAAGGAGGACTGCATCGAGCCAGAGGGTATGCACGGCGGCTGGCAGACAAGCGGAACAGTCAAGGTCTGCCATCTTGCTTTTAACCTTTGGAACGGGTATGCAGAGGAAGGGCGGGAACGGTATTTCACGCCAGAGGAGTTGTTCTGCTGTGAGTTTGCTCCCTACTTTATGGAGGGCATCAAGGTCAGATACCCCGAATATTGCTGGGAGCTTCCTGCTCCCAGAAAACAGACGGAAATTTCAAGATAAGAAAGGAAAAGCCTATGAAGAATTATAAATCTATTATCTGTGTTGTAGCCGCCGTGTGTCTGTTAGGTACGGCGGCTTTTTGCGGCTTCCACATTTACCATCACTATGCACAGGTGGACGAACAGACGGAAGCCTTTGAGGAGATTGCCGAAATGGTAGAGCAGGCTCCCACGGAGGAAACCGTGCCAGACGATGCCCCTGTCAGCGAGGGGGAAGATGTGCTTGCCAAGTATCAGGAATTGTATTTACAGAATGAGGATATGGTCGGTTGGATTTCCATTGCCGGCACGACAATCAATTATCCTGTGATGCAGAGTAGGAACAATCCGAATTTCTATCTGAAGCACAATTTTGAAAAAGAGTACAGTGACTAGGAACGCCTTATGTGCAGGAGAATTGCGATATTGCTGAAAGTGACAATCTGGTTATCTACGGTCATCACATTAAGGGCGGCAAGATGTTTGGAGCGTTGGAGGATTACAAGTCCAAGAGCTTTTATGAGGAACACAAGAATATTCAGTTTGATACCCTCACAGAGCAGGAAGAGTATGAAATCGTCGCTGTATTTAAGACTGTGGCGTACAGCTCTGAGGGCTTCCGATACTACGACTTTGTTGATGCGGAGAATGAGGAAGATTTTAATTCCTATATCGGGAAGTGCAAGGAGCTTGCTTTGTATGATACAGGTGTGACCGCTGGATACGGCGACAGGCTCATTACCCTTTCCACCTGCGAATACTCCGCACAGAACGGCAGGCTCGTTGTAGTGGCAAAAAAGGTCGGCTGATTTGAACGCAAATTCTCTGGGAAAGGAGGTTTTCTATGGCTGATATAAAAACCAGAGATGCGGTCAAAGGTACGATAAAGACCATAGATAAAGCCGCCATAGCCAGTGAGCGTATGAAGTCTGCCTATGTGGGGATAAAGGAAAAAGCGGAACAGGGATATTACGCTGATGAAAACTCTGCCACAGAATATGCTGCGGACAGGATTTCTTATGCGGCAGACCGTGTAAAGGACGAAGGTATCCACCAGTTCAATAAGCAGGGGCAAAAGGCAGTCAAGACAACGCAGGAGAATATCGGTAAGGCAAAAGATAAAATAACCGATTTCAAGCAAAGTCGGGCTGTCAAAGCCGCAGAACAGAAAGCAGCACAGAATATGTCAGAACAACACGGCTTGCAGATCCGTCACGGGGCTGCAAGCCGTTCCTCTGCCCCCGATGTTTCTCAGACAGCAAAATCGCAGTTGATAAAGACCCGACAGCAGGGGCAAAAAATGATTAAGAGCACAGCCCGAAATGCAGAAAAAGCGGTGAAAACAACTGCTAAGGGAACAGTCAAGACTACCGAAAAGGGAATTAAAACCGCACAGGCAACTTCTAAGGCGGCGATTAAAACGACGGAAACCTCGGTAAAAACGGCACATGCAGCGGCAAAGGCTTCTGCGAAAACTGCCCAAAAGGCAGCACAGGCGGCAAAAGCCACCGCAAAGGCAACCGCTGAAGCAACAAAAGCTACGGTCAGAGCCACCATAGCTGCGGTCAAGGCGATTATTGCAGGAACAAAAGCTCTGATTTCCGCTTTAATTGCAGGTGGTTGGATTGCAGTTGTGATTATTCTCATTGTTGTCCTGCTCGGCTGTGCTGTTTCCCTGTTTGGTGGTGGAAGCGGGAGCAACGCCTATACCCCTGTCAGTGCAGAGGTGGAAGCCTATGAGCCTTTGATACAGAAATATGCCAAACAGTACGGTATCCCCGAATATGTGGAGCTTATCAAGGCGGTGATGATGCAGGAGTCTGGCGGGCGTGGGCTTGACCCCATGCAGGCGGCGGAGGGCAGCTTTAACACAAGGTATCCCCATGAGCCGAACGGGATACAAGACCCAGAGTATTCCATCCAGTGCGGCGTGCAGGAGCTGAAAGCCGCCCTTATCTCTGCCGAGGTGGAAAACCCGATTGACATGGAGCGTATCAAGCTCGCCTTGCAGGGCTATAACTTCGGCAATGGGTATATCTCATGGGCGAAAACTAACTATGGCGGCTATTCCTATGCCAATGCGGTAGAGTTCTCCACCATGCAGGCGGCACGGTTAGGTTGGGACAGCTATGGCGACACGCAATATCCCGCCCATGTGCTGCGGTATTATCCATACGGGCGAGCGTTCACAAGCGGCAGCAACCAAGCCATTGTAGAGGTCGCTTTGACACAGCTCGGAAATGAGGGCGGTCAGCCTTATTGGAGTTGGTACGGCTTTGAGGGGCGTGTAGAATGGTGTGCCTGCTTCGTATCGTGGTGTGCCGACCAGTGTGGCTATATCGAAAGCGGGATTATCCCGAAATTCGCAGGCTGCGTGGACGGTGCAAATTGGTTTAAGGGTAACGGACAATGGCAAGACAGAAGCTATGAGCCGCAGGCAGGCGATATTATCTTTTGATTGGGAAGGCGACGGAGAAACCGACCATGTAGGCATTGTGGAGAAATGCGAAAACGGTGTCGTTTACACCGTGGAGGGTAACTCTGGCGACACTTGCAGGCAAAAGCAATATACGGTTGGAAGTAGCTCCATCTATGGTTACGGTGTTCCTGCCTATTAAGAATGGGCAAAAGAAAAACCAGAGGTTTATTCCTCTGGCTCTTTTGCCTTACATAGACCGCTGACAGTTGCTTCTATTACGAGCAACTCTTTATCATTTAGTTTGTCGAGTTCTGCGTCTAAGCGTCTGCGGACGGAACTTCTCTTGACCTCATTATCTGGGAATATGTATTCATCAACTGATACACCGAACATCGTCACAAGCTGAATGAGCAGCTCCAGACTTGGCTTTTGCCCCTCATTTTCAATCGCTTGAAGATGTCTTGGGTCATAATCTACAATACGAGCAAGCTGCTCTCTGGTCATACCTTTTGCTGTCCTTGCTTTCTTGATTGCCTGCCTATCGGTGTAAAATCGAAGTCAAAATCATACGAATGAACTTCTTACATGATAAACATAGCCGTTATTATTGCATTTTCATTGTTACTCTTGTTTTGCTGCTTTTTTTGATGGGAATAGCTGTCATTGACACGCAAACGGCGGCTACCAAAGAAATGTTTTTAACACACAATAATGCGATTGCTACTTCTTTACTGGAAGAAGGAATTTCAAAGGAAGTAATTGCAACAGCCTTAATGAATACGGAAGCAGGCACTACAGGAAATAAGTTTTTAGCCGAAATTGGTCTTTCAAACAGCACGGATATAGAAAATTTACCTTATGTATCTGCTGTTAAAAATACAATACTGACATCTCTGTTTGTGATGTTATTTCTATGGACGCTGCTTCTGTTTTTAGGTACAATGCTGTTTTTGTATCGTAGGGAAAGACTATATAGGGAATCAGAAAACATCATTAAGGACTACATAGATGGGAACTATACTGTTCACCTTCCGCAATCTAACGAGGGAACTATTTACCAGCTCTTATCTTCTGTTGACCAATTGGCTACTATGCTTCAAGCAAAAAATGATACAGAACAAAAGACAAAAGAGTTTCTTAAAAATACAATTTCTGATATATCACATCAATTAAAAACGCCTCTGTCGGCACTTATGATGTATCAGGAAATTATTGAGAATGAGCCAGAAAACTTCGAAACGGTCAAAGAATTTTCCTTAAAGATTGGAACTGCATTAAAGAGAATGGAACAGCTTATTCAATCTATGTTGAAAATCACAAGAATAGATGCAGGGAGCATCTCTTTTGAAAAATCCAATTACAGTATCCCGAATATTATTAATCACGCAATTAGTGAATTGACAACACGGGCGGACAATGAAAAAAAGGAAATTGTGATAGATGGTGATTTGGAACAGATGCTTTACTGTGATATAGAGTGGACGGGCGAAGCCATTGGCAACATTATCAAAAACGCACTTGACCATACAGATACAGGGGGAAAAATCTCTATATCGTGGGAACAAACGCCCGCTATGATTAGAATATTTATTACGGATAACGGACACGGCATTTCCCAAGAGGATATACACCACATATTTAAGAGATTTTATCGAAGCAAAAATACTTCAGAAAGTCAAGGGATTGGACTTGGATTGCCATTAGCAAAGGCGATTGTTGAGGGACAAGGCGGTATTCTTTCTGTTCAGAGCGAGCTATTACAGGGAACAACCTTTACATTGTCTTTCCTTACGGAATCGTAAGGTTAAATTCATCTGATTGTAAGCTGTTACTTCTATCCTTGTGAGAAAGGAGGTACTTATAAATGGAAATCTTAAAAGTACAAAATCTGTGTAAAACATACGGAACTGGTGAGGCAAAAGTCGATGCTTTGAAAAATGTATCGTTCTCTCTGGAAAAAGGTGAGTTCGTTGCTGTCGTTGGAGAGTCTGGCTCTGGGAAGAGTACCCTGCTAAATTGTATCGGTGCATTGGATGTTCCTACTTCTGGCACAGTCACGATGGATGGGAATAACTTATTTTCTATGAAAGAAGAAGAACGCACGATTTTCAGAAGGAGGAATATCGGCTTTATTTTTCAGTCTTTTCAGCTTGTATCTGAATTGACGGTGGAACAGAATATAGCATTTCCGCTTCTTTTGGATTATCGCAAACCGAAAGCTTCTGATGTAGAAGAAATATTAGAATTGCTCGGCTTAACAGAACGAAGAAACCATTTGCCAAGCCAGCTTTCTGGCGGTCAGCAGCAGCGTGTCGCTATTGGCAGGGCATTGATTACAAAACCGAAGTTGATTCTTGCGGACGAGCCGACAGGCAATCTGGATAGCAAGAATAGCCAAGATGTTATTGATTTGCTGACAAAAGCATCCAGACATTACCAACAAACAATACTTATGATTACGCACAACAACGGTCTTACTTCTATGGTTGACCGTGTCTTGCGTGTCACAGACGGTGTGCTGACAGACTTGGGAGGTAATGCGAATGAAAAGTTATCTTGACCTTGTTCCTATTTCTGCAAAAGTACATCGAAAGCAAAATCGTATGTCTATTATTTGTATTGTATTGGCTGTCTTTCTGGTAACAGCTATTTTCGGTATGGCTGATATGTTTATCAGAGGGCAGATTTTGCAGGCACAGCAGGAAAACGGAAATTGGCATATTGGCATACAAAACATTAGTGATGAAGATGCAATGCTTATATCTTCCAGACCAGAGGTAGCTACTGTTGCCGATTATGGTACGCTGAATTTTCGAGGAGAACAAGAATATACTTTGCATGGAAAAAATGTGAGTATATGCGGTGGAAATGAAAGCATAGTTACAGAAATTTTTAATGTGTTGGATGAAGGGACGTTTCCTAAAACTGAGAATGAAGCAATGATATCAATCAATGCGAAGGATACGCTAAAGTTAAAAATTGGTGAGCAAATTGTAATTACAACGCCAAATGGAACGGAATTCTCATATATTATTTCTGGCTTTATGAAAAATTCCGCAAACCTTATGCGTGAAGATGTTTATGGTGTGTTTTTGACAACAGATGGCTTTCGAACAATTTACTCCAATGAAACAGATGTTAACCCATCTGAGTATACAATGTTTTTCGTGCTATTTGATAATAAAGGAAACATTCCAAAAGAGATAGCTGAGATTAAAGAACAGTACGGATTGTCCGATAAACAAGTAACCGAAAATATAACATTGCTTGGTTTGATGGGGCAGAGTGATGATTCATTCATGGCACAGGTGTATACTGTTGCAATAATTCTATTTTTCCTCGTTTTGATGGCTGGCGTTTTAATGATTGCAAGTAGTATGAACACTAATGTGGCACAGCGAACAGAGTTTTTTGGAATGGTTCGTTGCATAGGGGCAACACCTAAACAGGTTATGCAGTTAGTACGTAAAGAGGTTATGAATTGGTGTCGCTTTGCAATTCCACTTGGTGTTATCGGCGGTATGGTATTGGTTTGGGTATTGTGTTTTATTTTGCGGCAGCTTAGTCCACAATATTTTGGTGGAATGCCTGCTTTTAGTATAAGCTATCCAAGTATTATAGCGGGTATTGTTGTTGGTTTGTTGACAGTTCTCCTTGCTGCCCGTTCTCCTGCTAAGAAAGCATCCAAAGTTTCTCCTTTGGCAGCGGTATCTGGAAATGCAAATGATTTACAACCTGTAAAAAAAGCGGCGAATACCAAGTTTTTCAAGATAGACACTTCTCTTGGTATTCATCATGCTAAAGCAAGCAAAAAGAATTTTATTTTAATGATTAGCTCATTTTCAATCAGTATTATTCTTTTTCTTGCATTTTCAGTAACTATTGATTTTATGAATCACACATTGACGCCTTTACAGCCGTGGACTGCCGATATATCTGTTATCAGTCCAGAAGATACCTGCTCGGTAAAGGCTGAATTTATTGAGGAATTACAGCAAAATCTCGCCGTAAAAAATGTTTATGGGCGAATGTTTGCTTACAATGTTCCCGTAATCGTAAATGGCGAGGAAAAAGTTGTTGACCTTATTTCATATGAAGACATGCAGTTTGACTGGGCAAAGGACTATGTTTTGTCCGGCAGCTTGGAAAAAGCACAAAGTGAAAGTAATACAGGACTTATCGTTTTTGAGCCACAAAACGACATTGAGGTAGGCAATGTCATTACCTTAAATTTGAATGGCAGCCAAGCTGATATGGAGATTGTCGGTATGTTATCTGACTGCCCATTTAATAATCGTCAAGATGTTGGCAAGCTCATTTGTTCTGAGGATACCTTTAGAAAACTGACGGGCGAAACGGATTATAGTATTATTGATATACAGTTATCTCAAAATGCCACAGAGAATGATGTAAATGAAATACACCGCTTGGTAGGCTCACAATATACATTTTCTGATGAGCGAATGGGTAATAGTAACACCCGTGGGGCTTACTATTGTTTTGGGCTTTTCATTTATGGCTTTTTGGTATTGATTGCATTGATTACACTATTCAATATCATAAATAGCATAGCTATGAGTGTGGTGGCAAAAATGAAACAATACGGAGTTTTTCGAGCGATTGGATTAAGTAACAGGCAACTGGCTAAAATGATTATTGCCGAAGCATCTACCTATGCAATCACAGGTACTATTTGCGGTAGCGTTTTAGGAATAGTCTGTAACAAGATTTTATTTAGCAAACTTATAACCTATAAATGGGGCGATGCATGGAGTGTTCCTCTGGTTCAGCTTGGTATCATTATTGTTGTTGTTGCCATTGCAGTAATTTTGGCAGTAAGAAACCCCATTAAAAAATTGGAGAAAACATCTATCGTAGATATAATTAGTGTGCAATAGTTCTCAATATTATTGCATTCATAGAGGGGCAGGCAGGTAATTCCTGAACGGAATTGTCTGCCTCTTTTAGCTTACTATTTTGTAAGTCAAAATTCATCTAATTGTAAGGTTGGCTCTATATCATAATATAGGAAAGATGGAGAACACCATGAAACGATTATCTAAAAAAACTTTGATTTCTGTATGCACGTTGATTGCTGCTTTGATTATTTGGACTATGTGGAGCAATACAGCTTTGATGTTGAGTACGGTGACTGTTTCAAGCAATCGTATCCCTGCCGCATTTAATGGTTTTCGGATAGCTCAAATATCCGACCTGCACAATGCAGTGTTCGGAGAAGACAATGCAGAACTGTTACAAATACTGTCAGAATGTGAGCCAAACATAATAGTAATAACGGGTGATTTAGTTGATGCTGAACATACGGACATTGATGTTGCCCTTGATTTTGCAAAAGAAGCTGTTCAAATTGCAGATACATATTATGTAACAGGCAATCACGAAGCCAGTTTGTCACAGTATGATGAGCTTAAAGCAGAACTTGAAAATACTGGTGTAGTTGTCCTTGAAGATAAAGCAATGCAGTTAGAATATAATGGAGATGACATTACGCTTATCGGACTTTCCGACCCAAGCTTTACGCTTAAAGGGGATATGTTTGGAGAAGTTCCTGCTATGGTTGATACGAAATTACGGGGACTAATCGGAGATAAAGACAATTACACTATTTTGCTTTCACATCGCCCAGAATTGTTTGAAGCCTATGTAAATTGTGGTGTCGATTTAGTTTTAAGCGGTCACGCACATGGTGGTCAGTTTCGTTTACCGTTTATTGGCGGTTTGGTTGCTCCAAATCAAGGCTTGTTTCCAAAATATGATGCAGGCTTATATACGAAAGGTGACACAAATATGATTGTTTGCAGAGGACTTGGCAATAGTATAATCCCTATTCGATTTAATAACCGTCCAGAAATCGTGTTATTGGAGCTTATCGCAGAATGATAGTAAGTAAATGTATTTAATTTTGAAAGGTAGGTTGTAACTTGAAGCAGACAGAATGGCTATTATGTCCTCTTTGCGGAAACAAAACCCGAAACAAAAGCAGAGAGGACACAGTTTTGAAAAACTATCCTCTTTACTGCCCAAAATGTAAACAGGAAACATTGATTGATGTAAAGAATTTACAAATAACCGTCATCAAAGAGCCAGACGCATAAGATGCAGAGCCGATGAACAAGTGAGTAATCGCAGTTTGTCGGCTCTGTTTTTATATAACCATAGGTAGGACAAGCCCGCCGAATAAAAAAAACGGTGCTTTGGTGGGCGGCTTTGTCACGCCCAGACTAAATTTTACTGCCCTCTAAACCCGTTTTCGAGTTTGGAGGGATTTTTATGTGTTGGTCAAGCACGACCATCACGCTGCTTATCAGAAGCAGCAGTTATTTACATAGTGTCACGTAGAAGTGAGGATAACTTATTAAAAAAAGCCTTGCTTGCTCGTGGCACTTTCTACTTTTCGAGTAGAAGTCACATATCTATATCATAGAGATAATTATGCGTGTTGCCGTAGAGGTCTTAGTACCTTTGCGGCTTTTTGTTTGTCGTTTTTTGTCGCAACACAGGATAAACCTGCTTCTGGCATTGGGTGCCGTAGCCCACCTCAATCTGAATTTCTCAAAAAAATTCAGATTGGAGGTACACATTATGGCTTACAACAAAGCCAGAGAAGAAAAGAAATGGCGGCTCTGGAAAGAAGCCGAGGAAAAGCAGTTACGGAGCTTGGGGGTTAGCGAAGACACTATAGAACAGCTCCGTGTTCATGATTGGGCGATTTTTAATTCTGACAGACGGTACTATCAGCGTATGCAGGAAGCAGGTACATACCTTGATGAAGTCGCAGAGGATACAACACCACCCGAAATAAAAACGGTTGAGGACTTTTTGGATAACATCGAAAATCAGCAGCTCTACCAAGTTTTGATTAAAGTGGACAGGCTTACTTTGCAGGCAGTTCTGTTGCAGTTACAGGGATTTTCTATCGCTGAAATTGCTCTGATGCTCGATATGAAAGAGTACACCGTTTATAAGCGGTTGAGCAGGCTCAAAGAAAAAATAAAAAAACTTTTAGGATAGTGTCCAAAAAAGCACTTTCCCACGGGCTACAGGGTGAGAGGACAAAAACCTCTTACCCTGTTTTCCTTTGTGTGGCGAAAACGGGGATAGCTCCTTGACAACCGAATACCCATTCGCCAAATACTTTCTCTTTGTGATTGCGATGAGCATAAGCGTGTGCAGCGGTACGCCACGACCTGCCGAGCGGCAGCGAGCGATTGAAAGGTGGTGAGCCTATCTTTACCGACTCAAAATATCGGGCAGCTCCCGATTTCGCCATAACCCACAAAGAGGATAATGATACTCCCGTCCAGTCACAGTCCGAGCGTGAAAAAACCGTCGCAGGCAATGAGGGCGGCTCTGTCAGAACGACAGTTGGGGTGGAACTCCCGTGGCGTCAGTTCGCTGCTGACCGTTTGGCGACTTCCCATAGCATTTCGGGGTGTCGAGGACAAGTTGAAATGCTTCTATCATATCAGCCAAACGAAAGGCGGTCATAAGAACAGAGATATTGTTAAGATACTTCCGACCTTAAATACTTCCTTGCGTTTGGCTGCCTACATAGGCAGGAAGCACCTGTCTAAATCATATTGGGAGGTCAAACACAATGGAAAGAATTATTAAGCGTGGCGACATTTACTATGCGGAGCTTAATCCCGTTATCGGCTCAGAACAAGGCGGCACAAGACCTGTACTTATCATTTCCAATGATATAGGAAACAAGCACAGCCCGACGGTAATCATTGCAGCAATTACGAGCCGAGTACACACAAAAGCAAAGTTGCCCACACATACCGCAGTAAGTAATTATGAAGGGCTTGACAAGGACTCTGTTATCCTGCTTGAGCAGATACGGACGATTGATAAGCAGAGGTTAAAACAGTATATGGGAATGATGCCCAATAACATAATGGCAAGAGTTGATAAGGCTCTTGCCGTTAGTGTTTCTCTGAAAGGAGGTCAAAATGGACAATATTAAAGTAGATAAATATACCGCAGCTCTGAAACTCATTGAGATACTTCTTGAAAAAGGGAAAATAAATCAAGCCACATATACAAATATCGTGAAGCACACCAATTCGCACATTTCACAAGCGGCTTGATAATAGGTAGAATGTAATCAGCACAGAAATGGAGGTATGCTTTATGAATACAGCAGTAAATGAATATAATTACCGATTTAAGCTCACAGATTATGCTCAGTTTGATAGAAATAGAGCCAGAAATGTTGCTATTTATGGTCGTGTATCAACAGAACACGAAGCGCAGTTATCTGCATTGGAAAATCAGTTACAATGGTATGATGACCAAGTAAAATATCATCCGAACTGGACGGTCTGTGAACGATATATTGATGAGGGTATCACGGGAACACAGGCAAAAAAACGCCCTGCCTTTTTGAAAATGATTGAAGATGCCAAGCAAGGTAAATTTGATTTAATTGTTACCAGAGAGGTATGCCGTTTTGCACGAAATGTTGTGGATACCCTTGTTGTTACAAGAGAGTTGAAAGGCATAGGCGTTGAGGTGTTTTTTATCGACGATAATATTTGGACAATGGACGGAGATGGAGAACTGCGGCTATCTCTTATGGCAACATTGGCACAGGAAGAAAGTCGTAAGACTTCCGAGCGTGTAAAAGCAGGTCAGAAAATCAGCCGTGATAATGGTGTTCTCTATGGAAACGGTAATATTTTAGGTTATGACCGTGTTGGAGATACCTATGTTATCAATGAGGAACAGGCAGAAACGGTCAGAATGATATATGATTTGTATCTGCAAGGTTATGGCTCGATGAAAATCGCAAAGATTTTGACGGAGCGAAAAAGGAAAACAGCTTCTGGACTTATAAAGTGGAGCGTTTCAAATATTATGAGAGCGATTAAAAATGCCACCTACACAGGAACAAAGTGTTACAACAAATCCAGAAGCAATAATTTTTTAGAGCAGAAGCGAATTAACAATCTTGATATGTCCACTTATGAATATGTTGAGGGAGATTTCCCTGCTATTATTTCTCAAGAGATATGGGGATAAAGCACAGGCAATAAGGGAAAGCAGAGTAAAACCTGTATGTGTATCGGCAGGAAAAAACACACATAGTAAGCGTGATTCACGAGATATATGGGTCAACAAGCTGCGTTGCTCCTGCGGCTCATCATATCGTAAAAACAAATGGCATACGAAATTGGACGGAAAAACCTCTTACGGTTATCAATGCTACAATCAGCTTAACAACGGAATTAAACGGAAAAGAGCTGAAATCGGTTTAGACACTGAGGGATATTGTGACAGCAGAATGATAACCGATTGGAAACTTGATTTTATGGCAAAAGCTCTGTTAGAGCATCTCTGGACAGAGAGAAAAGAGTCTGTACTGATTGCGTTAGACCTTATTAAGTGTTATTATAAGGAAGAAAATCTAACGAAACTCAATCCGATACGGTAACGATACAGGCGAAATTGGATAAGGCAAATAGCAGACTGACTAACTTGATTGCTATGAGAGCTGATGGAGAGATTTCCAAAGACGAGTATCAAGCAATGAGAAGTCCTGTCGATGAAGAAATCAAGAAACTTCAAAAAGCACTTGATGAAATTCCACAGGAAAAAAGCAATCCGAAAGGATTGGATATAGAGGGTATCCGTTCTACTCTGAACAGCCTTGTTGATTTTAGTGGTAGCACTATCAGCCACGATGTTGTCAATCGGTTTGTATATTTGATAACACCAACATCGGATACTACATTTGATTGGTATGTTAATCTGAATGGGACAGCAGATGTGAAAGCAACCTTTACAGCGGAAGGCAGAAAGAAAAACTGCATTATCAAATTAGAGGAAATCGAAAAGATTTCCTCGGTACATAGGGGAGAGAATGAGGACAATGCTCATTTCATTAAAAACCCCCATATTTTTACCTATCTGCACAGGCTGCTATTGCTGAGATGTAATTCAGTCATTTTTGTACTGATATTATATAGCGTAATATTTTGGGCTGTCCCGTTTTGGGACAGCCCTTTTGCATTGCTTAAATAATTAAAAAATCAGAACAAGGCTTTTTAAAGTCTTGTTGGCTTTGCCCACACCCACAAACTTTGAAAAGTCATAATTTATTCGACATCATATTATTGAAAAGTCAGATTATTTGTGATAAAATTTACTTGAAAAGTCAGAACGGAGGAAATGATATGCTCTACAGAAAAATCGAAAAATTGATTGAAGAACATTTAAAATCTGACACTCAGAAAATCCTTTTGATTGACGGCGCAAGGCAGGTCGGAAAAACATATATTATTCGTTATGTAGGTCAAAGATTATTTGAAAATTTTATTGAAATAAATATGGTTGAAGATTCCATAGGAGACCGTCTTTTTGCCAATACAAAAACTATTGAAGATTTTTATTTGCAAGTAAGTATGATTGCAGGCAATAAAATGAAAGCTAAATCCGACACATTAATATTTATAGATGAAATTCAGGCATATCCGCATTTACTTACACTGCTTAAGTTTTTATCTCAAGATAATAAGTTCACATATATAGCAAGCGGCTCGCTTTTGGGTGTAACATTGTCGCAAACAACATCAATTCCTATAGGAAGTATTCGTAAAGTACGAATGTATCCGCTTGATTTTGAAGAATTTTTGTATGCTAACGGAATGAATGAATTTGTAATCTCCGCAGTGCAAAATAAATTCAAAGAATTACAATCACTTGATGAAAATATGCACAATAAAATGATGGATTATTTTCAAAAATATCTGCTTATAGGCGGTCTTCCTGATGCAGTCAACTCATATCTTAATGAAAAAAATATTCAGTCCGTGCGAAATATCCAAAACGAAACACACGATTATTATGCAGCAGACGCATCAAAATATGATGAAGAAAAAAAGCTTAAAATACGCAGAATTTATGATCTTATTCCTTCTAATATGGAAAATAAAAAGAAACGAGTAATAGCAAAAAACATTGAAAATAAAAAAGGCAAAACTTTTACAGATTACAGCGATGAATTTGAATATCTTATAAGTGCCGGCATAGCACTTAATGTACAGGCAATTTCCAATCCTGTTTTTCCGTTAATTGAATCCACAGGAAAAAATCTGCTGAAACTATATCTTAATGATGTGGGTATTTTGACAAGTATTTTGTACGGTAATAATATCAGAGCAATTTTGGATAATAAAAGCAGTATAAATCTTGGCTCGGTATATGAAACTGTAGTGGCAAGCGAATTGACTGCGCACGGATATAAATTATTTTACTATGACAACCGCAGTAAGGGCGAAGTTGATTATTTGATAGATGACTATAACAGCCTTTCGGCAGTACCTATTGAGGTTAAATCGGGCAAAGATTACACAGTTCACAGTGCTCTTAATACATTTGTACAAAATGAAGACTACCACATAAAAAAAGCCTTTGTAGTATCAAATGAAAGAAAAGTTCAGACAAAAGGCAAAATAACTTATATTCCGATTTATTATATAATGTTTTTTAACGCTAATTCAACTTTGGAAAACAATATAGAATTTTAACACAGCTGAATTATAAGGTAATCTAAATAATTTATAGTTTAGCAAAATAATTATAAAAGGCTGACTCGGTATCAATTGCCGAAGTCAGCCTTTTTAGGGAGAGTATATTAAGAAAGAAAAAGAATTTGCAAACTTTTAAATCACATTAACATATTAAATAATTTTAAATTCTTATGAACATACCTTACATACATCCATAGAATAGACCATATTATCTTTTGCAACCATTGTAAGCGGCATTTCAGGCAAAAGTATGTTAAAGCCTACAAGGAAGCTTTCTTTACCGCCATCGTGAAGTCCCGTTACAATTCTTACGACATTATTTTTCTTGGCAAATTCAGCCGCTGCACGATCTGCGTTCTTATCAAAAAGCACTGTCATATCCGCACCAAACTGTTTTGATACCATATTAAGGTATTCAATCTGCCAAGCTGCCTCGGTGTAATCGTGCGTAGGCTCAAGCACAGACAATACTCTTAAGTCGCAGTCCGTATCGTCTGCAATCTGCTTTGCAATCTTAATAATTCGGTCGCAATCAAACTGCAGTGTTACACAAGCAAGCACTACAGCACGCTTTTCAGTATTCATTTTGTCACCTCCAAATATTTCCGTGCGTAAGTCGCATTGCACGGTTTATAAATCGTTGTTCAGATAATCCCACAAGCGTGAGACATCTGCCTGACCATTATATAAATAATCCAAATCGGTACCATGCAGGTTAAACATATTCCTGCCGACAAGGAGTCCGATACCGAAGTCGTTGTAATCGTTTCTTGCACTGTACATAACTATATAGTGATTATTCGCATATATGAATGACGGTCTGTAAAGTCCGCCGCCGTCCCACGCTGTATAATCATCTGACGGAGAAGCTACTTTCATTGCTGTTTCCCAATTGAACCCGTCCTCCGATGCTGAAAAATACAGATTCATATGCTTTCTGTCTTTTTTATTGGTTGTAGCGCAGGCTAACAATTCATATCCACGGTTTGTTTTTATTACATCAGGGTGCCATACATATGCACCGTCTTCAAAAGTTAAGTCTGTCGGTTGAGGCTGCGACCATACACCGTTTCTCAATTCTCTGTAATAGAGTTGATAATGACACACATACCATACTTTATATGCACCATCGTCACGGATTATGGCAGGACTCACCATATCATACTTTTCTTTTTCGTAGGTTTCAAAATAGACAAGTTTGTCGCTCCAATTATCACCGTCATACGAATATCTCATATACAATGCCATATAGTCTGTATCGTAATCCGTATATCTCCAAAACAGCTCAAGGCGGTCAAGTTCTTTGTTATATACAAGATGACTGTCCGAATTATAGCGTACGGATTTTTTATAATTTGCAAGCGGCGGCTCTGTAAATTTTACCTCCGAATAATTTATAAGATCGTTTGTTCCGACAATCTGCGGATTTTCGTAGTAGTCATTACCACTTGGATAAGGTGTGTAAGACAGCCAAAATCTGTAACCGTTCCATTCCTTACCCATATCAATCAGCTTTGGATGATATGCATTGTTCGGATAGTAACTTTCAATTGTACTGTCGGAATTTATCAAATTAAGTTTGCTTATTGAATTTGAAGAAAAATTAAAATCCTGTTTAAATTTCTTTTTTGAGTCAGTTTCTGTATTTTACTTTTTAAATTAGTTTGTTTGCTTAAAGCGGCTGATGGTATCTGCGGCTTTGTTTCTAATGTTGATGTTGTGCTTTCACTCACACCGTTTGAAACAGCATTTCCTGTATTTGCACAGCCTGCAAAAACCGATGCAGTCATAACTGCCACAAGCAAAAATGCAAGTATTCTCTTCATATGTACCCTTTCTAAACTAAATCAGCATTACTAAGTCAACCGTCAACTTTAAAGCCTTCCTCGCTTATCTCCGATTCACTTGAAAAATCTTTATACTGATCTATAAAGCTCCAAAACTTCCCGGCGCTGTTTACTCCGTCATTTATATAATCGCAGTTTGTACCGTAAAGATTATACATATCTTTGCCGAATAAAAGTCCCACACCAAAATTTTTGGCGTCATTTCTTCCGCCGTAAAGGACATAATACATTCCGTCCGAATACATAAATGTCGACCTGTAAAGTCCGTTGCCGTCCCAGTCAAAATCGTTACCGGTAGGCTCAAGAACCTTTTTGGCAGTGCCGAATTTCAATCCGTCATCTGACTTTGCATAGTAAAGATTCATATGTTTTCTATCTTGCTTATCTTTGGTTGCACAAGTCAGAATTTCGTACTTATCATTATTCTTAATTAAATCTATATGCCATGTAAATGCATCGTTTTCATAAGGCAGTTTACACATTCTTATTTTTGACCATTTTCCATCCTTGAGTTCACGATACTTTACTTTATAAGCATTTACATACCATACTCTGTATGTACCGCTATCATATACAATACCGGGACTTACCATATCTTCTTTTTTTCTGTCATAGGTTTCAAAAAAAGTTTCCGGTTTGCTCCATGTATTGCCGTCATATGAATAACTCATTAAAAGAGAGGCATAATCAATATCATAGTCTGTGTATCTCCATATTATCTCAAGACGATTCAAGTCATTGTTATAAACAATCTCACTGTCCGAATTAAAGCATCTGCCATTTTTATAATTTGAGAGAACAGGTTGCGAAAATTTAATTTCGGAATAGTTAATTAAATCGTTCGATGCAACAATATGCGGATTTTCGTATTCATCATTGCCTTGCGGATACGGAGTGTATGACACCCAGTATCTGTATCCGTTCCAACCGTCTTTACCTAAATCAAGCACCTTTGGGTGGTAAGCATTGTTTGGAAAGCACTCTTCCTGATACTCATCAACGCATTTTAAGTTCAACTTTGACGGCGAATTTTTGGTAAGTTCAAATCCTGTCATATCAACATTCGGCGATGTAGTAAACTCTGCAGGCTTTTTGTTAATAACAGTTGACGCCATAGTATGCGTGTTTTCGTATTTAGATGCATCGGTGTTTTCCGGTAAATTATATGCGGCAAAAACAGAAACACTAGCCACCGCAACCGCAGTAACAAATATCAACACAAACTTTTTCATTAAAAAGTTGCTCCCTTTCTATACAAATCAGCTTTTATATACGCACTTTGTATTACACTCATTAATACATATAACTATATATCTATACAGTGATTTTGTCAAGCCAAAAAGAACAACAATTTTTTTTAGATGCAAAAATGATACAAAAATCGGCGTTTCGTATGATACTATACTTTTTTCTGACTGTGTAAATATCATAGCCTCTGTATATGATTATATTATATTGACCGTGTGAAATTAAGGTGAATTTTGGCATAAGAATTATAAAAGTTTAGTTAACCATAATTTACCCCAACTTTTGATAAATAACCGCCTAAATTCACGTCAAAAAAAATCCGCCATTCACAAAGAACAGCGGATAAGAATTTATTTTTTAGTTAAAATCAAAATAACTCTTTGTCATCGGTTTCGGTGTCGGCGTCAAGGCTTTCGTCCTTAGCATCTCTCTGTGAGAGCTTATTTACATAAGCCTTTAAAGCCTCCATCTCCCTATCAACAGATTTTTTCTCTTCTGTTTTAACTTCTTCTTTTACGGGTTCGTTCTGAACTTCTTTGCAGGCTCTTCCTTTTTCTCCGGCTGTGCCTCGAAAGGAGAACTTTTGTACTCGTTTTCATTTGAGCAAGCAACTGTAATGTCAACAACCTCTTCGTTTTTAAATTCAGGTTTCGGCTGTGTTTCGGGTGTACCGTAAAAAATATCGTTTGAACTGTCAACAATTTGACGGTAACACTCTCTTGCCTTGGCAATCTTAGCTTTGGAATTTTCAATTACTTCAAAAAGCTTTTTCTGCTGTTCTTCAGAAACGCTCTCGCCTTTCTTTGTATTCTCATAGAAAGACTTACCCAAAGCAATATATGCTCTGTTCATAAGCTCACTTTCACATTTCATAATAAGGCGAAGACGGTTAAGTTTTGCATTTGTACGGTTTTTCTCAACAATATTCTGAGTAACATTAGAAATAGTATCTGCCGCAGTGTTGACTGTACCTTTAACAGTATCAAAAAAAGTCATAGCAATATCTCCTTTAACGCATAAATGCGGGTTCGTTTTTATAACACTATTATTATGACAGATATTAAAGATAAAATCAATATTTTTTTTGAATTTGCTTGTTAAAAATGTACTTGTTTGATATAATATTTTAGAAAGAGGTGTTGAAATATGTCGGACAAGGTAATAAAAGCAATAGTGTGTCCGGGTTGTGGAGAACTTAGCAAAGCGGAAATCCACACAAGCATAAATCCTGCACGAGATAAAACTATAAGAAAAAGAGTGCTTGACGGAGAGTTGTTTGATTTCAGATGTCCGTCCTGCGGCTACACCGCTAAACTTAACTATCCGCTTTTATATAACGATATGAAAAACCGTTTTATGGTTTACCTTATACCTAAAATTGACCGTTTTCAGCTTTGCGACAATGAGCTTGAAAACAAATACAGCAATCTGCGCAACATCAACAAGCGAATTGTGCCAACATTCAATGCATTCAAGGAAAAACTGTTTATTTTTGAATCGGGACTTGACGATATGGCTGTAGAATTGACAAAACTCGCAATTAGCCAGACGGTATCGAAAAAGCTCGGAAACATTGAAGTAAACGAGGGATACCTGTCAATGTATGACAGAGAAACCAACACAATGGGCTTTACATATTTTACAGGCAAAAACAAAGAACCGTATGTACAAACCGCACGACTTGAAATATACGGCAAGTCAAAGGGAATCATTGACAAATTTGCTTATAAAGACACTTAAAGGCTTTATAAAAATTGACCGAGAATGGGCAGAAAATGTACTTTACCGCTATAAACATTTCCGCCACATGGAAAAGGTCAGAAAATTAAATGAGGATTAAAAAATTACACTCCTATCAGTAACCATTACCGATAGGAGTTTTTTGTTTGTATTTTAATGAGTGGTGGGTTGTGGTTTACCGCTCAAATTTTTTGTTATTTAATATTTTGTCGCTTGACTAAAGTAAGCCGAACCACACTTTACCGTTCGCCCTTAAAATCAACTTGCAAATTCAACCGTAATCTCAAGATGAGCAGGGAAGTCGTTTTCAATCATCTTATTTACCCATACTTTATTTAATTCGCTCAAGGAATCGGAAATTTTTACGCTCAAAGCGTTTTGGGACGGATTTTCGGTGATTTTAAAATTACCGAGTCCGTATCCCTCCAAAATCTTATTAAAACCCTCGGGAGTACAAAACTCCTCGTTTGTCTGCTCTCTTATCTTTAAAAGTTCCCGCCTTTTCTCAATACTCAAATCATCTCTCACTGCGCCTGTAAATCTTTCCCGTTCGGTAAGTCCGTAACTTTGCGCCGTATCAATGAAATATTCTTTAAGCATTTCGTCAAGCTCGTTAAAAAGCAGATCAAGCCCTGCGGCAAAGGCTTTTAATTCCGCATAAGTTCTGCCGCCTGTTCTAACCGAATAAAGTTTGGTATCCGTAAGTTTTTTAACCATTGAAGTATAACTGTCCATCATTTCACCTCAATTTTTACAGTGCCGACCGAAAATACCTGTGCCGCCGTCGCATTCACATCAACAAAATTCGTCGGAAATTTATATGAACAAATACAGCCGCTGTTCATCAGCCTTTTTCCAAGCTCCGCCACATACATAGTACCGCCGATCTCAATTTCATTTAAGTAATCTTTAAACACCTGTGTACAAATGTTCACTATATCATTTCTGATATATCCGTCTTTAGCATACACTGCGACAGACAAATTAATTTTTCTCAATTGTGCCGAAATAACTTTAACATCAACATTCAGTTCTCTGTTTTTGGCGATAAGCACCTGCGCTTGTGCCACTGCCGCCGATGACGGCGAATTTTCTCCGTTGCTTACATATACATCTACCGTGCCCGTACCTCTGCCCTTTGCTATAACTCCCGCTTTAGTAATTCCGGGTACACTTAGCGCAAGTTTTTCGTAATATGCTTTGTTTGTTCCGTTTGACGGCACAAGAAAACTTGCCTTAATTCTTTCCCTTAATTCATCGTCGCTTTCTTCGTCACAACCGTCCTCAAACGGTTCTCTGTTATATGCGTAATTGATTTCCGCAGGTGCGGATACAATGATTTTTGCTGTATTAATGGGAATATTTGAAATCTTACCCGCCTTGTCCGCCTCTGCCGAAACGCTGACAAGTGTATTTCCCGCCGCAATCTCCGCATCTTCAACAGTAACATATCTTAGCGGCTCGGTGTCTGCCGTAGCGACCATACTTCCTTTAGGAATAAAAATGCTGTTTTCAACAGGTTCATTGATAAAGAATGTAATTTCACCCTGTGCTTTCTGCGCCTGTTTACGCTCAAGTCCTCTTTGAGATGCAAAATAATCAAGATACTCGCCGCTTGCGGTAGCAACAAACATCTGATTTTTCAGCCACTCAATATTTGTCATTGCGTTAAAAATTTCGCCTGCAAGCACCCTCATTCTTATTGCCGCATCACTTGCTTCGTCAAAATCATATTTGCTTTTTGCCGAAAACTCCGATTTCATTCTGTTGTAAATTTCATCATAGGTAATCATCTGTATTAATAATCTCCTCTCTTACGCTTTCGTTGCAAATCAGTCTGATACTGAATTTCGGTTTTCTCAAAGCCAAAACTTTCGCAGTAACTGTCGGAAAATCCGCCAGTGCCTGCGACATTATAAGATTAACTTTTTCTTGAAAATTCTCATCATCAAAATCCACCTTGTTTATTTCACATCCGAGTTCACGGTTATACACAAAGCCTGCAAATTTTGCGCTGATTTTAAAAAATGCCTGCTGTAAAATTTCATCGTCACCCGAAATATGAATATACCTGCCGCCGCTGTCAACCGCAATATCTTTATTTTTAATCAGCGTATCCGTATCAGTCACCAACCTTTACACCGTTTATATATACCGAGCCGTCATTTTTTAGATATACTTCTGCACCGCCCTTTGACTTAAGCAGGATTTCACCCGGCTGAACGGAAGAAACCTCCGAAATAACGCCCACGCAAACCTCCTTGTCGGCAAGCGGAAGTACAACGGCTTTTTCCTTTACGGGAGGAATAGACACGATTCCGTACGGTGTAACAAAATCAAGTCCTATATGTTCGCCCGAGGCGATGATCGCATTGTTGCCGATTTCACTCATCACAACATTACCGCTTTCCGCTGTAGGTTTATTAATGGAATTTTTACTTAAATTCTCTGCAATCCACATATCAAATCTCCTTTTTCAGTGTAATAACTGTTTTTTCGCTCTTGCTGTCGGCAGTGTATCTTATCTTGTGCACATAAAGTCCGTCATAAGAACCGATAACCTCATCGTTAATCGTTGCTTTGTTGCCGACCTCGCACATAAGCATATACGGACATACAAGTTCAATTTCAAAAGCATTACCGTTGCTGGTGCTTATAATTCTGTCGGCTGTTCCCACAGAACCACCGCCTGTCAATGCGTCAACATATCTTCTGCGCACAAGCCTTGTATCCGCAAGGCTGTTTTTTATTACACTGCCGTATCTGTTGCCCTGCTTCACCTTTAATCTGACATCGGAAATCACCTTGTAACGCTTTATTCTGCTTTCCGCCGAAATATACCTGTAACTTTCATTGTTACCAAAACAAAGCACTTCACCGTTGATACCGCCGTTTAATATAACTCTGCCGTCGCCTGTAATTCTCGGCTTTTTTCCGTATTTATTTACGCAGTAATTTTCAAGCACCTGCCATTGGCTCATGCCCTTACTGATTTTTATATAACCGAAATAAGGATTGTTGTCGCCGATGTAACCGTTAAAGCCAAACGGCTGTAAATGCCGTTCAAAAATCACGGATGATGACGCATTAAAGTAAATGCAAGGTTCTGCCTCGTTGTCAAGCAAAATACCTGCCATACTCCTCGCCGTAATTTTTACGGTAATTTTCTCACCGCTGCTTTTGGTGATAATTTCGTCAATCTGCCCCTTAAACACTAAGTTTTCGCCGTCAAAGCCGTAAAGAAAATCGCCGTCCTCGCATCCTTTGATATACGGAAATTCAACGGTTACATCATCGGCAGGCACAGAAAACTCACTGTTATATACCACGGTAACGGGTGACGGCAGTAAAAGCATTCCGCTATGCGTTGTCATCTTAAATTTCAGCACAGCTTTATCACCTTTCCTTTTTGCATAAGCTCGTCCGCCCGCTTAACCCACGGATTGAGTTTTAACAGCGTTTCAATCCGAGCATTGAAAGCGTAAGAAATATCCCACAAACAGTCGCCTGCTTTTGTGATGTATGTATTTACCGCCGTTTTCTTCTCTTTCTCCATAACTTCTCTGAAAACAAAGCTGTATGTAAGCATATCGGGTACAGGCTCGCCGATTACCGTAAGTTTTTCAAACACCGCATACACCGGTTTTATAAAAGGCAAAGCAAGCACACCTACTCCGCCCTCCTCAAAAACTTTCCACAAATTTGCAAACTGCTCGTGGCAATCCTCTCCGCAAAGCTGACCTTTTCCTTTTATAAGCCTGTTTTTTCTGCCGAGATTCTGAATATATGCCGTACCCTTTGGCGAGTCAAGTTCTCGCACATTCTTTTCGCACTCAAAGCTAATCTCCTCAGGATTGTATCGCCATTCATAACTTTTAAATCTCATCGGTACAAGCGTCATCTTTCCCTGCCTCGTCTTCCTCGGTAAATCCGTAACTGTATCGTCTGCTCTCTCTTTCAATCTCCTCGCTTATGCTTTCAGCCTGTCCCACATCAAGCACCAAATCGTTCTCTTTATACTCCATTATGTAACCTCTCTTTTCTCGCAGCCGAGCACCATTTTCAGTATTGAAAAATCGGCGGATTTGTGTCTGCACCATGCACTTTTCACCGTGCAATTTCTGTAGGTTTCACTGCCGTCGGCAGTTTTCAGTTCAATGCTGTCCATTCTGCTTTCCTTTAAAAAGCCCTCTCTGCTCGGCACATTCATCTCTATGGTAACAGTATATTCGTCCTTTGTATGCGCACAGCTCACACTGTCGCTCATATACTGTTTCACCCCATAAACCGTGCTGTTTTTCTGCGTTTCAACACTTATTATTCCTCCAAGGATATTGCCGTTTTTAAGCACGGTAATATCCTCTCCCTTTAAAAATTCCCTCAACCTTTAAACCTCCTCGCAAACAAAAAATTCCATAGTAAACTCAACTTTTCTGAAAATAGCATTTATATCCGTATCAAAATCAATTGCGGATACCGACAGTTCCGAAATTATTTTTTCAGTATCCGCCTTTTTCAACCCCTGCATAATCTCGCAGGTTATTTCAGAAAGTCCGTTACCGTTTTCATCGGCAGGAGCATAAACAAAGATCTGCACTTTTGCCAAAAACTGCTCGCCCTTTACAGATGCGGAAAGATAATCACCCACATACTTTTTTGAAAGTACGGTATCCGTAACCGCAACTACCGCAAGAAAACTTGTTAAATTTATCTCTGCACCGTGGTTTCCATGCTCTCTGATAAACTTTACCTTTGCAAGTTTTTCGTTTTGCTTAAGCCTTGCAATAATTCTGTCAAGTTGTGTAGTTATCTGATTCATACTCATCCTCCAATACCTCACCGCACGGTGCAAGTACGCCATATGCATATACTCCGTACCTGCCCACACGGTAAATATCGTATCTCCTAACAATATATTTACGGTCTGCGATTTGTATTACGCTTTTGTCGCAAGTCAGTTTTGTTTCGGGCTTGCCTATATACAAAAATCTTTCCGAAGTAACCGTTCCCGACACTTTGCGTTTTGTTGTACCGTAATATCTGCTGTTATACCTTATCGGCTGAATAAAAGCCTTTGTCTTTTCGTTATCGACCGTAACTTCCGTGCCATATCTGTCAATAAGTTTGCCTACTGTGCCGTAGATTTTCAAGTTACCACTCTCCCGAACAAAAATCCCTCTTTCTTAATTAAATCAGAACATTTTGCAAGCTGGTCCTGCCAGAGCTTTTCGGCTTTGTCGCCCTCATCGGCAGGAGCTGTTACGGTAACATCTCCCGCCTTAAATGAAGAAACTTCGCTTTTACCGCACATAACATAAAGTTTGTACGCATAAACGGCACATAAAAACTCAATCCTGCGTTCATCGCTTGCGGAAAGCGGTTTGTCGGCAATTCTTGAATACACATAGGCACAGGCATCGTCCACAACACTACGCCACTTAATCGACTCACTGCTCTCAATACCGGAAAGCAGTTCAAATTTTTCAACAATGTTGCCCGTATTCAAAACTTCACCTCATCAGTAAGACAAAGTCTTTACGGAATCCGCAAAAATCTTTGAAAAACCTGCGGTACAGGTAATTGCCGCTCTTTCAAGCTGACGGTCAATAAGTTTGTCATAATCGGTATTTACATTGCCTGCCTGTACCATTTCGAGTGCGCAGTTCTTGTCAAAACCGATAATCTTGCTGCCTGTCATTTCCGGAGCATGAAGGAGAGATGCTCCGAGCGGTGTAATCATTCTGCCGCTTGCCTGAAAATCAAGACCTGCGTTTGCATCCTGCATCTCGCTCATAGAAAGCAACTTCTGCATAGCGTCTGTCGGTGCAATAATTGTATTGAGTTCATACGGTGAAAGCTGTGACCAAAGTTTTAAAAGGTCGGCATAAGTAATTGAACCGCTCGCCGCAACATCAACATTTGCCGCAGGATTTGCGTTACCGTCACCGTTTACAAGCACATCAATAGCGTCTTTAAGCTGTGCCCTTGCAATGTACTCGCCGATTCGTCTTAATGTAACCGTAAACAAATCAATACGCTGAAATCTTACCGCCTCATATGATGCCACAAGCATTCTGCCACGCTTGTGAAGTTTTACGAGGTTTTCTCTTGTCTTGATTTTTGTCTGCGGAATTACAGCGCCCTCGCCCACAGGCTTTAAAGTCTTGTCATCGTCTGTCATATCGGACTCAATGCTTCTGTAATCCATACCGTCAATATTTGTAACGGTAGCCACAATCTGCGGGAGAATATCCGCTCTCTCCATACCCTGTCTTACCGCACGGCTGACATATTCGGGGAAAAGTGCCGCCGAGTCCGAGGATTGGAAGAATTTTTCCACGCAGTCACTGCCGCTGCCGTTCACCTTAATGTCAAAGCGCTTGAGCTGTCTTGAAAAAGCGTCAAGATTTGAAAGCGCCGTTCCCTTATAGTTTTCCGACGGGTCAAGAGTTTCAAGTACATCTGTAAGTGTCTTGCCCTTCTGCTGATACATTCCCTTTTCAATTGTTATATTTTCAAAATTTGCCATAAATTTTACCTCCTTAAAGAATAAAGCCAACCGAGTCGGCTGTTGAATTTAACACAAGATACTCTCTGCCTGTTGTTGATGATGCCACTGCAGAACCCTCGCCCGCAGCAAGCTTCTTGTAACCCACTGTGATTTTTGATTTGGCGGGCATTGTAACATAGCCCTTAAGCTGAACCGTTGCATAACCGCCTCTCAATGAAAGACAAATACCGCAGAATACTTCTCCGCTTGTGCAAGCCGTTACCTTGCCGTCATCAGTCATTTTTACAGGAACACCCGCTGTTTTAAGATTGGTGCCTGCCTCAAAAGTAAGCACATTTTCGTCATAACCGTTAAAATTTACATTCATTATTTAATCCTCCGTTATATTTTAAAATTGCCGTTTGATTCGGCTGTAATATCGTTCTTCTGTTTGTAAAGCTGGGGAACCGACGGCAAAATGCTGTCCGCCCTTTTTTCAAAAGCATTTTTAAATTCCTTAAGCTGAACTACGCTCATACTCTTTGCAACGCTCTCCATAGTTTCTCTTGAAATATCAGGCTGAACAACAGCCGATAATCTAAGCACTTCCGAAGTAAGGCTGTCACGGTAATATACTCCGTCGGCGGCACTTTTCTTAAGCTCATCTATGTACGAGCAAAGTTTTTTGCACTCTTCACCGCTTAAATTAATATCCTTTTCGGTGTAAATGCTCTTTAAAATTTCTTCCATCTTCATTTCCTTTCCCTTAAAACTTTTAATAACTCCCGCACTTCTTTGTGCAGGCACGGCAACAAAACTCCATTCGTAAGCGTCATAAATACCGCAAAGCTCGCCGTAACACTTTCTGCCGCCGTAGGTTTCGCCCTTTATGTGCGAGCAGTGATTAAGGCTTTCGCCGCAAACACTGCATTTTACTTCACCTGCGGCACAGCCTATGCTTACTTCCTTTAAAATACCGCTGTCAATCGCCTGAATAATCTCATCGTTACCCTTGGTTTTCGGAATATATGCCCTTGCGGTAAGTCTGAAATAATCATCACCCGTTGCCGTTTTTCTGCCGTCAACGCTTTCAACCGAACAGGCAAAAATTCTTGCCGTCTGGTTTTTGGCTGTCGGCGAGTGGTCAAAAATACCCGTCTTGCCTACAAAAAGTTTTTCAAGTTCAAAAAGCGACTCCACGGTAAAACGCTCGTTGTCACGGTCAATATCGTTGTCGCACAAAACCACACCGAAAACATATACCTCGTCCTTTGTCAGCTTTCTGCGTGAATACGCATTGATAAGCTCCAATTCCTTATCGGTAACCTCGGCGGTTGTGCTGTCTGTCACCGCATTAATTTCCTTTTTAATCTCTCCTGTCATTTTTCACCTTACCTGTTTCAAATTCAATCTGTTCTGCCCTTGCATTGTTAAGTCTTGCGTTTGAAAGCTGAACCGCATCCTGCATATTAATGTCGTCCCATTCAACCGCAAAACCGTCGGTGTAACCCTCAAGCCTTAACACAGTTCTTATAACTTTGGTAATAATCGGGTTGAGCAATGTTCTGTAATATTCAAGCTCACTTGTAAGAATATCCGCCTGCTGTTCACTCATTCTCTCCGTGCTTGACCACGAAAATCCGAGTAAAAACGGCGGCAAACCGAGTTTTGCAACAATCTGCTCAAGCAGATGCTTAATCGGCACATCGCAATCGGGAATCTGATTTTCCGCACCGATTACTTTTACCGATACATCACCCACCGAAACAAAGTCGCACACGCTTTCACTGCGCATAGCCTTGCTCCATTCGTCTGCAATAAGTCTTGCGCTGTCCTCTGTAAATACAGTGTTGTCGGACGGTTTGCAAGTAACCGCAAAACGCACATTGCCTACCCTTTCCCAGTTGGTTTTGATTGACTCAAAAATCTTTAAAAGCACCGAACTTACAAACGGCAAACCTTTTAAAAGCGAACTGCCTCTGACAGTGCCGGGTTCGGGATTTAACAGAGTGGCAAACACAAGGTTTGAATACTTAACCGGGGTAATCATTCCGTCGTTTTTTGTGCAAATCACAAGGTCAAGCGGTGAACTGCCCTCCTGTATCTCAACATCGTCAACACTTGCATTGTAAAGTGCGACAACTCTTTTTCCGTCACGGGAAAGCACCATTTCGCCCACAGCCTCGCCGTAAGTCAAAAGTGACTCCATATACGAATACACAAAGCCGTTAATGCCAGTGCCTGTGCCGTTTGTGCATACATTGCTCATAAAATCATCAATAATCTGCTGACAGCGGCTGTTTTTTGCCGTAACGGTAAAAGTACCGAGCAAGCGTATCAGCTTACATATTGCCGCATCTATTACCGGGACTGATTTTCGCAGATTTCTGAACAATTCACGCTCCGCAGCCGTACTGCTCACATCCGAAAACATTGCAAGAGGGGAATTGATTTTCCTCTGTGCGGTCTGCACAACCGTGCCCTTGCTCTCTTTCTTTTTGCGTGAAAACAAATTCAATCTAACACCTCCTATCGCCTAAGGGCAAATACCGAAAAGCCCTTTGCCTGTCGATATTGACGCCGTAAAATACCTTATATCATCCATTGAATGGTCATTCTCCTTAATCGGCACATCTGCGCCGTTTTTTGTGTCCCACCTGTAAAGTGCAAATTCTCTCCTTGCGTCTTTGCAGGTTGAGCAGATTTTTATTCTGCCGTCCTTGAGTGCCTGACTTACAAGCCGAATACCATTTACAACACTGTTTTCGGCGGGCACTGCATTAAATCTTTTATGTCTGCGTATTACCTCAATAAAACTTGCGGCTGACGGGTCAACTACTACCCGACTTACTTTTCTGTTGCCGACAAGCTCTTCGAGTTTTGCGTAGTGCTCCTCGTCGGTGCGTTGATAACCCTCTCTGCGGGAATCAAAATAATACTCCTTAATTCGATACCATACGGAATTTTTTTCACCCCACAAACCGAATGACGCAGGGTTTACCGTACCGTAATCGCACGAAACCGCAAAATCGTCAAAACCGACATTTGGCACTTCGCAGTACATTTTTTCATCGTCCATAAACGGATACACCGCACCGTGCACCGCAACCCATCTGCCGAGCACAAATCGCTGATAAAACACCCCGGAATACAAACCCTCGTACCTTTGGCGCACCTCTTTTGAAAGCGACGGATTGTCCTCCATTGTAAAATGCAGGTATAACGCATTTTTGCTGTCGGCTTTCCGAATCCACTCGGTGTAGAACCAGTGACGGGGATATTCGGGATTGCAGTTAAACCAAAATTTTGAACCGTTTACCGAACATCTTGCAAGCGCCTGCTCCACAAAAGAACGGGGCATAAGCGCCACTTCGTCAAAAAGCACACCGCAAAGTGTCATACCCTGAATGAGAGAGGCAGAGGACTCGTCCTTACCTCCAAAAAGGTAAAACCTGTTTTCAATATCGCCATAGCGCACGATAAGTAAATTTTTTGAAATCTGCTCACTGCACTCAAATCCGAGGCTTTTAAGCACGGGAATTATCGGAGTTACCATATTTCTGCGCAGAGAGCGAATAGTCTTTCCGCAGAGGGCAAAATCCGAATTTGCAAAGCTGTAAAAGCTCCACGCAAAAAACGAAATGCTCATACAGAAAGTTTTGCCCGAACGCACTGCACCGTCACAGATGATTGCGTCTTTGTTCCTGTAAACACTCTCCCTGCACCACCACGAAAGCACCTTAAGCTGTTGTTTTGAAAAAGTATCAACTTTCATCGGTTTCACTTCTCAATGCCTCCGCTCCCTTGGCAATAGCGTCATAAAAAGGTGTTGCCCTGTCCTCTTTTTCACTGTCGTCTGTCAGCTTTTCAAGTGCTTTGAGCCTGTCAAAAAATTTGATTTCCATAGAACCGTCCTTTGGCCTTTTTATTTCTGAAACCAAAAACAAATCCATATGCTCAAGCTGTTCCCTTGACGGATTTTCCATATATAAAAGCGACACGGCGTCAGAAATTTTGCCGAAAGCAAGCCTTCTGTAACCCACGGTGGCAATCTCCGAAAGCGAACTTGTGCGGCATTTGCCGAGCCTTTTAATTTCATCGGCAATATCTTCTCTGCACAAAAGCTCTTCTCCGCTCCTCTTGGGATTTCTGACAAAGCCTGCGTTATAAGCCGCCTCGTCAGCACTTCCGCAGCTTACAAAACAATTGCAAAAAGTTTTTTCCTTGGCGGTAAGTCCTTTTGATTTTCTTTCCATAAACACCTCCGTTTGAAAAGCAAATTTAAAACTGCCTTTCAACTATACATACAAAAACTCCAAAAATTGCATTAATTAGGCTAATTTTTCAAAAAATAATTTAAAAAAATTTTTAAAATCGGTTTTTTCTAAGTTTTTTCAAAATTCAGTACCCGATTTTAATCAATTCCAATCTTTTAACATATTTTCAATAAAATGTTAAAAACTAAGCCTTGAACAATCATTTAATACAACACGGAGGAAATATGTTTACTACCGATTACAACACAAATCTTCAAATAATTTCAGACGCTCTGCGCAGTGAACAAAGTTTTGACCTTGTCAAGCGTGACCTTATAATTGCCGACCGTAAAGCTGCTTTATTTTTTATTGACGGGCTTTTAAAAGATGACATTACAGAAAAAATACTTGAATTTTTTACAAAAATGTAAAATCCGAAAATTTTAAATCCGCACTCTATTTTGCACAGTCCTCAGTCCCTTATGTTGAAGTAGAAGTAACTTCTGACCTCAAAAAAATATGTACAGATGTATTAAGCGGTATTTCCGCACTTATAATAGAGGATTTTACCGAAGTTATCCTGCTCGACACACGAACATACCCACAGAGAAGTACAAGCGAGCCTGACAACGATAAGGTTCTGCGTGGCAGTCGTGACGGCTTTGTGGAAACGCTGATAAACAACACCGCCCTTATCCGTCGGCGAATCCGTGATACAAATCTCACGGTAAAAGCATACTCGGTAGGCACTCAATCCCACACAGATATCGCAGTTATATATATGGAAAACAAGGTTGACAAAAAGCTCCTTGCAAATCTCGACAAACGCTTAAAAGCCATTGATGTTCCATCGCTTACAATGAATCAGCAAAGCCTTGTCGAGGCGCTCTACAAAAATTTGTGGTACAACCCTTTTCCAAAGGTAAAGCACACGGAGCGCCCCGACACCACGGCATCGGCAATTCTTGACGGAAATATAGTTATTCTCGTCGATAACGCACCGTCTGCCCTGCTTTTGCCGACTTCTATCTTTGATGTGCTCGAAGAAGCTGACGATTATTACTTTCCGCCTGTCACAGGCACATACCTAAAACTTGCACGGTATTTTATAACAATAGTAACCGTGCTTATAACCCCGTTGTGGCTGCTTGCACTGCAAAATTCCGACTACTGCCCCGAGTTTTTTCGCTTTGTACTGCTTGACGAACCGCAGAACATTCCCGTATTCTGGCAGCTTATTCTTATGGAGGTCGGAATTGACGGACTGCGGCTTGCCGCTCTCAACACTCCGAACAGTCTTACCACACCGCTTAGTATTATCGGCGCTATAGCTCTTTCTGAGTTTGCCGTTGAGTCGGGCTGGGTATCAATGGAGGCAATCCTTTATATGGCGCTTGTCACCGTTGCAAACTTTACACAACCGAATTTTGAACTCGGCTACTCGTTTAAATTCTGCCGTGTACTCCTGCTTGTACTGACCTATATATTTAATGTATGGGGATTTATAATTGCGTTTATAATAAATCTCGTTTTACTTTGCACCAATCGTACGCTCTCAAGCAAAAGCTATTTATATCCGCTTGTTCCGTTTAACGGCAAAGAATTTCTGCGCAAAATTCTGCGAATACGCAACCCACGCTAAATCATTACCAAGGTAATTTCTGCATATATTTTACAAACGAGGTGATTATATGCAGAAAAAACTGATGTATCTTGAAATAGCGGGAATTATATTTATAGTTATAATGTCTGTCTTTATGCAAAATCTGCTTGATTTGAGCGGACACACACTTATCGGCGTAATGTTCGGTTCGGTAAATGACAGTATATGGGAAATAGAAAAAACCTTGCTCTTTCCGTATCTTTTATGGGCGGGAATCGAACTTTTATGTATAAAAATTCCGTTTCGCAAATTTATTGTCGCAAAGGCGGTTTCCCTTTGGTTTTTCTGCCTTTCATATTCGGCAATATGCCTGCTGTATTCTCTCACAGGTGCGCAAACCCACTTTCTGCCCGAATTTACCGCCGCACTCATTTGCTGTACTTTAGCTTTTTTCATATCTTTCCGCTTGACGGTCGGCAGCAAACAGTGTGAGGTACTGTTTTACCCCGCATTTTTCATGTTGCTGCTGTTTGTGGTTTTGTACTGCTCGCTCACTCCGTTCCCTATGCACAATTATCTTTTTATGGACAGAACCACAGGGCTGTACGGCATAATTCCCGAAAATTTTGACAAAGGAGCAGTATATCTCGACAGCTTTTTTTCGCTAAACTATTCCTAATCAATTTAATATGTGTTATAATTTAAAGAGTATCTGAAAGCATACAGACAAAATTATGACTTTCAGATACTCAAAAAACAGATTATCGACAAAGCGAGGAAAGCTTTATATGAATAACAGAAACAACGATACAGAAGTAAAGCCTGATGTTATAGCAGGCAGAAATCCTGTAAGCGAGGCTATCCGCAGTGGCAGACCTATTGATAAAATTCTTGTCGCAAGGGGCGAAAAGAGCGGCGCTGTTGTGGGAATTCTTGCCAAAGCCAAGGACAAGGGCATACTTGTAAAAGAAGTTGACCGCACAAAACTTGACTATGTAAGCGGCAACGAAAACCACCAGGGCATTGTCGCTTTTGCCGCTGTCAGAGAATACTCAACAGTAGATGATATTCTTGCGTATGCGGCAGAAAAGGACGAGCCTCCTTTTATTGTAATTCTTGACGAAATCGAAGACCCGCACAACCTCGGCGCTATCATCCGTACCGCAGAATGTGCCGGAGTTCACGGTGTAATTATTCCGAAAAGACGCAGTGTGGGACTTTCCTACACAGTAGGCAAGGCGTCTGCCGGTGCAATAGAATATATGCGTGTGGCAAGAGTAACAAACATTGCCGCCCTGATTGATGACCTTAAGAGCAAGGGCGTATGGGTGTACGGTGCAGATATGAACGGTACAGACTACCAAAAATGCAATTTTTCGGGTGCGTGCGCAATTGTAATAGGCAACGAGGGTAAGGGAATTTCCCGACTTGTGCGTGAGAAATGCGATGTTATAGTATCTTTGCCGATGAAAGGACAAATAAATTCTCTTAATGCATCTGTTGCGGCAGGCATTATAATGTACAGCGCAATGAAAGACAGATAAACGCTTTTTGTTAAAGGAGTGATAAATTTGCCGAATAACCAAACCAATGAGGACAGCAAGCTTATTGACCGTGACAGAGAGGTTGACGAAATCTTAGAGGAATCAAAATACCTCTTAGATCAGGAAAAAATGGAGCTTACTGCTCAAAAATACAGAGCAAAACAGCCTGTTGCCGAAATTTTCAGCAATGCAGATAAAAAGCCGAGGCTTGAAAACAGCAATCCTCTTGATGTGGATAAAGAACAGACTGTAAACGAAAATGAAATTTCAGGCGACAAAACAGCCACTACCCTGCAAGCCGAGCTTGTTCTTGAGGGTACGGACGATGACTACCCGTCACCGCAAAACGAAATTTTAAAAGAAACCGAAAAAAATACGGAGCAGGATAAAGACGAAAAATCGGAGGAAAAGCAAGAAACCGCTCTTGAAGAAAACAAGTCAACAGAGCAAACAAACTCCGACGAAAAAACAGATACGGACTTGGAAAACGAAGACGACGAAGAAATTGTCACCCTTACTCCCGAATATTCCGAGGGCACAACTTTTTCTCAAGATATTTTAGACGATGTCGACCAGTTCAACGACAACGAAACTCACATAAAAAGTATACATACTATTGATATAGATATTACGGACGACGATACCAAACCGCCCAAAGCTCCGAACGAGCCGCAGGGCAAGTTTGACGAACTGTTCAAAACTCCCGAGCCCGATGTAAAGCAGCACAAAAGGTTATAGCCAAAGTGCCTGTTTACCGCAAAGAGGGCGAGCAGAACGCACTGAATGTAAAAGCGGGCAAATTTTCCGAGGTTGTCGGATATGAGTACGAGGAATATATAAAATCAAAAAATCCGTCGGTAATCGCTCATGTAATAAAGCCCGAAACCAAGCGTACAATCATTGTTGAAGAGGACGATGACGAAGTTGAGCCGCTTGATTTTCATTCGGCATCAGAAAAGATAATGTCGAGCCTCGTGGGATTTTTTTCAAAAGATGCGTCGGACGATAACGACACTCCCGTTAAGGAAACCGAAGTGGTCGATGACTATATGGGCGAAGATGACGAAAAGAGCATAATGCAGGAAATCAACCTGAACATAAAAAAGCTCTTTGGCAGAACAATGCTCACAGGCGGACTTGCAGCACTTGTATCAATAATAATTACGGTGCTTGTAAGACTGTTCCCGCAGGCAATATGCAGCGCAGTATTTTTTGCTCCTGTTGCCTATGCGGTAATCAACTTTTTGCTAATCGGTTTTTCAACCTTTGTAAACAGAGTATCAATAATGAGCGGACTTACACCGCTTACGCATTTTAAAGGAAATTCCGATACGGCGGTTGCACTTGCGGCGGTTGCGTCCGTAATACAGACAGTGGTATCTCTTCTGTCTGTACGGAGTTACCGGCTTTGACATCAACTACTATACGGTAATAGTTCTGGTTGCTTTCTTTGCCAACAACTTAGGCAAATTGCTTATGGTACTGAGAGTTAAAGAAAACTTTAAGTTTACCGCTGCCGACGGTCAGCGATATGCCGCTAAAATTTACAATAACGAATCTGTGGCAACACAGATGATGAGCGGTACGGCTGTTGAGCAGCCAATCATTGCTTATCAGCACCGCACGGGTTTTCCGTCAAACTTTCTTAAGATCTCCTATGCACCCGACCCCAGTGAAGACCTCGCCTCCAAGCTTGCACCTGCAACCTCAATAATTGCGGTAGTGGTTGCACTCCTTTACGGCATATTCTTCGGTTCGTTTTCGGGTGCGGTAAATGCATTTGCGCTTGTATGTGCGGTATGCGTTCCTGTTTCAACATTACTTGCGGTAAACATTCCTATGTATAAACTCTGCAAAAAACTTTTGCCTACAGGCGCAATGCTTTCGGGTTATCCGTCGGTAAAACAGTTCTGCGACAGTACGGCGGTAATGATTGACGCAAACGAGCTTTTTCCTGCCGACTCGGTATTCCTTGACGGCATAAAGACTTTTGAGGATTACAATACAGACGAATCGCTTTTGTGCGGAATTGCAATTCTTAAAGAGGCTAAAAACCCGATTGCCAAAGTATTTGAAAAGGTAGTCGATGAAACCGAGGGCGATTTGCCGGAGGTTGAGAGCGTTCTCTACGAAGATGAGCTTGGACTTGTAGGCTGGGTAAACGGTGAACGAATCCTTGTCGGCAACCGTGAGCTTATGACAAAATACAGCGTAGAAACTCCGAGTATTGAGTATGAGGACAAGTACATTCAGAGCGGCAAACAGGTAACATATGTTGCCCGTGCAGGCAGACTGATTGCAATGTTTGTAACTCACTATATCGCCGATTCAATCCTTATGCCGGAACTTCACAGAGCCGAGGCAAACGGAATCAGCATACTTGTTCACTCAACCGACTGCAATATTACAAATGACCTTATATGCAGTCTTTACAATGTATTTTACCGTACGGTAAAGGTACTTCCCACAGGACTTGGCACGGTACTTAAGGAATGTAAGTCTACATTTGAAGAAACTTCAAGAGCTTACCTCATCACCAACGGTAAAACATCGGCTTTCTTAAAGGCTGTATCGGGAAGTGTACAAATAAAGCGTAATATTTCACTTTCAATCGTAATTCAGCTTATCTCGATTGTACTCGGCGTACTGCTCACAGCCACCCTTGCACTTTATGCGGGAGTAGGCGTGCTCGGCACACTTGAGGTACTTATATATTCAATGTTCTGGGGCGTTGCCACACTTGTTGCACCGCTTATACATAAAACCTGATGAAAGGAAGTTTGCAAAATGAAAATTGCTCCTTCACTCCTCTCCTGTGACTTTGCAAAAATGGGAGAAGAAATTGAAAAAATGGATAAATGCGGTGCCGACTATATGCACCTTGATGTTATGGACGCCCACTTTGTGCCAAACCTCACATTCGGCGCACCTGTAATAAAAGCGGTAAGAAGTTACACCGAAAAACCATTTGATGTGCACCTTATGATTTCCGAACCTCTCAAATACATAGATGATTTTGCAAAAGCCGGCGCAGATATTATTACTTTTCATGCAGAAAGCGACTCCGACATCAGCAAAACTATTGATAAAATCACAGAAAACGGCATAAAACCCGGACTTGTAATTAAGCCGAACACACCTGCAAGCGCAGTTTTCCCATATCTCGACAAATTGTTTATGGTGCTCGTTATGACAGTTGAGCCGGGATTTGGCGGTCAAGGCTTTATGGCGGATATGCTGCCGAAAGTACAGGAAATCAAAGCAGAGTGCGCAAAGCGTGGTCTTGATGTTCTTATTGAGGTAGACGGCGGAATCAGCACATCGACAATCAAACAGGCAGCCGATGCAGGCGTTGATGTATGTGTTGCCGGCACAGCTGTTTTCAAAGCCGAAGACAGCGCAAAAGCCATTGCAGAGCTTAAAGCTATTGCCGAAAATTAATTGTTTTATAATATTTAAAGACAAAACACCGTCATTATCGGTTCTGTCCGACAATGACGGTGTTTTTAGTTGTTATGTTTGTTTTTGTGTTGGGCAAATTATAGCTTAGGTAAATACTTCGTCAGGTAATTATAAAAGTTTGGTCAACCTTTTCAAAGGTTGTGGGTGTGGGCAAAGCCCACAAATACTTTTGTTTGCACAATCTAACGACAGCCGAACAGCTTACTGTTTGGCGGCTTGAACGCAACGGCGCAAGCCTTTAAAAAGGCTGACAGCTCGACCAAAGTCAAGCTGTTGTTTTTTACTGATCTGCAATTTCGATATAAATATCTCCGCTTACCGTGGTTATTCGGCACTCTTCGTTTGAAACGCTTTGCGGTACATTTACCGTGCCGCTTGTTGTTTCGGTAATAAATTGTTTATTACTTAGCAATGTTCCCGATATTTCGCCGCTTACGGTATCAAGTACAATATTTTTTGCGTCACATCTTTTCAAATCTATCTCTCCGCTTGTGCTGTTTGCTTTAAGTTTTTGGCTTGCAACCGTATCGGTAAGCATAACTCCGCCGCTGATTGTTTTTGCAAAAATTTCTTTGCCTTTTACATTTGACAAGTCAATCTCACCGCTTACAGAACTCGCATTAATGCACTCGGTTGCCGAAATATTATTTATAATTACATCTCCGCTTGTAGACTCGGCATTAAATTTTTCCAAATTTAAATTCTCCGCATAAACATCTCCGCTTGTTGATGAAATATTAAGTTCTTGTTTTACATCGGCTTTTACACTTACATCACCGCTGATACTGCCGACCTTTGCATTATCAAAAGTAAATTCGTTTGCAACATCAACATCTCCGCTCATTGAAGCTGCATTCAAAGAATCATATTTGTTTTTCGGCAAATAAACCGAAACCCTCATATCCGAAACGAAAAATCCGATATTAATACGCTCAAACCAGTTGCGTTCATCTTTCACACGGACTGTTAATGTATTGTTTTCGTTTACAACAGTGTGAGTAACTTTTTCCCGTTCATCACACAATACCCGACATTTATCATCATTTGATTTATAAAAATTTATATTGCTTGCCGCGTCCTCTATTATAATATTTGTAAAATCGTCTTCAACAGTATAAGTATGCGTTACAAAATCTGATGTGCTGATTTCATTAAAATTAAATCCAAGACTGTATATACACCGCAAAATCCGCAAATCATTCCAACCGCTACAAGAATTACAGCTACCGTTATCAGTATCTTTTTTGATTTCTTCATTATACTTCCTCTTTTCTTATAAACAAGGATTTTATCCAAATCCATATTTTTTACTGACAAATACCATTCCTTTTGTAATTTGATTAATTCCGAAAAACGACAGTATTGACAAACCCGCACATACAAAAGCTCCGCCAATCAGCACGAGCATCGCAAATATATTGGCATTTGAGGTAAAAGCATATGCCACTGTACTTACCAATGTAAAAATTCCGCTTACCGCCAAACTGAAATCAGCCGCATAAAATGACAAAACCACAGACCATATAACTATGTAAACCGTCAGAACAATAACTATTGCGGTTAAAAGCAGAGGAAACCAAACGGGAGAGCCTACTGCGAGCAATACTATTTCCCACACCTTCCAATCGTGTTTTTTGCTGACTGTTCTTTTAACCAATTTTGGCAATGAAGATTCCGATAAAATTTGCTGTATAATTTCGTTTACCGAGCCTATATCTTCAACAGCCTCATTTTCGGTCATACCCTCGTCCATTCTGTCGTCAATCATTTCACTGTAAAACTGAACCGAATTTTCTATATCTTCTTTCGGCAATCCCGATAAACCGTTATACAATGCCCCAAGAAATTCCTGTTTACTCATCATCATTTTCCTCCTTTATGATAAACCGATAAATTGATACTATCTCGTGCCACTCATTTTTAAAATCTTCTATTCTGTTTAATCCCTCTTGTGTAATATGATAATACTTGCGTAACCGTCCGTTATACTCTACCTTATTGACGGTAAGCATTTGAGCGGTTTCCAATCTTCTTAAAATCGGATACAAAGTTGATTCGGATATTTCCACATACGGTTTCATATCTTTTATAATCTGATAACCGTAAGAATCTTTGTTTTTTATAGCGGCAAGCACGCATATGTCCAAAAGTCCTCGTTTCAGCTGAACATCCATATTATACCTCCCTTTGCACAATACTATACATCACATAGTATTATATGTCAAGGACTTTTTTCAGATTATATAATAAAAATTTTGAACAACCTATTAAAATCTCTCACCGTTATGTTCAAGCCGCTAAACAATAAAAAAACAAAAGCAGTTTCAAAGGCAATGCTTTGAAACTGCTGAATTTACAATAATATTAAATCATAACTCAAGACCGTTTGTAGTCTTTAAAAACTCATTAAGTTTGTTGTAAATAATATCTACGCCGCCTACCGAATCACTCTCAATATTAAGCGGCTTGAACACAACGGCGCAAGCCTTTAAAAATGCTGACAGCTCGACCAAAGTCAAGCTGTTGTTTTTTGTGTAACTTTTAATATTTTGATATAATAATGTTAAAATATAAATTGCTCACGAATATTTTTATAATTATATCGTCTATATATATGAAAGCTAAAAAGGAGGGATTTAATTGAATGACAAACAAATAATTGATTTGTACTTTTCAAGATCGGAACAATCTATAAAAGAAACAAAAATCAAGTACAGTTCTTTGTCGAAAAATAGCATATAACATTCTATCAAATAATGAAGATACCGATGAATGTGAAAATGATACTTACCTTAAAATATGGAATTCAATTCCGCCTAATAACCCTGAAAATTTTAAGGCATACATAGGCAAAATTACAAGGAATATTGCACTTGATATATGGAAGAAAAACCATACTCAAAAAAGAAACGCAGGTATTGAAATTCTTTTCAGCGAAATGGAAGATATATTATCAGTACCACAGACAGACACCGAATATGAACTTGAAGAAATTACACCAATAATTAATAAATGGTTATTAACTCTGAGTAAAAAAGAACAGGCTTTATTTATATTGAGGTATTGGCAAGGAGAATCTGTAAAAAGCATTGCAAAGCAATGGAACACATCTTCAAACAAACTTTCAGGCAAACTTTTCAGATTAAGAAACAATTTAAAACAGGCACTCGAAAAGGAGGGCATATTTCTATGAAAAAAAACAATGATGAAATCTTATATAATTCAATCAGCAATATTGATGAAAACATAATTGCATCTTCTTTGGTTTTTAAACCCAAAAGCAAAAAAATTATTATATGGGCAAGCCTTGCAGCCTGTTTATGTGCGGTCTCCGTTACTTATGCAGTCATATATAAAAATAATTTTAATAAGCCGGTCAATAATTCCGAAGTTTTAAGTACAACTAACAGCAGTTCTGACTTTCACATTTACTCCCTACCTAAAGTCTTATCAGAGAACAGTGAAAATTCAAAGCAAAAGGTTTTATTAAGTCCTGTAAAAACTTTACTTGACAGCAACACAGGTATTCATGCAATTACTTATACCGTTGATTTTAAATCAGACGGTTCACCTTACGATGAAAGAGATACTTCTTATAGCGGAAATATCATTAAACAAGATTTATTTGATATATCGCCCGACAGTATCGAATTTTCCATTGCAAGCGATGCTGTTGAATATTATAATGTAACAGTAAAAAATAATTGCATATCTTATCAAAGTGATTCAACCGTTTTTTCAGGTCAAAAATCATTTGAAAATATTAAAATTTCAGACAACGGTTTCATAACATGGCGACCCACCTGCGAAAAATTTTCAACAGAAATTCTGTCTATAACCGGTAAGGAAGAACCCGATTATAACAGTAATATTCTGGATAGAACAGCATACTCCGATGCCGAAAAAACAGTGTATGACAGTATCAAAAATTTTGATGAGTATTTTGGAGATACATTAACCTTTGAATTGCATTATAAAAACAATGCCACAAAAACTGTTTATGTAAATATTTCAATAAATGAAAACGGAAATTATATGGTAAATTACAGTTAAATATTAAAAAACACAGCAGTTGTGAAGAATACACCTTGGAACTGCTGTGTTTTTATTAAATTATAACTCAAGACCGCTTGTAGTCTTTAAAAACTCATTAAGTTTGTTGTAAATAATATCTACGCCGCCTACCGAATCACTCTCAATATTCAGCGGCATAATCGGGTCGTGCACTGAAAGTCTTAACAAGAACCAACCGTCACCGTTATCCTTATCGAATGATACTCTTATACCCTCACGGTTATCGTTTGCAACATTCCAGCCATTCTGCGCCATTGCATATGCGGTAAGGTCATTAATAATCTTTTCGCCGCAGGCTCTGAAATCGGGCTCAAGGATTTTGAATCTGACTTCTTTACTTTCAACAGGTTCTTTAAGTTCCGCAGTAAGCTCGTCAAGCTCCTTGCCCTCTTTGCGCAATTGAGCCGCTTTAATAATAATCTTGGTGCAGAGATATGCGCCGTCATCAAGAAAATAGTTTTCTTTCATTGCAGCGTGACCTGAAGTTTCAATGGCGAGCGGGCAATTGATACCCTGTGCATTGAGTTCGAGTGCTTTGTCGATAACATTTTTATAACCTCTGCGATAACGGTAATGCTGACCGCCGAGTGTGTTTTCAATAAATTCCTTAAGACCGGAAGAAGTGATAGAGTCGGTTACAACAGTACCACCCTCGTTACCCTCAAGTGCAATGGCAGCCGCTACAGCAACAAGGCGGTTACGGTTAATTTCATTGCCTTTGTTGTCTACAGCGCCGCCACGGTCAACATCAGTGTCAAAAATCACGCCGAGGTCGGCATTTGCCTCTTTTACTGCCTCGCAGATTGACGCCATAGCTGTTGCGTCTTCAGGGTTCGGAATATGGTTCGGGAACATTCCGTCAGGCTCAAGGTAGCGGCTTCCTGTTGTATCCGCACCGAGTACAGAAAGTACCTTATCGGCATAAAAACCGCCTGCACCGTTACCTGCATCAACTACAATCTTAAAGCCCTTAAGCGGATGATCGTAATCCTCCGCATTTACTTCTTCTTTAATTTTTTTGCAAAGACCCTTTGCATAATCGGTCATATAATCAACTTTTTTGATTTCGCCGCAAGAATTTTCGGCAGGTGATTCGCCGTTTTGTGCATACTCAAGGATTTCTTCGATATCACTGCCCTCAAGACCGCCCTCACGGGTAAAGAATTTTAGACCGTTTCTGTTAAACGGGTGATGGCTTGCGGTAATCTGCAAAGCACCGTCACAACCGAGGTCAACGGTTGTCATAAACATTGACGGAGTAGATGCAAGCGAACAATCCAGCACGTTTGCTCCACAGCGTTTAAAACGCTCACTGCAAATTGAAACTATATGCGGGCCGGAAATTCTGCTGTCACGACCGATAGAAATTGTAAGAGCTTCAGGAGCTTTGCTGACCTTTTTTGAAAGCCAAAGCACAAAGCCGTCTGCCATTCTTGCCACAACATCATCGGTAAGGTTTACGGGTTGACCCTCAACGCCCTCGCTTGCTACGCCTCTGATGTCTGTACCGCTTTTAAACTGCTTATAAAACTTGTCTAACATTTAAAGTACCATTCCTTTATTGTATTTTCGGATATTTCATTCTAAAAAGCATACCCTTATTATAAATTACTGCATTAATTATAACCTATAGCCGCAAAAATCTCAATATATAATAATTTTATTTTTGTAAAAAAAGTGATTTTTTGACGCTTAACTTTCCCTTTTGGTAGTTATTTTCACTAACAGCATTATAATTTTAATAAGCAAACAAATTTGTTTATCAAATGATTTTTGTGCATAATATATATATTTATACACACCACTTTGTAAGCTGTTCACATTTAATTTGACTTTGCAACAAATTTTTATAAAAAAAATTGTTGACTTTTATGGAATTGTGATTATAATAATAATTGTCAAGTAAACAGTCCGCTTGACTATCGACTGATTATACAGTCAGATTACTCGAGTAAGGTTTAATTAGGTCGAACATAAATAATTATTTTGCCAAATGGTAAATGGCACAACAATTTTATATTATCATTTTGGAGGAATTTTTTATGACACCTATTCTTAGTTTACACAATATTGATGTAGCCGAATTTCTCGCTGTACTTGATACTTGCGAGGGTAATGTATTTCTCGTTACTAACGAAGGCGACAGATTAAATCTTAAAAGCAAACTCTGCCAGATCGTCGGTCTTACAAAACTCATTGAGGGCGGTAAGATTGCCGAAGCAAGCATTATTTGCGAGAATAAAAACGACGAGAGCAAACTCTTCCGTTTTAACTTCTTTGGCGACACTGCAGATGCAGAGATTAATAATTAAACAGCTATTCACGTTTTCACGTTAATTTCAAAACTTCTAAATCCAGAGGCAGTCGCTTAGGCGACTGTTTTTGGCATATAATACATTTTTAGCAAACCTTTTTATAATAATGCACATTTCTTAAGTTTTGTGTTATAATTATAAAAAGGTTATTTATTTTTGGTGGTGTGATAATGAAAATCGCCGTAATTGACGATGAACAAAGATATATGGATATTCTTGCCCGTGTGTGCAACGGATATTTTACAATCAGAAGTGAACAAGGCTCGGTAGATTGTTTTTTAAACGGACAAGATTTTTTAAATAAATGCAGTGAGAATCTATATGATGCGGCATTTATAGATATTTATATGAGCCCTATTAACGGAATTGAGCTTGCCGAGGAGCTTAGAAAAATCAACAAAGATATTGTAATTGTTTTTGTTACTACAAGTTCCGACTTTATGATGCAGGCTTTTTCTGTTCATGCGTTTCACTATATAATAAAACCGTATATGCCCGAACAAATTTACAAAGTTCTTGACGAAGCGGCTTTTTACATAAAGATAAAGCAAAATTTATTCGGATTGTTTGCGACAGAAAATCCGTAATGATTTCTGTCAAAGAGATTATGTCTATTGAATCCGATGCACATTATCTGAATATTTCTGTTGTGTCCGGTATGACATACCGCACAAGAATGACTATGAATGAATTTTTAAAACTTACCGATAATGACGAAAGATTTATACCCGTAAACCGTGGCGTTGTTCTTAATGCGGATTATATTGAGCGCATTGACGGTGCTCTTTGTATAATGGGCAACGGTACAAGATTTTCGATAAAAGTGCGTGAAAAAAGTATCATAGAAAAACGGGTAAGAGATCATATGTTTAAAAAATTAAGGGAAAATCAGTGGATTTGAGGATAATATGGATAGGGTAGAATTTTTAAAGGGACTTTTTTCTTTTTCTATAATCATTCCCGCAAGTATAATGTGTTATTTGCCGATGAAAAATCAGCTTAAATTTTCGGTTAAAAAAATTGCTTTGCTTTTGGCGGGGGCTTTTGTAATTATTGCAACGGTATCTTCTTTAATAACGGTACTTTTTAACATTCGTACGATAAACACGGTGCTTATGCCCGATATGATAATCTGCTTTTTACTGTTTCGGTATACGGTAAAAACAGATTTTGCCAAAACTCTGTTTGTATTTTTGAGCGTTATATGTCTGTTTTCGACTTTCTCACTGTTTACTTATGAAATTGAATCGTTTTATAAGCCGGAAATGGATTACGGAATAAGTTTTTCGTTTGATTTGCTGTTTATGGGAATAAGTTTGTTCTTTATGGCAATACTTGTGTATCCTATGCTGAAATATTATTCCTGGATGATAGATAACATTAAATATAAAAAGCTTTGGTATTCATTTATGATTTTACCGATTATTGTAACTCTGTTAAATATTTACTCCATACCGATCACATATTTGAATTTGCGTGTGGGAATGATTGGCATAAAGGCGTTAATGATTAACAGTATTATATTTTTGCTGTATATATTGGTATTTGCGCTGTTTTACATATTCAGTAAAACTACAATTGAAAAGACCAAGCTTGAAGAACAGAACTTTATGCTTGAAATACAGACAAGCTATAACGAATCTCTGCAAACATATATTAATCAAACCGCAAAAGCCAGACACGATTTAAAACACTCGGTACATCTTGCGCAGTGTTTGCTTGACGAGGGCGATTTGGACTCATTGAGAAAATACCTTTGCAAGTATTATCAGGCACTTAATATTACTGCTCCCGTAAGATTATGCAGCAGTAACGCTATAAACGCAGTGCTGAATTATTACCGCCAAAGCGCAATTGACAATGAAATAGATATTACTTGGAAAATAAATATGCCTCCTAAATCCGAAATACCCGAAGTTGACTTCTGCGGCATTTTAGGAAACTTAAGTGAAAATGCAATTTCCGCATGCAAAACAATAAGCGAGGGCAGAAAATATTTTGATTTGTCAATCGACTATAAGGGCGACTATATTTATATTGCTGCAACGAATAATTTTTGCGGAGATTTAAAGAAAAGTGACCGAGGCTATGAGTCCACAAAACATAAAGGCGGAGGAATTGGACTGCGTTCAATGAGAAATATGGCAGAGGTTTATGGCGGATATTTTGAAGCTGTTGATGTCGATAATAAGTTTTGCGTTAATATGACATTAAAATATGTAGATGTTAATGCATAAATTTTAATTCAAGCCGGACAGCCTAATTAACAATGTTCTATTCTAAATATTGGGATAACTTTAAGCAATTTGCTAAACTATAATTTACTCCGACTTTGACAAATAATCATCAACAAAATCGGCGGTAGTCGCAATTAAGACTACCGCCGTTATTTTTTACATAGGTATATTAAATTTCAAGCATTACAAAGCTTTGTGCCGACATTTTTACCTTATTGTCAGCAACCTCTGTTGTACCGATTTCATATACTTTTTTAGCGCCCTTAGCATTGATTTCGATTTCGCTGTCTTTTCCGAGTGGGTTAAAGAGCATTACAAACTTGCCTCTCTTATATCCGAACGGGAATTTACCCGGCTCGAAAATCATTTCAAAATCACCGTTGCCGTGAAGGTCATCGTTTGCGTGACGAATGGCAATAATGTCTGTAACAACCTTATAAATACTGTCGGGATTGTTCTGCTGATTTTCAACAGTCGGTGCGTTTTCGTCTGTATCAACAGGGAGGTACGGTGTGTCGCTTGCAGAGAAACCGAGGTTTTTACCGCTGTTCCACTGCATTGGTGTACGAGAACCTGTACGGCTGAATCCGCCCTCTTTGCTTACGAGGTTTTCCTGATATTTCATACCGATTTCGTCACCGTAGTAAAGGAACGGAACACCCGGCATAGTGAAAATCATTGCATATGCAAGTTTGATTGCATCCATACCGAAGTAGTGTGTCATTCTCGGCATATCATGGTTATTTGTCATAAAACTGATGTAGCCGTTATTCTTTGAAAGCTCATAAGCAGGGAGATATTCGTCTGTAAAGTTCTTAATATCGCCCTTGCCGTTTGGATTAAAAATACCCTTATTGCCCTCATCGTCACCGTAACGGAAAAGTCTGCTGTAACCGTTGCCGTGGTGGTCAAGATAGAAGTCCATATGGAAACCTGCGTTGTTGATTGCTCTTTCGGGATTGCACCATTCGGCTACCATTGCAGCCTCAGGATAATCTTTGTCGAGCATTTCACGGATACCACGCCAGATTTTTGCTGTGGCTACCTTTTCATCATCGTTCTTAACGAGCGAGTCTGCCATATCAACTCTGAAACCGTCTGCGCCCTTATCAAGCCAGAAACGCATAATGTCCTTGATTGCCTCTACTGTAGCAAGGCAGTCCGGATGGTCGCACGGCAGTTGCCACTCCGGATGTGTGATTTCGTGAAAACCGTAGTTGAGAGCAGGCTGTGAGCTGAAATAGTTTACCAAATAGTTACCGTCACGCTCGCAGATACCGCACATCATTCTGTACTGCGGCGGTGCGTCCCATACTGATTTTGTAAAGATATAACGGTTTGTATACTCACTCTTTTGAGCTTTTTTAGACTCTAAAAACCAAGGGTGAGTGTCCGATGTGTGGCCGGGAACGAGGTCAAGGAGAATTTTCATTCCTTTTTTGTGAGCCTCGTCAAAAAGTCTTACGAGGTCATCGTTTGTGCCGTAGCGGGGAGCAACCTTTTTGTAGTCACGAACATCATAACCTGCGTCCATAAACGGTGAATCGTAAACGGGGTTGAGCCAGATTGCGTTACAACCGAGCCCTTTTACATAGTCGAGTTTTTCGATGATACCATTAATATCACCGATACCGTCACCGTTGGTGTCATAAGCTTTGCGGGTAAATTTCATAGAAAACCGAATCGTTGAGCCATTGTGGCATAGAAAGCATCCTTTCTTTTGTTAATTTTTATTATTACAATAACATAGTAACATTATTGAGGATTTTTGACAAGCATATTATGCGTTTTAACAAAAATATTACTATAATTTGCTTGGTATATTTCCAAAAATAATTACTTGCAGGAAACGGCATTTCATCATAATATATATAAGAATAATTTTGCGGCAAAGCACAATGTGAGGAGGGAGATTTTTTGACGATTGATAAAATAAAAAGCAATAAAATACTGATAACTCTCTGCGATGAAGATATGCGAGATTTTTCGCTTGATTATGATACTTTAAGCCTGTATGACAGCCATTCCAGAAAGATACTTATGCGAATTTTGCAGATAGCCTGTTTTAAAACAGATATAGAAATAAAAGATAAACGAATGATTGTGGAGGCGCTTCCGACTGTTGACGGTTGTATGCTGCTGCTGACGGTTGAGGATAAAAAAAGGAAAAAATACAGACTGCAAAACGGTAAAAAATGCAGCTGCTACGATGTGGGCAACAGCAAGAATTTTCTTGATGTAATTCAGTTGCTTTACAAACAGAATGTGTGCTGCAACAAAAATTCTGCCTATGAAAAAGACGGAGTTTACTACCTTATTTTTGATTATCCGGCAGTACCAAAAAGATTTAAGCGTATTTTGCACGAATACGGTGTACGGTGCGGCGATAATATTTTTGCCGCAAATCTGCGGGAAAATGCACAAGAAATCTGTCGTTCAAACGCAATTGCCGTTATTGGAAAATGTTTGTAAAATTATACTATGCATACCTGCTAAACAAAATCACTCAAACAAAAAAAGCAAGCGCAATCGTCTGCAACACGATTGCGCTTTTGTGATGTTTAAACTCCCCAGACTGCCATAACTGCGTTGTAGTAATCTTCCGAAAGCTGTTCTTTTAAAATTTTTCTGTCATCTTCACAGTTTGTAAGCATTGCGGACATTTTCACCAACCTGTACCTCAACATCGTTAATGTTTATAAATTTCTGTCTTAACACGCTCACTCCCTCTTTTGTAAGCATATCAAGCGTAATTTTTTCTGTAACCTCCATTTTAATCCTCCTATCTGCGAATAATATATGTAACAACAAAATTCATTTTTTCATCTTCAACAAATTTATCGGACGGTGCACTTATGTAAATCCACGAACCGTCTATTCTCACATTACGCAAGTTATTCTTTGTAGAATATACGGCAATACTTGCAAGTCTACTTTCTGCTTTTGACGGGAACGGCAAACCCGTCATTTGCAAATATGTTTTATCCGCCAACATACTTGTAATATTTACAGACACAGTAACTACGTCGCCGTTCTTTGCGTAAACGAAGTTTCCCGCACTGCCCTCATAAATTGTCTGTCCCGGAGATAATTCTCCCGAACCGATTTCGTTATTCGCCGCATCATATTTGTTTGCAAGCGATTTTTCTATATCGGCTTTGTTCTGCACAACGGTCTGCCTAAGCGAATTAACACTGTTATACACAGTGCCGCTTGTAATATAATTAGGACTATTATATTTTGGTTCCGTATCGAATGGCCTTTTGTCAAGCTTAAGGTTTAATGATCGGTTTATATACGTTTTATCATAGGCATCGGTAATTCCGTAACCGGCAAGAGTATCCGCCTTATCCGCTTTTAAATTAAGCTTTGTATCGATACTGCTTTTAAGGTTTTGTATCTCATCATCAACATCATTATAATCATAATAATAGTTTTCAAGATATGCAACACTCGGATAGCTCTCTTCCGTAACATCAGCCTTAAGCGTAACCTTATTTGCTTTTTCTTCTTTAAGAGTAATGTTGCTGTCGGCAATAACTTTTATATTGTTTTCAATCTGCTTATTTTGCTCTGCAATTTTATCCCAACATTTTTTTGCCTCATCTCTCAATGCAAGCGTTTCGCTGTTTGGATTGGTGAATCCCTTGTCCTCAATCGGTATGGATTCTCCCGCAAACAATCTTACAATATCGGTCTGCAAAGTGGTTTCCTCCTCTCTTAATTCAAGCTGAACCTCAACCCAGCCGTGACAGAAAATATCGTTTTTCCCGATTTTCCACATTATATATGTGCTGTTGTTAACAGTTTTTACGGTTTGCGGTGCAACCGTGTTTATACTGCCGTCTTTAAATCTTAAATGAATTGCGGCAATCGTATTTTTGCCGACAAAATCATTCACCGTAAATTCAACTTTACTCACAAGGTTTTCGCCCACAATCCCCGCATTATCTTCTGCGGCAATACCCTCGTACTTTTCTTTGTTAAAAATAATCAAATTATTCACCTCCAACTATGCATAAAAAAATCCTAAAAGTTGCACTAATTGCAACAATTTTTCAAAAAATAAATTTTGAATTGACTATAAAGCCAAAATAAAGTAAAATTATAAATGATATATTATATGTAATGAGATGATTTTTTGAACATCCATAAAATACAGACTGTTGCAAAGAAAGCACTTGCGGCTGCTTTGCCTTTGGCGCTATGTTTTTCAATCGCCGGCTGTTCTCTTAAATTTAAGATTTTCGACAATTCTGATTTTAAGCCGACAAGCGAAAGTGAAGCGCTTTTGTCAAAGATACCGGAGCCGAAGCAAACATCGTACAGCTATTCGGCAATAACAAACGAACACATTAAAAATCTTTACGCACAAATTGAAAACGAATGTCAAAAACCCGTTCCCGCAGAAATACAATGTACGGGCACGCTTACGCAAAAAGATATTTACGAGGCAATAATAGCTTTTAAAAACGACCACCCCGATATATTCTGGATAAAAAACACATTTTCTTACTACGATTACGACGGTTCAACATATGTAGAACTTTTCTATATTTCTTCAGGCACAACGCTTGAAACACAAAAAGAAAAATTTAACGAGGCGCTCAACGACTTTGTAAACAACGCAACTATGTATTCTTCGGAGTATGAGCGTGAAAAGTATGTCAACGATTATATTATTTCAAATTGCGTATATGATGACGAGGCTGCCTACAACAATAAAACAAATGGAAATGTCAGTACCGCCTACGGAGTTCTTGTTGACGGCAAAGCCATATGTGAAGGATATGCCAGGGCATTTCAGCTTTTGTGCAACAAGCTCGGCATTGAATGTGTAAGTATTGCGGGAATGACCGGTGATGTCGGACACGAATGGAACTGCGCAAAAATTGACGGTAATTGGTATCAGGTCGATGTAACATGGAACGACTCGCAAGATGATTTTTCCAACTACTACTACTTTAATCTTACAGACGAGCAAATGTATTCCTCGCACAGGGCAGATGACCTTTTTGATGAAATAGAACCCGATAATTATAATAACGACGAAAACCTTATCGGCAACCTCTATGTGCCCGAATGTAATTCTACCGAGTACAATTATTATAATCAAACTGCACCTATCCTCTATGCGTTTGATGAAGAAAATGACAATACAATTTCAAATGCACTTGCAAATTCCGCCGTAAACGGTGACAATTATTTCAACATAATTGTTGGTGACAGTCTTGACTTTGAAGACGCTTATTCAACACTTGTACAAGACGGTTATGTAGTAAACTACATTGAAAGCGCCAACAATATGCTTTGGGGAGAAGTTGAGCTTGACACCTCAAGCTATGCATATAAAAACGATACCCTGCGTGTTATTACCATAGTGTTAAACTATATTAATTAAATAATTCATTCTGTTGCAAAAGGAGAGAAATATATGAAATATGATGTTAAAGCCTTTGAGCTTTTGTCAAATGAAGAAATTGCAGACGGAATTTTTGATATGCGTGTAAAAAATGACGAACTTGCACCGCTTGCAAAATGCGGTCAGTTTGCCCATGTATATGTTCCGTCAAAAACTCTGCGCAGACCTATTTCGGTGTGCGACAGCGAAAACGGCGTACTCCGCCTTGTTTACCAGGTTAAGGGCGAGGGCACAAAGATTATGTCCGAAATGAAAAAGGGTGAAGCTGTAGATATTCTTGCTCCGCTTGGCAACGGCTTTAATATTGAAAAAGGCAAGCGCTACTGCCTTATCGGCGGCGGCATCGGTGTTCCTCCTATGCTCTATACAGCAAAGCAAACCGAAAATCCGCTTGTTATCACGGGTTTCCGTAACAAAGACCTTATTATATTACAAGATGATTTTAAAAATGCAGGTGCCGAGCTTGTACTTACAACAGATGACGGCAGTGCAGGCGTACACGGATTTGTTACAGATGTACTTAAAGAAAAGATAAATGAAGTTGACGAGGTTTGCGCCTGCGGTCCTACCCCGATGCTTAAGGCAATTGCTCAAGTTTGCAAAGAATTTAACAAACCTTGTCAGATTTCACTTGAAGAAAGAATGGCTTGCGGAATCGGCGCTTGTCTTGTCTGCGCCGTTAAGGTACGCAAGAACGGTGAAGAAATTATGCAGCATGTCTGCAAAAACGGACCTGTATTCAACGCAGAGGAGGTTGTATTTTAATGGCTGATTTATCTGTAAAAATTGACGGAGTAGAGTTTTCAAATCCGCTTATTGCTGCTTCGGGCACATTTGGATTCGGTAAGGAGTACGGCGAATTTTATCCGCTTTCAAAACTTGGCGGTATTTCGTGCAAGGGAATTACCTTAAAAAGGCGTGACGGCAACCCGCCGCCACGAATCGCAGAAACTCCGTCGGGTATTTTAAATGCCGTCGGACTTCAAAATCCGGGCGTGGATGTATTTATAAACGATGATCTTCCTTGGCTTAAACAGCAAAACACAAGAGTTATCGCAAATATTGCAGGCAACACACCGGAAGAATACTGCGAAATGGCAGAAAAACTTTCTTCAACTGATGTTGATATGATAGAAATGAATATTTCCTGCCCTAATGTAAAGAGCGGCGGCGTTCAGTTCGGTACAAGCTGTGAATCGGTAGGTTCAATTACAAGTGCGGTAAGAAAGCACTGCACAAAACCGCTTATTGTAAAGCTAAGTCCGAATGTTACAGATATTGCCGAGATTGCTAAGTCGGCAGAGGCAAACGGCGCAGACGCAATTTCAATGATTAACACACTAACAGGTATGAGAATAGACATAAACACAAAGCGCCCGATTATCCGCAACAATACAGGCGGAATGAGCGGCCCTGCAGTGTTCCCCGTTGCAGTAAGAATGGTTTGGCAGGTTTCTAATGCCGTTAAAATTCCGATTATCGGTATGGGCGGCATCAGCACATGGCAAGACGCAGTTGAAATGATGATTGCAGGCGCAAGCGCATTGCAGATTGGCACAGTATTCTTCTCTGACCCATACGCACCGATTAAAATTGCCGAGGGAATTAACGAATACCTTGATAAAAACGGTATAAAGAGCGTTACAGAACTCACAGGCACAATCAAGCCTTGGTAATCGGTAAGGTTTTATAAAAGTTTGGTCAACCTTGACCTGAATTTTTAAATCATTTAAACGAAATTCCTCAGCTAAATCATAAATCGCCTAACATAAAATTCAAAAACGAATAAAATAAAAAAAGAAATCCATAATAACCATAGCACAGGAGGTTATTATGGATTTTTTCAGAGTATTTATAACCGCACCGATCTCGCTTACAGTCCTGTTTTTGCTTGCAAAGCTGATGGGAAATAAGCAGATGTCAGAACTTAATATGTTTGACTACATCAACGGTATTACAATAGGTTCAATCGCCGCCGAACTGGCGACAGGCGAATTTACCGATATTTACGACGGTGTAATGGCTATGGTTATTTACTCGCTTATAGCAATTATGTTGACTTTCCTATCGCAAAAGTCGCTTCTTCTAAGAAGATTCATTACGGGCAAATCTATTATAATTTACGATAACGGCAAATTTTACAACAAAAATTTAAGTACCGCAAAGATAGATATAAATGAAATTTTGGTAATGTGCCGTTCAAAGGGATATTTTAATTTTGATGAGATACAAACCGTTATCCTTGAAAGCAACGGTCAGCTTTCAATTTTACCGAAAGACAAAAATCGACCGCTCACTCCCGATGATATGAAAATTACGGTTCTTCAATCCGGTGTAGAGGCGGTAGTGATACAGGAAGGCAAGGTTTTGGAAAGAAATCTTAAAGCCACGGGAAATAATATTGAGTGGTTAAAAAAAGAACTCAAAAAGCAAAATATAAAAACAAGCGAAGTTTTCATTGCTTTTTGCGACAATAACAACACTCTGAAAGTACACAAAAAGGTCAAATCTAACCCGACAAACGATATTTTTGATTAATTTCTAAAAAAATGTTTAAATTTCGGAAAACTACCAATATTTTGTCACACTGTTGTCACTGTTCGTATGGTATTATATATGTGTAAGATAACTACTGATAAAACTTACATTACAAAGTTAATAACTCATTTTTTCATAGATATTTTCCTCTCTCTTTTTTATAAGCAATCAGCTCGACTTCGGTCGGGCTTTTGCTTTTTGTTTTTATAATAAACAGTTATGTTCTAAATGACAGGGAAATAATTAAAAATTTTAGGTCAAGCCTTTTTAAAGATTGACCAAACTTTTATAATTGTTTTACGAATATTCCGCTAAACCGTAAATTACCCCAATTTTTAATAAAAAACACAAAAAATCAGGCAGTCAGTTTCTATAACCCCATAAGACTGACTGCCTGTTAAATTAAAATTTTAAACCTTAGCTTTGCTGCGCTCTGATTTTCTGTACTTTGACGGTGTAATGCCGTAGTACATCTTGAACGCTCTGTTAAAGTTAGAAATATTATTAAAACCTGATTTTCCTGCGATTTCAATAACAGGAGTATCGGTTGTTGTAAGCAAAAGTGCCGCTCTTGACAAACGAAGTTCATTAAGATAATTAATGAAAGTTGTGTTCAAAAGCTCTTTAAACAGATGCGAAATGTAATATCTGCTCAAGTTTGTGTGCTCTGCAATAATGTCGAGAGTAAGCAGATTGCAGAAATTCTCATTGATATACTCTGTAACTCTGCGCAAAGCCCTATCCTTTTTGCCTTGTGTTTCAATATCATAAATTTCTAACTTTCCTGACTCAAACAAATAATAGTAAAGTTCATAAAATTTACCTGTTGCCAGAAGATAAAATCCTCTCGGCTTGTCAACCTCTGCACTAAAAGCAGATTCAAAACATTCGGAAACATTATTGTAGTAATCCTCCCCCGGCTTAAAAGAGAAAAACTTAGTACAGTTTCCGCCTACTATGCTCTTTATAATTACATTCGGAATATACTGCTGTGTAAGATTTGCGCCGTCATTAAGATTTAAAAGCATAATCTCAATATACACATTGTTGTTGTTGTCAAATCTGTGCTTCTGGTTTGGTGCGATGAAGAAAATATCGCCTTTGTTGAGCTGTTCAACACCGATTGCGGTTTCAATTGTAATAGAACCGCTCCTGACAACACCCATCTCTACTTCGTGATGAACGCTCCATAAATCATCTACAACAAGCTCTCCGCACGAAACTCGAAAGCTTGAACTTGTAGATGTTACAGAGTTCAAAAATCTTATTGCCACTGATATTACCCCTTTTATAATATTATTTTGTTTTACAAATATAATAATACAAAAATGTTTTATTGTCAATACAATACAGAACAAAATAAAGCAAAATTATACAAATTATTCATCCGAATGTAAAATTTTACTTTTTGTTATCTTTTATTATCATAATTTTTAATTAATTATACTCAATATCTTTATTACAATAAAATTTTACTATAATAAAATTTTATTTTTTGTGCGTATGATTATTATTATATCAAAAAGCGGCAGTGATTTTCAATAAAACAAAAATCACTGCCATAAAAACAACTTTGTATATAAAGAGCTTAAAAATCAGACATTGTCAGTTGTCATTATTATCTGCCGAATAATTATTATTTACAGAATTAAGATGTTCTTTAAATCCGTCTACCACCCTTTGCGGTGACAAGATTTTAACACCTCCGCCCAGTCCGAATACCCAGGCATAAAACTGACTGCTTATTGAAATTTTTGCACTGAACCTGAACTGATTATCGTTTTCTTTTACAATAAAAATATCGTCACCAAACCTGTCTGCAATTACGCCTACAAGTTCGTTATTAACAAGCATTGTAACTTCAAATTCCTCTCCGCCGTACATCGAGAAAATCTTTCTTGTATATTCAGCACCGTCAAATTTCTGTATTTCGTCATTAGGTTCACGCTTGTCTTCAAGTACTTCAACGCTTTCAATCTTATCTACTCGGTAATTCTTTATCTTATCCGCCTCGCTGTCGTAACCTATCATATAATAATTTTCGTCGTCCCAGCAAAGCCAAATCGGTGAAATTACATATCTCTTGCCGTCACGCCTTGCGGTTTTTACAATATTTGCACCCTGCCCTATATCCCACTTCATATACAAAAAGCTGACCTTTCGGTCATTGGAAATCGCAGTTTGCAGTGTATCGACAACATAATATATTTTTTCGTTAAGACCTTTTACCCTGTTTGTAATAAAGACATCACGCTTAAGTTCTTTTCCCTGAAAGTTACTTACAAGTCCCTCAATTTTTTCGATAAGCTCCATACTTTTTTTGCGTGTAATAAATTTTGAACTTTGAATTGCATCGACAAGCAGTTTAAGCTCCGCAAGCTCAAAATCTCTTGAAGCGACATAATACCTTGTGGTATTTGATTTGATTTTTTCAATGTCAAGTCCGTACATTTGGAGAGAGCTGATATCATCGTAAAGACTTTTTCGCTCTGACTTTATATTAAATTCACTTAATGCGTCAATAATTTCAGTCGCAGTCATTCCGTGGTTATCGTCGGTTCTCTTCAGAAGAATGTCACGCAGATATAAAAGCTTAAGCTTTTGTCCCGATGATTTTGGCATAATATCCTCCGTTTATGCTGTCAGTGTTTGCGCAAACGCAATTACAAGCGGCATAGTTATGATTGAAAATACTGTAGTAACCGCCACAATACTTACCGAAAGTTCGGTATCTTTATTGTATTTTACCGCAAACATTGTAGTTGTAGCGGCAGTCGGTGCGGCAGATGCGATTACGCAGGCAACCGCAAGAGTTGTTTCCACCTTGCACAGATAAAGCACAATTGCGGTTATAACAGGTACCAAAACAAGTCTTAATCCCATTGCAACATAAACAGATACATTTGAAAATGCTTTTTTAAGGTCTGCCTCGGAGAGGTAGTAACCTATAATCATCATCGGCAACGGTGTATTTAAAGCCGCCATATATTCAACAGGCTGACCTACCATATACACGGAAGCCTTATGTTAAGCACAAATAATTATCGCAATTACAACACCGATAATACCCGGGTTTGTAATCAGCTTTTTGGCAGAAATTTCTTTAATATCTCCGCTCATACATACAAGTCCGTATGTCCATACAAGAATGTTGAACACAGCTACAAACACTGCGCCGTAAAACAAACCGTCATCACCGAGCACAGCCTCCTGCAACGGGAACGACATAAACGCACAGTTTGAAAAAACTGTTGCAAATCTCAACACTCTTTTTTTGCTGTCCTTACCCTTAAAAATAAGGCTTACCAAAAGTATGGTTGCAGCCATAACGGCTGTTGCGCAAATCGTCATAATTCCGAGTCCGCCCAAAAGTTCAGGTGTAAAATCACGCTGAAAAGCAGACACCATAACGCACGGTGTAACAAAGTACAAAACAAGGTTGTTTATATGCTTTGCGGATACATCGGTAATGATTTTTTTCTTACCGCAAGCAAAGCCCAACGAAATCAAAATAAACAGCACAAGTACCTGTTGTGCAACTACAATAAAGTTTTCTAACATTTCCTTTTCCCCCTAAAAATAAAACACATTTAAGTATAGCACAATAACTCATTTTTTCAATGCTTACGCAGTAATACAGCTGAATTTTGGAGGTATATAAAAAATTAATATCATAGAAAAATATCATTTTGTACAAAATTATGTCGAGCATATGGTGCAAACTAACCAATGAAAAGAAAATAATTTTACAAATATGTATTATCCGCTGAAATTATTTGCTTTTATTGACTTTTTGTACTTTGAATTGTATAATATATGTAAATAAAAATAGTTGTTTTTATTGTTATTTCACAGTGATTTTATGTATTTATTTATATTTTGAGAAAGAGGGATTTTACAATGGCAACAAGAAGAACTGCTACAAAATCGGCAGCTGCCAAGGATGCTAAGGTAGAAACAAAGGCTACTGCAACTGCTGTAAAAGAAACTGCTCCCGTAAAGGGAAGCTCCTGTAAAGAAAACCGCACCTAAAAAGGTTGCTCCAAGAAACCTGCTGCCGTAGCTGCCGCAGCAAAGGCTGCTAAGACAAAGGCTGAAGCTCCTGCAGAAGTTAAAACTGAAACAAAGGTAAACTTTGTTGTTGAGTTTAACAACAAGCAGAACTCGGTAGAAGACATTATTAATAATGTTAAAGCTACATACGGTAAAGATGTAAAGGAAATTTCAATTTACCTCAAGCCTGACGAAAACAAAGCTTACTTTGTTGCCGACGGCGAAGAAAGTTCAATGGATGTATTCTTCTGCTAATTAAAAATTACTGAAATTTTAGGAGTCATACTGTTAGGTATGGCTCTTGTATTTTCTTTAATATTTTGGTGAATATTTAATATTTAGATTGATTTTTTACAATTCTGCCTATATAATGAAAATGTATCAAATCCTTGGCACAGACGGTCATACCGAGGTAATAATTTCATTACAAAGGAGCGATATTAAATGATTACAAAGTACACAAGCGGCACACCTATCCGTACAGACGCCGTTGTAAAAGATTTTGCCGGAATCGACATAAATAAATTCCCGGTTGATTACAAAATCATTGACGGCAAATTCATTTTTAGCTTTGATATGCAGGACAGCGACATAGTTTTCGGTCTTGGCGAAGCGCCGAGAGGAATTAACAAGCGTGGCTGGATTTACGAAAGTTTTTGCAGCGATGACCCATTCCACACAGAAACAAAAAGTTCACTCTACGCCGCACACAACTTTCTTATGTTAAACGGCAGCAAGACTTTCGGTATTTTTATTGATTTCCCCGCAAAAATCCGTTGGGACATCGGTTACACAAAACCAAGCCGCACAGAAATCACTGTTGACGGTACAGATTTTGACATCTACATTATCGAAAACGAGAGCAATAAGCCGATTGACATTGTAAAAGAGTTCCGCAGTGCAATCGGTCAGAGTTACATTCCGCCGTTCTGGGCATTCGGTTATCAGCAGAGCCGTTGGAGTTATCCCGACAAAGCTGCCGTTGACGGCGTAATCAAAGGTTATAATGATGCAAAGATTCCGCTCGACTGCGTATATCTTGACATTGACTATATGAAAGACTACAAGGACTTCACAGTTGACGAAGACAAATTCCCGAATTTTGCAGAATATGTAAAAGAAAAGAAAGAGCAAGGTATTCACCTTATCCCTATCATTGACGCAGGTGTAAAAAAAGAAGAAGGCTACGATGTTTACGAAGAAGGCGTTGAAAACGATTACTTCTGCAAAACCGAGGACGGCGAGATTGAAGGCGGCGTATGGCCGGGTATTGTAGGTTTCCCTGACTTTATGCAGAAAGAAGTTCGTGACTGGTTCGGCGCAAAATACGACAGACTTACAGACGCAGGCATTGACGGTTTCTGGAACGATATGAACGAGCCGGCTATTTTCTATTCAACAAAAGGACTTGAAAAAGCGCTTAATAAAGCAAAATCACTTGAGGGCGAAAACCTCGACCTTTCAAAATTCTTTAACCTCAAAGATACTTTTCTCGGTCTTTCCAACAGCCCCGAGGATTACTCAAGCATCTATCATATGATTGACGGCAAGCCTGTTTGCCATGATAAGGTGCACAATATTTACGGCGCAAATATGACAAGAGCCGCAGGCGAGCATTTTGCAAAGAAATTCGGCGACAGCAAAATCCTTATGTTCTCAAGAGCATCATATGTCGGCGCTCACCGCTCAAGCGGTATTTGGTTTGGTGACAACCATTCTTGGTGGTCACACATTCTCTTAAATCTTAAGATGCTCCCATCGGCAAATATGTGCGGTTTCCTCTATTGCGGCGCTGACCTCGGTGGTTTTAACGAAAACGCAACTCGTGACCTCGTTCTCCGTTTCCTTGCTCTCGGCGTATTTACTCCGCTTATGCGTAACCATTCGGCGCTCGGCACAAAGGCTCAGGAGTGCTACAACTTTGAAAATCCCGAAGATTTCAAAGATATTGTTACAGTTCGTTACAGACTTATCCCTTACCTTTATAATACATTTAAAAAGGCAAGCGAAAACAACGATATGATTTTCCGTCCGCTTGCTTTCGATTATCCCGACGATAAAATGGCAAGAGAGTGTGAAACTCAGGTTATGCTCGGTAACGAATGTATGATTTGCCCTGTTTATGAGCAGAATGTAAGCGGCAGATATGTATATCTCCCTGAAGATATGACTTTTGTTAAACTAAGCGGTGAAAATGCAGAAACCAAGCCTATGGAAAAGGGCGTACACTTCATTGAAGTTGCACTTAACGAAGTACCTCTCTTTATTAAGAAAGGCAAACAAATTCCGCTTTGCAAACCTGCAATGCGTACAAGCGAACTCAACACCGAAGACCTTACTTATATAGGTTGATTTAAAATAAAAATGACAGCTATTATTTATTGATAGCTGTCATTTGTTGTTTGTATAGTCTTTTTCGATTGCTAAGTCTGCCCTTTGTGGCGGTGAGCGCCAATAAAACGAGCAATCATCGTTTATCAATATTATTAATTATGTCAAGCTAACAATATTGACATATTAGCAATTATATACATTATTAACGCAATATTGCACGCAAAACTTTCTATGCAACTGTAGGTTGCGGAAATGAAAACTAAAATGTATTGCAAAAAACAGTGGTTGCGGTGTATAATTTGGATAAAGCGAGAGGCAGAACGATCGTCACAAACTCTCGAAGGAGGAAATATGGACATAGAAACAGCAAACAGACTTTTACAATACAGGAAGAAACACAACTTAAGTCAGGAAGAACTTGCAAATAAAATAGGAGTAAGCAGACAGGCGGTGTCAAAATGGGAACGGGCAGAGGCATCTCCCGACACTGATAACCTAATATTGCTTGCCGAAATTTACGGAGTATCGCTTGACGAACTTTTAAAAGGAGAATCGAACAATTCCTCAAAATCCGAAGCCGAGCAGGAAACCGTATCGGAGGAAAGCGCAGACAACACACAAATCCCCACAGGCGATGAGGGCACAGAATATATAAAAGCGGATAAAGTATCTTTTAAAAACGGAATCCATGTTGATGCGAAAAACGGCGACAAGGTACACATCAGCTTTGCAGACGGAATACATGTACAAGACAAAGACGGCACTAAGGTTGATATAGGCAAGGACGGAGTGTTTGTAAACGAAAACGGAAAACAGAGAGTTTATACCGATAAAGACGGTCATATAATGCACGATGCCGATATGACCAACGAAATGTTTACAGGAGGAAAGCATAAAAAATTTTGGAATTCGTTTCCCTTTTCGCTATAGCGCTTGTTGTATTCCTTTGGTGGGGATTCAGCGGTTTATGCTTTGGCTGGGCGCTTAGCTGGATAGTTTTGCTGACAATACCGCTTTACTATTCGCTTGTTGACGCAATTTACAAACGCAAGGCAGACCACTTTGCCTTTCCCGTGCTTGCGGCAATGGCATACATTCTTATGGGATACTTTAACATATTCGGCGGATGGACAGTCGGCTGGGTAGCTTTTCTCACCATTCCGCTTTACTATTGGATATGCTCATTCTTTAAAAATAAAAACGATTAACAGGAGGACATTATGTCAGAATTAAATTTACCATCAGACCCAATGATTTTATTAAGTTTTATTAACACAAAGTTAAGAGATTTCTATCCGTCGCTTGATGCTCTTTGCGAAGACGCAAACATCAGTAAAGATGAAATCGTAAAAAAGCTCTCCGCCATAGATTATACCTACAACGCAGAGCTTAATAAATTTGTATAAAACTAAAGAACGCCCGATTTCAGCGAAAGCCGAAGTCGGGCGTTTTTTTAACCGTTCTCCAATAAATACGGTCTTAGCTCGCCTGCAAGGTAAAGCGAACCGCAGATAACGAGCGGCATATTTTCATTTTTTGCCTTATCAAGCGCCGTTTCGAGAGCCTTTTTGTTATTATCGAATGCCTCAACTTTCGGAAAATGCTGTTTGCATTTTTCGGCAAGTTCTTCTGCCGATAAAGTTCTCGGATTGTTGACCGTTACCGTAAACACTTCTTCAAAAAGTCCTTCAAGCAGATTGATTGAGCTTGCACTGTCCTTATCGGCAAGCATACCCATAAGGCAAAGCCGCTTTTGATTTGGCAGATACTTTTTGACCGCCTTGCTAAGCGCCTCAATTCCGTTCGGATTATGTGCTCCGTCAAGCAAAACTACAGGATTTTTGCCCATAAGTTCAAGTCTTGCGGGGTTTACCGCCTTTGCCATACCTGCCTTTAATGCATTTTTGCTTACAATGATTTTACCGCTGTCGCAAAGTGCTTTTAATGCGGTCAATGCGGTTTTTGCATTTTCCAACTGATGTTCGCCAATCAAATGCAATTCAAGCTCTGTACCGTCATATTCAAAAACAGTGCTTTCAAGGCTTTCTGAAATCACTTTTATTTTTGCACTTTCACTTTTGAAAAGTTCAACATTTCTGCTTTTACAAGTACATTCAATCACGCTCATTGCGTTTTCTTCCTGCTTGGAAGTAACTGCAATCGAGCCGTTTTTTATAATACCGCACTTTTGCCACGCAATCTCTTCGATAGTGTTGCCGAGAATTGCCGTATGGTCAAGCCCGATAGTTGTAATCACCGAGCAAAGCGGCGGCAAAATTGTATTTGTACAGTCGAGAAGTCCGCCCATACCTGTTTCGAGTACAACAATGTCGCATTTCTCGTTTGCGTGAATATAAAACTGCAAAGCGTTTACATACTCAAACTCTGTAATAATAACGCCGTCATTACGCAATTCCTCAATAATCGGAAATGTTTTCTCCACCGCCTCGGTGAGCATTTCCTTTGAAATCATACGGTTATTAATCTGTATTCTTTCTCTAAAATCCGTTATATACGGAGAGATAAAAAGACCTGTTTTGTAGCCTGCTTCAACAAGCACAGCCGAAAGCATTGCACAAACCGAACCTTTGCCGTTGGTACCCGCAATGTGAATATACTTTAGTTTATCCTGCGGATTGCCGAGTTTTTCGAGAAAAATTCTCATTCGGTCAAGTCCGGGGCGAGAACCGAATGTCAGCAGTGAATGTATTTTTTCAATAGCCTGTTCGTATGTCATCAGATCAGCTCCTTGTAAATTTCGTTCTTCTTAAAGCCTGTCAGCGCTGCCGCCTCTTTTGCGGCATCTGTTGCCCTTGCGCCGTTTTCAATCAACTTCTTAGCGGTTTCGACCGCATATTCAAGTGTAAATTCTTCGGTATCGTCAACCTGCGGCGCACCCTCAAGCACAAGTACAATTTCACCTTTAACACTGCCGTCGCTTAGATTTTCCGCCGCATTTTTTGTTGTGGTACGGATAACTTCCTCGTGAATTTTTGTAATCTCACGCACAATTGTAAGTTTTCTGTCGCCAAAACTTGCATACAAATCACGCAAAGTCTGCGGCAATTTATGCGGAGCTTCGTAAAAAATCATTGTTCTGTGCTCGTTTGCAAGGCTTTTCAAATGATCTGCTCTGCTCTTTTTATTTACGCTCAAAAAGCCCTCGAAAGTAAATCTTCCCGTACTGAGTCCCGACACCGCAAGGGCGGAAATAACCGCACTCGGGCCGGGAATAACAACCGTTTTTATGCCCCTCTCCTCGCACAGCTTTACCAAATCTTCGCCGGGGTCGGAAATGCAAGGCATACCCGCATCTGTAACAATGGCGCAGTTTTCGCCCTGCTCTATTCTTGCGCAGATAATCTCGCCACGCTCTCTTTTGTTGTGCTCAAAATAGCTGACCATCGGCTTTTTTTATGCCAAAGTGATTTAAAAGTTTCAGCGTAACCCTTGTGTCTTCCGCCGCAATAAAATCTACCGATTCAAGAGTTTCCACCGCTCTCGGCGACAGGTCGGAAAGGTTGCCTATCGGTGTACCCGTAACATATAAAATTCCGCTCATAGCTTGTTGTCCTCTGTATTTTCTAAATGATCTGATTTATAACTTCCGTAAATTTCAAGCATTTCCTTTGAAAAATTACCGTTTTCGTCCTCTATAAAAAGTGTGGGCAATACATTCAAAAAACCTCGTTTTCCGCCTCGTCTGCCCTCAAGCAAAAACAGTTTCGGTGCTTTTGACACTCTCTGCTGTACAAGTCGCAAGGTCTTTGGCTCTATGTCAAATTTTCTCATAGACTCCATAACATCGCCTAATCTTTCGGGGCGCTGACACATATAAAATCTGCCGCCAAACTGTAGCAGCTTTGATGCCGCCGAGCAAATGTCATCAAGCGTACATTCGCTTTCGTGTCTTGCAATCAGCCTTGCCGAAGTCGGATTTTTGATTCCTCCTCCGCCGATTTTATATGGCGGATTGCACACAACAACATCATAACAGCCAAAATTCAGCTTGCCTTTAAGGTCGCATAAGTCAGCGTTTATAATTTTAATGTTATCGCAAAGCCCGTTGTGTTCAACGCTTTTTTGAGCAAGCGTACAGGCATTTTCCTGAATTTCAACAGCGTCTACTTTTAAGTTTTTATTGTCCCTGCACCACAAGAGCGGAATTGTACCGCATCCTGTGCCAAGTTCCGCACATTTTTTACTGCCTGCAGGCTTTGAAAAATTCGCAAGCAAGATAGTGTCTGTCGAATATCTGTAGCTTTTGGTAACATATATTTCAATGCCGTTGCCCAACGGCTCAAGGTGCAAATTCTTCATTATACAATCGGCAAAGGAAAGCTTTGCCCTCTGCCCTCTCCTTGTAAAATTTAGCTTAACATTTTTATTATACTACTGTAAGGGTAAAACTTCAATAAAAAGCAATATAAACCTTACTGTTTGAAGTGCAATAAATTATTTATCCAATACATCAAGGTCGCTTTTTTCATAACGATTATGTCCCGACAACTGCTTTTTATATTTCCAACACTTAATAGCCTCGTCAAGGCTCTTGTCCCGATTATCGGCAAAGAAATCCCTTATATATGTATTGTATTCAAACTGCTTGTCAATTTTTGCCTTACCGTTTTTCTTTTCTTCAAGTATCCGATAATACGCAGTAATCGCATCGGCGTAAGTTTTGCCCGAATTGCTTTTTAGCCATTTCTGAAATGCAACATTAAAAGAAAATCCGTTGCCGATATGTTCCTTAAAAAACGCTCTGTGATTTTCCGAGCAAACAAAATTCGGCTCAATTTCCGTGTCAGTTGTAATGTTGCCGATTATCTGTGACTTTTTCTGCACTTTCTTTGCGGCGACAACCTCGCCTGTATCAAGAAAATGTGCTATTCTCTCGGTTATTTCAAGTTTTCCGCCCGATGTCGGTAAACCGTATCGACGACAAAAATCGACAAGTTCTTCCTTTAAATAATAAAACTCTCTGAATGTCTTGCCGTCAAGATTTTTGTCGAGCTTCGGTCTTTCGCTCATACAATACCTCACTTAATTATTATTCTGCGTACAGTTTGCGGCGTCTATTGCAATTGCGAGCATAAGCACCAAAATTTCGTTTCTCGGGTCTGCATAGTCGATAACATAAGTATCTCCCCAACGGAACAGCTTTTTTGAAATCTGCGCAACCATACTGCAAGCCTCGTAAACGCTGTAGTTCCAAGACATAAAATCACCCTCACAGCGCCAACCGTTGTAGTCGAGGTTATACTTCGGCTTAAAAAAGGTAAATTTTTTCTCAATACTGCCAAACGGCTGTCCGTTTATTTCTATATCAAAAGTCGGCATAAGCGTAAAAAATCGCTGTTTAATCATACCGATTTCATTGCGATCTCTGTCATATATATGAATCTGATGCGTAAGTCTGAACATTTCAGCCTTAACAAAATATTTCGGCTCGTCATACTCATCATAAACATCGTAAGTATCCGTCCACGAAAAAACTCTTTGTTTAATTAACAGTTTCATTTTAAATACCTGTCTTTCCGTTTTTTAATCTATATTTCATTTCAATCCGTAATTTACAAATATTATAGCATAGCAATTTTTTTATTACAATAAAACAGCTCTCTAAACGAGAACCGTTTTTACGAGTGAAGCCATAAAGTCAAATAACCGATTTTCGGCACTGAATAAATAACTTTTCCTACTATGTCATCTTCTGTTACATATCCGTCATCCGCTGTATTGTTTGCATCACCCTTAGTAATATAAACTAAATTTTCAGTCTGTTTTTGCTCGGATATAATTCTGTGAATTACAGTTTTACCGTTTCTCCTAAATTGAATTATATCTCCTACTGAAATATCTTTATCGTTTTTAGATACAATTACAACATCGCCTATTTTTATTTCGGGATCCATACTACCTGTAGCAACAGATACAGGAGAAACACTTAAAAATCCGCATATAAAAGCAATTACAAAACACAACGCCGCAACTCCGGCCATTGTAAATGCATTGTGTATTTTTCTGCTTACATAATTTCGCTTTTTATCAACACTTTCTTTTGAAAATGCACAATCAAGAGTTATAAGAAAAATCATACAAAGCAATATCTTTATAAATAATTCCATTTTTTCGTTTATAACGGGTTTAAAAGGAATAATTATTATCAAAACTTCAGTAATAAAAGAAAACAAAAATGATGCCAACGCACCGCTCTTATAACATAAAGCTGTCAGTAACAATGAATTTATCAACGCAAGAAACCCATACATTACAAAATTTATTGTACTGTCACCATAAACATCACTATAGAGAAGAATCACAAAATTAAAAGCAGCAAAAGAAATCGCAGTAAATATATAATTTACATATTTGTTAAACCGAGCTTTTTTTAAAGCAAAAATTACGATTGCTCTAAAAAGCTCGGTCATTAATACTACACAAAAGGTAAGTAAAAAATTTTTTAAAGCATCAACTGTGTTCAGGTAATCATTTTTACAAAAACCTAAAACAAAGCCGCCTGAATACAAAAGACTAAGTTGAAGTACGGAAAAAACAAAGCTCCACAAAACGCAATCTTTTCTGGAATTTTTTTCTTCTAGAAAAACATTAATCTTTATAAACTTTAAAAAATCATTCATAATATTTACCTTAATTTATTTTTGTATATTGAAGATGCGATATAAATAACAAATGAAATTAAAATCACTGCAGCTAAACATAGAATTTCAAACTTTTCAAAGCCTGTTTTTACACTTGTATTATTAATTACATCCTTATCATTTTCAGAAGTGTACAATAATTTAAAGCTGAAATTTCCGTTTTCTTTATTTTCGGTATTGTAGCTTGAATCATTGCGCCATCTTACTATAATTGAAAAGCCACTGCTGTCATTCGGCATAAGAATTTCGTTTTTCTCAAACTCCGGCATAATTAATTCAATATAATCAAGCGAAGGTTGTTCAACATATAAATCTGCAAGGGTTACAGGAGAATTTCCTGTATTCTTAACTTCAATATAAATTTGGGCATATGCTCCCGGGAATTTAAAATCACCAAGTTTTGGGAAAACAGTGTTTTTATCAAATAATACGCTGCTTTCACCCGCTATGCCATATTCCGATTGTATTTCTGCTCTGCTCACCGATACCTCATAATTTTTAGAGGTATCGGTATATGCATTTACAGTAGCAGAGTACAGAAATAAGAATACAAAAAGGATAGGAAAAATCAGAGCTATTCTATTTAAAGAGAAAAAGTTTATCTTTTTCATAATTTCTCACCCTGCTAAGTATATTTTATTTTGAAACACTTGCACTTGGCGCTTCATCTACTGTATCCTGAACATAAGTGAGTTCTACAGAGAACGGTTGTGCATCAGCAGAAAGCTCGCCTTCTGATTTCACTTTTACAACAAATGTAGCAGTGCAACTCTCACCCGGAGCAAGCACTTTATTATTAAGATTCGGTGTATCAACTACAAATTCGTCAGAAAGTTCTGTAATATTAAATTTACAATTTGAAAGATTTGCATTTACCGTACCGTTATTTGTAATTGTAAGTGAATATTCAGCCCAAGCATCATTAATACTAAAGTTTACATTACCGTAATCCGCTGTTGTATCAGTAAACTGTGCCGGATAAGTTGTTGAACTTTCGGCATTTTCCAAAGCAGCATTTGCGGCTTTATAAGTAAGCTGAACGCTACCGTCAAGATCCTTATAAAATCCACCGATTAACCAACCGATAGCTTTACCTACAACAACACCCTCATTGGCACCGTCATCATTTAAATGTAATGAATATGTAGTTGTGTCAAGCACATTTGGTCTGTAATAATTAATAAGAGATGATTTACTTTCATCAACATCCACTTTAAAGTTTGTAAGACCGCTATCACCCGGAATAACGGCAGTTGTGTAATATCTTTTATCTCTCGGAATCATAAGTTGTGCAGTAAACTCCGCTAATTCATCTTTAGTGATGTTTACGGTTTGAGGATTTTTATCGTCAATTACATACATATATGCGCCGTTAGGCTTGCTGTTAGGATCGTTCACACCGCCAACATATTTTAAAATAACATTGTATTCTACAACCTGAGCAGTTTGTTCAACCGTCACAGCTTCCAAAGAAGGTGTAACACCGTTGCTGATCTTAGTAATTGAAGCATCAGTAATTTTTACATCCCACTTTCCGTTTGCAGATACTGTGCCGTTTGCAGAAATTTCTGTACTCCACTGCGCAAAGCCAAAGCACATTACACCAAGTGCCATTGTACCGGCAGTTACAGCTGATAATAATTTAGTTCTTTTTTGGCTTTGTCAACACAAAAATTATAAATTTTAACATTACTACAAAATTACATTAAAATTATTTTATAATATAAACATAATTACAATATAGTTTTAGTCTTTACAAGCTCTATCGCCTGTTTTCCCGTTATATGTTCAATCGTGATTTCAACACAGCAAAGTCCGCTCCGTTCACGCTCGATTTCCTTTTTCACCGCATTAATATCATTGTTATATTTTAAGCCGAAAGAGAGCATTGCCGAATTGATTTTCTCTTCATTTTCCATAATTTCGGCCTTACCAAAAACTACAACACTCCTAAACAAAGTTGTCAATTTTTCCGAATCTACCTCATCTTTTTCAATAACACAGAAAGAAACTTTATTGTTTTGCTTAATTGCGTCAAGTTTATGTCCGTTTTTTGCACAGTGAAAGTAAATCTTGCCGTCTTTATATACAAAGTTCAACGGAACAGTATATGGGTAGCCGTCATCACCGCTCACGGCAAGCACACCGCTTTTGCAGTTTTTTAATATTTCCAAAGCCTCATCGTTACTAAGCTGTTGTTTAAATCTTCTCATTTTACGAAACATTTTACCGCCTCCGTTGCTACTATTATAACAAAAATTTTCTTTATTGCAAATCAACAAATATAATGTATTCTTATTATTTATTTTGTAGGCACTTGGTACTGAAAAAACTTAACCCCGACAAGCTGTATTTTAATCGCCTGTCGGGGTTGGATTTTTATCTTCGTTATATTTGCTCTCAATATATGGAGGTTCCTTCATCTTTACATATTTTAATTTACCTTGAGATCTATCTACAAACTGATATTCATCAACATAAAAAGTATATTTTTGCACTTCATCTACTGTAGATGTTGAAAACTCCACTATTAATAATTGATTATCATACTCAGATAAAACCGCATATTCTTTGGAACTTTCTTCATTTTCAAGTATAATAAACTCATAATTCACTTTTTCATTTGCATTATTAATATTATTAATGTTTTTAATTGTTTCATTGATAATAGGTATCCATAGTATTAATAATAATATTGTAGATACAGATATAATTACATAAAACCTTTTTTTATATAATTTTAATAAAGTAATAAAATCTACACATGAAATTAGTAAAATAGTTAAAACGGGCAATAAAAAATAAAGAAAAATAATTTCTATTGTTTTTATGTTTTTGTATGTATCAAAACGATAAGTAATATTGAAATCTAAAAAACCTATCATTAATCCAATTACTACTGATTCCACAATATAAGGTATTTTAGTATAACTGTTATTTTTATTATATAATAATTTTTTAATTAATATCGGATAGAAACAAATAGAAATCGTAATTATACATAGAAACAAATAAAATAAAGTTTTATCAACTTTTATATTAAAATACTGTGTAGGTAATTTATAAAAATCACCACATTTTAGTTGATAAGTTAAATTATTATAAACATCTATGATTTTATATAACACTGTAATAGGTATAATACTAAAAAAAGATACAATCAAACCTTTTTTATCAGAAAATATATTTACTTTATTTGCAGTTTGATTTTTTATTGCAGTTTTATTATTTTTAAAAATTCTATGTCGCATAAGTGCCCTCCAAATAGTGACTTATAATCACACGCAATTGTACATCCTAAGCCTATGTAAAATACAAAGGCTGTAAAAAATTATTGTTCCCTGAATTTAACAGTGCCTGTTGCTGCGTCCATCGAATCTACGATTGCGAGGGATTCAAGCTGATAGCCGAGATTGCGAATTATATTGCCGCCGTTCTGAAAACCTTTTTCAATTGCAATTCCAATGCCCTCTACCGTGCCGCCTGCCTGATTTATAATAGAAATAAGACCTTGCAAAGCACAACCGTTGGCAAGAAAATCGTCAATAATAAGAACATGGTCGTTTTCGCTTAAAAATTTCTTAGAAACAATCACTTGATTTTTGCATTTGTGAGTGAAAGACTCAACCTCTGCTATGTACATATCGCCGTCAATATTAATGCTTTTCGCTTTTTTCGCAAAAACAACCGGCACATTAAAATGCATAGCCGCAACGCAGGCAATACCTATGCCCGATGCCTCAATGGTGACTATTTTATTTATATTTTTTCCCGCAAATCTTTTCTTAAATTCCGCACCCATTCGGTTGAACAAATCAATATCCATTTGATGGTTCAAAAAGCTGTCAACCTTGAGAACATTGCCCTCTTTAACAATTCCGTCCTTTACAATTCTCTCTTCCAAAAAATTCATAGCATTTCATCTCTTTCCTTTATGTTTCCTTGCCTTGTCCGCAAAGAAATTTTTAATGCATAATATTATAAATTATATACTTATTTCTAAGAAAATAAAAGGCCTAAAAAGAATTTGATAAAACAAAACAGCCCTTGCAAATTGCAAAGGCTGTAAAAAGCGAGTATAACAAAGATTATCTCTTTGAGAACTGTGAAAGCGTAAAGAAAACAGTCCGGTGGACTGTTTTTAGCTTTTACCGCAACAGCTAAGCTGTGAGGATACCACTGTGGGGCAAAAGAAAACAGCCCTTGCAAATTGCAAAGGCTGTAAAAAGCGAGTATAACAAAGATTATCTCTTTGAGAACTGTGAAAGCGTAAAGAAAAAACAGTCCGGTGGACTGTTTTTAGCTTTTACCGCAACAGCTAAGCTGTGAGGATACCACTGTGGGGCAAAAGAAAACAGCCTCTGCAAACTGCAAAGGCTGTAAAAAGCGAGTATAACAAAGATTATCTCTTTGAGAACTGTGGTGCTCTACGAGCTGCTTTAAGACCGTATTTCTTACGCTCTTTCATTCTTGGGTCACGAGTTAAGAAGCCTGCCTTCTTAAGTGTTGAACGAAGGTTCTCTGAATCGTACTGAAGAAGTGCTCTGGAAATACCGTGACGGATTGCACCTGCCTGACCTGTAACGCCGCCGCCTGCTACTCTGCAAACGATGTCGAACTTCTGATCTGTTTCTGTTAAGGCGAGAGGCTGTCTAACGATGAGCTTGAGTGTTTCAAGACCGAAATAATCGTCGATGTCACGATCGTTGATTGTGATTTTGCCTGTACCCTGGTAAAGTCTTACTCTTGCAACAGAGCTTTTTCTTCTGCCTGTGCCGTAAAAATAAGGTGTCTTATCGTACATTATTAATTTGCCTCCTTCTTTTAAGCTTCAACCATTTCAGGCTTCTGAGCCTGATGATTGTGTTCTGCACCCTCAAAGAGTCTGAGTCTGAGCAAAGCATCTCTGCCGAGTGTGTTCTTTGGAAGCATACCCTTAACAGCAAGCTCCATAGCCTTTGTTGGCTTTGTAGCCATAAGAGTATCGTATCTTGTTTCTTTAAGATGGCCGATATAGCCTGTATGACGCTGCCACTTCTTCTGAGTGAGCTTGTTGCCTGTTAATACAGCGTCCTTGCAGTTGATGATGATTACATGATCGCCGCAATCTACATTTGGTGTAAATGTTGCTTTGTGCTTACCTCTTAAAAGAACTGCTGCCTGAGTAGCAACTCTACCAAGTGGCTTGCCTGCTGCATCAATTACATACCAGCTGCGTTCAATTTCGCTTTTTTTAGCTAAATATGTTGACATAACAAATCCTCCTGTAATTTACTTGTGCCTTAGAATTATAATACATTTATTTTGCATTGTCAACACTTTTTTGCAAAAATTTAATTTACCGTTACACAAACTTTAAAATTCGCTTATATTCTCTTTTATACTCTATTATGCTAATGCGTAATTTCAAAAAGATTTTTCTAAAACCTTAGTATTTATCACGATTACAGCTTTTTATAGACAAGCACGCAAAATTCGATTTCGGTCGTAAGTGAGTTTAATTTCTCCAGCTTTTGTTGGTCGGTGCGAGAGGTTTTGTAGTAGTACGGAGTCATTTTGAAAAGGCTTTCAATTTCTCTGTTATCATCAAGCGTTATGCTGTATTTAAGTTCTTTGCTTTCGGCAAGAATAAACCCGTCAATATCGGTGTTTTCTTTCGGATTTTTTAACGGATTGTCATATACCGCCTTTTTGAGAGAAAAAAGGTGATTTTCAAGCGGAATTACACGCAAAAGCACTCCGCCCCTTTTTAAAACTCGGTTGTATTCTTCCGGCGCAAAAGGTGAAAATACATTAAGCACCGCATCGCAGGAAAAATCCGCTGTCGGCAAAGCAAATACGCTTGCTACAGCCAAACGAATATTTTTACTGCGCTTTGCCGCTGCAATAAGAGCAAATTTTGAAATATCAATACCCGCTATACTTGCGTTTTTGTCTGCAAGAGCTTTTTCAATTTTTCCTGTATAATAGCAGTCGCCGCAGCCGGCATCAAGTACACAGGCATTTTGCGGAATATATTTTTGCAAAAGCTCGCACATAAGGTCACACAGCGGCTTGTACGAATCTGTATTTAAAAACTCGGTTCTTGCCTCTATCATAAGTTTATCGTCACCGTGACGCTTGCTTTTGGATTTGTTGCTCTGCAAAAGATTGACATAACCCTGCTTTGCACAGTCAAAACAATGGTTATTTATACATCTGTAGGTTCGTCCGTCAAGGTTTAGTTCCTCTTTGCAGACAGGACAGCAGAATTTCAACATATTATTACCGCCTTTCATTATTAGAATAATAGCATAAATTCTTTGTGATAACAAGTTAAAACAGAGTTGTATGTGCAAAGTGTCACAATTTTTCTATGAGCAAATCAAAAATTCAGCTTTTTGCTTCGTAGCTTTATCTTGCAAAATATTGTATAATATTGCTTGACTGTATGAAACATTTATCGTTTTACAAAAATTTTATATTGAGGGGATAAATAATGAAAAAATTAATCAGTATCGCACTCGTTGCTTTAATGGCGGCAGGTGGAGCGGTATCTGCCAACGCAGCGGTAAAACAAAATAAGGATTATCAAATTTTGAGTTCAAAAATAACAACTAAAAACAACACTATAAGTATTTACACATACAATATGAAGAATACAGGCTCAGGCGGCGGATTTGTACTTGACGGTCAAAAAAGCGGAAAAAGATACAAATATATATTTAAGAATTATTTATCGGCACCCAAAACAATAACTATGCCGTCTAACGAAAAATATAATATTTGGACTTGTCTTTCAAGCAGTATGGGCGGAACCACTAATTTGGATTTAAGACAGGCAGGCGGAGAATATGTTAAGGTAAGAGCCAAGCTGTCGGATATAAATCCAAATGAATTTAAAAGTAACGGCACACACACCCAAGACGGACATACATATAATTTTACTCGTCAAACGGTAAAGGACGGCTACTATGAATCTGTTTTGTTTTTCCAGAGCGGCGGAGTTTTTACCGGTGCAGTTCCCGACAGCAACGGATATGTGGAATTTTATGTGAGTACAAAGGTAGACCATAGTGTGAATTACTTTACAGAATACGGCCTTGATGTGGGGCTGACAAGCGGCGGTGGCGGCGGAACAAACGGCAGAGAGATATATAAGCTTACTTTTGGCAATATAAATTTAGATTACAGCGTAAATGTAAACGATGCGTCATTGCTCCAGCAGTACCTTTCGGGCAATGCAGAGTTTGATTCTCTGCAAATGTACCATGCCGACATTAATCGTGACGGCAAAATAAATGTTCAGGATGTTACCGCTTTGCAGACAGCCGTTGCCGAATACTATGGATATTAATTTTAATTTAGTTTTAAAGCGAGGAGGAAATCAATGAAAAAACTTTTAAGTACAGCACTTGCAGCTGTTATGGCAACAGGCTCAATAGTTTCTGCCAATGCGGCAGTTGTTCGGGAAAATAATAGCGTTCAGGTGCTTGATTCAGGGGTAAAACTTGAAAACAACACCTTAAATGTGTTTACTTATAATCTTAGCAAAAATACGCTTGGCGGAGTGTGTTTTTACGGCAAAAACACAGGAAAACCATATGCTGTACAATACAAGGATTGTATAGGTAAAAATACCGTTATTTCCATGCCGTCAAGCGAAAGCTATACTCGCTTTGTTTCGGCAAACGGCGGTAGCAGCGGAAATACTTATGCAGGCTATTCCTTTGCGAATACAGGCGGCGAATATGCAAAACTAAAGGTAAAATTAAGCGATGTTTCAAGCTATTTTAACAGTGACGGTTCATATACCGATACAGACGGAAACGGAGCAACCTACACTCTTAGGGAAAATGGATCCAATCTCACTTTCTTTAGCGGCGGTGCGGTAAACGGTGTTGCACCCGACGAGAACGGCTGTGTGGAAATTTATATAAAAGCAAAACCCGGTGTGAAAACCGCATTTTCAACCTTCCTGCCTAATTACAGCGGAATAATAAGTATGTATGTGCCGATGCTTTGTTTTGGCAATATTGACCTTAAAGGCAGTACAAATGTAAACGATGTAACCCTTTTGCAGAGATACCTTGCGGGCGATGCGGAATTTGATAAACTTCAGATGTTTTATTCCGACATAAACCGTGACGGTAAAACAAATGTTAAAGATGTTACAGACTTACAACAAGCTATTACCAAATAATTATAAAGGAGTATAAAATGAAAAAATTTGTATGTTTAGCTCTTTGTGCGGTGCTGACTGCAGGTGCAGCAGTGACCGCAAACGCAAAAACCGTTAAGCCGCATAAGGGTGTTGAGATTTACAACTCGGCAAAAAACATCGGCAACAACACGCTTTTGGTTTCTGCGTACAATATTCCGTCCGATTATACAAACGGAGTATTATTTACGGGAGGCGATACTCAAAAAAACTACTCCATGAAATTTGCCGATTGTATAGGCGGTGACAAAACACTCTTTATGCCGTCTACCGAAAAATATGCCCGCTATTTTGCAAGCGGTTCTGGTAACTTACATGCATATTACACATTTGACGATAAAGGCGGAAGGTATGTTAAAGCAAAAATAAATCTTCACGAGTTAGCTCCGAATTATTTTAACAAGGACGGCTCGCATACAATGGAATACTCAAATATCGGCAGTCATGATTATAAGTTCAAATACGAAAAAGCAGACGACGGCGGTTATTATGACTCCGCCTTGTACTTCCAGAGCGGCGGTGCTGTAACGGGCGTAGTTCCGGATAAGGACGGCTGCGTGGAAATTTATCTGTCTACCAAAATTAATGAACCAACAGATTACTGCACTACATTTTCTTACCGCAAACCTTATGTAGTCGGCGGCGGAGGCGGTACTGTCGGTTCGAATATATACATATTGAGATTCGGCAATATTGACCTTCAAGGCACAGTAGATGTAAACGATGTTACTTTGCTGCAACAGTACATTTCCGGATCGGTTGAGCTTGATTCGCTCCAGTATTATTACACAGATACAAACTTTGACGGTCGCCGTGATGTAAGGGATGTTACCACCTTACAGCGAGCAATAGCAAAACGATAATTAAAATTATGGTTTAGCAAAATAATTTTGCAAAGTATTATAAAAGTTTGGTCAACCTTTTCAAAGGTTGTGGGTGTGGGCAAAGCCCACAAATACTTTCCGTTTATGCAATCTAACTATAGCCAAACAGCTTGCTGTTTGGCGGCTTGAACGAATGGGCGAAAGTCAATGCGAGAGCAATAAAAGAAAACATACTTAACCTTCATAGGCAACGCAATGCGTTGCCTATATTTTGGGCATTTCCGGTTACAACGGCTACCGCCTGTTTTTTCAAATTTTGTTTTATGCACACTGACAGCAGGCTGTCAGTGTGCATAATAATTTGTTATATCGGAAGATTTTTATAACCGCTGCGCTTACTTTCTTCTGTCTCGGCTACCTTGACGGACTTAGCATAGGAACTGTACTTGCAGCCTTTACAATGGGCAAAGTCGTTGGTATAATAGGTACATATACAGACAAATTCTTTTATTTTGAAACTTACAAAACACTTAAAAAGGCCGACAAGGAGATAAAATGAAAGAAATCATGCTTATCGTAAAATATTCCGTTAAAAACGGTATGGTTAATGACTTTTTGACAGCTCTTAAAAACGAGGGCTTTCCGCAGATTGTACAAAATGAAAACGGCTGTATAAAATACGATTACTTTGTGCCGTCATTCGGAAAAAGCAATGAGATACTGCTTATTGAAAAATGGCAGTCCGAAAAATTGCAAAAAGAACATCTTAACACACCGCATATGCAAAAGATGAAAACTTTTAAGGACAGATTTGTAGAAAATACGACTGTCGAAATTTTTAAATGAGGGATAAAATGAAAATCAAAAGAACAATTACATCACTTCTCACCGCAGCAATGTTGGCAACAGCGCTTGCAGGCTGTCAGAACACGAGCGAAGCTTCAAAAGCGCAGTCGGCAAATGACGAGCAAAACAGTCAGGCAACAGTGACAGAAACCACCGCTCCTCCCGACCTGTATTCAGACATTGACGATATGATTTCAAAAATGACGGTTGAAGAAAAAGTCGGACAGCTGTTTTATGTAAATTGTCGTGGCAATGATATGAGCGACGCAATAAACAAATACCACATCGGCGGCGTTTTGCTGTTCGGCGTAGATTTTGACGGCAAGACAAAAGAAGAAGTGAATGCCGATATAAATGCTATGCAGTCCAATGCCAAAATTCCGCTTATTATCGGCACAGACGAAGAGGGCGGAACGGTTGTAAGAGCGAGCGACAATCCAAACCTAAGGGACAGCGCATACCTTTCACCGAGCGATACATTTAACAACGGCGGTTGGAGTGCTATTGAAGACGACGCATACGATAAAGCGGAATTTCTGCTTTCGCTCGGAGTAAATGTAAATATGGCGCCTGTCTGCGACATCACTTCCAACCCCGATTCATTTATGTATTACAGGTCGTTTTCAAGTGACGCCGCAAGCACAAGCAGATTTGTAGATACGGTTGTAAAAGCAAGCAAAGAGAAAAAACTCGGCACTGTATTAAAGCACTTCCCCGGATACGGAGATAACGGCGACACACATTACTCAAGCGCTACAGACAACAGAACTTTCTCGGACTTGCAGAACAATGATTTTCTGCCGTTTCAGGCAGGTATAGCCGCAGGCGCAGACAGTATTCTTGTGTCGCACGTAACAGTAAATTCGATTGACAGCGATAATCCCGCCTCGCTCTCTGAGCCTGTGCATGAGGTTATAAGAGATAAGCTTAAATTTGACGGAGTTGTTATGACCGATGACCTCGATATGTTTGCCGTTGATGCCCTTGACATTTACGAACCACTCTCGGTTGTCGCTTTTAAAGCAGGCAATGACTTCCTCTGTTGCGGCGATATTGAAAACGAATATACCGCATTGCTTAATGCCGTACAAAGCGGAAAAATTACAGCAGACAGAATCGACGAGTCTGTAAAAAGAATTTTGATATGGAAAAGAAATCTTGCAATTTTATAACTCTTGCCCGACTGTGATTTTGCAGTCGGGCATTGCTTTTGTGCAAAGTTAGCTTTAAAATCTTTGAATAAAAGGTCTATATCATAGCTATAATAATTGCCGTTGGTGCGAAAATGAATATTCACACTGAATATTCATAAAAATATACATTTTATGCAAAAATAAATTCAAAAAATGAATATTCATTATTTCTGTATATATGCATTTTTATACATATATTGAAGATTTATGTCAGTTGTAAAGTGGATTTTGCAGTAAAATTTGTGCGCAGACAGCGGAAAAAGGTGCATTTTTTACAATTTTGCACAGCATTGAATATTTATTCAAAAAACACTTGATTTTTTTGGCAGAAAGCGTATAATGTAAGAGTAATATAAATCATTTCTATGGAGGAAATTAAAATGGCTGACAATAAAATTAAAAAAGTTGTTCTCGCTTATTCAGGCGGACTTGATACTTCTATTATTATTCCTTGGTTAAAAGAAAACTATGACAACTGCGAGGTTATCGCTGTTTCGGGTGATGTAGGACAGGGCACAGAGCTTGACGGTCTTGAGGAAAAGGCTATTAAGACAGGCGCATCTAAACTTTACATTGAAGACCTTAACAAGGAGTTTGTTGACGATTACATCATTCCTACCGTTAAGGCAGGCGCAGTTTATGAGGGCAAGTACCTCCTCGGCACATCTTTCGCTCGTCCTATCATTGCTAAAAGACTTGTAGAAATTGCTAAAGCCGAGGGCGCTGACGCTATTTGCCACGGTTGCACAGGTAAGGGTAACGACCAGGTTCGTTTTGAACTTGCTATCAAGGCTTATGCTCCGGATATGAAGATTATCGCTCCTTGGAGAACTTGGGAATTCAAGAGCCGTGAGGACGAAATCGAGTACGCTGAAAAGCACAACATTCCGCTCAAGATTAACCGTGAAACAAACTATTCTAAGGATAAAAACCTCTGGCACTTAAGCCACGAAGGTCTTGACCTTGAAGATCCTGCAAATGAGCCTATGTACAACAAGGAAGGTTTCCTTGAACTCGGCGTTTCTCCTGAGCAGGCTCCCGACAAGGCAGAGTATGTTACAATTTCATTTGAAAAGGGCGTTCCTACAAAACTTAACGGCGAAGAAATCGACTCTGTTGAGCTTATTAAAGAGCTTAACAAAATCGGCGGCAGAAACGGCGTAGGTATCACAGATATCGTTGAAAACCGTCTTGTAGGTATGAAGGCTCGTGGGGTTTATGAAACACCGGGCGGCACAATCCTCTATGCAGCTCACAACAAGCTTGAGGAAATCTGCCTTGACAAGGATACACTTCACTACAAGAAGAACCTTTCAAACACATTTGCAGAACTCGTTTATGACGGCAAATGGTACACACCTCTCCGTGAGGCTCTCTCGGCATTCGTTGACAGCACACAGGAGTATGTAACAGGTGATGTTAAGTTAAAGCTTTACAAGGGCAACATCATTGACGCAGGCGTTACAAGCCCATATTCACTCTATGATGAAGAAATCGCAACCTTTGACGAGGATCAGGTTTACGATCAGAATGACAGTGCAGGTTTCATCAACCTCTTCGGTCTTCCAATCAAGGTTCGTGCTAAAAAGGGTCTTATTAAGTAATTTTTACTCAAAGACTTTTGTATGAATTAAAATAATTATTCCGGTTCGGGGACAGGGAAATTCTCTGTCCCTGACAGTTGTTTATACGGATATTTTTAAACAGCAATATCAATTATAAATAATACACAAATTAACAATCATTCATTAACCCGAGGTGATTATATGCAGCTTTGGAAAGGCAGATTTAAAAAGGAACTTTCAAAAACCACTAACGATTTTAACAGCTCAATCTCATTTGACAGCCGTATGTATAAAGAGGATATCGAGGGCAGTATTGCCCACGCAACAATGCTCGGCAGATGCGGCATTATCAAACAGGAAGAGGCTGACGACATAGTTCAGGGTCTTAAGGGAATCCTTGCAGACATAGAAAACGGCACTCTCCATATTGATATGGAAGCAGAGGATATTCACACCTTTATTGAGGGCGAGCTTACAAAGAGAATCGGCGACAACGGCAAGCGACTTCACACATCAAGAAGCCGTAACGACCAGGTAGCCGTTGACATTAAACTTTACCTTAAAAAGGAAGTTGTAAATGTTAAAAAGCTCGTTGTTGACCTTATCAAGGTTATTGCCGATAAGGCGGAAAAGTACAGCGAAACCGTTATGCCCGGCTACACTCATTTACAGAGAGCACAGCCGATTACTTTCGGTCACCACCTAGCTTACGGCGAAATGCTTTTAAGAGATGTGTCAAGACTTGAGGACTGCCTTAAGAGAATGGACGAAATGCCGCTCGGCTCTTGTGCTTTAGCAGGCACAACATACCCTATCGACAGAACAATTACAGCCGAGCTGCTCGGTTTTGAAAGAATTACAAACAACTCGCTTGACGGTGTATCCGACAGAGATTACTGCATTGAGTTTGCGTCTGTTCTTTCTATTATTATGGTGCACCTCTCAAGATTTTCAGAAGAAATCATTATGTGGTGCAGCTGGGAATTTAAATTCATTGAGCTTGACGACGCTTTTTCAACAGGTTCTTCAATTATGCCGCAGAAAAAGAATCCTGACATCGCAGAACTCGTACGTGGCAAGAGCGGCAGAGTTTTCGGCGACAATATGACCTTACTTACAATTATGAAAGGCATTGCCCTTGCATACAATAAAGATATGCAGGAGGACAAAGAGGCAATTTTTGATGCTGTTGATACAGTTAAAATGTGCCTTACAGCCTTTACTCCAATGCTCGACACAATGAAAGTTATTCCGCAGAATATGCGTAAAGCGGCAGCAGGCGGATTTATTAACGCAACCGACTGCGCAGACTGGCTCACAAAGAACGGAGTACCGTTCAGAGATGCATACAAGGCAACAGGCGAACTCGTTGCAAGATGCATTGAGCTTGGTACAGACCTTGAAAACCTCCCGATTGAGGAGTACAAAAAGGTTTGTGATGTATTTAACGATGATGTTTACAGAGCAATTTCACTTGAAACTTGTACAAACGAAAGAAAAGCATTCGGCGGCCCTGCCTCTGAAAATGTAAAGGCACAGGCAAAGCGTGTGGCTGAAATTGCTAAGAATTTATAATTGATTTTATAAATGCAGTTGTTGAAAACAATTTTTGTCTTAAATTAAACCTCCTGCCAATTCCGCTTTTCTTTTGCGTGAAAAGAAAAGCTCCAAAAGAAAGCACGCTCAAGAGAAAAGGGATTTCGAGTCCCTTTTCCCTTAAGAATCCTTTTTTCTTAGACGACCAAAGGTCAGTGACCTTTGGAAACTTCAAACTTTTATTTGTTTGTTTTAGTTAATGTTTGGCGGATTGATTTAGATATAGACTATTAGTATCAGTATAAGAATTGTTAGATATATATTCATAAAGGATTGATTAAAATGATAAAAGCAGGTATTGTAGGCGCAACAGGCTATGCCGGCGCCGAGCTTGTAAGACTTCTGACAAGTCACCCCGAGGCTGAAATTTCAGCTATCAGCTCGGTTTCTTTTGAAGGTCAGAAGTTAAGCGATGTTTATCCGTCATATACATTTTTAAACGATATGGTCTGTGAAGACCAAGACGCTGTTGTTGAGAAAAGCGATGTTATCTTCGCCGCACTTCCCCACGGTCTTTCACAGGAACTTGCCGAAAAGTGCATAAGCGCAGGCAAAGCTTTCATTGACCTCGGCGCAGACTTCCGTCTTGAGAGCGAAGAAGAATATACAGAGTGGTACGGCGGTACTTTTCTTGACAAAAAGTTACACGAACAGTCTGTTTACGGACTTCCTGAATTTTTCAGAGATAAAATTAAAGGTAAAAAATTAATTGCAAACCCCGGCTGCTACACTACCTGTTCTCCGCTTGCCATTGCTCCGGCAATCGCAAACGGACTTGTAAGCACAAAGGGTATCATCTGTGACTGCAAGAGCGGCGTAACAGGTGCAGGCAGAAAACCTACACAAGGCAATCACTTCCCTGAACTTAACGAGGGATTCCACGCTTATAAGGTAGCCTGCCACCGCCACACACCCGAAATTGAGCAGACACTTTCAAAACTTTCGGGCGAAGATGTAACAATCACATTTGTACCGCACCTTTTACCTGTAAACAGAGGTATTCTTGCCACTGTTTATGCGGATATTAACGAGGGCGTTACTTTTGAGCAAATCAGAAAAGCGTATGAGGATTTCTACAAAGACGAGTTTTTTGTAAGACTTCTTGACGACGGCAAATGCGCCGACATTCACAATGTACGCTATTCAAACTTCTGTGATGTTTCCATTCATCACGATAAAAGAGCAAACAAACTTGTTGCCTGCGCAGCTATTGACAATATGGTTAAAGGCGCAGCAGGTCAGGCTATTCAGAATATGAACATTATTTTCGGACTTGACGAAAAGACAGGCCTTATAATCGTTCCGCCTGCTTTTTAATTAATAATTAAGCAAAGCTATAAAACGGAGGCTTTATTATGGGAAACTACAGATTTATCGAAGGCACAGTTACTTCTCCTATGGGCTTTACAGCAGCCGGTATTTGTGCGTCAATCAAGCCGTCAAATAAAACAAAGCGTGACCTTGCTCTGATTTATTGCGACACTCCCTGTACTGCGGCGGCTGTTTATACTAAAAACCTTGTTAAAAGTTCGGCTATCGAGGTAACCAAAAAGCACCTCGAAGACGGCATTGCACAGGCTGTTATCGTAAATTCAGGCAATGCAAACACCTGCAACGCAAACGGATATGACATTGCAAATCATATGTGCCTTATCGCAGGCGAAACTCTCGGTGTAAAAGCGGAAGATGTTATCGTTGCATCAACAGGTGTTATCGGTCAGCCTCTGCCTATTCAGCCTATTTTAAAGGCTTGCGTATATATGAAAGGTCACCTCACCAAAGAGGGCGGCACAGACGCAGCCGAGGCTATTATGACAACCGATACGGTAAAAAAAGAAATGGCTATGCAGATGGAGCTTGACGGCAAGACCGTTACAATCGGCGGTATTGCAAAGGGCAGCGGTATGATTCACATTAATATGGGTACTATGCTCTCTTTTGTTACAACAGATGCGGCTGTTTCTTCAGATATGCTGCGTGAGGCTCTGCGTGAGGCTGTTGAGGACAGTTACAATATGGTAAGCGTTGACGGCGATACATCTACAAACGATACCCTTGCTATTATGGCATCGGGCAAAGCCGGCAACAGAATGATTACCAACAAAAACGAAGATTACTATACATTCTTAAGCGGACTTACCGCAGCTTTCAGAGCACTTGCAAAGAAACTTGCGGGTGACGGCGAAGGCGCAACAAAACTTCTTGTTTGCAAGGTTGAGGGCGCTAAGAGCAAGCCCAACGCTGTTAAAGTTGCAAAGAGCATTATCGGTTCAAGCCTTGTAAAAGCCGCAATGTTCGGTTCGGACGCTAACTGGGGCAGAGTATTGTGTGCAATCGGTTACAGCGGCGCTGATGTTGATGTTAAAAAGGTAGATGTTTCTTTTGAATCCGCCAAAGGCAATATTCTTGTATGCAAGGACGGCGCAGGAGTTGAGTTTTCGGAAGAAAAAGCAAAGGAAATTCTGCTTGAAAAGGAAATCAATATTCTTGTATCATTAAATGACGGTTTTGGCTATGCCGAGGCTTACGGTTGTGACCTCACTTACGATTATGTAAAGATTAACGGAGATTACAGAACCTAATTGGAAATTGTATTTTTTAAATTACAGTTTATCTCACAAGTAAGTTAAATAATTAAAAATTTAGGTCAAGCCTTTTTAAAGGCTTGCGGGTTTGGGCAGCGCCCATAATATCTTCCAATATTACAATTTATCGGGCGCAAACAGCGACGCTGTTTGCGTGCTAAAACTTAAGTTTGAAAAAACAGGCGACAGCCATTAAAAAAGACCTGTATTTTATTAACGAAACAACTAATTCCTTTTATTATTGCTATCGCTTTTAAAGGCTAACGCCGTTTTGTTCAAGCCGCCAAACAGCAAGCTGTTTGGCTATCAAAAATTTGCGTTAGCAAAAAGTATTTGTGGGCTTTGCCCACACCCACAACCTTTGAAAAGGTTGACCAAACTTTTATAATTAATTGGAAAAGTAATTTGCCAAACCATAATTTATCTGAAAAACGGGCATTAAATTTATATCAGGGGAAATGAAAAATGGATATTAATAAAAGAGCAAAAGTCTTAATACAAGCTATGCCGTATATTCGTAAATTCAGCGGTGAAACAATTGTTGTAAAATACGGCGGCAACGCAATGATAAACGATAAACTCAAAAGCGCCGTTATGAGCGATATTGCACTTATGCGCCTTGTAGGCGTTAATGTTGTGCTTGTTCACGGCGGCGGCCCTGAAATAAATGCAATGCTTAAGGCAGTCGGCAAAGAAAGCAAGTTCGAAAACGGTATGCGTGTTACCGACGAAGAAACTATTGACATTGTGCAGATGGTACTTGCAGGCAAGGTAAACAAAAACCTTGTTCAGCTTATGGAAAAACACGGTGGCAAGGCAATCGGTCTTTGCGGTCTTGACGGCAATATGCTTATGGCGGAAAAACTTGTTACAAGTGCAGACCTCGGCTATGTAGGCGAGATTAAAGAAGTAAATCCGGAACCTTTGCAGAATGTTATCAACAACGGTTATATTCCGATTGTGGCTACCGTTGCAAGCGGTTATGACGGAAATGTTTATAATGTAAATGCGGATATTGCCGCCGCTCACATTGCGGCAAAAATCGGTGCCAAAAAGCTCATTCTTATGACAGACATCAGAGGTCTTTTAAAAGATGTAAACGACGAAGACTCGCTCATATCTGTTGTAAATGTCAGCGAAGTTCCTATGCTCAAGCGTGAGGGCATCATAAAGGGCGGTATGATTCCGAAAATTGACTGCTGTGTTGAGGCTGTAAGAAGCGGCGTAAGCAGAGCACACATTATTGACGGCAGAATTGAACACTCTATCCTCATTGAAATGTTCAGTGATGAGGGTATCGGCACAATGTTCTATTAATAGATTTGCAAATATTTTGCCTACGGGCAGTTGATAAGGAAAAACAGATATGATAATCAGAGAAATGACAATCGATGACTACGAAGAAGTATTTGCCCTCTGGCAGATTACCTCAAAAAGAGCCTTGTCCAAGGCTGACGAAAAAGCAAAAATAGAATCTTATCTGACAAGAAGCGAGGGTATGAGCAAGGTTGCCGTAATTGACGGTAAAATTGTAGGTACTGTACTTGCAAGTCATGACGGCAGACGAGGATTTATTCACCATATGGCGGTTCTGCCCGATTACCGAAGAAACCGAATCGGTCACGAACTTGCAAAAAGCGCTATCAAAGCGATTAAAGACCAAGGAATTGATAAAACTCATATCTTCTGCTATCAGAACAACACCACGGGTCAGAGCTTCTGGCAGGATTTCGGATTTAAAAAGCGTGAGGATATATTTGTTTTTTCCTTTAATAACGAAGATGTAGATAACACTTAAGGGGTGGTATGATGAATACAAAGGAAAAAGATTCGCAGTACATAATGCACACCTACGGCAGATACAATGTAGCTTTAAAAAGCGGCAAGGGTGCAACTGCTTATGACGAGGACGGTAAAAAATATGTTGATGTCGCATCGGGTATCGGTGTAAACAGCCTCGGCTGGTGCGAGGACGGCTGGGTAAAAGCCGTAAGCGAACAAGCAAACACAATTCAGCATATGTCAAACTACTTTTATTGCCCGCAGGCAAGTAATCTTGCCGAAAAACTCTGTACACTTACAGGCTTTTCAAAGGTATGCTTCGGAAACAGCGGTGCGGAGGCTAATGAATGTGCCATTAAAGTTGCGAGAAAATACAGCTTTGATAAGTACGGTGCTGACCGCAATGAGATTATTACACTCAACAATTCTTTCCACGGCAGAACAGTAACCACACTTTCGGCTACAGGACAAGATGTGTTCCACAACTACTTTTTCCCGTTTACACAGGGATTCGCATATGTTGACGCCAACGATATGAACGCTCTTGAAAATGCCGTAACAGACAAAACCTGCGCAGTTATGCTTGAGCTTATTCAGGGCGAGGGCGGTGTAAATATCCTTGATAAAGACTATGTTCAGAGCCTTGTTAAGTTCTGTAACGAAAAGGATATTCTTGTTATTGTTGACGAGGTACAGACAGGTGCAGGCAGAACAGGCAAGCTGTTCGCTTTCCAGAATTTTGAAGTAAAACCTGACATTTTCACAGTTGCAAAGGGCATTGGCGGCGGACTTCCGATCGGCTTATGCGTTTGCGGCGAAAAACTAAAAGATGTAATGTCACCTTCGACTCACGGCACAACATTCGGTGCAAACCCTGTTGTTTGCGCAGGTGCAAACTATGTGCTTGATAAAATTTCAAAGCCGGAGTTTCTCTCCGAGGTTGAGTCAAAGGGTAAATATATAGAAGAAAAAGTCCTCAAAATGGACGGCGTAAAGGCTGTTCGCAGAATGGGACTTATGATTGGCATTGAGCTTAAAGACGGCGACGCACACGACATTGCGGCAAAATGCGTTGAAAACGGACTTATTATCATTACCGCAAAGTCACTTTTAAGAATGTTGCCGCCGCTTAACATTACAAAAAAAGAAATCGACCTTGCGCTTGATATTCTTGAAAAAACATTAAAGGAGAATTAAAATGAAGCATTTACTTAAACTTGAAGATTGGTCAACAGATGAAATCATCAATACACTTAACCTTGCTGACCAGCTTAAATATGAGCAGAAACACGGCATTGAGCACAAAATTCTTGCCGGCAAAACACTTGGTATGATTTTTGAGAAGTCAAGCACAAGAACAAGAGTTTCTTTTGAAGTAGGTATGACACAGCTCGGCGGTTATCCGCTCTTCCTTTCATCCAATGATTTACAGATCGGCAGAGGCGAGCCTGTTCAGGATACAGCAAGAGTTCTCTCTCGTTTTCTTGACGGTATTATGATCAGAACATTTAAGCAGGAAGAAGTTGAGGCTCTTGCAGAGCACGGTTCTATTCCGATTATCAACGGTCTTACAGACTACTGCCATCCTTGTCAGGTACTCGCTGACCTTATGACTATCCGTGAGTTCAAGGGTAAACTTGAGGGACTTAAAATGTGCTTTATCGGTGACGGCAACAATATGATGAACTCTCTCATTGTCGGCGCACTCAGCACAGGTATGTCTTTCTCTGCAGCTTGCCCAAAGGGATATATGCCGCCTGAACACATTATTGAATTCGGTAAAAAGTACGGCAACGGCAAATTTGAAATTGTTGAAGACCCGATGGAGGCAGCGAAGAATGCCGATGTGGTTTACACAGATGTTTGGGCTTCTATGGGACAGGAAGAAGAAAAGAAAATCCGTGAACAGGCATTTGCCGGCTATCAGGTAAACAAAGAGCTTATGTCTGTTACAAATCCGGAGTGTATGGTTCTTCACTGCTTACCTGCTCACCGTGGCGAAGAAATCACTGCCGATGTATTTGAAGAGCATGCCAATGAAATCTTTGAAGAGGCAGAAAACAGACTTCATGCGCAAAAAGCTGTTCTTGTTGAATGTATGTCAGACAAGAAAATTCGTGAATAATACCAAAAACAAGCAAGATAAACAACTTTGTTTACTGCAAAAAAATAAAAAAACTAAGATTCGACAGTAATTTAATGTAAAGTATTTACAAAAAAGAATTATTGTGTTAAAATATAGTTCAAAGTAGATAATTGGGCAAAATTTTATATATATAATTTTGTTCAACGATTTGCTAAATACTTTAGAGAGGCGGTATAAATAATGAAAAAGTTATCTGCAATCCTTGCATCAGCAACAGTTATTGCTATGGCTAGCGTGCCGGCTTTTGCCGCTGGTATCAACAGCGCAGAACAGGCTGTACTTGACAAGCTTTCAGAAGTAAACACAAGCTACAACGGTGGTTTTGTTACTAATGCTGATGAGATGCTCAACCAGGCTGAAAACTACTTCAACACTATTGACATGACAGACGCAGAATCTAAGGAGATTATTGCGGACATCAATGATGCTGTAGATTACCTTAAGTCACAGGGTGCTTCAACTGTTAAGGATCTTAACAAAGATCAGAAGCAGGAGCTCTTCACTTATGGTCAGAAGGCTGCTAATGTAATCGGTGTTACAGTTTCTTACGACAAGGCAACTAAGACTGTTTCTGCTACTGACAAGAACGGCAACGCAATTGTTAGCACAAAGGTTACAACTGACAGTAAGGGTAACACAACAACTACAAGCAATGCTATTGCTACAACAGGCGCTAATGTAAACACATTCGCTGTTGCTACAGTTGCAGGCGCAGCAGTTGCTCTTGCAGCAGGTGCTACAGTTGTTCTTTCTGTTAAAAAAAGAGAAAGAGCTTGATTGTAAATGTCTGATATGAAAAATACCAGACACAGGCATAAAAAAATTGGTGGGAAGGGTTTTTTAATTCTTCCCTCTATATTTTTTGTGGTAATTTATCTTTTAGGCTACCTTGTACTTATGCCGTCATCTTCTTTAATTTCGGCAGCGGGTCTTATGTTTTCGGACTCTGCAAGAGATTATTCCACAGAATATAACAATATATTTGTGCCGGTGTCAGAAAACGAAAATGAAACCGATTCAAATAAAAAACTGCCTATAAGTGAAATCCAATACCCAAAGACAGGCGAGCAATTCGGCGAACTTATCATAGAGGATTGCTCTATTGACAATAACCTTTTCTTCGGTGACGGAAATGTTGCACTGCGAAACGGCGTAGGCATATATAACGGCAGTTTTATACCGGGTTACGGAAAAACAATTCTTGTTGCCGGACACAACAATACATATTTTAACGGACTTAAAAACGCTAAGGCAGGGCAGACTGTTACCATTAAGACAAGCTACGGCAATTACACATACGAAATTACCGATACGGCTGTAAAGAAAGCGACAGACACCTCTGCGTATGATTTAAACGCAAATGAAGAAAATCTCATAATGTATACCTGTTATCCGTTTGACGAGCTTGGTCTTACAGATCAGAGATTTTTTGTGTATGCAAAATATGTTTCAGGTCCTCAGATTGATAAAACATCAAAGGAGGGCTGAATATGTCAACAGTTAAAAAGATAGTTAATATATTGCTTTCGCTTGTGCTTGCAGTGCTTTTAACAGTGCTTGCGTATGCTGTTTCGCTGCAGTTCACACTGTTTAATGACAGCTTTATGCTTGACAATATGAACACCTGCAATTACATAACCGAGAAAAAGGACGAGATAACAAGCAGTTTGACCGACCTCGGTTATGCAAGCGGACTTGAAGAGGACTTTTTCAACGGCTTGCTTGATGAAATAATGATTCACGAGGATACTGAAAAGTATATACAGGATTATTATTCGGGCGAGGGCAGTGTGATTGATAAAACAGCTTTTAAACAGGCGTTTAATACAGCGCTTGACGATTATATAGAGCAAAAGGGCATAAGCGCCGACAGTGTTTCGAGCGAAAACAGGGAATACCTTATAAAAGAGGCGGCTAAAATTTATAAGCAGTCGCTGGAATTGCCGTTTTTTGGAACATTAGCGGGCAGATTTCAGAATGTTAAAAAACTGTTGCCGTTTGTAATTGCAATATGTGCAGTGCTTTCGGCGCTGATTTGCGTAATATTTGTATTATCAACAAAATGGAAACATAGGGCAGTGCGCCATATTTATTATGCAACAGCCGCCACATTTTTGACAACATTGGTATTGCCGATAGTAATTTTGCTGTCAAAGAAGATTGAAACCTTTAACATAGCGTCAAGAGCAACATATATGCTGTTTGTATCGTGTGCAAATAACATTATAATGTGCGTGCTTGCGTGTTCACTGTTCTTTTTAATAGTATCGGTGGCATTGTTCTTGGTTTATAAACAGCTGTATAAAAAAGCGGTAAGCTGATTTAGAAAAGTATTAAGATACCCGATTGTAGCAAAGGCTATAATCGGGTTTTTGTTTGCTGTTTTGCAGTGATGGGGTGGGAAAATCAGACGAACTTTTTAAGAAAATGACAAAATTATAAATTATGACTAAGTTTCAGTCGGGCAACAAAGTAAAGCAAAAGCTAAACTCTCCGTCCCGAAGTAAAAAGTTTGGTCAACCTTTTCAAAGGTTGTGGGTGTGGGCAACGCCCACACATACTTTATGCTATCGCAAATTTTGATAGCCAAACGGCTTGCCGTTTGGCGGCTTGAACACAATGGCGAAAGCCAATGCGACAGCAACAGAGAAAAGATATTCCCTATAATTTGTGCCGTCATTGCTACGCAATGACGGCACATTATTTTATCTATTCCCCTTTTTAAGGCTATCGCCTGTTTTCAAAACATTGTCTTAGCACGCAAACAGCTTTGCTGTTTGCGCCCGATAATTTGATGTAAGGGAAACTTTTTATGGGCTCTGCCCAAACCCGCAAGCCTTTAAAAAGGCTTGACCTAAATTTTTTAATTATTTTACCAAACCATAATTACACCAACTTTTGATAAAGAGCCTTAATTATTAATCTTAGCGATGAAACACACAAAAAATACCCGACTATAGCTTTTGCTATAATCGGGTAAATGTTTTTTATATAAGAATTACTCTTTGCTCTTAATGTACTCGTCAATAGCTGCTGCGGCTGTTTTGCCTGCACCCATTGCAAGAATTACTGTAGCAGCACCTGTTACAGCGTCACCGCCTGCATATACGCCCTCACGAGATGTAAGACCGTGCTCATCAGTGATAATGCCGCCCCACTTCTGTGTTTCAAGGCCCTTTGTAGTAGCCTTGATAAGTGGGTTTGGTGATGTACCGATAGAAATAACTACTGCGTCAACATCAAGTACAAACTCGCTGCCCAGCTTAACAACAGGTCTTCTTCTGCCGCTTTCGTCAGGCTCACCGAGTTCCATCTCAACGCACTTCATACCTGTTACAAACTCGTTTTCATCACCGAGAATTTCAACAGGGTTGTTAAGGAGCTTAAAGATAATGCCCTCTTCCTTAGCGTGCTCAACTTCTTCTCTTCTTGCAGGAAGTTCCTCTTCGCTTCTTCTGTAAACAATGTAAACTTCATCTGCACCAAGACGCTTTGCACAACGGGCAGCGTCCATAGCAACATTACCGCCGCCTACGATAGCAACCTTTTTAGCGTGCATAATAGGTGTAGCGGAATCCTCTTTATAAGACTTCATAAGGTTTGTTCTTGTGAGGAACTCATTTGCGGAATAAACGCCGCAAAGGTTCTCGCCCGGAATCTTCATAAATCTCGGAAGACCTGCACCTGAACCGATAAATACTGCCTCAAAGCCCATATCGTCCATAAGCTCGTCAATAGAGATAACTCTGCCGATAACCATATTTGTTTCAACCTTAACGCCGAGAGCCTTAAGTGTATCAACTTCTTTCTGAACGATTGACTTTGGAAGTCTGAATTCGGGAATACCGTAAACAAGAACGCCGCCTGCAAGGTGGAGTGCCTCAAAAACAGTTACATCGTAACCCATTTTTGCAAGGTCGCCTGCGCAAGTAAGACCTGAAGGGCCTGAACCTACTACAGCTACCTTATGACCGTTTGGCTCCGGCTTATTTACAACAACATCTGTCTGAGCATTGTGCCAGTCGGCAACAAATCTCTCAAGTCTGCCGATACCTACAGGTTCGGTCTTAATACCTCTTACGCATTTTGACTCACACTGTGTTTCCTGTGGGCAAACACGACCGCAAACTGCAGGAAGTGAGCTTGATTTTGAAATTACATCATAAGCACCCGAAAAGTTGCCCTGTGCAACTTCCTTAATAAAATCAGGAATTGAAATATGTACCGGACAGCCCGATACGCAAGGCTTATGCTTACAATTAAGGCAACGCTGTGCCTCTTCGATTGCAACTTCCTCTGTGTAGCCTGTAGCTACCTCAAGAAAGTTTTTATTTCTTACATTAGGCTCCTGTGTAGGCATAGGAGCTTTTTTAGGTGACATATTCGGCATAATTACTCAACCTCCTTCTTAAACAGATTACAAGCTTCGCTGTAAGCCTTACGCTCAAATTCCTTGTACATAGCGCCACGCTTCATAGCCTCGTCAAAGTCAACCTGGAAGCCGTCAAAATCAGGGCCGTCAACGCAAGCAAACTTTGTTTCGCCGCCAACCGTAAGACGACAGCCGCCGCACATACCTGTGCCGTCAATCATAATCGGGTTCATAGAAACTGTGGTAGGAATGTTGTAAGGCTTTGTTGTCTTAACAACGAACTTCATCATAATAAGTGGACCGATAGTAATTACAAGGTCGTAGTTCTCGCCGGCTTTAATCATCTCTTCGAGCGGAGTTGTAACAACGCCCTGTCTGCCGTGTGAACCGTCATCTGTCATAACAATAAACTTATCTGAACAAGCCTTGAATTCGTCTTCAAGAATAACAAGGTCTTTGTTTCTGAAACCGACAATAGAGTGAACCTCTACGCCGAGCTCGTGGAGCTTTTCAGCGATAGGAAGTGCAATTGCACAGCCTACGCCGCCGCCTACAACGCAAACTTTCTTGTAGCCGTCTGTATGAGTAGGAACACCGAGCGGGCCTACAAAATCGTGAAGGCAGTCGCCCTCATTTAAGTGGTTGAGTTTTTCTGTTGTAGCACCGACAATCTGGAAAATAATACGAACTGTACCCTTTTCTCTGTCATAACCTGCAACAGTAAAGCGGAATACGCTCACCGTCCTCGTCAACTCTAAGGATAATAAACTGACCCGGCTGTGCCTTTTTGCAATAAGCGGAGCGTCAATTTCCATAAGAGTAACGGTAGGGTTGAGTGATTTCTTTTTAACTATCTTATACATCTCAAATCTATCCCTTCGTATATTCTTTTTAAATCCAACACATAAAATCGCATTGTATGCTTAATATTAGTTTATCACAATAGCATTAAATTTTCAATACAAATTCGTCTTTTTTCATCATAATCCTTAAGCACTTTTTTCCAAAACAATGTACATACAGCCGTATAAATTCATCTTTTATTGTAAAAATATATTTGATACATTTTCAAATTCGCAGCAAAAAATCCGATTTGCAAAAAGCAAAACAAAATCACTCCAACTCTACATTATAAGTCAGAAAGGATAATAATATGTTTACAAACAAAAAGAAAATCGCACTTGTCGGTACAGGAATGGTCGGTATGAGTTTTGCATATGCGGCTCTGAATCAAAACCTTTGTGACGAGCTTGTACTCATCGACATAAACGAACAGCGAGCCAGAGGCGAGGCAATGGATTTAAACCACGGCATTGCTTTTTCGCCTGCCAGCACAAAAATCTACGCAGGAAATTACAGCGACTGTAAAGATGCCGACATCGTTGTAATCTGTGCGGGTGCCAGTCAGCGGCAACCGTCGCAAAGCAGACTTGAGCTGTTAAAAGGCAATTACGAAATTTTCCGAAAAATTGTTCCGCAGGTAACGGAAAGCGGATTTGAGGGCATATTTATTGTCGCTACAAACCCCGTTGACATTATGACAAGAATTACCTGCGAGCTTTCGGGATTTAAAGCCGAAAAAGTAATCGGCACGGGTACAACCCTTGACACCGCAAGACTTCGGTATCTTTTGGGCGAATACTTTGAAGTTGACCCACGCAACATACACGCCTATGTAATCGGCGAACACGGCGACAGTGAATTTGTACCTTGGTCGCAGGCTCTAATTGCGGTAAAACCGATTTGTGATGTTCTTTCAGACAATTCCAAAAGCTATTTTATGGAGGATTTAGACCGAATAACCCGAGAAGTCCGTACCGCCGCACACGAAATTATCGCCGCCAAAAAAGCAACATACTACGGCATAGGAATGGCAATAGTGCGTGTAGCAAGAGCCGTGCTTGAAAACGAAAACTCCGTACTCACGGTATCCGTTAGATTACGGGGTGAATACGGCGGCAAAAAAGATGTTTTTCTCGGCAATCCGGCAATAATCGGCAGTGAGGGCGCAAAGCGTATGCTTGAACTAAAACTTACTCCGTCAGAACAAAAATATCTTGAAAATTCGTATAACATTTTAAACGACACCTATAAAAGTATTTTGTAAATAAATACAAAGATTAATAATTCGATAAACAGTCCGTTGAGAGAAAACTCCGCTCTCAACGGACTGTTTTTATTTGACTTTAATTTTTCCGAATGTTATAATGCAAGTATAAATAGGAATTTCGGGAGGTAAAGACATATGAAAAAGTTTAGAACCGCAGTGTCTGTTATCATTATGGTCATTGCCGGAATCGTCGGCTTTTTTGTCGGAGCATCTGTTAATGAGGCAATGACAGGAGCAGTTTTGTTCTCGATGATTTCCGGAATTGCGTGCATTATTTACACAATTGATAATTTTGAGAAATAATCGGATATACTTAAAAATAAAATATGATTTTGTGTTAAAATTCTTTAAATCCTTGACATTGATAAAAAAATGTACTAAAATGTCTGTACTTATAATAAAATATGGTCATCGGAGGACAGGGTGTCGTAACACCGTTCCGAGTATTCGGAACACTGTCGATAAGATGTCGGGTGAGCTCGGTTATTGATAATATAACCGGGCTGTTTTTATGTAAAATAAAGGAGAGTGAAATATGATTCAGTTATTGGAGCATTTTACCTACAAAAAACTTATCCGATTTACAATTCCAACTGTTACAATGATGATTTTTACATCTGTTTACGGGGTTGTTGACGGACTGTTCGTATCAAATGTTGCGGGCAGTGAGGCCTTTGCAGGTGTAAATCTGATTATGCCTGCGCTGATGATGCTCGGCTCTGTCGGATTTATGATTGGTACAGGCGGCAGTGCTCTTGTTTCAAAGACCATTGGCGAGGGCAACAAAAAACTTGCCAACCGCTATTTTTCAATGCTGATTTATTTTTTGGTAATTGCAAGTATTGTTTTAGCGGCAATCGGTATTTTGTTTATAAGACAAATCTCCGAACTTTTGGGTGCAGAGGGCGAAATGGTTAATATTTGTTCGGTTTACGGCAGAACTCTTTTGTTTGCTCTCCCCTTCTTTATGCTTCAGAACTGCTTTCAAAGTTTTCTTGTAGTTGCCGAAAAACCTGCAATGGGACTTGGAGTTTCTCTTGCCGCAGGACTTACAAATATGGTGCTTGACTTCCTGTTTATCTATGTATTCGGCTTGGGCGTATTTGGCGCTGCGCTTGCAACCGGTATAAGCCAATTTATCGGCGCAATGATCCCGATATTCTACTTTGCACGCAAAAACAAGTCGCCGCTGAAGCTTGTTAAAACCAAACTTGAACTTAAACCGATACTTAAAACTTGCACAAACGGCTCTTCCGAAATGGTAACAAACATTTCAATGTCGCTTGTAAATATGCTCTACAATTTACAGCTTGTTAAATATGCGGGTTACGACGGCGTTGTAGCTTACGGCATTATAATGTATGTCGGATTTATTTTTGTTGGCACTTACCTCGGCTACTCGGTCGGAGTTGCTCCGATTATCGGATACCACTACGGCGCAGGAAATACCGATGAGCTGAAAAGCCTTTTCAAAAAAAGTCTTATTTTGCTGTCGGCAACCGCAGTTATCCTTACCGCCTGTGCAGAAATTTTTTCCTCTGCTCTGGCAGGAATTTTCGTAGGATACAACAAAGAACTGCACGATATGACAACCAATGCAATCTGCCTGTTTGCGCTGTCATACATTATAAGCGGTATCAATATCTTTGCATCGGCATTTTTTACAGCGCTGAACAACGGTCTTGTTTCCGCTATAATTTCATTTTTGAGAACGCTGGTTTTTCAGGTCGCATTTATCTTTATTCTTCCGTTATTACTTGACCTCAACGGAATTTGGCTTGCCGTTGTCGGCGCCGAAATTTGCTCGCTGATTATAAGCGTATCATTCTTTGTGACAAACAGAAAAAAATATAAATATGTATAATAAAAAAGCTGTTTTTCTTGTGGGAAAGACAGCTTTTATTTTGGAGTGAACAGAGTAACTGAGGTTTGGATTAAAAATTTAGGTCAAGCCTTTTTAAAGGTTGACCTAAATTTTATGATTGCTCGGCGAAATTGTGTGCTAAACAATAATTACCTCTCCTTTTGATAAAGAACCTAAAAATTTATTATTTTTTGGCAACAAAAAAGTTGTATTTCTTTCCGTACAATCACAAATTTATTGCCAACAAATGCAAAATGTGTTATTATAAATATGTATATATTCGGACAGGCGTTCAGTCTGTTAATTCAGGTGCAGGCTTACCTGCAAATATCTGCGAAAAGGTGATAGAATTGTCATTTCCACAGGACAAAATTAGAAATTTCAGCATAATTGCTCATATTGACCACGGCAAAAGTACGCTTGCCGACCGTATTCTTGAGCAGACCAATTCGGTATCTGCCCGTGATATGGAATCACAGCTCCTTGACGATATGGAACTTGAGCGTGAGCGTGGCATAACAATAAAGGCTCGTGCCGTATCGGTTACTTATGATGCCGACAACGGCGAAAAATATCTTTTCAACCTCATTGACACTCCCGGTCATGTTGACTTTAACTACGAGGTTTCCCGTTCTTTGGCGGCTTGTGAGGGTGCAGTGCTTATTGTTGATGCATCTCAAGGCATTGAGGCTCAAACTCTCGCCAACACTTATCTTGCTGTCGACAGCGGTCTTGAAATTGTGCCCGTAATCAACAAAATCGACCTGCCGAGTGCCGATCCTGACAGAGTTATCGAAGAAATTGAAGATGTAATAGGTATTCCTGCCGAGGACGCACCAAAAATTTCCGCTAAGCAAGGCATCAATATTCACGCTGTCCTCGAAAAAATCGTATCAGACATTCCTGCTCCGACAGGCGATGTCAACGCACCTCTCCGTGCGCTGATTTTTGACAGCTACTACGACAGCTACAAAGGCGTTATCATTTATGTTCGTCTTAAAGAGGGACAGATTCACCCGGGTGACGAATTTAAACTTATGGCAACAGGAAGTACATTCACCGTTGTGGAATGTGGTCTTATGCATGCCACATCAATGGAATCTACCAACGGACTTTATGCCGGCGAGGTTGGCTACATTGCGGCATCTATCAAAACTCTTGCAGACGCAAAGGTTGGTGACACCGTTACCCTTACGGCAAATCCTGCCAAAGAGCCTTTACCGGGTTATCGTGAGGCTCAGCCAATGGTTTACTGCGGTATATATCCTGTTGACGGTGCAAAGTACGGCGACCTGAAAGATGCTCTTGAAAAATTACAGCTCAACGATGCGGCGCTCTCCTTTGAGCCCGAAACATCTGTTGCTCTCGGATTTGGCTATCGCTGCGGATTTCTCGGACTTCTTCATATGGAGATTATTCAGGAAAGACTTGAGCGTGAATATCAGCTTGACCTTATCACAACTGCGCCGAGCGTAATTTACCGAATAACCAAAACAGACGGCACTGTTGAGATGATTGACAACCCGACAAATTATCCTGACCCTGCACTTATTGCAATGGCAGAAGAGCCGATGACTACCGCACATATTTACTCACCAAAGGAATATGTCGGCAACATTATGGAACTTTGCCAGGACAGACGAGGCATATTTATAGATATGCAGTACATTGATGCAGACAGGGTTGACTTGCACTATGAATTACCGCTTGCCGAGATTATTTACGATTTCTTTGATACCTTAAAATCACGCACAAGAGGTTATGCATCTTTTGACTATGAGCTTAAGGATTATGTAAAGAGCAACCTTGTTAAACTTGACATTATGCTCAACGGTGATGTTGTCGATGCACTGTCGTTTATTATTCACGCAGACAAGGCATATGGCAGAGCGAGAAAGATGGCGGAAAAGCTCAAGGAGAAAATTCCAAGACAGCTGTTTGAAGTTCCGATTCAGGCTTGCATTGGCGGTAAAATCATTGCGAGAGAAACCGTTAAGGCTATGAGAAAAGATGTACTTGCAAAGTGCTACGGCGGTGATATTTCCCGTAAAAAGAAACTTCTTGAAAAGCAGAAAGAGGGTAAAAAGCGTATGCGCCAGCTCGGTTCTGTTGAAGTTCCGCAAGAGGCATTTATGGCTGTACTTAAACTCGATACAGATTGATTTAATCGGTAGAATTTATATAATGATAAAATTAAACTCGGATTACGGCAATGGCTGTAATCCGAGTTTTGGTTTTGAGAAAAAGCTGCACTTAAAAACAAGAGAGTTAAAATTTAGGTCAACCCTTTTTAAAGGGTTGCGGGTTTGGGCAGAGCCCATAAAACAGTAAAAATAGACTGATTAAAAATATAAAACAAGCATTTGTAATTAATACCACAGAATAACTATACTTTAGATTTATCAAGACTTTAAAATAAAGTAAAAATCAAGATTAATGAGTGGCAGAAAGTAGGAAAGTAGCACTTGAATGTCAGTAGAAAAAAGGAATTTTAAAGAACGCAAAAGTTTGTGTGTGGCTATTTTGCCCTTGAAAAGTGGCAAAATAGTAGTTGCAGTAGCGTGGCTTTTCCTTTATTGCTGTCACATTTTTAGGCTCTCGCCATTATGTTCAAGCCGCTAAACGGCAAGCCGTTTGGCTATTAAAATTCGCAATAAACTAAAGTTTTGTGGGCGTTGCCCACACCCACAACCTTTGAAAAGGTTGACCAAACTTTTTAATTCGTGACGGAAAGTCTTTTCATTCGCTAAAATTGTTGCCCGACCAAAAGTAACCTGTTTTTTATTCCACTCGATGGTAACAAAATGGTTGACCTAAATTTTTTAACTTTATCTCTGTAATTTAATTCTGCAATTACGCAAAAGAAAAATACTCGTCATCGCAAATGCAATGACGAGTATTTATTTTTAAATCATCCGATTATTAAGTGTGATAATTTAGTTTGCTTTGCCGAGATCCCAGTAGCCGAGGAACATACCGTAGCCGTCTGTGCTTGAACCTGTTACCTTAGAATCGCAAACAACGAATGTTTCGTTGTTGTGGTCTGCAACTGAGAATGTACCCTTGTTGTATGCTGAGCTGTAAGCACCGCTCTTTGCGTTAAGTACATTGTAGCCGTTTGAGAGGATTGTTCTGAAAACACCGTTGCTGTTGCAGAATACAACATTCTTTGCACCGTCAATAGCCTCAATCTGATCGCTGTTGAGTGTTACCTTATATACAGAGTACTCACCTGCTGTAAGAGCGTTTGTCTTTAATGAAGGTGTGAACTTTTCATCTGTTTTCTCCATAGCAATCTTTGTAAGGCCTTTTGCCGAGTTGCTTGAACCGTATGCAAGGTAAACGCCGTTATTCATAGCTGTTTTGCTCTTTGCAGGGTTAGGGAATACACAATAAAGTGTAGCTGTGATCTCAACAATTTCGATTTCAGTTGTTGACCAGTAACCTGTAAATGTGCCGTAGCCCTCAATGCTTGTGCCTGTTGTTACACCGTCACAAATTACAAATGTGTTCTTCTCTCTGTCAGCAAGTTTTGCCTTTGTTGTTGAGTATGTGCTTGAATACTGAGCACCTGCCGGAGCTTTCATAACGCTGTACTTACCGTTGATGTATGTTCTGTAAGTACCTGATGCGTTCTCGAAGATTACATATGATGAAGAATCAATAGCCTTTACCTGATCCTCTGTAAGAGTTACAGTGTATACAGGATATGTGCCGTCTACAAGCTGTGTTGACTTAGAATCAACATCAACATATGTGCTTGTTCTTGTCATCTTAATCTTTGTGAATGAATCGAGCTTATAGTCGTTGCTGTAAGCAAGGTAAACACCCTGATTCCAGCAGTTCTTCCACTTAGCAGATGCAGGAGCTACAGCATTGATAGTTGTGCACTTTGTCCAGTAACCTGTGTATGTACCGAAACCGTCAACGCTTGTGCCTGTTGCTACATCACCGTTCATAATGAATGTGTAGCCGTTGAGGTCTGCTACTGAAGTTTTAGCTGTGTTGTAGTCTGCACTGTATGTGCCTGACGGAGCTTTAAGTAAGTTGTACTTTGAGCTTACATAAGTTCTGTAAGTATTTGACTTGTTTGTAAGAACAACATATGTTGCCTTGTTAATAGCCTCTGCCTGTTCCTTTGTAAGTGATACCGAGTAGAGAGCATATGTGCCGTTTGTGAGTTTTGTTGACTTTAAGTCAGGTGTGAGATACTCTGTTGTCTTTGTGAGCGGAATCTTTGTGAATGAGTTGAGCTGGTAGTTGTTGCTGTATGCAAGGTAAATACCGTCATCCCAACACTTAGGACTTGATACTGTCTTTGGAACAACAAAGTTGAGTGTTACCTCGTCAGTTTGCTCTGCTGTTGCAGAAATCTTTGTGCTTGTCTTAGCTGTGAAGTTTTCAAAACCAGGAGTTGAAGTAACATCTGTCTGAGCTACTCCGCCTCTTACAACAGGCTTGAACTTAAGGTTGTAGTTGCTGTCAAGGTAACCTACGCTAAGTGTTTTAAGGTTGAAGTCAACTGTTGTGTCGCCTGTGCCGATTACATTGAAGTAAACTCTTGCAAGAGCCTTGCCGTTGCTGAAATCAGCAAGATTCTGAATTTCACTGAAGTTAGATTTGATTGTGCCCTTAGCGTCCATAATGTTAGTAACCTCGTTAGTAACATATGGCATAAGCTTAGCTGAACGCTCCTTATCAACAGCGAGCTTTGTGTTATCGTAAGTAAGTGTCCATTCGGCATTTACAAGATTCATTGATGAATCTACAATGTACTCAAGACAAACTGTATCGCCCTTCTTAAATGTTACATTTGCATTTGAGAAGTAGTTAGATTTACTTGAGATATTAAGGTTTGTGCCCTGTGTAGGTGACTGTGTTGTCGGAGCTACTGTAGTCGGCTGTGTAGGTCTTACTGTTGTTGGCTGTGTAGGTCTTGCTGTTGTCGGCTGTGTAGCCTGAGAAGCTGTTGTAGGAACAATAAGGCTTGTGATGTCACCGCTTGACATATTGTATGCACCTACAGCTGATGAAACGCTGTTTCTCTCTGCCTTGAATGTAAGCTTTGATGAAGCGTTAAGTGTAGCTGTTGTAACTGTAAATACACCTGTTACATCGTCAGCCTGTGTTGTGTATGCTGTGCCGTTTACTGTTACTGTTACCTTTGAAGCAGGAGCAGCAACACCGCTTACTGTATTCTTGCCCTTAACTGCATAGCCGAGTGCAGGAACATTAAGCTGTAACTTAGCCTTTGCATTCTGTAATGTTGTTATCATTGCAGTAACCTGATCGTCGTCAGCATCACTGCCCTGTGCAACGAGTGCGTCAACCGACTTCATAACTGATTCAACAGCTGTCCATGAAGATGCTGTGTAATCGGAAGAAGTCATTGCTTTAACTTCTCTGCCCTCTTTCTTAAGCTGCTCGAGCGGTGAAGCAGGAGTCTCTACAATCTCAAGGTCATAAGAAGAGAATGCTGTATTCTTAACTGTGATAATTGCGTCGCCTGTAATGCCTGAAATATCAGATGACTGTGCGCCGCCTTTGCCGGTATTGAGCACTACATTGTAAGCTTCTGTTGTATTAAGGTCAACATAGTAGTTGCCGTTATCATCCTTAGATGTAAGCTGTGTACCCGGCCATGCACCGAGAAGTGCGTTGCTTGCGCCTGTCCAAGCATATACATAAGGAGCTGAACCGTCAGCTGTCTTTACAACAAGACGAGATGTTGTTTTTACAGGAGCTGTTGAGCCGCCCTGTACTTTTTTCTTGAATGTTGCTTTTGACTCAGAAGAACCGATCTCGTTCTCTGCCTCAAGAGTAATTGTAATTGTATCGCCATCGTAAGCTGTGTTACCGATTGTGATTGTGTCGCCGTCTTTTACGATAAACTTGTTACCGCCGTCAACAGAGCACTTAGCCTGCTCGCACTTGTCAAGGCTTACTGTAACAGTCTGTGTACCTGTAAACTCTGCGTCACCCTTAACAGACATAAGTGGTCTGCCGTCAGGCTCTTCAACGAGGATTGTACCGTTCTTGCCGCTGTTGAATGTAACCTTACCGTTTGATACAACAGCAGATGACTGATCGTAAGCATTTACAAGATACTGACCGTCGCTCCAAGTATCGCCAACGCTGATTGTAACATCAGTATTTGCATTAGCATAGATACAGCCGATTACCTTATCTGTAATGCCGTTCTTGTCGTAATCTCTTGCAAAAGCATAACCTGATGTTGTGCAAGGCTTGTGTTAGAGCCTGCACCTACAGAGATGTGGTTGTTACGGAATACACCGACTTTCTGCCAATGCTCAAGAACATTTGTATCCATTGAGTCCCAGTTCATATCACTTCTGAGTGAGTGACCTGCGCCGCCGTTACCGTCGTTAGGAACACCTGCTACCATTGGACGGTTTGTTTCGTCACCGTAGAATATCTGAATTCCGCCCGGGCATAAAAAAGAAGACCTGAACCTGTACCTATAAGGTCGCCTCTTGCGAGAACAGAGTCGTGTGAAGATACATAAGAAAGAACATTGAAGCTGTCATCGTTATTGATAGCCTTTGCAAATCCATCATATGTGCCTTTAACTCTGCCTGCGCTTAAAAGTCCGCCACCCTGAGTTGAGAAGTTGATCATTGAATCAAATCCGCCCTGTGTGTAGTAGCCGTCCTTATTAACACCGTGATCCCAACATTCACCTGTCATCCAGAAATCTTCATCCCAGTCTGCACCCGGCTTGTCAGGGTTGTTTGCTCTCCACTCTTTAAGAGCGTCAACACAAGCATTCTTAAGGTTTTTCCAAGAAGCAAATTCAACGTGTTTTGCGGTATCGCAACGGAAACCGTCAACACCGTACTCTCTTACCCACTCTGAAAGCCAGCCTGCAAGGTAGTTGCTTACAGTCGCGCTTCTGCCTGTTTTGGTAAAGAAGTTATTAATCTTTGCTGTTTCAGAATCAAGTCTGCCCTCTCCGCTCCACTTTTTCTGGAGAATTTTTGGAAGACCTACTGTAGAAGCCTGCTCTGTTTTAAAGTCAGGAAGACCTGCAAGAGACATTGTGAGGTCACTGCCGCCACCTTCTGTATAACCTGCTACACCGCAACGAATCCAATCAGGACCCCACCAGTTAGCCCAGTCTTCTGCATTTGTATCGTAGTCGATAAAGCTGTGATATGTTTTGTTGTTTATATTCTGATGTGGATAGTATGCGTCTTCCCAGCCCGGTGCTACTGTGCGTAACCATACTCTGCCATATCGTAAAGCGAGTTGTAACCTGAGTGGTTCATTACGATATCCATAATAACTCTGATGCCGTGCTCATGAGCTGTGTCAACAAGAGTTTCAAACTCCTCGGCAGTACCGAAGTTTGCATCTGTCTGTGTGTAGTCGAGAACATAGTAGCCGTGGTATGAATAGTGAGCGTAACTTGGATTACCGTCGCTGCCTACCACATAACCGTGTGTCTGCTCATACGGAGCGGAAATCCAGATTGCGTTTACACCGAGGTTATTGAAATAACCATCTTCGATAGACTGTGTAACACCGGCAAAGTCGCCGCCGTGGAAGGTAGCTCTATCATCAATGTTAGAAAGAACCTTACCGCTCTGGTCAAGACCTCTGTTGTATGAGTGGTCGTTTGATGTGTTTCCGTTTCTGAAACGGTCGGTTAAGAGAAAGTAAACCGATGCATTGTCCCAAGAAAAGTTATCTTTGCTCTTTGTTGTAGAAGCAGATACTTTTTCTGTAGTATCAACGGTAGCAGCACTTGCCACTGTTGAGAATGCAAAGGTTGTGCTTGACATAACGGTGCAAAGTGCAATTGCAACGCTTGTCGCTTTTAGCATTCCGTGCTTGTTCATTGGTTTGATTACTCCTTTCAAAACTTCCAAGGGCATCCTGCCCTATCGTTTATAATGTTATCACAAAATTATCACAATTTCCATAATTTTATTATAGAAAAATGAAAAACGGCAAATTTTACAAATTCAACTACGGAATTATGTGCAATTTGCCGTTCCATTTTCACATTATTATTGTTAATCAAACAATTCCGGGTGCATTCTGCTGTAATGAAATATGTATTGTTGTGCTATCCCCGCACAATCGCCGAAATCCGACGGCATCATACCGGGGAAAAGCTTTTCCATTGCCCTTTTCATCCATACATCAACAGGAAAAGCCTCTATTCTGTGTAAACCGAAAAGCAGAGTGCAGTCGGCGACCTTAACTCCGACACCCGTAATTTTCATAAGCTCTTTTCGTGCCTGCTCGTAATCAAGCGTGCGGCAGCTTTCAAGGTCAACCTCACCGCTGTAAACCTTTTGTGCCGCATCTATAAGGTAACGATTACGAAAGCCTGCCCTTAAAGGCGCAAGGTCATCGGCTGAAAGTTCCGCCATTTTTTGCGGTGTAGGAAAAGCAAAATCTCCGGGAGAAATTTCTTCTCCGAAGTTTTCGCAAAGTCTTTGAACAATGCCCTTGATTCTTTTTATATTGTTATTTTGTGAAATAATGAATGTGCAGAGTGCCTCATAAGGCTCTTGCCTTAATATTCTTATACCGGGAGCATATTTTGCCGCCTCTTTAAGCACGGGGTGAATTTCACTTATCTCTTCTCTGATTTTACCGTAATCAAGTTCGAGGTCAAAGTAATCTTTCCATATACTTTCAAAATCGGCTTTATTTGAGTTTTCGATATACAGACGCTCGCCGTCAAGTCTTACTCTGACTTTTTTACCGAAAGCGATTCCGTCAAACGAACCGTCGGCATTTTCTGTCCAGCGAAAACTCTGACCGCAGTCAAGTGTTTGTCTTAAATCAAGGTCTGTTACATTGTCGATACAGATGTAACCGTCAAATTCGGTGCAGGTCATAATATCCTCCGTATAAATTTTGTTTACAGAATTATTTTGATAAAAATTCTAAATAACATTATACATAGTTTTTCATATAAAAACAACTTATTTGAATTTTGTTCTGAATGTTAAGAGGTGAAATTGTGGTTTAACAAATTGATTTGCCAATTAATTATAAAAGTTTGGTCGACCTTTTCAAAGGTCATGGGTGTGGGCAAAGCCCACAAATACTTTCCGTTTATGCAATCTAACGATAGCCGAACAGCTTGCTGTTTGGCGGCTTGAACACAACGGCGTTAGCCTTTAAAAGCGATAGCAACAAGAAAAGAAATTCGTTATTTCATTAATAAAATATAGGTTCTTTAATGGCTGTCGCCTGTTTTAACAAACTTAGTTTTAACACGCAAACAGCGTGGCTGTTTGCGCCTGATAAATTGTTATATCGGAAGATTTTATGGGCGCTGCCCAAACTCGCAATTTTTGAAAAAATTGAGTAAACTTTTTTGTTTTTGGGAGGATAATTTAGCGTTAGCTAAATTTCAATGTCCGACCGACACTCCGCTAAACCATAATTTAACCCGACTTTTGATAAAAAAGCACCGCCCGTAAATTTTCGTTACGGGCGATGCTTTATCAGATTATTTTAAGTTGTCAGCTGTAAATAATTTAAAATTCATCAAAATATCTCGCAATGTACTGCTGAACTCTTGTTACATCCAAGACAGAAATTTTTCCGTCCTTATTAACATCCGCTGCTTCTTTCTGCTTATCGGTAAAACTTTGATTCTGAGCAATATAAAGCTGTATAGCGGTTACATCGTTTACATCTATCTTTCCGTCGCCTGTAACATCGCCGAGCATTACATCATCGTCACTATACAAATATGCCTTTGTATTTTTGTTTATCGCAAGTTTTTCGTAACCCGCAACAGAAGTAACACCGCTCTGAACTTCGCTGTTTCTTACAACTGCCGCAAAGTTGACTTTTAAATCATTGTCAATAAAACCTACGCAAAGAGTTTTAAGATTAAGGTCTACTGTGGTTTCGCCTGTGCTTATAACCTTAAAGTACGCTCTGACAAATACCTTGCCGCCCTTGAAATCGGCGAGGTTTGAAATATCCGTAAAGTTTGACAGTACTTTTCCGTCTGCCTTTTTCACATTTGTAACTTCGTTCGGAATGTTCGGCATATAATCTTTTGAACGCACGGTATCAAGTTCGAGTTTTGTCTTGTCATATGTGAGTGCCCACTCTGCATTTACAACATCCATTGAAGAATCAAGCACATATTCTACACAAACTGTCTTTCCCTTAGTTGCTTTGACATTTGCACTCGGGAAGTAGTTTGATGTAGCGGTTACATTAAGATTTTTTGCTCTCTGTAGGTTTAGCTGTGGTCGGTTGAGTGGTCGGTTGAGTGGTTGGTTTTGCGGTAGTCGGCTGTGTAGGTCTTGCTGTTGTCGGCTGTGTAGCCTGAGAAGCTGTTGTAGGAACAATAAGGCTTGTAATGTCACCGCTTGACATATTGTATGCACCTACAGCTGATGAAACGCTGTTTCTCTCTGCCTTGAATGTAAGCTTTGATGAAGCGTTAAGTGTAGCTGTTGTAACTGTAAATACACCTGTTACATCGTCAGCCTGTGTTGTGTATGCTGTGCCGTTTACTGTTACTGTTACCTTTGAAGCAGGAGCAGCAACACCGCTTACTGTATTCTTGCCCTTAACTGCATAGCCGAGTGCAGGAACATTAAGCTGTAACTTAGCCTTTGCATTCTGTAATGTTGTTATCATTGCAGTAACCTGATCGTCGTCAGCATCACTGCCCTGTGCAACGAGTGCGTCAACCGACTTCATAACTGATTCAACAGTTGTCCATGAAGATGCTGTGTAATCGGAAGAAGTCATTGCTTTAACTTCTCTTCCCTCTTTCTTAAGCTGCTCGAGCGGTGAAGCAGGAGTTTCTACAATCTCAAGATCATAAGAAGAGAATGATGTATTTTTAACTGTGATAATTGCGTCGCCTGTAATGCCTGTAATATCAGCTGACTGTACTTTGCCGCCGTTATTGAGCACTACATTGTAAGTTTCTGTTGTATTAATGTCAACATAGTAGTCACCGTTATCATCCTTAGATGTAAGCTGTGTGCCAGGCCATGCACCGAGAAGTGCGTTGCTTGCGCCTGTCCAAGCATATACATAAGGAGCTGAACCGTCAGCTGTCTTTACAACAAGACGAGATGTTGTTTTTACAGGAGCTGTTGAGCCGCCCTGTACTTTTTTCTTGAATGTTGCTTTTGACTCGGAAGAACCGATCTCGTTCTCTGCCTCAAGAGTAATTGTAATTGTATCGCCATCGTAAGCTGTGTTACCGATTGTGATTGTGTCGCCGTCTTTTACGATAAACTTGTTACCGCCGTCAACAGAGCACTTAGCCTGCTCGCACTTGTCAAGTCTTACTGTAACAGTCTGTGTACCTGTAAACTCTGCGTCACCCTTAACAGACATAAGCGGTCTGCCGTCAGGCTCTTCAACGAGGATTGTACCGTTCTTGCCGCTGTTGAATGTAACCTTACCGTTTGATACAACAGCAGATGACTGATCGTAAGCATTTACAAGATACTGACCGTCGCTCCAAGTATCGCCAACGCTGATTGTAACATCAGTATTTGCATTAGCATAGATACAGCCGATTACCTTATCTGTAATGCCGTTCTTGTCGTAATCTCTTGCAAAAGCATAACCTGATGTTGATGCAAGGCTTGTGTTAGAGCCTGCACCTACAGAGATGTGGTTGTTACGGAATACACCGACTTTCTGCCAATGCTCAAGAACATTTGTATCCATTGAGTCCCAGTTCATATCACTTCTGAGTGAGTGACCTGCGCCGCCGTTACCGTCGTTAGGAACACCTGCTACCATTGGACGGTTTGTTTCGTCACCGTAGAATATCTGAATTCCGCCCGGGCATAAAAGAAGACCTGAACCTGTACCTATAAGGTCGCCTCTTGCGAGAACAGAGTCGTGTGAAGATACATAAGAAAGAACATTGAAGCTGTCATCGTTATTGATAGCCTTTGCAAATCCATCATATGTGCCTTTAACTCTGCCTGCGCTTAAAAGTCCGCCACCCTGAGTTGAGAAGTTGATCATTGAATCAAATCCGCCCTGTGTGTAGTAGCCGTCCTTATTAACACCGTGATCCCAACATTCACCTGTCATCCAGAAATCTTCATCCCAGTCTGCACCCGGCTTGTCAGGGTTGTTTGCTCTCCACTCTTTAAGAGCGTCAACACAAGCATTCTTAAGGTTTTTCCAAGAAGCAAATTCAACGTGTTTTGCGGTATCGCAACGGAAACCGTCAACACCGTACCTCTTACCCACTCTGAAAGCCAGCCTGCAAGGTAGTTGCTTACAGTCGCGCTTCTGCCTGTTTTGGTAAAGAAGTTATTAATCTTTGCTGTTTCAGAATCAAGTCTGCCCTCTCCGCTCCACTTTTTCTGGAGAATTTTTGGAAGACCTACTGTAGAAGCCTGCTCTGTTTTAAAGTCAGGAAGACCTGCAAGAGACATTGTGAGGTCACTGCCGCCACCTTCTGTATAACCTGCTACACCGCAACGAATCCAATCAGGACCCCACCAGTTAGCCCAGTCTTCTGCATTTGTATCGTAGTCGATAAAGCTGTGATATGTTTTGTTGTTTATATTCTGATGTGGATAGTATGCGTCTTCCCAGCCCGGTGCTACTGTGCCGTAACCATACTCTGCCATATCGTAAAGCGAGTTGTAACCTGAGTGGTTCATTACGATATCCATAATAACTCTGATGCCGTGCTCATGAGCTGTGTCAACAAGAGTTTCAAACTCCTCGGCAGTACCGAAGTTTGCATCTGTCTGTGTGTAGTCGAGAACATAGTAGCCGTGGTATGAATAGTGAGCGTAACTTGGATTACCGTCGCTGCCTACCACATAACCGTGTGTCTGCTCATACGGAGCGGAAATCCAGATTGCGTTTACACCGAGGTTATTGAAATAACCATCTTCGATAGACTGTGTAACACCGGCAAAGTCGCCGCCGTGGAAGGTAGCTCTGTCATCAATGTTAGAAAGAACCTTACCGCTCTGGTCAAGACCTCTGTTGTATGAGTGGTCGTTTGATGTGTTTCCGTTTCTAAAACGGTCGGTTAAGAGAAAGTAAACCGATGCATTGTCCCAAGAAAAGTTATCCTTGCTCTTTGTTGTAGAAGCAGATACTTTTTCTGTAGTATCAACGGTAGCAGCACTTGCCACTGTTGAGAATGCAAAGGTTGTGCTTGACATAACGGTGCAAAGTGCAATTGCAACGCTTGTCGCTTTTAGCATTCCGTGCTTGTCCATTAGTTTGATTACTCCTTTCAAAATTAATTTAAAGGGCAATCTGCCCTATTTTTGAATTTCTGTCATAAATAATATTATCACATAATTATCAAAATTACCATAATTTTACTAATTAAAAAATAAATACGGCAATATTTACAAATAGTTTGAGCTACTTATGTGTATTATGCCTTATGCTTTGTAAAATTTAGCGGAGTCGACTATGCTTATACGGTGCTTTATGTAAGGTCAAAAAAGCAAAGGAACCCGACATAACAATCGGATTCCTTTTTGAAAAAATATATTATTTATCGCCCGACTTAGTGATTAAACCTGCAATCAAACCAAAGAATATTGCCGCAGAAATACCTGCCGCAGCACTTTTAAGTCCGCCCGTGAGAATACCGAGAGCGCCGTCCGCAGCAAGTCCCTCTTTTACGCCCTGACTCATCAAAAATCCGAAACCGCTGATAGGAACTGCCGCTCCTGCGCCCGCAAACTCGGCGAAGGGTTCATAAAGTCCGACTGCGCCCAAAATCACACCTGCCACCACAAAGCCTGTAAGTATTCGGGCGGGAGTAAGTTTTGTTTTGTCAATTAAAATCTGACCGATTACGCAAATAAGTCCACCTGTCCAAAATGCATTTATATAATCCATAACAATTCCTCTTTACAAGATTTTATTACCTTTAGTTATTTGCAAATGTGCGATTTTTATTCCGAAATGTGACAGAAAAATGAAAATTTGTGTAGCCGCTATGATTTTTCATAAAAAATATACACAAAACTGTTTTTATATAGTATAATATATGCTGTTGCGATATGACTTTGCGGAGTACACAAAGTTTTTATATGCTTACTATTATTAAGGAGTGAACAAGTCACATGGTTGAGGTTAAAAAACTCACAAAAAATTACGGCAACATCAAAGCTGTTGATAATATCAGCTTTACTGTTGGCGAGGGCGAAATCCTCGGATTTCTTGGCCCGAACGGTGCCGGAAAATCTACCACTATGAATATAATCACAGGGTATATTTCTTCCACATCGGGCACAGTAACTATTGACGGAAAGGAAATACTTGAAAATCCGAAAGAGGCAAAGGCAAAAATCGGTTACCTCCCCGAAATTCCACCGCTTTACACTGATATGACGGTGAAAAAGTATCTTGAATTTATGTTTGACCTCAAAAAGGTTAAACTTCCTAAAAAAGAACACATTGAAGAGGTTATGCGACTTGTTCGTATTACCGAACAGGCTGACAGAATTATTAAAAACCTCTCAAAGGTTATCGTCAGCGTGTCGGTTTTGCCCAGGCTTTGCTCGGCAATCCGCCCGTGCTTATTCTGGACGAGCCGACTGTCGGACTTGACCCTATGCAGATTATCGAAATCAGAAAACTTATTAAAAGTCTTGGCAAAAAGCATACCATTATATTATCTTCTCATGTGCTGTCTGAAATTTCAGCAACCTGCGACAGAATTCTTGTTATTTCAAACGGTAAAATAGTTGCCGATGCAAAGACAGACGAGCTTTCGTCTTCTACCGCAGGCGAAGAAAAAAAACTTGCGCTTGTGGTCGAGGGTGCCGCTTCGGATATTATCTCTGCAATCAAAAACATTCCTGCGGTTATTCGTGTAAATAAAATCTCCGAAAAGAACGGCAACTCGGCAAAATATATGGTTGAGTACGAAAAAAAGATCACGACATATGCCGTGATGTATTTAACGCAATGGCAAGAATCGGCTGTCCGATTCTTGATATGCAGTCGGGCAACGAAACACTTGAGGAAATGTTCCTTAAAGCTTACTGCTAACGGCAATTATGACACAGTCGGAGGTAAAAAATAATGGTGGCAATTTTAAAGCGAGAGCTTTCTTCTTATTTTAATTCAGCCGTTGCCTATGTTGTAATGGCGGTATATTTCCTGTTTTCGGGCTTATTTTTCAGTATGATTTGTATTGAAAACGATACTTCAAGCCTTTCCTATGTTTTCGGAAATATGTTTATTATTATTCTTTTTATAATTCCTATTATCACAATGAAGAGCTTTTCAGAGGAAAAGCGTCAGCGTACAGACCAGGCGCTCCTTACATCGCCTACAAGCCTTTTTGAAATTGTAATGGGCAAGTTCCTCGGAGCACTTATTCTCTTTGCAATATGCTCGCTTATCTTTGTTGTATATGCACTTGTAATTTCATTCTTCACTTCTCCCGACTGGGCGGTTGTGCTTTGTACCGTACTCGGACTTTTGCTTTTAGGCTCTGCTCTTATTGCAATTGACATCTTCATCTCTGTACTTACAGAAAGTATGATTATTTCCGCAGTTGCAGGTATGGGCGTAGGTCTTCTTATTTATATGCTAAGCAACCTTTCAAGCAACATCACCGTTGACTGGATCGCAACTATTGTTAAAAAAATTGATTTTCTTACATACTACACAAACTTTACATACGGTATGCTTAATCTTACAGACATTATATTCTTTTTAAGTGTTACGGGATTGTTCTTGTTCTTTACCGCCCGTGTACTTGAAAAAAGACGCTGGAGCTAAGGAGGTAAAGAGCAATGAGCGAATTGAAAAAAGACACTGTGGCAGAAAACACTGCTGAAGTTAAAACAAAAACAGACGACGATAAAGCGGCTAAGACCGAAAAAACCGAAAAGCCTAAGAAAGACAAGACGGCGGATTTAAGAATTTCTTAAAATCAAGAAAAGCCCGCCACGGCTCAATTGCGGCGGCAATTGTTGCAATTGTAATCGCACTTGTTATCGTTCTCAACATAGTGGTTTCGCTTCTCGTTGGAAGATTCCCGAATATGGTTCTTGACTTTACCAAAGAATCTTCATTTGCACTTGAAAACGACACTATAGACTATGTTTCTCACATTGACAAAGACATTAAAATCACTGTACTTACAACAGAAGAAAAGTTTGAGGGTTCGGGTGCGTATTACATTCAGGCAAACAAACTCCTTGAAAAAATGGAGAGCGCATCAAACGGCAAAATCAAACTTAATTACATTGACCTTTCAAGCAATCCGTCTATTTCACAGAAATATTCAGACGCAGATTGGAGCAAAAACTCAAATATGATGATCGTCGAGTGCGGCGACCAGTACAGAGTGCTTACAATTGACGACTGCTTTGAATACGACAAGGATTACTATTCACAGTACGGCACTTACTATGTAACATCTTCACTTGTTGAGCAGGCCGTTGTTACAGCTATTCTCAATGTTACTACAGAAGACAAAGTTGTAGTTGATATGATTACAGGTAACCAGGAGCAGGATTCGACGGCAATCAAAACTCTTTTACAGAACAACGCTTATCAGGTAAACGATGTTTCTCTCGCTACAGGCGACCTTGATGAGGACGCTAAGTTTGCAATCCTTTATGCACCGTCTGTTGACCTTGACGAAGGCACAGTCGAAAAGATTTCAAAGTGGCTTGACAATGACGGCAAATACGGCAGAAACCTTATCTTTATCCCTACAGAAAACAATGTAGACACTCCAAACATTGACAGTCTTTTAAACGAGTGGGGTATGCAGGTAAATCCAGGCTATGTTTATGAAACAAGCACAGACCGCCTTGTAAGCAACAGCTCACCGTACATATTCACAGTTGACTACACAGACTACTACACAACAGGACTTAAAAATCCTAATATCCCTGTTGTAACACTCTTTGCAAGAAGCGTTACACTTTCGGATTCAAGCGTTTCACACGCACTTCTTACAACATCTACATCAGCAGGTATTTACCCAACAGACGCAGATGACACTTGGAATTACAAAAACGGCATTACAGGCGAAAATATTAATGTTGCCGCCGAGGGCGTTAAGTCAAATACAGACAACGCATCTTCAAAGGTAGTTGTTTTCGGTTCATATTCAATGTTTACTTCTGACATTATGTCATACAACAGCTTTAACAATTCAGGCTACTTTATGAATATGATTAACACACTTGCAGATAAGGACGATGCGGGTATTACCATTGAGGGTAAATCAATGCAGAATGCCGAGCTCGGAATTACCGATGCAACAACAAAGAACACTCTCTTCGTTATATTTGTAATCGTAGTTCCTGTTGCAGTTCTCATAACAGGCATTGTAATGTGGTTACGCAGGAGGAACAAATAATGAAAAAGAATGTTAAACTTCTTATTATAATCGCAGCCGCAGCAGTTGTGCTCGTAGGCGTAATGCTGTTGCTGATATTCCTGCCGAAATCAGGCGATAACGCAGACCCGATGGACAGCATTGACCCGGGTATCGATATGTCAACATCTGTTGATGGAAACGGTATGCACCAGGCAACCATCAAAACAAACGATAAGGGCGAAATTGAAAATAACAGCTACGGTACTTTGATTGATTATGTGCCTGCAAAGATTTCAACAATCAATGTTGAAAACACATCGGGTACACTCGACATAAAGTCCGAAACTCCCGTTGATGATAACGGCAAGACAGAAAAAACCATTTATACTCTTGTAGGCTTTGAAGATTTTGATCTGCAGACAGGCTACGCCGATGCAATCGCAAACGATGCTGCGGCACTTGATTTCGGCAAAGTAATCAGCCTTGACGGTGCAAAATCTTCGGAGTGCGGTTTTGACAATCCGAAAGCAACAGTCCTTGTTACATATACAGACAATACAAAGGCTAAATTCATTGTAGGCGGCAATGCTCCGTCATCGGCAGGAACATATGTAAAGTTCGGTACATCCGACACAATCTACCTCGTAGAAAGTGATGCCGTAGACTCGTTCTCATACAGCCTTACCGATATGTTCTCAAAGGCAATCAACGATGCCGCATCGGATACAGACAATTCACAGTTCAGCAAAATTACACTTTCGGGTAAAAACTTCCCGCAAGCCGTAGTTCTTGAACCGAACAACGACGGAAAGAACTCCGCTGCAACAGTTATCACTTCACCTAATAAGGCTTACGCAAGCGAAGATGCAAGCAGTAAGGTATCGGGTGCAATCAGAGGCTTGTATGCCAAGTCGGTAAAAATGGTAAAACCGTCCGACGCTCAACTCAAAGAACTCGGACTGGCAGATCCGTATGTAACTCTTGAGGCTGTGTATCCGGACACAACAATAAACCTTATTGCATCCCAGCCTGACGGCTCGGGCAATGTAAACATTATGGAAAAGGGCGGAAAAGTTGTTTATTCAATGGCATCCGCAAACTTGCCTTGGGTAGATATGAGTTACGAAAAACTTTCGTCAGAGTATGTTCTCCATCCGCTTATGACGGCTGTTTCCACACTTACGGTAAACAACGGTTCCGACACTTATACCTTTGACATAGGCACAAAGGAAACCGCTACAACAAACGAAGACGGTGAGGAATCAACTACAACCACAACATCTGTAATGTACGGTGACAGTGAGATTAACTCATCATACTTCTCAACATTCTTCCAGAACCTTACATTACTTAAGAAAAGCGACACAAGCAGTGACAAGCCAAGCGGAAAGGCGGTATTTACAGCCGAGTACAAATATACAGATGGCAGTACAGATACAGTTAAATTCTATGATGCAGACGGAAACAAATACCTTGCAGAGGTAAACGGCATAAGCGTAGGACACCTTTACAAGACAAATCCAAGTAAACTTATAGAACAGGTTAAAACTGTAGCAAATAATAAAGAGGTTTCAGACTTCGCAATATAATTTGTTATAATAAACGCTGCACAGCCCGATTCAAGAAACGAATCGGGCTGTGTTTTTGCTCTTTGTAAAAATTATGGTTTAGCAAAGTGCTTTGTCAAGCAATTATAAAAGTTTGGTCGACCTTTTCAAAGGTCGTGGGTGTGGGCAAAGCCCACAAATACTTTCCGTTTACGCAATTTAACGATAGCCAAACAGCTTGCTGTTTAGCGGCTTGAACAAATAGGCGAAAGCCTTTGCGAGAGCAACAAAAGAAAATACACTTCATTTTCATAGTCAACGCAATGCGTTGACTATTTTTTAGCATTTCTGTTTATAATGGCTGTCACCTGTTTTAACAAACTAAGTCTTAGCACGCAAACAGCGTGGCTGTTTGCGACCGAAGAATTGTTATATCGAAAGATTTTATGGGCGCTGCCCAAACCCGCAAGCCTTTAAAAAGGCTTGACCTAAATTTTTAATTATTTCGCTTAACTCGTGCGATACACCATAATTACCCGGCTTTTTATAAAGACCCTAAAAACCACAAAACGCAAAAACCGCCCGACATCACTATGCCGAGCGGTAATTTTTATATTAAATTATAAATTCTAAATTACTTATCCTGAGCAGCTGCTTTGATTTTCTTTGCAAGGTGCGGAGCGGTAAGCTCAAACTTATCGAGAAGCTCAAGAGCAGGGCCGCTGTAACCAAAGCAATCGTTTACGCCAACCTTTGTTACCTTAACAGGATATTCCTCACTTACTACAGAACATACAGCGTCACCAAGACCACCGATTACATTATGCTCTTCAATTGTAATGATTCTGCCTGTTTCTTTTGCAGCCTTAACGATGATTTCTCTGTCGATAGGCTTGATTGTGTGAATATTAATAAGGCGAGCGTTAATGCCCTCTTCCTTAAGCTGCTTACAAGCCTTAAGAGCCTCATTTACACAAAGACCTGTTGCAATAACTGCCACATCGTCACCGTCAAGGAGTGTAATACCCTTGCCAAGTTCAAATGTATAAGTTTCAGGGTCGTTAAAGCTCTCAATAGCAAGTCTGCCAAGACGGATATATACAGGACCGTCGTACTCGATAGCTGCCTTTGTTGCAGCCATCATCTCGTAGTGGTCGGCTGGGTTGATAATTACCATACCCGGAATTGTACGCATAATACCGATATCCTCAAGGCACTGGTGAGTTGCACCGTCTTCACCTGTAGAAATACCTGCGTGGCTGCCTGCAATCTTAACATTAAGGTGCGGATAAGCAACCGAGTTTCTGATCTGCTCAAATGCTCTGCCTGTTGCAAACATTGCAAATGATGCCGCTACAGGAATTTTGCCTGCTGCCGCAAGACCTGCCGCAACGCCTACCATATTGCCCTCGGCAATACCGCAGTCGAAAAATCTTTCGGGAAATTCCTTTTTAAAAATACTTGTCTTTGTTGCCGCTGCAAGGTCAGCGTCAAAAACAACGATGTCCTCGTTAGTCTTAGCAAGCTCGCAAAGTGCCATACCAAAGCTCTCACGAGTAGCAATTTTCTTTGATTCAGCCATTAGCAATTGCCCTCCAATCTGTCAATTTCAGCCTGAAGCTCGGCTGTAGCCTGCTCGTACTGCTCTTTGTTAGGAGCTGTGCCGTGCCAGCCAACCTGATTTTCCATAAATGAAACGCCCTTGCCCTTTACTGTCTTTGCAAGGATAGCAACAGGCTTGCCCTTAACTTCTCTTGCCTTGTTAAGTGCGTCCTCAATCTGATTGAAGTCATGACCGTCTATCTTAAACACTTCAAAACCAAAACTCTCAAACTTTTTGTCGAGCGGCTCAATGCCTGCAACTTCGTCAACTGTACCGTCAATCTGTAAACCGTTCTGGTCAACGAAAATCACAAGATTGTCAAGCTTATTGTGAGCGGCAAACATAGCAGCCTCCCATACCTGACCTTCTTCAACCTCGCCGTCGCCGAGTACAGAATATACACGGTAGCTCTTGTTGCTGATTTTTGCGGAAAGCGCCATACCGCAAGCCGCAGAAATACCCTGTCCGAGTGAGCCTGTGCTCATATCAATGCCGGGTGTGCCCTTCATATCGGGGTGACCCTGTAACATTGCGCCTACATGACGGAGCTTTGAAAGCTCGTCCCATTCAAAATAGCCCTTAAGTGCAAGAACCGCATAAAGGCTTGGGCAACAATGGCCCTTTGAAAGAACAAAACGATCTCTGTCCTCCCACTTAGGATTCTTAGGGTCAACATTCATTTCCTTAAAGTAGAGATATGTGAAAATATCCGCTGCCGAAAGGCTACCGCCCGGATGTCCCGACTTAGCACAAAAAGTGCCGAGAATTGCTCCCATTCTTGCCTTTGTTGCAAGGATTTGGAGCTGCTTGATTTCTGAACTGTCCATTCCATTATCCTCCTGATTAACCTTAATATAAGTAATCAATTTCATATACATAGTAACATAATTGCAATAATTTATTTTTCGATATTGGAATTAAACCGCATTTTCATTAATTATGTCGGAACTTTCTTTAATTATTTTTACAACAGACTGAAATTGCAGTTTATTTGTTTGTATTTTTAGCATAATTTTCAAAAAATTACGGCATAAATTGTAGCTTTTCCCTCTCGGTAGCTTGAATATTTTTCTTTGTTGTATTATAATATAATGTGGTTTATAGTTAATTTTTATAAGTTTACTTTTTGCAATTTTTAAAAAGGTTCAACAAATGTCTTAAATAACAAAATGATCATCGGAGGTGAATCTATGGCTGATATAAAATTATTTTCTTTAAAAGGTCAAGTTAAGGAGCTTAATTCTAATCAAGTACCTCTTGAAAAAGAATTACAACAATTACTTGAACAAAACATGTCTACCTTTTTTGGCGTTACTTTTCTTAAATCAGAGTACCGTATAACTAATGGTCGTATGGATAGCATTGGAATTGATGAAAATAATTGTCCTGTTATTTTTGAATATAAGCGTAGTGTAAACGAAAATGTAATAAATCAAGGACTATTCTATCTTGATTGGTTGCTTGACCATAAAGCAGATTTTAAACTTCTAGTTATGGATACACTCGGAAGTGAGCAGGCAGATAAAATTGATTGGAGTATGCCTTGTGTTATATGCGTAGCAAATGATTTTACGAAATTTGATGAACACGCAGTCAATCAAATGCAAAGGAACATTAAGCTAGTGAAATATAAAAAATTTGGAAATGATTTGATTTCTCTAGAATATCTTAATGCTCCTCAGGTACAGCCAATAGAATTTGATGATGGTTTTGTGAAACAAACTAAAAAAAGTAATTCGAAAGATAAAGATTTTGACCAGTATTTTAATGAGGCTGGTATAAATCAAAATTTATTTTATTCTGTTCGTGATTATATTTTGTCCTTAGGTGACGATGTTTCTGAAAATAGATTGAAATTATATGTAGCATTTAAAAAAGTTCGCAACATAATTTGTGCTGAAGTGTATCGCAATAATGTTTGTTTACATCTGAGATTAAATCCGGATACTGTTGATTTAGCACAGGGGTTCATTGAAGATGTACGAAATAAAGGGCATTGGGGTACAGGCGATTTGCGTATAAATTTAAAATCTGTTGAAGATTTTGAAAAAGCTAAGCCTTTATTAGACAGAGCCTATAATGAAAACTAAGGAGATTTTTTAAATGGAATATACATTTTCCGACAGGGTTTCTAACCTCAAGCCAAGTGCAATCAGAGAAATTTTTAAATATGCGGCAGACCCCGAGGTTGTATCGCTTTCTGCGGGCAACCCTTCCCCCGATGCCTTTCCCGCAAAGGAAATAGCAGAGATTTCCGCAAAAGTTCTTGCCGAAAATCCTATTTCCGTATTACAGTACAGCGTAAGCGAGGGCTACACTCCCCTGCGCCGACACCTTACCGAATATATGAAAAAAGAACATAACATCGGCAGAGAGGGTGACGATATTTTAATCACCACAGGTGCACAGCAGGTTATGGATTTATGCTCAAAGGCTCTTGTAAACGAGGGTGATGTTGTTATTTGCGAAGCGCCGTCTTTTATCGGTTCGCTCAACACATTCAGAAGTTACAACGCAAAACTTGTCGGCGTTCCCGTTGAGCCTGACGGAATGAGCATTACCGCCCTTGAGCAGGCGCTTAAAGACAACAAAAACGCAAAATTTATTTATACAATACCAAATTTTCAGAATCCGTCGGGCGTTACAATGAGCCTTGAAAAACGCAAGGCTGTTTATGAGCTTGCAAAAAAGTACGGCATTCTTATTCTTGAGGGATAACCCTTACGGAGATTTAAGATACAGCGGCGAATTTATCCCAAACATCAAGAGCTTTGACGAGGACGAAATCGTAATTTACTGCGGTTCGTTTTCAAAGGTAATTTCACCGGGTATGCGTGTTGCTTACTGCATTGCGCCAAAGCAGATTTTCCAAAAACTCGTAGTATGCAAGCAAGGCAGTGATGTTCACACCAATATATGGTCGCAGTATGTTTGCGATGAGTTTATTACAAAATATGACTTCAACGCACATCTTGAAAAATTACGCAAGCTATACACTAAAAAAGCACAATTCTGTATGGATTTGCTCGACAAATACGCAAGTCCCGCAATTACTTATCATAAAATTGACGGTGGACTTTTCATTTGGTGCGACCTGCCCGAAAGCATTGATATGCCGTCATTCTGCAAAGAAGCCGTGCTCAAAAAGGTATGCGTAGTACCGGGCAATGCATTTCTTACAGACGAAAACGAAAAGTGCAACAGTTTCAGAATCAACTTTTCAACACCGACCGACGAACAGCTTGAAAAAGGCATTAAGATACTCGGCGAGCTGGCAAACAGCAAGCTGAAATAAAGGAGAATATTTATGGAAAACGAAAAGAAACAAATCGCATTCAGTGCCATTCAGCCGAGTGGCACAATAACACTTGGCAACTATCTTGGTGCTATCCGCAATTGGGTTACTATGCAGGACGAGTACAACTGCATTTACGCTCTTGCCGATTTACACACCATTACGGTAAGACAAGAGCCGGCTCAAATGAGAAAAAATATTCTCGACGCATACGCATCAATTCTTGCTTGCGGAATTGATGCAGAAAAGAGCCTTTTCTTCATTCAGAGCCATGTGCATACACACGCAGAAATGGCATGGGTGCTCGACTGCTACACACAGTTCGGTGAGCTTTCAAGAATGACACAGTTTAAGGACAAGTCGGCAAAGCACGCAGACAACATAAATGCAGGCTTGTTTACATATCCGTCACTTATGGCAGGCGACATTTTGCTTTATCAGGCAGATAAAGTGCCCGTAGGTGCAGACCAGCAGCAGCACATTGAGATTACAAGAGATATTGCAACCCGTTTTAACGGTCTTTACGGCAATGTCTTCAAAATTCCCGAAGGATTTATTCCAAAGAACGGCGCAAGAGTAATGAGCTTGCAGGACCCAACCAAGAAGATGAGTAAATCGGACGAAAATGTAAACGGCTGCGTACATCTTCTTGATACACCTGAGGCAATTATGCGCAAATTCAAGCGTGCGATTACCGACAGCGAGGCTCATGTTCACTACGGCGAGGGCAAAAACGGAATCAATAACCTTATGGGTATTTACAGCACAATCACAGGTCTTAGCTTTGAGCAGATTGAGCACGACTTTGAGGGCAAGGGATACGGCGACTTTAAGACAGCTGTCGGCGAGGCAGTTGTAGAAGAACTCCGTCCTATTCGTGAGCGTTATGAGTCATATATCAAGGATAAGGCTTACCTTGAAGAGTGCTACCGTAAAGCGGATGAAATTGCACTTAAAATCAGCAGTCGTACAATGAATAAAGTTATGAAGAAGATTGGCTTTATCTTATAATATTATTTAGATTAAGCGTATTTTAATGATAAAATATTGTTTTTACTAAAGCAAAATAATATCGTCCGAGTTTGACCTTTGCTGCAAATTCGGACGATTTTTATTGTATAATAAATGTATATTTTTGAATTGAAATGAATATTTATTGATTGTTAATTTTATAAATATTCATTTTGTATGTTGTAAAATTTACAGTTAAACACAAATTTAAGATTAAATAATTTAAAATTTAGGTCAAGCCTAAAGGCTTGCGGGTTTGGGCAGCGCCCATAATATCTTCCGATATTACAATTTATCAGGCGCAAACAGCCACGCTGTTTGCGTGCTTGCACTTAAGTTTGTTAAAACAGGTGACAACCATTATAAACAGAAATGCTAAAAGCATAGTCAACGCATTGCGTTGACTATGAAAATAAAGTGTATTTTCTTTTATTGCTCTCGCAAAGGCTTTCGCCGTTGTGTTCAAACCGCCAAACAGCAAGCTGTTTGGCTATCGTTAGATTGCATAAACTAAAAGTATTTGTGGGCTTTGCCCACACCCACGACCTTTAAAAAGTTCGACCAAACTTTTATAATTATTGGTCAAAACACTCTCTAAAGCCTAACCGACAATCTTTTAACACATTTATAACAAATTGTTAATAACAACAAGCACACGCACAAATGCCCGACAATGCATTCAGTCATTGTCGGGCATTTAATTTTTTTAAACCAAAATGTTAGTTAAAATTATTCGGAAATATCTGCAGTTTCGGTTGATTCAACAGCATTTTCATCTGCATCTTCAACCTCTGACTTCGGCTCTTCGAGCTTTACGCCTGCATATCTCGGCATACCTGTACCTGCAGGTATAACCTTACCGATAATAACATTTTCCTTAAGACCGATAAGCGGATCAATCTTACCCTTAATAGCTGCATCTGTAAGAACTCTTGTTGTTTCCTGGAATGATGCGGCAGAAAGGAAGCTGTCTGTTGCGAGTGCTGCCTTTGTAATACCGAGGAGCAACTGTGTGAATGTTGCCTCTCTGAGGTTTTCTTCACCGTTAGCAATACGCTTTTTAATCTGCTCGTTCTCAAAGAGAACATCGTTCTTATCGTAGGTCTGACCGGACATAAACTTAGTATCGCCTGCGTCCTCAACTCTTACCTTTCTCATCATCTGACGAACGATAACCTCAATGTGCTTATCGTTGATTTCAACACCCTGTAAACGGTAGGTACTCTGTACCTCTGAAATAAGGTAGTTCATTACTGCGTCTGAACCGAGAATTGCAAGAATATCGTGCGGATTAACAGCACCGTCGGTGATTTTGTCACCTTTCTTGATAATCTGACCTTCCTGAACCTTAACTCTAAAGCCGAAAGGAATAAGGTACTGCTTTTCTTCGCCTGTTTCGTGGTTGAATACAATAGCGTGACGAGCATTTTTGATTTCTTCAAATCTAACTTCACCGTCAATTTCACTGATGATTGCAAGGCTCTTTGGTTTACGGGCCTCGAACAACTCTTCAACTCTTGGAAGACCCTGTGTGATATCTTCTGCCGATGCAACACCGCCGGTATGGAATGTTCTCATTGTAAGCTGTGTACCCGGCTCACCGATTGACTGTGCGGCGATAATACCTACTGCCTCACCGACTGTTACAGGCTGGCGGTTTGCAAGGTTAGAACCGTAGCACTTCTTACAAGCACCGTGCTTAGCACGACAAGAAAGTACGGAACGAATCTTAATTCTTTCAACGCCGCTGTTTACGATAATGTCAGCCTCTTTGTCGCCCATCATTACATCCTTAGAAACAAGGGTGTTGCCGTTTGAATCGCAGAAATCGTCAACGAGGTATCTGCCGATAAGTCTTTCGTGAAGTCCCTCGATAACATTGTTTTCGCCTGCCTTGATGTCGAAAATCTCAAGACCGTCTGTTGTACCGCAGTCGTCCTCACGAATGATAACTTCCTGTGATACATCAACAAGACGACGGGTAAGGTAACCAGAGTCGGCTGTTCTGAGCGCTGTATCTGTAAGACCTTTACGAGCGCCTCGAGATGAAATAAAGTATTCCATAATGTTAAGGCCTTCACGGTAGTTAGCCTTGATAGGAATTTCGATTGTTTTACCTGATGTATTGGCAATAAGACCACGCATACCTGCAAGCTGACGAATCTGGCTCATACTACCACGGGCACCTGAGTCAGCCATCATGAAGATTGGGTTGTAGCGGTCAAGGTTCTTCTGGAGGGCATCGGTTACATCGTTTGTAGCCTTCTCCCAAATCTTAAGAACTTCCTCGTAACGCTCCTCATCGGAACGAAGACCCATCATATAGTCCTCACGAACTGCATCGACATCAGACTCTGCCTTTTTGATGATTTCTTTCTTGGCAGGAGGAATAACGGCGTCACATACGGCAACAGTAATAGCGCCTCTTGTTGAGTATTTATAGCCCTGTGCCTTGATGTGGTCAAGAACATGGCTTGTAATCTCTGTGCCGTTTATCTTAATACATTTATCAATAATCTTCTTAAGTTTAGACTTACCTACAAGGAAGTCAACCTCAAGTTTAAAGCGGTTTTCAGGCTTGCTTCTGTCAACAAAACCAAGGTTCTGAGGAATCGGGTTGTTAAAGATAATCTTACCGATTGTTGTATCAACAAGGTCAGAATACTTAACGCCGTCAATTACCTTTTCGTATCTTACCTTAATCTTTGAGTGAAGCTGGATAACACCGGTCTGATAAGCCATCATAGCTTCATCAACATCACGGAACACCTTGCCCTCGCCACGCTCGCCGTCCTTATCAAGTGTAAGGTAGTACGAACCGAGGATCATATCCTGTGTAGGAACTGTTACAGGCTGACCGTCTGACGGTTTAAGGAGGTTGCCGGCTGCAAGCATAAGGAATCTTGCCTCTGCCTGTGCCTCTGCGGAAAGCGGTACATGGACAGCCATCTGGTCACCGTCAAAGTCGGCGTTGTACGCTGTACAAGCAAGCGGGTGAAGCTTAAGTGCTCTGCCCTCAACAAGTACAGGCTCAAATGCCTGAATACCGAGTCTGTGAAGTGTAGGCGCACGGTTGAGAAGAACAGGGTGACCCTTGATTACAACTTCAAGTGCATCCCAAACCTCGTCCTTTGCACGCTCAACTGCTTTTCTTGCAGCCTTAATATTGATAACAGCCTTAGTTTCTACAAGGCGTTTCATAACAAACGGTTTGAAAAGCTCGATAGCCATTTCCTTAGGAAGACCGCACTGGTACATCTTAAGTTCAGGGCCTACAACGATAACCGAACGACCCGAATAGTCAACACGCTTACCGAGAAGGTTCTGACGGAAACGACCCTGCTTACCTTTAAGCATATCGGAAAGTGACTTGAGCGGACGGTTGTTAGGGCCTGTAACAGGTCTGCCTCTTCTGCCGTTGTCAATGAGAGCGTCTACAGATTCCTGCAGCATTCTCTTCTCGTTTCTGATGATGATTTCAGGAGCGTTAAGCTCAAGGAGCTTTTTAAGACGGTTGTTTCTGTTAATAACTCTTCTGTAAAGGTCGTTAAGGTCAGAAGTAGCAAATCTGCCGCCGTCAAGCTGAACCATAGGGCGGATATCAGGCGGAATTACAGGAATAACATCCATAATCATCCATTCGGGGCGGTTGCCCGAAAGGCGGAAACTCTCAACAACATCAAGGCGCTTGAGAATACGAACTCTCTTCTGACCCGATGCTGTTTCAAGCTCTTCTTTAAGCTGTGCAGAGAGCTGCTCAAGGTCAATTTCCTTGAGTAACTTCTGAATAGACTCTGCACCCATACCTGCCTCAAAGTCGTTGTCATACTTTTCACGCATTTCAGCGTACTCTTTTTCGCTCAGGCACTGATTTTTTTCAAGATCACGGCAGTTGCCGGGATCTGTAACAATATATCTTGAGAAATAAAGAACATTTTCAAGTGTTCTCGGAGAAATATCGAGCATAAGAGAAATTCTTGAAGGAATACCCTTGAAGTACCAGATATGAGAAACAGGAGCGGCAAGCTCAATGTGACCCATTCTCTCTCTTCTTACTTTTGCTCTTGTAACCTCAACACCGCAACGGTCACAAATTTTACCCTTAAAACGGATTCTCTTGTATTTACCGCAGTGGCACTCCCAGTCCTTTGTAGGTCCGAAAATACGCTCGCAGAACAAGCCGTCACGCTCAGGTTTTAATGTACGGTAGTTGATTGTTTCGGGCTTTTTAACCTCGCCGTAAGACCAGGCTCTAATTTGCTCAGGGGAAGCAAGTCCGATTTTAATTGAATCAAATGCGTTATTATCTATCATTTTTATACTTCCTCCTTACATATCATTCTTGTTTAAGTCGTCAAAGTCGAAGTAGTCGCTGTCATCGTCATCTGCTGCAAAGACCCGAATCGTCAAACATATTGCCCTCTTCGCCTTCTTCATCGAGGTTGTAACCGTCCATTGACTCGGTCATTACGCTCTCCTCGTTGAACTCGGTTGTAGCTGCATCTGTAATGTCTTCGTCCTCATCAAACTTCTGCTTAATGTCAATTTCCTCGCCCTGTGCGTCAAGAACACGAACATCAAGAGCAAGTGACTGCAATTCTTTAATAAGAACTCTGAATGATTCAGGGATACCCGGTGCAGGAATGTTCTGACCCTTAACGATTGCCTCATAAGTCTTAACTCTGCCGATAACATCGTCAGACTTAACGGTAAGAATTTCCTGAAGTGTATAAGCCGCACCGTAAGCCTCAAGTGCCCAAACTTCCATCTCACCGAAACGCTGACCGCCGAACTGTGCTTTACCGCCGAGAGGCTGCTGTGTAACGAGTGAGTAAGGACCTGTACTTCTTGCGTGAATCTTCTCGTCAACAAGGTGATGGAGCTTAAGGTAATACATATAACCGACGGTTACAGGGTTGTCAAAACGCTCGCCTGTTCTGCCGTCGATAAGCCATGTCTTACCGTCCTCGCTGTAACCTGCATCTTTAAGTGCCTGGAAAATATCGCCTTCGTGAGCGCCGTCAAATACAGGTGTCATAATCTTCCAGCCAAGTGCCTTAGCCGCATAGCCGAGGTGAACCTCGAGCACCTGACCGATGTTCATACGAGAAGGTACGCCCAACGGGTTAAGTACGATGTCAAGCGGTGTGCCGTCAGGAAGGAATGGCATATCCTCAACAGGAAGAATTCTTGAAACGACACCCTTGTTACCGTGACGACCTGCCATCTTATCGCCAACGCTGATTTTACGCTTTAATGCAAGATAAACTCTGACAACCTTGTTTACACCGGGCTGGAGCTCGTTGCGGCTGTCGGCTCTTGTAAATACCTTAACATCTACAACTGTACCGCTCTCACCGTGAGGTACTCTAAGTGAAGTATCTCTTACTTCTCTTGCCTTTTCGCCAAAGATAGCTCTCAAAAGTCTTTCTTCGGCAGTAAGCTCGGTTTCACCCTTTGGTGTAACCTTACCTACAAGAATATCGCCTGCGTGAACCTCTGCACCTACCTGAATAATACCGTCTTCATTAAGGTACTTGAGCATATCTTCGCCGACATTAGGAATATCTCTTGTGATTTCTTCGGGGCCAAGCTTTGTATCTCTTGCCTCTGTATCGTATTCCTCAATATGAATAGATGTATAAACATCATCTCTTACGATTTTTTCGTTAAGGAGAACCGCATCCTCGTAGTTATAACCTTCCCAGGTCATAAAGCCGATAAGTGCGTTCTTACCGATAGCAACTTCACCGTGGTCTGTAGCAGGACCGTCAGCGAGAACTTCGCCCTTCTTAACTCTCTGTCCTCTTTCAACAATAGGACGCTGGTTGATACATGTACCCTGGTTAGAACGAAGGAACTTGATAACCTCAAAGTCCTGAATTCTGCCCGAATCGTACTGTACACGAATGTTGCGGGCGTCAACGCTTAATACAACGCCGTCCTCTTCCGCAAGAATACATACGCCTGAGTCTGTACCTGCCTTGTACTCCATACCTGTACCTACGATAGGTGCTTCTGTTCTGAGGAGAGGCACTGCCTGACGCTGCATGTTCGCACCCATAAGAGCACGGTTTGCGTCATCGTTTTCGAGGAACGGAATCATAGCTGTAGCAACCGAAAGTACCTGCTTAGGCGATACGTCCATAAAGTCAAACTCGTCTGCAGGAAGATCTACGAATTCATCTCTTCTTCTGCCGACAACTCTGGTATGAACAAATCTGCCGTTCTCGTCAAGCGGCTCATTCGCCTGTGCTACGGTGTAGTTGTCTTCAACATCGGCTGTCATATAAACAACTTCGTTTGTAACAACGCCTGTTTCTTTATTAATCTTACGGTACGGTGATTCGATAAAGCCGTACTTGTTGATTCTTGCAAATGATGTAAGGTATGAAATAAGACCGATGTTAGGTCCTTCAGGAGTTTCGATAGGACACATTCTGCCGTAGTGGGTGTAGTGTACATCTCGAACTTCAAAGCCTGCACGATCTCTTGAAAGACCGCCCGGGCCGAGTGCTGACAAACGACGCTTGTGAGTAAGCTCTGCGAGTGGGTTTGTCTGGTCCATGAACTGTGAAAGCGGAGAAGAACCGAAGAACTCTCTGATTGCGGCAGTTACCGGACGAATATTGATAAGCGAGTTAGGAGAAAGCGAGTCCATATCCTGTGACTGTGTAGCCATTCTTTCTCTTACAACTCTGTCAAGTCTTGAAAAACCGATTCTTACCTGGTTCTGTAAAAGCTCGCCTACGCAACGGATTCTTCTGTTGCCGAGGTGGTCGATATCGTCTGTTCTGCCGACACCGTGAGCCACGCAGTTAAGGTAGTTGATTGTAGCAAAAATATCATCTTTTGTGATATGGTTAGGAGTAAGCTCGTCTGCTCTGTCTGTGAGCATTTCCTTAAGCTCTTCCTCGTTCTGTGCTGCGTCAAGAATTTCGCAAAGAACATCAAAACGAACATTCTCACGGATTCCGCATTCAGCCTCTGCATCAAAGTCAACATAAGCCTTGATGTCAACCATACCGTTAGAAATAACTTTAACGATTTTTTCGTCCTGTGCTTTTACATAAGCAATCTGAACGCCGGCATTTTCGATTTCTAAAGCCTTTTCTTTAGTAATTTTCTCATCTCTGAAAGCCATAACCTCGCCTGTGCGTGGGTTAGAGATAGGCTCTGCAATAACCTGGCCTTCAAGTCTGTCGGCAATGCCGAGTTTTTTGTTGTACTTGTATCTGCCTACTCTTGACATATCATATCTGCCGGGGTCAAAGAAAAGATTATTGATATGCTGTTGAGAGCTGTCTACTGTAGGAGGCTCTGACGGACGGAGCTTTCTGTAAACTTCGATAAGACCTTCTTCAACACTGCTTGTCTGGTCTTTTTCAATAGTAGCTCTCATTCTCTCGTCGTCGCCGAAGAAGTCGAGAATTTCAGCGTCTGTGCCAAGACCTAAAGATCTGATAAACGCTGTAACAGGAAGCTTACGGTTTTTATCGATACGAACATAGAAAACATCGTTGATGTCTGTTTCGTACTCAAGCCATGCACCACGGTTAGGAATAACGGTAGCGCTGTAAAGCTCTTTACCTGTTTTATCGTGGTCCATCTTATAATAAACGCCCGGGCTTCTTACAAGCTGAGATACAATAACACGCTCTGCACCGTTGATGATGAATGTGCCGCTCGGTGTCATAAGCGGGAAATCGCCCATAAACACATTGCTCTCTTTAATCTCACCTGTAGCTCTGTTTAAAAGTCTTGCTGTAACACGCAAAGCGGCAGAGAATGTAGCATCTCTTGACTTACATTCTACAATGCTGTAATTTGGGTGATCAACATCAATAGAGTAATCAATAAAATCAAGCACAAGATTATTTTGATAATCGGTAATTCCCGACACATCCTTAAATACTTCTTTAAGACCTTCGTCAAGGAACCACTGATAAGACTGCTTCTGGACATCAATAAGGTTAGGCATATCAATAACTTCATTGATTTTGCCAAAGCTCATTCGTTCACGATTGCCGAGCTTAACGGGTTTGACATTAACCATAGGCGTATCACTCCTTAATAAATTTGAGGGCAATGCCCCTGTCAAAAAAACCTCTTGACACTTTGGAGATTTTGTGATAATATCCCCCTGTAAGATAAATTTTTTTGACGATTTGTCCGACTGTGTCGGTACATAACCCCATTATGGTACATTGTACTATTTTACGCTACCAAAGGGAGGTTGTCAAGGGCTTTTTTCTAAAAAAGCAAAAATTTTCAGAAATTTTGATTTTTAGGCAAATAAAATTCTCCACAGGAAAATAAATCCTGTGGAGATTATTTTTGCCCTAAAATGCAACACCCGACAGCGTGTAAAGAAATATCAATACCGATTTTGAGGTAAAAAGGTGTTGAGATTTTATCAACAGTTGATAATCGCAATTTATAAGTTTTCAAAATCCGCTGCAATATTTGCAATGTCCTGCCCTCCGTAAAAAATACGGATAACCGTAACGGTCAAACTGCGGGTGTCTACCGTATAAAAAGCAATGAATTTGTCAACTGTAACTTTGCGCATTTCTTTACTCTTCCAAGGCTCCCAATCAACGGCAGGATTTCTTAACGGCATAAAATCAAGTAAACGAATTGCTTTTCTGATTCGATTTATCGCTTTTCGGCAGTTGTCGGAACTGACAAAGTAAAAGCAATATAAGTATAAATTTCTTTTAAATCGTCCTTTGCTTTCGGAGAGTACACAACCGAATATAACTTATTCATATACCGAATTCCTTTGCAAGTTCAGCGTCCACCTCATCTGCCGTATAGGTTTTCCCTGCTTTTATAGATTCTTCACCCTTTATTAATTCGGCATTTAATTCAGATTGAGTCATTGAACCGATAGCAGTCGGTTTAACCACAGGAAGTTGAAGATTTAAGGGTAGACTTCTTGTAAGTACAATCTGACTGTAAAGCATCTGAATTGCACTTGACGGAGTAATACCAAGCTGTGCAAGTATATTTTCCGCATTTTCTTTCAAGCCTGTATCAATACGGGCATAAACTGCTGAAGTATTTGCCATATAAATCACGCTCCTTTAACTATATTATATTCACTTATGACGGCAAATGCAAGCAATTGCTTGCAAATTATTTTGATTTTTAAAAATTGTAAATGTAAGTAAATCTCGAAAATATTTTATAAACGGTTCTTTATTAAGAATTGGAGGAAATTATGGTATAGCAGGCGGGTTAAGTAAAATAATTTAAAAATTCAGGTCAAGCCTTAAACTTTTATAATTGTTTAGCAACCATTAAAAATCGCACAAAAAACAGTCTGACAAACTCACTGTTTATCAGACTGTCATATTGTTTATTTAATTAAAAAAACCTTTGACAAAAATTCCTTTAATCTGTCATTCTTCGGGTTTGTAAAGAATTCCTGCGGCGGCGCTTGCTCTACGATTACGCCCTTATCAACGAATACAACATTTGTACCTACTTCACGGGCAAAACCCATTTCGTGAGTTACAACCACCATTGTCATTCCGTCTTTTGCAAGCCTTTTCATTACTTCAAGAACTTCGCCTACCATTTCGGGGTCAAGTGCGGAAGTAGGCTCGTCAAAAAGCATTACCTCCGGATTCATACAAAGCGCACGGACAATTGCCACACGCTGTTTCTGACCGCCCGAAAGCTGTGACGGATAGTCATTTGCTCTGTCTGCAAGCCCTACTCTTTCAAGCAGCTCCATTGCCTCTTTGGTAGCCTCTTCCTTACTCTTAAGGAGCTTTACAGGGCCGAGAATCATATTCTTAAGCACTGTCATATGAGGGAAAAGGTTAAACTGCTGAAACACCATACCCATTTTTCTGCGGTGGAGGTTTATATCTACATTTCTGTCGTTAATATCAATGCCGTCAAAAATGATTTTTCCGTCTGTCGGCTCTTCAAGCAGGTTAAGGCAACGCAAAAAAGTTGATTTACCCGAACCCGACGCACCGATAACCACCATTACATCGCCCTTGTGAATTTCGGCATTAATGCCCTTGAGCACTTCGTTATTGCCAAAATACTTTTTCAGTCCCTCGACCTTTATTAAAATATCATTGTTAGTGGTCACTGCTGCGCAACCTCCTTTCAAGTTTTTTGAGGAAGTATGTCAGAATCAATACTATAACAAGGTAGATTGCCGCAACCGAAATAAGCGGGAAAAATGCCTCGTAAGTTCTTGAACGAATAAGATTGCCCACATAAGTAAGATCCTGGAGTGCAACATAACCGGCAACCGAAGTTTCCTTTACAAGCACAATAAACTCGTTGCCGAGTGCAGGCAAAACATTTTTGAAAGCCTGTGGAAGAATTACATGGAGCATTGTGCTGCTGTAATTAAATCCGAGCGAACGGCTTGCCTCAAACTGACCTTTGTCGATTGACATAATACCCGAACGCACAATTTCGGCTACATATGCGCCTGAATTGATACCGAATGCGAGTACCGCTGCGATAATTCCGTTTCTTGACGATGAAAATATGATGTAATACATAATCATAAGCTGAATTACAACAGGAGTACCTCTGATTACAGTAATATAGATATTGCAGAGAACATTTAAAAACTTGAGTAAATAATCACTCGGCTTTCTGCATTTTTTACCGGTAAGGTTCTTGTCGTAAGTCGAACGAACCATCGCGATTAAAAAACCGAGGATAATACCGATAACGGCGGCAACAACTGTAATTTCAATCGTTACTCCAAGACCTCTTAAAAACTGCATCCAACGGTCGTCATTAATAAAAGTTCTCTGAAAGCTCGCAGCTATTTCTTGAAAAAACTTATCCATATGTTAAATTCCTTTATATATCAGAAAAGCAGCTTTTATGCTGCCTTTCCGGAAAAATCTTTAATTATTCTTTAACTATAATTACCTGAGTAGCTGTTGTATAGCTGTCAGAGAAGTTGATTGACTGTAATCTTTCATCTGTTACTGTCATACCTGCCATACCGAAATCAGCCTTGCCTGTCTGAACAGATGTTATAATAGAATCAAAGTCCATATCGTCAATAACAAGCTTGTATCCGAGTTTGTCGCAGATAGCCTGTGCCATAGATGCGTCAATACCTACTACTGTGTCGCCGTCATAATACTCGTAAGGCTCAAAGAAAGCGTTTGTTGCCATATGAAGCTCGCCGTTCGGATAATCTGTTCCTGCAGGAGTTACATAAGGTGTTTTTCCCTTTGTATCGTCGCCGATGAAGTTCTTTTCGATTGACTCTGTTGTACCGTCAGCTTTGAGCTCTGCAAGAGCTGTGTTGATTTTGCCGAGGAGGTCTGTATTGTCCTTAGCTACGCAGATTGCATATTCTTCTTCCGCAAACGGTTCGTCAAGAATCTTAAGACCGTCATTAGCGGCAACAAAAGCCTTAGCAGGCTCGCTGTCGATGATAACGCAGTCAATCTTGCCCTGTGTAAGAGCCAAAACAGCGTCTGCACCCTTGTTAAAGCGTTCTACAGTTGAACCCTTTTCCTCGTAATCACTTGCATAAATGTCGCCTGTTGTACCGAGCTGAACGCCGATTTTTGCGCCCTCAAGGTCATCAACAGTTGCAATGGTTTTTGTTGTGCTGCCACCACAAGCGGCAAGGAGCATTGAAGCCGAACAAATTACGGCCGCAAGCGCCAATGAAATAACTTTTTTCATAGAGATCCCCTTTTCTTTTTAAAAAAATCATACATCTATTATAGTAATACAAAAACCAAAATAAATCAAGTAAAAAAGGTAAGATAAATTTGCTAATTCCTACAAAATATCCGCAAAAATTCCATAATTTTTACATTACGGGAAAAAGTATTGAAATTTAGGTTTTTAATGCACTGTTTAAGACAAATTTTTACAATAAAAGAAGACAGCCTTGTCACCCAATTGTTACTTTGCCAAATCATTCACCCGTCACTTAAAAAAGCAAAAACAAAAGCAGGGCGATATTTACACCAATACTGCTCTGCAAAACCGTAAATTATAATTTAACCTTAAGGTTATTGTCTTTTAAATGGTCTTCGCTGACTTTTTATTAAATCAAATTTTATGAAATACAAAAAGATATTCGTGTGCAATGAGTAAAAAGTTATATTTTACACTGTTTGTTTTCCAATAGCCCGTTGCTCTGCAATTATGCTGTTCTTTGATTATGAGTTCTTTTAAAGTAAAACCTGCATTTTGAAATATTTTCATTACCTCAAAGCTCATAGGAACCATATGACCTTTTTGCCTTGTATCTCCCATAAGGATAGCGCAAAACTTACCTTTCTTTAAAACTCTGTAACATTCCTGCGCAACAGGTTTCATTTGTTCAAGAAAGTCTTTTACTTTTAACTGTGATAAATCATTTTCAAGTCCGTCACTATATTTAATTATGTTAGCATACGGTGGATACATATTACAAATTTATTTTTCTATAATGTCCTCTTTCTAAAAATTCTATATATCCTTTATCTCGTAACAGCTGCAATTGTTGTCTAATTTTTGCCTCAATGTGATTATTATTAATATGTTTTTCTTTTAGTACCTCAATAAACCTATAAACATCGTTTAGTTTAAACTCTTTATCGGGTATCTCGTTTATACAATTAAGCACATCAAATAGCCAACCTCTGTTATTAATGTTGTTGGTCTGCATATTTTTAATTAATTTATAATCATTGATAACATCTTCTTTGTTTCGCAAATGTTGACGGTCGACAATAAGTATTTTTCCCTGCTTAGGTATATCGCTAATAAGTATATTACACCCAATCCAACCCGCTCTTCTTGCATTTTCAGAAAGCGGTTTTCTTTTTTCAATTATCTCCGGCGTGAAAAAGAATTTTGGTACAACTAAAAGATTTAAGACTTGGTACTCCTTTGTGTATTGCATAACAAATAAATCCGGATTAGAAATACTTGTTATTCTTTCAATCATCGTTGAATAAGCCCCATCGGTTATTTTTTTGCCTATATTATTCTCTTTTGCTTTTAATTCAAATACTTCTCCACAAGAGTCACAATAAAAATCTGCCACCGGTTTATTGTTAGCAAATTTACTTAAGTGTGAATTGCCACAATAAGGGCAATAAACATTTTCTGCAAGCCAAGTTTCACTCATTACTCTTATTTTTTGAGAATTACTTTTATAGTTTTCAATAAGTGATAAGTTAAAATTATAATTCATTAAAACTCAATCCATTCACAATTTTTACCATTTAAAACAGCTATCCTTTTTTCTAATAAATTGCCCGGCTCTAAAACATATTCGCCATTATTATATTTTTCTTTTGCAATACTTATAGCTTCATTATAAGTGTTTGCTTCAATATTAAAATTTTGTGAAATTACTTCTTCTATTGTTATATTAAAAATCAAAATATTCCCCTCTTTCTTCCAGAATATAAAAACGGATTCAACGAAAATATATAAATTCATAAAAGCAGAGCAGTATTTTGTTAAATACCGCTCTGCAAAACCGTAAATTATAATTTAACCTTAAGGTTATTGTCTTTTAAATGGTCCTCGCTGATTTTTTGATAAAGTCTGTTTCCGCTCCAACGGCTGTTGTCGGGAGTGAGGGCGCAAATCAGAGGCATTTTATTTATGCCGTGGCTTTCAAGTTTTTTAAGCATAACATTAAATGTAAGGTGCGGAAAATCCTTGATAACCATGAGCTCATCGTCAAAGTTCGGAGAATCGTCGGGCAACGGTTCAATATCCTTTAATCCGAACAATGTTCCTATAGGCTTTGAAAATTCCTTTTTCGCCGCTGTTTTTACAGGTATTTTCATAGACAAAAGCGTATTTCTTACGGCTTTCAGTCTGTCGCCTTTATAATTATAAAGAAGTACAGCATCGTTCACGGCAAAACACCTCTGTTTTATTAATTGTATTTCTCAAGAGAAACTTCAATGATTTTTTCGCAAAGTGACGGATAGTCAATACCCTCTGCCGCTGCCTCCTGTGGGAGCAAGCTTGTCGGAGTCATACCGGGAAGTGAGTTTGCCTCAAGACAATAAGCCTCGCCCGATACTTTATCAAGAATAAAGTCAATTCTTGCATAGCTCTGCAAGTTGAGAGCCTTAAACGCAGCCTCGGCAGCTTTACGAAGAACATCGTCCTCGCTTGCAGTAATGTCAGCAGGGCAAATTTCGTCTGTTGCGCCTGCCTGATACTTTGCCACATAATCGTAGAAACCTGTCTTAGGAATAATCTCAATCGGAGGCAATGCTCTGCCGCCGATAACGCCTACGGAGAACTCTCTGCCCTCTATGAACTGCTCAACTACGATTTCTTTTTCATATTTGAAAGCCTCTTTTACAGACTCTAAATACTCCGCTCTGTTTTCTGCCTTTGTAATGCCTACGCTTGAACCGCCCGAACACGGCTTTACAACGCAAGGATAGTAACTCCAATCATCTGCGTCTTGGGCTGACTTGTAAACTCTGCCCGCAGGAGTTGTAACTCTGTTCTGAATAAGTACGCTCTTTGTAAGCGCCTTATTCATGGCAAGCGCAGAGCCGAGATAACCCGAACCCGTGTATTTGATGCCGAAAAGGTCAAGTGTAGCCTGAATCTGACCGTTCTCTCCCTCACCGCCGTGAAGAGCAAGATATGTAATATCTGCCTCGGCGCAGATTTCAATAACATTCATACCGATAAATTTTGATGATTTATCAAGGCGGTTCTCCTTGACTGTCTTAATGTCGGGAATTTCCGTGCCGACACCGAGGCTGTCCGTAAAGCTGTAATTGTGCTTGAAGAGTGCGTCAATGTCGCAGAAATTCTCTTCGTAACCCATAAATACATCAAGCAAAACTACTTCGTTACCTTTTCACGCAAAGCAGACGCTACCTTAATACCCGAAGATATTGATACATCACGCTCTGTACTTAATCCGCCTGCAAGAACAACAATTCTCATAATAACTCTTTCTCCCGTAAAATATATAGATAATTATTCGGTAAATAACAGTCTGTTTTCAGAACATAAAGCTGTCCATACCCCAATGCTCTACTTCATCGTACTTAACATAGCAACGCTTGCCCGCAATGCCGTTTGTCTGCATAATATTGCAGATATTCTCGGTAACTTTGGCATAGCCGTCTTTTGTGCCCTTACCCAGAAGTTTTACTTCAACTATTGCCGCAGGCTCGTCACTGTTGCCCTGAAAACTCATTTTTAATCCGTCATTAACGGCGCACATAACATACGCCTCGCTCTTGCCGATTGCCTTAAGCGAACCGGAAAGCTCTTTCATAAGTTCGTCTGCTTTCTCCTTTGAGAAAGTCACATTAGTTTTAACATCTATAAAAGGCATAAAATCTATCCTTTCGTAAATCATAAGCCAAATAACTATCCTATATTATAATACGCATAAGTTTTTAAAGCAAGGATTTTTTGATGTTGTAATAAAGTTTATAAAAAGCGTTTTTTATACATCTTAAAAAGCAAAATATTTTTGTCATTTTGCATATTAAAACATTAAAATACTATTGAAAACAACGAAGTACAATTGCCGAATACACAATAATACTTTATAAACATTTTATATTATTCACAAAATGCCGTCTTATTTACAGACTCAGAAAATTCGTTATAAAAATTTTAAAAACTGCAAATTATCTGTTGCACTTGAGTGAATTATTTGATATAATAAAATTTAATAATAAACAATTATGTATGAGAAAAGGAAAATGGAGGATAGTTTATGTTGAATACAGATTACAATCAGAAATTCGGCAAAGAAGGTCTTACCTTTGATGATGTTCTTCTCATCCCCGGTGAGTCTGATGTAGAACCTAAGAATGTTGATATTTCATCAAATCTTACAAAAAATATTAAGCTTAACACTCCTGTTGTTACTGCTGCAATGGACACTGTAACCGAAACCGCAATGGCTATTGCTATTGCCAGAGAGGGCGGTATCGGTGCTATTCATAAGAATATGAGCATTGAAAAGCAGGCTGACCAGGTTGACCGTGTTAAGAGAAGTGAAAACGGTGTTATTGTAAATCCGTTCTTCCTTTCTCCTGAAAATACAGTCCGTGACGCTAACGACCTTATGGGCAAATATAAAATTTCCGGTGTTCCGATCTGCCGTGACGGCAAACTTGTAGGTATTATCACAAACCGTGACCTTCGCTTTATGACCGGCGCTGACTTTAACCAGCCTATCGCAAACGTTATGACTTACGAAAGCCTTGTTACCGCTCCTGTAGGCACAACATTAAAGCAGGCACAGGAAATTCTCCGTAAACACAGAATAGAAAAGCTCCCGCTTGTAGGCTCTGACGGCAGCCTTAAGGGACTTATTACAATTAAAGATATTGAAAAGTCGGTTCAGTATCCTAATTCAGCCCGTGATGACAAAGGCAGACTCCTCTGCGGTGCGGCTATCGGCGCTACAGCAGATGTTCTCGACAGAGTTGCCGCTCTTGTTGAGTCACAGGTAGATGTACTCTTCCTCGACTCTGCTCACGGTCACAACTCAAACATTATAAAAACAGTTGCCAAAGTTAAAAAGGCTTATCCTAATGTTCCGCTCGTTGCCGGAAACATTGCTACAGCAGAGGCTGCCAAGGCTCTTATTGAGGCAGGCGCAGACACAGTAAAGGTTGGTATCGGTCCGGGTTCTATCTGTACAACAAGAATTGTTGCAGGTATCGGCGTACCGCAGATTACAGCAATTTACGATGCGGCTTGTGAGGCATCTAAGTACGGTGTACCGGTTATTGCAGACGGCGGTATCAAGTACAGCGGTGATATAGTTAAGGCTCTTGCGGCAGGCGGCAGCGTAGTTATGGTCGGCTCACTTGTTGCAGGCTGCGAAGAAAGCCCGGGAGAAAAAGAGATTTATCAGGGCAGACAGTTCAAGGTTTACCGTGGTATGGGTAGCCTTGGCGCTATGGGCAAAGGCAGCTCCGACAGATACTTCCAGGCAAGCAACAACAAGTTTGTTCCGGAAGGTGTTGAAGGCAGAGTACCTTACAAGGGAACTCTCGGCGACACAATTTATCAGCTTATGGGCGGTCTTAAGTCCGGTATGGGTTACACAGGTTGTGCAACTATTTCTGACCTTCATCAGAAAGCACAGTTTGTAAGAATTTCAGGTGCAGGTCTTCGTGAAAGCCACCCACATGACATTCAGATTACAAAGGAAGCTCCAAACTATTCTTTTAACGGCTGATTTTAAATAAAAAATATTTAACCGCTTGGTGTTTTATGCATCAAGCGGTTTTTTGCGGTTATTATTAAAGTTTTTTCAGGTTCTTTATCAAAAGTTGGGGTAAATTGTTGTTTAGCAAATTGTTTCGACAGGTAATTATAAAAGTTTGGTCGACCTTTTCAAAGGTCGTGGGTGTGGGCAAAGCCCACAGATACTTTCCGTTTATGCAATCTGACGATAGCCGAACAGCTCGCTGTTCGGCGGCTTGAACACAACGGCGTTAGCCTTTGCGAGAGCAACAAAAGGAAATAAACATCATTTTCATAGTCAACGCAATGCGTTGACTATGTTTTTAGCATTTCTGTTTATAATGGCTGTCGCCTGTTTTAACAAACTTAGTTTTAGCACGCAAACAGCGTGGCTGTTTGCGCCTGATAAATTGTTATATCGGAAGATTTTATGGGCGCTGCCCAAACCCGCAATTTTTGAAAAAATTGAGTAAACTTTTTTGTTTTTGGGAGGATAATTTAGCGTTAGCTAAATTTCAATGCCCGACCGACACTCCGCTAAACCATAATTTATTATTGTTACCCCAACATTTAGAACAAAACCTTTTTTCAATAATTTTCTCCAAATTTTTTATAAAAGCCTAAACAAAAAACAGCAAGGAATCCTTGCTGTCTTTAAATTCCATTAAGTATTAACTTATGCCTGAGCAGGTGCTCCTACCGGGCAAGTTGCCTCGCATGCTCCGCACTCTACACAAACATCAGCGTCGATAACATACTTGTCATCGCCCTCAGAAATTGCGCTTACAGGACACTCCTCAGCACAAGCTCCGCACTTGATGCACTCATCACTAATCTGGTATGCCATTCAAAAACACCTCCTGTGAAATATTACACCTATATTGTAACATATATTTTTAAAAATGCAATATTTTTAGAACATTTTTCAAAAATAAATATTTTCCAAAAGGTATTTTTGGTTAGTTTACTCTAACCCCTTTAATTTTTCCATTTCTTCTTTATCGACTTTAATGTAGCCGTCTTTAACAATTTTGCACTGCTTTACATTAAAAGTCTTTGCCGGTGCTTCGGGCGGAGTGTTGTTCAGTTTAACCTTAAGCGTGCGGGCAATAAGGTTGTTTTCCACTACAAGACCTTTTCCGTCAGGTGTATTGACTATTGCGCCAACCTTAGGAGTTTTCTTTAACAGGTCTGTGTATGCGTCCTGCTCGTACTTAAGGCAGCACATAAGTCTGCCGCAAGTACCCGAAATCTTTACGGGTGAAAGCGAAAGTCCCTGCTCCTTTGCCATTTTTATTGAAACAGGCTGAAACTCGCCCATAAAACTTGCACAGCAAAACGGTTTTCCGCATACACCGAGTCCGCCGAGCATTTTTGCCTCGTCACGCACACCTATCTGTCTTAACTCGATTCTTGTTCTGAATACAGACGCCAAATCCTTTACAAGCGCTCTGAAATCCACTCTGCCGTCTGCTGTAAAGTAAAACAAAATTTTACTGTTGTCAAAAGTACATTCAACGCTTACGAGCTTCATTTCAAGTTTGTGGTTTGCAATTTTCTGCTCGCAAATTCTGTATGCCTCCTTCTCCTTAAGTTTTGTTTTCCTCAAGGTGACGAAGGTCATTTTCGGTTGCAATTCTGATAAGCGGCTTGAGCGGATACGCAAGCTCTTCATCAGAAACGGTTTTATTCGGTGTGGCAACCTTACCGCACTCAAGACCTCTTGCGGTTTCTACAATTACCATATCGCCGGCGCTTAACTTATTATCAAGCGGGTCAAAGTAATAGACCTTGCCGACTTCTTTAAATCTGACTCCGATTACCTCTGCCATATTATCCTCCTGTACTCCCCGCTCAAAAAAGCGGAAAGCAAATCCATATTTACATTCTGCGGTATTTTCTGCCTTGCAAGCTCGGTTGCCTCTACAAGCTGCAAAGCCATACCCGTAGTTATTCTTTTATTCAGCTTTTGCGCAAGCTGACCGTCTATTCTCGCACTTATTCCTCGTGCAACCGCTACGCAATCTCTGAAAATCACCGTAAGCACGGCAAGGGTTTCGTCTGCAAGTTTTCTGTCGGAAAAGCCTGTCAATGCCGACAGCAACTGCCACTCGCTCGGCGCAATCGTTCCCTCTGCCACCGCTCTTGCAAGCTCGGTTGCCTGCTCGCTGTAGCTTTCTTCACCTTTAACGGTAAGCACGGTACAGCGTGACAAAATAGTGTTGAGCAATCCTCTTGAATTTTTGCAAAGCAACAAAAACAGGCAATTCTGCGGCGGTTCTTCAAGCAACTTCAAAAATGAATTTTGTACCACAGGCGAAAGCCTTGTATCTGCACTTTCAAACACAAAAATCTTTATATCCGCCTCATTCGGGCGAATACTTGCGTTTTCAATAATATCTCGCATTTGCTCAATGGAATAAATCTGCGATTTCTTTTCAGGTTGGGCATAGTAAATGTCAGGGTGCACCTTCTCCCTTGCTTTTATGCACTGCTCGCATTTTCCGCAAGGCTTATTTTCGGCTCTGCACACCGCCCTCATTGTAAGAAAGGTTGCAAGCCCCTTGCATTTTTCGGTGTCTGCGCCCTCAATTACTATTGCGTGAGGTTGTCTGTTCTGTGAATACAGGCTGTCAAGCCTTTGCTTTAAAGCCTCGTCAAACTCAAAATCCGTGTAATTCAACCTTTCGCCTCCCGACCTTATTTTAGTATAACACAAAAGTGTTCATAATGCTACAAAAATCATTTTACAGCTACGGTATTGGTAATAATTTCACCCTTGTCGGTAATATCAATTATTCCGTAGCTTGCCATATATCCGCCGCAGCTGCCCGGGTTAAGAACATAAAGTCCGTCCTCGTACATAGAAAGCGCAGAGTGAGTATGACCAAAGCAGAGAATATCAGCTTTTGCCTCTCGTGCGGCGCACATAATTGTGTAAAGTCCCACCTTTGCGTTATACAAATGACCGTGGGTTATAAAAATTGTCTTTCCGTTTATTCTCAAGGTTTCGGTCGCAGGCAGCATACTGCCCCAATCGCAATTGCCACGCACGCCGACAACCATTTTATCCTTAAAATTCTGTTTTAAATATTCAACCTGTTCTTCGCCGTCGCCGCAGTGAATAATAACCTCTGCAGTCGGCTGCTCGGTAACGGCTTTCATCATTCTGTTAAAATCTCCGTGAGTATCGGACAAAACTAAAATTCTCATACTTACCTCCGCAAAACTAAAGCTAAGTGTTATAAAAATATATAAATACGCATATTATTATCCGAGGTGTTTATATGGCTGATAATAAGAATATGCAGGATATGCTTAAACAAATGTCGCAACAGCTCAACCTGTCGGAAAACGAGCTGAAATCCGCTGCAAAAAAGGGCAATGCAAACAGCATTTTTAAAAATGCCGACAGTAAAACTCAAAAAACAGTGGAGGAAATTTTAAACGACCCGCAAAAAACAAAAGAGCTTTTGGAAAGCCCGCAGGCAAAAGCAATAATTGAAATGCTGAGAAAGGGGAAGTAAAACCCGCCATGGCAGATATTCAGGATAAAATAAACGAAATACTCAGCAATCCCGAGGCTTTGCGACAGGTGCAAAGCCTCGGCGAGCAGCTCGGTCTTTCAGGAAACGCACCCGAAAAACCACAGCCTCCCGAAAAGAAAAACGAGCTTTCCCTGCCCACGGATTTTATGAACGACGACATTGCAAAAAGTCTTATTAAAATTCTGCCCGCCGTTAAATCAATCGGCTGTGAGGACGATACAACAAGGCTTTTAAATGCTCTGCGCCCGTTTTTATCTTGTGAAAAACAGGAAAAACTTGATAAAGCCGAAAAAATGCTTAAGCTGTTCAAAATTCTCCCTCTGCTCAAAGATATAAATATATTTTGAAAAAACTCAAAACTTTTTATTATTTAACTTAATCTGTTCAATAGTATCTCTTACCCGAACATTAGGTTCTGCTCTAAATGTTGCGGTAACATTTAGAAATTACGATTTAGCAAATTGCTGTATAAAGCAATTATAAAAGTTTGGTAGACCTTTTCAAAGGTCGTGGGTGTGGGCAAAGCCCACAGATACTTTCCGCTTACGCAATCTATGGTTTCTTTTTATAAAAAAGCTTGACCTAAATTTTTAATTATTTAGCCTAAGCAGTGTGCTAAACCGTAATTACCCCAAACTTTTAATAAAGAACCGCATTTAACAAATCCCCAAAGTAATATTAACACCCAACCTTTGGAGGTGATAATTTGGCATCGTTTGAAGAAGAGGCTCTGCGCCGTGCGCAACAAATGCACTCTCGCCCACCGCATCAGACGGAGCGTGAGAAAAAGCCTAAACCGCCTGAAAAAAAGCCCGAAGATACTCCGCAAAAAACAGATAATAAACAAGAAAACAAAGCGCAGGGTCAGCAGAAAGTCTTGTGGATTTTCTGCTCGCCGACAAAGAGCAAAGTCTGATTCTGCTCCTGCTGCTTTTGCTTTCAGGCGAAAAAGCCGACCCGTCGCTTTTGCTTGCATTGATGTATTTGCTTATGTAATTATCTGATCTGACCGTTGCCTCTTATAATAAATTTACAGCTTGTCAGCTCATTAAGTCCCATAGGACCTCTTGCGTGGAGTTTCTGTGTGGAAATTCCGATTTCCGCACCCAAGCCGAACTCTCCGCCGTCCGTAAAACGGGTTGATGCATTTACATACACTGCTGCCGAATCAACGCAGGCGGTAAATTTATTTGCGTTGTTGTAGTCATTTGTAATTATGCTTTCGCTGTGACCCGTGCTGTACTTTGCAATATGGTCTATAGCGTCATCAAGACTGTCCACAACCTTAACGGCAAGAATATAGTCGAGAAATTCCTTTGCATAATCCTCCTCGGTTGCAGGTATAACGCTGTCGCCGAGGATTTTTCTTGTGGTTTCACAGCCTCTTATCTCCACATTCTTTGTATCGAGAAGTTTCTTTATTTCAGGTAAAGCCTTTTGAGCAATATTCTTGTGGACAAGGATTGTTTCAATTGCATTGCATACAGACGGACGGGAAGTTTTCGCATTAAAAATAATGTTTGCCGCCATCTGCACATCTGCACTTTCGTCAACATAAATATGGCAGTTGCCTACACCTGTTTCGATTACAGGTACTTTTGCGTTTTCGACAACGGAACGAATAAGTCCTGCGCCGCCACGGGGAATAAGCACATCAAGATAATCGGATAACTGCATAAGCTCTGTTGCGCTCTGTCTTGATGTATCCTTAACAAGTGCGATACAATCCTTTGGAAAACCAACGCTTTCAACAGCGTTTCTCATAATCTCCGAAACGGCAAGGTTTGAATTGATAGCCTCTTTACCGCCACGCAGAATTACCGCACTGCCTGCCTTAAGGCAAAGTGCCGCCGCATCCGAAGTAACATTCGGACGAGCCTCAAATATGATGCCGATAACGCCCATCGGTACTCTTACTTTCTCAATATTAAGTCCGTTTTTGAGAGTTCTGCCCTCAAGAACATTACCGATTGGGTCGGCAAGAGCGGCTACCTGTTCAACGCCCTCCGCCATACCGTTTATACGCTCGGGAGTAAGTCTTAATCTGTCGAGTAAAGACTCTGTAAGACCGGCGTTTTTTCCGTTTTCTATGTCAATTTCGTTCGCCTTTATAATTTCATCGCTGTGCTCACGCAGAGCCTTTGCAATAGCCAAAAGTGCATCGTCTTTTTACTGCCCGCCGTACGCAAAAACACCGAGGCATTCTTTGCGTTTGCACCCATAATTTCAAGCTGTGTCATATCAATTCTCCTTTCTGGCAAGGAACTTTGTTCCCACATTCATTCCGTCAAATACATAGTAAAGTACATTCGGATTTGCACCGTTTACAATGTGGCACTCTACCCCACGCTGAGTTGCATAATCCGCTGCGTGCAGTTTTGTAATCATTCCGCCCGTACCTCTGTTTGAGCCTGTGCCTGCCGCCATTTCAAAAATTTCGGGAGAAATTCTGCCCACAACATCAATTTTGTTAGCGTTTGGATTGATGCGTGGATTATCGTCGTACAGACCGTCTATGTCTGTAAGAATAACAAGTTTATCCGCACCGACAAGACCCGCAACAATGGCGGAAAGCATATCGTTATCGCCAAAGTTGTTGCCCTCAAGTTCATCAATGGCGACGGTATCGTTTTCGTTGATTACAGGGATAATATTCATATCAAGCAGTTCATCAAGAGTATTGATTACATTCTGCTTTTTCTGCTCGGTTTCTACGGCATAGCGTGTTAAAAGTATCTGCGCAACCGAGTGGTTGTATTCGCCGAAAAGTTTGTCATACATAAACATAAGCTCGCACTGACCGATAGCCGCAAGAGCCTGTTTTTTCTTGGTTTCTGTGGGACGAACTGAAAGCCCTGCCTTGCCCATTCCGACGCCGATAGCACCGGAGGACACAAGAATTATCTGCTCACCGCTGTTTTGCAAATCAGCAATAACTTTGCAGAGAGATTCGATACGGCGATAGTTGATTTTTCCGTTTTCGTATGTAAGGGTTGATGTACCCACCTTAATTACGGTAAGCTTTTTTTCCATATTATACCTCACCCGTTTTCAATATTCTTTCAATATTCATTATACTGTATTAATTTTGAAATATCTGCCGCACCGCATACGGCAGCAGACACCTGTATTTAAATTATATCACAACTGCCCCTTAAATTACAACAAAATTTACACAAATGTATATGCGGTTTTTCGCAAAAGTTTCATCAAAACTGTTAATTTATATTGACAAAAAGCCGTTAAAATACTAAAATTATAGTATATGTTACTAATTTAATATTTCACGACTTGAAAGGAGCATAACATAATGAAAAAATATGCATTTGGTGTTGATATAGGTGGCACAACAATTAAAATCGGTTTGTTTGAAACTTCGGGCAACCTTATCGAAAAGTGGGAAATTCCTACAAGAACACAGGAAAACGGCACATATATTCTTAACGATATTGCAGAGGCTATTGCGGCAAAACTTGCCGAAAAGAACATCAGCGAAAAAGAGATTGAAGGTATCGGCGTTGGCGTTCCCGGCCCTGTAGGCGATGACGGCACAGTATATAAGTGCGTAAACCTTGGCTGGAGCGTATTTAATGTAGCAATCGAGCTTGAAAGAAAGACAGGCTTTAAGGTTAAAGTCGGCAACGACGCAAATGTAGCGGCACTCGGCGAGATGTGGCAAGGCGGCGGCAAGGGCTACAAAAACCTTGTAATGGTAACACTCGGCACAGGCGTTGGCGGCGGTGTAATCATTAACGAAAAGATTATTCCCGGCAGTGACGGTGCGGCAGGCGAAATCGGTCATCTTCGTGTAAAGGAAAGAGAAACCGAAACCTGCGGCTGCGGCAATCACGGCTGTCTTGAGCAGTATGCGTCTGCAACAGGTATTGCGAGAGTAACAAAGAAATATCTTGAAGAGCACGATGACGAAACCGTACTCAGAAACACACCGGAACTTACCGCAAAGGCAATCTTTGACGCAGCAAAACTCGGTGACGAGGTTGCTATTAAGATGGTTGACGAAACCGCAAAGATTCTTGCAAAGGGACTTTCACTTGTTGCCTGCGTAGTAAACCCACAGGTGTTTGTAATTGGCGGCGGTATGTCAAAGGCAGGCGACTTCCTTATTGAGCAGGTACAGAAGTATTATCAGGAATATGCTTTCCACGCTTGCAAAAATACATTCTTTAAACTTGCAGACCTCGGCAATGACGCAGGTATTTACGGTTGCGTAAGAATGATCATTAAATAATTTAATATTGTTTTAATTATCTGTCCGACTTAGGTTTTAACTTAAGTCGGATTTTTTTTGTGTGAATTAATAAGATGTTTTTTATTGAAAGTCGGTGTAAATTATTGTTTCAAATTTTTTTAACATTTTATTAACTCGATGTTAAAAACTTTTCCTCTTCCCTTTTACGCAAAATCCGAACACTGTTTTAACAAGTGTTCGGATTTTTCATTAAATATTATTTACAAAATCATTTATAACGGCAACCGTTTTCTTACTTGCCATTTCGCAGAACTTTACAAAGTCCATTCCCTTGTTTTCGTTCAGGTCATCGGAAATCGCTCTTAATATTCCGCACGGTACTTCCGTTCTTGAGCATATATGGGCAATCGCCGCACCTTCCATTTCACACGCAAGGGCGTTAAAGGTTTCCCCTATCTTTATTCTTTTCCTACGCTCCGAAACAAATATATCTCCGCTTGCAATCGTTCCTTTTTCGGCTCTTGTATTCTCAAGTTTATTTGCAGAAGCAAAAAGTTTGTCGGCAATCTTTTCGTCGCAATTAAAATACATTACCTTGCTCTCGGGGAAAGAAACCTCACCCTGCAAATCGCCGAGCGCTGTTGTATTCATATCGTGTTCGACCACATTTACAGCCACTACAATGTCGCCGACACTGACTTTTTCGGAAACCGATCCTGCTACGCCGCTGTTTATAATGCAATCGGGCTTATAATTCTGAATCATTGCAAAACTGCACATAGCGGCATTTACCTTGCCCACACCGCAAACCACAACAACAAGCTCTTTGCCGTTAAGCGTTCCGCTTGTAAATGTCATTTTGGCAATTTCCCTTTGCTTTTTGTTTTCCATAAGCGCAATTATGCCGTCTGCCTCAATCTGCATTGCGCAAATTATTCCTATCATAATTATTCTCCCTTAAGCAAAAGCTCTTTCATTTTATGAACATCTCCGTCCATTATCTTATAATTGCTGAGCAGCTCACCCTCAATTTCAGGTGAAATGCTCTGGTGAATATACAATGAATCAATGCCGAAATCGTGAGCACCCTTTATATCCGAAATATAATCGTTGCCAATCATAATAGACTCGTTTTTTTCAAGTCCGTATCTGTCAAACAAAATTTCAAAATAATGACTGTCAGGCTTTGAACACTCCTCATCGGAGCTGATGCAAATACCATCAAAGTATTTTGTAAGTCCGAGCATATCCATTTCATTTGCGGTAAAACTTCTCTGTGCATTTGAAAGCAAATAAATCTTCTTGCCGTTTGCCTTTAATGCGTCAAGAACTTCTGTTACGCCGTCATAAAGTTTAATATACTTTGTGGAAAAGCATCTGAACACTGCGCAGGTCTGCTCAACAACAGCCTTAGTCACCTTAACGCCCTTTTGGTTGTAAAGTTTTTTAAATACCTTATCAATCTTAATGTCGATAACGCTGTAGTCCTTGTGTCGTCTGTGTACAGCCTTTTTCTCTGCCTCAACAAGTTTACCGAACTCCTCGTTTAACTCTTCGGCAGTATAGATTGCACCCTTGTATCCGTAGTAAACTGCCATTTTCTCCCAAAGTTCAATACTCCACTCATCTGTGTTTATGTCAATTAATGTTCCGTATAAATCACACAGTTTTTATACATTAAAAAATCACCCTTTCTATCTATATTTTAACAGTTTTTACTGCTGATTGCAATAGTAATTATTTTGTGTTACACTATTATCTGAGGTGATATTATGGATAAAAAACAAATTGCCCTTATGGCTGTCGATGCGCTCAAAGCAGAGTACCCCGATGCAATTTGCAGCCTTGTATATACAGACCCCTTGCAACTTCTTATAGCCACCCGTCTGGCTGCGCAATGCACAGATGCAAGGGTAAATATAGTTACTCCCGCACTTTTTGAGAGATTTAAAACCGCACAGGACTTTGCAGATTCTACTCCCGAAGAAGTTGCCGAGTACATTAAATCGTGCGGACTTTATAAAACAAAGTCAAAAGACATTGTAGCAATGGCAAAAATGCTTTGCGAGGATTTTGACGGCATTGTTCCCGACAATATTGACGATTTAATAAAATTACCGGGTATCGGCAGAAAAACCGCTAACCTTGTATGCGGCGATATTTTCGGCAAGCCTGCGGTTGTAGTTGACACGCATTGTATACGAATTACAAAGCGACTTGGTTTGCACAATTTAAAAGACCAGAAAAAAATAGAGTTCGCTCTGCGTGATCTGCTTCCCCCGAAAGAAAGCAATGACTTTTGCCACAGACTCGTACTCCACGGCAGAGCTGTCTGCACGGCACGAAACGCTAAATGTGAAAGCTGTTGTATGAACGGCTTTTGCCCTAAGAATATATGAGGTGACTATGAACAAAATTAAATTACTTGCACTTGACCTTGACGGCACAACCCTCACAAGCAAAAACACTCTTGCACCTGCCGTTAAATCTGCGCTTGAAAAAGCAATTGAGAACGGCATAATCATTGCGATTGCAACAGGCAGACCCCTCGGTACAATGCCGCAAAGCATCTTGAATATTGAGGGTATTGACTATTTGATTACATCAAACGGCGCCGCTATCTATGATAAAAGCCGCAAAAAAATTCATTCCGCAACGCTCAGGGAAAGCGATGTGCTGAAAATTCTTAATGTTATGAAAGATGAGGATATTATATCCGAGGCATTTGTGGACGGTCTTACCTACACCGACAAGCGCTACTCCGACAATCCGCTTGCATACGGGTGTACCGAGGCATACATAGATTATGTAAAGGCATCGCACGGTCATATTGAAGATATGAGAAAGTTTATATTTGAACACAAGAATGAGCTTGACAGCATAGAATATATTTCTACCGACCCACAGACAAGAAAAAGAATTTGGACTATGCTTGAAAATGCTGTTGATAATATTTTTATAACTACTTCGTCCGAGCATTTCATTGAGCTTATGGATAAATCGGCAACCAAGGCGTCTGCCCTATCTCACCTTGCCGAAATGCTCAACATTGATATGCAAAACACCTGTGCCTGCGGCAATGCCGATAATGATGCGGATATGATTGCCGAATCGGGATTTGGAGCGGCTGTCGATGATGCGTCACGCAAGTGCATTGAATGTGCCGATTATGTTGTTCCCGACTCCGATAACGATGGTGTAGCCGTACTGATTGATTACATTTTGAGTAACTGTTAAACAATGTTTCACGTGAAACATTTGATAAACAGGTTTTCAGTATTGTGATTTCCTAAAAATTATGTTCTAAAGAGGAAAGTCTGCTGACCAATTATAAAAGTTTGTCAACCTATAAAAAGGCTTGACCTAAATTTTTAATTATCTTACTTAACACCCAAGTGATAACCAACTTATCACACTTTATAAGCTAATCAAAGACAAAACTGCAACTCACTACGGGTTGCAGTTTTTCTGATATTTTTTAATTTTTGGAGCGGTAAGTTCAAAGCTAAGGTCGAGAAAAAACTTTTATATTCTCTTCACTTGCCGAACCGTCAAGTGCCGCCGTTATCCAATTTTCCTTATTCATATGATACGCAGGATAAAAGCCATTATTACCAAGTGCAGAGCCAACCATTACTTTATCGCATTTAAAGTTCACTATATCAATCAACTCTTCTCCATTCAGCCCTAAACTTGATCTTTTAACCCTCATAACAAGTGCAAACCATTTTCTGTTACCAATATGGCGAAAAACAGTTGACTCGGGATCTTTTTGCCACGGGTTATCGCCTTTCACACCGTATGCAGTTTGAACATAGTTTATAAATTCGTTTCTGTTCATAACACCTCAATAAAAAAATTTCAATAGATAGAGTAAATTATAATTAACGGGACGGTTCACCAAGTAATTATAAAAGTTTGGTCGACCTTTTCAAAGGTCGTGGGTGTGGGCAAAGCCCACAAAAACTTTCAATTTACGCAATCTAACGATAGCCAAACAGCTTGCTGTTTGGCGGCTTGAACACAACAGCGTTAGCTTTTAAAAGCGATAGCAATAAGAAAACAAATTAGTTATTCCATTAATAAAAAATAGGTCTTTTTAATGGCTGTCGCCTGTTTTTTCAAACTTAGTTTTAGCACGCAAACAGCGAGGCTGTTTGCGCCGAATAAATTGTTATATCGGAAGATATTATGGGCTCTGCCCAAACCCGCAAGCCTTTAAAAAGGCTTGACCTAAATTTTTAATTATCAATCTTAACCGTGCGTTAAACCATAATTTATTTAATGCTACCAATCATTTAGAATTAAACCACAAAAGGGAAGTCAAACGACCTCCCTTTTGAAATTAATTATTTTGTAGGAACTTCAATTTTTTCTTTGCCGCCCATATATGGTCTAAGTGCAACAGGAATATTAATTGAGCCGTCCTCATTAAGGTTGTTCTCAAGGAATGCAATCAACATTCTCGGAGGTGCAACAACAGTATTATTAAGTGTGTGAGCAAAATATTTGCCGTTTTCGCCTGTAACTCTGATCTTAAGACGGCGAGCCTGTGCGTCACCAAGGTTTGAACAAGAACCCACTTCAAAATACTTCTTCTGACGAGGTGACCATGCCTCAACATCAAGTGAACGAACCTTTAAGTCTGCAAGGTCGCCGGAACAACACTCAAGTGTACGAACAGGAATATCCATTGAGCGGAAAAGGTCAACTGTGTTCTTCCAGAGTTTATCAAACCACATTTTGCTGTCCTCAGGCTTACATACAACAATCATTTCCTGCTTTTCAAACTGGTGGATTCTGTAAACACCACGCTCCTCAATACCGTGAGCGCCCTTTTCCTTACGGAAACATGGCGAATAACTTGTGAGTGTATAAGGGAGGTCTTCCTCTTTATTAATTGTGTCAATGAACTTACCGATCATCGAGTGTTCGCTTGTGCCGATAAGATAAAGGTCTTCGCCCTCAATCTTGTACATCATAGCGTCCATTTCAGCAAAGCTCATTACGCCTGTAACAACATTACTTCTAATCATAAAAGGAGGTACGCAGTATGTGAAACCTCTGTCAATCATAAAATCTCTTGCGTAAGCGATAACGGCACTGTGAAGTCTTGCGATGTCGCCCATAAGATAATAGAAACCGTTACCTGCTACCTTTCTTGCAGAGTCAAGGTCAATGCCGTTGAGTTTTTCCATAATGTCTGTGTGGTACGGAATCTCGAAATCAGGTACAACAGGCTCGCCAAAACGCTCAATTTCTACATTCTGGCTGTCATCTTTACCAATCGGAACAGATGGGTCAATCATCTGTGGAATAACCATCATAATCTCGGTTACTTTTGCCGAAAGGTCTTCTTCTTTCTTTTCAAGCTCGGCAAGCTGTTCAGCCTGACGGGTAACCTCTTCTTTAAGAGCCATACCCTCTTCTTTTTTACCTTGAGCCATAAGAGCGCCGATCTGCTTTGAAATTTTGTTTCTGTTAGCACGCAACTCGTCAGCCTGCGCCTTTACTGCTCTGCTTTCAGCGTCAAGCTCGATTACCTTGTCAACAAGTTCAAGTTTGCTGTCCTGAAATTTATTTCTTATGTTCTGCTTTACAGCCTCAGGATTTTCTCTTAAAAATTTAATATCAATCATTTTGCATTTCCTCTCATTATATTTTAATATGCCATACGGCAAATAGAAATATCTATTTTAATTTATTTGAAAGCTCGGTCAGCTCTTCATCTGAATAGAACTCAATTTGAAGTACGCCGCCTTGCTTACCTTTGTTTTTATTTACCTTGATCTTTCTGCCAAGACTTTCGTTCAGTGCAAGCTCAACCATACTGTAAAAAGACGGTTTTCTCTCCGGTTGAGTATCTTCCACAACTTCCGGCTTTTTCTTTGCAAGTTTTTCCGCCTGACGAACCGATAAATCTTTTTTATAGATAAGTTCCGCAAGTTCAAGCATATCTTCTTCGTTGTCAAGCATAAGCAATGCTCTTGCGTGGCCTGCGGAAATTTTGTCTTGCTTTACATACTCAAGCACGCTGTCCGGAAGTTTTAAAATTCTTAGCGAATTTGCAATTGCAGGTCTTGATTTACCGACGGATGTTGCAACTTCTTCCTGCGAAAAGCCATGCTCGTCAATAAGCGCTTTGTAACCGAGTGCCTCTTCAATCGGCGACAAGTCCTCACGCTGTAGATTTTCGATGAGCGCAAGCTCCATAGTTTCTGTATCCGAAAGTTCTCGAATTGTAACAGGCACTTCGGTAAGTCCTGCCATTCTGCAAGCACGGTATCTTCTTTCGCCTGCTACTATCTGATAGCCGCCGATTGGCAGTGGTCGAACAAGCAAAGGCTGCAGAAGTCCGTGTTGTGAAATACTCTGTGCAAGGTCGGATAATGAATTTTCGTCAAAATCTTTACGAGGCTGGGAGCGGTTTGGTTCAATTTCAGATATTTTCAGCATAACGGAGCTGTTGCTGTCTTCGGTTTCGTTCTCGGCAAAAATAGTATCAAGACCCTTGCCAAGACCGCCAAATTTTTTACTCATAGCTTCTCTCCTTTGCTATTATTTCCTTTGCAAGTTCCGTGTATGTAATACTTCCCTTGCAATTCTTGTCATAGTAAATTACGGGCATACCAAAGCTTGGAGCCTCCGACAGTCTTACACCTCTCGGAATTACGGTTTTAAACACCTTACGAGGGAAGAATTTTTTAACTTCCTCGACAACCTGCTGAGTAAGATTCAGTCTGCCGTCATACATTGTAAGCAAAACACCTTCAATGTCAATAGTGTTGTTGTATTGTCTTTTAATTCGTCTTACCGTACTCATAAGCTGTGTCAGACCTTCAAGTGCATAATATTCGCACTGAATCGGCACTAAAAAAGTATCTGATGCCGTAAGAGCATTAGTTGTAATAAGTCCGAGTGACGGTGGGCAGTCAATGATTATGTAATCATAGTATTGCTTAATTGGCAAAAGAGCGTTTTTTAAAATAGACTCTCTGCCCTTTTTATCGGAAATTTCAAGTTCAGCGGCGGCAAGGTCAAGACTTGACGGCAGAATATGCAAATTTTCATACGGAGTTGTAACAATACAACTCTCTGCCTTAGCACCGTCAACCAAAACTTCATAGGTTGAGGCAGTAACCTTACGCTTATCAATAGCAACACCGCTTGTTGCGTTACCCTGTGGGTCGGCGTCAACGAGCAAAGTTTTTTTGCCCAAAGCGCCCAAACAAGCAGCAAGATTAACCGCTGTGGTGGTTTTGCCAACACCACCTTTCTGGTTTGAAATTGAAATAATTTTAGCCAAAATATCACCTTTACCGTAAAATAATGCGTGTTTTCTAAATCTAATATACATTATACCACTAATAATGCATATTTAAAAGGGTATTTATAGAATAATTGTAATTTTTCTTATATTTTTTGTTTGTTAAACAGTAAAAATGTTTCACGTGAAACATTAAAATAAAAAAGTTTATTTTCTTTTACAGTCAACGCAATACGTTGACTGTATTATTAGCATTTCTGTTTACAATGGCTATCGCCTGTTTTTTCAAACTTAGTTTTAGCACGCAAAGCAGCTACGCTGTTTGCGCCTGATGATTTGTTATAACGGAAGATTTTTATGGGCGCTGCCCATACCCGCAAGCCTTTAAAAAGGCTTGACCTAAATTTTTTATTATTTGTGCAAAAACTTTTGGCTCTAAAACCCGACTAATTAAATCGCCGCAATACTCAAATAAGGAATTTCTTTTAAAGCCTCCTCTCCCCCACTCTAACTATCTCACATATTTTTACATAACACAAAAAGTCCGACAACAACCTTAGTCATTGTCGGACTTTAACGATTTAAATTAATGAAAAGTTATTTACTTATATAATCAATTAAACTTTTCTGTAAGATGTGTGCCAAATATCCTTAGCATACTCTACGATAGCTCTGTCTGATGAGAACTTACCTGCATTAGCAATGTTGATAAGACACTTCTTACCAAACTCTTTACGGTTAGCATAATCTGAGTTAGCTCTGATCTTTGTTTCAACATAAAGTGGGAGATCATAGATGTGGAAGTAGTGGTCTGCCTCCTGCCATGATGTACCATTGATAAGAGCATTGTGGAGTTCAGCAAAGCTACCCTCTCCCTGAGCGCCGTCATCATCAAATGTGCCGTCGATAAGTGTATCAACAACCTTCTTGATTTCAGGATTAGCCTCATAAAGCTTCTTAGGATCGTAGCCTTCCTTCTTAAGTCTTTCAATATCTTCTACTCTTGCACCGAAGATATACTCGTTCTCTTCGCCTGCGCACTCTGCGATTTCGATGTTAGCACCGTCATATGTGCCGAGTGTTAATGCGCCGTTGAGCATAAACTTCATATTACCTGTACCTGAAGCCTCAAGACCTGCTGTAGATGTCTGCTCTGAAAGGTCAGCAGCAACTACGATCTTTTCAGCGTAAGATACATTGTAGTTAGAAATGAATACAACCTTAAGTTTATCCTTTGTATCAGGATCGTTGTTTACAAGGTCAGCAATCTCGTTGATGTACTTAATGATTGCCTTAGCTCTTGCATAACCAGGAGCAGCCTTAGCACCAAAGATAAATGTTGTTGGTGTCCAGTTAGGAAGCTTGCCCTCTTTAATGCGGAAGTAAATTGTCATAATTGAGAAAGCATTGAGAAGCTGTCTTTTATATTCGTGAAGTCTTTTTACCTGAATATCATAGATAGAATCAGGGTTAATCTCTACGCCGTCCATCTTCTTGATGTACTCTGCAAGCTGAACTTTCTTCTTCTTCTTGATTGTGTTAAACTTTGTAATTGTCTTAGCATCAATGCAGTCATTGAGCTTTGAAAGAAGTGAAAGGTCAATAAGCCAGTTGTCGCTGCCAACTTTCTCTGTGATAAGTGCAGAAAGTTCAGGGTTGCAAAGACCTAACCAACGGCGCTGTGTAATACCGTTTGTCTTGTTCTGGAATCTTTCAGGATATACCTGGTACCACTCCTTAAGAACATCGTCCTTGAGGATCTCTGTGTGAAGCTTAGCAACACCGTTTACATATGTGCCTGCATAAGTTGCAAGTCTTGCCATATGAACTGTGTTAGCGTCAACAATACGCATCTTAGCTTTCATATCCTCACTAATGCCCTTAGCTGTGAGCTCTTCCTGGAGCTTATTTGCGATAAGGCAGATGATGTGGTAAATTTCAGGAATTACCTGCATCATAAGGTCAGCATGCCACTTCTCGAGAGCCTCGCCGAGAACTGTGTGGTTTGTGTAAGCACAAGTCTTTCTTGCAATCTCGAAAGCCTCGTCAAAGTTCATACCCTCGTTCATAAGAAGTCTTACGAGTTCAGGGATTGAGCATACAGGATGTGTATCGTTAAGCTGAATAGCGTTTTCCTTAGCAAAGAAGCTGAAATCGCTGCCGTGCTTTGCCTTGTATCTGCGCATAATATCCTGAAGTGAAGCAGAGCAGAAGAAATACTGCTGCTTAAGTCTTAAAACTTTACCTTCATACTTATTATCGTTAGGATAAAGAACCTTTGTGATGTTCTCAGCATCGTTCTTCTCCTGAACTGCTCTGTTGTACTCTGTATTGTTAAATGCCTGGAAGTCAAACTCGTTGAGAGCTTCAGCCTGCCAAAGTCTGAGTGTGTTGATGTTAGTTGTCTTGCAACCGATAACAGCCATATCGTAAGGAACAGCCTTAACTGTCTGACCCTTAAATGATACTGTTACAGCCTCGTCCTCACGACGGAGGCACCACGGATCATCAAATCTCTGCCAATCGTCAGCAACTTCTACCTGATAACCGTCTTTGATAAGCTGCTTGAAAAGACCATACTTATAACGAATGCCGTAACCGTCGAGCGGTACTTCCATAGTAGCGGCACTGTCGAGATAGCAAGCTGCAAGACGGCCAAGACCGCCGTTACCGAGAGCTGCATCGTCAATATCTTCAAATACATTGATGTCAACGCCCTTTTTCTTGAGCATCTTCTTTACATCATCAAGAATACCGAGGCAGTAAAGGTTGTTGTACATCATTCTGCCCATAAGAAATTCAGCAGAGAAGTAGTAAGCTCTGCGCTCGCTGTTGTGTTTAGCTTTGCTTGCTGCCCAGTTGTCGGCAATTTCGCCCATAACAGCCTTGCCGAGAGAAAGATGAAGTTCGGAAGGTGTAAGCTCTTCTATCTTCTTACAATACATAGACTGTGCTGTAAGCTCAAGCTTTTCCATAATATTGCTCATTTGTTTAGTCCTCCAGTCGTCCGCTATTTACAGACATTGTTTTTAATTTATCTGCAAGCTCATCAGTAAGAGCTGCTTTATCAACTCTCCAAGTCCAGTTACCGCCGAGTGTTGACGGAATGTTCATTCTTGCCTCTTTACCAAGACCGAGAATATCCTGAACAGGAATAATAGCCATACCTGCCTTGCTCTGATATGCTGTACGGATAAGACCCCAGTTAAAAGGCTCGTCCTCAGGCATCTGGCAGTAACTTCTTGCATAGCTTACATCCTCAGGCTTAGCTGTTTCTACCCAGCCCATAACGGTGTCATTATCGTGAGTACCTGTGTAAACAATGCAGTTTTCAGTATATTTATGCGGGAGATAATCGTTCTCTTCACCGCTGTCAAAAGCAAACTCAAGTACCTTCATTCCCGGATAACCTGTCTGCTCCATAAGCTCGGTTACATCGGGAGTAAGAGTTCCGAGATCCTCTGCAACAATATCAATCTTGCCGATAGCCTCTTCCATCATCTTGAAGAACTTAATGCGTGGACCTTCAACCCACTCACCGTTAATAGCGTTTTCAGCAGGGTAAGGAATTGAATAGTAGCTTGCAAAAGCTCTGAAGTGGTCGATTCTTGTGAGATCATAAAGCTTTGACGCAGCTTTAATTCTCTCAAACCACCACTCGTAATCTGTTTCTGCGAGGTAATCCCAGTCATAAAGAGGATTGCCCCAGAGCTGACCTGTTGCCGAGAAATAGTCAGGCGGACAACCTGCAACTGCAATAGGATCACCGTCATCATAAAGTTGGAACAACTCGGGGTTAGCCCATGTGTCTGCGCTGTCCATGGCAACATAGATAGGCATATCACCCAAAATCTTAATTCCAAGACCGTTTACATAAGCACGGAAAGCCTCCCACTGCTCATAAAACTTAAACTGTAAGAATTTCCAGAAATCAACATCGTCTTTAAGCTTGCGCTCATAACGCTTAACAGCTGTTTCCTCGTGCATACGGATTTCTTCGTCCGGCCACTCTGTCCAGGAAACCATATTAAAGCTTTTCTTTACAGCCATATAAAGTGCGTAATTCTTGAGCCACTTGCTGTTCTTTCTCTTAAATGTGGAGAAAGCCTTCTGGTCTTTCTTTTTGAAATTATCGTAAGCAATTCTAAGAGCATCGAATCTGTTGTTGTAGATTTTCTCGTAATCCACTTCAGCATCGTTAGAACCCCAATCATAGCTATCGAGCTGCTCTTTAGTAATAAGACCTTCTTCACAAAGTGTGTCAAGGTCAATCAGGTAAGGGTTACCTGCATAAGTTGAAAAGGACTGATAAGGAGAGTCGCCGTAGCTTGTAGGGCCGACAGGAAGAATCTGCCAAACCTTCTGACCTGCCTTTTTGAGGAAGTCAGCAAACTCACGAGCCTCTTTACCAATAGTACCAATTCCGTAGGGGGACGGAAGCGAAGTAACCGACAACAGGATACCTGCACTTCTTTCCATTAAAATCAACTCCATTCTGACGGATATTAAGTTATATTTTCGGGATAAATCAAAAGATTAAATTATAATTACTTAAATGAATTATAATTTAAGGGCAAAAAACCCCCATATCCACAGTTACGATTTCATTTTACCACAATATTAATTTTTTTACAAGATTTTTACAACATTTAGGTTAATTTCCAAATTGTATAAAGAACGGCATTACAAGCAAGTTTTCTTATATAATTTCGGGAATTTTTACTTCCGTTTGTTTCACCGAGCAAAAGTTTTACGGGAAATTTACTGCAATTTGCACAAATTCCCACATAAACAAGTCCGACAGGTTTTTCATCTGTTCCGCCTGTCGGCCCTGCAATACCCGTGGTGCTTGCGCCAATGTCGGCATTTGCAAGTTTTTTTACACCCTCCGCCATCTGCAAAGCGGTTTCGGGCGACACTGCGCCGAGTGTGTTAAGAGTTTCTTCGCTCACTCCGAGCACCTTGTGCTTAATTTCGTTTGCATACGAGCAAACACCGCAGTCAAAAACCTCGCTTGCACCGCTCACGGCGGTAATTCTTCCCGAAAGCAAACCGCCCGTGCAGCTTTCTGCGGTGGCAAGTTTAAGGTTATTGTTTTTAAGCTTTTCCACTACCATATTCTGCAGCTCATCGGGATTTATATTCTCTTCCCTGAAAATTTTTTCCAAATCATCAGCCGTATATGTCAGCATAGTAAGACTTCCTTTTATATAGTATATCCGATATTATTTAATCTAAATTCCATCATCTTCATCGTCTTCTGATTTTTCTCCACAGTTTGGGCAATACTTAGTATCGCCTTTTTTATTAAAGGGAGAAAATTCGGAATTTCCGAATTTTCTATTTTCTTCCCTTTTTCCTATCTAAATTTTCAAGCATTTTTATACTGCCAAGATAATCATTTTCAACTTCACTAAGTGTACGGGCTTTATATTTTTTATATTCATTTTCAGCCTTTTCCATTGCTTGTTTATGAGTAACTTTACCGTTTCCGATTAAAAGCTGTTCTCCGCTCATTGTAAGTATATTATCCAAATGTTTTGCCCAGTCAGCCATAGTCATAACCTGTCCACGCTCTGCCTGTCTTTCCGCAAAATCAAGATAACCGGATACAATTTGTCCCATTGCTCTCAATTCTTTTTCATTAAGATAATTTTTTGCGACCTTTGCCTCTTTCAAAGTCGGATGATTTCCGACAAATGTAGTAAGTCCCATAAACTCTTTTTCGGCGTCCGCTCTATTATAAATTGTTTCAGACGCTGTTTCACCGTGAACCGCATAATGTATCTTGTTTTGTACTTTTTTAAAAAAATCAATAGAAATATCCGATTTTGGGTCATAATCTATACTTGTGGCATAAATTTCAAGGACTTGTCTGTAAAAGACCTTTTCGGAAGCACGAATATCACGAATTCTCTCTAAAAGTTCTTTAAAATATCCGCCGCCACCAAGTTCTTTTAATCTGTTATCATCAAGAACAAAGCCTTTTTTCATATATTCCTTAATAATTTTGGATGCCCAAAGCCTAAACTGAATACCTCTCTGTGATTTTACTCTGTAACCAACCGATATAACCACATCAAGATTATAATAATTGGTAGGTTTGGTAGAAAATTCGGAATTTCCGAATTTTCTCATAGTCTGCTCCTGAATCAGTTCTCCCTCATCATAAATATTTTTAATATGTTCATTAATAGTTGATTTAGCTTTCTGAAATAACTCTGCCATATCTGCCTGACTTAACCAAACCGTATTGTCATCAAAAGTAACATCTATCTTGGTTAGTCCGTCTTCAGTTGTATAAATAATTAAATCAGATTTGTTCTGCATAAAAATTCCTTTCAAAAGAAAATTCGGAAATTCCGAATTTTCTGTTTTATCAATCCGTACCCGTCAAAAACGCAATACTTCTTTCAATCGAATCTTTTGATGTGCCCCAATCCTGTCCTTGACTGCGGTAATCGAACATTGAACAAAAGTGTGTAATATCCGCCTTAAGGCTTACAAGGTAATTTTTTGTGAGGGCGGCGGTTTCAGCGTAAAAGTCAGGCAAAAGTTTTGACGAAATTCCGCCCTTGCCCGTTGCGGCACTCATTATAAGAATAGTGCTTTAAACAGATAAACGGCTGTTCGTTATACAACTTTCTGAATTCTTCGCCCTTTGCCCACTCTACAAAAACTGTTGCCATAAAATGGTGCATATCGCTTGCGATTCTGTCGCAGACATAGCAGGAAGATAACTCTTCCTTAATGCCCTCAAGTTGTTTTTTGTCGGGCTTGCCTTTAAGTTTTGCAGGCATATATTTGTCGATAATTTCCTGCAAATGACTTTCTAAAATCAGCGCATTAGGCAATTTTTGACCTACCGTGAACATCTGCGAAAAATGGCGGTGACAAAAACCTTTTTTATTGGTTTCTATTCTGATGTTTGGCTCCATCATTGCATCGCCTGTAATGAATTTAACATACTGCTTTTCGAGCATATCCTCCATTCGGCAGATAGGGCAACCGTCTTTTGGCATAAAAATATCGTTTATCGGTATAGTACAGATTGTTTCCTTCACGGTAATTCTCCTTACACTGTTTATAATTAAATAAATTATATCACATTTTGACTGTTTTTAATAGACTTTTTAAATATTTTCTTTAAATCATTGTATATTTTTATATACTTTTGTTTATTTTGTAATGATTTAAACAAAAAGACGGTACATTGCTAAAACACAAAACAAAAAGTTTTCAACTGCATTATAACAAAATGTTGAAAACTTTTTTGTTCTGTTTGTTTGAGTAAATTAGTTTAGCAAACCACTTTGCAAGACAAAACTTTTATAATTGCTCGGTAAAGCTATATTCTAAACACTGAATTACATCAACTATTAATAAAAATTACTTTTTAATTTTAATCGACAAGTGTTTTCTTGAAAAATTCAGCCACCATATTCCATAATTCGTCCTGCGCAAAGAAAATATCTGCGTGTTCGGCACCGTTTACGGCTACCAAAGTTGCGTCACAACCGTTTTTCACAAGTAAATCGTGCAGTACAACGCTTTGAGAAAAAGGTACGGTAGAATCTTGTGTGCCGTGAAAAATCATAAAAGGCGGTGCTGACGGTGTTACAAATGAAACAGGGCAACATTTCTGCGCAGCTTCTTTGTTTAAAACAATATTCATACCCAGCATAAGCGACTCCATACTTGCGCCTGCCTCAAGAGCCGATTTGTGCGGAAAAGTTGCAAGGTCTGTCGGCGGATAAAAAGGGCAACAAGCCTGAACTTCGCTTGAATAATCGAGATATTCACCCACATCAAGACTTTTGTCGTTATTGAGAGCACACATTGAGGCGAGATAACCGCCTGCGGATTCACCGGCAACACCAAAATGATCTACATCAAGGCAGTAGCGGTCTGCGTGCGCCTTGAGATAGCGGATAGCCGCCTTTACATCTTCAAGCGGCATAGGGTAAGCGCCCTCGTTGCTGGTACGATACTCAACGCTTGCCACGGCAAAACCGTTGAGAGCGAGTTTTGCAAGGTAAGCAAGGTGAGCAGATTTATCCATTCGTATCCAACCGCCGCCGCATATCCATATGATGCAGGGGACTTTTTTCATTCTGCTCTGCGGATAAATCAAATCCAGCTTTAAATCTCGTGTTGTATGACCAAACCAAGCGTCAACCTGAGCAAATGTAATATTAGAAACAGTGTAGTATCTCGGTTTTTCAATATTCAAATCAAGATTAATAATCATAATTTGTCCTTTCTTTGTTAAAAACATATAATAAATAATTAATTTGTAAATTTTATATGATAATTTTAACACAAAATAAATAAAATTACAATAAATAAAATGGCAGTTGCTTTGTTGTTTTATAATTTATTTTGACTATTTTAAGTTTGGCAAAAAGTTTAGAATAATAAATTCAAAATTTAGGTCAACCCTTTTTAAAGGGTTGCGGGTTTGGGCAGAGCCCATAAAGTGCTATAAATTATCGCACATTTTTGATAGCCAAAAAGGCTTGCCGTTTGGCGGTTTGAACATAACAGCGATAGCCAAATGCGAGAGCGACAAAAAGAAAAGCTACGCAACTAAAACTACTAATTTGCCACTTTTCAAGGGCAAATTAGCCACACACGCAAACTTTTGCGTCCTTTAGAATATCTTTTCTCTAAGACTGCACAAGTGCAACTTTCTTACTTTCTGCCACTTAATTAATATAAAGTTTAGTTATACTATTGAGCAATTACTACTGTTTGCTTTAAACAAAAATAAGTTTATTTTTATTAATTTGTGGGCGTTGCCCACACCCACAACCTTTGAAAAGGTTGACTAAACTTTTAACTTCGAGCGGAAAGTTTGGCTATTATTTTACTTTGTTGCCCGACCGAAAGTCATCTAACCATAATTTACCATAACTTTTGATAAAAAGCAAAAATAAAAAGGACTGCTGTTTTGCAGTCCTTAAAAATCAATCCTCTGTATTATATTTTTTAGGCTCGGTTTCATACACATTATTGCCCTTACTGTCAATTGCTACAATGCAAGGAAAATCTTCGACAGTATATCTTCTGACCGCTTCTGTTCCCAAATCTTCGTAACACAGCATTTCTTCTTTTTTAATGCTCTTTGCTATCAAAGCGGCGGCACCGCCGATTGCCGCAAAATACACACAGCCGTTACGGACAATAGCGTCTATTACTTCCTTATTTCTTGCGCCTTTTCCTACCATTCCTTTTAATCCGAGGTCAAGCAATGCAGGTGCGTACTTATCCATTCTATAACTTGATGTAGGGCCTGCAGGGCCTACTGCATATCCGGGCTTTGCAGGTGCAGGGCCTACATAATAAATTATTTCGCCCTTAATATCTACAGGGAGATTTTCGCCTTTTTCGATAAGCTCAAAAAGTCTTTTATGTGCCGCATCTCTGCCTGTAAGCATTGTGCCGCTAAGCAAAACGCTTTCGCCTGCTTTTAAATTTTTTATATCTTCATCGCTGAGCGGTAATGTTAATTTTTTAGGCATAGTTCTCTCCCCCTTAAATTTCTGCACTTGCGTGTCTTGCCGCATGGCAACAAATATTTACCGCAACAGGCATACCTGCGATATGAGTCGGCGAAGTTTCAATATTAACTCCGATTGCTGTTGTAGTTCCTCCAAGACCGGCAGGACCGAATCCCATTTTATTTATGCTCTCAAGCAATTCGTCCTCAAGTTTTGCGTAACGCTCGTCTTCATTGTGTGTGTCAATTGCTCTGAATGTTGCCTTTTTTGCAAGCTGGGCACATCTTTCAAATGTACCGCCGATACCTACGCCTACTACAATAGGTGGGCACGGGTTAGGACCTGCGGTTCTTACAGTATCAAGAATAAATTTTTTTACACCCTCAATTCCATATGACGGAGTAAGCATTTTTATTGCAGACATATTCTCACTGCCAAAGCCTTTGCCGCCGGCAGTAATTTTTATTTTGTCACCTTTTACAATTCTTGTATGAATAATGGCAGGTGTGTTATCTTTTGTATTTAATCGGTCAAAAACAGGGTCATTTACTACACTTTTTCTCAAGTAGCCGTCCTTATAAGCCTGTCGTACACCCTCGTTTACCGCATCTTCAAAACTGCCGTCCTCAATAACGACCTTATCGCCGTACTCTACAAACAAAATTGCCATACCTGTATCCTGGCAAAGAGGTACTTCTTCCTTTGCGGCAAGTTTGTCATTCTCAATAATCTGTGTAAGCACACTTTTGCCTACTTTTGACTTTTCGTTTTCTCTTGCTTTTTCAAGAGCGGTCATTATCTCTTTTCCGATAAAATAATTGCAGTCGAGAAAAAGCTGTTTTACCGTTTCTGTTACGGTTTCAGCCTTAATTTGTCTGATATTCATACTCAAATTCCTTTCGGTGTGATTTATCCGTATCTTTTATTATAAAACTTTTTGTGACTTATTTCAATGAATTTTGACGCTTTATCTAAAGTTGAAGAAAATTATGGTTTTAAGAAAAGTTGTAATTAAATAATTAAAAAATTTAGGTCAAGCCTTTGAAAAGGTTGACCAAACATTTACAATTGATTGGTAAAACATTTAGCTAAGCGTTAATTAATAAACTCCAATATTTTTACGCAAAAAGAACAACCACTGTAAAACAGTGGTCGTCCTTTTTTGGGTATAATAAAGAACTTGTAATCAATTTTAATCATCTGTTAAGCAGATGTTTTTTATACTGTGCAGGAGTGTAACCGTAAACCTTTTTGCACTGCGTAATGAATGACTTTACATTTGCAAAGCCGTTTTCAACTGCGGCAACCGTTACGGTAGAATTTTTTGTAAGCATATCCTGCAAAGCATTTTCAAGACGAAGATTTGCAAGGTACTCCGAAAAGCTAACCTGTGTTACGCTCTTAAAGTATTTTGAGAAATAAGACGGCGAAAGATTAACCACGCTTGAAATCTCGTTAAGAGGAATCTCCTGCTTGAAGTTTTCATTGATATACGCAATAGCGGTTTTTGCATATGAAAAATCACGCTTCGGTATAATGAAAGAATTAGAACTTCTCTTAAGTGAAGTACAATATTTAAGCAATTTGTAGTATAATAAATTAACTCCTGAAATCTGCTTTAATACACCGTATTCGTCATGGTCTATATCAATACTTGCAATCTGGCGCAAAATTTCGCAGATTTCACCTTTTTGCTCGGATCTATCGTGAAGATCAAAGATAACGCTGTCAATGGTCTTGCAAAACATTCTCATATATTCAAACGAAAGCTGAATAATAATCATATTCGCATGATGTCCCATTTTAGGACGAACCAAATGCACATCTTCGCTGTTAAAAATTTTACATTCCCCGGCAGGAAGATCCATAACATCGCCGTTGTGAGAACACTCTCCAAGACCGTCAAGTACATATACAATCTCCGGTTCACGATGCCAGTGAAGTTCGGTTTTATGTGTTTCAGACGATAAATCGCAATATAGAATTTTTGCCGGAATGTTTTTGTCATAATTTACGATTTCGTATTTGTAGTTCATTTTCACTACCTCCGCAAACAGATGTTGCATTTAACAAAATTTTGTTGTATTATGTAATTATTATAAACAAGTTTGTAAATTATTGATATAGATATTTGTTTTTAGTTTATAGATAAATGTTGCATAAAACTAAAAAAACGGAAATTTACAGGTGAAATATGGAAAAATATAATAAATACAATATACAAGCCGCTCATAATATTTTAAACGGAAAGTACCATTTTTCAAAAAAATACAGTATAATTGCCCTTAATCAAAACATTCCCGCCTTATATTATGTACTCAAGGGCAGTGGCATTTTATGGATTGACAAGATAAAATATGATATAACCGAAATGCAAAGTATATTTGTAAGACCAAATATTGAGGCTACTTTTGAATGCGGAGATGACAACTGCGAATTGCTGTATGTATTTTTTACAGGTGTAGATTATATGTGGCTCATTTCTCATACGGCATTTACATCGGGACTTTATGTTACCCCGCCTATTGAATTACCTGATGTTGAAAATTGTTCAATATTACTGTTGACGGAAAAGGAGACATTTATCAGAACGCAAGGATAAACGCAAGAATGTGCTATCTGCTTTCTTATTACATACAATATTTTCCTGCGGTAAACGAAGAGTTTAATCACTATGTACTCTCTGCGGCAAAATATATTGAACTCAATTACCGAAATTCAAGTTTTACCGCAACCGATGTTTCAAACTATCTGAAACTCGACCGTTCTTACCTTTATAAGCTGTTTAAATCGGAAATGGGTATGTCTGTACACGATTATATCAATAAATTACGAATTTCAAGGGCAAGTTCATTGCTTGCAACTTCCAATCTTACTATAAAAGATGTTGCAAGCGAATCGGGATTTGCAGATCAAATGTACTTCTCCCGACTTTTTAAAAAGAAAAAAAATCTTACTCCGAGTCAGTACAGGTCATATTTTAAAGATTCACAACAAGATAATATTTAACAAAAATCCGCATTTGTGTAAAATGCGGATTTTCTTGCTTTATAATATTTTACTTTTTAAACGCTTTAATGTTGTTTTAAAAGTCCCCGTTTTGGTAAGCTCTTGCAATTACATATGACGGTTCGTAATAAGCACTGCAATTATAATTGTCTATAACTTCACAAATCAGATTATTATAAACCCTGATAATTCCGTCAACTTTGCTTTTGGGCAACACGCTATATCATATAACAAATACAGAAAACATCATCTTGAGTAATTTTTCATCAGAAAAATATATATTTGTCATAGAATTTCACTACCTTTAATTAGCTTACATTAATTATCATCAGAAATATCTTCCTTAATCTCAACAACCTTTACAGTGTCAAGTTCAAACCAGAATGTACTGCCTTTGCCAAGGGTGCTTGTTACACCGCATCTTGCGTTGTGGGCATTCAAGATAGATTTTACAATTGACAGTCCAAGACCGGTGCCTATTACACTGCGCTTGTGCTCCTTGTCAACCTTATAATATCTGTCCCAAATGTACTCGAGTTTGTCGGCAGGAATACCCTCGCCGTGGTCGGTTACATTGATTCTCACCTTTCCACCGATTACCTGCTGGGTAACAACAACCGTTTTGTCCTCGCCCGCATAGTTAATAGCGTTATTTACAAGGTTGTATATAACCTGCGAAATTTTCAGTTCGTCGGCTTTTACAAATACTCTTTCCTTGCATTTATCAAGATAAATATTATATCCGTCCTGCTCCTTGAGCTTTGCATATCTCGCAAAAATAGTTTTGAAACTGTCGGTAATGCAGAAAACCGACTTTTGAAGTTCCATTGTGCCCGACTGCAATTTTGACAAATCAAGCAAATCATTTACAAGGCTTGAAAGTCTTGTTGCCTCGTCAATGATAATCTGAATGTTCTCGGCGGTATTTTCACCCGGTAAATCACGCATAACTTCGCCGTAGCCTGTAATCATAGTCAGCGGTGTGCGCAAATCGTGGGAAATATTTGCGATAAGTTCCCGTTGCAGTCTTTCGTTTGCGGCGAGTTCTTTTTTGGCAAAATTTAAGGTGTCGTTGAGTTCCTGAACCTCAAGATAACCCTTTGAATCAAACTCGACATCGTAGTTTCTTTGCAAGTTCTTTTGCCGCCTTTGTTGTAAGCGAAATAGGTTTTGCAATTCTTTGGCTTGCATAAAGTGATATTGCCACAGCAAGCACGAAAAATACAATAGAAATTACAAAAATTTGGTCTTTTATAATTTCAATCGTATTATTAATCGGTGTAATAACGGAAGAAACTATTACAAAACATTCGGTGCCGTCCTCGAGAGAGAGAATTTTGCCGTATGTCATAATTTTTGCTGTACCGCTTAATTTTCTCTTCCAATTAAATTTACTTGCGGTATCGTTTGTGGCGGTATTTTTCTGATAATCTTCAAAAAGACCGTCCTGTCGTTCGTTCTCACCTATGATTTCAAGGCAACTTCCGTTGTTATCGGACGCACAAGAATAGTATGAATAAACTTTGTGCGCCTCAATGTTCAGCGAAACCGACGGAGAGGCATAGTTACATTCGTAGCGTTTTTGAAAAAATGCTGTGCTTGTATCGTAAACCTGTACACACAAAGAATTGTATGACGCCACATTTTCTATGGTTGCAAGCGGATTTTGATTATTTTCAAGAGATTCCGCTATTATTTTTGCACTTTTTTCCGCCGCATTTTTCTTGGTAGATGTGTAGAACGATTCAAGAAAAAATGATTGGAATATCCACAGTACAACAAGAATTAAAAGACCGAAAAGCAAAAAATAACATAAAAGTGTGAAATGCAACGGCATTTCTCTGTTTTTTACCTCAGCCCAGCTGAGTTTTCTGAATTTAGAGTGTTTCAAAACGATAGCCAACTCCTCGCAGAGTAACAATACATTTGCTGTAATCTTTCAGACTTTTTCTTAACAGCTTGATGTGAGTATCAAGCGTACGCTCGTCACCGAAGAAATCGTAACCCCATACTTCGCTAATCAGCTTTTCACGGGTGAGCGCAATACCCTTGTTTTTCACCATATAGAAAAACAGCTCGTACTCCTTTGGGGTCATCTCAACTCTTTCGCCGTCAATGGTAACAATTCGTGCGGAAAAATCAACGCTAAGACCTTTGTATGTAAAAATATCCTTTTCAGGCTCGCTGTTTGCCTTTCCGCTTCTTTTTATAACTGCGTTTACACGCATCATAAGTTCCTTTGGTGAAAACGGCTTTACCACATAGTCGTCACTGCCGATTTCAAAGCCGTGAATTTTGTCGTACTCCTCACCTCTTGCCGATAGCATAATAATAGGTGTGGATTTAAATTTTCTTATTTCTTTGCAAGCCGAAAAACCGTCAAGCTCAGGCATCATAACATCCATAATAATCAAGTCAAAATCCTGTCGTCTGCAAAGCTCGATAGCCTGCATACCATCAACTGCCTCTTCTACCTCGTAGCCCTCAAATTCGGCATATTTTTTAATAATCTGTCTGATTCTGTATTCATCATCAACAACAAGCAATTTGCTCATAACGGCACATCCTTTCGTATCCCTCATTATATATGAATATCGTAACTTTTTAATGTGACAATTTTTTGATGTTCTTTTTAAAATTAATAAAAGTTTGACCAAACTTTTATAACCTATGCGCTGACATCTAATTTCTGTCAAAAAATTTCGTTAATCTATTCCGTAAAATCTTTTTGCATTTTCTGCGGTGATATTTAAAAGTTCCTGCACATCTGTATTTCTGATTTCAGCAATTTTTTCCGCCGTATATTTTATCATTGTACTGTCGCACCTTTTGCCACGGAACGGTACGGGTGACATATACGGACAATCGGTTTCAAGCAAAAGTCTGTCAATCGGCACTTCTTTTGCAACCTCAACGCTGTGTCTTGCATTTTTAAAAAAGTAACAACTCCGCCAAGACTGATGTAACTTCCGTAGCGCATCACTTCACGCATCATCTCAACACTGCCCGAAAAGCAGTGAACAAGCGCCTTAGGTTTGTACTTTCTCAAATAATTGAGAGTATCGCCGTGCGCCTCTCTGTCATGCACGATTATCGGCATATTTACATCAAGCGAAAGTTTTATCTGCTCTTCAAAAACTCTGTTCTGCAAATCTTTAGGAATATCCCAATGATAATCAAGTCCCGTTTCTCCGACAGCTACAATTTTTTTGTGCTTTAAAAGCTCTGCAACCCGGTCAAGATAATCATTTGGCATATCTTCGAGATTTTCGGGGTGAAATCCAACCGCACCGTACATAAAATCGTATTTTTCGCAAAAATCTATACAGACTTTTGCGGTTTTTAAATCAACAGAGTTGTTTACAATGCCGCACACGCCGTTCTCTTTCATTGAGGAAAGCAAAACTTCTCTGTCCTCGTCAAACCATTTGTCATCGTAATGTGCGTGCGAATCAAAAATGTTATAAAAATTATTTTCCATAATTACAAAGCCTTTGCTTTAATTTTTCCCGATTGACGGGGGTATTTTTGCGGTGTGTTTTTAACTTTTCTGACAACCGCAATTGCTCTTTCTCCGCCGTTTTCGGGTAATTCAAAGAAATATTTTTTTTTTCGAGTTTACCGCCGAGGGTGTTAATTGCATTTAAAGATTCTTTAAATTCCTCGTTTGCCTGTGCGCCCTTCATTGCGCAGAACGCACCTCCCACCTTTACATACGGCAGGCAGTATTCGCTCAAAACATTCATTCTCGCAACTGCTCTTGACACTGCAAAATCAAAACTTTCCCTAAGTTTTTCATCTCTTGCGCCGTCCTCCGCTCTGCTGTGGATAAGTTCGGCTTCAATACCGAGTTGAGCGCATACCTCGCCCAAGAAAACAAGTCTTTTATTCAGGCTGTCTATAAGGGTGAGTTTTATGTCGGGTCTGGCAATTTTCAGAACAACACCCGGAAAACCCGCACCCGTACCGACATCGGCAAGACTGCTGTTCTGCGGAATGTCAACAAAGTTGAGCAAGCTGAGGCTGTCGGCAAAATGTTTGAGTGCCACACCGCTCTCGTCTGTAATTGCGGTAAGATTCATTTTTTCGTTCCACTCTGCAAGCAGTTCAAAATATTTTTGAAACTGCTCGTACTGATTTTCCGTGAGTGTGATTTTGTAATCTTTTATATAATTTTGGAGCAAATCCTTAATCATAAATCCCTCCGATTATTTATTCTGTGCAAGCCAAATGAGCAAAACGCTGATGTCGGCAGGCGAAACTCCCGAAATTCTGGACGCCTGTCCAATGCTCAACGGTTTGATTTTATTCAGCTTTTCCTGCGCCTCAAGTCTTAATCCCTTAATTGTTCTGTAGTCAAAATCATCGGGCAGTCGGCGGTTTTCAAGTTTGCGCATCTGCTCAACCTGCTTTAATTGCTTTGAAATGTAGCCTTCGTACTTGATTTCCACTTCAACCTGCTCAAAAATGTTCGGGTCAAGTTTCGGTCTGCCTGTGTCTATACTTTCAAGCGACTTGTAGTCAAGCTGCGGTCTTTTTATAAGGTCAATAAGATGTACTCCAGTGGTAATTTCACTTGTGCCACGCTCTGTAAGAATTTTGTTTACTTCTTCTGTCGGAGAAATTACGGTTGTCTTAAGTCGCTTTATCTCCTGCTTTTTAAGCTCCTGTTTGTTAAGAAATGTATCTTTCTTCGCTGATAAGTCCGATTTTGTGGCCGAGCGGAGTAAGTCTTTCGTCCGCATTGTCCTGACGGAGAATCAAGCGGTACTCACTTCTCGATGTCATCATTCTGTAAGGCTCGTTTGCACCCTTGGTTACAAGGTCATCAACAAGTGTACCGATATAAGAGCTTGCTCTGTCAAGAATGAGCGGAGATTTTCCGAGGACTTTCAAAGCGGCATTAATTCCGGCAACAAGTCCCTGTGCCGCCGCTTCTTCGTAACCCGAACTGCCGTTAAACTGACCCGCACCGAAAAGGTTTGGAAAATCTTTAAATTCAAGCGTTGCAAGCATAGCTGTCGGGTCAACGCAGTCATATTCAATGGCATAGGCAGGGCGCATAATTACGCAGTTTTCAAGACCTTTTATGGTGTGGTAAAACTTAAGCTGTACCTCTTCCGGGAGTGATGAGCTCATTCCCTGCAAATACATTTCTTCTGTGTCAAGACCGCACGGCTCGATGAAAAGCTGATGTCTTGGCTTATCCTTAAACCTCATTATTTTATCTTCAAAACTCGGGCAGTAACGAGGGCCGATACCCTCGATTTTACCTGCATAAAGCGGCGAACGGTGAATATTTTCAAGGATAATCTGCTTGGTTTCGTCATTTGTCCAGCTTATGTAGCAGTCCACCTTGTTCTCGCCCAAACTTTCGGTTTCATAAGAGAAAGGCTGCGGCGGTTCGTCACCCTTTTGTACTTCAAGGTCTGTATAATCAATGGAATTTCTTAAAACTCTGGCAGGAGTACCTGTCTTAAATCTTCTTAACGGCAAGCCGAGTTTTTTAAGACTTGCACCAAGGAAAGATGCAGGAAAAATGCCGTCAGGGCCGCTTTCGTATGATACTTCGCCCACAAAAATTCTGCCGCCGAGGTATGTGCCTGTGGCAATAACAACCGTCTTGCAATGAAAAACTGCTAACATTCTTGTGGTAAGGTCGTAACCGTCCTCTGTCTTTTCTATTTCAACGATTTCCGCCTGTCTTAATTCAAGATTTTCTTGCAGTTCAAGTTTGTGTTTCATAACGGTGGAATATTTGCGGCGGTCAATCTGCGCTCTCAATGAGTGAACAGCAGGACCTTTACCACGGTTGAGCATACGGGACTGCAAAAAACATTCGTCGGCAGTCTTGCCCATTTCGCCGCCGAGTGCGTCAATTTCACGAACAAGATGACCTTTTGCCGTTCCGCCGATTGACGGATTGCGCAAGGGCAGTTGCCGACGGCATCCATATTAATAGTAAAAACAGCAGTTTTACAGCCAAGTCTGGCGGCAGCCAAAGCCGCCTCAATGCCTGCGTGACCCGCACCGATAACTGCTACATCATATTCTCCTGCAAAATATTTCATATATTTCATTCCTTAGGGTTAATAAATTATAAAAGTTTGGTCAACCTTTAAAAAGGCTTGACCTAAATTTTAAAATTATTTCGCTTAATTTGCACATTAAACCATAATTTACTCTGACTTTCGATTTTCAATAACAAGATTACTTGCCCACGCAAAAATTATGGAATACTCTGTCTACAACTTCATCACTTGTTCTCTCACCCGTGAGTTCAAGCAAACTTGTAATTGCCTCTTCAATGCTTACAGTGATTGCATCATAGGTAAGTCCGATTTCAAGAGCATTTTTTGCGTCTTTTACAGAGTTTAGGGAGTTCAGTACCGCCTGCCTCTGTCTTTCATTGGAAAGTACACCCTCACTCGGGTTAAAATTATCCATTCCCGCAATATCTTCAACCGCTTTTACAAGCTCTGCTCTGCCATCTCCGCTTTTTGCCGAAAGATAAACCACATTTTTTATCTTGTTTTCAATGTACTCTGTGTCAAGCTGTTTGTCCAAATCGGTTTTGTTGATTATTGCAATGCACGGCACTTCGCCTGCCGATTCTATCAATTCTTTATCGTCATCGTCAAGACTGCGGTTATAGTCAAATACCGCAAGCAAAAGTCCGCACTGCTTTAATCTGTGCTTTGCTCTGTCAACTCCGATTTTTTCTACCTTGTCATCGGTTGTTCTAAGTCCCGCAGTGTCGCTTAACCTAAGAATAACATCTCCGACAATTACCGTGTCTTCAATAATATCTCTGGTTGTGCCGGGTATGTCGGTAACAATACTGCGCTCGCAACCCGAAAGCAAGTTCATAAGAGTGCTTTTTCCTACATTCGGTCTGCCCGCAATTACCGTGTCTATGCCCTGCTTTACCGCCTGTCCGCTGTCATAACTCGAAATAAGTCCATCAAGTATTGCAATGCTGACATCAAACGAATCGTAAAGCTGTTCGTCGGTTACTTCGGCAATATCTTCTTCGGGATAGTCTGCCCATGCGGAAAGATGTGCCGCCGTTGAAAGCAAGAGATTTTTTACTTCGTCAATTTTGTTGCGAACCGCACCCTCTTTTACACAAAGAGCCGCTTGCGGCGGAACGGGATTTTGCGGAAATGATGTCGATTACAGCCTCCGCCTCGGAAAGGTCGATTTTTCCGTTTAAAAATGCCCGTTTTGTAAATTCGCCTGCCTGTGCCGGAACTGCGCCTGCATCAAGCACCGCACGAAGTACAAGTTTTGTAATATAGATACCGCCGTGGCATGAAAGCTCGACAACATTTTCGCCCGTATAGCTTAAAGGTTCACGAAAAACAAGAGCAACTGCCTCGTCAATTTCTTCGCCGTCACTTATAATTTTTCCGAAAGATGCGGTATAGCCTTTCATATCGGCAAGTTTTTTATTATTGATGCCTTTAAAAATTTTATCGCATACAGTAAACGCAGAATCACCGGAAATACGAATAACCGAGATACCGCCCTCACCCTGCGCCGTGCTGATAGCAGCAATAGTGTCAGACATAAAATCACTCTCTTTAAAATGGTTTTAAATAAAAAAACAAAAGGGAGCAAAAATGCCCCCTTTCTTTAAAAATCATTATTTATCAATTCTGCCGTAAAGTCCGTCAAGGCTTCCTTCGTTAAGGGGCTTTCTGTCGGGATTTACCTCGTTATTAACAGAGTTGTTGTTGTACGGGCGTCTGCCGCCTCTGCCTCTGTTGTAACCTGAATTGCTGTTTCTCTGATATCTCTTGTACTTTGGATCAGGTCCTATTACAACATGACGGTTTGCGTTTTCGCCCTCGCTCCATGAAATAGCACCGTTCACCTTCTGTACAGAAGTATGAATAATTCTTCTTTCATACGGGTTCATCGGCTCAAGACTTGTTTTTCTGCCTGTCTTAATTGCCTTGAAAGCAAGCTTTCTGCCGAGAATTTCAAGAGTTTTTTCTCTCTTTTCACGGTAGTCGCCTGTGTTTACAGTAACCTTAAAGTACGAATTGTCAGCGTGATTTGCAACAAGGCTTGTAAGGTACTGCAATGCGTCGAGTGTTTCGCCTCTTCTGCCGATTACAAAACCGACATTTTCACCCTCAAGGTCAAACTCTACGCCGTTTTCAATTTCTTTTTTATTGATAGAAACCGACTCAAGCTTCATATTCTTAAGTACATTGCTTAAAAATTCTTCCGCTGTTTCGGCCGGGCCTGCCTTAAGAGTAATTTTTACCTTAGCGGGTGCACCGCCAAAAAGACCGAATTTCTTTTTCTCGGCACGCTGAATAACCTCAAACTCAACAATCTCGGATTCGTCAATACCGAGCTGTCTTTTTGCGTCTTCAAGGGCGAGAACTTCAGTTTCGCCAACGCCGATTGCTTCTCTAATCATAGTATTCACCTATTTCAATTACTTCTTTTTCTTGCCGTTCACGTTTGACTTTGTGCTTGTCTTCTGTTCAACAGGTGAGTAAACATAAGGTACATTTGCCTCGTTTAGCTCCATAAGAGCAATGTGACGAGCCTCTTCTTTTGCGGTGAAGTGTACCGGAGTAAAGAACTTTGCTATAATCAGCGATTGGATAAATGCAATTACTGATGAGCAAATCCAGTAAAAACCTACCGCAGCCGGAACGGTATATGCGATATAGGCTGTGAATAACGGCATTACATACAGCATTACCTTTAGACAACCCTGCTGCTGTGCCATCTGAGCCTTATTGATTCTCTGCATTACTAACTGTGAACCAACATATGATACAAAACAAAGTACAGGAATGAGTGAGTACCATGAGAAAATACCCATATCCTTTGGAATTGTAAGAAGGTTGATTCCCATCATATTAAATCCGTTTGCAAAATCGATTATCTGCTGGCAGTCCGCAGCTGAGAACAGTCCCTGAATTGTTTCAGTGTTCATAATGCTTGGGAACACCCTGATAAGCTCGATTTGCTGATAAGTAGCATTTGTTGTTATTGTGTAACCCGGAATTGTGTTCATATACGAAACAGCACTGTTTACTGTGTCCGAGTTAAGATGAAGTGTGTTTGTAAGAGGATATGCAACGGCATAAAAAATACCGAGCATTACAAGGAGAGGAATTATCATTGTAAGGCAACCGCCCATTGGCTTTACTCCCTCTTTTTCGTAAAGCTTGTTCATTTCCTCCTGGAGCTTAACCTTGTTATTAGCGTATTTTTCCTGAAGCTCTTTTTGCTTTCTTTGCAGCCTCATTGTGCCTGCCATAGATTTTTGTTGCTTGACAGTAAATGGGAACAAAATAAGTCTGATTACAATAGTAAATACAACTATTGAAAGGCCGAAATCTTTTAGAAAGTAGAATGCAGCCCAAAGAACATAGCCGAGAATACTTCCAAAAAATCCAAATATATTTGCCATAAGCTACCTCACTTAATTTTTCTTGGCTTGTCCGTTTTTTCCGGGACAGGATCGTAGCCACCCTTTGAAAAAGGATTACAGCGCAGTATCCGCCATATGGTCAGAGCGGTACCCTTTAATGCGCCAAAGCGCTCTATCGCCTCAATTCCGTATTGAGAGCAGGTAGGCTCATACTTGCAACTTTTTGGCAGATGCGGAGAGATTGCAGCTTTATAAAATTTTATCAGCAGAATTAAAATTCTTTTCATAATATTACTTTTTCAGAACGCCGGCAGACTCCATATGATTTTTCATAGCGTCATATACCTTTTGAGATTTTACAAAAGGAGTCCTAGACCTTGCCACAAAGACAAAATCGTAACCGGGTTTCAAATCATTGTAAAGCTGATAATATGCGGCACGAATCACACGCCTTGCACGGGTGCGCTTAACCGCTTTTCCGACTTTTTTGCCCGTAGTTATTCCAAAACGCAGGTTATCGGATTTATTTTTTATAACATATGTTACCAAAACAGGACTTACAAAGGATTTTCCCCTCCTGTAAAGTCTGGAAAAATCCCTATTGTCCTTTAAAGTGATGAAGTCACTCAAAATTAAAACCACCTAAGCAAAGTAAAAGCCGCAAACAACAAAGAAAGACCACTGTAATAAAGTGGCCTGTTCTTTAGTAAGACAACCTTTTTCTACCTTTAGCTCTTCTTCTAGCCAATACTTTTCTACCGTTGGCTGTAGACATTCTCTTTCTGAAGCCGTGCTCCTTCTTTCTGTGGAGCTTCTTTGGCTGATAAGTTCTCAACATACTGAAAACCCTCCCTTCAATATATAACCTTGCAATATAGCATTATATATTAATTTTTCTTTATAGTCAACAAAAAATAAAAAGTTTTTTTAAAATTTGTAAAGCAGAGCGGTTTTACGGTTTGCTTATATACTTATATATAGAAAAAGATTGCTGATAATATTTATTAATATAAAAATTAATATAAAAAGAAAATTGAAAGAAAAATAAACATCCGATTTTTTATTTTTTCCGTTTCAAAGCAATTATAAAATTTTCGGTTTTCTCTTTTAGTTTTAATTAAGCGTATTCCTAAGTTTTAAAAAAGAGTCTTTTAAAGTCAAAAATTAAATAAAAATCCTCTCTCGGGCTTTAAAAGCACCTTAAAAGCCATTATTTTTAGAGTAATAAAAAGATTGATTTTTTTTAGGAAGTGTTCTATAATATAATAGAATAGATTTACTATGGGTAATATGGCGATATTGCCGTATTTATTATGGGAGGGAAGTCGTATATGGAATCTTTTGAAGAAGCGTGGGGAATCATATGCAGTTATTGCAAAACTAAAATTACCGATGTCGCTTACAACACTTGGATCAGCAGAATCGAGCCTATCGAACTCGATTTTGACAAGAACAAAGCTGTAATTTTAGTTCCTAACGATTTTCATCGTCAGACTATAACTCGCTGCTATCTTTCTCTGCTTAACGAGGCTTTTGAAGCCGTCTTCGGTCAGATTTTCGTTATTGAAATGAAAATTCCCGAAGAAATCTCTGTCAAAGAGGAACAACAGGCAGCTGCAAATGCGGAAATCACAGACATAAGTTATGAATATACTTTTGATACTTTTATTGTCGGCTCATCAAACAAATTTGCTCATGCAGCCTGTCTTGCAGTTGCCACAAATCCCGCCAATGCCTACAATCCGCTGTTTTTATACGGAAATTCCGGTCTTGGCAAAACTCATTTGCTTTATGCAATCGGCAACGAAATCAAGAAAAATTCACCCGAAAAAACTATTTGTTACATAAAAGGTGACGATTTTACCAACGAACTTATCGAGTCACTTCGTATGGCACGAATGAGCGAGTTCAGAAAAAAATACAGACAAGCAGATATTCTGCTCGTCGATGACGTTCAGTTTATCGGAGGTAAGGAAAGTACACAGGAAGAATTTTTCCATACTTTCAATGCTCTTTATGACGCCCACAAGCAGATCGTTCTTACATCCGACCGTCCGCCAAAGGAAATTAAAACCCTTGACGACCGACTTCGTTCAAGATTTGAGTCCGACCTCATTGCCGATGTTCAGCCGCCTGATGTAGAAACAAGAATCGCTATCATTAAAAGAAAGGCAGAGCTTCTCGATCTCGACCTTTCAAATGAGGTTTGCGAGTACATAGCTTCTAAAATCAAGGCTAATATTCGTCAGCTTGAGGGCACAGTTAAAAAATTAAAGGCAAAAAACCTCGTAAATCAGGAGAAAATTACAGTTTCTTCGGTTCAGGAGGTTATTTCAGACATTCTTAATAACGATACTCCGCCGGAGGTTACCGTAGAGCGCATTATCGAGGAAGTTTCCCGTACTTTCGGCGTTACTCCCGAGGCTATCCGTTCTGAAAACAACAGAAGTGCAAACATCAGCAATGCCAGACACATTGCAATTTATATTTCAAGAGAGCTTACAACACTCTCAATGGCAAACATCGGTGAAGAATTCGGCGGCAGACATTACTCCACCGTTATCTATACCGTTAAAAAGGTTAAGAAAATGATGCAGAATGACCGCAAGATCAAAGAGATAATCGACGATACCATCAAGAATATCCGTGACAGGTAGTTCAACGGGTTTTCAACATATTTGGTTACACGATTTTAACCTTTTAACATTATTAACATTACAGTTTTGTAACATTTGTAAACACTTAAATTTCGGCTTAAATGCTTAGCTTTCAGCCGTTTGGTCAATACTTGAAAGCATACAGATTTAACACAACCTGTTAATGCCTTTCCATAATTTCAACATTTTTAGTATGTTCAAAAATATTAAAAATTTATTTGTAAAAAACTTTGAAATATTTTTCCGTAAATTGCGCTGATTAATGCAATTTCGGACTTATTTTCACCGTAGTTGAGGGAACACCCTAAAAAGCTGCGTTCACAGCAAAAAAATCAGGAAAAAATCCGTATTTTTATGAGCCTGAAAAAGAGGAGATTTTTGCCTATATATAATAGTATAGAAAAATCTAAAAAAACAGGCTTTGAATTTACAATTTTTAAAGCGTAAAATTTACGGATTTTTTAATTAAAAATGTGGCAGGATTTTTCCGTACAGTCGGAAATCTTATAAAAAACAGCTTTTGAAAGGCTTTTTTATACCGAATCCGATTAACATTTTTATTAACATTTCACTAACAATTTTCAACCCTATGTTGAAAGAAAAAGTTCTTTTAACAGACGATGTAAAAGCTGTTAAAAGGCTGTGGAGTGTTTTGTGGACGGTTTTTTTAAGGAATAATCGGAAAAGTTACAATTTTTTAACAATTTAACACCCCCTACTACTACTACGAAATATTTAAATTATCACTACATAAAGGAGAGCTACACTTGAAAATTTCGTGCTTGCGAACAGACCTCGCTAACGCTGTGTCAAATGTGTCACGAGCAGTATCTTCAAAAGCTGCAATACCAGCTCTTGAAGGTGTGCTTATAAAAGCGTACGACAATTCACTAAATATATCAGGCTACAATCTTGAAATAGGAATCACAACTGACATTGATGTTACCATCCAGGAGGAAGGCGAAATTGTTGTCAGTGCAAAGCTTTTTCTTGATATTGTCAGAAAGTTGCCGGAAGAAATCGTTATGATTGAAACCGACGAAAGAATGGTGACTTATATTACCTGCGGAAATGTAGATTACCAAATTGTGGGAATGTCATCAATCGAATATCCGGATCTTCCGACTTTTGAACAGACAGATATGATTACCGTAAATGCAAAAACTCTGCGTGAAATGATCAGGCAGACAGTATATGCCGTATCCGATAACAACGCAAAGCCGATTTATACGGGTTCGCTTTTTGAAATTGAAGACGGACTTTTCAGAATCGTAGCAATTGACGGCTACAGAATGGCAATCAGAAGTGAAAATGTAGATTCTGAAAGCAAAAATAAATTTGTTGTTCCGGGAAAAACTCAGCTTGAAGTTCTCAAACTTTTGAGCGATGACGAGCAAAATGTAGATATTATCATAGGTCAAAGACACATCACCTTCAAGGTTGACAATTACAGAGTAATTTCAAGACTTATCGAGGGTAATTTTATCGATTACAAGACAACTATTCCGACCGATGTAAAAACAGAGGTCATTATAAACACAAGAGTTATCATAAACTCGGTTGAAAGAATGTCACTTTTAAACAACGACAGAATCCAAAGCCCTGTAAGATGCAATTTTGATAATGACGAAATCAAACTTTCATGTGCGTCTGCAGTCGGCAGAGCAAACGACAGTATTTCGGTTTCGATTATGGGAGAAAAAGTTGAGATTGGTTTTAACAACAAATATTTGCTTGACGCTCTCAAAAATTGCGATACCGATGAAATCAGACTTGCTTTAAGCGGCCCGATTAAGCCGATGGTTATCAAACCGGTGAAGGGCGACAGCTTTTTGAGCATTGTAGTTCCAATGAGGCTTTCAAATGAAGGATAAAAAAATCAGCATTGACACAGAATTTATAAAATTACAGGATTTGCTTAAGCTTGCAGGTCTTTGTGACACGGGCGGAATGGCAAAAATGATAATTCAGAACGGAGATGTCACCGTAAACGGTGAGGTTTGCACTATGCGTGGCAAAAAAATGCGTAAAGGCGACTTTGCAGAGTTTGACGGAGAAAAAATTACCGTTATCTGAGCTGGGAATGATATTTTTTGAAGGTACTTGCGCTGAAATTTGAAAATTACAGAAATCTTGATGACGCAATTATTACCCCGTGCGACGGTGTGAATGTAATTTACGGCGACAACGCACAGGGAAAAACCAATCTGCTTGAGGCTTTTTGGATGTTTTGCGGTGGTCATTCGTTTCGGGGTTCAAAGGACAACGAACTTATAGGTTTTGGCAAGCCTTTTGCAAAACTCGAAGTCCGATTTTTCGGACAGGACAGGGAGCAGACCGCCTCTATAAAATTCAAAGGCAATAAAAAGCAGGTAGAAATCAACTCTGTAGCCAAAAATTCGGCTGCGGCACTGATTGAAAAATATTGTGCGGTCGTTTTTTCGCCCGAACATCTCAATTTAATTAAAAGAGGCCCGTCCGAAAGGCGAAAATTCATTGACAGCGCTATTTGCAGAGAAAAATTAAAAAATGCGGTGGTGCTTTCAAAGTACAACCGCACGCTTAATCAGAGAAATTCTTTGCTCAAAGATATTTACAGGCATCCCGAACTCGAAGAAACTCTTTCAATCTGGGACAATTCCCTGCTCTTGAACGGTGCTATACTCATAAAACAGAGAATGGAGTATCTCCAGATGCTCGAAAAACGGGCTGCGGAATACCATTTTGGCATTTCGGGCGGCAAAGAACAGCTTGAAATCAGGTATTTATCGACTACAAATGCCGAATACGGCGACAGTATTGAGCAAATTCACCAAAAATTATGCGAAACTTTTGAACAAAGTAGGACAGATGATATAAGAAACGGCTGTACTACAAAAGGTGCGCACAGAGATGATGCGGAGATACTTATAAACGGCAAAAATGCAAGACTTTATGCCTCGCAAGGGCAGCAAAGAAGTGCGGTATTGTCATTAAAACTTGCCGAGGCGGCGGTTTTGTCTGAAAGAATGGGCGAAAAGCCGATAATTTTGCTCGACGATGTTATGAGCGAGCTTGATTCCAAAAGACAGGATTTTTTACTGAATAAACTTGATGACTGCCAGGTTTTTATAACCTGCTGCGAGCAGTCAAACAAGGAGCAGCTTAAGCACGGCAAAATTTTTAATGTTTGTAACGGAGTAATCAGTTGAAATGTATTTACATTTGGGACAGGATACTGTCATAACCACAAAATCAATTATCGGTATTTTTGATATGGACAGATGTACCGTTTCTAAAAAAACGAGAGATTATCTTACAGAGGCAGAGAAAAAAGGAAATGTTGTGAATGTTTCTTACGAACTGCCAAAGTCATTTATTGTCTGCAAGGAAAACGGAAAAATCATGGTTTATATAAGCCAGCTTTCGAGTAAAACGCTGTATAAGCGTAACAAAGAAGGTACTTATAAAATATTGCAGTCGGAAATTAATTAATATTACTCAAAGTATAATTTTAATAAAAAACAATATTTAAGCAATGCAATAAAATACAGATTATGTGAATAACTAATGAATATTTATTCATTTTAAAATATATTCAAAAAGAGGGATTGTTTATGAAAGCAAAAAAATGTCCTTACTGTTCAAAACGAATTTCGTATATTTCGGGTTTTTCAAGCAGACGAAAGTGAATATATATGCACAAGATGCGGAAAGGAAAGTAAAGTCGTAATTAACAAAATGATTTTTGTCGGCTTTGCACTTGCAGTTGCGGTTGCCGCAGGCATTATGCTTTACTGGATTAAGTCGGGCAATATCAGCAATCCTCTCGGAGTTTTGCTTGTTGCCATACCGCTTGTAATTTTTATGCTTATATCTCCCGTCTTTTTGAATTATGTTCCTCTTAAAAAATATAAGAAATCCATGGAGGCTAAAAAGGCCGGTATGGTTTACTCCGAAAATATTGCCGGCGACATAACCGATGAGTTTGACTTTAACCCGATGAGAACATCACACACAATTACATCCGAACCCGAGGATACAACTCCTAAGGTTGCCATAGATACAAGTGTGTTTAATCAGCTCAAGCAAAAGCGTGACGCCGAGAGAATACATTTGCAGGAAGAGATGAACAAAGCAGACGAAGAAAAAGAGGCAGATAAGGAAACGGATAAGACCGTGGCTTTTGTGCCTGTTATAAGCGATGTAAGCGAAGACCACGCATCTATGGACGCACCGCTTAAGAAAATCCGTTCGGACGCAGATACGGGCTTTTCACGCTCACGCCACTACATTCCGCAAAAGGAAGAGAGCGACGACAACAAAAAAGCCGACACAAACAAATACACCGCAAACAGAAAATTTTAATTTATGTTGAAGTTACCTATTTGTCCTCACTGCCATACCGTTTACGGCTACAGAGAGGTTAAAAAAATTGTAAAAGAAAAATCACATACCTGTTATCACTGCAAAAATGAGTTCAGAGCGAGCAAAAGGCCTTGCTTGGTACTTATACTCATTTTGTTTGTTCTCGCCGTAGCGGCGAATGTAGGTGTGTTATATATGAGCCCTAACCTGAACTTTTATGCTTTGGTTGGCATAAATGTGATTTTTATACTGCTGTTCATAGCATTGTACCCACTGTTTGTATCGTTTAAGGATATAAAAAAGGGGAAGAAAAACAAATAAATTTTGGTTTTATTCTAAATGATGGGGCAGCAGTAATGAATTATGTTTTTGCAAATTGTTTTACCAAGCAATTATAAAAGTTTGGTCGACCTTTTCAAAGGTCGTGGGTGTGGGCAAAGCCCACAAATACTTTTGGCTAATGCAAAGCATTTATAGCCGAACAGCTTGCTGTTTGGCGACTTGAACAAATAGGCAAAAGCCTTTAAATGCGACAGCAACAAGAAAAATCATTTGTTATATAATTTAAAAATTAATTATTTTTTTAAAAGGCTACCGCCTGTTTTATCAAACTAAGTGCAAGCACTCAAACAGCGTGGCTGTTTGCGCCATATAAATTACTATATCGGAAGATATTATGGGCTCTGCCCAAACCCGCAAGCCTTTAAAAAGGCTTGACCTAAATTTTTAAATTATTTAGCCGAAAGTTACACTAAACCGTAATTTATCCTAACTTTTTGATAAAGAAACTAAATTTTATTATTGACAGATTTTTTTGTGATTTGCCAACTGAAAATTCAGAAATTGAAATTAACAACAACCTGACGGTTTATGCGCCGTAATTTTCGGTGCACAAATACGGTCAGAAAAAATACTTTCCGCTCTTTTTAAGAGTGTGAACAGGGCAAAGGCTGTGCCTTGGCTCTGATATTGGAGGTAAAAAAATGGACAATGAGAATAACATTGAGATGACCAAAGTCGAGCAAGAGTACGGTGCCAATGAAATTCAGGTTCTTGAGGGACTTGAAGCGGTCAGAAAAAGACCGGGTATGTACATAGGCTCAACAGGTCCGAGAGGTCTTCATCACCTTGTTTATGAAATTGTAGATAACTCTATCGACGAGGCGCTTGCCGGCTACTGCACAAAGATTGATGTGGTAATCGAGGAGGGCAATATCATCAGAGTTACCGATAACGGCCGTGGTATTCCTGTAGGCATCAACAGCAAGACAGGCTTGCCTGCCGTAACGGTTGTATTTACGGTTCTTCACGCAGGCGGTAAGTTCGGCGGCGGCGGTTACAAGGTGTCGGGCGGCTTGCACGGTGTTGGTGCGTCTGTTGTAAATGCGCTTTCCGAATGGCTTGAAGTAAAGGTTTGCGACGGCAAGGATATTTATATGCAGCGCTATGAAAGAGGTAAGATTGTTACCGACCTCCACAAAATAGGCAAGTCAGACATAAAGGGTACGGAAGTACGCTTTAAGGCAGATCCGCTCATCTTCAAGGAAACCGATGTTTATGAGTACGGTGTGCTTGAAAAGCGTTTGCGTGAGCAGGCTTTTCTTAACGCAGGCGTGCATATTGAGCTTAGAGATGAGAGAAACAAAGACGAAATTATAAAAAACAACTTTGTTTACGAGGGCGGTATAAAGAGCTTTGTCGATTATATTCACAAAAGAGAGCGCTTGCCGTTATTCATCCCGATGTTATTTATTTTGCCGCAAAGAATGACGAGGACACAATCTCGGTTGAAGTTGCTTTGCAGTATAATGACAGCTACAACGAAAATCTCCTTACATTTGCCAACAACATTCATACCACCGACGGCGGTACTCACGAAGAGGGCTTTAAGCGTGCGCTTACAAGGGTTATGAACGATTACGCAAGAAAGTTCGGCAAACTTAAGGATAACGATAAAAACTTAAGCGGTGAAGATGTGCGAGAGGGTATTACCGCCATCATCAGCGTAAAACTTAAAGAGGCGCAATTTGAGGGACAGACTAAGGCAAAACTCGGTAATACCGAGGTAAGAACCATGGTTGATAAACTCGTAAGCGAAAAACTTATGATTTATCTTGAGGAAAACCCACAGGTTGCAAAGGCTATTTTTGAAAAGTCGCTTGCGTCTGCAAGGGCAAGAGAGGCGGCAAGAAAGGCGAGAGAGAGCGTAAGAAGAAAATCTGCTCTTGAGTCTGCTCAATTACCGGGCAAACTTGCCGACTGTCAGTCAAAAGACAGCGAGATTACCGAAATTTACATCGTAGAGGGTGACTCTGCGGGCGGTTCGGCAAAGGGCGGTCGTGACCGTAAATTCCAGGCTATTCTGCCGCTCTGGGGTAAAATGCTCAATGTAGAAAAGGCAAGACTTGACAGAGTTTACGGAAACGATAAACTTATGCCTGTTATAACCGCACTCGGCACGGGTATAGGCGACGAATTTGATATTACAAAACTGCGTTACGGAAAAATTATTATTATGGCGGATGCCGATGTTGACGGTCAGCATATCAGAACACTTCTTTTGACCTTCTTTTTCAGATTTATGCGTCCGCTCATTGAGGAGGGGCATATCTATATTGCACAGCCTCCGCTTTACAGAATTTCAAAGGGCAAGGAGCACAAGTACGCTTACTCGGACATTGAGCGTGACCAGATTTTAGCCGCAACAGAGGGCAAAACCGAAATTCAGCGTTACAAAGGTCTTGGTGAGATGGACTCCGAACAGCTTTGGGAAACCACTATGAATCCGGAAACAAGACTTATGCTCAGGGTAAACCTCAACGAGGCGGAAGAGGCAGACGAAATCTTCACCATTCTTATGGGCGATAAGGTTGAACCGAGAAGAGAATTTATTGAGAAAAACGCTAAATTCGTTCAAAATCTTGATGTTTAATTCTGTTTTGAACTGAATTTTTTGAGCGGTAAATTTGTGATAATTTAAAACGAATGTTCCGACCGCAGTTTAATTATTTGGGACAAGAATATTATCATTTGGCAAACTGTCTTTTTATAATAAAAATTTCCGACTGTAACTTAGCTGTTGTCGGAAGTAAGAATATATTTTATACAAATTGTCTTATCGTTGTAAAAGGAGTGATTTTTGTGCATTCACGAACTAAATTTCGGGTGCGTTATGCCGAAACGGATTGTATGGGCATTGTTCACCACTCAAATTATCCGATATGGTACGAAATGGGCAGGGGCGACTATATAAAAATGCTCGGCTTTAATTATCGTGAAATGGAAGAACAGGGAATTATGACGCCGCTTTTGAACCTTAACTGTTCATTCGGCAAGCCTGCGTTTTATGACGATGAAATTATTTTACGCACAAAGGTAATTTTAATTTCTGCCGCAAGAATTACTTTTTCATACACAGTAAAGAGAATAGAGCCTGACGGCTCGGAAACAGAACTCGGCTACGGTACTACCGAGCACGGATTTGTCGATTCAAAGACATTCCGCCCGATAAGCATAAGAAAGCGTATGCCCGAGCTTTACGAAAAGATAAAACAATTTACATAAACCTTGAGGAATGAATAATATGGACAACGAAAATATGGAAAATGGAGTATTTAATCACGGAAGAATAAAAGATGTCGATGTGAAGGAAGAAATGAAATCAAGTTTTCTTGACTACTCGATGAGCGTTATTATCTCCCGTGCGTTACCTGATGTTCGTGACGGTTTAAAACCTGTTCACAGGCGTATTCTCTACACAATGTACGAAAAGGGTCTTGACCCTAACAAGCCGTACCATAAGTGCGCAGACACCGTAGGTGCTGTGCTCGGTGCGTATCATCCTCACGGTGATGCGTCTGTTTACGATGCGCTTGTTCGACTTGCGCAGGACTTTTCAATGAGATATATGCTTGTTGACGGCCACGGTAACTTTGGTTCGGTTGACGGTGACCCGCCTGCCGCATACAGATACACAGAGGCGAGAATGAGCAAGATTTCTTGCGAAATGCTTACCGATATTGACAAAAAGACGGTTGATTTTCAGCCTAACTTTGACGACAGACTTGAAGAGCCAACCGTACTTCCGAGCAGATTTCCTAACCTGCTTGTAAACGGTTCTGACGGTATCGCCGTAGGTATGGCTACAAAGATTCCTCCGCACAACCTCGGCGAAACCATTGACGCCGCTTGTGCGCTTATTGATAATCCCGATATTGACCTTGCCGGTCTTATGGACTATATGCCCGGCCCTGACTTTCCGACAGGCGGCATTATTATGGGCAGAAGCGGTATAAGAGCCACTTATGCGACAGGCAGAGGTAAAATTACCGTGAGAGCCAAAACAGAGATTGTAGAGGCTAAAAACGGCAGATACAAGATTATTGTTACCGAACTGCCTTATCAGGTCAACAAGGCAAGACTTATCGAATACATTGCCGACCTTGTGAAAGACAAGAGAATTGACGGTATTTCTAACATTGAGGACCACTCCGACCGTCAGGGTATGCATATTGAAATTGATGTTAAGCGTGAAGCGTCCGCAAGCATTGTTCTTAACAACCTCTTTAATCTTACACAATTACAGACAACTTTCGGCGCAATTATGCTTGCAATTGTTGACGGTGTTCCTAAAATATTAAACCTTAAGGAAATGCTTACAGAGTATGTAAACTTCCAGCAGGAAATCATACGCAGAAGAACGGAATTTGACCTTAAAAAGGCAAAGGACAGAGAGCATATCCTTGAGGGCTTGAAGATTGCGATTGACTTTATTGACGAGGTAATCTCAATCATCAGAAATAGTAAAGACCAGGCTACCGCTAAGGTAAACCTTATGGAGCGCTTTGGTCTTGACGATGTTCAGGCACAGGCAATTGTTCAGATGCGTTTAGGTCAGCTCACAAATATGGAGCGCACAAAAATTGAAGACGAAATTGCCGCTTTAAAGACAAAAATCGAAGAATACAACGCTATTCTTGCTGATGAGGGCAGACAGCGTGAAATTATCAAGGAAGAGCTTATTGTAATCAGAAATAAGTTTGCAGATCCGAGAAGAACGGAAATCTGCGCTGTCAACGGCGAAGTTGACATTGAGGATCTTATTCCGAATCAGGAATGTGTGCTCACACTTACTCAATTCGGCTATGTAAAGCGCCTTGCTGTTGATACCTACAAGATTCAGAACAGAGGCGGCCGTGGCGTATCGGGTATGTCACGCAGAGAAGAAGATGTTGCGACTGAAATGTTCGTAATTAATTCTCACGATTATGTACTGTTCTTTACCGATAAGGGCAGAGTGTACAGGCTCAAGTGCTATGAAGTGCCGGAGGGAAGCCGTCAGTCAAAGGGTATGAATATTGCAAATCTGCTCCCGATTGCGGCGGACGAAAAGGTAACTTCTATGATTAGAGTGCCTGAATTTGACGAGGAAAAGTACCTTGTTATGGTTACAAAGCAGGGTATTATAAAGAGAATTTCTCTCAATGCATATAATACCGCAAGAAAAGGCGGACTTATTGCCCTTGAACTTAACGAGGGTGACGAGCTTGCATGGGTAAGACTTACAGACGGCAATCAGCAGGTTATTGTGGCTACAAAGAACGGCCTTGCCATAAGATTTGAAGAAACCGATGTTCGTCCTATGGGCAGACAGGCAAGAGGCGTTAAGGCTATTTCTCTGCGTGAGGGCGACTGCGTTGTGGGTATGTGCGTTGTTGCAAATGATGACCTTATTCTTACTGCGTCCGAAACAGGCTTTGGCAGAATTTCAAATGTAAGCGACTACCGCTTGCAGAGCCGTGGCGGTAAGGGCATTACCAACTACCACACCGAAAAATACGGAAATGTTGCGGCTGTCAGTGCGGTTAAGCTTGACGAGGATATTATCATTATTTCGCAGGAGGGCGTAATTATCAGAATTGCCGCCGATACTGTAAGAATCTGTAACAGACCGAGCAAGGGCGTTACTCTTATGAGAATAGGCGAAAACGATAAGGTAGTTACTGTTGCAAGAGCACCTCACGAGGACAGTGAGAGCGAAAAAACAGAGGAAACAGCCGAAGAAGAAACTTCCGAGGAGAATACTGCCCCTGAAACAAATGCCGAAGAGAATACAGAAGAATAAATAAAAAATATAGCCTTCCCGTAAAAAGGAGGGCTATAACATATTTTGATAAAAGTAATTGTCGGGTAAAAATTATGGTTTAGCACAGTTAATCGCAAGGCTAAGATTAAATAATTTAAAAATTTAGGTCAAGCCTTTTTAAAGGTTGACCAAACTTTTCTAATTTTTTGGCAGAGAGCGTGTTTTTTACTTTATTAACCTGAATATTAAATCACATATTTCCGACAAAACCAACACTTTGACTAATCAAACGAGGTAATAGGTATGAAAAAAATTGTGCCTGTACTGTTTGCTTTGGTGCTTGCCTTTTCTTTTGCGGCTTGTAAAGAGCAGAAAACAATTGTAAAAGGCGGTACGGCTTCACTTGACGAAATCCTTGCTTACACAAAGGAAAAAGCGCAGGAGGACAGCACCAATGTGAACGGCAAAAGATATAATATAAATATTGAGAAATTTACCGAGCGCTATAACGAAATAATGTTTCGTTCGGGCGGTGACGAATATCTCAGTATGGAAAATTGGAAAAGGCTCGGAGAAACCAAAAAAGACGCTAACGGAGTTGAGTATTTTTGTTATTACTATGATATAGACAATGCCGAGCTTACCGTGGCGGTTGAGTCACGCAGTCACAAAATAATGAATGTCGGCTGCGGCACTACTATGTCAAAGTATGTGTCTATTGACGGCGAACATCAGTACAGCGAAAGAATACTTAATATGTCGGCTGTTATGGCTGCTGCCGTCGGAGGCTACACAAGCGATGATGTTGAGCTGTTTGAAAAGATTTTTAACGAAACTACCTTTGAAAACAAAAGTTCGCTTGCTTATGAAAACAATATTTTTAACCTTACTACAGGCAAAAAAGGCAAAAAGACGAAAATAACGACAGTACAATGCTTTTTAGGTATTTTCCCGTTACCGACGAGCATTTGACCGAGTGGAATATTCCGACTTATTCAGAGTAAAGAGGTATTGTTATGACTCCCGAAAAACTTACAGAAATTTTATATCTTGCAGAAAATTTAAAGAAAAATACCAGACACAGTTGGCTTTCAAACGGCAGGCGAGAGAGCGTTGCCGAGCATAGCTGGAGATTGTCGCTGTTTGCTTATTTTGTAAAAGATGAGTTTCCAAATGTAGATATGGACAAGGTGATTATGATGTGTATTTTTCATGACCTTGGCGAGGCTTTTACAGGGGACATTCCGTCATTTTATAAGACGAACAATGACGAAGAAATCGAAAAGCATAAACTTTGCGAATGGTTAAATACTCTCCCACAGCCTTATAAAGATGAGCTTACTTCTCTTTATAAAGAAATGGACGAGCTTAAAACCGAAGAGGCAAAGCTCTGGAAAGCTATGGATAAACTCGAAGCGTCAATTCAGCATAACGAGGCGGAAATCCGTACATGGCTGCCGCTCGAATATGAATTAAACCCCGTTTACGGCGAAAAAGAATGCGGCTTTAATGAATATATGAAAAGCCTGCAGGAATACACAAAGCAATTGTCTTTGGATAAGATTGCAAAGGAAAGTAAGAAAGATTGAAAAATGCAAGTTATTTATACTTTTAATTATGTTAATATAGCTAAAATTTTATAAGTTTATTTGTCACTTAATATCATTGTAATAAATACTTTTTATATATTATAGCCATAAAAATGATGTTTATATGATTACAAACAGTCAACTTGATGAAACAGATAATAAGATTAAACAGTTATATACTCATAATTAAATTATAGATTTTTATTGACAAAAAGTATATATTATTATATAAGATTATTATATAATAGTATTGTGACCGAGTTATAATTTTGATATTTATACAATATACTAACTATGCCCTTGAGGGTTTTATAAAAAATGCTATACCCTTTGCGGGTGACAAAATGACGAGTTCTATACTCGTCATTTTGTCTTTATAATAAGAATTTTAATATTATAAAAATAACCGCCCAACTATCAGACAAGCAAGTGTTGAACGATTGGACGATTATTTAATCCGAAAAACATAATAAAGACTGATTGCTTTATTATATTTTTTCTGTAACTTATTATATATTAATCAAAACGGGCGTGAGGCTCGTTTTTTATTTTAAAAATTATCTGTTTGGAACATTATAATTGAAAGTGCGGCGAGAGGTGCGGTTTCCGCTCTTAAAATTCTTTTGCCGAGGGTTGCCGGACTGCCTCCGTTTGCGATGATTTTATCAACTTCGGACTGCTCAAATCCGCCCTCACTGCCGATAAACATTGCTATACTTTTTGGCTTTTTATCGAGAATTTTATTTACTTTTTCTCCGCCAAGTTCGTAAAAAATAATCTGTTTTTCGCTTTCAAGGCTCATTTGTGCGGCTTTTTCAAAGCTCACGCAGTCGCAAACCTGCGGGATGATTCCTCTTCTGCTCTGCATTGCCGCCTGCAAAGCTATCTTTTGCCAACGCTCGCATTTTTTCTTTATTGACTTTGCGTCAGGTCTTGAAACGCATCTTGCCGAGAGCATGGGAACTATTCTTGATATGCCGAGTTCAACGCATTTTTGCACAATATAGTCCATTTTATCGCCCTTTGGCAGAGCCTGATACAGGGTTACGAATACATCGGGTTCATTCTCGCACGGCCTTTTTTCCGTAATTTTTACCGCAGAATATTCGGCTGTAATCTCTGTGAGTACACATTCACACTGCGTATTGTCGGGGGTAACCAGCGTGAGTTCTTCGCCTTTTTTCATTCGCAATGATTTTGATATATGTCGTGCGTTTTCACCTGAAATAACATAGGTGTCGGAAGTGATATTTTCATCTGTAAAAAACCAAGCCATTTAAAAAACCTCTTTTTATTTTGTTGAGGGATTAGCAGGTACAAAGTAAACGGATTAAAAAACTATCTGTAATTTTAAATTTCTAATCTAATCGTTTTGCTAAACCCTGAGCTGTATAAAATCTAATATTTATGTTTTTAATATACCAAAAATACCGCATAAATGCAAGTTTTTACCGCTTTTGTATATACGCACTTTGCCTGTATATACTATATATAGAAAAGAAAATCGTAAAAGGGAGTTTATGTATGCAATTAAAAGGTTCGCAAACAGAGAAAAATCTTGAGGCGGCTCTTGCCGGTGAGTCAATAGCAAGAAACAAATATACATTCTATTCAGATAAGGCAAAAGCCGACGGATACGAACAGATAGCCGAGCTTTTTGAAGAAACCGCAAAGAACGAAAAAGCCCACGCACAGATATGGTACAATCTTCTGGAAGGAAAAACGAGTACAACAGAAGAAAACCTACAGCTTGCTTCGGACGGCGAATATTACGAATGGAATGAAATGTATCCGCAGTTTGCCAAGACAGCAAGAGAAGAGGGCTTTGACTTTATAGCAGGTTTGTTTGAAAAGGTTGCCGAGATAGAAAAGCAACACGAAGAAAGGTTTAAAACTCTGCTTAATAATGTACAGGAAAAACTTGTTTTTTCAAAGGACGGAGATGCGGTATGGATATGCCGAAACTGCGGTCATATTTGCGTCGGAAAAACCGCTCCGACCGTGTGTCCTGTCTGTGCTTACTCACAAAGTTTTTTTCAACTGAAAAGCAATAATTATTAAAAAGAAAATTAAATAAAAAATAGTTAAAAATTGAGTTTTAGAGATAAAGCTCAATTTTTTATTTTGTAAAAAACACAGTATTTAAGCGGTTATTTTAAAATTTGTAAAAATAAAAATAGGTATATTTTTGTTTGTAATACTTTTGTAATATATGCTGATTTTTAGTTACAAACTTGTTACAAATCGGTATCTAAAAAGTAAACTTTCATTTTCTTGCAATTTGACTACAAATTTGCAGGATTTTAATTCAAAAAACGAAAAAATAATTTGCTAATACAGAAAAAAAGTCGAAATTGTTGTGCATTTTCCATAAAAACTTTACTTTCTTACTGTTTGACATATTCAAAATATAAGCCTATAATAACGCCGTTGCTTGCGAACAGCTTTAACAAGCGTTAAAACAGCCTTCACAAGTAACCAAATTTTAGAAAAAAGCCAAACGGAAAGCGGTTTTTGCACTTGCAAAAATCACTGAAGAAAGGAAGAATTTCTTATGATGCTAAAAACATTTTCAAAGCCTGCAATTAAATGGACGGTCGCAGCAATTCTTTGTGCAACTCTTTCTGCAGGAGCTTTGGTAAATGCAGTAGCAGCCACAGCTACAGCAGATGAAGTTACCGCAAGCAAAACTTATGTTGAAAGCTCAACAGAGTTTGAGGTGGGCAACGGCGATGTTGTTGTAAGCACAAACAAAAACTTCAATATGTCTTTTGATGTAATCAAGGCAAATAAAATCACAATCGACAACTGCGGTGAAAAGCAGACTATATCTCTTGCAAAGGGTACGGTTGAGGAAGTTCTTGACAGAACAGGAATTACCCTTACAGACAACAAGAGCGTTACACCGTCGCTTAACACAGTAATCACAGACGATACGAACATTTATGTTTACAACGCAAAAAACATTAAGCTAACAACAAACGGCACAGAGATGAGTGTAAAAGCCCCTGAGGGCACAGTAGAAAACGCTCTTAATATTCTTGGCTACACTGTTACTGACAATGATATTTTAAGCGTTGACAAAAATGCTCAGATTGAGGACGATATGGAAATCATCCTCAAAAAGGTAACATATGTTGACGAGAAATCAACAGAGAAAATCTCTTACAAAACAGTTGAAAAAGATTCTGACGATATTATGACAGGCGAGTCTGAGGTATCACAGAAAGGCGTTGACGGTGAAAAAGAAGTAACCAAGAGATGTAAATACATTGACGGTAAGTACGCTTCAACAAAGGTAATCGGCGAGAAGGTTACAAAAGAGCCGGTTGACAAGGTTATTCTTAACGGCACAAAGAGAGGCACTACAACCGATACAAGCGGCGCACCTGTTTCATACCGCTATATGGTTTCGGGTTCGGGTACAGCCTATACGGCGGCTCCGGGTTCACTTACAGCAACAGGCGCAACAGTTTACGAGGGCGGCGTTGCGGTAAACCCTGCAATCATTCCTTACGGTTCAAAGCTCTACATTGAGGCGGCAGACGGCAGTCATGTTTACGGCTATGCAACCGCTGTTGACACAGGCGGAGCATTGATGGACGGTTCGGCTATAGTTGACCTCTTCTACTTCAGCTACGATGACTGCGTAAACTTTGGCAGAAGAGATGTTAATGTGTATGTTCTTTAATATATAAATTTAAGCGGAAGTGCGTTTGCATTTCCGCTTTTTCTGTAAAAATAATATAATGCTTGATTTATCGGCAAATATAAGCTATAATATACGAAAAGTGTAAATTCGCATTGAAAGGATTTTGAAATATGAAGAAGATTATCTCTGCATTGTTGATGGCATCTGTAATTGCAATTTCAGCAGCAGGCTGTGGATATAATGATGCTCTTGAGCAGGCGTCTAAGGCAAACCAGCAGACAACATCTGCAAGTCAGTCATCGGATTCTACATCTGACGAAACAAGCAAGGTGACAGACGCCAATTACAAAGATACCTTTGACGGACTTTGCAGCTATATGCAGGATAAGGGTTATTATACAGACAAAGCTGTCAAAACAGAAATGGACGCATCTTTTATCGGCGCAAAGCAGGGCGTTAAGTACAGCATAAGCAATAACCTTGCTATTGAGCTTTATGAGTACGATACAACTAAACTCAACGATACAGCAAAAGAAATCGTTAAAGAGGTAAAGGACAGCAACAGCTTTACTATTATTGAGGGTTATCCTGTAAATGCGGCTTACCTTTCAAATAACGGCAAGTATCTTATGATTTACAACGATACAAAAATAGACAAGGACAACCCTAAAAAAGACTCAAACGAGTATAAGGCAAGAGAAAATGCGGTTGAGGACTTCCTTGCATTTAAAAATTGATTTGTAATTTAATAAGCATAATTAAAAGGAGATACCGAGCGTGGTATCTCCTTACTTTTTGTTTATTCTCAAAATTTATTACCGCAATAAGGGCAGAAGTTCATATCAACAGGCGATTGCTTACCGCATTTGGCACAAATCTTTTCGGCAGAATTATTTTCCGCTTTTTCTGTATTATTAAATACAGGTTGAGGAACAAAATCCTGCGTCGGTGTTTGCGGTGTCGGCTGAACATTATTAACTCTGTTGTCTGCATATGGATTCTCATAAACAAATTGCTGTGAAGGCTGATTATCAATCGGCTGATTGTTTGGAACAACAGGCGGAGCAAACGGTGTGCCGTTATTCTGATTAAACGGCATCTGCGGCTCATTGTCGTGAACAGGCTCGCTATCTCTGTAAAAGCGTGTTGCTTCGCTGTCGACAGGTGAAAGCACAAGGCTGTCGGTTGTTTTCTTTATATAGTTAAAGTACATTAAAGCCACAATGCTTACGAATATAAACGGAATAAGCTCTATAATACCGCAAACTAAGGTAATAGGGTATAAAGTATTTGCAACATTTGTTACTGTATCAAAAAGCTCTGAATTGTTTACAAAATTGCTTGAGAAATTCACACCCGATCTTTCAAGTGTTCCGGATATTTGAGTGGCAAAGTAAAACAAAGCGTCAATCGAGCCTGATATAAACATATATCCTATAACAGACGATATAACAGAGATTACCGCATAAACAAAACCCGATACGGCGGTTGCCTTTGCGCCCGCTTTTGTAATAAATACAGATGAAAGCGAATACTTAATGCCTTTTGTAAGTTTACAGGAGGCAAGAAAAAAGATAAACTCGCAGAGTGTACTGATAAAATTAATACCCAGCAGTATAGCAGAAGTTCGGAAAATATCTTCGGGCATATCAGAGCCGAATACAATTAATAAAATAACCAATATCAATGATACTGCAAGCGATATTCCCGTAAAAGCGGTAAAGATAATTGTAAGTACCCTTAAAAATGTAACAGGCGGTTTTAGCTTTACGATAGGCCTGCGGCTTCTTGCTGTGCAGAACAGCAATATAAATGCAAACAAAAAGGCTAAAGTCGATATATCAATAGAAAAAGATAAATTGACATTCTCATTTTTTTCTATAATGTATTTGAATGAAATCATCATAGAAGAAACCGCTGTGACTATTTTGCAAATAGTAGGTACACAAAAGGTAAGCGCAGTGATAAGGATAATAGGTTTTCTAAAAAAAACCTCTAAGTATATCAACATTGTGTTGATACGGATTAAAAGGCTGGTTCATAGTTTTCCTCCGATTAAATTGATAATTATATTTTATAATATAGTATAATTAATTGCAATAGAAAGAAATAATTTATACAAAGCTGTCGATATAAATTGTTATTAATGTATTTAGTTAAGCTAAAGCAATTTTAATTGTAAGAAAATAAAGAAAAATACATTGATTATATAGACTGTATATAATATAATATTGAAAATCGTTATGCTTAAGTAAAACACAACTACTATATATTGTGGTTGTGTAAATAAAAAAGTCAAATATAGTCGTATTTAAAATAAAATAGGAATTTTTTTAAAGTTTTTTTAAAAAAGTGTTGACATTTGGCAAAGTAAATGATATAATAATTGAGCACTTGACAGTGACACGGAAAATTCCGATAAACACAAGTGCGTAGGACCTTGAAAATTAAACAACGAGAAAGATAAAGGAACCCGTAATACTTTGAGGATACTCAAAGATTTACAGTGAGATGCACACAACAAAGCATCAAAAATTACGGATACGTTAGTATTCGGAATGAGTGATTAAAGCTCTGAAATTGATAGTAAGCGAAAGCTTACGGAACTTTTTTAAAAAGATTTCTTCGGAATGAATTTGATTAAGTTTAGTGGCGGACGGGTGAGTAACGCGTGAGTAACCTGCCTCTAAGAGGGGAATAACATTCTGAAAAGAATGCTAATACCGCATAACATATATTTATCGCATGGTAGATATATCAAAGATTTATCGCTTAGAGATGGACTCGCGTCCGATTAGTTAGTTGGTGAGGTAACGGCTCACCAAGACCGCGATCGGTAGCCGGACTGAGAGGTTGAACGGCCACATTGGGACTGAGACACGGCCCAGACTCCTACGGGAGGCAGCAGTGGGGAATATTGCGCAATGGGGGAAACCCTGACGCAGCAACGCCGCGTGAAGGATGAAGGTCTTCGGATTGTAAACTTCTTTTATTAAGGACGAAGAAAGTGACGGTACTTAATGAATAAGCTCCGGCTAACTACGTGCCAGCAGCCGCGGTAATACGTAGGGAGCAAGCGTTGTCCGGATTTACTGGGTGTAAAGGGTGCGTAGGCGGCTTTGCAAGTCAGATGTGAAATCTATGGGCTCAACCCATAGCCTGCATTTGAAACTGCAGAGCTTGAGTGAAGTAGAGGCAGGCGGAATTCCCCGTGTAGCGGTGAAATGCGTAGAGATGGGGAGGAACACCAGTGGCGAAGGCGGCCTGCTGGGCTTTAACTGACGCTGAGGCACGAAAGCGTGGGTAGCAAACAGGATTAGATACCCTGGTAGTCCACGCTGTAAACGATGATTACTAGGTGTGGGGGGTCTGACCCCTTCCGTGCCGGAGTTAACACAATAAGTAATCCACCTGGGGAGTACGGCCGCAAGGTTGAAACTCAAAGGAATTGACGGGGGCCCGCACAAGCAGTGGAGTATGTGGTTTAATTCGAAGCAACGCGAAGAACCTTACCAGGTCTTGACACTACTAACGAGATAGAGATATGTTAGGTGCCCTTCGGGGAAAGTAGAGACAGGTGGTGCATGGTTGTCGTCAGCTCGTGTCGTGAGATGTTGGGTTAAGTCCCGCAACGAGCGCAACCCTTGCTATTAGTTGCTACGCAAGAGCACTCTAATAGGACTGCCGTTGACAAAACGGAGGAAGGTGGGGACGACGTCAAATCATCATGCCCTTTATGACCTGGGCTACACACGTACTACAATGGATATAACAGAGGGAAGCAATACAGCGATGTGGAGCAAACCCCTAAAAATGTTCTCAGTTCAGATTGCAGGCTGCAACCCGCCTGTATGAAGATGGAATTGCTAGTAATCGCAGATCAGCATGCTGCGGTGAATACGTTCCCGGGCCTTGTACACACCGCCCGTCACACCATGGGAGCCGGTAATACCCGAAGTCAGTAGTCTAACCGCAAGGAGGACGCTGCCGAAGGTAGGATTGGCGACTGGGGTGAAGTCGTAACAAGGTAGCCGTATCGGAAGGTGCGGCTGGATCACCTCCTTTCTATGGAGAATTTATCGGATGAAATAAGCTGATATAACATCCAAGGTCAGTTACGGAAGTAATTTATTGAATCGTTGTTTAATTTTCAGGGTCCTGCCCGAGATATACGGGTATAGCTCAGCTGGGAGAGCACCTGCTTTGCAAGCAGGGGGTCAGCGGTTCGATCCCGCTTATCTCCACCAAAGGCTTGAGGGAATAACCGAAAAGCCGGAAATATGGGCTTATAGCTCAGCCGGTTAGAGCGCACGCCTGATAAGCGTGAGGTCGGTGGTTCGAGTCCACTTAAGCCCACCAAGAGTACGAAAGTACTCAAAGAAAGTACCTTGAAAACTGAATAAAGTATAGCAGATAAAGCGAGAAAAGTAATTATTGACAGGTTTTAACAAGAAGAGTTGAATCTCGAAGCCTTTAAATAACGACTGATGAGGACTAAGCTGTAAAATCACTTTAGTGATTGCAACAGATTAGACGAGTGGGAGTTAATTTAAAGAATAGCGAAGAGAATGAAACTTGACAAACTCAAATAAGAGAAAGCGTTAAACGAAGGTAATAAATACTACAATTAGCTTAAAGGGTAATAAAAGATTAGTTATAAACTAATGGCTTATTAAACTGCGAAAAAGAGTAATTTACATTACAAAGAAGAACCAAAAGATATCTCAAATGGTCAAGCTACAAAGAGCACAAGGGGAATGCCTTGGCACCGAGAGCCGAAGAAGGACGTGACTAACTGCGATAAGCTACGGGAAGCTGTAAGTGAGCGTTATATCCGTAGATTTCCGAATGGAGCAATCCGATTAGAGGAAAGTCTAATCATCATATACTGAATACATAGGTATATGAGGGGAACCGCCTGAACTGAAACATCTAAGTAGGGCGAGGAAGAGAAATCAACTGAGATTCCGTAAGTAGTGGCGAGCGAACGCGGAAGAGGCCAAACCTAATGTAGTAATATGTTAGGGGTTCGGACAGTAGAATGAATTGTCGAGATTTAGCCGAATGTCATGGGAAGGGCAATCAAAGAAGGTGAAAATCCTGTAGGCGAAAAGTTAAGACATCAGACTGTATCCAGAGTACCGCCGGACACGTGAAACCCGGTGGGAATATGGGGGGACCATCCTCCAAGCCTAAATACTACTCGGTGACCGATAGAGAAGAAGTACTGTGAAGGAAAGGTGAAAAGCACCCCGGAAGGGGAGTGAAAGAGAACCTGAAACCTTGTGTTTACAAGCACCGAAAGTTCATCAACGAACGATCGGGTACCTTTTGTAGAATGGTCCGGCGAGTGAATGTAACTGGCAAGGTTAAGCACTTAAGGTGTGAAGCCGTAGCGAGAGCGAGTCTGAAAAGGGCGCATGAAGTCAGTTGTATTCGACCCGAAACCGGGTGACCTACCCATGTCCAGGCTGAAGTGCAGGTAAAACTTCATGGAGGGCCGAACCGACTCCCGTTGAAATGGTAGCGGATGAGGTGTGGGTAGCGGAGAAATTCCAATCGAACCCGGAGATAGCTGGTTCTCTCCGAAATAGCTTTTAGGGCTAGCCTTGGAATAGATTACTGGAGGTAAAGCACTGAATTGGCTAGGGGCCGAGAGGTTACTGAACCTTATCAAACTAAGAATGCCAGATAATCGTTTTCCAGGAGTCAGACAGTGGGAGATAAGTTTCATTGTCAAAAGGGAAACAGCCCAGACCTACAGCTAAGGTCCCAAAGTATAGTTAAGTGGAAAAGGATGTGGAATTGCATAGACAACCAGGATGTTGGCTTAGAAGCAGCCACTCATTAAAAGAGTGCGTAATAGCTCACTGGTCGAGTGATTCTGCGCCGAAAATTTAACGGGGCTAAACTATACACCGAAGCTTAGGATACCGCAAGGTATGGTAGGAGAGCGTTCTGTACGGAGTGAAGTCGTAGCGAAAGCGGCGGTGGACTGTACAGAAGTGAGAATGCCGGAATAAGTAGCGAGAATTAAGTGAGAATCTTAATGGCCGAAAGTCTAAGGTTTTTGGAGGAAGGTTCGTCCGCTCCAAGTAAGTCGGGAGCTAAGGTCAGGCCGAAAGGCGTAGCCGATGCACAAACGGTTGATATTCCGTTACCGTCTACAATTTAAACAAAGGGACACATACAAAGCGTTTAACCCGGGCGATGGTTGACCCGGGCGCAAGGGACTGAAATTAGAGTAGGGAAGTAAATGTGGCGTATGGCGAGAAAAAGCTTTGTGAATAGAAGTAGACGCCCGTACCGCAAACCGACACAGGTGGACAGGAAGAGAATTCTAAGGCCAGCGGGAGAAGGGTAGTTAAGGAACTCGGCAAATTGACTCCGTAACTTCGGAATAAGGAGTGCTCGAAAGAGCCGCAGAGAATAGGCCCAGGCGACTGTTTAGCAAAAACACAGGTCTCTGCCAAATCGAAAGATGAAGTATAGGGGCTGACACCTGCCCGGTGCCGGAAGGTTAAGAGGAGGAGTGCAAGCTCCGAATTGAAGCCCCGGTAAACGGCGGCCGTAACTATAACGGTCCTAAGGTAGCGAAATTCCTTGTCGGGTAAGTTCCGACCCGCACGAATGGTGTAACGATCTGGGCACTGTCTCAACTACCCACCCGGCGAAATTGTAGTACCGGTGAAGATGCCGGTTACCTGCGGCAAGACGGAAAGACCCCATGGAGCTTTACTGTAGCCTGATATTGGGTTTCGGAAATCTATGTACAGGATAGGCGGGAGACTAGGAAGTATGAGCGTCAGCTTATACGGAGTCATTGTTGGGATACCGCCCTTAGGTTTCTGGAATTCTAACCTGCGACCGTGAATCCGGTCGGGGGACATTGTCAGGTGGGCAGTTTGACTGGGGCGGTCGCCTCCGAAAAGGTAACGGAGGCGCTCAAAGGTTGGCTCAGCACGGACGGAAACCGTGCCTCAGAGTGTAAACGCAAAAGCCAGCCTAACTGCGAGGATGACGGTCCGAGCAGTAACGAAAGTTGGAGTTAGTGATCCGGCGGTATGTGAGTGGAAATGCCGTCGCTCAACGGATAAAAGCTACCCTGGGGATAACAGGCTGATCTCCCCCAAGAGTCCACATCGACGGGGAGGTTTGGCACCTCGATGTCGGCTCATCACATCCTGGGGCTGTATTCGGTCCCAAGGGTTCGGCTGTTCGCCGATTAAAGTGGTACGCGAGCTGGGTTCAGAACGTCGCGAGACAGTTCGGTCCCTATCTGTCGTGGGCGCAGGATATTTGAGGAGCTCTGTCCTTAGTACGAGAGGACCGGGATGGACGTACCTCTGGTGCACCAGTTGTCATGCCAATGGCACGGCTGGGCAGCTACGTACGGAACGGATAAACGCTGAAAGCATCTAAGCGTGAAGCCGACTCCAAGATTAGATATCCCATTGCATAAGCAAGTAAGACCCCTTGAGGACTACGAGGTTGATAGGCTGCGTGTGTAAGTGTCGTGAGGCATTTAGCTTGGCAGTACTAATAGGTCGAGGGCTTGACCACAAGAGTCTTTTGGTCAGCTTATTAAAGTATTTACAATATTGCTTCTCACTTTGCTTAATCTTTATTCAGTTTTCAGGGTACTCCCTTTAATATACACCTTTAAAGTGAGTTTTGAGATTACAGCACTACTTCGGTAGTGCTTTTTTGTTTGCCTTTTGTGCGTGAAAGTATGTGTTGTACTTTATTTTTGAATTTTTAGGTAGCTTATATTGCTGCTTTATTAAAAGCTGGAGCAGATTATGGTTTAGCACACGAGTTAAGCAAAACTCATAATATCTTCCAATATTATATACTTTATCTGACGCAAACTGCCTCGCTGTTTGCCGGCTAGAACACAACAGCGTTAGTAAAAAGTATTTGTAGACTTTGCCAATACCTACAACATTTTATAATTGCTTAACAAAGTGTTTTGGTAAAAATAATTAAGTATTAAAACAAAATGATAAATAAATTAACATTTTGTTATAAAGATGTTAATAAAATCAAAATAATAGTTTTTGTTGATAGATTATCCTGATATAAATAAAAGATGTCATATTTATAAAATATAATAGAAAGATGTAGCATTTTGTATAAAATATAAGTTGAAAAGACAAATTGATTGGTTAATAGAAATTTAAATAAATATTGACTTTCTATATAATTATGATATAATAATAAGGTCGCTTGAGGAAAGCACAAACAACAGAAAAGTTTGAAAGCACAGAAAAAAGCTTTTAAAAGTAATGAAAGAGATTTCAAAAAACTTTTTAAAAACCTTGAAAAAAGTGTTGACAAACGAAAATGAATGTGATATAATAATTCACGCACTGTTGAGAGAGGTTCGGTAAGAACCGACAAAAAACTTTCCAAAAAGTGCGTAGGACCTTGAAAATTAAACAACGAGAAAGATAAAGGAACCCGTAATACTTTGAGGATACTCAAAGATTTACAGTGAGATGCACACAACAAAGCATCAGGAAAATTACGGATACGTTAGTATTCGGAATGAGTGATTAAAGCTCTGAAATTGATAGTAAGCGAAAGCTTAATATACAAATTTTAGAGAGTTTGATCCTGGCTCAGGACGAACGCTGGCGGCGTGCCTAACACATGCAAGTCGAACGGAACTTCTTTAAAGGATTTCTTCGGAATGAATTTGATTAAGTTTAGTGGCGGACGGGTGAGTAACGCGTGAGTAACCTGCCTCTAAGAGGGGAATAACATTCTGAAAAGAATGCTAATACCGCATAATATATATTTATCGCATGGTAGATATATCAAAGATTTATCGCTTAGAGATGGACTCGCGTCCGATTAGTTAGTTGGTGAGGTAACGGCTCACCAAGACCGCGATCGGTAGCCGGACTGAGAGGTTGAACGGCCACATTGGGACTGAGACACGGCCCAGACTCCTACGGGAGGCAGCAGTGGGGAATATTGCGCAATGGGGAAACCCTGACGCAGCAACGCCGCCGCGAAAGATGAAGGTCTTCGGATTGTAAACTTCTTTTTATTAAGGACGAAGAAAGTGACGGTACTTAATGAATAAGCTCCGGCTAACTACGTGCCAGCAGCCGCGGTAATACGTAGGGGAGCAAGCGTTGTCCGGATTTACTGGGTGTAAAGGGTGCGTAGGCGGCTTTGCAAGTCAGATGTGAAATCTATGGGCTCAACCCATAGCCTGCATTTGAAACTGCAGAGCTTGAGTGAAGTAGAGGCAGGCGGAATTCCCCGTGTAGCGGTGAAATGCGTAGAGATGGGGAGGAACACCAGTGGCGAAGGCGGCCTGCTGGGCTTTAACTGACGCTGAGGCACGAAAGCGTGGGTAGCAAACAGGATTAGATACCCTGGTAGTCCACGCTGTAAACGATGATTACTAGGTGTGGGGGGTCTGACCCCTTCCGTGCCGGAGTTAACACAATAAGTAATCCACCTGGGGAGTACGGCCGCAAGGTTGAAACTCAAAGGAATTGACGGGGGCCCGCACAAGCAGTGGAGTATGTGGTTTAATTCGAAGCAACGCGAAGAACCTTACCAGGTCTTGACATCCTACTAACGAGATAGAGATATGTTAGGTGCCCTTCGGGGAAAGTAGAGACAGGTGGTGCATGGTTGTCGTCAGCTCGTGTCGTGAGATGTTGGGTTAAGTCCCGCAACGAGCGCAACCCTTGCTATTAGTTGCTACGCAAGAGCACTCTAATAGGACTGCCGTTGACAAAACGGAGGAAGGTGGGGACGACGTCAAATCATCATGCCCCTTATGACCTGGGCTACACACGTACTACAATGGATATTAACAGAGGGAAGCAATACAGCGATGTGGAGCAAACCCCTAAAAATGTTCTCAGTTCAGATTGCAGGCTGCAACCCGCCTGTATGAAGATGGAATTGCTAGTAATCGCAGATCAGCATGCTGCGGTGAATACGTTCCCGGGCCTTGTACACACCGCCCGTCACACCATGGGAGCCGGTAATACCCGAAGTCAGTAGTCTAACCGCAAGGAGGACGCTGCCGAAGGTAGGATTGGCGACTGGGGTGAAGTCGTAACAAGGTAGCCGTATCGGAAGGTGCGGCTGGATCACCTCCTTTCTATGGAGACTTTATCAGATGAAATAGGCTGATATAACATCCAAGGTCAGTTACGGAAGTAATTTATTGAATCGTTGTTTAATTTTCAGGGTCCTGCCCGAGATATACGGGGGTATAGCTCAGCTGGGAGAGCACCTGCTTTGCAAGCAGGGGGTCAGCGGTTCGATCCCGCTTATCTCCACCAAAGGCTTGAGGGAATAACCGAAAAGCCGGAAATATGGGCTTATAGCTCAGCCGGTTAGAGCGCACGCCTGATAAGCGTGAGGTCGGTGGTTCGAGTCCACTTAAGCCCACCAAGAGTACGAAAGTACTCAAAGAAAGTACCTTGAAAACTGAATAAAGTATAGCAGATAAAGCGAGAAAAGTAATTATTGACAGGTTTTAACAACTCAAATAAATAAGAGAAAGCGTTAAACGAAGGTAATAAATACTACAATTAGCTTAAAGGGTAATAAAAGATTAGTTAAAAACTAATGGCTTATTAAACTGCGAAAAAAGAGTAATTTACATTACAAAGAAGAACCAAAAGATATCTCAAATGGTCAAGCTACAAAGAGCACAAGGGGAGAGAGCCGATGAAGGACGTGACTAACTGCGATAAGCTACGGGAAGCTGTAAGTGAGCGTTATATCCGTAGATTTCCGAATGGAGCAATCCGATTAGAGGAAAGTCTAATCATCATATACTGAATACATAGGTATATGAGGGGAACCGCCTGAACTGAAACATCTAAGTAGGGCGAGGAAGAGAAATCAACTGAGATTCCGTAAGTAGTGGCGAGCGAACGCGGAAGAGGCCAAACCTAATGTAGTAATATGTTAGGGGTTCGGACAGTATAATGAATTGTCGAGATTTAGCCGAATGTCATGGGAAGGGCAATCAAAGATGGTGAAAATCCAGTAGGCGAAAAGTTAAGACATCAGACTGTATCCAGAGTACCGCCGGACACGTGAAACCCGGTGGGAATACGGGGGGACCATCCTCCAAGCCTAAATACTACTCGGTGACCGATAGAGAAGAAGTACTGTGAAGGAAAGGTGAAAAGCACCCCGGAAGGGGAGTGAAAGAGAACCTGAAACCTTGTGTTTACAAGCACCGAAAGTTCATCAACGAACGATCGGGTACCTTTTGTAGAATGGTCCGGCGAGTGAATGTAACTGGCAAGGTTAAGCACTTAAGGTGTGAAGCCGTAGCGAGAGCGAGTCTGAAAAGGGCGTAAGAAGTCAGTTGTATTCGACCCGAAACCGGGTGACCTACCCATGTCCAGGCTGAAGTGCAGGTAAAACTTCATGGAGGGCCGAACCGACTCCCGTTGAAATGGTAGCGGATGAGGTGTGGGTAGCGGAGAAATTCCAATCGAACCCGGAGATAGCTGGTTCTCTCCGAAATAGCTTTAGGGCTAGCCTTGGAATAGATTACTGGAGGTAAAGCACTGAATTGGCTAGGGGCCGAGAGGTTACTGAACCTTATCAAACTAAGAATGCCAGAAAATTGTTGTACGGGAGTCAGACAGTGGGAGATAAGTTTCATTGTCAAAAGGGAAACAGCCCAGACCCACAGCTAAGGTCCCAAAGTGTAGTTAAGTGGAAAAGGATGTGGAATTGCATAGACAACCAGGATGTTGGCTTAGAAGCAGCCACTCATTAAAAAGAGTGCGTAATAGCTCACTGGTCGAGTGATTCTGCGCCGAAAATTTAACGGGGCTAAACTATACACCGAAGCTTAGGATACCGCAAGGTATGGTAGGAGAGCGTTCTGTACGGAGTGAAGTCGTAGCGAAAGCGGCGGTGGACTGTACAGAAGTGAGAATGCCGGAATAAGTAGCGAGAATTAAGTGAGAATCTTAATGGCCGAAAGTCTAAGGTTTTTGGAGGAAGGTTCGTCCGCTCCAAGTAAGTCGGGAGCTAAGGTCAGGCCGAAAGGCGTAGCCGATGCACAAACGGTTGATATTCCGTTACCGTCTACAATTTAAACAAAGGGACACATACAAAGCGTTTAACCTGGGCGATGGTTGACCCGGGCGCAAGGGACTGAAATTAGAGTAGGGAAGTAAATGTGGCGTATGGCGAGAAAAAGCTTTGTGAATAGAAGTAGACGCCCGTACCGCAAACCGACACAGGTGGACAGGAAGAGAATTCTAAGGCCAGCGGGAGAAGGGTAGTTAAGGAACTCGGCAAATTGACTCCGTAACTTCGGAATAAGGAGTGCTCGAAAGAGCCGCAGAGAATAGGCCCAGGCGACTGTTTAGCAAAAACACAGGTCTCTGCCAAATCGAAAGATGAAGTATAGGGGCTGACACCTGCCCGGTGCCGGAAGGTTAAGAGGAGGAGTGCAAGCTCCGAATTGAAGCCCCGGTAAACGGCGGCCGTAACTATAACGGTCCTAAGGTAGCGAAATTCCTTGTCGGGTAAGTTCCGACCCGCACGAATGGTGTAACGATCTGGGCACTGTCTCAACTACCCACCCGGCGAAATTGTAGTACCGGTGAAGATGCCGGTTACCTGCGGCAAGACGGAAAGACCCCATGGAGCTTTACTGTAGCCTGATATTGGGTTTCGGAAATCTATGTACAGGATAGGCGGGAGACTGGGAAGTATGAGCGTCAGCTTATACGGAGTCATTGTTGGGATACCGCCCTTAGGTTTCTGGAATTCTAACCTGCGACCGTGAATCCGGTCGGGGGACATTGTCAGGTGGGCAGTTTGACTGGGGCGGTCGCCTCCGAAAAGGTAACGGAGGCGCTCAAAGGTTGGCTCAGCACGGACGGAAACCGTGCCTCAGAGTGTAAACGCAAAAGCCAGCCTAACTGCGAGGATGACGGTCCGAGCAGTAACGAAAGTTGGAGTTAGTGATCCGGCGGTATGTGAATGGAAATGCCGTCGCTCAACGGATAAAAGCTACCCTGGGGATAACAGGCTGATCTCCCCCAAGAGTCCACATCGACGGGGAGGTTTGGCACCTCGATGTCGGCTCATCACATCCTGGGGCTGTATTCGGTCCCAAGGGTTCGGCTGTTCGCCGATTAAAGTGGTACGCGAGCTGGGTTCAGAACATCGCGAGACAGTTCGGTCCCTATCTGTCGTGGGCGCAGGATATTTGAGGAGCTCTGTCCTTAGTACGAGAGGACCGGGATGGACGTACCTCTGGTGCACCAGTTGTCATGCCAATGGCACGGCTGGGCAGCTACGTACGGAACGGATAAACGCTGAAAGCATCTAAGCGTGAAGCCGACTCCAAGATTAGATATCCCATTGCATAAGCAAGTAAGACCCCTTGAGGACTACGAGGTTGATAGGCTGCGTGTGTAAGTGTCGTGAGGCATTTAGCTTGGCAGTACTAATAGGTCGAGGGCTTGACCACAAGAGTCTTTTGGTCAGCTTATTAAAGTATTTACAATATTACTTCTTAATGGTTTGCTTAACCTTTATTCAGTTTTCAGGGTACTCCCCTTAATATACACCTTTAAGGTGAGTTTTGAGATTACAGCACTACTTCGGTAGTGCTTTTTTATTTGCCATTTGTGCGTGAAAGTTTGTGTAAGGTCTATTTTTAATGCTGGATAACAATAATAAATTATGGTTTAGCATACTGCTTTGTCAAGCAATTATAAAAGTTTGGTCGACCTTTTCAAAGGTCGTGGGTGTGTGGGCAAACCCACAAATACTTTTTGCTAACGCAATCTAACAATAGCCAAACCCGCAAGCCTTTAAAAAGGCTTGACCTAAATTTTTTAATTATTTAGCTTAACTTGTGTGCTAAACAAAAATTTTTTATTTACTTTGTGATATTTTTGCCATTTAAATTGTTCATATATTGAAAGGTCTTTCGTAGTAAAAATTTCATAAGGAGGAAAGGTATGACTGACAACGAATTTAATCGAATATCTGAGCAATACATTGATATTGTGTATCGCAGTGCAATAAATATTTGCAAAAACAAAAGCGATGCGGAAGACGCTGTTCAGAATACCTTTTTAAAGCTGTTAAAATCTGATATAGATTTTGAAAACGAAGATCATATCCGAAGATGGCTTATCAGGGTTGCGGTAAATGAATGTAAAAATATTTGGAAATCTCCGTGGAACAAAAAAATATCTTCTTTTGAGGAGCTTGAAAAGAGCCGGTATATATTGAAAATGAAAAATCCGAGCTCTTTGCCGAAGTAATGTCACTTCCACAAAAATACAGTATAGTCTTGCATTTATATTATTATGAGGACTACAGTGTACGGGAAATTTCTCGAATACTCGGCATTTCCGAAACCAATGTGCAAACCCGACTTATGAGAGCAAGAAAAAAGCTAAGGGTACAATTAAAGGAGGCGTGGAATGATGAACAAATTTAAAAATAATAAAGAATTTTACAAGAGCACATTTGATGATATTCACGCATCTGATGAGCTCTTAAGAAAGGTGCAGGCTATGAATAAAGAAAAAACTAATAAAAAGACACACGCTGTTCGTAAGGTGATTTATATTGTTGCAGCCGCCGTAATTTTGCTTGTGGCAAGTAACGCTGTAGTTTATGCAGCAACAGGCGAAAGCTTGTTTGAAACCATCCTTGTTGTTACGGTTGACGATCAAAGCAACGAAATTGTAAAAACCGATTTGGTTGGTGATGATAAAGTCAAATATAGCGAAAGTGTTGATGCAAACTTAGTGAGCAAAGACGGGAAGAGTTTACCTTGAAATTGCCGATCTTAATTATAGCATTGATATTACTGATGACCTTGCCGACGGAAAGGCATAAGTTAAAGTAAAAGATGCGGATAATAAAGAGCATACCGTAAAGATTACCGGAAATACAGAAAGTTATACAATAGAATATGATTGATTTTTGAATGCATTAAGCCGAGCACAGATTTTGTGTTCGGCTTTTAATTTAGATCGTTTATAAAGGTTTTTTATCGTACTGTTTAAGTTAAGTAATTAACAAATTTAGGTCAAGCCTTTAAAGGCTTGCGGGTTCATAATATCTTCCGATATAACAATTTATCAGGTGCAAACAGCCACGCTGTTTGCCGGCTTGAACACAACTGCGTTAGTAAAAAGTATTGGGTTTTTGCCCATACCTACAACCTTTGAAAATGTTGACCAAACTTTTATAATTGCTTGGCAAACACAATAAAATTTGTTTGTACATTATAATAGTATCAAAATTTACATATCATTATTACCAATAAAAAATATACAATTTAGTATGATACAGTTATACTTTCAAAATATTGTTTAGCAATTTGTAAAATGTGTATTTTTATTGCGATTATTTGATTTTATGTTATAATAACACAAAATATGTTGCTAATAAACGACAAAAAAGAGGAGAGAAAAATAAACGAAAAAATTTTTTGCGGTAGTTATTTGTGCTGTTATGATAGTATCTGCTACAGCATGTACTGGCAGTAACAAAGGCGATAATGTTGAAAGCAGTGCAGAAATTGTTAATAGTACAGTATCAAACGATGAGAGTTCGCAGGCAGAGTCTAACAAAGATGATTCTAAAATGTTTGCGAGTATTCAGGAATATCTTGAATATCCAAATACGAAAAAATCTATTGAAACTATGAAAAGCACCCTTTCAACAACTCTTTATGATTTTGATTGTTATGCTGACGGTGATGCACTCATATATGAATATAAGTTTACAAAGCAGATTTCCGATGATAAGCTTGAAAATGTGAAGAATATACTTGATGATACTTTTGAAGATATGGATTCTACTTTATCTGATCTTATGGAAGAACTTTTAGAGTATGTAGATATTGAAAATCCGATTATTTCTGTAAAGTATGTAAATAATGACGGTTCTGTAATCACAGAAAAATCATTTGATAAGTCAATCCTTGAGGAAACAACATCAGATGTTAATTCAAGCGATGAGAAATCGGTATAAGTGAAAAGTTGTCAGCTCACCACCTTTTATGGGTGGTGATTGTTGTTTTATATAACTTTTTATGATAAAATGAAAATATTATTAAACAACAGGGAGGTTTTTATGAAACGATTTTTTGCAATATTCATTTGCATTGCTACAGCATTGATATTTGTTGCCTGCACGAATAATTCTGAAACAAAAAGCAGTAAAACCGAAACTACGCAAATATCCGCACAGAACAGCGGTGATGAAAAAAGTTTTGCGAGCATAGAGGACTATATAAACGCAGAAGAAACCCAAAAGGCCATAGACAGTATGAAAATCATATGAGTGTATGTATGATTTTGATTGCTATGCGGAGGATAACAAATTTGTTTACGAGTACAAATATCTTGAAACTGTAGGCGATGAGGCATTGCCGCAGATAAAGAAAGCGTTTGACGAAAAGTTTGAAGAAATGAAATCGACCGTAAAGCCGTTGATGGAGCAGCTTTTAGGCAATGTAAAGGAAGAAAATCCGATTGTGGTATTAAGGTTTTGTAACAGCGACGGTTCTGTAATATCGGAAAAAGAATATGATAAAACCGTTCTTGATGAATCTGTATCCGAAAATTAAAAGCTGCAATATAACTAACAAATTTTATAATAATTTTTAATCATCACCTGTTAAGGGTGGTGATTATTTTTGTATGGAGTTTAAATGGTCTGTTTGAATTTTGGAATAAAGTTAATAATTAGGGTTTAGCAGAGTATTTCGTAAAAATTATAAAAGTTTGGTCAATCTTTAAAAAGGCTTGACCTGAATTTTTAAATTATTTGCCTTAAACACTGTGTTAAACCATAATTTTCCCAACTTTCAATAAATTCCCATTAAAATAAAAATATTTTTGCAACCTTTTTATAATTAAAAAAGTGTTATATACAAAGGTGGTGAAATAATGAATGATTTAAACAACGATGATTTTGTTACTGATGTCGTAAACGAATATTCCGATACGATTTACAGGGTGGCTTTGAACATAACAAAAAACAGTGCTGACGCATTTGATGTGTGTCAGGAAGTTTTTATAAGATTAATTAAAAACAAACATAAAATAAAAGACCGCAGTCATCTGAAGGCATGGCTTTTGCGTGTTGCCGTAAATTGCGCCAAAAGCTGTAAAACATCGGCATATGTTCGCCATTGCGTACCGCTTGCCGAGGCAAGAGAACAGGGTGTGTCGGATAATACTTTTGATAAAGCAATTTTTCAATTCGTTATGCAATTGCCGCCAAAGTACAGCGTTGCGATTTATTTGTTTTATTATGAAGATTTAAAAATCAGTGAGATTTCAAAAATACTGAATGTAACACAATCAACGGTTAAATCAAGACTTGCAAGGGGCAGAAAACAACTTAGAGAAATTATTGAAAGGGAGCAATCATATGACTGATAAAAAAGATTTTAATGCGGAAGTATATAAAAATAATGTGAAAAATATTAAACTTAGCGAAAAGCAGAAAGCTGATTTGATAAAGTAATGCGTGATACCGAAAAACAATATAAACAAAACAATGTATCGCACAAAGTTTTCAATTTGAAAACAGGAACAGCGGCAGCAATAGCCGCAGTGTTTGTATTTGTTGCAATATATGCAGGATTTTTTAAACCGAATACAGAGCGAATTTCCTCAAATAAAAATATTTTTACAATAACGGCAAACGCCGCCGAAATTGAGGACAAGTCTGAAATAGGTGTATTTTCGTCGGTCAACGGAAGTCAATATTTATTGAAAGATTTTAATAATGATGACACGATTTATCGAAACGCACAGGGAAAAACCGATTATTTTAATGATTTTGAACTTACAAACCTTAAAATCAGCGGAAAAAATATTGAGAGCGTGACATTTAATTCAAAACAAAAAGGAATTTATTTTCTTATAAATTCATATATAAACGATAATGAAAATTCGGAAGATGCAGAAGACGGCAATAGTTATAATTATTATAACGGTATAGCCGAAATCGGAGATTTTTCAAATTACGGAAGTCTTGATAATTCACAATATACAAAAGCGGAATTTAAAGAACATTCGGACGGTTTATATGGGGAGTTTTGTGACGGATTTACATTTACGGTAAAAAAACCCGAGTGAAAACGAACAGGAGATAAAACTTGATAAAGCGATAAATCTTATGGTTGAAACCGACAGAACAGACAGTGAAATTGACAATTGGGCAGACGAATATTACCGACTTGACAGTGAACTTTTAAGTATGAGAGCGAAAAATTGTATGAGTGATGACGGAGAAAATCAAGTTACAGATGAGGAAAATGCTCTTGAAACAAAGATGGAAAATATAAATAACAGCATACTTTCAAAAATTGTTGACGGGGCAGAGATTGATGTAAGCGTGCAGTTTACGGACGGAAGTGTTCAAAGCGAAAAAATCAGAATTTCTTACAATAACGGCAATTGCGGCGGGGAAGATAATTTCCCGAGTATTACTTTCAGATTGGTGTGAGTTTGGTTTAGCGAATAGTCAAACTAATAAATTTTTAAATTATTTGCCTTAAACACTGTGAAATTCAAAGACGGGACTGTTTCTCACCCAATCACTCGCTAACAGCACCAAAACGCATAGAGTGGTGGGTGACGGTATTTTCTCTTAGCATACCGCCGGCTTTAGGTGGCGTTGCCACATCTCAATCTTACATCTATTCAGTTGTAGTTCCTCATAAAAGGGATTTTATTTTACTGTACAGAATGTATATTTGTCGATGCTTTTTAAAAAATACTGAAATTTGTTGAAAAATCGTTGACATTTACGTATAATGAGTATATACTAATACGATTTAGATTCAGTAAAATCTATTTGGGCGGCTTGGGATAAAAGGAGATATTATGATTATGCACGATTTCGAGTATGTTCCAAAAGAAGAATGGAAACCGATTAGAGATGAACTTTTTGAAATTATCCACAGATTACAAAACGAAGTAAGAGATGATTTTACTTTTCAATATCATTTTGTGGGTAGCAGCAAACGAAATATGATAACTCGTGACCGAAAATCTAACAAGGGTTTTGACTTTGATGTAAATATTGAAGTGAATGACCCGGACGAAGATTATTCTGCCAAAGAAATACGAAAAATTCTTCATAAAGGTCTCGATAAAATCACTAATCCCTATGGATATTCAATTTTCGGATATGATTACACCGAAGATTCCACCCGTGTTCTCACCATCAAAGTAAAAGATGGAGCCAACTCTCGTATATTGCATAGTTGTGACTTTTGTATTATATATGAGTGTAGCGATGGACGGCAACAATATATTCGCTATAACAAAAAACAACACAGTTATTCGTGGGAATATCAGCCCAAAGAGTATTATGCTCTACCTAACAAAATTGAGTGGGTTAAAAAACATAAACTGTGGCAACAAGTTAGAGATAATTACATACATAAGAAGAATACAAACACTGATGATAATAAAAAGTCTAGATTAATTTTTGCTGAAACAATTCATCAAGTCTGTCTGCAAAATGGATATTATCGATAACAAAAGCGGAGGATAAGTTATTATGTATTGTAAAAATTGTGGTAGAACTGTAGATGATACTTCATCATATTGTAATAACTGCGGAGCACGGATTGATAATAAGCCAAATGCCGATGCTTCTGAAGATAGTTTAAGTTTGGGATTCGCTATCTTTGGATTTTTTATTCCGATTGTAGGTTTAATCCTCTTTCTCATATACGAAGAAAAGAAACCCAAACGAGCTAAGTCAGCAGTCAAAGGTGCCTTGATTGGCTTTATTACTGAAATCGTTTTAGCTATCATTCTTGTAATTCTGTATGTCGTTTTTGCTGCTTCGCTTTTTAATAATATATCAAATGATATTGAATCTAATATACCTGCAATTGGTGATGTGTTTAGAGAAGAAACGACAGATAAAATTTTAGAAAAAGATGTTGACATTTCTTTTGGAGAATTCAAAGTAACTAATAATGGATACTATTCCGAAACCTCACTTGATATTAAAGTAAAAAACAAAGCTGAAGAACAGTGCACCTATTACATAACAATTGAAGCAGTCGATGCAAACGGTGCAAGAATTGACACAGATATGATTTACGCTGATAGATTAGGTGCCGGACAAGAGATATATTTGAAAGCTTTTGAATATGTAGATCAAGAAAAATTAAATCAATTCAAAAACGCAACCTTCAAGGTTTTAGAAATAAACAAATATGATTATTAATTTTTCAAGAGAGGTGCTATATGGGAAAACATTTTTTTGATTTCGAGGACGGAGATTTTGCTAATTCTATCTCTGACAATATGGCAATAGATTCTGACGGAGATTTATTGATGAGGATGGGAGATAATATGGCAATGGATATGGATTCAGGAGAATTACATATTATATCCGGTTTGTCTAACAATGAAGATGATGATTAAAATAACGACAGCAGTGAGATATTAATCTTACTGCCATATAACGAATGATTTTTCTTGTTGCTATCGCATTTAAGGCTTTCGCCGTTTTGTTCAAGCCGCCAAACAGCAAGCTGTTTGGCTACAGAAAAATTGCGTAAGCTAAAAGTATTGTGGGCTTTGCCCACACCCACAACCTTTGAAAAGGTTGACCAAACTTTTATAATTGTTTGGCAGGAATTTTGATGCTTTTCAAAAACTGTAATTTAATAAACATACAAAAAGACCGCTATCATCAAAATAGCGGTCTTTAAATATTCGATTATCAATATGACTGTATTGCAGAGAGCATTTTTTCAGGTGTTATTTGTGTATATTTCATTCCGTCAAACACAAGGTTATTGCCGTCAAAGGTATAATCATATGTGTCTGTCTGCTCGCCGTCCATATCATAAACGGCTGTCACCTTATTGAGTTTTGTATTGTATGTGAAATATGTAAATGTTGTGCCGTAGGAGTTGCAGTACATTCTGCCGTCCTCGCCAAAGTAATAGTAAAGTCCTGTTCCGCTGTCCCATGCGCCTACAAGTTTTTCGTCTATCTGCGGATTTTCCGGTGCGCTTGGAACAAAGGTCGGATTATCCACCTTTTCAAGCACTGAATCTTCACCGTTATTTGTAATTGTAATTTTTTTGCCGTCCTCGGCAACTGTATATGAATACTCGCCGTTAATGCCGAACATAAGCTGACATTTAAAGGTTTCTTCGCCTGTACTTTCGTCAGTGCCGACCGAATATTTGCCGCAATATCCCATATTTCCCACAATAATCGATGCTCCGCCTTTACCGTTAAACAAAAAAGTAAAACTTTCAAGTTTAGAGCCTGCGCCTTCCGCTATTCTCCAATATCCGGCAAATGGGTCTGCCGGATTTTCCAGCGGTGCATGCAGAGCATCAAGGCTGAAATTCACTCCTTCGGGTGCGGTTGTCTGTACCTGTGTCGCTTGAGTTTCTGTCGGTGTACTGCTACTCGATTCGGCATTTGTGCCGTTTGAACAACCGGCCGCAGTTACGACAAGCATTGAACATACAAGTGTGGTTATAATCGACTTAGTAAAAATTTTTTTCATTGCAAAATTACTCCAAATTTAATTTTGAGGCGGTTTTTCCTCAACATATTAATTTTATTATTATCTGCTGTAAAAGTCAATATCGTTGCAATAATTTATGCACACCGTTGTGTCAGCGGTATCTGATTTGTGCGGTTTTCTCCGAAAAGCCTCCGAGTTTTGTATAAACCTTTGCTTCAACATCAACGGGCACTTCATAAATAATAATGCATACGGCTTTTTCGTTATCTTCGCTGTTTTCTTTACTGCGGCAGTAAGTTATGTGGGGGCTTGTATATCTTTCGGAGTAGTACATATTTGTACATACCACGGTATCGTCTTTGTTGTCTAACTCTACCGCACATAAGTATAACGAATATTTTTTGAAAAATTCGTCGTTATATCTGTTGTCAACATTAATTACATCACCCATAGGCATAACTTTGCTGTATATCTCATTTAAATAGTTTAAGCTGTCATATGTATCTTTGGTACTGCGTATTCCCATTAATGTACCGGAAACCGCATCTGTAAGGTTTATTATTTCGTCTATTGCGTTGCCCTTTAAGTCGTCGGAGTACACATATTTGTCAATAGCATCAGCATATACTGTGTTGATTGGGTCTTTATAATAAAAGTTACTTTCATCGTTTGTTTTGTCGCTATAACCCGAAGTTGATATATAAACATACCGTGGAGTAAATTCAAAACTTCTTAAACAAATGATATTGCACACCAAAAGCACTGTAATAGGCACAAGGCACATAGCAAGCCGTATAAATATATTGCAATTTAAAAACTTTACCGCATATATAATGAAAGCGACGCTTAAAGCAATCAAAAACCACAGCAGTACGGGGACGCAAAAGCTGTATACAATAAATTCGCCGACTATCAGAACAGCCTCCGTAATGATTATTGCTTTCATATTAGTTATTGTGAGCGAGTGGTAAATATATTTGTATGCCGAAAAAATGCCTGCACCCAGAACAAGTATAAACAGTTCCATAAAAAAAGGCATAGCTTTTGCATACATTTCTTCTTGGAAAAATATTCTTGTTGCAAAGAGTATCGTATTTTCCGCAATTAACACGATAAACAGAAATAAAGCCGTGTTGTCCAAAACAGAGTGTTTTTTGTATTTTCTTTCTTTTTCTGCCTCTTTTTCTGCCTGTTGTTCCCGTAACTGCACGGCATCATCGTTTTCCGTGTTTTCTTCACCGTAAAATTTAAATTCGTTCATATTATTCCTATATTCCTTATTTTTGATATATTCAGAATTTTCTGCCTGTTTATTATAATAAGAAACAAAATTGTTTGTCAATACTTTTTGTTTGGTTATCAGGATTTGCCTAAGAGTGGGTTTCGTTAAATAATAAGGTTTTGTTTTGAAAGTTTGGTCAACCTTTAATAAAAATCCAAAAAATCATACAAAAAGTCCTGCAAAGCATTAAAGCCTTACAGGACTGATAATAATATACAATTTTAAATATAACTTATGCGGCGGAAGATACGATTCTTTTGCCTCTCCAAGTGCCTCTCTGCCAACGGATAAACACAATAATTCCTCTGAATATTTCATCGCATGCCATACCTATCCATACGCCTGCAAGTCCCATATTCATTACAATTCCGAGCACATACGCAAGCAGTACGCTTATGCCCCACATTGAGAAGATTGCAAGTATTGTCGGGAATTTTACATCGCCTGCGGCTTTCATGGAGTTAATGATTACAATGTTTGTTGTTCTGCCTATTTCAAGGAAAATCGAAATGAACATCATATTTGAAGCAAGCTCGACAACTGCCATATCGTCTGAAAATGCTTTGAAAGTATATCCCGATACAAGCCAGTTAATAACGGCAATGGAAATCGAAACTATCATACCGATTCTTAGCGTTTTCATAACTCTTTTATATGCAAAGTCGTAGTCGTTTGCGCCAACGCTGTGTCCTACAATTATCTGCGTTGCAATGGCAGCGGAATAAGCAAACATATATGTAAAAGTACACATCATATTTGCGTAAATTCGTGCGTTAATTGCGACCATTCCCATTGTGTTGATAAGTGCCTGCAGCACAAGCTGTGAAAAGTTATAGCTTATGTTTTCGCCTGCGGTCGGGATTCCGAGTTTTAACAATTCTTTAAGAATATTTATAGGGAACGGGCGGAGGTATTTAATACCGAGTCTGCCTTGAATAACCTTATAGAAGTAAATAATTGCGGCTACAAGCGCAAAAATACGGCTTAAGCATGTAGAAATCGCAACACCCTCTGTGCCAAGGTCAAGAAAAGAAAGCGGGCCGTAAAGGAAACAGTAGTTACCCACGATATTTACAATATTCATACCGAGGGATACAAACATTCCGAATCCCGTTTTGCCGTGGCTCATAAATATTGATGAAAAAGCATTGAAGACCGCCTGTGTAAATATTGTACCGCCGACTATTTTCATATACATATTGGCGTCAGGTATCATTTCGGTAGGTACCTGCATAATAATAAGTAGGGGTTCGCTGAACAAAAATACAATAAGACTTATTACCACGCTTAGCGCAAGGTTAAATGAAATTGCAACCGTGTAGATTTTATTCATTTTTTCAAATTGCTTTGCGCCGAGGTATTGGCTTACAATAACGCCCGTTGCACTCGATATAATGTTGAACGCAAGATTTAAAAATCCGAGAATAGAGTTTGCATTGCCTATTGCACCGACTGCAATGTCATTGTAGTTTGACAGCATAATAGTGTCAATGTAGCCGAGCGAAAGTCCGAGCAGTGACTGAAAAAATATCGGCAGTGCAAGACTGAATACCGTTCGTTTTAAGGGATCAACTTGTTTTTCCTTTAATTTGGCAGACGACTCAGCCATAAAAAAACACTTCCTTTACAAGATGTATGTTGACTTTATATTTTAATATTGTATAATAAGGTCAGAAAATAAACCTTATATTGTTTATAATTGTTTTTAAGATTTTATATTATGAAAGGATAAATAAAATGAAAATTTGCGTATTCGGTGCTTCAAGCGAGCAGATAGAGAAAATTTATATAGATACCGCCGAAAGTCTGGGCAGAGCGATTGCAAACCGTGGCGACGCCGTAATTTACGGCGCAGGAAAATACGGTGTAATGGGTGCGACCGCAAGGGGCGTAACCTCTGAAAAAGGTGAACTTATAGGTGTAGCGCCTGAATTTTTCAAGAAAGACAATGTTCTTTACGACAAGTGCACAGAACTTGTTTTTACGGACACAATGCGTGAGCGTAAAGGTGTAATGGAAGACCGTGCGGACGCTTTTGTAATTTGCGCAGGCGGTATCGGCACTTTTGAAGAATTTTTTGAAGTGCTTACTCTCAAGCAGCTTAGTCAGCACAGAAAGCCGATTGTTATGTACAATGTAAACGGATATTACGATTCACTCATAAATATGATGAAGTCCGTATCAGAGGGCTTTATGAGTGACGATTGTCTTAAACTCTTTACCGTAGCAAATACCGAACAAGAGGTTTTTGAGCAGATAGACAACTATAAAGAATATACCTATGATAAGTACGGCTTTTTAAGGGACGGTGACAACAATGGCTGATCGTTGTGACCAATGCACATATTTTGTGGAAGATGACGAGTACGGCGACTACTGTTCTTTGAGTCTTGATGAAGACGAAATGGAAAAGTTTTTGACAGGCAATACCGAACAATGCCATTATTTCAGGCTCTATGACGAGTACAAAATCGTGCAGAAACAAAATTAAAGCTTCTTTATTCCAAAAATATAATGTGAATATAAAACTCACATTGATTAAAGATTTATAATATTTATTTAAAATCTCAGAAAAATTCAATTTTTGTTCTTTTTTATATCTTATCAAAAAAACTTCCTTTTTACAAGGATGTTTTTTTGTTTTTATTGTCATTTATAAACAGATAGAATAATAAAAAGATATAATCCGTAAAAATATAAACTATTCAAAATACCGAACTTTTGCTGTTTTGTTAGTGCAACTATACAAAAGTTATTCTAATATTGATATTTCCGTTGAAATGGTGTGCCAAAAGTATTAAAATAATATAGTGGCTTATAGAAAAAATGTAGTAATGTTTACAAACAAACTGTTTCGTGAATGCGGAAAATTACAAGAGAGGGGGAGTGCGTGATGAGTTTTTTGGGTAAAGCTGTTGAGCGTATGATGACCGAAAATATCTCCCGTCATAAGCGTAAACGCTTGATAATCTTTATAACTGTCATCACTTTGCTCTCTATGGTTACCACAACGGTTGCGTGATTCAGCGTAAATACTTTTGCCGGTGTAGATAACCTCAATTTAAGCATTTCCGTAAGCGCACAGCTGAAAGTAGGTATGGAAAACTACGGTACAGAAATCGACGGACTTGATTATGTTCTTGCCCGCAAAGTTTTCAGAAAGTTTGAGGCGCTTAATCTCTCTTATATAAGAGATGAAATTGACGGCTTGCTTGCTTATCTTGACGAGCTGTTCGGTGAAGAGAATATGAACGAATGTAAAGACTACTTAAAGATGCTCAAAAAGCTTGTATAATTTGCAAAATAAGGGCGAACTTTGTTTGCCCTTTAGCTGATTTATTGACATTGTTCATTTTTGCTGATAAACTATATATAATGGCTTTTGTTACGCTAAAATAAAATTATAAGGAGTGTCTAAAATGGTGGATTTTAGTAAGTATTACAGATCTTACAAATATATGCAGGATATGCTGAAATCGGATTTTACTCACAATTATATAGAAGAGGCTCTCAAAGACGGGGACGAGGGCAAAGATTCTATATTCGGCAAAACTAATGAAAAAGTAATTGATATGGATTGGGTTATCGCAATCGAAGAAACCCTGCCGTATATCCAAAAAGCAATTGACGAACAGCGTAGATTTATCAAACAGGCAGAAAATGTTGTTCGCATTAAAAAGGCAAAGAAAATTCTTACGGTTGAGCGTGAGGAGGGCTTTGCTATTTATGAAAATCGCGTGCTTTTGACACTTATTCACAAGGCGCTTATGTTTGTTGATGACAAATATTCAAAAATGAAAGATGTACCTAACGATTCTTACAATAATATAACAATGAACCGTCACCTTGAGCTTAATCAGCAAAAGCTTGATTTCAGCGTTAATTATGTAAACGAAAACCACGAATCACTTGCAGAAGACCTTGATGTAGAGGATATTGAGTCGCTTTCAGATTTTGACCGTATCCGCAGAATTCGTCAGGGACTTAACGAGTGTCTTGCAACTCCGCTTATGAAAGAGATTGCAAAAGAACCGCAGGTAAAACCGCCGCTCACACAGACTAACCTGCTTAAGGAAAACCCTAACTTTAAAAAGGCAGTAGAGTTGTGGAGCTTCCTTGATACATACAAAAAGCAGGGCTTTGAACTCGTAGGCGAAGAGTACAACGGTAAGATGACTGACGAGAACAAGGAAGATGTATATCTTGCTATGGAATTTCAGCATTTTATGATGTCGATTACCACTAACCCCGCACTCAGAAAAATGCTGCAGGAAAAGTACGAAGAAGAAAATGCCCTTGCCAAAGAAGAGGCTGACCGCCCCGAAAAGGTAAAGGAAATGGTACTTGAGGCACAGACAGAGGCAGTGCGCAAAGAAGAAATTGAAAAACTTACTGCGGAGATTACGGAGCTTAAGCAGAAAATCGCAGAGCAAAAGCAAAAGATTGAGGAGCAGGCAAACATTATAAAGACACAGGAGGGCAAAATCGCTGCTCTTGAAAACGAAAGAGAAAGTCACGCAAAGCAGGTAGAGCAGATGAATGCCGACTTTGCCGAAAAAACAAGAATTGCGGAAGAAAATTTTGCAAACCGACTTAGTGCAAAGCAGAAAGAATTTGACGACGCACAGACCGCTCACAACGAATATGTAACAAAGCTCAACACAGATAATGCAAATAAGATTGCCGAGTTAAATACTAACCACAGCAACGAGGTTGCACAGCTTAAGAGCGATTATGAAAACAGAATTGATACTATTAATAAAGAAAACGCAACCGCAACAGCTAATTTGAAATCCGATTACGAGGGACAGCTTACTTCCATGAAAGCGGATTACACCTCGCAGATTAAGAATTACGAAAAGCAGATTGCCGATATTAATGCGGAAAACGCTAAGAATGTAAAAGAACTTAACGATAACCATGCCAAAGAAATCAAGACCATTACCAAAGAATCCGAAAAGCGAATGGCTGATTTTGAAAAAGAAACTACCAAGAAGATGAACGATACTATAGCTGATGTTAAAAAGAAAGCTAAAGACGAAGTTCATCAGGCTGAAAAAACAGCAAAAGAAAAAATTGCAGAGGCAAAGGGCGAAAATAAGCTCTTTAAGAAGAAAAAAGAGGTATTCGAGGCGGCTTATGCGGCAGGTTCGGTAGGACTTATGGCAATGCTTGCCGAAAAATACGCATCTGAGGGCAGAACAGACTTTGCCGACCACCTTGTATCGGCAACAGCGGCAATCAGAGCAATTATGATTGCGCCCACACCAAAGGGTATTACACTTACAATGTACACCCATGGCTCGGCTAAGTTGTTAAAGCTTTATGCAGGCGTTACAAGATACGATGTAGCTATCGGCGACACTGTTTCTTCATTCGGCGGTGTTGAGGGACAGCCTGTATTTATCAGCTTTGCAGGTGTTGGAAGTGAGGTTGCCGACGAGATTGCAGGTAAAATCAAAGAAACGGCTGATTGTAAGGTAACTGTTTCTCAAAACAGAAGAATACAGTCAACGGGAATTATCGGCATATATTTCTGCGGAGAATAAGCAGGTATGCTATGAATAAGTCGGCACAGCCCGACGAGGATGTCGATTGGTCGCAGGCAACTCCCGGTGTTGATTACCTTTGCTTTGACCTTTATATGAGAATGCAGAATCCGAGAAAAATTTACATTACCGAAACTTCAGCTCTCACTCCGCTTGACAGTGTGCTCACCCGGGATAATGAAACCAATAAAAGCAGTAACCCGAGCACATACGGTAATTTTTCAAAGGATTGTATGATTGGCGCAACAAGATTTTCCGTAAACAGCGCCGACGGTACAGAAAATAAACTTAAGTGTATCCATAGTGACGGTTTCCTTTCGGATTTTTGTTGTGGTAACTTAATTCTACTACGAAATCGTTTCTATGGATATTCTTTTTTATTGTTTCATCTTCATTTAACAATATGCGTTTTTATGATTTTTAAAAAACTTACACACTTTTCTTGACAAAGCCTATGAGTTAAAAATTGTTTCAACTTACTATTGCAATTTGCGATGAAATACTTTATCAGAAACACAATAACATTTGACTTTACTTTATTTGCTTTATATCAGCTTTGTTATATAAAATGTAAAGTTACACCACTAATCAATTAAAACGCAAATTAAACGATTTTAAACGGCATTTAAAGGAGCTGTAAAAAACAGTCCAAATAAAAAACGACTGCATTCTAACCGAAAGGTAGGAATGCAGTCATTTTTGTGATATAATTTAATATCAATGAAAAACCATATCAACAAGGTACATAAAACTAAAAAGTTTTCTACATTAAAGGTGCTTGCTTTTGCACCTTTTCGAGTTATGCCCAAATTTTAAACGTTTTTAACATTCTTCATATTTTTATACAATTTCAAGAATGCAAGAAAAAAATCACCGAGACTCACTATTTCGTGAATCTCGGCTTTTTGATATGCTGCTTTTTACAGCACCTATCGTCAGATTGCATAAACGGAAAGTATTTGTGGGCTTGCCCACACCCACCACCTTTTATAATTGCTTGACAAAGGATTCCGCTAAACCTTAATGTATCGGAATTTTTGTTAGTAAACATTTTTTATTTTGCTGTTTGGGGGCAAATTAAAAATATCTGATTAATGAAATAACTTTACCCAGAATAGCGACTTCATCTGCGATAATCGGTTCAAAATCGTCATTTTCAGGCTGTAATCTGAAATGACCGTTTTCCTTATAAAATCGTTTAACCGTTGCCTCGTCGCCGATAAGGGCAACTACTATTTCGCCGTTGGACGCAACAGGTGTGCGGTTTACAATTACAATGTCACCGTCAAAAATACCTGCTTTTATCATACTTTCGCCTTTTACATGCAGTGCAAAAAGTTCTCTGCCACGGCTAAGACTTTCGGGAATAGGTATGTATGTTTCGATTTCTTCAACGGCAAGGATAGGATAACCTGCCGCAACACTGCCCACAAGAGGGACATTTACACTGCGCTCTTCACCTGCGATGCGTATGCAGCGGTTTAAACCGTGCTCACGCTCAATAAGTCCTTTTTCTTCGAGTGCGCTTAGGTGATGATGAACCGTTGAAGTTGATTTTAACCCCGTAGCCTCGCATATTTCACGCACAGACGGAGTTCTGCCTTCATCCGCACACTGTTTTAAAAAATTAAATATAGCCTGCTGGCTCTTGCTTAATGGTTTCATAGTAACCTCACAAATTGCAAAAGTGCCGATTTGTAACAAACTATTTACGGCCTATAATATTATAACATATTTTCTCTGAAAAATCAAACATTTGTTTTATGCTTTGAAAAATATTTTTTTCAATAGGTTTTCATATTGACTTCACATGATTTTCAAATAAATATAGTTTAATATAACTGTACTCAAAAGGCGGAACCGCAACCGCCGAGTATATTGTTCTACCCTCCTCAATACGGGCACTCGGCCCGTAATTGTACCCCTCATTTTTTTAAGAACAGGAAAGCACCGTGTAATCATCAGCACGGTGCTTTTCAATTTTTGGGTGAATTATGCGATTAGGTTTAGATTAAAAAATTTAAATTTAGGTCAAGCCTTTTTAAAGGCCCGGCAGAGCATTTTATTGACTGTAAATACAACACAAAACAACAGGCAGATGTACTATTACACCTGCCTGTTGTTTATAGATTAATTATTGCAAATAATTATATTATTTTGTCAAAACCTCAACGATTTCGCTGATATACATTTTATGGAAGTCGTTGTCGTACCACTTATCTACAGCGTCGTTATCAACAATGCTTTCGGCGTTCAAAAATTGTGCGTACATCTTTTTACATACAAGTACAAGTTTGGCCTCTGCAAAGTATGGAATACCGTCCTCTGTAAAAGCAGGTGTAAGACCTGTTTCGGCAACTTTGTCAATATCTCTGCCGCTTTTTGAACCGCAAAGCTTGAGTGCGTCACGGTATTTTTCGTCAAAAAAGCTCATTGTGTAGTAATCGTTATTCTCAATAAATTCAAATGTATATCTCTGCGGACGAATAAATGTAAACGCAACAGGCTTGCCCCACATAATGCCTGCGCCGCCCCAGCTGATTGTCATTGTGTTAAATTTATCGGAATTTCCGCTTGTTACAAGCGCCCAATCCTTGCCGATAAGGTCAAAAACACTTTCGTTGATGTCTGACGGATTAATTTTCTTAAAATCTGACATAAATATCCTCCTTAAATTCTGCTCTTGCTTTAAAATAGATGAGAGCAGGTTTTTATTTAATTATTTTGTGCCTGTAGAGCCGAAACCGCCCTCGCCACGCTCTGTATCGGAAAGTTCGCTGACTTCTGTAACGGTTGGGACGATTACAGGTGCAATCACCATTTGTGCCACTCTTTCAAACGGCTCGACGGTGTAAGGTTTATCCGAAACATTGCAAAGACCGACGCAGATTTCGCCCCTGTAGTCGCTGTCAATCACGCCAACGCCGTTGGCAAGGCAGATTCCGTGCTTGATGCCGAGCCCGCTCCTGGCGTAAACAAATGCGGCAACCGACGGGTTGGGCAACTCGATTGCTATACCCGTGGGAATAACCGCAATCTTCTGCGGCTCAACGGTGATTTTTTCGGTAATGCAGGCATATAAATCCATACCGGCGGCACCGCTTGTTGCGATTTTGGGAATTTTTGCGTTATCTTTTACTTTTTTTATCTTTAAATCCATAACTGTCCTTTCAAATTAAGTTGCATTTGTAATCTTGTTTTGCAGGATTTTTTTAAATTCCTTGCAAAAGAAAAATTTACTGAATTTTAATAATGTTTTATTAGAATATTAAAAACCTGTAATTTTTGTAACAAGGCATTAATTTAATTCTTTTAAACAATTTAAACAGAGTTATTAACATTAACATTGTTTTAACAATGCTATTTAACACCCCTTAGATATAAACCTCTTGTTGATTTGACTTTTAACATCGGATTTTGCGTAAATTCGCATATACTTTCCACATTTTCAACATAGTTTTCAACAGTTAAACGAAGTGAATAAAAAGATGTTGAAAGTGTTGAAAACTCATTTTGGGGTATATAAAGGGGTACACAGTTCAGCACTTCGGTACAAATTCCGTCACATTTCAGCGGGAATTTCTCACCCTTTCTGTCCGTCATTTTTGAGTTGTTTTTGCAAGTTTTGCAAGAAATGTTTTCGCTCTTTGCGGGGCAGTTTACCGTAAGCATAAGAGGAAGATATCCGTAGGTGATAATGCCCCTCTTGATTGTGCCGCCCAGGCGGTTTATTCGCTCAAAAGTAAGTTCAAAACTGAGTTCAACATCCTCAAGTCCGTATTCCTCCGCCCAGAGCAGGTCATATGTGTTTACAAGGTTAAGTCCGAAACTTCCGTGTACACGCATATTTTCGCTTTTTGCCATATACACGGCGGCAAGATTTCCGCAGAGTGCGTCATTTATACCAAGCTGTTTTACCTCGCTTAGCCTTTTTGCTATTCTTTCTTCGTTTTTAAAAAGTCCTCTCGGAATTTCCACACCTATATTGCAGCCGTCAGCCATAAGCGATTTCAGCTTTTCGTTATCGGTATAAATAGGAACATAAATAAGTTCGCAGGCGTTGAAAGCGGGTGAAAACTTTGCGGTAGTCATTCTTGCCCTTATTCCGTTGCCTTTTGGCACACAGGAAGTGTCGGGTGCTGTAATTTCAATATCATTTATTTTGTAGTTATGCCGCTTTGCCCTTAAATCGTCAAGTTGAGCAAGTGCCTCTCTGCGCATCGCATTCAAAACAGAAAGCGGTAACGAGAGGCTGTCCTCTGTATTTATACTCAAGCTTTCAAAAAAATATGCCGTTGAGCCTGTCTTTTTAAGCTGGGTTTCGCATTTTGTCTTGTCAAGCGCAACCTTCTCTGCTTTTTGACAGACAAATTCGGAAGTAACTTTTATATTATGCGTTCCGTCCGTGATTGCAAGGGTCGGATTTTCGCCGATTTTTGCCGTGAATGTACCGTTTATTGCAATATCGGAAAGCTCGTCCTTGTAGCTTTGACGGATTTTTGAAAAAAGTTTTTCGTCTGCCGATACAACATCGTTTTTTCTGCGGTATCCGAACATTTCATAGCCTGTTTTGCCTGTATAATAACCGTCGGTAAATCCTGTTCGTGAAAAAACATTTTTCAAAATTTCTGCCGTATCGTCGCTTATAAATCCGTTGTCACGCTGTTCTTTGCAGGCACGCACGGCGGCAGACACATACTCGGGGCGTTTCATTCTTCCCTCAATTTTAGCAGAGGCTACACCCATTTCCTGCAGCTGCGTAATATATGGTATAATGCTGTTGTCTTTAAGGCTTAGTGCGTGACCGTCCTTAACCTTTCCTACCGAAAACGGCAGACGGCACGGCTGGGCGCAAGCACCTCGGTTTCCGCTCCTTGAGCCGAGCATTGCGCTGAAGTAGCATTGTCCCGAAACGCACATACAAAGCGCACCATGCACAAATACTTCGAGTTCAACGGGAATTTCGGCGGCTTTTTCAAGTTCTTTTTTGCTCATTTCCCTTGAAACCACAACCCGTTCAAAGCCCATTTCATAAAGAGCCTTTACACCGAGGTACGAGTGAACGCTCATTTGTGTGGATGCGTGCAGGTGCATTGACGGCACAAGCTGACGGGCAAGGCGTGCGACACCCATATTCTGTACAATAAGTGCGTCAACATCTGCTCTTGCGGCAATCAGCACAGCCTCTTTAAGCCTTTGCATTTCATCGTCAAAAACAATTGTGTTTAAGGTGACATACACCTTTACCGAATGAATATGGCAGTAACGAACCGCCTCTTTAAGCTCGTTTTCGTCAAAATTATGCGCAGAAGAACGGGCGGAAAATTCCTTTTCGCCCAGATAAACAGCGTCTGCTCCGCTTCGTACGGCAGCAATAACACTGTCCATACTGCCTGCAGGCGCAAGAATTTCAATTTTATTTTCCATAACCATTATTGTAATCAATCAAATAATTAATCAAAAAGCGAGATCTGCTGTTGGCGCATTTTGCGGATGATTTCATCACTTTCCTCATCATCTTCGCCCTCGTTTTCCTCTGACTGCGCAGAATTAACCGCCTTTTGCAGAGCGTTTCTCAATTGCTCGTTTTCCTTTTCAAGTCTTTTATATTTGCGGGTAAGTGCAGTGTTTTCGTTAATAACCTCTGCAAGTCGGGTTTTGTACTCCGAACACTGCTTATTAAGGTCATTTGTTTGACGAATAATCTTATCTGCCTTTGAAATGCACTCTTTTTTATTGCGCAAAGCCTTGTTGCGGTCATCGCAAAAATTAAGTGCCGCCAATATAGCGCAATCTCTTGTGTCAAGGTGATTTGTTGATGTTACAATTTTCTTGATTTGTGCTATAACATCGTCGGCAACGCCTTGCACATATTTTTCGTCATCTGCAGTAATCAGCGCATAGCTCCTGCCCTCAATCTGCACGCTGACTTTTCTTTTAGTATTCATTACAGCACCTCTCCATATTCAGACTCTGCCTGCAAAATAACAGAGTTTTTTACAATAAATTATAATCCACACTAAATTATAATATAAAAAGATGCGTTATTAAAGAATTATGTTAAAGTTGTAATCTAATTTTGATATAATTATCCTTATATGTCGGTTTTTTGTTGTTTTTTGTCAATTATATTGTAAACTGCTAACTCTTGTGTTAATATATAGTATGTGCGACAAAACGGTAGAGTTTTGTCGATTTCGCATTGTTTTACTAATGATAATATTGCTTTTTTTGATAGTAATTAATAACAGTTTATTAATATTACATATCAAAAAGCCTTTTGCGGAATATTATTTTACAGGGAAGTGATTATATGCCAGTTCCTTTTGATTCACAAAAAATTTACTATCGTACACCTTTCGGTGCGGTAGAAGAGGGAACGACCATACATTTAAGAATACTTTTGCCAAGAGATCTCCACACTCAGAGAGCGGATTTGGCAGTAAAGTATGACTACGATTACAACTGGGAATACTTCGGCTTTTTCTGGTGCGGCACATTTGATGACGCTACTGAAATCTGGGAGGCTGACTTTACTCCTAACAAAATCGGTCTGTACTGGTATGGCTTTAAACTTCAAACAAAATACGGTCTCAGATATATTGTACCGTCTGATCCGTATAATATCAGCACCATAGAAACTTCACCGGGCAGAAGTTGGCAGCTTACCTGCTACAAAAAGGGTTTTACTACACCAAAGTGGCCTGTTGGCGGTGTAATGTATCAGATTTTGCCTGACAGATTTAATTTCAGCGGTGAAGAAAAGAACCTTACCCGTACAGATTTTCAGCGTAATACCGATTGGTATGCACTCCCACAGTGGTGGCCTAACGAGAACGGCGAAATTACAAACAGCGATTTCTTTATGGGCGATTTAAAGGGTATTACTCAAAAACTCGACTACCTTGAGGAGTTGGGTGTAAGTTGTATTTATCTTAATCCTATCAGTGAGGCATACTCAAACCACCGTTACGATACAGGCGACTATTCAAAGGTTGACCCTATCCTCGGTACAAACGAGGATTTCATAAATCTTTGTGCAGAGGCTAAAAAGAGAGGAATCCATGTAATTAACGATGGTGTTTACTCTCATACAGGTTCTGACAGTAAGTATTTTAACAGAAACGGCAGATACGGCGAGAATACAGGCGCTTACAGAGATCAAAATTCTCCGTATTACAGCTGGTATAAGTTTAACAATTGGCCGAATGATTACCACTCATGGTGGGGATTTTACACCTTGCCGGAGGTAAACGAAACCGACCCGAAGTTCAATGAATATATCAACGGCAAAGACGGTATCGTAAGAACCTATATGCGTTACGGAAATTCGGGCTGGCGTCTTGATGTTGCCGATGAACTTCCCGACGAGTTTATGGAAAATCTGCGTAAAGCGGTAAAGGAAGAAGATCCCGAGGGCTTTATTGTAGGCGAAGTGTGGGAAGACGCAAGTAACAAAGAGAGCTACGGCGCAAGAAGAAAGTTCTTGCTCGGCGAAGAACTTGACTCGGTTATGAACTATGTTTTCAGAAATGCAATCCTTGATTTCTGCCGTGGTGCAGACGCAAAATATGTTATGAACCAGATTATGAGTGTTATAGAGAACTATCCTCGTCCGGTTCTCCGTGTTCTTATGAACTCACTTTCAACTCACGATACAGAGCGTGCGCTTACAGTTATTGCAGGCGAGCCGCTCAACGGCAGAGATCGTCAGTGGCAGGCAAATCAAAAGTTAAGCTACGACCAGCGTAAGCGTGGTACAGCACTTTTAAAGCTTGCCGTAGGTATGCAGTATACTTTACCGGGTTTCCCGTGCGTATATTACGGTGATGAGGCAGGTCTTGAGGGCTATCGTGACCCGTTCAACCGTTGCTGTTATCCGTGGGGCAGAGAGGATAAGGAACTTATCGAGTGGCATAAGGCTCTCGGTAATTTAAGAAAGTCCTGCTCACCGCTTTGGGACGGTGATTTTGTAAAGGTTACGGCTGACAAAAATTTTCTGAGCTATATCCGTCTTGACAGCAAGTCATCGCTTTATTGTGCGTTTAATGCAAGCAATGAAGAAAGAATTCTGGACCCACCGCCGGGATATGCAGACGGTACACCTATTTTAGATACAAAGCTCGAAAACGAAAAATTAACAATTCCGCCGCTCAGTTGCGCATTTATTATTAATGAAACAGACAGAAGATTGAGCCTTGCTTATTAATTAAAACTACAAATTTTATTTATACCAAATCTTAAAGAACGGTTTGCAGACTGCAGACCGTTCTTTTGTTCTTTAAATTATGTATTTGGAAAATACTTTACCGTGCAATCATAAAAGTTTAGTCAACCTTTAAAAAGACTTGAACTGAATTTTTAAATTATTAAATCTATAATGTTATATTTATAAGCCAAAATGGTTTTGTTCTAAATGTTGGGGTAACAATAATAAATTATGGTTTAGCAAATTGATTTGCCAATCAATTATAAAAGTTTGGTCGACCTTTTCAAAGGTCGTGGGTGTGGGCAAAGCCCACAAATACTTTCCGTTTATGCAAGCTAACGATAGGCGAACAGCTCGCTGTTTGGCGGCTTGAACGCAACGGCGAAAGCCCATAAATGCGATAGCAATAAGAAAAGAAATTCGTTATTTCATTAATAAAATATAGGCTTTTTTAATGGCTGTCGCCTGTTTTAGCAAACTTAGTTTTAGCACGCAAACAGCGTGGCTGTTTGCGCCTGATAAATTGTTGTATCGGAAGATTTTATGGGCGCTGCCCAAACCCGCAATTTTTGAAAAAATTGAGTAAACTTTTTTTGTTTTTGGGAGGATAATTTAGCGTTAGCTAAATTTCAATGCCTGACCGACACTCCGCCAAACTACAATTTACCCCAACTTTTGATAAAGAACCGCCAAAATACACGCAAAAAAGCAGTTCCGAATTTACGAAACTGCCTTTTTATCAAATCAAGTATTAATGTTTTGGGCTTTTGCTTTTTTGAGTTTTTACAGGCGGTGGGGTAGGGGTGATTTCTTCCGCTGCGGTTCCGCCCTTTTCTTTTTAATAATGTAAACATAAACGCAAATTGCCACAAATCCTGCAAGGCATACCGCCGTTGCAACAGCGCCCGGCTTAAATCCCTTTGGATAATACACAAGCTCTATGCTGTGCTCGCCCTTGTTGAGGTTAAATGCTATAAGCGCATTGCCGACAGGTGTAATTTCAGCTTCTCTGCCGTCAACATATGCGGTCCAACCGCCCTCTTCATAAGGAACAGAGGTGTAGAAAAGTCCGTCCTCGCTTGCGTTGATTGTGCCCTTCATAGATGAGCCTGTAAGCTCGGTTGTTGTCATAACATCTTTGCTTATCTGTGCGTATCCCTGTTCATAAACATTTTGGTCGAGCATATTTACATACACATGCGCACTGCCTGCCTGTCCCTGCGGAAGTTCGGCATAAACAGAGATTTTATCACCCTCGTTTACATATCCGCCGCAAGCAATGTACGGTCTGCCCATTCCGAGAGTTTGCGTATTTGTCGAATCGTCGTTTATCATAAATGAAACATCGTCTTTACCGTCAATGTCGGCATAAACATACACATATCCCGAGTATGGCGCTGTGTAGTTCCACTTAAGGTGTGGTGTTGTGGTTGTATCGGTACAGTTGTAGCTGTAGTTGCCGTAAGAAAGTTTATTTACGGGAAACTGTGAGTAGTCTGTGTGTCCCTGCGAAACAACCTCAAGCTGTGTATATACATTTTCGTTTACGCCTGTTGCAAGTTTAAAGAACTCGTTTTGCTGGTCAAACGGGTTAAACTGGTCCTCGTTTTTGTTTACCTGCCACTTGAGCAAGTCGGAATTAACCATAAAGCCCATAGGAATGTAATGTTCGTTTTTGAGCAAGGTTATGCCGCCCGACTGGTAGGTATTTGTAAGGTCATAACTGTTTTTGTAAGTACCCTCTCTTGAAATCAGATACTTAAGGTTCATAAATGTGTTTGTTACAGGCGAGCTTTCGGCATAGGTGTAACGGTTGCCGCTCTGCCAGCCCATCATACCGAAGTTCTCAAAGAATACGGTCATATCTTCGTTAGCCATTGAGTTGAACATTGAAAGTCCGTTATAGCCGTTGAGTGAACCGTCATTGAGGGTTTGTGTGCTTGTCATTTCGGCACGCCACATTTCCTTGGTATCTTTTTCGAGGTTATCCATATATTCAATTACAGAGGCTGTGTTTCCCTCACCTCGAGGGTAATCGAATGTGCCCGTTACGGTTGTGGTTTTAACACCGATATATGCGGTAGCACCGCTTTCGCCCACGACTATGACCGCAAGTATAATCAAAAGCACCTGCTTTGGAATAATTCTTTTTGTATAGAGGAAAAGCACAATGCATACGAGTGACGCAATAACGGCTGTACCCACGATAGCGTATGTTTCCTGCGTATCAATGGCAATCAGAATGATAACTGCCGAGAAGAGCGCCGCCAAAATTACATCCCAACAGGTGGTAAAGTCAATCAGCATAAATGCTCTGTAAGCCATAACCACAATTACAAAGCTGATAAGATAGCTGAAACGGTAAGGAATCATATTTGTAAAGTGGAAGCCGTGCCAAATGTAGTCGAGCTGACGGATAACGCAGCTTATCATCATAAAGAGAACAAGACAGCCGTCAACGATTTTTTCCTTAAGTGTGATTTTCTTAGATGTAAGGAATACGATGCCGAGTACCAAAGAAACTGTACCGCAGGCAATGTTAGGCAGGGCGTCAGCCTCTTTTGTTGCCGGAGTTATGAATGTAAGAAGATTTGAGAAAATCTTTTTCATAGCCTCAAGCGTACCCAAAAGGTCGTTTGTAGAGCCTATGTTAATTGCGTATGTAGACGGGAATGTACTCGAGGTTGCGTGGGTGTTTTGCAGGGCAAAGAACGCAGGCAACAGGAAGAATGCCGTCATACCGATTGCAAGTAATGAGAAAAGTGCGGTTTTTGCAAGCTTTGTAAAAAAGCTTTTAAAGCCGTCCCACTTAACAATGCTGTATGCAATGAAAATAAGAAGAACGAAAATACAGGTAAACAAACCTATGTAGTAGTTTGAAAGCAAAGAAACCGCAAGAGTAATTGTAAACAGTCTGAATTTGCCCTCTGTAAGGAGTTTAACGATTCCGAGTGCCACAAGCGGAGTAATGCAGACAGTGTCAAGCCATATTGTGTTCCAATAGTAGCCCATAAAGAATGCGCAGAACGAAAAAGTTGTACCGAACACAACGAGAGAAAAATCGTTCTTTTTGAAAACCGAGCGCAGGAAAATCGCAGTAAAGCAGCCTGCAAAGGCAACCTTTGCACAAACGCTGAACATAAGAAATTCCCTAAGCCACTGTGACGGAATAAATACGCACAAGAAGTTCATAGGGCCTGCAAGGTAGTATGACATAAGCGAAAAGTAATTTACGCCGCCGCCCTGCGTCCAAGACCAGAACAGTGATTCGCCGTGCTTAAGCTTATCCTGAAAATCTACCAAAAACGGATAATACTGGTGCCAAAGGTCAGTAACAAGAATTTGCTTGTCGCCAAACGGAGAAACCTCCATTATCGCAAAGCCTATGGTCATAAGAACAAACGGCAGGAAAAAGGCAATTATAATGTAAATGTTTTTCTTTAAAAATGCCTTAAATCCCTTTTGCTCAACCGCAGGCTTTTCGGGCAGCTTTTTTGCTTTTGTTTGTAAAGCTGTCATAAGCATAAGAATTAAACCTCCATAAAATTGTGTTTGCCCTTTTAAAGACAGGGCGTTACCGATTAGTTATGCTTTTGCATATACTATAACTTATATATTGTAACACTTTATTTAGTCAAGGTAAATAATATTTTAAAAAAAGAAAATGAATTTTGAAAAATTGTCAGTAGTACCAATGTACTTGTCAAAAATCTACAAAAACAAGGGATAAAATTTTATGTTGCTTTTTTTCACTGTTATATACATATTCGTTGTTTTATGGTATGATTTTATTAAATTAATGAAAAAGGGAGGCAGGACTATGAAAAAGCTAAAATATTAGTATCAACGGCGCTTGCACTGTGTATGGGTGCAACAGCGGTAATCCCTGCATTTGCGGCAGAAAATCAAAAGTTTACTTTTACAAAAATCGGCGATTACAACGCAGACGGTGTAGCAAGTGTATCAGACATTACTGCATTACAGTTACAGCTTGTCGGAAATGGTACAATTTCGGGCACTGCTCTTGAGCATATCGACTTTGACGGTGACGGCGCTTTTAATGTAAATGACATTACAGAATTGCAGAAAATGGTTGCCGGTACGGAATATACTTGCTATCAAAAAACAGACAGCTCATATAAAAACATTCCTATGCGCTATTATGTCTATGACTATAACGGTAACTCTAAAGGCGATATTATTGAATATGAAACAATCTACACACCGGAGAATTACATTATGACTGTTGATGAAATGAGGAGAAATTCAGTTAAAGGAATTTCTCTCATAACATCAAAGGAACAGTTTGTCGATTTGTTTAAAGCAGAGTCGCCGGAATTTGACGACGAGTTTTTCAAGGATAACGCTCTTTTTGTAATACTCACAGCCAGGGATTGGTATGATTATACAGGAATAAACGCCTTTGCGCTTGACGGAAACAAGCTGATAGTATATGATTATGAGGTCGAAACTTTTTGGGAGTATGGCGAAAAGTGTTGTCGCAATAATATTTACAGACTGAATAAGGCTGACGTCGAAAATATTACAGAAATTAACTTTTATACACAATATTTAGCACAGTAAATCTAACACCCTCTCCGAGCGGAGAGGGTGTTTTGCGTTTGATACAATATTGCAGGAGTTAAATTGTCAGTAGTACCAATGTACTTGTCAAAAATCGACAAAAACAGGGGATAAAATTTTATGTTGATTTTTTTTCACTGTTATATACATATTCGTTGTTTTATGGTATAATTTTATTAAATTAATGAAAAAGGGAGGCAGGACTATGAAAAAATCTAAAATATTAGTATCAACGGCACTTGCGCTGTGTATGGGTGCAACAGCGGTAATCCCTGCATTTGCGGCAGAAAATCAAAAGTTTACATATACAAAAATCGGTGACTACAATGCGGACAATGCTGTAGATATATCCGATGTTACGGCTTTGCAGTTACAGCTTGTCGGCAACGAAGTAATCACAGGCGCAATGCTCGAACACCTTGATTTTAACGGTGACGGCGGTTTTAATGTAAACGATGTGTCGGAAATTCAGAAAAAGATAGTCGGTACAGATTATGAGTGTTACAAACCGCTGGGTGATTCGTATAATAATGTTACCGAAGAAACACAATATTACTATTATGATGAAGAAATACCCGGTAAAGGCATACCGTATGAGATTATATACAATGAAAACAACGGTATTGTTACAATGAATGAATTTGATTCAATAAAAAGATGTAATTTTCTTATAACTTCAAAAGAACAGTTTTGTGATTTATTCAAAGCTGAATCATCGGATTTTGACGATGAATTTTTTAAAGAAAATGCCTTATATGCACATATCGGTATTATCGGTTCTAATGATTATTCTTTTATTGAGTCCATTAATGCAGACGGAAATCAGTTGATTGTTTCAAGAATAGATATTTACGCATGGCCTAAGACTGATGACTACGCTTGCTGCAATATGCTTATAAAACTTAAAAAATCCGATGTGGAAAATATTTCTCATATATTAGTAAAGCAAAAATATGGCAGTGAATAATAAAACAACGCAAAATTTCACCCTCTCCAAGCGGAGAGGGTGTTTTGCGTTTGATACAATATTGCAGGAGTTAAATTGTCAGTAGTACTAATGTACTTGTCAAGAATCTAAAAAAACAAGGGATAAAATTTTCCGTCATAGCAATCTGTCGGGTGTAAACAGCTTGACTGTTTGCGTGCTAAGACTAAGTTTGACAAAACTTTTTATTATCCGATAGTTATTAATAGACTTTCAGTTTTTTACCTATAAAGTATATCACAGCTTTTGTATGAACAGCAATGTCAATACTTTATTTATTATTAACTTTTATCTTGTCGCAAGGACTTTCTTGTTGCGAGCATTTTGCCTTTTATATAGTAAAAATCATCTCTGAAATCACTGCGGAAACTGTTGTAATAATTGTCAAACGGATTGTGAATGTGAAATACTGCCGTGTTCGGATTCATTACCGACACAATATTTCCTGCCGCACGGAGAAAAAACTCGTGGTGATCTATCATTCTTATGTTATCGTCCCAGCCTATTTCTTTGATTTTCTGCGTTTTTGCAAGAAAAATATTCGGGACTTTTCCATATACAATATGGTTTTCGTCTATCTTTGTCAAATGCGGTATTTTAAGCGGTTTATAGGCATTTTTCATATCAAATTCATTGTAATTTCGGGCGATTTTCTGCACAGGAGTACATTTGCCTGCGGTAAGAGGCACAAATCCGACAAGGTCAATGTCTTTGTGCGACTTAAGAAAACTAAGCTCGTCATAAATATTTGAAAGCGGAGTTAAAAGCTCGTCATCGTCCATACGCATTAAATACTCGGTTTTAACCTCGGCAAGTGCGAGATTAAGCCCCTTGCTGAGTCCGCTGTTGAACGGCATATGAATTACGGTAGGCGGATTGTGCTTTGTTTTTATTTCAAGCGGAACTTTGCTGTCGTCTGCAATCACCACTTTTGCACCGGGGTAGTGTTTTTGAATGTTTTTATACAGCTTTTTTGCCTGCTTTTGCCTTTCAAAGGACTTGAACATAAATGTTACATTTTGTGTAACTTCGTGTGCCTGCTCGGCAGTCGGCATTTTCTTTCCGCTGATTTTCCATTTTAAATTCAAATATCCGAACTGTACCTTTGCAAATATATCAAACGCAACTTTTGCAAGCGGTGCAAGAGGACTTTTTGATATTTTTTTGGCAATGTTCATCGCTTTACTCATAATATCACATCTTTGTTTTAATGATTAGGGTAGTATTGCCAAACAATTATAAAAGGTTGATCAAGCTTTTATAATCGGTTAAAAATTCAGGTAATCTCTAATTTCTCTCAATTAAAAAATAACCGTTTAAAAATCGCAATACTCCCGATATAACCTATGTTAATGTCGGGAGTATTCTTGTTTTATCATTTCTTTTCTTTAAAGGCAAAGAATCTTTGTCCTATGTAGTTGAACGCTACAAACAGGCAAGAGCCGAGTATCATTGAGGTATAGCCTGCAAACTGTTCAACCGTAAATGAGAACATTGTAAAATTATTCGCCGTACAAATCCATTTGATTAGCGGAATCGCTATGCAATACGATAGTGCGTAGCAAACGGCAATGTTCAGCGCAAAGCGTAAAATCGGTTTCCAACCCTTTTCTGTATTTTTAAATGTAAAGTATTTGTTAAGAAAATAGCTTACAATACTGCCGATTAAGTATCCGAGAGCCGAGGCGAGCCACACACCCCATTCGTATCTGTCCCACGCAAAAAGCGCAAAGAGCACAAACTGCAAGCCGTTGCCAACGAGGGTATTGATTACGCCGACCAGAATAAACTTCCAAAACTTTATATCAAAAAACTTTTTTATAAAATCGCCCATAATCATTCCTTTTCCTCGTTGTCTTCGTCCTCAAAATTAGAGAATTTTGTTATGTAAATCGGTCTGTCCTTGGTTTCCATATAAATTCTGCCTATGTATTCGCCAAGAATACCGATAGACATTTCGGTAATTCCGCCCAAAAACAGAACCGCACACAAGGTAGTTACATAACCCGGTGTGGTAATTCCGAAAAACAACGTCTGAACAAGGGTTATCATTATATAGATAAGCGAAATAACAAAGATTATCGCACCCATTACTGCCGTAAAACGGAGGGGAGCAACCGAAAAACAGGTAATTCCGTCAATCGCATAACGAAAAAGACTTGAGAATTTCCATGTTGTCTGTCCAAGCTGACGGTCAACGGTTTTAAATGAAATCCATTTTGTGTTGAAACCTACCCAAGAGAATATTCCCTTTGAAAATCTCTGAACTTCGGCGAGTTCAAGAATAGAATCGACGACCTGTCTTTTCATCATTCTGAAATCCATAGCGCCGTAAGGCATTTTGGTATCGGTGAGTTTATTTGAAAGAGCAAAGAACATTTTTGAGAAAATTCCTCTGAATTTGCTTTCGCCCTCTCGTTCGTCACGCTTTGTGGCGCAGACATCGTAGCCCTCGTTTTCGAGAGCGTCTGCCATTTGTGGGAAAAGTGTCGGCGGATGCTGCAAATCGGCGTCCATAACCACCACATAATCGGCGGTGGAATGTTGAAGTCCTGCGTACATAGCCGCCTCTTTACCGAAATTCCTTGAAAATGAAATATACTTTACATTGGAAAACTGCTTTGCGAGCTTTTTCATAACAAGGTAAGTTTTATCTTTACTGCCGTCATTGACGAGGATATATCGAAATGAATATTCGGGCATTGAGTCAATAACCTTATTGGTTTCAAGCACAAAATGCTCAAGTCCCTCTTCTTCGTTGTAACACGGTACTATTAAATCTATAGTTTTCATAATAATTCGCCTTTATGTTGTTAAATTTGTATAAGCCTATAATTATTTTTATTATACCAAAAGTACACACAAAAGTCTATATTTTTATAAATTATTTGAGAAGTGACAAAAGGTAAATTTATTTTTGTTAAAGTTGGAATAACAAAAAAATAAAATCACAAAAAGAAAAACGGCAAAACCTTAGCGGTTAAGCCGTTTCTTAGTGGTTGCGGGAGCCGGATTTGAACCGACGACCTTCGGGTTATGAGCCCGACGAGCTACCGAGCTGCTCTATCCCGCGATATTTATTGCCTGTATCTTTACAGCTATATTATAATACACCTTGTTATCAGATTTGTCAAGCCTTTTTATAATATATTTTAAAAAAATCAAAAATATATTTGCAAGCCGTAAATGTTTTGTAATATCGGCAATATTATTCGGGCTTTTTGTTGTTTAGTTTTACTTTGATTATTGCATTTTTTGTATGATATTGGTATAATAAAAGTACAGCTCATTTGCTGAAAAGGGAGGAATTTTTTATGTGTCAGAAAAAACCGTATTACATCACGACACCGATTTACTATCCGTCAGGCAATCCGCATATCGGACATTGCTATACAACTGTTGCTTGCGACTCTATCGCTCGTTACAGACGAATGCAGGGCTATGATGTAATGTTTCTTACGGGTACTGACGAGCATGGTCTTAAAATTGAGCAGAAAGCTGCCGAAAAGGGTGTGACTCCCAAGGAATATGTTGACGAAGTAGTTAAAACCTTCAAGAGCCTTTGGAACTTTATGAATGTTGACTATGACAGATATATAAGAACCACCGATGATTACCACATCAAGACTGTTCAGAAGATTTTTAAAGAACTTTACGATAAGGGATACATTTATAAGGGCGAGTATTCGGGTAAATACTGCACTCCTTGTGAGAGCTTTTGGACAGAAAGCCAGCTTGTTGACGGCAAATGTCCGGATTGCGGCAGAGAGGTTACAGAGGCTAAGGAAGAGGCTTATTTCTTCAAAATGGCACCTTTTGCCGACAGAATTGAAAAATTACTTACGGAAACAGACTATTTACAGCCGAAAACCCGTGCGACAGAGCTTGTAAACAACTTTATCAAGCCGGGTCTTGAGGACCTTTGTGTGTCGAGAACTACTTTTAAGTGGGGTATTCCTGTAACTTTTGACGATAAGCATGTTATATATGTGTGGATTGACGCACTTTCAAACTATATTTCTGCGCTTGGTTTTTATAACGATGCTTATAATGATTTTGATAAATTCTGGCCTGCCGATGTGCATATGGTTGCAAAGGATATTATGCGTTTCCACGCTATCATTTGGCCTGCAATGCTTATGGCTCTCGATTTGCCGCTTCCAAAGCACCTTGCGGTTCACGGTTGGATTACTTTTAACGGTCAGAAGATGAGTAAATCACTCGGCAATGTTGTAGACCCGTTTGTACTTGGCAAGAGATACGGCGCAGACGCTATCCGTTATCACATTCTTCGTGAAATGGCACTCGGCGCAGACAGCTCGTTCTCTAACGAAATTATGATAAACCGTATTAACTCCGACCTTGCAAACGGCTTTGGCAACCTTGTGTCAAGAACCGTTGCAATGGTTGAAAAATATTTTGGCGGCACACTTCCTACAGAGCGTGAAGGCGGAGAATTTGACGATGACCTCATCGCAACCGCTACCGCACTTAAGTCGAGCGTTGATGACTTTATTGATAAAACCCAGCTTAACAATGCGCTCGCTGAGATTTTCAAGGTAGTTTCCCGTGCTAACAAGTACATTGACGAAACAGCACCGTGGGTGATTGCAAAGGACGAAACAAAGAAAGCAAGACTTGCAACTGTTCTTTACAATTTGCTTGAAACTATCAGAATCACAGCCACACTTCTCTCTGCATTTATGCCGACTACAATGCCAAAGGCACTTGAGCAGATTGGCGCTTGCGAGAAGTGCGCTACTTACGAAAATGCCGATAAATTCGGTGTTCTTCCGCTTGATGTGACAGTCAAGAAAGGTGAGGCTCTGTTCCCGAGAATTGATGTTGAGAAAGAAATCGAAGAACTCAACGCAATTATCAAGAATAACGAAAAGGTTGACGAAAAGACAGAGAAACTCAAAGAAGAAATTGAGGGCGTTGCTCAAATCGGTATTGACGATTTCTGCAAGGTTGACCTCAGAGTTGCCGAAATTAAGGCTTGCGAGCCGATTAAAAAGGCTAAAAAGCTTTTGAAACTCACAATTTTTGACGGTGTAAAAGAGAGAACCGTTGCTTCGGGTATCGCAAAATTCTATACACCTGACGACCTTATCGGAAGAAAGATTATTCTTGTATCAAATCTCAAGCCTGCAAAGCTCTGCGGTGTTGAAAGCTGCGGAATGATTCTTGCCGCAACTTGCGGAGAAGAAATAAAGGTAATCTTTGTAGACGATATGGAACCCGGCTCAAAAATCAGCTGATTTGTTTTAAATAAATTGTTGCCCGATTACGGATTTTCCGTAGTCGGGCATTTTTGTGCATTTATATTCTAATGTTGGGGGTAATATTAACAAATTATGGTTTAGCAAATTGATTTGCCAATCAATTATAAAAGTTTGGTCGACCTTTTCAAAGGTCGTGGGTGTGGGCAAAGCCCACAAATACTTTCCGTTTATGCAGTCTGACTATAGCCAAACAGCTCGCTGTTTGGCGGCTTGAACACAACGGCGAAAGCCTTTGCGAGAGCAACAAAAGGAAATAAACATCATTTTCATAGTCAACGCATTGCGTTGACTATGTTTTTAGCATTTCTGTTTATAATGGCTGTCGCCTGTTTTAACAAACTTAGTTTTAGCACGCAAACAGCGTGGCTGTTTGCACCTGATAAATTGTTATATCTGAAGATTTTTATGGGCGCTGCCCAAACCCGCAATTTTTGAAAAAATTGAGTAAACTTTTTTGTTTTTTGGAGGATAATTTAGCGTTAGCTAAATTTCAATGCCCGACCGACACTCCGCTAAACCATAATTTCCCGAATTTTTATTATAAAGCCGAATTTTAAACTTCACCGAATCAAAACACCCGATTACGGCAAAAGTGTAATCGGGTGTTTTATCATATAATCTTATTAAAAATTACTTTTTAAATCCGTCTTTAAGTGACACACTGCGGTTAAATACAAGGTGTTCGGGTGAAGAATCCTTATTGTCTACGCAGAAGTAGCCTATTCTCATAAACTGGAAGCTCTGCGGAGCAACAGCGGTTTCAAGGTTTTTCTCTGCCTTACAGCCTGTAAGAACTTCAAGTGACTTCGGATTAAGGTAGTCAAGGAAGTTTCTGTCGCCTGTATCGGGATCGGGTACTGTAAAGAGGTTATCGTAAAGTCTTACCTCTGCATCTGCGCAGTTGTTTGCGTCAACCCAATGGATTGTACCTCTTACTTTTCGGCCGTCAGGTGTGTTGCCGCCTCTGGTTTCGGGGTCATACTCGGCATAAACCTCTACCACATTGCCGTCCTCGTCCTTTGCAGCCTGTGCATTTTACAATGTAAGTTGACTTAAGTCTTACTTCATTGCCCGGATAAAGGCGCTGGTACTTTTTAATCGGCTCTTCCATAAAGTCGTCTGCCTCAATAAAACATTCTCTTGAGAAAGTAACCGTTCTTGTACCGTCCTCCGGTCGGTTCGGGTTGTTTTCAACCTCAAACTCCTCAACCTTACCCTCCGGATAGTTTGTGATAACGAGCTTTATAGGGTGGAGTACGCACATTGCACGCTTTGCGTTCTCATTTAAATCGTCACGCAGGCAATGCTCAAGGAAACCGTACTCAACGATAGAATTTACCTTTGATACGCCGATCTGCTCCGTAAACGAACGGATAGACTTAGGGGTATAACCTCTTCTTCTAAGTCCGCAGAGCGTAGGCATTCTTGGGTCATCCCAACCGCTTACATAATTCTTTTCAACAAGTTCACGGAGTTTACGCTTTGACATAACTGTGTTGTTAATGCCAAGACGGGCAAACTCAATCTGACGAGGCTTGTTAGGAACGGAAATATTATTGATAACCCAATCGTAAAGCGGACGGTGAGCTTCAAACTCAAGTGAGCAAAGGCTGTGAGTGATACCCTCGATAGCATCTTCAATCGGGTGCGCAAAATCGTACATAGGGTAGATGCACCACTTGTCGCCTGTACGGTGGTGAGTTAGACGGTTAATTCTGTAAATAACAGGGTCACGCATATTAAAGTTGCCTGACGCAAGGTCAATTTGCACGGAGCGTCATTTTGCCGTCCTCAAATTCGCCTGCTTTCATTCTTGCAAAAAGGTCAAGGCTTTCTTCAATCGGTCTGTCACGATACGGGCTCTTTGCCGGTGTTTGTGTATCGCCTCTGTTTTCTCTCATCTGTTCGGGTGTGAGTTCGCATACATATGCAAGTCCCTTTTTGATAAGTTCGACAGCGTAATCGTACATCTGATCAAAATATTCTGACGCATAGTAAAAGCGGTCATCCCAGTCAAAGCCGAGCCACTTGATGTCCTCTTTGATAGCGTCTACATACTCTACATCTTCCTTTGTAGGGTTTGTGTCGTCCATACGAAGATTGCAGATGCCGCCGAATTTTTCGGCTGTGCCAAAGTCAATGCAAATAGCCTTTGCGTGACCTATGTGGAGGTAGCCGTTTGGCTCGGGAGGAAAACGGGTGTGTACCTTTTTGCCCTCAAATCTGCCGCCCTCGGCAATATCCTCTTCAATAAATGTATGAATAAAGTTACCGTTCGGAACTTCGGTAGCTTCGGTATTCTTAATATCTTCTGCCATATAATATCCCTCTGTATTACTCAATTTTGCAAGATTTTTAATTAATCTGGAGCAAAAGTCGTTTTATTCTGCAAGTATTGCCATACCTTTTTCAAGTCTTGCAAGTGACTCATCTCTGCCGAGAATGTCAAGAATTTCAACAGCACCGCCCGGTGTAACGGTTTTGCCTGCGGCCGCAATTCCTTACAGGCCACATTACCGTGCCGTTTTTAAGCTCTTTTTCGACAGCCATATTAATAAGACAATCGTGAATTGAAGTTTCGTTCCATTCAGGCAGAGCCTTTAATCTGTCATAAGCCTCTTTCAAAACTACGGGTGAATTTTCAAGATTTGTCTTGCTCTTTATTTACGAAAAGTTCCTTTGTGTAACTCGGCAATTCTGCAAAGAAATCGAGCATTTCAGGAATCTGTGTAAGCTGTGTTGTACGCTTTTGGAGTATTGCCGCAAACTTTTCGTATGGCATCTGTTTGTCGCCGAATACCTTTTTATAGTAAGGCATTGCAACCTCTGTAAACTTTTCGGGGGTCATAGCCTTAATGTACTCGCCGTTAAACCAAGAGAGTTTATCGTAGTCAAATACAGCGGGTGACTTGCTGATGCCGCTTATGTCAAATGCCTTTTCAAGCTCCTTAAGAGTGAAAATTTCCTGATTGTCTTTCGGGCACCAACCGAGAAGTGCAATATAGTTAATGATAGCTTCCGGTAAGTAACCCTCGTCAATCAAATCATAAAAGCCTGTTGCACCGTGACGCTTTGAAAGTTTGGATACATTGCCGTCAGCGTCCTTACCCATAATGAGCGGGAGGTGAATATAAGTAGGAATTTCCCAACCGAATGCCTCGTAAAGGAGGTTGTACTTAGGCGTTGAGCTAAGGTACTCACAGCCACGGACAACATGAGTAATGCCCATTGTGTGGTCGTCGATAACATTTGCGAAGTTGTATGTCGGGTAGCCGTCTGTTTTAATAAGAATTTGATCCTGCAACTCTGTATTTTCAACAGTGATTTCACCGAATACTGCGTCAGTAAAGGTTGTACTGCCCTCAATCGGCATTTTCTGACGGATTACATACGGAACGCCCTCGGCGAGTAGTCGGTCGATTTCCTCCTGCGGAAGATTACGGCAATGTCTGTCATAGCCGCCGCCGACAGTTTCATTCTGGATTTTTTCAAGGCGCTCTTTTGAGCAGAAGCAACGGTAAGCCTTGCCCTCTTTTATAAGCTGTTCGGCGTAAGGAAGATACATATCCTTTCTCTCTGACTGAACATAAGGGCCAAAGTCGCCGCCGAGGTCAGGACCTTCGTCGTGTTGAAGTCCTGCAAGTTTTAAAGTATTATAAATAACATCAACCGCACCGTCAACAAGTCTTTCACGGTCGGTATCTTCGATTCTCAAAATAAATTTGCCGTTTTGGGATTTTGCAACAAGGTACTCGTAAAGAGCGGTACGCAGGTTGCCGACATGCATAAATCCTGTAGGACTTGGAGCATATCTTGTACGAACTGTAAGCTCAGGCATAGTTTTACCCTCTCTCTATAAAAATTAGCTTTATTCTTTATTATATCAATAATGGCGGTACTTTTCAATATTTTTAACCGCTTTTTTTGGTTGATGCATAAAAGTTATGTGTGTGGACAATGCACGCTGACAGTTAAAAATTATACAGCCTTACTTAATATCTCGCAAAAACTCAATATTCTCATACGAATGTTCAACTTCTTGAGTACAAGCCGATTATTCTGTGTCTGTCATCAGAAGTCAAGCTGCCCTTTTCGGCAAATTTATACATCTGTAAAATATATGCCGATTTAACCGCAAGTGCCGTTAAATCAAAACATTCCGTAACATCATAGCTGTCTATTGAGTTTAAAAAATATCTGAAAATATAGTAATAAATCAGGTTTTTATACTCGTATTCGTAATTGCGTATGTATTCTCTGAATTTCAGAATATCGTCTTTATTCGGCTTATATTTGCTTGCGCCCGTAAGCAGATGTTTCCATTCGGCGGTCATTATGTCAAGCTGTAACAGCAAATTTACAGTTTGACCGTACTCTTTTATAAAACTATCCTCTGTAATCACAGCGGATTTGTAACAGATTCCGTCAAATTCGGACTGAACCTTTAAGCAAATTTGATATATGCCGTTCAGGCAATCGGATATATCGTTATCCGTATTTTTCAGTACCGCAAATATTTTTTGCCTTGCACCCAATAACAATTGCATTACCGAAAAATCATAATCGCACGGCTCGGCATCTTCTCTGTTGTCTGCGGTAATTATTTTATCCATTGCACCGTTTTTCAGCATTAATCTTAGTGCTTCGGGACAGGCAAGCGAGAGTATTTTTTCCTGAAATTGCGAATAATCGAGCGTTATCCTCGGAAATCTTTTGCAGGTTTCGCAAAGTGCGTTTTCGCCCATATTTATATAAATATCGCAGAGCATATTTTTATTCCAGAACGGGCAACGGTTGTTGTTAAGAGTAAAAATCCTGTCGCCGTCAGCGTCAATCGTCATTACACTTCTTAGTTTTTCTCCGAATGCCCCGTCTGCGTTTTTATATTTTATATAGCTGTCATCGTCAACCACAACATCCCATTCTTTGCAACAGCTGTCGGGACATTTGTCGGCTATACATTTAAAATCTTTGTAAAATTCGTGGTAAGCGGTTTTCATAAATACAACCCCGTTGTAAATTGTCAATTTATTTATAGTTTGGCAGAGTGTTTTATCGGATAATTATAAAAGTTTGGTCAATCTTTTATTATTACTCCTTATAGCACAACTCCCGACTGTAACTTTCGTTAAAGTCGGGAGTAAAAATTACATCTCTGTGATTATCTCATTTACAGTTTTTCCCGGAGGAATCATAGGAAGTACATTCTGGTCCGGACTGATTCTGCAATCAACGAGTACAGGCTTATTAAGAGCAAATGCCTTTTCAAGTACAGGCTTAATATCTTCTTTTGTGTTAATTCTCATACCGTCAATACCAAAGGCATTGGCAAGTGCGACAAAGTCGGTTGCACGGTGCGGGTCGGTCTGTGAGAAACGGTTGCCGTAAAACAACTTCTGCCACTGACGAACCATACCGAGAACTGTGTTGTTCATAACAAGGATTACAACAGGCAAGTCGTATGATTTCATAGTAACAAGCTCGTTTAAGTTCATATGAAAACTTCCGTCGCCCGTAACAAGTACAACTCGCTTGTCGGGATGAGCTGTTTGTGCGCCGATTGCTGCGCCCATACCAAAGCCCATTGTGCCAAGTCCGCCCGAAGTAAGGAGTGTGCGTGGTGTCTGTGCTTTATTGAACTGCGCAACCCACATCTGATGCTGTCCTACATCGGTAGCAACAATGTCATCGTCACTCTTTATTTCGTTGAGTGCGCCGAGAATTTCTTTCGGCTGCGGATACTTGTCGTCGGCAGGAATTTTATTATCAAGATAATGTTTCCATTCGCCGAGAGTTTCAAGCCATTCTGCGTGATTCTGCTGTTCCATACCGTCGCAGAGTGCCTCAAGTATATATTCAAGGTCGCCGAGCACATACTCGCTTACCTTAACATTTTTATTGATTTCTTTTTCGTCAATTTCAAGCTGTACAATTTCAGCCTGTGCGCCGAATTTATCTCTGTCGCCCGCAACACGGTCAGAAAATCTTGCACCGCACGCAATAATAAGGTCGCACTTGTCGGTAGCCATACCTGTTTCATAGCCGCCGTGCATACCTATATTACCCATACAAAGCGGGTGGTCGGCAGGAATACAGCCAAGTCCCATAAGCGAACAGCAAACGGGAATATCTGTAAGCTCTGCAAATTTTTTGAAAATTTCCGTTGCGTTTGCGCTGATAATACCGCCGCCTGCATATATAATAGGCTGTTTGGCATTTCTTATCATATCCTGAACTTTTTTTTGATTTTTTCGGGATTTTTAATGCTTACTCTTTCAACTTCTTTAGGCTTTACAACCTCAAATTCGGTTTTGTTTGCGGTAACATCCTTTGGTACATCAACCAAAACAGGACCTTTTCTGCCTGATTGAGCAATTTCAAAAGCCTTACGGAGAGTAGGAGCAAGGTCTTCGACTTTTTCTACAAGGAAACTTGCTTTTGTGATTGGCTTTACAATGTTTACAATATCAACTTCCTGAAAACTGTCCCTGCAAAGCTGGTCGGTAGTAACATTACCTGTGATTGCAACAACAGGTATACTGTCGATATTTGCGGTAGCAATACCTGTAACAATATTAGTGGCACCCGGACCTGAAGTTGTAATTACAACACCTGTTTTGCCTGTAGCTCTTGCGTAACCGTCGGCAGCGTGTGACGCACCCTGCTCGTGAGCGGTAAGAATATGGTTGATTCTGTCGCTGTACTTATAAAGAGCGTCATATGTATTAAGAGCCGCACCGCCCGGATAACCGAATACGGTATCAACTCCTTGCTCTAACAAACACTCACAAATAATTTCTGCACCTGAAAGCTGCATTTAACCTCTCTCCAATCCTCTTTATATGGCTTACAAATCTATTATATCAAAATGCCATCAGATTTAAATTCTTTAAATATACGTTATCTTTTATTTTACATAATAACAGCAAAAAAGTCAATATTTTTATAATTATAAGATGTTTGTTGCAAAAAGTTATAAATGAATATTAATTTATAAAGACAAAAAGTTTGATGTTAAAATTCCGATAAAAATAATAGACTTCGCACGGGTTTATAAAATTCGATAATGGTATCAATCGTGTTTGTGTGTCTGAGATTCTGTGGCGCAGGTTTTTCAAGGTCAATCTTTTTGTCGCAGTCCCATATATTCATTTTTCGGTCATAATAGTCTGTTTCTTTAAACATAAAAGCTCTTTAAAAGTGATAATAAAAAAAGTGTATCATACAAAACAAAATAAAACAAATTAGTATTTTACGGAAAAACAGATTAAAAGGTTATTTTTAGCCACATTTTTATAATATGAATTACAAAATTTGATAAAAATACCCACAAACAATTTTGTTTATTATTGACATAATGGTAAATATATGAGAAAATATTAATGCAAAATTTTACAAAGGAGTATTTAACAAATGAACAATAAGATGTTAAAAAAAGCCGTATCGGCATTGCTTGCGGTTGTTGCAGTTTCGTCTGTTGCAATCAGTGCGTCTGCGTATGACATAAATAAATACGACCTGAACGGTGACGGCATTTTTGATGTACAGGATGTCACCTACCTGCAAGAGGGAATAGCAAACGGAGATACGCTCGACAGCAAAGCCGATTTTGATAAATCGGGCATTATAAATGTAAACGATGTTACCTATGCCCAAAATATAATTAACGGCAGTTTTTATATAAAGCCTGACTTTAATTTGCAGTCAAATTCAAAAAGCAAGCTGAATTTTAAGAGCGTATACAGCGGAGCAGACAGCAAGTATCCAAACAATGCCTACCACCCAAAGGTTGCGGATGTGGGCAAAAGCTGGAACGGATACCGCTATTGGATTTCGTACACGCCGTATCCGAACGGAAACGATAAGTACGAAAATCCGACAATTGTCGGTTCAAACGACCTTATAAATTATTCGGAAATCAAATTTTGCGAGGGTATTCGAGATGATTACAAGGCAGGGGTAAGGTTTAATTCCGACTCCGAGCTTGTGTATAATCCCGACAAAAACCGTTTGGAACTTTTTTGGCGATATACAGATTACGAAAAAAACTATATGGCTCTTTATATGCGTTACTCATATGACGGCAATAAATGGAGCGGCCGTACACCTGTGTATGAAACCGATAACCGCAAAAAATACGATATGGTAAGTCCTGCAATCGTTTACGAAAATGGGACTTACAAGCTGTGGTATGTAAACGGCTACAAGGTTTGGTACAAGGAGTATAAGGACGGTGTTTGGTCGGACAGTGCGGTGACTGCATTAACTTACCCGACAACGACATATACATGGCATATTGATGTTGAAAAAATTAACGGAAAATACGAACTTCTTGCTTGCTCGACCCAAAATAAATCAGACCGCAAGCATATGAGCCTTTACCACGCAACATCGTCAAACGGCTTTGATTGGAGCGAAGCGCAGGTTGTGCTCAAACCGTCGTCCGATCCGTCAAATTGGGACGGCGGCGGACTGTACCGTTCGGCTTTTATTTATACAAACGGTAACTATATAGTGCTGTACAGCGGAAGAAACGACAACGGCGATTTTGGCACGGGACTTGTATTCGGCGACAGTATGAATAAGTTGCAAGGTACAGACCTTGACTTTATCGGCAATCAGAAAACCTCGGCAGACAAGCTGTGGAAATATATAAATCAATAAAAGTGGGCGAATTTATGAAAAAATCAATTAAGGCGATGTCCGTTTTTATGTCGGCAATGCTTACCTTAGGCTCACTCGGCGCAGTATCGCTGACAGCAGGCGCTCAAGAAAGCATTGGCACTGTCACAAAAATAACAAGCGGTGACTTTGTTTATACCGTAGAGGACAATGTCGCTACCATTGTGGATTACACAGGCTCGGCAAACGCACTTGTAATTCCGCAGACGATAGACGGCCGCAAAATCGTACGCATTGGCGACTATGCTTTATCTAAAAAAGCAAAATTAAACAGTGTTGTTGTGCCGGAGTCAGTCGAGAGCATCGGCTCAAGTGCTTTTGAGGATTCTGTTGACCTCAAAAAGGTTACTCTGCCCGACGGCGTAACCAAAATCGGACCTTCTGCATTTTACGGCTGTTCAAAATTAACAACGGTAAATATTCCTGCCAAATTAGAGGAAATTGATGATTACACATTCAGCGGCTGTACTCAGCTTACAGATATAAAACTCTCGGAGTCGGTTACTTATGTCGGTGAAAGCGCATTTGAAGGCTGTTCAAACCTAAATTCAGTAACGCTTTCCGAAAATACAGAAACAATCGGCGATTGTGCTTTTTATGAGTGCGACTCACTTTACAGTATAAATCTTGAAAATGTAAGTCAGATTGGCGCAGGCGCCTTTGTGTATTGTTCAAATCTCGATGATATTGACCTTACGAACTGCTCGCTTATAGGCGAAAATGCGTTTTCCGTATGTCAAAGCCTTATTAATATAAAATTCCCCGACTCTATATACTCAATTCCGCAAACTGCCTTTGAATACACTCTTTGGGAGCAGAGTGCTCCTGACGGTGTGCTTTATGCAGGCGACTTTGCATACAAGATAATCGGTGATTTTACAGACAGCACATTGACATTTAAAGATGATACATACGCAATTAATGACGATTTCCTTTCTTATAACGAATATGTTAAAAAAATCAATTTGCCCGACAGCCTTACAAGTATCGGTGTATCCGCTTTTGAGGGGTGTTCCGCACTTAAAACAGTAACAATCCCGGATTCCTGCGGAGTGCAGGCAATGGCATTTTACGGTTGTTCAAGTCTTACAGACATAAATTATAATGAAACTGCGGTACGGACAGCGCCGACTGCATTTGTAGAAACAGCTTGGTACAACAGCCAGCCCGACGGTATTGTATATTACGGCAAATCAGCTTGTGCATATAAGGGCGACTTTAAGGCAAACGAAACTATAAAAGACGGTACGGTTGTTGTGGCTGACGGTCTTTTCTACGGTGACGAGGAACTGACAAGCATTGATATAGCCGACAGTGTAGAGTATATAGGTAGTATGGCTTTTGAGGAATGTATAAATCTTAGAGAGGTAAAACTGCCGAAGAGTTTATATACAATTTGTGAAGAAACATTTTACGGCTGCGAAAGTCTTGAAAGTATCACTTTACCCGATGTTGTAAATATCGGTGAGTCGGCTTTTGCACATTGTATAAGCCTTAAGAATATCGTTATTCCGGAAAGCGTGGAATTCGGTATTGACGACAGTGCATTTTTAAACTGCACTTCACTTCAGAAAGTAACCGTTAACGGAAATATTCAACAGATTGGTTCTGCAGTATTTATGAACTGCGAAAATCTTAAATCAATTAACATTCCGAAAAGCGTTGAATCAATCGGCAATGATGTGTTTGAATTTTGCGATAATGTAACAATCAAATGTTACGAAAATTCATATGCTCACGAATACGCAAAAACAAACGGCATTAATTATTCGTTGATTTTTGATGAGAGAGAATTCGGCGACATCAACAATGACGGCAAAGTAGATGTAAACGATGTAACTCATTTGCAGAGATATATTGCAGGCTTTACCGATGAGAGCGGTGCACCGATTATTCCTGACAGCGACCTTGGCTATGCGGATATAACAGATGAAGGCACAATTGATTCAAGAGATGTTACAGCTTTGCAGATGATACTTACGAATAAGTAATCGGATTAATTTTATTAGATTATGGTTTAGCGGAGTGTCGCTCGGGGATTGAAATTTAGCTAACGCTAAATTATCCGTCCAAAAACAAAAAAGTTTACTCAATTTTTTCAAAAATTGCGGGTTTGGGCAGCGCCCATAAAATCTTCCGATATAACAATTTATCAGGCGCAAACAGCCACGCTGTTTGCGTGCTTGCACATAGTTTGAAAAACAGGCGACAGCCTTTTATAAAAGAAATAATTAACTTTTTTCATTATATAGTGAATGTCTTTTCTTTTTGCTTTCGCATTTAAAGGCATTCGCCGTTGTGTTAAGTCGCCAAACAGCTTGCTGTTTGGCTATCGTCAGATTGCAATAAACGGAAAGTATTTGTGGGCGTTGCCCACACCCACAACCTTTGAAAAGGTTGACCAAACTTTTAACTTTGGGACGGAAAGTTTGGCTGTTGCTTTACTTTGTTGCCCGACTTAAGCTAAGCAAAATGAGCTTAGAATATTTCACACAAAAACTCCCCTTGAGCATTAGCCAAGGGGAGTTAATCATTTATTTAATTTTATTTTAAGAATGTTGCAAATCTCTTTGTTACCAGTGCAAATACAGCATAACAGCCAAAGCCTGCAACTACAATAATCCAGCGGACAAGCCACAAATCCATAAGCAGATACGCAAGCACGATGGCAACTATAAATATTATTGTCGGCAATGCAAACTGTCTGATAGGGAAGAGGTCTTTGTCGAGCTTTCTTGAGTGATGGGAGTGCATTATAAAAGAAACCATATAAGACGCTACCGTTGTAAAGCAGGCTGCCATACCGCCGAACATCGGCACAAAAATAAAGTTGAGCACAATGTTTGTAACTGCCGCCACAATGGTGTTGAATGCTATGTATTTTGTGGACTTGTAGTAATATTCTACATTTACATAAACCGTATACATATACATTTCAAAAGATGCAAATACAAGCGGCGGAATCATATATATACCGCTGTAATACTCCTTTGTAGCCATGATTTTTACAATTTCAGGCGCAACAAACATCAGGCAAAGCATTACAACAAGGGCGATTTCAAGGTACTTTGTAATATTTTTGTTGATGATATCCTTTTCATTGGTCATCAGCTTTCGTGTAAACCAAGGCACCCACACCGCCTCAAGAGATGCGGTAACAGCCATCGCAACCATACTTAGATTATAAATCAGGCTGTAAACACCTGTTTCGGAAGAATTATACAGGTTGGTAATCATAATTCGGTCTGAGCTTGACAGCAGTACAAGCGAAAGTCCGTGGAAAATAAGCGGCAATGAGTAGGTGAGGGCATATTTCCAATACAACTTGTTAAATACCTTTTTGCCCCTTATAAATGACGCAATCACAAAGTATATGCCCACTATGGTGTAAACAGCGGCATATGGGATAATGTAACCCATATACTTATTGTCGCCATGCATATTTAGAATTGTTATAATTGCGGCAACCTGTATCGTCAGGTTCGGCAGTGCCAGCAAAAGGGTCTTTTTTATGTAGTCAACCTTCATCATATATTTGGTGGTCATTGCGGTTGATACAAACTGAAAATACGACTGCATAAGACAGCAGATTACAAGCACAATGTCAATGTCGCTCCATATGAGCATTCCTGTAATTATGAGCGCCGAAGAACCCACAAAGCTGAGAAGTGACAGTCCGTAGATTGAGGACATATATCCCTCGATATCGTCACCAAAGTCAATGTAAGCCGTTCTTATTGAGTTGCCGAGCGACATACCCACTATGAGTGTAAGTATGCTTACCCACGAAAGGTAGGTTTGCGATATACCGTACTCAGAGGTTGTGAGAAGTCGTGTGAATATAGGGATTGTAAAGAAAGCAAGCGCTTTGTTAAAAAGATTTCCTACAAGGTAAAATGCGCTCGCTTTAAGGCTTTTGTTGCCCTTTTCCGCTTTACTTGCCAAGTGAAAGTCACTTCCTTAAATAATAATGATAGCTGTGTTTTTTCTTCAGCGAATGCTTTCCCTTTTCTTCAAAAATAAAGTTTCCGTCCTCGTCCTTTTTTGGCAGAGCATAAGGAATAAAGGCGGCCAAAGTAAGGATTGAGAAGAAGTAGTAAATGTTGTAGTATGCCTCGCTTTGCAGCATAATCATAAAGGCACAAATTGCGCCCGATACAATAAAAGGAATTTTGCCGTTTTTTCTGTTTCTATACAGCGCCACACCGCAGATGATAAGAATTGCAAAGAAGATTAAAAATCCCGGCAGGCCGCTTTTGTATAAAAGGTCAAGATAATAGTTGTGGGCATGGGTAGCGCCGATAAGATCTCGTGATGCCTGATTTTCAATTTCACCAACACCAAATACAGGTGATTTTGCAAAGGCGGCAAGCGCACTGTCCCAAATCTTAGTTCTTCCCGTAAAGGTAAGGTCCCTGCCTAGCATATCTACAATAATAAACGCAAATGCCTCCTGTAATCTGAGGATGATTACACCGAAGAAATACGCAATATTTATTGCGAGATAGGTAATGATATTGAGAAAATTCGGCATTTTGTTTATGAGTGCAAGCAAGAGGAAGAGTGTAAATACAGTCATACCGATTACACTTGTTGCCGAGAACGCAAGTATTACAGTGGCAAACGATACCGCAGTAATTACAAATGACGAAAGCGTCAGCTTGTTGTACTTTCTCAGCGAGCGAACTATTGAGAAGATAATCGCAGGGAAAAACAGCATAATTGAGTTGTTTCTGTATCCGAGAAAGTAGTTTTGCGTAAATGTGTTAAACTCGTACATACCTTGCGGAAACAGAAGTACAGTTGCAAAATTTATAAGCACAAACAGTCCGAGCGTAAACGATGCGCCGTCAAGCAGTGCGTCGGGGTCTGTTTTCAGTCCCATTTCCACAACAAGGCAGATTGCAAGGGCATTTAGTATGGCGATGAACAGTGAGGTGTAATTACCTCCGCAATAAATTGTTGCAAGTACACGCCACACCTCAAAGAAAACTATTCCTACAAAGAACAGCGACACTTTTTGGTAAAAGTAAACGAACCATACGCCGAGAACGGCTATTACCATAACCTTAAACACATTTGATATGGTATCGAATGTGTGCAGCGCAGGCATTTGAGAAAACATTGCAGGCTTATAAAGCACCATAAATACAAGGGCGATAAACCAGCGTTGATTCATTAGCTTTTTCATTATAACCTCCTTATATTACAGTATCTTTTTAAGCTTTTTAAGGACGGGTAAAATACCGAGTTTGCTTAAAACTTTGTTGCGTTTAATTTTAAATTCCCTCTTTTTGTCAACCGTTGCATATTTAAACACAAGTTCGTCAAAAGGAACGGTGTCAAGCCGATTAAAGAAAGCCTCTCTGTTTGGGTGCGCCTTTGTCGGTGTGCCCATAACAGGATAGGTGAGCCTGAGCTTTTCTCTTGGAATATCTCTGAAAAAGATTTCGCTTTTAATACTGTCAAAGAGCTTTTTACCTTTTTCGTTGTTTAGCAGTACAAAAGAAATTCCCTTGTGGTCGTCAAGGTCGGGGAAAATCTGCTGAATAAGCCACAAATCTCCGAGTGTAATATCGCTGATTCGTGGGAAAGACTTTAGTCGGCAGGTGCTGCAAGCAGGACGGTTGAAAAGTGAAAAACCAAATCCTCTTGCGAAGGCATCGTCTTTCCAGAAAGCCGATTTTTCGTGGCCTTTATACTTAATGGTGAGGGAATAATTTTCCCAGCTTATCCTTTTGTCACGGAAAGAAACCGAGTCGATATGTTCGTTATTCGCATTTGCAAATTCAAGGTACTTATTCCAAATTTTCGGTGACGGAGCACCATGGCAGAACAAATCAACCGTTATAAGATTTTCGTAATTCTTGCCCAAAAAGCTCTTTAGCGCCCTTATCTGACAGGGAGTGCCTGAGAAAAGAACCGTTTTCTTATTATCGAGCAAGGCTTTGGTTTCCTTATAAATGCCCTGAGTGTTACTCTGAACATATTTTGAACTTCTGAATTTTTTAAGGTCATCTATATTATCAACGGCAATGTGTCTTACACCGAAGTTTTCATCAAACGCAGCGCCTATAACAACGCCGCCGTTGCTTATTATCGCTTTTGCAAGGTGGGTAAAAATTCCGCCCGAAGTGCTCTCGTGGCGAATATTCTCATCTTTGCTGTATGCCGCAACAGCCGAAAATTCAGCTGTACCCTTTTTAAACTGCTTTATCGGGCAGGCTTTAATGCACGCACCGCAGCCTATGCACGCCGATTCGTCAACATTTGCATACACAAATCCCTCGCTGTCGGGTTTCATACTTATAGCTTTGACAGGGCATTTGTCGGCACACGCCGAACAGCCGCAGCAATCGTGCTTGTCATACAGCTTTATATGTTTTTCATGGGCAGGCAAAATTCCGTCAAGCGCAGCGGTAATGTATTCGGCAGAATGAGCCTTTAATTTTTCAAGCCTTGCCTGCACCTGTGTATAATCAATAGTTTTGTTTAGTTTGCCGTCCCATTCGTCGGCAAGTTCGCTGTCTTTTATCTGTCTGTATTCAAGACCAAGGCTTTTTAAAAGCGACTCAAGCCTTGTGTTGGTTGAACCCTTAGTGCCCTGAGCAAAGCGCTCGAACACAAAGTATTGCCTTTCAAAAATGGTAGAGAACACACTGCCATGGAAAGAATCGGTGCAAACATACTTTGCGTTTTTAATAAGGTTTACAAAGCCGTCGGGCGCAATATCGTAAAGCGCAAGGTCAGCATATCCGTTGTCCGACTCCGTATAGCCGTCAATATACGGCAGGCACACAACCTTTAAGCCTGTTTTTTCGGCGAGCTTTCTAACCTTTTTTCTATGCTCAGGATTTTTGCCGAGAAAGTAGCAGAATATGTACTCGCCGTCAACTTTCGGTGTACTTCCGCTCATTTTGTCCCATATTTTCTTGTCAACCATAAGGGTTGGGTCAAGAACAAGCTGAGCCTCTTTGTTTGTGAGGTTTTTTATTATGTCGCAGCCGCTCATCTCTCGGCAGGAAAGGCTGTCAAAGCCGTTGATAGCTGATTTATAAAGGCTTTCATCGGCTTTCTCAACCGAGTTTATGCCAAAACTCGGCGCATACGCAATTCTGCGAGTTCCCTTTGGAACGAAGGAAAGCGTGTAATACTGCTGTTGAATATGAACGGGCAGCCAAATTTGGTCACTTCCGCAAATTACGGCATCGTATCTTTTGCTGTATTCTTTAGAGCTGCAAGGCTGAGAAAATTACGGGTTATGCGCAGATTTTGATTTACAAAATTGTCAAAGCCTGCGTTCCTCTGAGCCATACACTTTGAGTATTCCGCATTGCCTGCCGTACCCTTTTGCGACTTTTTATATTTGATTTTTGCCGCAAGTTTTTTGGGCGAGAGCAGTGTGGCGAGCTTGTCTTTTTTGCTCGATGTATATGTAAAGTTGATAATTTCGGTATCATATCCCATTTCGGTAAATATGGACTGCATAGCATATGCCTGCAATTTTGTACCGTAATTTTGAGTTTTAAATGGGGTTGCCAGACCTAACATAAATTTCTGAACCTCCGAAGTTTAGTTGCCTTTTGTTTTATCTTCATAAAATTGCTGCAGCTTTTTAGCCTCAACAGAAATTTCAAAGCCGCAGTTTTCTATTTCCTTAGCCGTATCTTTTCGCTCGTAGTCAAGGCTGTTTTCAAGAATTTGCTTTGCCCAGAGTTTATCCTCTGACTGAGAATCAATAAAGTGCATAAGCGGTGTGCAGTCAACCTCCTCAGGCACAACCTTTGCCGTACCAAAGGTCATAAGACCCGCCGCCTGAGCCTCAATATACACAATGCCAAAGCCCTCGTATCTTGAAGGAAGAACAAATGCGTCAAATGCCTGCATAACATCGGGCACATCTTTTCTAAGTCCCGTATAGGTAATTTTATCGGAAAATCCGTTCTCTTCGGCATATTTTTTAAGTCTGTCAAATTTTGCATAGCTTTTGTAGTCGCCGACTATAACAAGGTGAGAATCGGGGTGGAGCTTGCAAATTTCATTGAATATGCTCAACATTCTTTCGGGATTTTTCTGATAATAAAGTCTGCCTACAAAGCCTACCGCAAAGGTGGTGTCGGCTATGCCAAACTCGTTTCTTATTCTTTTTCTTGTGCTCGGATTGTAGGAGTAGCTTTTTGTATCAATCGCATTCGGCAAAACTCTGAAATTGCTTTTTTCAAGAATTTTGTTGCCGAAAAGATACCTGCCTGCGTCCTTACTGCAAGCAAAAAAAGTCTGTTGCGTAGCGGCGAAGTCCTACCTTTAGCACACTGTTATACATTCTTTACAAAGCTCGGATTGTTTACATACGCAAGGTGTGCGTGGGCAATTCTTGTTTTTATGCCGTATTTTTTGCCGAGCTTGCAGTACAGCGCCGACCATTCCTCCATATTTGAGTGGAGAATATCGTAATTGCCGTTTTTCATAATCTCGCTGACCTGCCTGATGTTCTCGCTCAGATTTTGCGATTTGGGAGTAACACGAAAAATATTACAGCCCATTTTTTTAAATGCGTCCTCGTTAAGACTGCCGTTTTTAACTGACGGCAAATCATCAATTATGATGTCAAATTTTACATCGTTGTGGTTCATATGGGCGTAAAAGTTCAATAAAACAGCGCCCACACCGCCACCGTTGATTCCGACAGCAATCTGTAATACTTTCATTTTCGTTTCCTTCCTGTTTTGCCTAATGCAGTTTTTTCAGTACCCTCTTTACGCCGAGAGGTATCATTTTTTTGATTTTGGTTTTCGGGTTTACCTTGAACGCAAGTTTTGTTTTGACATAGCTGTCAATCTAAGCCGTCAAAGCCGTCATAAATTGTATCTCTGCACGCCGGTCTTTCTGATGCCACGACAAGGTTTGAGTTCATGGCAGAGGCTTTTTCGTAATCCGATTCTATAATTTCGAGCCTGTCTTTTATCAGGTCAAAATAATCTTTGCCCTTTTCGGTATTTACGAGTACGAGAGATACTCCGTTTTCGTCATAAAAATCGGGGTGAAATTTTTGAATACCCCAAAAATCGGCAAGCGAAATATCGCCCACTCTGTTTTTATTGGCAAATTTACATTCGTAACAGCTCTCTCGGTAGGTTTTGCAGTAGAGAAAGGCGCTGTAATACGGGTCAAAAAATCCGTAGTCCGACTTGCTTTTTTTTGCCGTTTTCAGCCTTGTAATACAAGTCCCAGCCTCGTTTTTCTTTACTTCTGAAATTGTATGAGGTGAGTTTTCCGCCGAGCTTTCTGCCCATATAGTCAACATAATTAAAGAGTGCAGGACTTGGCACACCATGGCACACAATGTCAACGGTAAGCAGTTTTTCGCAGTCCTTGTTAAGGAATGTTTTAAGTCCTGCGACCTGACAGCCTGTACCGCTGAACAAAACATATTTATCGTCTGCAAGCAAGGTTTTTACCTGCTTATAAATACCTCGGGTGTCGCTCTGCACATACTTAGAGCTTTGCAATTTGTAAAGCTCGCTTTCATTGCTTACGGCAATGTGCCTTGCAACAAGATTTTCGTCATATGCACAGCCGAAAACAACGCCGCCTTTTGCAAGCACTTCCTTTGCAAGCGGAATAAAAAGTCCGCCCGATGTGCTTTTAAAAGCCGAGGTGCGGTCTTTGTACTTTGCCGCATACACCTTTGGCTCATCGCAACGCTTTGCGTCAGTCATAATGGGGCAGTGCTTTACGCACAGACCGCAGTCAACGCACTTGCTTTCGTCAACAACAGGGCAGAGAAATCCCTCGCTGTCGGGTTGTATGGTTATACATTTTTTAGGACAAATCTGCTCACAGCCTGAGCAGCCGCAGCAGCTTTTGCCAAGCTGAAGTATATTGTTCACAATTAATCACCTATCATATTTTTAAGAATATCAAGCGATTTTTTACGCTCTGCCGATATTTTTTCGTTTACCTTTTCAAAATCTATTTTTTCGCTGTCAATGTCAAAGTCGTTGTAGCTTTTGAGTATTCTGTTTTCGTAGCCGATAAGCTGAAGAATACTTGAAATTCTTTCGCTGTAACTCTTTGGCAGAACATCGGTAAATTGTGTGTTAAGACCGATTGCAAAGGCAGTGCCATGGAAAGAATCGGTAAGGAAATGCTCGGCATTTTTTATGTACCACAAAAATTCACCGATTGGAGGACAGCAAACAAATTTGCCACTCCTCACAATATGGTGGAAACAGTGGCTCAGTCGGTAGAGTTTAAGTCCCTTTTTCTTTGCGTACTGCTTTGCGTATTCGTCAAATTGTTTGTTTGGGTGGAGCTGATACACAAGCACATATTTTTCGCTGCACTCTCGCTGAGGTATGAGCTTTTCCCACTCCGATTTTTCAAGCAAAAAGTAGGGTCAAGCACCTGCTCGGCAGGCACTCCGAGTTCGTTTGCGATTTTTACACCGCTGTTTTCACGAATTGTAATTTTATCGTAGCGTTTAAGCCACTTTTTAATGTTTTCTTTGTCATTTGGCAAAACTTCACTGCCGCCAAAACTTGCGGCATATGCAATCTTCTTTGCACTGTCGGGCAAAAACGACAGAAAATATACAGGGTCAATCTCACCGCACACAACGGTATTCCACACCTGATCACTGCCTGTCATATAAATATCTGCCTGAGGAATATCGGCGGCAAGCTCCTGTTCGCTGTTGTATTCCTTGTCGGTCACCTTAACGATTTTTCTGTACTCTGCAAATCGCTTATCCGCAAATTTATATACGGGATTTTGAGTTGCTTTAAAAACCAAGACGAGTGAGTGCATTTATTCCACTTTGCACTCACACTTTTGAGTCTTGTGTCAACAAGATTTTCGGTTTTTTCGTCTGTTCGGTAATAATCTATACATACGGCATTTGCGCCGAGCTTTTCAAGAGCGGTTTGTGTTGCATATGCCTGAAGTACAGAGCCGTAGTTAGATACGGCATGTCTTGTAAGATATGCAACGGTTTTCTTCTTTTTCATATGTTACTCCAAAGTTTCAATAGTGATTCCGCCGTTGCTTTTCACAACAGAGTTTGCGGGAATGTCACGATAAATTACACAGCCTGCGCCTATAACGCAGTTGTCGCCGATTTCTACGCCTTTAAGAATAACGGCATTGGTGCAAATCCAGCAGTTACTGCCGATTTTCACCTTGCCCACCGAGTAACCCTGCTCACGAATGAGCTTTGTTCTATCTCTGAATTTATGGTTTTGGTCATAAATTTTTACATTTTCGCCGAAAATTGTATGGTCGCCGATTTCTACGCTTTCAAGGCAGTTGATAGAACAGCCACGATTGAAAAAGCAATCGTTACCGATTTTGATTGACGCACCCTTTTCAAGGTAAAGTCCAAAATTTTTGCGGAAAGTTGTGTTTTTGCCGATAGAAAATCTTTTTCCGAACATAATTTTAAAACATAGCTTTTTAAAAACGGCTTTTAAGCGCCAATATATTTTTAATAATGTCATATCTTTTTGCCACCCTTTGCTTTAATCAAATCTTTGTAGCAGTTCATCAGCTTTTCATAGTATTTTTCGCAGTCGCAGTTTTCCCTTGCCTTTTCAAGCGCCGCCTTTGACATTGCAAGGTACTCGTCCTCGGTAAGATTGTTCATCTTTTCAAGGCAAGTACAAAGGCTGTCGGGATTATTCGGCTCGCAAATAAAGCCTGTTTTTCCGTCATCAACAATTTCGGGCAGACCGCCGTTGCTGCTTACAATGGCAGGCTTGCCAAGTGCAATAGCCTCAAGAATAGAGTAAGGCCCGTTTTCGTACCATTCACTCGGCAGAATAACGCACTTTGCCTCTTCAACATATTTTTTCAGTGCGTCACCGCTCTGAAAACCTGTAAAAATAACCTTTTCTGTAAGGTTGTTTTCTTTAACATAGTTTTCAAGTTCCTCACGCAGAGGACCGTCACCCACAAGGTAAAGTTTGTTTTTAAAGTTGCCCTTGTGGTATGCCTTTACAAGTGACATAAGTCCCTTTTCAACCGAAAGTCTGCCAAAGAAAAGGAAATAGTCCTTTGCGTTGCTGCATAGCTTGTATTCTGTGCCGACAGGCAAAAAGTTCACCCAATGCACAACGGGATTTTTTGTGATGCCCGATTTTACAAACTGCTTTCTGTAAAAATCAGACGGACAAATGTAGAAGTCGATTTTATCGTACATCTTCATTCTCTCGTAGTTCTTAGCCTCAATAACAGCAAGGTAGGTTTGAAGTGCAGAGTTTTTTACGCATTTCTGCTCAAGTGCAGGCTTGTAGCTGTGCTCAGCCACGCAACGGTCGCACACCTTGTCGCCGCAAAGCATAGTGTGTGTAGGGCACACGCAGTTGAGGTCGTGCGCCGTAAACACAACAGGAATATTATACTTTTGTATTGCGTTCAAAATAGAAAGCGTAATGTGTCTGTGAACCAAATTTATATGCACAATATCGGGCTTTTCTGCCTCAATAAGCTGTTCGATTTTCTTAGCATCAAACGAATACAGGGCGTGCATACCTGCTGTGAGTTTCTCAAACGGCGACATACTCTTGTTGAAATCAACATTTTTTGAAAAATACTTTGCCTGTGCGCAATCGTAATTTTTTTCGTCCTGCATAGCAAAATATATTACTTCGTTGCCATGTTCTTCAAGCAATTTTGCAAGTCCGAAGTGATAGGTTTCACTGCCGCCTTTTACATAGTGGTATTTATTTACAAGCAGAATTTTCATTTATTCGGCCCTGCCTTTTTGTTTTAATGCTCGTGCCATAGGGTAGAGCTTTGAGTGAACAAGCGAGATTACGGCAATCATCATACCCTTTGGCATTGCATTGCACACACTTGTCATCAGTTTTTTAGATTTCTTTCTGTCATCGGGGTACTGCGGAAAGCCTTTCCATGGCGACATAGCCTTGTACTTTAGGTAATCGCCGACAAACGGGTGGTTGTTGTTTTCGTTCCATGGTCGTGTACCCGACAAAAAGCACGAAGTATAGTGAATAATATACGGGTCTGTTACCGTTTCGCTGTACTCCTGTTCGCTTAGATGGTGCTCAGGCTTTCTGACCTTCATCAGGTCTTTAAAATTAAAGTCGAAGAATACAGTCATTGCGTCATATTTTGTATGTACTACCTTTACAAGTCCCTTTTTGGCGAGAACACCGTTGAGCACACCTTGGTCAACATAGGTTATGTCGCCGTTGTGCGCAATGATAAAGTCGAGAAATTCCTTTTCAACATTCATCTCACGCCAGCTTTTAAGGTCAATGAGCAGTACGCCGTTGTTTGTGTAGGTGCTGTTGCTGTCAAGGTTAAGCTCGGCTTTGTAGCGGTCACTTCGGCAGTCGTCAACAGCCGCCACAACCTTGTCACCGAGGTCTGTTTCCCAAAATTCCTTTAGCGAGTGGCGAATAACTGTGTCGCAGTCAAGATAAATACATCTGTCTATATCGTCAGGCAAAATGGTGCAAAGAAAAAGTCTGAAAAAGGTACTGATATTCCATCTGCCAACCTCAATTTCCACGCCTGCCTTTTTGTTGAGGTCGGGCTGAGGTATAAAGTGAATGGTGCGTCCGTATTTGCCGACCATTTCTTCAAAGCGATGTTTGTTCTCGGCAGAAATGCTGTTGTCTATCATATAAATATTGATGCTTTCAGAGTCTGTATTGTTATGAAGTAAAGACATTATCGACACACCCGCAATCGGTGCATAGCTGTCAGAACTTGAATAAACTATGTTCATTTTACCCTCCGTAAAAATATTTTTAAGTCATTATTTAAGATACTTTTCTTCAAATTCCTTAAACGACTGGAGATTTTTGTCTTTATCGGCTAAAATAAGATTTTCAATACCGCCGATTTCGTCAAACGGCCATTCAACGCCAAAGTCTGGGTCGTTGTACATAATGCCGTCATCATATTCACCGTAGAATTTTTCGCCGCACTTGTATGAAACAACGGACGGCTCAAGCACAAGGTAGCCATGAGCAAAATGTTCGGGAACATAAAGTTCGTTCATATTTTCTTCGGAAAGGTAGAAACCCTGCCACTTTTTAAAGGTAGGGGAGTCGGGACGAAGGTCAACGATAACATCAAAAACCTTGCCTTTAATGCATCTTACAAGCTTTGCCTGCTCGTGTACACGCTGAAAATGGAGCGCACGAATAACGCCCTTGTGAGATACTGTATAGAAAACTTCCGCAAGGTTGTGCTCAAGACCGTTAGCCTCGAAAACCTCTTTTGAGTAATCCTTAATAAATGCGCCTCTTACATCTGTTGCGCAAAACGGTTTAATAAGATATGCACCCTCAAAATCGGTATTGCAAAATTCAAACTTCTGAATCATATAAATAATCTCCTTAAAATGTTTCTATTCTGAAAATTAACCCATAATTTTCAGAAAAACGCAGTTTGCATTACGAATATAAAGGGCGAAAGATAAATTTCGCCCCTGATTTTTAGTCTACGGACTTAATCCACTCCATAGTAAGCCTTGTGCCCTCTGCAAAGGAAATCTCAGGTTTGAAGTGGCAGTCTGTTTCTATGTCGGTTGTATCAAATGCCTCAAGCGGCATATTTACACCTGTAAACGGCACATCACCGAAAATCGGTTTTGCTTCAGGTGCAAGCTCGTTCTGCATTTCGAGAATGAACTCCTTGAGTGGTCTTGCGTTGCCACTGCCTATTGTGTACTCTTTGTTTGCAATGCCGTATTCGCCGATTGCCTCAAAGGCTCTTGCAACATCGTCTATATAAATGAAATCGTAATTTTGTGTAGCGGCTGTAAACTGTAAAGGCTCGCCTGCAATAATTTTGCGAATTGTTGAATTAACAAATCTCGGCGAAAACTCTCCTGCGCCGTAAGCGTTGGTAATTACCGCCCAGCAAAGGTCTATGTCAAGGCTGTTTGCAATCGGCTTGCAGATAGAACGGGCAATGAGCTTGCCTGCGCCGTAAATGTACGGCAAACCCGGTTTGCTTTCCTGTGTGTAAACGGCTGTGTAGGTTTCTTTTTCCATAATCGAACCTGCGTTTACAAACTTTTTGCACTGCATTTTGTCGGCTGTTCTGAGCGCACGAGCTGTCCAAAGTGCGTTTTGCAGCTGAATGTTCTCGTCGCATCTTAACGGGCCTGCCGAGCCTACCCACGCAAAGTGGTAGAAAACATCAACATCTCTGTCTGAAATTTTATCAAAGAGAGTTTCAATTTCATCAAGCTCGCAGTACACAATTTCAATGCCGTCAAGCTTTTCTATGTTATTGATTTTTTCGTTTTTATCTTTTACAACGGCATAAACCTTAACTCCGTCAGCGCAAAGTCTTTTGCAGACATTTGAGCCGACAAAGCCGTTTGAGCCTGTTACAATCGCCTTTTTCATCACTAAACCTCTTTTGTTGATGATATATTTAAATTCTGCTTGCTAAAAATTCCTCAATCTGTTTGTCCATACATTTTCTGACATCGCCTTTTTCCATATAACAGCGTGACCATTCAACAGTTTTTTCAACGGCCTCGGTTACATGCCAATGCGGTTTCCAGTCAAATACAGCCTTGAGTTTTGAGCAGTCGAGCTTTAAGAAATTCGCCTCGTGTACTGCATTTTTCTCGCTCTTGTTTATCCATTTTATCTTGCCGTCCGCATACTTTACAAACAGGTCAACAAGCTCGCCTGTAGTAACGCAGTCACATTCGTCGGGACCTACATTGTAGTAGTCCGCAAATTTAATATCTTCATATTGTGCTTTTGCAATCATAAGGTATGCAAACAACGGCTCAAGCACATGCTGATACGGCCTTGTTGAATGAGGATTACGAACGATTATATCTTCGCCTTTTTCAAGTGCACGAACGCAGTCCGGAATAATTCTGTCGTTTGCAAAATCGCCGCCGCCGATTACATTGCCGGCTCTTGCAGTCGAAATCGCAACTCTGCCGTCTGCAAAGAACGAATTTTTGTAGCTGTGTGTTACAAGCTCCGAACAGCTTTTGCTGTTTGAATACGGGTCAAAGCCGTCAAGCGGTTCATTCTCACGATATCCCCACTGCCACTCCTTGTTTTCGTAAACCTTGTCTGTTGTTACATTGAGGAATGACTTTACGCAGTCCGACTGTCTTACACATTCAAGAATGTTTACAGTGCCCATTACATTTGTTTCGTATGTATAGGCAGGCATCTTGTAGCTGTCACGCACAATCGGCTGTGCCGCAAGATGGAGAACAATCTCAGGCTGTGCCTCGTCAAATGTCTTTTTAAGTAAATCAAAATCACGAATATCGCCGATAACGGATTTAATGTCACCTTCGATGTTTGCAATTTCAAATAAATTCGGGTTTGTAGGTGGGTTAAGAGAGTAGCCGGTAACCTGTGCGCCTGCATTTGCAAGAATTTTGCAGAGCCAACTGCCCTTAAAGCCTGTGTGACCTGTTACAAATACTCTTTTACCTTTATAAAAATTAAGCATTAATCTTTCCATACCTTCCACGGTGCTTTGTTTGTGCTCCAGAGTTTTTCGAGCTTTTCTTTGTCACGAAGAGTGTCCATACACTGCCAGAAACCGTTGTGTTTCCAGCACATAATCTGCCCCTCTCTTGCAAGCTGTTCCATAGGCTCATGCTCAAACATTATGGTGTCGTCCTTTACATAGTCGAGTACCTGCGGCTCAAGCACCATAAAGCCTGCGTTTATCCAACCTGAGTCAATGTCGCTCTTTTCACGAAATGCCTTTACCTCGTTGTCGCTTGAAAGGTCAAGCACGCCGAAACGGCTCTCGGGTTTTACCGCCGACATAGTGGCAAGTCTGCCGTTCTTTTTGTGGAACTCTAAAAGTGCGTTTATATCTACATCAGAAACGCCGTCACCGTATGTCATAAAGAAAGGTTCATCGCCTATAAAGTCACGCACTCTCTTAAGTCGGCCGCCTGTCATTGTGTTAAGTCCCGTATCAACAACCGTGACCTTCCACTGTTCGGCCCTTTTGTTATGTACGATTATTTTATCGTCCTGTGTAAAATCAAATGTTATGTCCGAAGTATGCAGAAAATAATCCGCAAACCATTCTTTAATTACATGCTGTTTGTATCCTGCGCATATAATAAATTCGTTTACTCCGTAATATGAATAAAGTTTCATAATATGCCACAAAATCGGCATACCGCCTATTTCAATCATAGGCTTTGGCTTGAACTGCGATTCTTCGGAAATTCTTGTTCCAAAGCCACCTGCAAGTAATACAGCTTTCATTGCTTTTCCTCCTTAAACCGCACCTACACGCTTAAATACAGAAATAAATGTTTTGAAAATTATTTTTAAATCAAGTAATACGGAACGGTTCTTTACATAGTAAATTTCCATAGCTCTTCTGCGTGTGTATGTAGTGGCGCTTCTGCCGTTTGCAGCCCAAAATCCTGTAAGACCCGGCTTTACGCTGAGCAGCATATCACGGTAGTTACCGTAAATTTTAGTTTCAACATCCATTACGGGGCGAGGGCCTACAACAGAAATATCGCCCTTAAGAATGTTAATAAGCTGTGGAAGTTCGTCAAGACTTGTTTTTCTCATAAATTTTCCTACTTTTGTAACTCGAGGGTCGTTTTCAAGCTTAAAGTTTTTTTCGTATTCGGCTTTTTGCTCGGGGGTAAACTTCTTTATAAGTTCTTCCGCATTTGTTACCATACTTCTGAACTTATAGATTTTTATTGTTTTGCCGCCTTTGCCGACACGCTTGTGCGCAAAGAAAGCAGGACCTTCGCTTGTGGTTTTTATAAGTATGGAAAGAATGATAAAAACAGGTGAAAGAACAATCAAACCGATGAGTGAACATACAATATCGAAAACACGCTTTACAAAATCGTAAATCGGTTTTGGCTTAACTGAATGTGTGTTTGATGCTGCCGCTTTCGATGTGTCGGTAATATTTGCTTTTTCCATAATTGCTTCCGTTTTATCCTCCGTAAATTTTTATTATACCCAATTAATTACCTGTGTAATTAAATAAAATTGCTCTGAAGTATTAAAGATTAGTCTTTGGTTGAACTGCTGTAATATCCGCCGTATCTTGAGTAGTAACCCTTGCCTTTTCTTGTTTCCTGCGGTTTAACTCTGTTAAGAATAACTCCGATGATTTTTGCGTCTGTACGCTCGACTGTTTCTACGGTTTTTGCAAGCTCGGGATATGTAGTTGAGTTGTTTCTTGCAACAATTACAACACCGTCCGCTGCCTTAAGAATCGGAACTGCATCGATTACGATGCCGACAGGCGGTGTGTCAAAAATAATGTAGTCGTACTCTTTTTCAGCCGTCTTGATAAGGTCAGCCATAGCCTCACTCGCAAGCAGCTCGGACGGGTTAGGAGGAATTGCGCCGTAGGCAATCGCCTTGAGGTTGTCAATCTTAGTGTCCTTTATAATGTCCTCAAGCGAACACTCGTCATTAAGATAGTTTGTAAGACCGGGTGTAGGCTCAATTTTAAGTGCTGTGTTTACTCTCGGACGGCGAAGGTCGCACTCAACTACAAGCACCTTGGTGTCAACCTGCTGAGCAAGTGCCGACGCAACATTGATAGAGGTTACTGTTTTGCCCTCGCTCTTTGTAGATGATGTAAAAGCTACCTTTTTGCAGCCTTTTTTGAGAATTGAATAAGCTATATTTGTTCTTGCCGCCTTGTAAGATTCACGAACCTGAAAGCCGAGAACATCAGTATCTATTGAACGATCAATTTTTGTTTTATTCTTTTTCATTGCTGTGTAACTCCTTTACTTATTTGCCGTATCTGTTGCCGTATTTGTTTGCATTTTTCTGATTTGAAAAATACTCAAAGTCAGGAATTGCGGCAAGAATAGGAAGATCAAGAATAGTTGTCATTTCTTCGTTGTATTTAATCTTCACATCGAGGAAGTCACGAACAAATGAAATGATAAGAGCAAGTATAAGTCCGCCGAGAAATGCAATAATTGTGTTTCTTGTTACATTCGGTGATGTAGGTGCTTTCGGTGTATCTGCCTCATCGACAATCTTGAGTTTTGCGTTGTCCTTTACATTTGCGATTATCTTAGGTGCTATTTTAGCAATGGAGTCGCCTATTTCTTTTGATTCATAAGGACTTGGCGATACAACTATCGCCTTAAATACCTCGGTATCCTCAATGCTTTCAAACTTAATCATAGTTTTGAGCTGTGACGCTGTGTATTTTTCGTGGAGCTCCTTTGAAACCTCGCTGTAAAATGTGTTTGAATCGAGCAGCTCAATGTAGGTTACAAGGTTTTTAGCGTAGTTTACACTCTGGTTGTCTTCCATAGCAGAGGAAGTGTTGTAGTTTGTTTCAACATAGAGCTTTACGCTTGATGTGTATGTTTTCTGAATAAAAAATGTAGTTACAAAAACCGATATGATTGCAAATAAACACGATACAACCAAAATGAAAACGATGTTTTTCCTAATTACTCTTGTTATGTCCTTAAACGATATTTCCATTAATACTTTACTCCTCTTGGTTTTTGCCGTTATGAACAACTACCATATAATTGTCATATAAAAATCGGCACAAAAACCCATAATTCAAAATAATATAACATTACTATTATATTTGAAAACAACTTAAAAATCAATACTGCTAAAAGCGGTAAATTTGACGATTTTATATGCGAATAAGAGGATTTTGTACAAATATAACAAAACCTTTGTTATATTTGTTAAATTGAAAAATGCAAAATTTTATTATTTGGTAATTATGTATATATTTTTGAAATAAAAAACAAATAGCCGCCACACTAATAAATAAAATTATACAAAAACAAAAATGTTTATCAGCAAAATTTCTACACATACAAAATTGTATATTATTGAAAATCGAATAATTACAGATTCTTTTCGTATATAAGTCTTAATCCCTCGAGTACAAGGTCGTCGTTTACGGTAATGTCTTTTTTGCAGAGAACTTTACAATGTGCGGTGCAAATCCGCCTGTTGCAACAAGAGTGCATTTCTGACCCGTTTCCGCTTCAAAGCGGTCGATTACGCCGTCAATCATTGCGGCATTGCCGTAAATTATGCCGCTGCGTATACAGTCGGCAGTATTTGTTCCTATTGCCTTTTGCGGCGCAGAAAAACTGACCGACGGCAAAAGTGCGCATTTTGCGGTAAGTGCGTCAAGTGAAATCTGCACACCCGGCAAAATAACTCCGCCGCAATAAGCCTTGTGTTCGTTCATATAAAGAATGGTTGTGGCAGTGCCCATTCCGATTACGATTACCGGGCAGGGGTACTGTTCTTTTAAAGCAACGCACATACATACAATGTCCGAGCCTACGGCGCCGGGGTTGTCAAGGCGAATGTCAAGACCTGTTTTAATGCCCGGTCCGACAACCAAACTTTCTACATTTGCCACAGTAAAAATAGCTTTTCCGAGCAGGTCGGTTACTATGGGTACTACGCTTGAGATTATTGAGCCGTTAATTTCGTTTACATCAACATTGTTTATTCTGAATATAGTATAAAGGTCAACTGCGTAATCGTCGGCGGTTTTACTGCGATTAGTGGAAAATCTTAACTTCATAAGCAGTTTTTCACCTTTGTAAAGTGCAAATTTTATATTTGTATTGCCCACATCCGTGCAAAGCAACATAAATATCACCTCATTGTAATTGCTTGGAAAAAACATCCTGCAACTCTAAATTATATCGTATTTTCCCTTTTGTTTCAACTCTATTTTTAAATCTGTTTTGCTTATGGATGTAAATATTTGCCGCATTTGCGGATTTACTCGAAAAATGAAAAATTGTATTGTTTTTAGACTAAAGATGTTGTATAATAAAATATGCTTTAATTAATATAATGATATAATGAGGAAACAGCGTTTAATTATCTGTTGCTTGTTTTAAGACGGGAGAGTGTATATATGGCAGATAAATACAACTTAGACTATTTTGATGACGACAGAGTTGCGGCTCAACGCAGTCAATACAGGAGAGAATACCGTCAGCCGATGAACAGACCGCCGCAAAACGGCAGAGGGCCTGTACCTAATAATCGAAATAATGTGCATCGCAAGCCGCCTAAACGAAAAAGATTCAGCAGAAGACTTAGAAACCGCATTATTATTGTAAGTGTTGGAATACTTATATTAATACTTATAATCACAATAATTTCTTCAATGTTCAGAGCCTGTACCGGTTCGGACAAAAAAGTTGACAATAATTCCGATAAAACAATACCTCCTACACAGGCAGCAACAACTCAACCCGCAACACAAGCAGCAAACGCAGCGGCACTTAATTTTGTTACGCCTAATATTAAGGACGATAACACAACAGGATATATGGGTACAAACGCTTACATCTGGAACGGCGCCGCATATGAGCTTTTCGGCGGCGATGAATACAGAGCACAGCTTTATGCCGATTCAATCAACAGCTATCAGCAGAAGTTAAGCGGAATTAAGGTTTACAATATGGTTGTTCCCAATCATACGGAAATGGGACTTCCGCAAAGACTTAAAAACAGCTCCGCTCCGTCGGATTCACAGGCAGAGAACATCAAGCAGATTTATTCAAAGCTAAACAGCTCTGTAACACCGATAAATGCTTACAACAAAATTGCCGAGCACTGCAACGAATATGTTTATTACAATTCCGACCACCACTGGACAGGACTTGGCGCATATTACGCATATACAGCGTTTGCGGAGGCAACAAATCAGGATGTTCTTGATTTAAGCACTTGCACGGAAAATAAAATTGAGGGCTTTACGGGTTCGTTTGCAAACACAAATGACGGACTTACAACCGATACCGTAAGCTATTGGACATTCCCTTATAATGTTACAATGGATATTACGGATTCAAACGGCACTGTATCAAACTACGATTCGCCTTATTATCAGTATGCGGAGGCGGGTTCAAATACATACAGTTTATTTATTATGGGTGACAATCCGCTTACCGTTTTACATTCGGATTCAGAAAAAGGCACAGGCAAGAAGATTGCCGTTGTCAAAGAAAGCTACGGCAACGCATTCTCACCGTATCTTACAAATAATTATTCCGAAGTTCATATTATAGATTTCAGATATTTCGGACAGAATCTTGCAGACTACTGCAAGCAGAACGGCATTACAGAGGTGCTTTATCTCAACGGCATTATGAGTGCAAATACTCAGGTACAGCTCGACAGTATGGACGGCTTACTGAATTAATTGTTGATTTTTATTTGAATTAAGAAAGGAGGCAGCGGCAATGCTTGCGGAAAATGTAAGAGTAAATGTGTTTGGCAAGGTCGGAAAAGGTTTTTTCTCCGCCTATGTTTCGGGCAATTCCTTTTCAAACAAAAGCGCTTATCTTGTTACACGCAAGGACAGAGTTGAAGAATACTTTGACGGTGTGGTTATTGCCGTTGCCAAATTTGAGGGACTCAAGGGCGATAAATTCATAGTCGCTCCGTACGGAGAGATTTATTACGAGCCGGAGCTTAAAAAAATACTTGCCCGCTTGCGTAATGTAAAAGTGGAGAGCATAAGCTGTCTTTACGAAAAATCCTGCGGTGCGGTGATTTTTTACCGCAACAAGCAGAATACAAAGGTATTGCTTGTGAAGAACAGCAACGGCAGATATTGGAGTTTTCCGAAAGGTCATATAGAAAACGACGAAAACGAGCAGGAAACCGCTTTGAGAGAAATCAAAGAGGAAACAGGGCTTGATGTTACCCTTGCAAAGGGATTTAGAGAAATCAGCGAGTATTGCCCGTTCGGCAAAATTCGCAAGCGGGTAGTGTTCTTCCTTGCACAGGCGTTTACCGACAGCGTAAAAATTCAGGAGGAAGAAATCGACAGTTACATCTGGGTTGACCTCCAGCAGGCACGAAAACTTTGCACATATGACAACGATTTAAGAATTATAGAAAAAGCCGAAACCGCAATACATTTAATGAGAAATTAATTTGAAATCCGTTTCATATATATAATCGGGTGATTATATATGAAACGGATTATTTTATTGCTTATTTCTGCTTTTGTGCTTGCCTGTTCGGTTATGACGATTGTCGGCGGAAAGGAAACCGATAATTTTATAAAGTATGCGGAATTTAATGTTACGGCAGACGCTCTGCAAAAAGCCGTCAGTTACGATGTTTCCTCACAGTCGGAAGATAGCAAACTGAATTATATAGAAATTTTATCGTACCTCGGCGCAAAATACGGCGGCGATTTTTCAAAATACAAGCAAAGCGATATGGATAACATCTGCGAAAAGCTGAAAGACGGCAAAACAATAGCCGAGCTTACCAAGGATATGAAATACTATACATACTATTATAATGTATATACAGCGGTGCTCAGCGGTATGGTTGGAAATTTTGAGGAAGAACAGTCTGACGGCAGTATAAAGCAGGACTACGGAGTGCGGTGGTTTTCGCCGATTGCAAAGACTTTTCCGTATTCGCATTACGATGACTTCGGTGCAAAGCGGACATTCGGCTACACAAGACCGCATTTGGGGCACGACCTGATGTCGGCAGTCGGTACTCCCGTTATAGCCGTTGAATCGGGCAAGGTCGAGTGCCTCGGCTGGAACAGATACGGTGGCTGGCGCATAGGAATCCGCTCGCTTGACAACAAAAGATATTGGTATTATGCGCATTTGCGGCAGAACCGCCCCTATGCCGAGAACCTCAAGGAGGGCGATACGGTTACGGCAGGCGATGTTATAGGCTATGTGGGCAGAACAGGATACAGCGATACCGAGAACATAAACGGAATTACCGAAAGCCATCTTCATATAGGGCTTGAGCTTGTTTTTGATGAGAGCCAAAAGGAAAGCGACAACGAAATATGGGTTGATATGTATGCACTCATAGGCACTCTTGAGCAACACAAAAGCGCCGTTTTGCGAAACAGTGAAACAAAGAGTTTAAAAGACAGTATTCCTTTAAAGAAATTAGTTGATAATGCCAAAAATTCCGAAAAGCAATTATATTTGCGCTGTTTTCATTGACTGTATTCTCAAAATAATGTAAAATAAACTGTAATCGCCCTCACCAAAAGCGGTGAGGGTATTTTATGTTGTGCAAATCCCGACAATTATTATATTGCGTTCAGAGCGATGAATTGTCAGGTTAAAAAGGATATATAACGCTTGATTTTGCACTTATTTTATAGAATATTTGGGGGTATACAGATTGGTTTTTTCAAGCCTTGTATTTATGTTTGCGTATCTGCCGCTTACTCTGCTCATATATTACATTGTGCCGAGAAAAGGCAGAAACATTTTTCTGTTCTTTATAAACCTTTTGTTCTACGGCTGGGGCGAGCCGAAACTTATCGTGCTTATGCTCATAAACATAGCCGTAAACTACATAGGGGGATACCTTGTAGATAAATTTAAAGATGACACGAAAAAGCGGAAACTTGTGCTGATACTTACCTGCGTTATCGACATAGGTACACTTGCGGTGTTTAAGTACACGGGAATGATTGTAGAAACCGTTAATATGCTGCCGTTCCTGAATCTGCCGACTCCGCAGATTTCTTTGCCGATCGGTATCAGCTTCTATACATTCCAGACAATGAGTTATGTAATTGATGTTTACAGAGGCGATGCGCCCGTATCCAAAAATCCGATTAACTTCGGTACATATGTAGCGCTTTTTCCGCAGTTGATTGCAGGCCCTATCGTTCGTTACCGTGATGTTGCCGAACAGCTCACAAACAGAAAAGAAACCTTGGATGAGTTTACAAAGGGTGTAAATCTGTTTATAATCGGTCTTGGCAAGAAAGTTTTGATTGCAAATCAGATGGGTAATCTTAGCACCGCAATGTTTGCTACCACTGACGAGAACGGCGTTGTCGGCACTTGGGTAGGAATTATAGCCTACAGCTTTCAGCTTTATTTTGACTTTTCGGGTTATTCCGATATGGCTTGCGGTCTTGGCAATATGCTCGGCTTTGAGTTCCTCAAAAACTTTAACTATCCGTACATTTCAAAATCTGTTACCGAGTTTTGGAGAAGATGGCACATTTCACTTTCAACATGGTTTAAGGAATATGTTTATATTCCGCTCGGCGGCAACAGAAAAGGTGCGAAAAGACAGATATTTAACCTTATTATCGTATGGGGACTTACGGGTATTTGGCACGGTGCGTCTTGGAACTTTGTGTTGTGGGGACTTTACTACGGCGTTTTGCTTATTTTTGAAAAATTTGTTTTCAAAAAGGTTCTCGACAAACTGCCGTCGGCAATTCAGCATATCTACACAATGTTTATAGTAGTTATCGGCTGGGGACTTTTCTACTTTACAGATATGAGCAAGCTCGGTACATTCCTCGGAGATTTGTTTAACTTCGGCAACGGTATCTGCGGAGAGCAGGCTTTAAATCTTATACTTTCATATTTGCCGCTTATCATTGCAGCGGCTGTTGCAAGCACACCGCTTGTGGCAAAGCTCTACGCAAAGGTGCAGAACACAAAGTATATCGGTTTTGCTCAGACTGCGTTTGTGGCAGCAGTGCTTGTACTTTGCACAGCCTCGCTTGTAAATCAGAGCTATAACCCATTCCTATATTTCAGATTTTAACGGCAGGGAGGAAGAGTCTTTATGAAATATGCAGCGAAACATTCAGCAAAACATATGGAATCCTCAAAGCCTGTCTGCCGACATTTGCCGAGCTTTGTGTTTATACTTTTTATATTCGGCTTTGCAATTTGGTTTTTGATAAATCCAAAAGCGGATTACAGCTCAAGCGAAAAAAGATATTTGCAGAAATTTCCGACAGTGTCGGTAAATTCAGTGCTTGACGGCAAGTTCGGCATAGATTTTGAAAAATACTTTGCCGACCATTTTCCTATGCGTACGCAGTGGGTAGGCGCAAACGCATACTTTAATCTTTCGGTTGGCAACAACGGCGCAGACGGTGTTTACAATTGTAAGAACGGCTACCTTATAAATAAGCCGATACTTGATACCGACACACTTGAGAGCAATGTGCAGACAATCGCAGATTTTGCGAAATCAGTCGATGTTCCCGTAACGGTAACACTTGTGCCGTCAACAGGCTACATCGCAAATGATGTTCTTCCTGCGGTTCACGATACATATACAGATGACGAAAAAATCGAGAACGCACAGAAAGTGCTTACCAAAAGCGGTGCGGATTTTGTGGATTTGCGTTCCGCATTCAAAAATGCCTATGCAAACGGCACACAGCTTTACTACAAAACCGACCATCATTGGACAACGACAGGTGCATATACGGGTTATACGGAAATATGCAAGTCGCTCGGAATAACCCCTGCCGACAAGAGCCTGTTTACGGTCGAAAAGTACAACGATTTCTACGGCACAACCTACTCAACAAGCGGTTTTTGGCTCACACAGCCGGATACCATTGAAATTTGGAACAATAAAAATAACACCGAAAAGAATATCAGCGTAGAGATTATTGAGGGCGACGAAAAACAGGATTACCACTCAATGTATTTCTACAATCATCTTGAAGAGGACGATAAATACCCTGTATTCATAGACGGAAACCATGCAATGACAAGAATTAAGAATACAAATGCCGCAGGAGGAAAAATTCTCCTTGTAAAGGACAGCTTTTCACACTGTCTTGCGCCGTTCCTTGCAGAAAATTACAGTGAGGTAATACTCGTCGATATGCGTTATTACAAAAACAGCATTTCAGAACTTGCACAGCAGGAAAAACCCGATAATATCCTGGTGCTCTACGGCATAGATAACCTTGCAACCGATACCGACATTGCGTGGCTGTCGTAAAATGATTAATAGCGGTAAAATTGACACTCGGCTTTTTAGTCGGGTGTTTATTTTTGCGTGGATAAATTTTAATATTTTTAGTATAAAATTGTTGTTTTATGAAATATTTATGCTATAATGATTTCAGTGAAATATAAGAACTAAAGGCGGTGAGGGTAATTAACAGCGTAGGAAGAAATATATTTAAAGCTATTCATGAGGGCAAGTGGCTTTATATAGAGTATAAAAACAAAAGTGATACAAAAAGTAACGAGATTTTGCTAAGCTATCATTATCGCTGTAATAAAGCTATAATAGATTTCAGCAATAAAAAATATTATAATAATAAACTGAAAATTAAAACAGTATCTCAAAGCACACAGCCCCTGACATTTGTTGATATTCAACCAGAAAATCCAGCGAACCCAGAAAATCCTGATTCGGGAAAAGATAATAATACAGGTAACAATTCTGGTTCGGAAACAAATGAAAATGGAGGAGAAAAGATAGAATCTGTTTCAACAGGAGACGAATCTGCAGTTGGATTTTGGAGCCTAATGGCTGTAATCATGGTAAGTATAGTGATGTGTATGGCATTTACAAAAATAAGACGTAAAAAGCAGAGAAATTAAGGAGCCACATAAGTGTTCAGAAAAAAGTATAAAGTAGTATTAAAAGTAGTAGTATTAGCAATTGTTCTTGGAGTTCTATTAAATGCTTGTAGTAAAAGACAAACAGTAACCGAGGAATATAATACAATAAGTGATTTGGCGTATTCTGAAAAATGTAAAATTGAACCAATCATATATATTGAAGAAAAAACAGGATTTGTTCCATATATTGTATTAACTAATGATTATAATGGTAAAACACTTTTGTTAAGAAAAGAAATTCTTCCAGAGAATAGAAGAGTTAGTGATTATTCGGCTTACTATGAAGAAAGCGAAATTGATAATTACTTAATGGGAGAGTTTTTTGATAATTTACCTATTCAAACTCGTTGCTTAATTCAAGATTCGGAAATAGAGATTTTAGATGAACGATGCTTGAATCAAATAGATGATAGCGTGATAACTATTGTAAGAAAAGTGTTTTTGTTGTCTTTTACTGAACTTGGATATAAAAAAAATGGGCATGTCGGAGTTGAAGGGGTGCCATTGTTGTATTTTAAAGATAATAAGAATCGTTTTGCTACTACGAATAATGGAAAGTTTACTGTAAGTTGGTGGTTAAGAAGTGCGGATTCTACATATGATTCTTGTGTATATGCAGTAGGACCGGAAGGTGAAATTGGAAGCACGAATGCATGCGATATGAATGGTATCAGGCCAGCATTTTGTGTTGACGGTAAGCAAGAAATATATAAAGAAGAGGGCAGATATATTTTAAAATAACATAACTTATTTATATTAAAGTGATTATGTTATTTTGAAAGAATTATTGAAATTCATTTGCCTGTGCTATCTAAACGTTAATTGGCTACATTTTATTACTTAGTTTGATAAGTCATAATTTATCAATGTTACCAATAATTAGGATACAACAAAAAATCCGACAATAGTTTTTACTACTGTCGGATTTTTGATTGTTAAACTTATTCTTCTGTAATATCTTCGGCTTTTTTCGGGATAAAGTTATTTAGGAAACTTGCTTTTTTGCCTCTGTTTTTAAGGTAGATAAATCCCAAACCGTTAAACACAACTGCGCCGACAAAGTTTACCATTAAATCTTTCATTGTATCAATAAGACCGATGTCGAGGTAGCCGTTGATGCCGAGGTCTTTGCCGTTTACGGTTGTAGATGCTATTCCGCTTATATGGGTAACGGCGTTTGTATCGTTGCCCGAAAGCAGGGTAGAGTTGATTGTTGTGACGATTGTGTCTTTCTGCATATCTTTGCCGAGAAAAGTGTCAACACCAAACTCGAAAAATTCCCAAACTGTACCTGCCGTCATTGAAAAACAGAACGAGAACAGGCATACAAAGATAGGGGAAAGGTTAAATTTAACCCTTTTACTGCGGTTCAAAATATCGGTAAGTCCGAATCCCACGCCTGCGCAGATAAAACCGTTCAGCGTATGAAGAATTGTGTCGAGAAAAGGTATTTTTTCATAGAATGAACCGATTTCACCGAGAATATTTGCCGAGAATACAAACAGTATCATAAAGGTTTCAAGCACGCTCGGCAGTTCTATGTGAAGACTGCGGTCAATGAACGACGGAATCAACATAAGTATAAATGTAAGTCCGCAAGTCATTGCGCTTTCGTACTTGCCACGGATGATGTTGAGAACAAATATAAATATAATTACAAGCCTTAGTATAAAGTAAAGTGCGGTAAGCTCCTTGTTTTGCTTAACACTGATAAGCAAAGTGTGCGGCTTTTTTGCCTTTTGTGCCTTGTTTTTATTTTCACTCGTTTCACCTCTTAAAATTTTGTCATACATTATTATATGTAAGTGTTGATGTTTATTTTCTAAAAAGGTTCTGTTTTTATTTTTGGGTATATTATTCAGCAAACTGTTTTGCCAAGCAATTATAAAGGTTTGACCTAAATTTTTAAATCATTTCGCTTAACTCGTGCGCTAAATCAAATTTACTCCGACTTTTGATAAAGAACCTAAAAATAAGTCAGTCCGATTTATTTATTCTCGGACTGCTTTTTGTTAAGATTTTTGCTCTGCGTCCTGTTTTTCGGCAAGCTCTTTATTAAGCTCCTCTTTTGCTACAGCAAGCATAAGCTTGATTCTGTTTTCCTGGTTTACCTTTGGCGCACCCGGGTCATAGTCTATTGTAACAATGTTTGCTTTCGGGTTTACTTCCTTGATTCTGCGGATAGCGCCCTTGCCGTTGATGTGGTTCGGCAGACAGCCGAAGGGCTGTGTACAAACAATGTTTTCGTAGCCTGTTTCGGCAAGCTCAAGCATTTCTGCGGTAAGTAACCAACCCTCGCCCATTTTGCTGCCGTATCCGATAATGCCCTTTACAAGCTGTTTTGTATGAGCGTATTCGTGCGGCGGAACGAAGTTATATTTCTTTGCCGATTCAATCATAAGTGCTTCGAGTTTTGTGAGGTAGTCAAGCAGCATTTTACAAAATGTGGATTTAATCTTTGCACCGCCGTAAAGTTTGGCATCCTCAATTCGGTTGTCAACCTTAAATGAAGCAAAGCCCATAAGACCCGGCACACAAACCTCGCAGTCCTGTGAAGCCAAAAAATCCTCAAGTCCGTTATTCGCCATTTTGGAATATTTTACATAAATTTCGCCTACGATGCCGACTTTAACCTTTGGCACTTTATTAAGCTTAATTTCCGAAAAAGATTTTGTGATTTTATCAAGATTTTCGTCAATTTCTTCAAGCGTATAGCCGTTGCCCTCGATAAGCATTTTAGAAATCTTATCGCTCCAATCGGCAACAAGCGCCATACTTTCGCCTTTATTTACCTCATAAGGCTTTGTCTGGTTAGAAAGGAGCATAAGCTGATCGCCGTAAACAAGACCGCCGACAAATCTTCTGATAAGCGGAAGTGTGAGCGAAAAACCGCTGTTCTTTTCCATACCGAAAGAAAGCGAGATTACGGGTACAAACTCAAAACCTGCTTTTTTAAGCGCTTTTCTTAACAGGAAGATATAGTTTGAGGCACGACAGCCGCCGCCTGTTTGGGTAATCATAAGCGCTGTTTTATGCACATCGTATTTGCCGCTCTGTAAAGCGTGTATAAACTGTCCGATTACAAGGAGCGCAGGGTAGCAGGTGTCGTTATGAACATATTTAAGACCTGTCTGTGCAATTTCAGGGCCGCAAGTGTCGAGAAGTTCCGACTTGTAGCCGTAGTAGTTAAAAACATTCTGAAGTATATTGAAATGAATAGGTGCCATATTCGGCATAAGGATTGTGTATTCCTTTTTCATTTCTTTTGTAAAGCAAACGACCTGTTTTGCTGTCATATTTAAGTTCAGCCATTTAAAGCACAACCTTTCAAACGGTGGTTAATCGTTGTCAATAGCAGCAAGCAAGCTGCGGATACGAATTTTAACTGCACCAAGATTTGTGATTTCGTCAATTTTAATCTGTGTGTAGATTTTGCCCTCTTTTTCAAGAATTTCTCTTACCTCGTCGGTAGTAATGGCATCTACGCCGCAGCCAAAGGAAACAAGCTGTATAAGCTCCATATCCTTTCTTGTTGTAACATACTTAGCGGCAGCGTACAGTCTTGAATGATATGTCCACTGGTTAAGTACATTGGTGTGGAATTTCTCAACCCTCGGAGATACAACATCTTCGCTGACGATTGCTACATTAAAACTCGAAATAAGTTTATCAATGCCGTGGTTGATTTCGGGGTCTACATGGTAAGGTCTGCCGGCAAGCACCATTATCTTTTTGCCCTCTTTTTCGGCTTTTTCAATAATCTCGTTGCCCTTTGCGATTACCTTTTTCCTGTACTTATCCTGTTCGTCATAAGCAAGTTTTGCGGCCTTTCTTACCTCGTTAAGTGTAAGGTCGGGGAAATATTTAGAAAGTGCCTCATATGCCTTTTGTGGGAAATGCTTTGGCATATGTACGCCGAAATATTCCTTTATAAAGCAGATTTTCTGCACATCTTTCATATTGTTGTTGATAACTTCGGGATAGTAGGCAACAACAGGACAGTTGTAGTGGTTATCGCCGAGGTGTTCGTCAAAGTTGTATGACATACAAGGGTAGAAAATAGTTTCTGCGCCCTCGTCAATCAAAGTCTGAATGTGTCCGTGTACAAGTTTTGCAGGGAAACAAATTGTATCACTCGGAATTGTCTGCTGTCCGCGCTGATATATCTTTCTTGTCGAGAACGGTGAGTGGAACACCTCAAATTTAAGCTCTGTAAAGAATCTGTACCAGAACGGGTACATTTCAAACATATTGAGTGCCATCGGCATACCGAGCTTGCCACGAAGTCCCTCAACAGGCTTGTATTCCTCAAGCATTTTCAGCTTGACAGCGTACATATTAAGCTCGTTTGACTGCGATTTCTTTGTAATCGGACGCTCGCAACGGTTGCCTGCAATAAATCTTCTGCCGCCGCCAAAGCTGTTGATTGTAAGTCGGCAGTTGTTGCTGCACATACCGCAGTTTGTTACCTTTATATCGTGAACAAAGTTTTTGAGAGTCTCTTTATTTGCAAGTTTACTCTTGCCGTTGCCCTTTGATTTGTTTTTGGAATAGAGAGCCGCACCGTATGCGCCCATAAGTCCGGCAATGTTCGGACGAACAACCTCAACGCCCATTTCCTGCTCAAATGCACGAAGTACGGCGTCATTAAGGAAAGTACCGCCCTGTACAACAACTCTTTTGCCGAGTTCGTCCGGACTTGATGCTCTGATTACCTTGTAAAGCGCATTTTTAACAACGCTGAGTGAAAGACCTGCTGAGATGTCCTCGATTGTAGCACCGTCTTTCTGAGCCTGCTTAACGCTTGAGTTCATAAATACGGTACATCTTGAGCCGAGGTCAACAGGGCGCTTTGCAAAAAGTCCGAGCTTTGCAAAGTCGGCGATTTCGTAACCGAGAGCGTTTGCGAATGTCTGCAAGAAACTGCCGCAGCCCGAAGAACAAGCCTCGTTGAGGAAGATGTTGTCGATTGCGCCGTTGTGAATTTTAAAGCATTTGATGTCCTGACCGCCGATGTCGATGATAAATTCAACATCGGGCATAAAGTATTTTGCGGCAGTGAAATGCGCAATTGTTTCTACTATGCCGTAGTCAACATCAAAAGCGTTCTTTATAATCTCTTCACCGTAACCTGTAACGGCAGAAGAAACTATGTTGATTTCGGGGTTGATTGCATAGACTTCCTCAAGAAAGCCTTTGATAATCTCTACGGGATTTCCTTTTGACGGAAGATATTTTGAATAAAGAAGTTCGCCGTCGTCGTTGAGAACAACGCCCTTAACGGTGGTAGAGCCTGCGTCCATACCCACATAAGCCTTGCCTTTGTAGCCTTTAAGTTCCTTTTGCAGAACTGTTGCTTTTGCGTGACGGTCAGAGAATTTTTTGTAATCTTCTTCGTCTTTGAAAAGCGGAGGGTTAAAGGCAAAGTTGCCGCTTCCACGGTAATTTTTTACTTCTTCGATTACCTTGTCAAAGTCAATTGTTTTTTCGGCGCAAAGTGCCGCACCGCAGGCAACAAAGTAAAGTGAATTTTCAGGGCATATACCCTTTGTGTTTAAAGTTCTGTCAAAGCAGTTTCTAAGCTCGCTCATAAAGGTGAGAGGACCGCCGAGATATACAACCTGACCTTCGATTTCCCGTCCCTGTGCAAGACCTGCGACAGTCTGGCTTACAACGGCGTTGAAGATACTTTCGGCTATATCGCTCTTTCTTGCGCCTTGGTTTAAAAGAGGCTGAATATCCGTCTTTGCAAATACGCCGCAGCGTGATGCGATAGTGTATGTTTTCGTACTGCTTTGCAAGTTCGTCAAGATCTTCAAGCGGAACATTGAGCAGTGTTGCCATCTGGTCGATGAATGCACCCGTACCGCCGGCACAGGTACCGTTCATACGCACTTCAAGACCGTTTGTGAGGAACAGAATTTTTGCGTCCTCACCGCCGAGTTCAATGACAACATCTGTGCCCGGAATAAATGTATTTGTAGCAACTCTTGTTGCGTAAACTTCCTGCACAAAGTCAATGTTGCTTGACTCCGCAACGCCCATACCGGCAGAACCGGAAAGCGCAACGGCTGCGTTTTCAACACCCTTTACCTTACTGCGTACAGTTGCGAGAATTTCTGCAATTTTCTCGGTTATTTGAGAATAATGTCGTTCGTAGGTGCTGTATATAATTTTATTTTCTTCGTCCAAAACAACGCATTTTATTGTAGTTGAGCCAATGTCAAGTCCTAATTTCAACATACTGCCTCCGTGCCTTATAAAGTTATATAAAGTCATATTATGTCAATTGATTATCCAAACTATTATACGCTTTTTTTGTTTAATTTTAATTCTTTAATCGCAATATAATTTCTTTAATAAAAATGACTATTATTTTCAAAAATATCAGCCGTTAAGTTGTATGTTTTCTTGCCAAAATAATACAATTTTCGCATAATGTATGTATAACAATTTTTTGCGTATAAAAATTATTGACGAATTTTACGGTTTTATGGCAATTAACAAACTTTTGTTTTGTCTAAAAATCACCTGAATCAGCGAAAAACTCGGTTTTATGCGGAAATTTAAAATATTTGGTAAAGTTTTAGAAAAATCGGGCGAAAACATATGCGTTATTGTTGAAAACCTCTTTACAAATTAACATTTAAGTGTTAAAATTTATTATGATACAGTATGTATCTTTAAAAATTGTATTAAATGCGGCAAACGGTGTTGTCGCTGACATACTTTAAGGAGGACAATTCCAATGGCAAGAAAAATGAAAACTATGGACGGTAACAGCGCTGTTGCTCATGTTTCTTATGCGTTTACAGATGTTGCTGCTATCTATCCTATCACACCTTCTTCCGTAATGGCTGACCTTACCGACAAGTTCTCGGCAATGGGCACTAAAAACCTTTTCGGCAGAGAAGTACAGGTTACGGAAATGCAGTCGGAAGGCGGTGCTTCCGGTGCGGTTCACGGTTCGCTTGCAGCCGGTGCTTTAACCACAACTTACACAGCTTCACAGGGCTTGCTTCTTATGATTCCGAATATGTACAAGATGGCAGGCGAGCTTTTACCGGGCGTAATTCATGTATCTGCCCGTGCTCTTACAAGCCACGCTCTTTCAATTTTCGGTGACCATTCAGATATTTATGCTTGCCGTCAGACAGGCTATGCAATGCTCTGTTCAAACAACCCACAGGAATGTATGGACCTTGCTGCCGTTGCACATCTTTCGGCTATCAAGGGCAGAGTTCCTTTCCTCCACTTCTTTGACGGTTTCAGAACCTCTCACGAGATTCAGAAGATTGAAGAGTGGGATTATGCGGATCTCGCAGATATGCTCGATTGGGACGCAGTAGAAGCGTTCCGCAGAAGAGCACTTAACCCTGAGCACCCTGTAACAAGAGGTACAGCTCAGAACGACGACATCTTCTTCCAGGCAAGAGAGGCCTGCAACAAGTACTACGATGCAGTGCCTGAAGTTGTTGTTGAATATATGAACAAGGTAAACGAGAAGATCGGCACAAACTACAAGCCATTTAACTACTATGGCGCAGAGGACGCAGAGCACATTATCGTTGCTATGGGTTCTGTATGTGATTGTGCAGAAGAAGTTGTTGACTTCCTTAACGCTGCAGGCGAAAAGGTTGGTCTTTTAAAGGTTCACCTTTACAGACCGTTCGTTGCAGATTACCTTTTAAGCGAGCTTCCTAAGACAGTTAAAACTATCTCTGTTCTTGACAGAACAAAAGAGCCGGGTTCAATCGGTGAGCCTCTTTATCTTGATGTTCTTGCTGCTATCAACGGTTCTGACTTTGCCGGCGTAAAGGTTTACACAGGCAGATACGGTCTTGGTTCTAAGGATACAACTCCTGCCGACATCATTGCCGTTTACAGAAACGCAGAGAGCGACGCTCCTAAGAGAAGATTTACAATCGGCATTGTTGATGATGTTACAAACCTTTCACTCCCGATTGTTGAAAACCCTGACACAACTCCAAAGGGTACACATTCATGTAAGTTCTGGGGTCTTGGCGCCGACGGTACAGTAGGTGCAAACAAGAACTCAATCAAGATTATCGGTGACAATACCGATATGTACGCACAGGGCTACTTTGCTTATGACTCAAAGAAGTCGGGCGGTCTTACGGTTTCTCACCTGCGTTTCGGTAATCAGCCTATCAAATCAACTTATTACATTTCTAAGGCTGACTTCGTTGCTTGTCATAACCCATCATATGTTGACAAGTACGACATCGTAGACGACCTCAAGGAAGGCGGTTCATTCCTCCTCAACTGTCCTTGGGATGTTGACGAGCTTTCAGAAAGACTCCCTGGCAAGATGAAGAGAATTCTTGCTACAAGAAATATCAATTTCTACACAATCGACGGTATTAAGATCGGTAAGGAAATCGGTCTTGGCGGCAGAATCAACACTGTTCTTCAGTCAGCATTCTTTAAGATTGCTGACATTATCCCGGCTGAAAAGGCTAAGGAGCTTATGAAGGCAGCCGCTAAGAAGTCATATATGAAGAAAGGTCAGGCTATCGTAGATATGAACTACGCAGCTATTGATCGTGGTATGGAAGACCTCAAGAAGGTTGAAATTCCTGCTGATTGGGCAAATGCCGCTGACGATAAGGCAAGCGATGTAGTTCCGGGCGAGGGCGCACTCGTTGAGTATGTAAACGGTATCCTCAAGCCTGTAAATGAGTACAAGGGCAACAAGCTCCCTGTATCTGCATTTATGGATCATGTTGACGGTACTGCTCCTAACGGTTCAGCCGCTTATGAAAAGCGTGGTATCGCAGTTGATGTTCCTGAGTGGAATTCAGACAACTGTATTCAGTGTAACAAGTGTGCTATCGTATGTCCTCACGCTGTAATCCGTCCTGTTGCTATGACAGAGGACGAGCTTGCAGCCGCTCCGCAGGGCACAAAGAGCATTCCTATGATAGGTCTTAAGGAACTTAAGTTTGTTATGACTGTATCTACACTTGACTGTACAGGCTGCGGCGCTTGTGCTAATGTATGTCCGGGCAAGAAGGGCGAAAAGGCTCTTACAATGAAGTCAATCGACAGCCAGCGTGCTGAGCAGGCTGTATTTGATTATGCGGTAACTCTTGACGAAAAGCAGGAAGTTGCTGATAAGTTTAAGTTCTCTACAGTTAAGGGCAGCCAGTTTAAGCAGCCGCTCCTTGAGTTCTCGGGTGCTTGCGCAGGCTGCGGTGAAACACCTTATGCTAAGCTCGTTACACAGCTCTTCGGTGACAGAATGTTCATTGCCAATGCAACAGGCTGTTCATCAATTTGGGGTGCATCTGCTCCGGCAACACCATACACAAAGAACAAGAAAGGCTTTGGCCCTGCTTGGCAGAACTCACTCTTTGAGGATAACGCCGAGTTTGGTCTTGGTATGGCTCTCGGTCAGAAAGCTATCCGTAACAGACTTGTAGAGTATGTTCAGAATATTCAGAAAGATACAGACAGCGACGAGTTAAAGACAGCTTGTCAGAACTACCTTGACACAGTTTGCGATTCAACCGCAAGCCGTCCTGCAACAGACGCTCTTATTGCAGAGCTTGAAAAGAATGTTGATGACGCTAAGGTTGGCGAACTTGCCAAGAAGACACTTATCGACAAAGACGAACTTGCTAAGAAGTCAATGTGGATCTTCGGCGGTGACGGTTGGGCTTACGATATCGGCTTCGGCGGTCTTGACCATGTTATCGCATCAGGCGAAAATGTAAATATCCTCGTATTCGATACAGAGGTTTACTCAAATACAGGCGGACAGGCTTCTAAGGCTACTCCTGTAGGTTCTGTTGCACAGTTTGCCGCTGCAGGTAAGTCTGTTAAGAAGAAAGACCTTGCCGCTATCGCTATGAGCTACGGCTATGTATATGTAGCACAGTGTGCAATGGGTGCTGACAATAATCAGGTTCTTAAGGCTATGGTAGAGGCTGAAAGCTACAACGGCCCGTCACTTGTTATCTGCTACGCTCCATGTATCAACCACGGTATTAAGGGCGGTATGAGCATTGCTCAGCAGGAAGAGAAGAAGGCTGTTGAGGCAGGTTATTGGAATATCTTCCGTTATGACCCACGCCGTGCCGATGAGGGCAAGAATCCGTTTATGCTCGATTGCAAGGCTCCAAGCGCTTCTTATCGTGACTTTATTATGGGTGAGGTTCGTTATAACTCACTTACCCGTTCATTCCCTGAAAGAGCAGAACAGCTCTTTGCTAAGGCTGAAAAGGTTGCAGAAGAGAAGTACGCTCACCTTGAAAAACTTGCAAGTCTTCCTGATGCAGAGTAATTTTATAAAGTAATAAATAAAATTTAATAAATTTGCGTTGCTCCCTGCTTTAAAAGTAGGGGGCAACCGCACTGATTTTATTTTTAAGAATAAAAATTATTTATCGGCTAACAATAAAAACAGCGTAAAGATATGTATTAAAACGACAGCAACCGTTGCTTTCTGTGTTTTTCTTCACGAAAAAAGCAGTAAAATACAGATGCTTTTAAGTTTTTTGAAAAAAATTAAAAAAATTCAAAAAACTTTTAAAAAACCCTTGACAAATCTGGACTGTTATATTATAATCTATCTTGCTGATTTGATGTTGGCGAACAGATGGCGGAATAGCTCAGCTGGCTAGAGCACTCGGTTCATACCCGAGGTGTCGTAGGTTCAAGTCCTATTTCCGCTACCATACGGCCCGGTGGTCAAGCGGTTAAGACACCGCCCTTTCACGGCGGTAACACGAGTTCGATTCTCGTCCGGGTCACCAAACAATTAGCCGGTGTGGTGGAATAGGCAGACACAAGGGACTTAAAATCCCTCGGTCATTGCGACCGTACCGGTTCAAGTCCGGTCACCGGCACCATGAAAAGGTCTATTGTCGTAAGACAATAGACCTTTTCGCTTTTATAAAAATTAAGTTAAGATACGGCTTGTTAAAGTGGCTTTATTTGTTCTGTCTTAAATGTTGGGATAACATTAATAAATTAAGGCTTAGCAAATTTATTTGTCAATCAATTATAAAAGTTTGGTCAACCTTTTTAAAGGTTGCGGGTTTGGGCAAAGCCCACATTTAATAAATGCTAAACTATACTTCGGAACAGCTCACAAATGTGGGCTGTTTTTTTCGTGCGGAAAATGATAAATAAATTGCTGCGGATTTTGTATATATCTGAAAAATCAGTGATTTTTGCCACATAAGCACATAGCTGAAATCTTTTTTGCCGAAAAATTTATCGCTCCCAAAATAATACTTGTTTTGACGGCAAAAGGTGATATAATTTAAAAACAAACTGCATTTTTAAAATTTTTATTTACATAAAAACCGAATACGGAGCAATTAAGAATTATATACAAGCTGTACTTGCATTTAAAATAACGGACTGCAAATTCGCAAGAGATTTTATAACAGAAAAAATCAAACGATAATTTAGTATAATTTTACCATTAAATTATGGTAAAAATGTAAAAACCCAAAAAGTATAACGATAAAATTATATATTTTGCATAAAAAGTCTATATAATTTTTGTTTGATAAAATTACTTACTTTTATTGCTCTTTTGACAAAAATATGATAGAATAATTCAGAGGTAGTATGTATTATGGATAATGTTATAGTTGTAGCCTCCGGAAAAGGAGGCACGGGAAAGTCAACAGTGTGCATTTGCCTTTCAGTTGCCCTTATTAAACAGGGCAAAAAAGTTTTGCTTATCGACTGCGACTGCGGTATGCGTGGTCTTGATATTATGCTCGATATGGAAAACGACATTGTTTTTGATGCGGCAGATGCCGTAAGCGGTAACTGTTCTTTTACAGACGCAGTTTATAAAAGCAAAAACAATGAGAATCTTTATCTTATGGCGGCACCTTTTGACACCGATAACGAGCTTAGTCCCGGGGTATTCCGTCAGCTTGTCGATACATTAAAAGCTGACTATGATTTTGTTATTATTGATTCACCCGCAGGCATCGGCTCGGGCTTTGTTACAGCTGCTACGCCCGCCGACAGGGCGCTTATTGTAGCTAACGCAGAGCCGACAAGCGTAAGAGGCGGATTAAAAGTGAAAAACAAGCTTGACGCTTTGGGTATAAAAAATCAAAGGCTTGTTATAAACCGCTTTGACAGAAAAACTTTTACCGAGCTCGGTTTTTATGCCGACCTTGACGAAGTTATTGATGCGGTACAAACTCAACTTATCGCACTTGTACCGTTTGACATAAGAATATCAGTTATTATGCAGCGTGGAGTTGCAGGGCTTAACTGGAGTGCCGCAGCATCGGTTTTTGATTGTCTGGCACGAAGGCTTGAGGGGCAGAGAGTTCCCTTGGCGTTTAAAGGATAAGCCTTTTAATATATAGGGAGGAATTTGTGTATGAATATTGCTCTTATTGCGCACGATGAAAAAAAGGAACTTATGGTTCAGTTCTGCATTGCTTACTGCGGTGTTTTAAGCAGAAATAACCTTTGTGCGACAGGCACTACGGGCAAAATGGTTTCAGAGGCAACAGGCCTTACAATTCAGAAGTTTTTGGCAGGCTCACAGGGTGGCAGTCAGCAGATTGCGGCAAGAATTGCCTGCAACGAAGTTGATATGCTTCTCTTTTTCAGAGATCCGCTCAATCCAAAGCCTAATGAGCCTAACGATATGAATATGCTCAGACTTTGCGATATGCACAATATTCCTGTTGCTACAAACATCGCAACCGCAGAGGTACTTATTCACGGTCTTGAGCGTGGCGACCTTGACTGGAGAAATATTTTAAAGTAAAAAACGATTTCATTGTCGGGCGGTTTTGTGCTGCCCGATAATTGTGTTTATACGGAATTTTCGATTAATATAAAAGGTTTTATAATTTGGAGGAAATAATGGGAGTAATCACCAAAAAGATTAAGGGCACAGAGGATGTTTTGCCAAAGGACAGCTACCGCTGGCAGTTCGTTGAAGATGTTATGCGCAAGGAGTCGGCGTCTTACGGCTTTAAAGAAATTCGTACACCTGTTTTTGAGCACACAGAACTTTTTGCCAGAGGTGTGGGTCAGACAACAGATGTTGTTCAAAAAGAAATGTACACATTCGATACAAAGGGCGGAGAAAGTGTTACACTTCGTCCCGAGGGTACGGCAGGCGCAGCAAGAGCAGTGCTTGAGCACGGTCTTGTAAATGACAGCTTACCTATCAAGGCAAGCTATTTTGTGTCTTGCTACCGCTACGAAAAGCCGCAGGCAGGCAGATTAAGAGAGTTCCACCAATTCGGTCTTGAGTGCTACGGTACACAGTCACCTGTTGCCGATGCGGAACTTATTTGCGCCGCACAGTCTATTTTTGACCGCCTTGACATTAAACAGCTCAGACTTGAAATTAATTCTATCGGCTGTCCTACTTGTCGTGCCGAGTACCACAAGGCGCTCAAGGAGTATTTTTACGGATACAAAGACGAGCTTTGCGAAACCTGCAATTCAAGACTTGAAAAAAATCCTATGAGAATACTCGACTGCAAAAGTCCCGTATGTTCAAAGATTGCACAGGGCGCACCTAAAATTACAGATTATCTTTGCGATGAGTGTAAAGAGCACTTTGCAAGCGTTCAGAAATACCTTGATGCCGCAGGTGTTGAATATACAGTAAATCCTACAATCGTTCGTGGACTTGACTACTACACAAAGACTGTTTTTGAGTTCGTTACCGACTTTATCGGTGCTCAAGGCACAGTTTGCGGCGGCGGCAGATACGACGGACTTATTGAGGAGCTCGGCGGAAAGCACTTGCCGTCACTCGGATTTGCAATGGGCATTGAAAGACTTTTAATGCTTATGGACAAACAGGGCATTGAAATTCCGAAACCGTCAACCTGCGACCTCTATGTTGCTGTTATGGGCGAGAGTGCGTCGCTTAAATCATTTGAAATTATCAAAGCTGTCCGTTCCTGCGGACTTATTGCCGAAACCGATGTTGTAGGCAGAGGATTAAGAGCACAGATGAAATATGCCGACAAAATCGGTGCAAAGTTCTCTATGGTGCTCGGCGACAATGAGATTGAGCAGGGCAAGGCAGTTATTAAGAATATGTCGAGCGGCGAGCAGACTGAAATTGTACTTGACAATACATTTGCAGAGAAATTTATGGTACTTCAGCTTGCCGATGTTGACAGCTTTAAGCTGTAAGCGTTGACAACTTAATTTAAGGAGATATACAAAAATGGCAGAATTTATGACAGGACTTAAACGAACCGACTATTGCTCCGACCTTAGAATCGGCGATGTCGGCAGAGAAGTAACAGTTTGCGGTTGGGTACAGCGTTGCCGTGACCTCGGTCAGCTTATTTTTATTGACCTTCGTGACCGCACAGGCATTGTTCAGCTTGCATTTAACGATAAGACGGATAAAGAAATTTTTGATAAAGCTTTTGCTTGCCGCAGTGAGTATGTTTTGGCGGCAAAAGGCATAGTATGTGAGAGAAGCTCCAAGAACAAGGATATTCCTACAGGCGATATTGAGGTTATGGTAACAGACCTTAGAGTTCTTTCAAAGGCACAGACACCGCCTTTCGAAATTGTTGACGAAACAAGCACAAACGAGGAGTTAAGACTTAAATACCGTTATCTTGACCTTCGCCGCCGTCCTATTCAGAACAACATTATTATGAGAAGTAAGATTGCAAAGGTTGCAAGAGATTATTTCTACGAGAACGGCTTTATCGAGATTGAAACTCCGATGATGATTAAATCAACTCCGGAGGGCGCAAGAGATTACCTTGTACCGTCAAGAATCCACAAGGGAAAGTTCTATGCTCTTCCGCAGTCACCGCAGATTTACAAGCAGCTTTTAATGGTATCGGGTTTTGACCGTTACATTCAGCTTGCCCGTTGTTTCAGAGATGAGGACTTAAGAGCTGACCGTCAGCCTGAGTTTACACAGATTGATATGGAGCTTTCGTTTGTTGATATGGACGAAATTATGGAAATAAACGAAGGGACTTTTCAAGCGTTTGTTTAAAGAAGTGCTTGGCAAGGAGCTTGTAACTCCGTTTGAGAATGACATACAACGACGCTATGGAGAACTACGGTTCGGATAAGCCTGATATTCGTTTCGATATGAAGATTCAGAATATCTCCGACCTCGTAAAGGACTGCGGTTTCAGCGTATTTACAAGCGCTGTTGAAAACGGCGGTTCTGTTCGTGCCATTGTTGCAAAGAATGCGGCGTCTGTATATACAAGAAAAGAAATTGACAAACTTACAGAGTATGTAAAGGGTATCGGTGCAAAGGGTCTTGCCTATGTAAGATGGGTTGACGAGCCGAATGCATCATTTAAGAAGTTTATGACAGAGGAAGAGCTTTCCGCTATTTACGAAAGACTCGGCGCAGAGAAGGGCGATGTAATCTTCATTGTTGCCGATAAGAACAGCACAGTTCTTACAACTCTCGGTGCATTAAGACTTAAGGTCGCAAAGGTTCTCGACATTATTCCCGATGAATTTAAGTTCCTCTGGATTGTTGACTTCCCGTTCTTTGAGTATGACGAAGAGAGCGGCGAGTGGCTTGCAATGCATCATCCGTTCACAATGCCTAAAGAGGAGTGCTTGCAGTACCTTGACACAGACCCGTCAAAGGTTATTGCAAAGGCTTACGACCTCACTCTTAACGGAATAGAGCTTTCAAGCGGTTCAATGCGTATTACTGATTATGAGTTACAGCAGAGAATGTTTAGGGCATTAAAACTTACCGACGAGGAAATTGAAGCAAAATTCGGCTTCCTTGTAGAAGCGTATAAGTACGGCGCTCCGCCACACGGCGGTATGGGCATTGGCCTTGACCGTGTTACAATGCTTATGTGCGGTACAGACAGCCTTCGTGATGTTACGGCATTCCCTAAGGTTCAGAATGCAAGCGAGCTTATGTCAGCTTGTCCGTCCGCTGTTGACGATGAGAGCCTCGATGTTCTCGGAATTTCAGTAAAACCGCAGGAGTAAACGATGAATCAATTGTTTGTCGGAGCGGTTTCGTCAGGTGTGCCTGTCGGACTTATAGTTACACTTGTATTGATTGCAGCGGCTGCCATTGCCATTGCGGTGGCAGTCTATAAAATAAAACACGGAATCAGACAGATTTCAAGAAATATGTTCGGTACGGATTCTTTTGTACAGGGAATCAATAATCAGAAAAGGGAAATGAGTGAAACTCCACGCTCTTTGCAGGCTATGACGGGTCTGTGCCTGCCGAGAATACAAAGAGATTTCCCGGAGTTTGACTATGACGATTACAAACAAAAGTCAGAAACCGTACTGCGCAGTTATATGAACTCCATTGAGGAAAAATCCGAAGCTTTTGTACGGCGAGTGCTCCACAGCCTTAAAAGACAGCGTAAAGAGTATTATTACCGACCTGTCAAACAGAGGCTACAAGCAGAATTACGATGATATTGTAATTCACCGTACGGAGATTTCACGATACACAAAGGACGGCGCAACCGCAAGGATTTTGTTTGTATCGTCTGTAGGTTCTTATGCCTATACCACCGACGCCGCAGGCAGTGTGGTTTACGGCAGCAGGGATATGAAAACTCAAAGTGTTTACGAAACCGAGCTTGTGTACATACAGAATGTTGACATGGTTGCAAACGGCAGTGAGGGACTTGGTATTAATTGCCCTAACTGCGGCGCACCGATTAAGAGCTTAGGTCAGAAATTCTGTGAATACTGCGGCACAGGCATTACGGAAATCAACATAAGAGCGTGGAAATTCTCGTCAATAAGAGAACAAACCAACGCTACAAGACCATATTAATTTATAAACAATTGCACTTAGGCGATGTTGAAAATCAGAGTGAATTATGGTTTAGCAAATTGTTTTGTTTAACTTGTGTGTTAAATAATAATTTATTTGTTACCCCAACATTTTTGAAACCAAACCTGTAACAGATTAAGAAGATTTAATCTAAAGCAAAAACCTTCGTTTCAGTGAAATTATATCAGCTCACAAAAATTTAAAAATAAAGAAAATTTCTTGTAAAGGAGATAAGACTATGGGCATTATCAGAGCAGCCATTAACTCGGTTAAAGGCGGATTGGCAGATTCTTGGCAGGAGGTTATCCAGCCAAGACCAATGAGCGGAACTCTCGCAATGGTTCCCGGTGAAAAGATAACACACGGCACATCTCAAAACACAAAGGGCACACCAAACATCGTATCAAACGGTTCGGTTATTCAGGTATATGACAACCAGTGTATGCTCCTTATTGACGGCGGTAAGGTAGTTGACTTTACTGCGGAACCGGGTTATTACCAGGTAAGCAACAGCTCAATGCCGTCACTTTTCTGCGGTCAGTTTGGCGACTCTCTTAAAGAAACATTCTCCCGTATTAAATACGGCGGAATTCCGTCACAGTCGCAGTATGTAATTTACATCAACCTTGCCGAAATTACAGGTATTCTTTTCGGCACAAAGAATGTTGTAAACTACTTTGACAGTTTCTACAATGCAGAACTTTTCCTCCGTGCGCACGGTACATATTCTATTAAGATTACCGACCCGCTTAAGTTCTATCAGGAAGTAATCGACAAGGGCCTTGTAACAGCTTGTCAGCCGTTTGACTACAAGTCAAAGTCAATCCAGTATAACACAGAGTTTGAGGCAGCTTTAAGTTCTGCTATCAACAACTTCTCTGCTGACGGTTACAGAATCAGCTTTATTAAGGGTAAATCCCGTGAATTCGGTCAGTATATGGCTAAAACTCTCGACCAGGAATGGGAGCAGCAGCGTGGTTTCCAGGTTCAGGCAGTTGCTATCAACATTTCTTACAATGACGAGAGCACAGAGCTTATCAATATGAGAAACAAGGGCGCAATGCTTTCAGACGCAGCAGTTCAGCAGGGCTATGTAGCAGCTAATGTTGCGGAAGGTATGAAAGCGGCAGGCTCAAACTCAAACGGCGCAATGGCAGGCTTTATGGGTATGGGCATGGGTATGAATGCAGGCGGTAATATCCTCGGCGGCTATCAGCAGAACCCACACTACAACAATCAGCAGCCACAGCAGCCTCAACAGCCACAGGGCAATCCGCTTGGCGGCGCACAGCCTGCTCAGCCGCAGCAGAACGCTCAACAGCCTGTACAGCCTCAGTCGGCAGATAGCTGGACTTGCGCTTGCGGTGCGGTAAATACAGGCAAATTCTGCCCTGAATGCGGCGCAAAAAAGCCTGACGCACCTAAAAAGCATTTCTGTGTAAACTGCGGATATGAATTAAAAGAAAATCAGAAGTTCTGTCCTGAATGCGGTACAAAGGCAGAATAATTTAAGAGGGATAAGGCAATAAATGGGTACAGTCAATTATAACTGTCCGTCCTGCGCCGCACCACTGACATTTAACCCCGAAAGGCAGAGATTTTGTTGTGAATACTGCCTTTCGGAGTTTTCGCCTGAGAAAATTCAGCAAATTTACGCCGAAAGGGAACAAAGCGGTGCGGACACTCAACAGGAGTTTAAAGAGGAACTGCACGATGGATATGTGTTCCATTGCGATTCCTGCGGCGCAGAGGTTGTTACCACTTCATCTACAGCGGCAACAACCTGCTTTTACTGCCACAATCCTGTTGTAATGAAGGGCAGATTGTCGGGAGATTTCAGACCCGACAGAATTATTCCGTTTAAGTTGTCACGAGAACAAGCTGTTTCAGCTTTTATGGATAAAACAAAAGGCAAAAAGTTTTTGCCCAAAGATTTTTTAAGCGACTCAAATATTGAGAAAATGACAGGTGTATATTTCCCATATTGGTACATAGATACTCAACAGGATTCTCATATGACGGCAAGGGGCAAAAAGTACAGGCACTGGAAATCCGGTGACAGACGATATACCGAAACTTCGTATTATGACCTGTTCAGAAGCGGCGATGTTTATATACGCAATGTTTTTGAAAGAGCACTTTCGGCTGCCGACAGAGAAATGCTGCAGTGCATACATCCGTATGATTTGTCAGAGGCACAGCCGTTTTCAATGTCGTACCTGTCGGGTTTTCAGGCAGAAAAAAGAGATATAGAAAAGTCCGATATTCAGATGATGGTTGACCAAAAGATTGACGAGTATTGCAAAGAGGTGCTTAAGGGTGCTTGCAGTGAATATTCGGGTATTGAAGTAACCAATTACTATGACCGCACAGATATTGAAAGTTGGAGTTATACGCTTGCCTGTGTGGATTATAACTTATAAGTATAAGGGCAAGATTTACCCGTTTGCCATCAACGGTCAGACAGGTAAGCTCTACGGCAGTTTGCCTGCCGATACCGGCAGATTAATTGCAATGTCTTCAATAATAGCCGGCATAGCTTTTGCGTTCGGTATGTTGGGAGGTATATTTTTTATATGAAAAATGTACTTTCCGTTGCGGCCGTATCGCTTGCCGTAACCGCCGTATTTGCCCTGTCGGTAACACCGGCTTTTGCAGAGAGCAGCAAAAAGCTGACAGACGATGCGGATATTATAACTTCTTCGCAGGAAGAAACCATAGAGAATAATCTGAAAAAATGTACGCTTGCCACAGGCTGGGACACAATAATCTATACCAATAACAACAATGTGGATTCGTATGATATGGAAGATTATTGCAACGATTATTTTGATAATCATAATTACGGCTGCGGTGATAAAAAAAGCGGCGTTATGCTCACTATAGATATGAGTTCCCGTGAAATGTATATAATTACCAAGGGCGAGGCTATGTACTGTTTCAGCGATGCCCGAACAGACGATTTGCTCGACAGCGTTCAGTACGAGCTTTCAAGCGGCGACTATGACGGCGCTTGCGATGAATTTATCGAAACGGTTGAGCAATACTATAATGCGGGTGTAGATACAAGCAAAGACGCAAGCTACAGCAATATAATTGAAGCACAGCTTACTCCGCTTGAGAAGGTTATAAAAGGTTTTCTCTACGGTATAATGTTTATGCTGATGGGCGTTTTGGCAGGATTTCTTGTCAGTCTGGGCGTTCGTTACGCTTACGGCAAAAACGGTAAGGGTGCAAGCTACGACCTTGAAAAGAACAGCTCGCTTAACCTTACGGAAAGCAGAGATCAGTTTTTATACAAGAATGTGACTTATACTACCGTGTCGAGTTCAAGCTCAAGCTCGTCGTCGCACAGCAGTCACAGGAGCAGCAGCAGTCACCGTTCAAGTCATTCATCACACGGCGGCGGTGGCAGACATTTTTAAATTTGCAGCAACGGCGTTCTTTATATCGGCTTAAGAACAAAATCAGAATTTTTACAAACTGTCGGCAGGAATTTTGTTCCTGCCGATTTTTAAAAGAATATTTTTGATGCAGATGAGTTGCGGTTTAATAAAACATACTTTTTACAAAATTATAAAAGTTTGGTCAACCTTTTTAAAGGCTTGACCTAAATTTTAAAAATTATTTAATCATTACTCCAAACCAAATCCCAACAGGCAATGCAAAAGTATTACCCGTACAGCGTTTTATTAAAGAATATGAAAAATTATGAAATTATAGATAAGCTCTACGCCTATCACAATGCAGACAGAGCAGAGTTTACAGCATTAATAAATACTGTTACAGACGAAGAACTTGAGTACCTGCGCAAAAAGGCACAGCAGACGGCACAAAAATACTACGGTAACAAGGTGTATATCCGTGGTTTGATTGAGATTTCAAGTATTTGTAAAAATGACTGCCTTTACTGCGGTATACGCAGGTCAAATGCAGATGCCGTTCGTTACCGCCTCTCAAAAGAGCAGATTTTACAGTGCTGCGATACAGGCTACCCGCTCGGTTTTCGCACCTTTGTTTTGCAGGGTGGAGAGGACGGATATTTTACCGATGATGTTATGTGCGATATTGTGCAAAAAATCAAGCAAAAATATCCCGACTGCGCAGTAACGCTTTCTCTCGGCGAACGCAGTTACAAAAGTTACAAAAGACTGTTTGATTCGGGTGCAGACCGATATCTTCTTCGTCACGAAACGGCAGACAAAGAGCATTACGAAAAATTACACCCTGACAATATGTCGCATCAAAACAGGCTTGATTGCCTGTACAATCTTAAAAAAATAGGTTATCAGACAGGTGCAGGTTTTATGGTTGGTTCGCCTTTTCAGACCGCCGAAAATCTTGCGGATGATCTGATTTTTATAAAAAATCTAAATCCGCAGATGTGCGGTATAGGGCCGTTTATTCCGCATAAAGACACACCCTTTGCAAGTTATCACACAGGCAGTGTGCGGCTTTGCCTTATGCTTATTTCAATTATACGGCTTATGTTGCCGAGCGTTTTGTTGCCGTCAACAACCGCACTCGGTACGGCGGACATCAACGGCAGGGAAAAGGGGATACTGCACGGCGCAAATGTGGTTATGCCAAACCTTTCTCCGCTTGAGCACAGAAAGGACTACTCTCTGTACGATAATAAAATTTGTACGGGTGACGAGTCGGCACAGTGCATAAGTTGTATGAAAAACAGAATGAAGTCAATCGGCTACGAAGTTGTGACCGATGTGGGAAATTATATTGCTCCTTAGTTGCGACAGGAAAGGAAATATGAAATGTATGACAAAAAATCTCTTAAAGCAGAGGAATTTATTAACGACGGTGAAATTCTCGACACCCTAAAATATGCAGACGAAAACAAAGATAACCTTGCGCTCATAGACAAAATCATCGACAAGGCAAGGCTTAGAAAAGGACTTGACCACAGGGAGGCAAGCGTATTGCTTGCGTGCGAGGACAGCGAAAGAATTGCAAAAATTTATGACCTTGCCGAGCAGATAAAAAAAGATTTTTACGGCGACAGAATCGTTATGTTTGCTCCTCTTTATCTTTCAAATTATTGTGTAAACGGTTGTGTTTACTGCCCGTATCATCTTAAAAATAAACATATCTGCCGTAAAAAACTTACGCAGGAAGAAGTGAAGAGCGAGGTTATCGCATTGCAGGATATGGGGCACAAAGGCTTGCGATTGAAGCGGGCGAAGACCCCGTAAACAATCCGATTGAGTACATTCTTGAGTGCATAAAGACGATTTATTCAATTAACCATAAAAACGGCGCAATCAGACGAGTTAATGTAAATATTGCCGCCACCACGGTTGAAAATTACAGAAAGCTAAAGGATGCCGGCATAGGAACTTATATTCTTTTTCAGGAAACCTACAACAAAAGAGTTACGAAGAGCTCCACCCCACAGGTCCGAAACATAATTACGATTACCATACCGAGGCAATGGACAGGGCAATGCAGGGAGGAATTGACGATGTGGGACTTGGTGTGCTGTTTGGATTGGAACTTTACCGCTATGAATTTGCGGGACTTTTAATGCACGCAGAGCATCTTGAGGCGGTTCACGGAGTAGGCCCGCATACAATCAGCGTCCCACGAATTAAGCACGCAGACGATATAGATCCCGATTCATTTGACAACGGAATAGATGATGAAACTTTTGCGAAAATTTGCGCACTGATAAGAATTTCCGTACCGTACACGGGTATGATTATTTCGACCAGAGAGAGTAAGGCGGTGCGTGAAAAGGTAATAAGACTCGGTGTGTCGCAAATCAGCGGTGCGTCCTGCACAAGCGTTGGCGGTTATGCCGAACCCGAAGAAGAGGACGAGAATACGGCTCAATTTGATGTGTCGGACAATCGTACGCTTGACGAGGTTGTAAATTGGCTTATGAGCCTTGGCTATATCCCGTCATTCTGCACGGCTTGTTATCGTGAGGGCAGGACGGGCGACAGATTTATGTCGCTTTGCAAAAGCGGTCAGATTCAAAACTGCTGTCATCCAAATGCACTTATGACGCTTAAGGAGTATCTTATGGACTATGCAAGTGAGGATACAAGAAAAATCGGAGAAAAGCTGATTGAAAAGGAGCTTTTGAAAATTCCCAATGAAAAAGTAAGAAAAATTGCCGCACAACACATTGCAGAGATAGAAAACGGCAGTCGGGATTTTCGTTTTTAAGAGGTGCTTATGGGACTTAATGACACACCGCTTGCAGAAAGAGTGCATATTGCATTTTTCGGCAAGCGCAATGCAGGAAAATCAAGCCTTGTAAATGCGGTTACGGGGCAGAATTTGTCGGTTGTATCCGATATTAAGGGCACTACTACGGACCCTGTAATGAAAGCTATGGAACTGTTGCCGCTCGGCCCTGTTGTAATAATTGATACACCGGGTATTGACGATGAGGGCAGTCTTGGTGAAATGCGGATTGAAAAGGCAAGACAAGTGCTTGACGGAACGGATATTGCAGTGCTTGTGGTTGACGGTTCGATGGGAAAAGCAGCGGCAGATTCTGAACTTATAAATCTGTTTGAACAGAAAAACATACCGTATGTTGTGGCTTATAACAAGGCTGATTTGCTGAAAAATCCACCGCATACAGATGACGGAATGTTTGTAAGCGCAGAACAAAATACAGGCGTTTTTGAGTTGAAAGAAAGAATAGCAAGCCTGTTAAAATCCGACAGAGAGCAGAGAACGCTTTGCTCGGATTTAATTAGCGCAGGTGATACGGTAGTGCTTGTTGTGCCGATAGACAAGGCTGCGCCAAAAGGCAGAATAATTTTGCCACAGCAAATGGTAATACGGGAAATTCTCGATTCGGGCGCAATCGCCGTTGTAACGAGGGACAGTGAATTTGAACAGACTTTGAACTCGCTTGCCCAAAAGCCGTCGCTTGTAATTACCGACAGTCAGGCTTTTGCGGCAATTGCAAAGCTCACCCCGAAAGACATCAGACTTACTTCTTTTTCAATTCTTATGGCAAGGTATAAGGGCGTGCTTGACACTGCCGCAAAGGGTGCAAAAGCTATAGATTCGCTTTGTGACGGTGACACGATTCTTATAAGCGAGGGATGTACTCACCACCGCCAATGCGACGACATCGGCACGGTAAAACTTCCACGGCTTTTAAGAAAATACACGGGTAAGAGCATAAAAACAGAAACAAGCTCGGGCAGAGATTTTCCCTCTGACCTTACAAAATATAAACTTGTAATACATTGCGGCGGCTGTATGCTTAACGAAAAAGAAGTTGACAGCCGCAGACAAAAGGCCGAAAACGCAGGCGTACCGTTTACAAACTACGGCATAGCAATTTCATATATGCGTGGAATTTTTAATGGCAGTTTGTTTGTAAATAAAATATGATGAAACGACCTCACAAAAGTTATCTGCTTTGTGGAGTAAATTATGGCTTAGCAAATTGATTTGCCAATCAATTATAAAAGTTTGGTCGACCTTTTCAAAGGTCGTGGGTGTGGGCAAAGCCCACAAATACTTTCCGCTTACGCAAACTAACAATAGCCAAACAGCTCGCTGTTTGGCGGATTGAACACAACGGCGTTAGCCTTTAAAAATGCGATAGCACCAAGAAAAGGAATTCGTTATTTCATTAATAAAATATATTTTTTTAATGGCTGTCGCCTGTTTTAACAAACTTAGTTTTAGCACGCAAACAGCGTGGTTGTTTGCGCCTGATAAATTGTTGTATCGGAAGATTTTATGGGTGCTGCCCAAACCCGCAATTTTTGAAAAAATTGAGTAAACTTTTTTGTTTTTGGGAGGATAATTTAGCGTTAGCTAAATTTCAATCCCCGACCGACACTCCGCTAAACCATAATTTTCTTACACTTTGAATAAAAATCGTAAAAAATAATTCTCTGTTAAACAGCAAAAATCCGACCTCATAATGAAGTCGGATTTTGCTGTTTATTTATTTGAGCTTTGCATTAAGCTAAACCGCATTTTTCGATAAAGTCGTAAAGACCTTTCTTGTTATTCTTAATCATCTTTGCTCTGATGTTGAACATCATAATTGTGAGGAGTGTAAAGATAATTGCAATTGAGAGAAGAACGATTGTTACTTCAAGGATATTGCCGTTACCTGAAATTGTACCTCTGAATGCGTCAACAGCATAGCTGAATGGCAACCACTTGTGAATTGTAGCAACGAAGTCGCCTGAAATTTCGATTGGGTAAGTACCTGCAGAACCTGCAAGCTGTACAACCATGAAGATAAGCATTAAGAAACTGCCTACCTTACCAAGCCATACATTGAAGAAGTAAAGAATTGACATAAATGCGATTGCGGTAATTCCTGCTACGAGGAATGTGTTTAAAAGCTCGGTAGGTTCAAAGTGTAAGAACAACTGGAGTGAACCTATCATTGCATAAGCGGCAACAAGTGCTACGAGATAAGCAATGCCTGCTTTGCTTAGCCACCAAGAGAAGCCTGACTTGATTGTGCCATGGTGCTCGGTGAGAGGATACATAATACAGAATGCTATGCAAAGTACCCACAAGCCAACGCACATCATATAAGCCGCCATTGCGTGACCGTTATTTTCTACATTTGAAATCTTAGTTTCGTTTGATTTTACAGGGCTTGAAATCATTTCATATACTGCATCGTCGCCCTTGTTTTCGTCTATTGTCTTTTGTCCGTCTTCAAGACCTGTCTTTAAGGTGTTTGCACCGTCCTTAAGGTCTGAAAGTCCGTTGCCGAGTGTAATCGAACCGTCATAAAGCTGACCTGCGCCGTCGTTAAGTGTTACTGCACCGTCGGCAAGCTGATTAGCACCGCTTGTAAGTTTTGAATTGTTTGCTGTAAGTGTAGCAAAACCGTTTGTAAGTGTTTTTGTACCATTGTCAAGAGTTTTAGTACCGTCTGCAAGAGTCTTAGTACCGCTCTTTAATTCGTCCGCACCGCTGTCAAGTGATTTAGCACCGCTTGAAAGCTGACTTGCACCGCTTGAAAGCCGACTTGCACCTGAATTTAATTGAGCCGAATTATCGTTAAGCTGTGTAAGTCCGCTACCTACCTGTGCAACACCGCTTGTGTATGATGTAAGACCGCTTGATAGCGACTTAGCACCGTCAGATACCTGTGAAATACCTCCGTCAAGAGTTGACATACCCGGAATAATCTGAGTATCAAGTGCGTAGCTTACATTTGCAAGACCGCTGTACATTCCGTTTACGGCTGTCTTAGCGCCGCCGAGAACCAACTCTTTGTTTTCGTTAAGCTCTGCAACGCCGTTCTTAAGCTCGGTTACCTTTGAAAGTGAAGGAGTAACCTGCTCAAATACTGCGCCGATTGCTGTTGCGTCATTTGCGGCAGATGTAACATTTGCCGCAAGGCTGTCTGCAATTTCCTTTACCTGAGCGGCTGTCTGTAAATCACCGCTTGCCTGCAACTGAGCTGCAAGCACATAAAGTGATTTTGCATTGTCGCCTGCATTTGTAAGGCTGTTTGTAAGATCGGTTTTAACAGCATTGAGAGCTGCAAGCTCTTCCTCGCTCGGAAGTGAAGTGTTCTGCAATTCATCGTTCATCTTGCCGATAGCTGCCGAATAAGTATCAAGTCCGCCGCTTAATTCGGTGATTTTATCCTCGCTCGGCAAACCGTTTTTTACGGTACTGCTCATCAGGTTTAAACCTGCAAGAAGCTGTGAACTGCCCGATGAAAGCTGTTCGTTGCCTGCGGTAAGCTGCTGTGCGCCGGCTGTAAGTGCCGAACTGTTTGCGTTAAGTGCAGCCGCACCGTCATTAGCCTGTTTTACACCGTCTGTATAGGTTTTTAAACCGCTTTCAAGTGTTTTTGCGCCGCTCTCAAGAGTGGCTGTACCTGATGTGAGAGTTTTTGTACCGTCGGAAAGTGAATTTGCACCTTCATTAAGTTTTAAAGCACCTGTAAGTAAAGATGTAGCACCGTTTGCAAGTGTGGTTGAACCGTCTGAAAGCTGATTTACACCGTCAAGGTAAGATGAAAGTCCAACCTTTAATTCGCTTGTGCCGTCTTTAAAAGTAAGTGTACCTTCCGACAAAGTTTTTAAATTATCTGAAATAGTTTTGTTGCCGTCAGCGAGTTTTTCTGTGCCGTCATAAATTTCGCCTGCACCGTCTGCGGCGTCTTTCATACCGTCACCCGCCTCGGAAATCTTATCAAAGATTGTTTCGGCATAGGTCTTTGTGACCTCCTGAGCGACCGATGTCTTGATTTTTTCAAGAGCGGTTTCGCTCATTTTCATTGCTATATAATTTGTACCCGGATTTGTCTTGTAGTCAAGTTCCATCTTCTTTGGAACTGTGTCCATAAGAGTGGTAGCGTTTTCAGAGAAATTCTTTGGAACGGTGATTACCATATAGTAAGTACCGTTTTTAAGTCCACGCTCGGCTTGGTCTGCGTCTGTAAAGTTAAAACACAGCGAGCCGTCTTCTTTGAGCTTGTCAACAAGTTTTTGACCTACATTAAGGGTTTCGCCCTCATACTCGACCGGTTCGTCAAGGTTTACCACTGCGACAGGCAATTCATCGAGTTTGCCGTATGGGTCCCACATTGAACCGAGGAAAAGCGTGGTGTAAATTGCAGGGATTGCAATGATGAATACTAATACAATCATCAGTATCTTGTTACGCCACAGGCTTTTCCATTCCTGTTTTACCATAACAGTATTCTCCTTTCTTTGCACTAATCAACTCCGTTGTTATTAAACTATATTATATATTTTAATAGATAAGGTGTTGATTTTCTTTGTGATATATATTATAATATCTATAAAAGAAACATTCAAGCATTAAAATTAACGCTTATGTTTAATAATAGACATTTGATGTAATAATGTTGAGGATTGGTGAATAAATTATGGCAGTACGAACAGACAGGCGTGTAAGAAAAACAAAGGCGGCGTTGAGGCACGGACTTGCGGTACTTACAAAGAAAAAAAGCATAAAGGAAATCACGGTAAAAGAGCTGGTTGAAGAGGTTGATATTAACCGTTCGACTTTCTATCTGCACTATACCGATATATACAGTATGGTGGCTGAACTTGAAAGCGAGCTTTTGGAGGAATTTAAGAATGCAATAGATTTGTATCCGCCGACAAACAGTGAAGAAGAGATGTGCAGATTCTTTGAGCACATTTATAATATTTTGAATGACAACCGTGAAATCTGCGTTGCTCTTGTAAGCGAAAACGGCGACATTTCTTTTATCCGTCAGGTCGAAACCTTTGTGTCGGAAAGGATAAAGAAAATATTTGAAAGCGGTATGGTTAAAAATGTGTATGATATAAGATATGTTTTTGATTTTTGCATTTCCGGCGGTATGGGACTTTTCAAGCATTGGCTTACCGATGAAAACGCTCTTGAGCCTGCGCATATGGCAAAGATTACCACGGATATGGTTGTGGGCACTTTAAAGAGTTTTGACAATAACTTTCGGGTGTCGGATTATTCAAAAATAAAGCTATGATTTTTGCGTATTATATAATGTATAGGAAAATCGACTGCGAAAATTTATATACACAGGAAAATTTTGCGTAAAAAGAAAGAAAATCAGAGTTTTTTTCTTAAATCTCTTGCATTTTTTGAAGTTATATGCTATTATAATTGACATATGACTGATACTTTAAGGAGGTGGGACAATGCCAAACATTAAATCTGCAAAAAAGCGTGTAAAGGTTATCGCTACTAAGACAGCTCAGAACAAGGCTGTAAAGTCAGCTTTAAAGACAGTTATCAAAAAGGCTTACTACGCTGTTGACACTAATGCTGCCAACAAAACAGAGGCAGTTAGTCTTGCTATGAAGAAAATCGACCAGGCAGCAGCTAAGGGTATTATGCATAAGAATACAGCTGCAAGAAGCAAGTCATCTCTTGCAAAAAGACTTAATGCATCTGCATAAGTTAAAGATTTTGAATTGCAACCTTAAAAGCAGAGATTTTTCTCTGCTTTTTTTGTTTTTATGTTGACATTTTTTTGAAAAATGGTAGAATATATTTAGATAATACGCATATAATATTGCCGTTAATTTAACATAATCGGGAGGAATAACATATGAAAAAGAAACATTTTTGGCTCATAATCAGCATTATTTCGGCGGTTGCCGTAGCTTCTGCTGCACTTACAGCTTTCTTCATTGTTAAAGATAAGCAGAAGAAAGACGATGAAGAGCTTATGGAGTACCTCGACAGCTCTATTGAATAAAATTCTTAAAGGTCATCCGCTTGGGTGACCTTGTTTGTTACGGAGTGATTTTGTGATACAACACGAGCTTGACAGACTTTTAAAAGAAGCTAAGGGCAATAAAGAGTTGAAAGAAAAATTAATTGCCACAAAAAATGCGGAAGATCCCGTATACGAATTTTGCTCGCTTTGTCAAAGTCTTGGCTATGATATAAAGATAGGCGAACTGTTTGCCTGCGGTCAGGATATGAACGATTCAAAGTTAAGAAGCGTGAACGGCGGCGGAGTAAACGGAATTGACGGTTGGGACGATACCTACGAGCAATTTTTCATTACTCTCGAATGGTGCAAATAAAAAAGCAGGGATTGTGCCCTGCTTTTGTTATTGATTTTAACTTATAAGTGCTGTATAATAAAGATGTAAAGAAACGGCTTTAGCTGTTTCGCTAAAACGATTTAGTTATTTTTTAACAACCGCCTTGTACTTGCACTACAGGGCGGTTATTTCTTTCTTATGTTCTTTATGATTTCATTTACTGCTGTCAAAGCAATAGCAAATGCAATTAAGTATGTAATACTCTCGACCATAAAATATAACACCCCCTTTCGCAAGGGAGCTGAAACAGCCGCCACCGTTTCTTTACATTTGACATTATAACAAATTTTTTAAAGCTGTTCACCGAAAAATTTTGTTACACACCGTTGCTTGCAAAATGATAATAATATTGCAATTTTTCGCCATATGTGGTACTATAAATGATGGATAGTATTCGCTTTGAAACTGTACCACTTTAAATTTTTACTATTATCCGTTCGCCTGTATCCGCTCGGAACAGGACTATACGGAAAGCGGTACGGGATTTACTTAGTTTTTGTAAATCCTTTTATTTCTTTTTTTAGCGGTATGTTCAAATACTTTTAAGGAGAATTACCAATGAAAAAAAACTGTAACAACATTTGCCAAAGCTAAGCAGTCGGGAGAAAAGCTTACAATGCTTACTGCCTACGATTATTCAACTGCAAAGCTTATGGACGAGTCCGGTGTAGATGCTATTTTGGTCGGCGATTCACTGGGTAATGTAATTTTAGGATATGACAGCACGGTTGCCGTTACTATGGAAGATATGATTCACCACGGTGCGGCGGTTGCAAGAGGCGCAAAAGAGGCAATGGTAGTTGTGGATATGCCGTTTATGTCATACCAGACCTCTGTTTATGATGCACTTGTAAATGCGGGCAGACTTATGAAAGAGGCTAACGCAGGCGCAGTAAAACTTGAGGGCGGCGAAAGTGTTTGCGAGGCAATCAAAGCTATTACACAGGCAGGTATTCCTGTTATGGCACATCTCGGACTTACTCCGCAGTCTGTAAATGCTTTCGGCGGATTTAAAGTTCAGTGCAAGGACGAGCTTTCCGCTAAAAAACTTGTAAAAGACGCTCTTGCCGTACAAGAGGCAGGCGCTTTTGCGGTTGTGCTTGAGTGCGTTCCCGCAAAACTTGCGGAATATGTTACAAGTATTCTTGATATTCCGACTATCGGTATCGGTGCAGGCGCAGGCTGTGACGGTCAGGTGCTTGTATATCAGGATATGCTCGGAATGTTCAGCGACTATACACCGAAATTTGTTAAGAAATATGCAGATGCCGGTACATTTATGCGACAGGCATTTACCGATTATATAAACGAAACCAAGTCAGGTGCTTTCCCAAGTGAAGAGCATTGCTTTAAGATAGATAAAGATGTGATGGAAAAGGTTATGGAGGAAGAAAAATGATTAAGCGTACAGGTTCTGTTGCGGAAGTAAGACAGCAGGTTAAAGAATGGAAAAAGCAGGGACTTACAGTAGGTCTTGTGCCGACAATGGGATATCTTCATGAGGGTCACAAGAGCCTTATTGACAGAGCAGTAAAAGAAAATGACAGAGTAGTTGTAAGCATTTTTGTGAACCCTATTCAGTTTGCTCCGAACGAGGATTTGGAAAGCTACCCGAGAGATATTGAAAAGGATACCGAGCTTTGCACAAATGCAGGCGCAAGTCTTATTTTTAATCCGACACCCGAGGAAATGTATCCGAACGGATTTTCTACAAATGTTGTAATGAATAATCTTACAAAGGAGCTTTGCGGCAAAACAAGACCTACCCATTTTGGCGGCGTTTGCACAGTTGTAAGCAAGCTCTTTAATATTGTTGCGCCGGACAGAGCGTATTTTGGCGAGAAAGACGCTCAACAGCTTGCCATTATTAAGAGAATGGTAGCTGACCTTAATTTTGATATTGAAATCAAGGGTTGCCCTATCGTTCGTGAGGCAGACGGCCTTGCAAAAAGTTCAAGAAACACTTACCTTTCCGCAGAGGAAAGACAGGCGGCGCTTGTGCTTAGCAAGAGTATTGCTCTCGGCAAGAAAATGGTTGAGGACGGCGAACGCAACGCCAAGACTGTAATTGACGCTATGAAAAAGTGCATTTCGGCAGAACCGCTTGCAAAGATTGATTATGTAAGCGCAGTTGACGCATTGAGCATAACACCGATTGAAACATACAGCGGTTATGTGCTTACCGCAATTGCCGTTTACATTGGCAAGACAAGACTTATTGACAACTTTATTGTTGACATCGACACACTGTAAGCGTGTTTTCAGAAAGGGAGAGAGTTATGACAGTTACAATGCTTAAAAGTAAAATTCACCGTGCAACTGTTACTCAGGCAGAGCTTGATTATGTAGGCTCAATCACCATTGACGAGGCATTAATGAAAGCGTCGGGCATAATGGAGTACGAAAAAGTACAGATTGCCGATGTAAACAACGGTCAGCGTTTTGAAACCTATGTTATTGCAGGTGAGGAAGGCTCGGGTGTTATCTGTCTTAACGGCGCAGCGGCAAGATGTGTGCAAAAGGGTGACAAGGTAATTATTATGAGCTATGCTCAAATTGACAATACAAAGGCTTTAGAGCACAAGCCAAAGGTTGTGTTTGTCGACGACGACAACCGCATTACAAGAATTACATCATACGAAAAACACGGTCTTTTAAAGGATATGGAGGACTGAAATGTTTAAAGGCAAGAACATAATTCTTGGTGTGACAAGCAGTATTGCCGCTTACAAATCGGCAAATGTTGCAAGCGCACTTGTTAAAAAAGGTTGTAATGTCAATGTGCTTATGACTGAAAATGCGACAAATTTTATTAATCCTCTAACCTTTGAGGAGCTTACAAAGCACAAATGCATTATTGATACTTTTGACAGAAATGTTCAGTATAATGTTGCGCATATTTCTCTTGCTGTAAGTGCTGACGCATTTATAATTGCGCCTGCATCCGCAAATGTTATCGGCAAAATAGCAAACGGAATTGCAGACGATATGCTTACTACCACTGTTATGGCATGCAAGTGCCCCGTTATTATTTCGCCTGCCATGAATACAAATATGTACGAAAATCCAATTGTTCAAGACAATCTTGCAAAACTTGAACGATTCGGATATATTATAGTTCCGCCTGCCGAGGGCAGACTTGCCTGCGGTACAATCGGTAAGGGTAAAATGCCCGATGAGCAGGTGTTGCTCGATTATCTTGAAAGAGCATTGTCGGATAAACAGGATTTCAAAGGAAAAAGGGTGCTTGTTACCGCAGGCCCTACTCAAGAGAGTATCGACCCTGTTCGCTATATTACCAATCATTCTTCGGGCAAAATGGGTTATGCCGTTGCAAGACAGGCCATGCTTAGAGGTGCGGAGGTTACTCTTGTGTCGGGCAAGGTGAATTTACCGCCTGTTCCTTTTGTAAAAATGATATATATAACCACTGCAGAAGATATGTACAATGCGGTCACTGCGGAATTTGAAAATACCGATATTGTTATAAAGGCAGCGGCGGTAGCTGATTTCAGACCAAAGCGGATTGCAGATGATAAGCTGAAAAAAGCAGACGGAATGGACAGCATAGAGCTTGAACCGACAAAAGACATATTAAAAGAACTCGGAAAAAATAAAAAGAATAGGTTTATTTGCGGATTTTCGATGGAAACCAAAAATATGACCGAAAATTCAAGAAAAAAACTTGAAAATAAAAATCTTGATATGATAGTTTGCAACAACTTAAAGGTTGAAGGTGCAGGCTTTCAGGGTGACACGAATGTTGTTACCGTTATAGACAAAACGAATATAACAGAACTTGGTATAATGTCCAAAACAGAGGTTGCGGACAAAATCCTTGACAGAATCGCAGAAATTAATAAGTAATAATTTAAAATAAGATTTTCAGATTGGATGATTTTTATGCATGAGAAAATAGTTGAACTTCTCTCTCAAACAGAAGATTATATTTCCGGACAAGAGCTTTCGACACAGCTCGGAGTTTCCCGTCAGGCCGTTTGGAAAGCCATAAACACTCTCAAATCACAGGGATATGTTTTTGACTCGATTACACGCAAAGGCTACAAGCTGGTTGCGTATCCGGAGCATCTCAACAAATATGCGGTAAAATCACATCTGAATACAAATCTTATCGGTAAAAATCTTATTGTTCTGGATTCGGTAACATCTACAAACGATTATTTAAAAACTCTCGGTGCAGAGGGCTGCGAAAGCGGAACTTTGGTTGCGGCAAGAGAACAGACAAAAGGCAAGGGCAGACTCGGCAGAGTATGGCAGACAAAGAAAGATGACGGAATTGCATTTTCTTTTCTGCTTCGCCCCGACCTTGCGCCCAATGAAATTACAGGCATCACACCGCTTGCGGGTCTTGCGGTGTGCAAGGCAATAAGGGATTATACAGGCATTGACTGCAAAATCAAGTGGCCTAACGATATTATCACCGGACATAAAAAACTTGTGGGCATACTTACCGAACTAAGCGCTGAATTTTCTGCGGTTGAATACACAATTACGGGTATAGGCATAAATGTTGAGCATACGCAGTTTCCGCAGGAAATTGCGCACAAAGCTACATCAATATTCCTTGAAACAGGCAAGCATATCGACCGCAACGAGTTTTTGGCGGTTGTTATCGAATATCTTGAAAGAGAACTTTTGACTAATGATTTACGACTTACCGAAAAGGCTCTCAAAGAATACACTTCGCTCTGTGCAACTATCGGCAGAAATGTCAGCTTTTTCAGAAATTCACAGCAGCTGAACGGAGTAGCTGAAAAAATTGACAATAACGGCGAGTTGGTCGTAAAACTTGAGGACGGTACTCTGCACACAGTAAATTCCGGAGAAGTAACGGTTCAGGGTATCTATTAATTGGAGGAAGAAATGCCGATATACAAAATAGCCGACCTTAATATTGAGATAAACCCAAAATATGAAAAAACAAGCAAACAGCTTGCAGCTTATATCACAGATGAAAAGACGGCTGACTTTTGTGTTGAGGCAGAGCAAAGCGAGATTGACAGATTGGTTGCCGACGGCGGAATTGATTACCTTAGCGAAAGCTGTATAATCAATACCTTGGTTTGCAGAGAAATTCTTGACAACTATGACGGACTTTTCTTTCACAGTTCGGCTTTAATGTTCGACGGCAAAGCATATATCTTTTCTGCGCCGAGCGGAACGGGAAAATCCACACACACTGCACTTTGGCAAAGGCGTTTTGGCGGCAGGGTGCAGATGATTAACGATGACAAACCGATAATCAGAAAAAAAGGCGGAGTTTTTTATGTTTACGGAACTCCGTGGATGGGCAAGTCAAATATCGGAGCAAATATTTCTGCGCCGCTCGGAGCGGTGTTCCTGCTTGAGCGTGACAGAGTAAATTATGCCGAAAAGGTAAGTGCGGGAAAAGTTTTTCCGAAACTGCTTGAGGCAACTTTAATTTCCAAAAAACAAGACAGAATGAGCAAAATTCTTGAATTGTACGACGAGATTTTCTCGGCTGTCGATTTGTATTCATTGCATTGCACAATAAGTGACGATGCGGTTACGGCGGCATACGACGCAATTTGTAAATAACGCTTATCGAAAGGAAATTACTATGGATTTTGAAAAAGTAGTATCTGTTAAAAATATGAGAGAAAGTGACGCCCGCACAATTGCGGAGCGTACCCCTTCGGCAGAGCTTATGATGAGAGCGGCACAGGGCATTTTTGATAAAGTGAAGTTTGCGGGAAAAACCTGCGTTGTATGCGGCAAGGGCAACAACGGCGGCGACGGTTATGCGCTTGCGTGTATTCTTGCAAGACATTCGATGAATTGTACAATTGTGAGAGCTGTTGAAGGCTTTTCAAAAGACGGACTTTATTATTATCAACTTGCAAAATCACTGGGCGTTAATGAAATATCACTTTATGAGGCAGGCAATTTTGAGGGATACGACATTGTTGTGGACTGCCTGCTCGGTACAGGATTTTCGGGCAAGGTTGAGGGTGAAATTGCACAGGCAATCACCCAAATAAATATGACTCCTGCGTATGTTGTAAGCGCCGACATTAACAGCGGCATTAACGGCGACACAGGTTACGGCGAACTTGCGGTAAATTCAGACATCACAGTGTCTATCGGCAGTCTTAAGACGGGACTTTTCCTGAATGACGCACCGTATTATATTGATTCGCTTACAAATGCCGACATCGGCATTGAACTTTTGCTTGACGAGTACAAGCTGATAGATTACGATAATCTGGAACTTTTTGAGGGATATAATTCGGAGGTATATACAACCGAAGAATTTATGGAGAAGTTTAATTATTCTCCCGAAACCTGCAACATTACCGAAATCGTAGCAGAGATGAGCGTTAAGAACAAGAAAACAATTGTTGTAAAGACAGAACATTCGGCGGTTATTGCAGATGTAAAATATGTGTATTTCTGCGCCGATTATATAAGAAATTAATAATGCCTTTATTTTGGCTTTTGTATATTGCAAAACATAAAAGCGTATGATAAAATAGCTTTTGAAAGGGATTGATGTTATGCGAAATTTAATGCAGAAATTTGCAGTTTTTATGCAGGGCAGATACGGTACAGATAAGCTTAACAACTGCCTTTTTGTGCTGTTTCTTGTGCTATGGTTTGTAAATATCTTTGTGTTTGCACCGATACCGACGCTGATTATCGACGCCTTTGAAATTGCGATAATTGTTATTACCGTGTTTCGTTCGCTTTCACGCAATATCTCCAGAAGAAGTGCGGAAAACCGAGCTTTTATGCCTGTTTACAATGCCGTTGCAGGTTGGTTTAAGCTGACTTATAAAAAAATCCGTGACCGCAAAGAATACCGTTACTTAAAGTGCCCTATCTGCAAGGCACAGCTTAGAGTACGAAATGTAAAAGGTAAGCACAGAGTTCACTGCCCTAAATGCGGAAGTGAATTTGATAAGAAAATATAACCGATAAAAAGCCGCTTGTTCAGAGCGGCTTTTTTGTTTGTACTGCTTTTGTCAAAAATTGGGGTAATTTATGGTTTGGCAAAATGATTTACCAAACAATTATAAAAGTTTGGTCGACCTTTTCAAAGGTCGTGGGTGTGGGCAAAGCCCACAAATACTTTCCGTTTATGCAATCTGACGATAGCCGAACAGCTCGCTGTTTGGCGGCTTGAACACAACGGTGTTAGCCTTTAAATGCGATAGCAACAAGAAAAGAAATTCGTTATTTCATTAATAAAATATAGGCTTTTTTAATGGCTGTCGCCTGTTTTAACAAACTTAGTTTTAGCGCGCAAACAGCGTGGCTGTTTGCGCCTGATAAATTGTTATATCGGAAGATTTTATGGGCGCTGCTCAAACCCGCAATTTTTGAAAAAATTGAGTAAACTTTTTTGTTTTTGGGAGCATTATTTAGCGTTAGCTAAATTTCAATGCCCGTCCGACATTTTGTTAAACCATAATTTATTGATATTACTAAACATTTTAAACAGAATCGTTTTTATATAGATTTTCCTATATTTCTTTTTGGCAAATAAGCGTATTATATGAGTTCTTACTGTTGAATTTAGCAATTAATTATGATACAATAATCTATATATGCAATTACAAAATTTTGTTTTGACAGATTACCGAAAGGGGTTTTATATATGTGCGGTATTTGTGGCTTTACAGGCGAAGTTATCGACAGAGATAAGGTCATTAAAAATATGACCGATGTCATCACTCACAGAGGACCTGACTCCGACGGTGTGTTTATGGACGATCACATCGCAATGGGTTTTCGCCGACTTTCAATTATTGACCTTGACGCAGGTCATCAGCCGATTTATAACGAGGATAAAACACTTGTTCTCACTTTTAACGGAGAAATTTATAACTACAGAGAGTTAAGAAAAGTTCTTATTGAAAAGGGACATAAATTCTATACAGACACCGACAGCGAAGTGCTTATTCACGGCTTTGAGGAGTGGAGAGAGGATCTCCTCTTAAAGCTTAGAGGAATGTTCGGCTTTGCTATTTATAATACAAAGGATAACTCCGTTTTTGTTGCCCGTGACTTCTTTGGCATTAAGCCGATGCACTACACAATGATTGACGGCGAATTTGTATATGCGAGTGAAATCAAGAGTATTCTTGAGCACCCTAAGTTTGTTAAGAGGTTTAACAAGAGAGCACTTGATACATACCTTTCATATCAGTACGCTGTTCCGCCCGAAACTTTCTTTGAGGGTGTATTCTGCCTTATGCCGGGTCACTACCTTTGGTACAAAGACGGCGAAGTGGAAACTACACGCTATTGGGAGGCTCGTTTTAATCCTAATGAAGAGCTTACCGAGGAAGAGGCTGTCAACTCAATTGAAAAGGTATTTGAAAATTCGGTAAATGCCCACAAAATCGCTGATGTTGAGGTTGGTTGTTTCCTTTCAAGCGGTGTTGACTCAAGCTATGTTTCAACATATTTTGCAGACCAGAAAACTTTTACGGTAGGCTTTGATTTTGGCGAGCATTACAACGAAATCAGCTGGGCAAAGGGCCTTAGTGAGAAAATCGGTGTTGAACATCACACACACCTTATCTCAAGCGAAGAATTCTGGGACGCAGTTCCTACCGTGCAGTATCATATGGACCAACCGCTTGCCGACCCGTCTTGTATTGCGCTTTACTTTGTATCAAGACTTGCAAGCGAGTATGTAAAGGTTGTACTTTCGGGTGAGGGCGCAGACGAATTGTTCGGCGGCTATACTTGCTACAATGAGCCGAGAGTATTTAAAATTTATCAGACAATCGTTCCGCATTGTATCAGAAAAGCAATCAGAGCCGTATGTAAGAAACTCCCTGACATCAAGGGCAGAGATTACCTTATCAGAGCGACAGACCCGCTTGAGGAGCGCTATATCGGTAATGCCTTTATGTATGATTATAAAGAAAAGAGAGAACTTTTAAAAGACCCTAACATTGCAAGCCGTCCGCAGGATTATGCAAAGAAATATTACTACCGTTGCCGCAGATATGACGATGTTACAAAGATGCAGTATCTTGACATCAATATGTGGATGGTAGGCGATATTCTTTTAAAAGCCGACAGAATGAGTATGGCAAACTCTCTTGAGCTTAGAGTTCCGTTCCTTGATAAAGAAGTATTCAAGGTTGCGTCCACCCTTCCTACAAAGCTTCGTTGTAACCGTCACAATACTAAGTACGCTATGCGTAAGGCTGCCGTTCGCCATATGCCGGAGGCTACAGCCGAAAAAGAAAAACTCGGTTTCCCTGTTCCTACAAGAGTATGGCTCAGAGATGAGAAGTATTATAATGTTGTAAAGAAAAAGTTTAAGGGCAAAACTGCCGAGAAATTCTTTAATACAGATATTCTCATTCGTTGGCTTGACGAGCATTTCAGCAACAAAGAGGATAACAGCCGTAAGGTATGGACAATCTATGTATTCCTTGTATGGTATGATATTTACTTTAACGAGGACAACGAAAAGGTAGAAAAGCCTGTAAATCACCTTGACGAATTAAGAGCAATTGCCGAGGCAAGACAGGAAAAAAAGCTTAACGAGTTTGGCGAGGCTATTATGACGGAGGCTGAAAAGATTGACAAAGATTATGACGCACCAAACTTTGGCATAGATAAATCGGCACAAAAAGCTGAAAAGGCGCAGACAGCGGAAAAAGAACCCGTAAAGGCAGAAAAAGCCGAAAACGAGGCAGAACCTGTTAAAGAAGATGCCGTTGAAGAAGTTAAGACGGAAAATCAGCCGGAAGAGGTTAAAGCCGAAGAAGTTAAGGCTGAAAATGAAGAGCCTGCAGAAGAGGTAAAGTCCGAGGAAGAAAAAATTGAGGACGAGCCTGTAATTGAAGATGAACCGCAGGAGCAAGAGCCTGCACAGGTTGAAGAAACACCAAAGGAAGAGGAATATGTAAATATTTCAAATCCGGAGGACAAAGAGGTTTATGAAGAGCCAAAGAAACCGAGAACTCCGCAGGAGGAGCTTGAAATGGCTATTGAGGGCATTGAAAAGCGCTCAAAATATCTTGATGAACCGAATGTAATTTCAGACGAGGCGATTGACGAAATCGTAAAGTCAATTAAGTTCTTTGATGACGAGGACTGATTAAAAACCGTATAAAATATAACTGCCCGACACCACTAAGCGGTTGTCGGGCAGATGATTATAACCACAGAATAAAATATTTTTCAGTTGGAAAATTAGGATTAGTAAGTCGGATTTTTATCAAAAGGCGGAGTGAATTATTGTTTAGCGCACGGTTAAGATTAAAAGATTTTAGAATTCAGGTCAAGCCTTTGAAAAGTTTGACCGAACTTTTATAATTTTTGCAAAACTCTCTGCTGAATTCTGATTAATTTACGGACATAAAAACTCAAAAACAGAAAAATTATACAATAACTCCGAGGCAGAGCATATTCAGCATAATTTTGTATTCGGATTCAAAATCGGAGAGTGGCAAGGGGTTTTTGCCTTTTCCCATTTCTATGGTGAGAGCCGGACGGCGGAATTTTTCAATAAACCAATCTTTAAAGCCGCCGCCTGTCGCAATATCCTCGGGTACGGAGATATTGTAACCGCTTGCTTGGGAGAGTACGGACGCAAGTCGAAAACTCATAACGGGAGTGTGCTTGCCGAACGAGCAGTAAATCTCTCTGCCCTGACTGTGAAAAGCAATGGCACGGTCAAAGTTGTTGCGTTTGCACAGGTTTGTGAGCGCCTTGGTTTCGGGCTCGCTTTCGGGAGCGTTGCCGCCGAAACGGGTGGCGGACGGAGCTTTTATGTTCATACTCAGTTCACGGTTTTTAAGCTCGTTCCAACCTGCGTTGAAGTTGTGGTTAATGTCCACACCCCTTGCGTTTGCCTGCCAGACTTTGTTTTCTTTAGAGGCTTTTTCCACAAGAGATTTGTATTTGAGAGCGGCATCCGAGCCGTGAATTGCGATTTCAACTCCGTCGGGATTTACGCAAGGCACAATCGTAAGTCCTTTTTCACGGAGAAAATCTCGTATTTTATAGCGACCTACAACGGAATCGTTTTCCATTGCATCGGCGCATTGTTCAAAAAATTTGAGAACCGCCGTAACGGTAAGATATTCGGAACCGTGAAAGCCTGCGCAGTAAAGCACGCAGTTTTTTGTGTTGCCGATGTGCAAAACATCAATACATCTGCCGCATACGCTTTTGCCTGCGAATGAATGATGGACAAAACTGTATTTTTCGCAGATGTCGTTAATAATTTTTCTTCTGGTCTGGTAGTCGGGCATTACATTGTAGTCTGTCATAAAAATTTCCTTTCTGTTTTTTTCCTTAAATTAAAATTCAAATGAGGTATAGGTATGAAACTTTTTGAAAAAACCATAAACAGCACTTCTGTTTTTGACGGCAGAATTTTGCATATTACCCTTGACGATGTTGAACTTGAGGACGGTAAAAAGTCTAAAAGGGAAGTTGTAAATCACCCCGGCGGAGTTACCGTAGCCGCCCTTGACAACGACAACAACCTGCTTTTTGTAAGACAATTTCGTTATCCGTACAAAGAGGTTGTGCTTGAGCTTCCTGCAGGCAAGCTCGAAAAAGGCTCAACTCCGCTTGAAAACGGCAAGCGTGAATTGCTTGAAGAAACAGGCGCACAGGGATATTCTTATACTTCACTCGGTCAGCTTTATCCGTCACCCGGCTACACCAACGAGATAATTCATCTTTATGTATGCAGAATAAAGAGCGAGGGTGAAAGCAAGCCTGACGAGGGCGAATTTTTGGATGTCGAGAAAATTCCGCTCGACAAGGCGGTTGAAATGGTGCTCAACAATCAGTTGCCGGACGCAAAAACTCAAGTAGCCGTGCTGAAAACAGCAATGTTGCTTAAAAGCGGAAAAATTTAACTTGCAGATGCTCTGCAATTAAGGTATGAATAAATATATGCAAACTTTTTTTGAATTATTACCCGAAAAACAAAATACATCAGCGGCACTCGGTTTTTTTGACGGCTTGCACATCGGTCACCGCAAGGTTATCGGCGAGGCGGTAAGGGGCAGTGAAAACGGACTTGTGCCTATTTGCTTTACCTTTGCACAAAGTCCGAAAAGTGTGCTTAAAAATCAACCGCAAGAGGCATTGATGAGCGTTGAAGATAAAAAAACAGCGCTGGCTGAAATCGGAATACAGCACCTGTATATGTGCGACTTTAAGTCGGTGGTGGATATTGCACCACGAAAATTTGTTGAGGATATACTGATAAAAACATTTAAAGCCAAAAAGCTGTGCTGTGGCTTTAACTACACCTTTGGCAAAAACGGAGAGGGCAACACACAAATGCTCGCTAAAATTTGCAAGGAAAACGGAATTGAACTGCAGGTTTTGCCGCCTGTTGAAGAAAAAGAGGGAGTAGTTTCGTCAACGCTTATCCGTGAACTTATTAAGGACGGAAATGTGCGCAGGGCAAACGAACTTTTAGGTTCATATTTCGGATTCGGCGGAGAGGTTGTACACGGTCAGCACTTGGGCAGAGAACTCGGAACACCGACTCTTAATCAGTCTTTGCACGAAGAGCTTGTTGTGCCGAAGTTTGGCGTGTATGCATCGTGCGTTACTCTTGATGACGGCAGGAAATTCTGCGGCGTTACAAATATAGGAGTAAAACCGACAGTAGGCAATTTTGCCCCGCTTTGTGAAACCTGGATGCCCGACTACAGTGGAGAAGAGTTGTACGGCAAGACGGTAGATGTGCGGCTTATAGATTTTATAAGAGGCGAAAAGAAATTTTCTTCGCTTGATGAATTGAAAAAAGCTATCTTTGACAATGCAAAGACAGCCGAGAAAATGTTTTCTGAAATTAATAATTTATAATAATCAGCCTGACAACAGATTTGAATGTTGTCAGGCTTTTATGTTTGTGGTTCTGTTTAAATGTTGGGGTAACAATAATAAATTACGGTTTGGCGGTGTGTCGGTCAGGCATTGAAATTTAGCTAACGCTAAATTATCCTCCCAAAAACAAAAAAGTTTACTCAATTTTTTCAAAAATTGCGGGTTTGGGCAGCGCCCATAAAATCTTCCGATATTACAATTCTTCGGGCGCAAACAGCGTGGCTGTTTGCGTGCTAAAACTAAGTTTGTTAAAACAGGCGACAGCCATTAAAAAAATATATTTTATTAATGAAATAACGAATTTCTTTTCTTGTTGCTATCGCATTTTTAAAGGCTAACGCCGTTGTGTTCAAGCCGCCAAACTGCATAAACGGAAAGTATTTGTGGGCTTTGCCCACACCCACGACCTTTGAAAAGGTCGACCAAACTTTTATAATTGCTTGATAAAGCAATCAGCTAAACCATAATTCAGCAAATAGCTTAGACTAAATCGGAACGAAAATTTTAAAATGATTTAATATTATTTCCTATTAAACTTTTTTTACCTTTTCCGAAAGGCTTTGTAAATCCTCTTTTTTGAAAGTTCAGGCAGATGTTCGAGGTCGTCAAGAAATTTTGCTATACTTTCTTTTTCTTTTAGCTTTGTACTCTCAATATAATAGCTTGTAATAATTCCCGGTACTACCGCTATTATCAGTATGGAACATATCGACAGGAAAATCGACATTGCCCTGCCGAGTATCGTAACGGCGGTTATGTCGCCAAAACCTATGGTCGTGGCTACGCTGAAACAGTACCATACACTGTCAATCGGAGTTTTTATGTTCGGCTCAACTATCCATACACCAATGCTTACACCTGCAAATATTATTATGTATGTTGTCAAAAACTTAAGTGCTCCTGTCCGTTTAAGTATAATTTTTATCAGCCGAGTTTTTTTCATATCTTCACCGCCTGCCTTTTATAACAAAATTATATCAATTCTGCGTATAACAGTCAATATTTTTAGCGAAATTAAACAGTCGAATTTTTTGTCAGAGCTTTTGCATCGATTTTCACAAAACAGGTGAAAAATTATTATACAAAGAAAACACCGTCAGCGCAAAGTGTTGACGGTGTTAAAAAGCCTATTTTCTTGTTTGTTTTCATAATTGAAAGATTTTCGCTATTGTGTTTAAGCTACCAAACAGCAAGCCGGTTGGCTATCGGAGTTTGCGTTAGCCCTTAATAAACAACTGTTCCCAATAATATCTGTACTGAGCATTTTGGTCAACATAACACGAAACACCGATTTTGTTATATTTGCTGTTCATTATGTTTGCTCTGTGCGATGGAGAATTCATCCATTCTTTTACTACAGCTTCGGGTGTGTTCTGTCCTGCGGCAATGTTTTCGGCTGCCGAAGTGTACGAAACATTATTCTGCTTTAAAACCATAGACCAGCTTGTGCCGTCAGGGCGCTGGTGTGAAAACAGAGTTGCTGTTTCTTTTGAACGAATGTTTGAAAGGTTTGTAAGAGTTGTGTCTTTTGTGAGAGGAGAAAGTCCCTCTTTTGCCCGTGCCGCATTTACAAGTTCAATTACCTTATCGGCAAATTCTTTATTATAGCTTGCAGATCCGCTCGGCTGTGTGGTAGGCTGCGGTTGTGAAGTCGGTTGTACGGTGGTCGGCTGTGTTGCAGGCTGTGTCGGAGTTTCTCCTCCCGAAATGAGCATTTGAGCCGAGGTTACATCCTGAACATCAATTTTGCCGTCATTGTTATAGTCGGCAATTGTTTTCTGATTGTCTGTCAGTTCTCCGTCACCTGCTATTTTTATCTGCAAGTATGTAACATCCTGCACATCAAATCTGCCGTCATCGTTTAAGTCGTATTTTTGCGTATCAAGTGCTGATGCCGAAACAATTGCAGTTGCCGCTACTGCTGTGGCGGTAAGTGTTACGGCGATAATTTGTTTTAAATTTATCATATGAACTCCTGTGATTTTAACTCTGATAGATATTTAAAAGAATGTTTTTGATGTCCCAAAGTTTTTTCGAGAGGTCAACATAGTAGTTGTGCGGGTTCTCAAATCGCTTTACCTCGTCCCAAAGGAGTCCGATTTGGTCTTTGCAGTATTTTGCAATATCTTCAATCTTTGGCGATTCATACACGCACTTGCCGTCCTTAAATATCGGTACAAGTAATTCTTTTGCGGTAAAGTCTGTGAGAGTTTTTGCTTTCCATGTTGCATTCTGGTCGAAAATGGTGTGTGGTTTTGAGAAATCCATTACTTCGTCGTACACGCAAAGTTCGTCGGCAAGAGCCTTGCCGCTCTCGTTGTCATAATAACGGTAAAGTTTTTTGAAATGAGGATTTGTGATTTTTGATGTGTTCTCGCTGACTTTGATTTTCGGGATAATTTCGCCGCTTGTGGGTTCTTCAACGGCAACAAGTTTATATACACCGCCGAATACAGGCGAACTTGACGAAGTTATAAGTCTTTCGCCAACTCCGAAAACATCGACCTGTGCACCCTGCATCATAAGGTCACGGATAAGGTACTCGTCAAGTGAGTTTGATGCAACAATTTTGCAGTTTTCAAGTCCTGCCTCGTCAAGCATTTTTCTCGCTTTTTTAGAAAGGTAAGAAATATCGCCCGAATCAAGACGAATTGCAAATTTGTTAATGCCCTTTGGAACAAGCACTTCTTTAAATACTCTTATTGCGTTCGGAACGCCGCTTTTAAGCGTGTTGTAAGTATCGACAAGAAGCGTCGGGTTCTCAGGATAAAGCTCGCAGTAGGTGCGGAATGCTGTATATTCGTTGTCGAACATCTGAATCCAGGAATGAGCCATTGTGCCGCCTGCGGGTACGCCGTAAAGTGCGTCTGTAAGTGTGCAGGCTGTACCGGCACAACCGCCTATGTATGCGGCTCTTGCACCGTCAACGGCACCTGTTGCGCCCTGTGCACGGCGAGAACCAAACTCAAGAACCGTTCTGCCCTGTGCGGCACGAACAATTCTGTTTGCCTTTGTTGCAATGAGAGTCTGATGATTGATTGTAAGAAGTAAAAATGTTTCGATAAGCTGTGCCTCTATGGCAGGAGCTTTTACCGTAATAATCGGTTCGTTAGGGAAGATAGGAGTTCCCTCGGGAATAGCGTAAATATCACCTGTGAATTTGAAATTTGAAAGATATTTTAAAAATTCTTCGTCAAAAATTCTTTTTTCTCTAAGATACTCAATATCGGTTTCGGAGAAGTGGAGATTTTTGATGTAGTCAATTACCTGCTCAAGACCTGCCGCAATGGCAAAACCGCCGTTGTCGGGCACTTTGCGAAAGAAAAGGTCGAAGTAAACAGTCTTTTTGTAAAAGCCGTTTTTAAAATAGCCGTTTGACATTGTAAGCTCGTAAAAATCGCAGAGCATGGAATAGTTAGTTTCTGTCATTATAAATCACCTTAATAAAATTTGATTTGCATTATGTTTAGAACCTATCAGCTTTCGGTTTGTTCAAGATTTTTTACACCCTTGCTAAGGCAAAGCCTTTGTGCAAAAACCGCAAGCACACACATAACAATAACAAGTCCAAGGTTAATTATAACAGGTTCAACACCAAAAATCCATAGCAATACAAGAGAAATTGCACAAATAGCGGCGGTAATTGCTATAATTATGGCTGCATTGATTACGGTATTGTAGTTACCTCGCAAAGCGTTGATTTCATCGTCCCATACAAGTTTAGGGTTTATTGTGTCCAAGAATATACCGAGGTAGGTTACAAAAACAACGCAGATAAGGCTTAAAAGAATATGTATAAGCGGAATTACGATGAATACAAACGGGTTAAAGCTGTCTGCGAGAATTGCGCAGTAAATATTAAATGCAATTACATAGAGAACCATAACAGAGCCGCTGATGATTATACTTGTAAGTGCTTTTGCATTCAGTTGAACTCTTAATGTAACGGGAATATAGCGCATAAATTGGAAGTGCTTGCCCTCTCTTGAAATTGCGGAAGAAGCGATACTGTTAATTGCCGTGACAAGGGCGGAAATTACAACAGCCGCTACGGTAATTACAGTGATACTTTTTTGATCTCCCGCAAGGTACGGTGTAAGTGTGCCCGACAAAAAAGTTTGTACTGCCCTGCAAAATCATAATAACAGCCATAAAAACAGGCCACAAAAGGTTAATGGCTATGCAGTCCATAAAGAAAGGTGGAGTTCTGAAAAGGATAAGAAATTCTTTTTTCAAAAATAACTTGCAAAAACTCCTTTTTGGGTTGATTTTTCAACAGCCTGACTTGCAATGCTTTTACTGCGTTTGGATTTTGTGGTATTGATGTCCGACACACCTTTGATATACATTTTTGACGCAATGAAAAGGAAGACTGCAACGAAAATTACATTTGCAAGCAAGTATAAAAGCAGTTGATATACGGATTCGCTTGAGATAGAATCCATCATAAGCGGAATGTGCGGAAAAATAAAGTTCATAACATTTAAAAATCCGTTGTCTGCGCTTGCAAGCGAAGTAACGATTGCGTCGGGATTAAATCCGCTGATGCTTACGAGAGCAACCAATGCGCCGACTATAAGCACGGCAGTGCCGATACCTGTAATTTTATTGAGGAAATCACGATTTTTTACCGAGTGGGTAAAGTACATAAATATAACGGCAATAATTCCGCAGTAAGCAAGAGGAATAATGGGAACGGTAAGTATGCCGATTATTGAAGTTATAACACCTGTAAGCGAAAATCCCTTTGCCGACATAAAGCCTACGCAAGCGCCGAGAATAAGGATAAATTCCATTATGTTTTCCGAAAGCAGGGAATAAGCAAACTTTGCGCTTACGATTTCTCTCGGCTTTAACGGAAGGGGAATGAGATTTTCAATATCGTTTGAAAAATAAAATATATTGATAATTACATTAATTCCGAATACTACGGAAAGAATAGAAATAATATGTAAAATTACTTCCGCACCCTGTGTTGCTCCGCCGTATGTCATTACGCCGAGTGTTAGGGCATAGGTGATTATTCCGACAAGCGCACCTGCCGGTATCATAATAAGAAGCACAACCGCCGTACCCATAATTGTATAAAAATGTTTGGAACGCTTTTTTTCTGCGGAGGTTAGCTCGGTTGTTTTTATAAAGGTTTTTAATAAATTAAAAAAATTACTCATTTTCAGTCAGCTCCAAAAAGATTTGTTCAAGTGATTTGCCTGTGTTCTGACTACAAAGATTATCGAGAGTGCCGTCATAAAGCGATTTGCCCTTTTTAATTATGATAACCTTGTCGCAGAGCTTTTCGGCAACTTCAAGTATGTGGGTGGAGAAAAATACGCAGTTACCCGCATCTGCGTGTTCACGCATCATAGCTTTCAGTTCAAAAGCACTCTTAGGGTCAAGACCGATGAGCGGTTCGTCAAGAATCCATACATCGGGATTGTGCACAAGTGCGGCGGCAACCATAATTTTCTGACGCATACCGTGCGAGTAGCTTAGCATAGGTGCGTTTAAGCTGTCGGTAAGTCCGAATCTGTCGCAAACTTCGGTAAATCTCTTTTTGCGCACATCTGACGGAACTTTGTAGATGTCACCGATGAAATTGAGAAACTCAATTCCTTTGAGCCTTAAGAACATATCGGGACTGTCGGCAATGTAACCGATACTTTTCTTTGCCTCAAGCGGTTCTTTTTTTATGTCGTGACCGTTGATGCTTATTTCACCGCTGTCACTTGAGAGAATACCTGTAAGCATTTTGATTGTGGTGGTTTTGCCCGAACCGTTCGGTCCGATAAATCCTACAATTTCGCCTTTATTTACAGTAAAAGACAGGTCGTCTACTGCTTTTAAAGTGTTGTTAAATACCTTTGTAACATTATTGAATTTTATCATAATATCAGTCCTTTGTATGAATGTATTTATATAAATATTATAAAATCAGATATAGTCGCTGTCAATTATTTTTGCATTGTTTTTAAAATTTGTTCTGATGCGACATATTTTGAAAAGCTTTTTGTATATGCAAAGTTTGACAACAACAATAACCCCTCCGACAACGCATATTAACAGCGTTGCCGGAGGGGTTATGCTTTTAAGCCTGTAATTGATTTAAAATTTTATTTCTTATTCTTTTTTAGTTTACCGATTACATAAATCAGTACAAAGCCGAGCAGGAAAGCACCTACTACACATTTAAACACAATGCCGAGCACACCGTCAAACATTGCAATTCCCGAAAAACTGTTCATAGCGTACCATACAGTCATAAAGCTGAAAAAACCCCCGATGATGTAGCACAAAGAACCGAGCTTTTTTGCCGATACGAACATATACAGAGCGATTATTGCCCATAATATAAAGTAAAAGGATTTTATGGTTTCCATTTGTTGATCTCCTATAAATCTAATGTATTAATGATTTAAAGTTTAAGGTCGGGAATATACTGCTTTATAATTGAAATTAATCCGACCTTTGGAGTATCTTCGTCGGGTAACTGCGGAAAGTCATATGCCGCATAGTCATTGCCCTCGATAATCGCAGGTCCGTTCTCCGAAATGCATACATCCCAACCGCAATACTTAAATTCGGGTTCTTCCAGTGCCGCCTTTTTAACAAGCTCCTTGACCTCTTCGCAGTAAGGAATTTTAAAACCTTTAAATTTTATTCCCGAATACGGGTGTTCGTATGCAATTTCCATATCGGAAGTATGTCCCGGCCCTGTTACCGTACCTGTATCGAGGTCAAAGTGACAGGCAAAACCGCCGTTTTCAAGATTATCTACAAATTTACCGTTATTTCCTGTTTTAAACACCGCATACAAAATATTCGGCTTGCCGTCTACCACAAGTGTGGCAATTCTTAAGCAGTTAATTGAGTGAGGATAAATTTTTGAAACATCGGGGTGTTGTTTTATTGCCTCTTCAAGTACACCGAATTCGTTTTCTTTGTCAAAAACATAATTATAAAATTCTTCGTCACTCTTAAAGTCCGCTTTAACAAGTTTTTCAATGCCTTTGCCGCATTCGCCGAAAGCAGGCTTTGCAATGAAAACATCCCAAGGCTTAATAAATTCGCTGAATTGCTCCAAAGTAATCTTTTCCTCAATTACAAGTACCCGTCTGCCAAGATATTTTGCAAATCTGGTATCAAATAATCTTTTATCGTTAAATATTTCGGCACTTGTAAGATCGTTCTGCATTAACATAAAACGCTTGTTTTTAAAGCGTGTCATATACGTTTTGCGTTGGTCTGCAGTCATATTGTAGTATTCAAACAGAACATAGTCATTATATCCCGCTCTGTATTTAAAAAAGCAACCTACCATATCAAAGAAAATGCCGGCTTTGTTTTTGCCGGATTTTGTGTGAACGGTATTTATTGCGCCGGAAAGTTTGCTGAATGTTGCGCCGGAGCAAACTCTGAAAAAGTAACCGATTCTCATAATAACCTCTTTTGTATCTTAGTTGTATCAAAATTACGGCTAATTTAAGCCATTTTGTGTAGTTAAGGGTGTATTTGTCAATATAACTTCCATTATAGTATATTTTGCGCTGAAATGTCAATAATGGTGACGGATTTGTGAAAAGTTTTTGAAAAGTAAAATTTTTCTGATAAAACTCTTGACTTTTGCTGACTTTAAGATTATAGTATAAGCATAAGAGTTAGCACTCACACACAGAGAGTGCTAAAACAACAAAAAACGCAGGCAGAGAGGTGATACCTATGGAGCTTGCGGAAAGAAAGCAAAAAATTCTTTCGGCTGTTGTTGAAAACTTTATAAAGACAGGTGAGCCTGTAGGTTCAAAAACTCTGATAGACGAAACGGATTTAAAAGTTTCATCGGCTACGGTAAGAAATGATATGGCAGACCTCACACAAAAGGGTTATCTTGTTCAGCCGCATACATCGGCAGGCAGAATACCTACTCAGCAGGGCTACAGATACTATGTTGACAATCTTATGAAGATTGTGGCGGTGTCACAGCGGGGCAGAGAACTTGTGGAGGATAAACTTTACAGAAATGCCGAATCACCCGAAAATATTTTAAAATCGGCGGCAGATCTTCTTTCGGAGCTGACAGGACTTACCGCAGTTGCCACAGCACCGAATTCCGCAGAAAGCAGGATTCACAAAATCAGCTTTGTGCAGACGGGTTCGCACACGGCAATGACTGTTGTAATTGCCTCAAACGGCATTATAAAAAATCAGCTTTTCAGATGCGAATTTATAATCACTCCCGAAATTCTTGAAGTGTTTGACAAAGCGCTTAACGAATTGTTTGACGGAGTAAGGCTTTCTTCGATAAATCGTCCGTTTATACAGACGGCAGCGGCAAGATTTGGCGAGTTATCGCTCTTTATGCCAAGTGTGCTTACGGCGATAAAAGATGCGGCAGACAAGGCAAACGAAGTCGGAATCTTTTTGAGCGGTCAGACAAAGCCGTTGTTTATGCAGAATGTAAATTTTCTTGCGGCAAGAAATGTAATTGAACTTCTTTCAAGAAAAGGAGATCTTGCAGGTGTTCTTACAAGCCTGCCGATAGGTACTTCGGTAAGTATAGGTACAGAAAACAGCCGTATAGAACTTGCGTACAGCTCGGTAATTTCTTCAAGCTACAGCGTAAAAGATACACCGTCCGGTACGCTTGCCGTAATAGCTCCGATACGAACGGATTACGGCAGAGTGATTTCGATTATAGAATGTATAAGCGAATGTGTAAGTAAAATAATAAGCGAGCTTATAGAGCATTAATATAGAAAGGAAAGGTAATATGTCAAAGAAAAAAGAAGTGACAAAAGACGAAGCTGTTGTAAACGAGAATACATCCGAACAGACAGCTGAAGCGGTTACGGAAGAGATTGATGAAACCGCCAAAAAAATAGCTGAACTTGAGGAGGAGCTCAACTCACAGAAAGACAAATATCTTCGCCTTTGTGCCGAGTATGACAACTACCGCAAGCGTACAGCAAACGAAAAGCTTTCTATTTATGATGACGCAACAGCAAAGGCGGTTACAGAGCTTTTGCCTGTAGCAGACAGTATTCAGATGGCTATTACAAATTTAAAAGATTGTGACCCCGAAATTTTAAAGGGCATTGAGCTTATTTCAAATCAGCTTGCAAAGTCGCTTGAAAAGCTCAAGGTTGAGCCTTTCGGTGCGCAGGGTGAGGAGTTTAATCCGGAAATTCACAACGCAATCTCAAAGATTGACGATGAGAATTTTGAAAAGAACTGTATTTCACAGGTGTTCCAGACAGGTTACAAAATCGGCGATAAAATCATTCGTCATGCAATGGTTCAGGTTGCAAATTGCGACTAAGACCTTTATATAAATAAATCAGTATAAAAGTAAAACAAATATATTCAGGAGGAATTCATTATGGCAAAGACAATAGGTATAGATTTAGGTACAACAAACTCATGTGTAGCAGTTATCGAAGGCGGCGAGCCTGTAGTTATTCCTAACGCCGAGGGCGCAAGAACAACTCCTTCCGTTGTTGCTTTCTCAAAAGACGGCGAGCGTATGGTAGGTCAGGTTGCAAAGCGCCAGGCTATCACAAACCCTGACAAGACAGTTTCTTCTATTAAGAGAGAAATGGGTACATCATATAAAGTATCAATTGACGGCAAGCAGTACACACCGCAGGAAATTTCAGCTATGATTCTTTCAAAGTTAAAGGCAGACGCTGAAGCATACCTCGGCGAAAAGGTAACACAGGCAGTTATTACAGTTCCTGCTTACTTTACAGACGCACAGCGTCAGGCTACTAAGGATGCAGGTAAGATTGCAGGTCTTGATGTAAAGAGAATTATCAACGAGCCTACAGCAGCTGCTCTTTCATACGGTATAGATAAAGAAAAAGACCAGAAGGTTATGGTATATGACCTCGGCGGCGGTACATTCGATGTATCTATCATTGAGATGGGCGACGGTGTTCAGGAAGTTCTTGCTACAGCAGGTAACAACCGCCTCGGTGGTGATGACTTCGATAAGAGAATTATCGACTGGATGGTAACATCATTCAAAAACGAAACAGGTATTGACCTTTCATCAGATAAGGTTGCTATGCAGCGTTTCAAAGAGGCTGCAGAGAAAGCTAAGATAGAGCTTTCGGGCGTTACAACATCTTCAATCAACCTCCCATTCATTACAGCAGACCAGACAGGTCCTAAGCACCTTGACTTAACACTTACAAGAGCTAAGTTTGACGAACTTACAGCAGACCTTGTAGAGGCTACAATGGGTCCGGTTCGTTCGGCTCTCTCTGATTCAGGTTTACAGATCAGTCAGATTGACAAGGTTCTTATGGTCGGCGGTTCTTCAAGAATTCCTGCTGTACAGGAAGCTGTTAAAAAACTTATCGGCAAAGAGCCGTTCAAGGGCATTAACCCTGATGAGTGCGTAGCTGTAGGTGCTGCTATTCAGGGCGGCGTTCTCGGCGGCGAGGTAGAGGGACTTCTTCTCCTCGATGTTACACCTCTTTCACTTGGTGTTGAAACAATGGGCGGCGTAATGACAAAGATTATTGAGAGAAACACAACAATTCCTACAAAGAAGAGCCAGATTTTCTCAACTGCCGCTGATAACCAGACACAGGTTGAAATCAATGTTTTACAGGGTGAGCGTGAATTTGCAAGAGATAACAAGCAGCTCGGTTTGTTTGCTCTCACAGGCATTGCTCCCGCTATGCGTGGTATCCCGCAGATTGAAGTAACATTTGATATTGATGCAAACGGTATTGTTAATGTATCTGCAAAAGACCTCGGTACAGGCAAGGAGCAGAAGATTCAGATTCAGAACTCAACCTCAATGAGCAAGGAAGATATCGACAAGGCTGTTAAGGAAGCAGAGCAGTACGCCGCAGAAGATAAGAAGCACCGTGAAGAGGTTGACGCTAAGAACGAAGCAGAGAACCTTGTATATCAGGCTGAAAAGCTCGTAAACGAGAGCGGCGACAAGATTTCAGAGGACGAAAAGAATACAATCAATACAAAGTGTGCTGCAGTTAAGGACGCTATCGCTAAGAACGACAAGTCTATGATTGACACTGCTAAGGAGGATTTACAGAAAGCTGTTTACGAAGTTTCCGCAAAACTTTATCAGCAGGCAAATCCGCAGGGTGCACAGGGTGCGGCTCCGCAGGGTGACCCACAGCAGGGCACACAGGGCGGCTCAAACGGTGACCCTAATGTATATGATGCCGATTTTAAGGATGTTGACGGCAACTGATTAAAAACGGCAGCCTATAAATAGATTTACACAATGATTGACTTCATTTGTTTTTCCTGTTAAAATTTGTTAAAGGGGCTGTTTTTTGCAACGGCTCCTTTAGCACTGTATGGATTTTTGACAGCGTATACAGCGTATATAGATAACCTTTATACAGCTGATAACAAGTTATTAAAAGGTGAGAATGATGGCAGATAAAAGAGATTATTACGAGGTGCTTGGCGTTTCTAAGGGAGCAAGCGAAGATGAAATTAAAAAGGCTTACCGACAGAGCGCTAAAAAGTACCACCCTGACCTCCATCCGGGAGATAAGGAATGTGAAGAAAAATTCAAAGAAGTCAACGAGGCTTACGAGGTACTTTCAGATAAAGATAAAAAAGCCCGCTATGACCAGTACGGTCACGCAGGCGTAGACCCTAACTTCGGTGCGGGCGGCGCAGGCGGTTACGGTGCATACGGTCAGGGCATTGATATAGATGATATTTTTTCAAGCTTTTTCGGCGGATTCGGAGGCAGACGCTCCAATAATCCTAATGCTCCGAGCCGAGGCAGCGATGTTGAGGCAAGCATTTATATTTCATTTGAAGAGGCTGCAAAGGGCTGTAAAAAGACTGTAAGCTACGATTGCGTTTCTTCTTGTGACGAATGTCACGGTACGGGCGCAAAACCCGGTACTCAGCCTAAGACCTGCTCTGTGTGCGGAGGCTCGGGCAGAGTTACAATCAGCCAGCGTTCACCTTTCGGAGTTGTTCAGACACAGCGTGCCTGTGACGCTTGTCACGGTAAAGGCAAGATTATTGACAGTCCTTGCCCTAAGTGCGGCGGTTCGGGCAGAAAGCGCAGGACTAAAACTGTTGATATTACAGTTCCGGCAGGCATTAAAGACCAGCAGATTCTTAATGTTGGCGGCAGAGGCAACGCAGGTTACAACGGCGGCCCTTCGGGTGACCTTCATGTATATGTAAATGTTCAGCCGCATCCTGTATTTGAACGCAGAGGCGACGATGTATGGTGCAATCTTCCTCTTACATTTGCACAGGCTGCTCTCGGCGCAGAGGTGGTTGTTCCTACTCTTGACGGCAAGGTTTCGTATCAGGTTCACGAGGGTACACAGCCGGGCGATGTATTTAAGCTTAAGGGCAAAGGCATTCAGCGCCTTAACGGCAGAGGAAAAGGCGACCAGTATGTGCGTGTAACCATTGAAGTTCCGAAGAATCTTAACGCTAAGCAGAAGAATCTTATAAAAGAATTTGAGAATGTTACAAACGAAAAGAACTACGCACAGCGCAACAGCTTTTTTGAGAAAATAAAGAGAATGTTCAACGAATAATTCTGATAACAGTATATAAAGGGGCTTAACAAATGGAGTCTTGGACAGAAATAAAAATTGCGGTAAACGCAAAGGATATAGACAGGGCAGGCGACATTGCGAATGTTGTAGTGCCTTACGGAATTTATATTGAGGACTACACTGCTCTTGAGCAGGAAGTGCAGGAGATTGCACACATTGACCTTATAGATGAGGATTTGCTCAAGAAAGACAGGAGCGTTGCCTATGTTCATATTTACCTTGAGCCTGATGTTTCTCCGAACGAGGCTGTAGCCTTTTTGTCCGAAAGGTATAATGCAGAGGGCATTGAGCATAAAATTGAATTGCTCGACTGTGCCGAAGAAGATTGGAGAAACAATTGGAAAAAGTATTTTAATCCGATTGCCGTTGGAGAAAAGCTCCTTATTCGCCCGAGTTGGAGAGATGATTACGATCCGCAGGGCAGAATAGTTTTGAATATTGACCCGGGTCTTGCGTTTGGCACAGGCAGTCACGAAACCACAAGACTTTGCCTTGAAATGTGCGAAAAGTATATGAAAAAAGGCGACAAAGTGCTTGATGTGGGTTGTGGCAGCGGTGTGCTCGGTATTGCGTCTTTGCTTATGGGTGCAGAAAGTGCCGTAGGAGTTGACATTGACGATGTTGCGGTAAGAACCGCAAAAGAAAATGCCGAAATTAACAATGTGGCTGACCGCTTTACTGCAATCTGCGGCAGCTTTACAGATAAAGTAACAGGTAAGTATGACATTGTACTTGCAAATATTGTAGCAGACGCAATTATGTTCCTTTCAAAAGGTGTAAAAGACTTTATGAAAGACGATGCGGTTTATATTATGAGCGGTATTATTGATACCCGTGCCGAAGAGGTAAAGGAATCAATTGGCAAGGATTTTGACATTATAGAAGAACACCTTGAAAAAGGTTGGGTGTGCCTTGCCGCAAAAGCAAAAAAATAAGGTAATAAATGTGCTGTATAGTGCGATATTTACTGAACATTTGTCATAAAACTGTCACAATAGTGTGATAAAATCTAAATAATTTTGATGCTCGGAGGCACGATTATGAAAAACCAAATAAAAAGAATACAGTAAATCTGTTTTTCTCTGCATTCCTTATTCTTGCGTTTGTAGTATGCGCACACTTTTTCTCTAATTTTGCACTTGGACAGAATCAGGTGCTTTCAAATGTAATTCAGTTGTTTGTTTACACAGTGTTCGGTCTGCTTTTGTTCTACGCAACAAGAGTCGGCGACGGAAAGCCTGTAAAGCGTTTTTCACCGATTACATTAATAATTATGGTATTGCCTGCGCTTTACATAATGATTGCAAGCATAGCAAGCGGTATGCCGCTCCACAGCGCATTTGTTATAAATGACAGTTCAATCAGCATTGTAACAACACTTGCAGCCGTTGTATTCGGTTACGGTATTCCATACACATTCTTAAGCGGTTTTGAAATTGCCGAGGAAGAGAACGAAAGCGAGAAAAAATTCGTTGAGGGCGGTATAGAAGCTGACATTCAGGATGTTGAAAATGAAGAAGAATCAGAGGAAACTTCCGAAAATGCCGAAGAAACCGAAACAAGCGAAGAAAACACAGAAGAATAATTTGTTTTACTTATTAATTTGACAGCGACTTGACAAAATCGAGCCGCTGTTTTATTATTTAAGCGGTGCCTTATACGGTTATTTAAGAATTAAAGGCTTTTTATCATAAGTTTGGGTAATTTATAGTTCAGCGGAATACATCAGCCAAGTAATTATAAAAGTTTGGTAACCTTTAAAAAGGCTTGACCTAAATTTTTTAATTATTACACTAAACCGTGAGCCAAACAATAATTTATTATTGTTACCCCAACATTTAAAACCGAATTAAAGAGGGTGAATTTATGGACGAAAAGGATAAGTTTGACGGAACAGAAAAAATTGAAGAGGAAGAAGAAAAAGTATATATTGCCCGCCACGCAAAAAAAGACGAAGAGGACAGATTTGCGAATATTGAAAATTTTGATGTTGATAATACCGAAGCTGTTGAAAATAAAGAAGTTGAAAAAAATTCAAACGATGTACCGAATAATGAGCCTGCCATAGACAGCACAGAGAATTTTGATGTTCACAGCGATAATTACGGCGATGATTTTGACTGTCAATCGATAGCAAGCAAAAATCATATACCGTCGGATAATCCGAAAAAAAGCAACAGAGATTACGGTGACGGTTTTGACGCTCAAACGGGTGAGGACAGACACGAATTTAAGCGCAGACAACCGAATAATGACGACTATTATGAGAATAATGCAGATACGGACGATTATTCGGGAAAGCCGAAAAAGCAGAAAAAAGCGAAAAAACAAAAGCAGAAAAACAGTAAGGCGGCTATGGTATGCGTAGTGGTAGCCGTTGCGGTTATAGTAGTATGTGTGCTTGCTTTTGTGCTTTCAAAATGTTCGTCTGACAATAAAAAACCGACGGAGACAACTGCACCTACCACGAAAGCGACTGTTGCCACAACTCAAGAGCCGACAACCGAGAATTGCGAGCCTGAAACCGAAACGGAGTATGTTCCCGATTACACGGAGGATGTGGAGGAAACCACAGAACAGTCTTACACAGAGGAGTACACCGAGCCGGAAACAGAGCCTTACACAGAAGAATATACCGAACCCGAAACTTACGAATCTACCCCGGATACAGAACCTGTAACGGAGTATGTTCCCGACGAAACAACACAAATTGTATAAAATGGAGATGTAAAAAATATGGGATGTAGTCATGATTGTTCATCTTGCAGCTCTGACTGCAAGTCAAAAAATTCGGAAAGTTTGCGTGAAAGCCTTAATCAATACAGCAGTGTAAAGAAAGTAATTGCCGTAGTATCGGGCAAGGGCGGAGTAGGCAAAGCCTTGTTACTTCAACTCTTGCGGTAACTTTCAACCGCCTTGGTAAAAAAACGGCTATTCTTGACGCAGATATTACAGGTCCGTCAATTCCAAAGGCTTTTGGCATTAACGAAAGAGCAAAGGGCAACGAATACGGAATTATTCCTGTTACAACCGAAACGGGAATTGATATTATGTCAGTAAACCTTTTGCTTGAAAATCCGACCGACCCTGTTGTGTGGAGAGCACCGGTTATTACAGGCACAGTAAAGCAGTTTTGGAGAGATGTTATCTGGGAAAACGAGGACTATATGTTTGTTGATATGCCGCCGGGAACAGGCGATGTTCCGCTTACGGTTTTCCAGAGTTTGCCGATTGACGGAATCATTGTAGTTGCATCTCCGCAGGAGCTTGTTTCCATGATTGTTGAAAAGGCGGTAAAAATGGCAAATATGATGAATGTGCCGATTCTCGGTCTTGTTGAGAATATGAGCTATTTTGTATGTCCCGATTGCGGCAAAAAGCATAATATTTTCGGTGAAAGCCATATTGATGAAATTGCCGAGCGTTACAATACAAAGGTACTTGCAAAGCTTCCTATTGACAGCGACCTTGCCAAGTGTGTCGACGATGGCAGAGTAGAACTCTTTGAGGGCAACTACCTTGATGATGCCGCACAGGAAATCGAAAAAGCACTTGCGTGAATAATAAGTTATGACTTTGCGCAAATTTAAGATAAAATCTTATAATCGTTTTACGAAATGTTTTTCTGAAACATAATTTTAAAGCTAAGGCTCTTCTGAACGGAGAGCCTTGTTATGCACTTTAGTTAAATAAATTGTAATTTTATGCTTTATTATATCCAAAAATATGCTTGCATTTATATGTATCAAAATGGTATAATTATGCTGTTCTATGGAATGTAATTGATATAAAATTTGGAGGAACAGAAAAATGCACAGATGTCCGGATTGCGGAGAAAGATTTGAGGGTAATATATGTACCTTTTGCGGCAGACCCATACCGCAAGAAGAATTAGAACAGGAAAAAGCTGTTCAGGAAAAATCCGACGAACAGGAAAATATAAATAATTCTGAAGAAGTGTCGAAATCTACAGTTGAAAATACTGCTTTAAACAGTGCCGGTGTTCAGCCTGTAAACGAATACGCACAAAACGGTTACAGCACGCAGTCTGTAAACAACTATGCTCAAAAAAATTACAATTCACAGCATAGTTACGGAAACCTTAATTACAACAACAGCGCAATGCCGAGCGGTTATACTAATCAAAATCAGCCGTTTTCGGATGTTGTAAATACCCGTGAAAAGAAAAAATCAAAAACAGCTCGCATAGTTGTTCCTGTTGTTGTAAGTGTATTGATTATCAGCCTTTGTGTTATCGGATATATCGTCATAATGAATGTAATCAAAAATAATAAATTTAATAAGGGAATAGGTGAGTTTACGGGTGCGGATGACTCTGCTGCCGTTTCGTCCGTGAGTATGGATTTGGACGAAAACTCGTATTGCTTTTACACTGAAAACGATGACGGAACTGTTACAGTCACAGGTATTGACACCGTGGATTACTACAATGATTTTAAGGATGAAGTTGTAGATGATACTTACAATTTTTATTTTAATATTCCGAGTGAAATTAACGGCAAAACCGTAACTGCTATCGGAAAAATCAATCCGACCAATCCTCTTTCCTCGGGTACTCTCCATATTTATATTACAGTACCCGGTACAGTAAAGACAATACAGAGCGATACTTTTAAACTGTCGGAACATGTGCGTGAAATTACCTTTGAAGACGGTGTTGAAACTCTTGAGCCTGACGCTATTGTAGATTGCTATTCGCTTGAAAGGGTTAATATTCCGGAATCGGTGACCGTTATAGGCGAGCATGCGGTAGGCTTTTTTATTGCGGGAGATACATTTTCAGAGCCTGTCGGCAAAAGAGAATATACCCGTTCTCCGCTTACTCACATATACGCTAAAGAAGGCTCGGCTGCCGACAGATACGCTAAGGATAACGATTTGTATATTGAATATAACTGATGCTTTGATTAATCGTGAGCGTTTAAATTCTAAAGGCTTTTATCGAAGGTTGAGATAATTGCTTAGATGAAATTATGTAAAATAATAAACTTAAGGTTCTCTGCTGAGGAGAACCTTTTTGTTATGAAATTATAAAAATATACAATATATTGCTTTTTTATATGTAAATAAAAGCAATTGATTTTTGCATAAACAAAATGGTATAATTATGCAATAGTATGGCAAATATATTTTGCTTATTTAAGGAGAGGTATAGTAAATGAAATGTCCTAATTGCGGAAATGAAATCACAGGTAAGTTTTGCACAAGCTGCGGCACACCCGCTCCTGTCGAAGAGCCTGTAAAAGAGCAGGAAACTCAAACACAGCCTGCACCACAGCCGTATCAGTATAATTCATCTGTTAATCAGCCAAACGGTATGCCTGTAAATAACGGTTACACAGGTCAGCAGTTTACAAATGTTCCTAACAACAATATGCCTAATCAGCCTAAAAAAGGTATGAGCGGCGGTAAGATTGCAGCTATTGTAATCAGCGTTATTCTCGGTATCATTCTCATTCTCGGCATCATTATCAGTGCTGTTGCTTGCCATGCATATAAGTCTCTTGAAAGCGGATTAAAAGATAATATCAGTACATTTGTAAGCAATTATAACAACGAAAGTTCATATTATAATTGGGAAACATCAGATAATTGGGAAACATCAGACGGAGATTCCGATGTGTCAAAAGTTGTAGACAATGACGGTGAAATTTATGATGAAAGCACCTGTTGCTTTTACAAGGTATTTAACGGCAACGAAGTTTCTGTCACAGGTGTAAATATGTATGATGTCGTTGACGGAGATTACACAACAAAGCACATTGAATTTACACTTCCGAGTGAAATTGAAGGCAAAAAGGTAACAGATATTTACAACGCTTATATCTACAATCCTACAAACAACGATGGCAAAGATGTTGAAATCAAGGTTACCGTTCCGGGCAGTGTAAAAACTATTCAGGCATATGCTTTCCTCAATTGCGAAAGCCTTACAGAGCTCGTTCTTGAAGACGGTGTAACAGAACTTGAGAACGAGGCTATTGTAGAATGTGAGAACTTAAAGAAAATTACAGTTCCTGAATCCACAACAATTCTCGGCGAATATGCATTCGGTTTCTTAAGCTCTGACGGTATGAGCTATGACTACACTCCTGCAAAAGATCTCGTAGTAGTTGCAAAGAAAAATTCAGTTGCGGAACAGTTTGCAAAGGAAAACAATTTCAAAGTCGAAAACAACTGATTTTAACATTTTTGCTTATTAACAAACTAAAATTTTAACAAAAACCGCTCTCTGCTTTTACGGAGGGCGGTTTTTTCGGTATATAAAGAAAAATTTGGGGTAAAATAGTATCTGCTGCGGCACAAATTTAAAAAACTCAAGTAAAAATGCCGTAAAATCGGGATAAAAACGCTTGACAAAACGATATTTGTTGAGTTATAATACTAAATTGCAGAGCAATGTGTAATTGCACCTTGTTCGGCATATCGGCCCTGCTTGACAGGGCGGTTAATCAATTTCTTAATATTTTGGAAAGGAGGAAAAATATGCCTACATTTAACCAGTTGGTAAGAAAGGGCAGAGAGGTTTCCGAAAAGAAAGCTAAGGCTCCTGCACTCTTAAAGGGTTGGAACTCTAAGAAGCGTGTTGCTATCAACCAGAGCTCACCACAGAAGAGAGGTGTGTGCACAGCCGTAAAGACTGCTACACCTAAAAAGCCTAACTCAGCTCTCAGAAAGATTGCCAGAGTAAGACTTTCTAACGGTATCGAAGTTAGTTCTTACATCCCAGGTGTTGGTCACAACCTTCAGGAACACAGCGTTGTTCTTATTCGTGGTGGCCGTGTTAAGGACTTGCCTGGTGTTCGTTATCACATTGTTCGTGGTACACTCGACGCACAGGGCGTTGCAGGAAGAATGCAGTCCCGTTCTAAGTATGGCGCAAAGCGTCCAAAGGCAGGTAAATAAGGAATTGACATAACTTCGGCTTAAATTGATTTTAAGTTCTGCTATGCGGCAGGATTTCTATATATATTTATGGATTTCTTGTTGGCATACGGGAGTTTGTCGCTTTCGAGTACCTATGATATCTCAATTATTGTGAAGGAGGGAAGCAAAGTGCCAAGAAGAGGTTCTATTGCGAAGCGTGACGTATTACCAGATCCGCTTTATAATTCAAAACTTGTAACTCGTCTTATCAATAACATTATGTATGACGGTAAAAAGGGCGTTGCTCAGAAGATTGTTTACGGTGCATTTGAAATCATTGCTGATAAGACAGGTAATAACCCACTTGAGGTTTTCGAGCAGGCTATGGAAAATGTAATGCCAGTTCTCGAGGTTAAGGCTCGCCGTGTAGGTGGTGCCACATATCAGGTTCCTATGGAGGTTCGTCCTGAGAGAAGACAGACACTCGGTCTTCGTTGGATTTCAACTTACTCAAGAGCCAGAAATGAAAGAACAATGAAGGAAAGACTTGCAGGAGAAATTCTTGATGCTACTAACAGCACAGGCGGTGCCTTCAAAAAGCGTGAAGACACTCATAAGATGGCTGAAGCAAACAAGGCTTTCGCTCATTACAGATGGTAATTTTTATTACCGGAGTAATTTTTAGAGGAGGATTTTATGCCAAGACAGGTTTCACTTGAACAGACAAGAAACATCGGTATCATGGCTCACATCGATGCCGGTAAAACTACAACAACAGAGCGTATCCTGTATTACACTGGCGTAAACCATAAAATCGGCGAAACACACGATGGTGCTTCAACTATGGACTGGATGGTTCAGGAGAAAGAACGTGGTATCACAATCACTTCTGCTGCAACAACAGCATTTTGGTTCGGTAGCAAGCATCAGTACAAGAAACACAGAATCAACATCATCGACACACCTGGTCACGTTGACTTCACCGTTGAAGTTGAGCGTTCACTCCGTGTACTTGACGGTTCTGTAACAGTTCTTTGTGCTAAGGGCGGCGTTGAGCCTCAGTCTGAAACCGTATGGCGTCAGGCTGACAACTACGGCGTACCAAGAATGGTTTACGTTAATAAAATGGACATCATGGGTGCTAACTTCTACCATGTTGTACAGATGATGAAGGACAGACTTAAATGTAACGCTGTTCCGATTCAGCTCCCAATCGGTGCCGAAAGTGACTTCACAGGTATTATCGACCTCGTTACTATGAAGGCCGAGATTTACCACAATGAAGACGGTACAGATTACAGTGAGGAAGAAATTCCTGAGAACATGCAGGATCTTGCTAACGAGTATCACGAGAAACTCATCGAGTCAGTTGCTGAGCTTGACGAGGATCTTATGGAGAAATACTTCGGCGGTGAGGAAATTTCTATAGATGAAATTAAGAAAGTTATCAGAAAAGCTACAATCGACAATACAATGGTTCCTGTAACTTGCGGTTCTTCATACCGTAACAAGGGCGTTCAGATGCTCCTTGACGCTATTATCGATTATATGCCTGCTCCAACCGATGTTCCTGCTATCAAGGGTACAAACCCTGAAACAGGCGAAGAAGTTGAAAGACATTCTTCTGATACAGAGCCTTTTGCGGCTCTCGCATTTAAGATTGCAACTGACCCATTCGTAGGTAAGCTCTGCTTCTTCAGAGTTTACTCAGGTATTGTTAAGGCCGGAGATACAGTTTACAACTCTGTAAAAGACAACAACGAGCGTATGGGCAGAATTCTTCAGATGCACGCTAACGACAGAAAAGATATCGACTGCTGCTATGCAGGTGATATTGCTGCTGCTGTTGGTCTTAAGAATACAACAACAGGTGACACACTCTGCGACGAAAAGAATCCTGTAGTTCTTGAGTCTATGGAGTTCCCGGAGCCTGTTATCAGAGTAGCTATCGAGCCTAAGACTAAAGCCGGTCAGGAAAAGATGGGTATTGCTCTTGCAAAGCTTGCAGAAGAAGACCCAACATTCCGTGCTTATACTGATGAAGAAACAGGTCAGACAATTATCGCAGGTATGGGTGAGCTTCACCTTGAGATTATCGTTGACCGTCTTCTCCGTGAGTTTAAGGTAGAGGCTAATATCGGTGCTCCGCAGGTTGCTTACAAAGAAACAATCCGTAAAGAGGCTTCTGTTGATGAGAAGTATGCTCGTCAGTCAGGTGGTAAGGGTCAGTACGGTCATGTTAAGATTAATGTATTCCCTAACAAGGACAAGGGTTACGAGTTCGTTAATAACATTGTCGGCGGTGCTATTCCTAAGGAATATATTCCTGCTGTTGACCAGGGTATCCAGGGCGCAATGCTCAGCGGTGTACTCGCAGGTTACAATGTAGTTGACGTTAAGGTTGAGCTTTATGATGGATCTTACCATGAGGTTGACTCATCAGAAATGGCATTTAAGATTGCCGGTTCTATGGCATTCAAAGAGGCTATGAGAAAAGCTGATCCTGTTCTCCTTGAGCCTATCATGAAGGTTACAGTTATCGTTCCTGACGAATACCTCGGTGATGTTATCGGCGACCTTAACTCTCGTCGTGGTATGATCCAGAGCATGGAAGCAGAGAACGGTGCACAGAGAGTAACAGCTCATGTTCCGCTTTCAGAAATGTTTGGTTATGCTACTGATATGCGTTCTAAGACACAGGGCCGTGGTCAGTATGTAATGGAGCCTGATACTTATGCAGAAGTTCCGAAGAACATTGCTGAAAAGATTATGAGCGAGAGAGCTAAGAAGGACTAATTAATCCTTTGCTGAATATATTAGGTTTTTTATAAAAACCTCTTGATTTTTTGCTGATTTGTTGGTACAATAGCATTAAATCTATTGTAATGTAAATTACAATGAATTACCATATTTAAGGAGGAAATTTCCAATGGCAAGAGAAAAATTCGAAAGAAATAAACCCCATGTAAACATTGGTACAATCGGCCACGTTGACCATGGTAAAACAACACTTACAGCTGCAATTACAAAGGTTCTCAACTTAGAAGGCGACGCTGACTTCGTTGATTACGCTAACATCGATAAGGCTCCTGAAGAGAGAGAGCGTGGTATCACAATTAACACAGCTCACGTTGAGTACGAGACAGAAAAACGTCACTATGCACACGTTGACTGCCCAGGCCATGCTGACTATGTAAAGAACATGATCACAGGTGCTGCTCAGATGGACGGCGCTATCCTCGTTGTATCAGCTGCTGACGGTCCTATGCCACAGACAAGAGAGCACATCCTTCTTTCTCGTCAGGTAGGTGTACCTTACATCGTAGTATTCATGAACAAGACAGACCAGGTTGACGATCCTGAGCTTCTTGAGCTCGTAGAGATGGAGATCCGTGACCTCCTCAACGAGTATGACTTCCCGGGCGATGAAACACCAATCATCAAGGGTTCAGCTTACCTCGCACTTACAAGCGATTCTAAGGATCCTAATGCTCCTGAGTATGCTTGCATCCACGAGCTTATGGATGCTGTTGACGAGTTTATCCCAACTCCTGACCGTAAGGCTGACCAGCCATTCCTTATGCCTGTTGAGGACGTATTCACAATCACAGGCCGTGGTACAGTTGCTACAGGTAGAGTTGAAAGAGGTCAGATCAGAACTTCTGAGGAAGTTGAGATCGTTGGTCTTACAGACGAGAAGAGAAAAGTTGTTGTTACAGGTCTTGAGATGTTCAGAAAGACTCTTGACTATGCTGAGGCTGGTGACAACGTAGGTGTACTTCTCCGTGGTGTTCAGAGAACTGAAATCCAGAGAGGTCAGGTACTTGCTAAGCCAGGTACAATTCACCCACACACAAAGTTCCGTGGTCAGGTTTACGTTCTTACAAAGGACGAGGGTGGCCGTCATACACCATTCTTTAACAACTACCGTCCACAGTTCTACTTCAGAACAACTGACGTTACAGGTACAATCTCACTCCCAGAGGGTACAGAGATGTGTATGCCTGGCGATAACGTTGAGATGGATGTTGAGCTTATCACTCCAATCGCTATCGAAGTAGGTCTTCGTTTCGCTATCCGTGAGGGTGGTAGAACAGTAGGTTCAGGTGCAGTTATCGCTATTAACGAGTAATTCACTTTGAATTTATAACACTTTCTTAAATAATTGAGCCGATTCGCAAGAGTCGGCTCTTTTTGTGTTTATTGAAAAGTGAATTTGGGTTTTGACTATTTGTAAAATGTGGGAAAGTATGATTTCCTCTTCTTGTTGCTTTCGCTTTTTAAGGCTAACACTGTTGTGTTCAAGCCGCAAAACAGCAAACTGTTTTGCTATCATTAGATTGCATAAACGGAAAGTATTTGTGGGCTTTGCCCACGCCCACAACCTTTGAAAAGGTTGACCAAACTTTTCAAATTATTTAATCACAACAGTTTGATAAGTTATTCATTAATCATTATTTTAATTATTTATTTAATTATCAAATTAAAATGCATTATTTTATGTAATAATAAAAATATATTGCTTTTATTATTTCAAGACAGTATAATTAAAAAGAATGGGGTTTTTACGGATAAAAACTCAAAAAGAGAAAGAGGAATTAAAATGGATAAAAACAATGGCGCAATCTATGATGCCCGCAAACTTGGCAAACCAAAGATGATAATCCTTGGTATTCAACATATGTTTGCAATGTTCGGCGCAACAATTCTTGTTCCGATTATCACAGGACTTGACATCTCGACTACCTTGCTTATGGCAGGACTCGGTACTCTGTTGTTTCACTGCATAACAAAGTTTAAAGTACCTGCTTTTCTCGGTTCTTCATTTGCTTTTCTCGGCGGTTATGCCGCTATCAAAGCGCTTGCACCCGATGACCCTAACAGTATGTTGCCGTATGCTTGCCTCGGTGTAGCGTGTGCAGGTTTGGTTTATTTCATTCTTGCCGCAATTATCAAAGCTGTCGGCATTGAAAAAGTTATGAGATTTTTCCCTCCTGTTGTTACAGGTCCAATCATTATTGCTATCGGTCTTGGACTTGCTCCGTCTGCCGTTTCAAACTGTACGACTAACTGGTTGCTTGCCTTTGTTGCTCTCGCCGGAATTGTTATATTTAACATATGGGGCAAGGGAATGGCAAAAATCATTCCGATTATTCTCGGATTGCTTATTTCTTACGGTGTAGGACTTGTCCTTTACTTTATTTCGCAGGCAAACCCTGACCTTATTCAGAATGTACCGTGGTTATTCTCAGGCGGTGCAGACGCAAACGGTGTTTATCAGCCTATTTTCGATTTCACAAGTGTAAACACAATTTGCGATAATATTGCTAAGGGCAATATTTTTGGCAGTGAAGGTCTTATCGGTATTCCTATCCATTGGGAGCAAACCGTATTCGGCGGTATCGACTATTCTAACACCGCTCTTATCGCATCATCAATTATTGCCATTGTTCCAATCGCTTTTGCCACAATGATGGAGCATATCGGTGACATTTGTGCTATCAGTTCAACAACAGGCAACAATTATATTCAGGATCCGGGTCTTCACAGAACTCTTACCGGTGACGGTTTAGCAACAACTGTTGCTTCACTTTTTGGCGGCCCTGCAAACACAACATATGGCGAAAATACAGGCGTACTTGCACTTACAAAGGTTTATGACCCACGAGTAATCAGAATTGCCGCTTTCTTTGCTGTAGGTGTATCATTCTTCCCGATTGTATCTGCAATTATCGGTTCAATTCCAAGCTGTATTATCGGCGGTATTTCATTCGTACTTTACGGTATGATTTCTGCAATCGGTGTAAGAAATGTTGTGGAAAATAAGGTTGACTTTACAAAAAGCCGTAACCTTATTGTTGCCGCAGTAATCCTTGTGTGTGCGCTCGGACTTTCAAGCGACACAGTAAGTTTTGCAATCGGCAGTGCAACAATTACACTTTCACCGCTTGCCGTTGCATCAATCGCAGGTATTGTCCTCAATGCGATTTTCCCCGGTAAGGATTATAAATTTAATACTGCAAATGCCTCCGATGCCGCTAACTTTGAAAAAGAAGTTGTGCCGAAAGAGGAGAAAAAGTAAATTTATATTTAAAACCGAGTGCTGTTAATTCAACACTCGGTTTTTTGCTTTTTATCAAAAGTTTGGGTAAATTATGCTTTAGCAAAATAATTTTGCCAAGTATTATAAAAGTTTGGTCAACCTTTTAAAAGTCTTGACCTGAATTTTAAATTTATTACACTAAACCGTGAGCTAAACAACGATTTATCCTAATTCATAATTAAAGAACCTTTTTATTATCCACAATATTCAGAAGATAATCTTCTGAATATGTTACTCGAATTATAATAAATATAAAAATTTCAACACTCACCACACAAAAATGTTAAAAACTTTTCTGGTTGCAAAGTCGTTTTTCTGCCATTGTCCAATTTACTGCTTTTACAAAATCCTCGATATAGGCTTTGCGGTCGTTGTAGTGTTTTAGGTAGTATGCGTGTTCCCAAACATCAATATTAAGTATCGGTATAAATCCTCTGCAAAGCGGTGTATCCTGATTTTTGGTAGTTGTAATTTTCAGTTTTTTACCGTCATATACAAGCCACGCATATCCCGAGCCAAAGACAGACATCGCCGCATCGGTAAACTCATTTTTGAAATTTTCAAAACTTGTGAAACTTTCGCTCATTTTTCTGTGCAGAGCACCACGCTCAAGCCCATGGCAATCGGGGCTCATACCGTTAAAATAAAATTTGTGATTATACACGCCGCCCGCATTGTTTATAACATCTCTGCGTTTTTCCTCGGGAATACGGCAGGGATTTTTTAATATTTCCTGCAAACTTAATTTTTGAAGCTGTCTGCATTCGCTCATCAGCAAATTTAACTTGTCAATATATGCTTGCAGGTGTCTGTCGTGATGCAAAATCATTGTTTTTTCATCAATGTACGGCTCAAGCGCATTGTATGGATAGCGCAACGGCGTGTTTACAAACGGGTATTTATTGTCCATAGCAAATCATCCTTTCAGATTATTTTATGCCTCAGCATTGCTATAGTTACCGGTTGAGTATGTAAAAATGATTTTTTATTCATATAATTGAATTTATGAAATGTAAAAAAAGTTGAAAAACGGCGTATGTTCTGTTATAATGTAAAATAGCAGTAAATTTTTTTATTTTATTGATAATGAGTTTATATGTGATAATAATAAAAGCAGGAGGTATTGCTATGGTTAAAGAAATTGTTGCAGAAGAATTTGAATCCGAAGTTCTTGGCGCAGATGTGCCTGTGCTTGTTGATTTTTGGGCAGAGTGGTGCAGTCCTTGCAGAATGATGGGTCCTGTTTTTAAGGAGCTCTCTACAGAGATTGGCTCACAGATGAAATTTTTTAAGCTTAATGTAGAAACCGAGCGTCAGGTTGCCGATTACTACGGTGTTATGAGTATTCCTACACTTATCCTTTTTAAAAACGGTGAAGAAGTGCTCAGACTTACGGGTCTTCGCAAAAAAGAAGCTATGCTTGAAGAATTAAAGCCTTATTTAAGCTGATGAGCATAAAAAATTACAAGGTAGCCGCTGCACTTGCAATATTTTGCACTTTGCTTTGGGGTACTGCGTTTCCTTTTATAAAAGTAGGCTATGCACAGTTTGGCATAGAGGGAAACGACATAGGCTCAAAGCTGCTTTTTGCAGGTGCAAGGTTTACCCTTGCAGGAATAATGGTGCTTTTCATTTTTTTAGTCAAGAACAAGCACTTGCCTAAAATTGAGAAAAACGGCATTATGCCTGTTATGCTGCTCGGTTCGGTGCAGACTTTCGGGCAGTATATTTTTACATATATCGGCATAGGATTTACAAGCGGTGCCAACACCTCGGTTATAACCGCCTGTGCAACTTTACCGTGCTTTTTGCTCCGCTGTTTTTTAAGTCGGACAAACTGAACATTTGTAAAATAATCGGTTGCGTGCTCGGCTTTTGCGGAGTTTTGTGTGTAAACAGCGGCGGCGGTGTGACTGTCGACACGCTGTTCGGCGATTTTATGATATTAATGTCAACTTTGTCGGCGGCCGCGGGTAATTTTATTTCTAAGGGAATAGTCCGTGACCGAGAACCGATTTCGGTAACGGGATTTCAATTGCTGTTCGGTGGAATACTGCTTTTAATTGCGGGTTTTGTTACAGGCGGAAAACTTGATTTTTCAAGCATAAAAGCATTGCTTGTGCTTTTGTGGCTTGCTTTTGTATCTGCCGCCGCATTCGCAATCTGGACGGCTTTGCTAAAACATCACCCTGCAAGCAGAATTTGCGTTTTCAATTTGCTTGTGCCTGTGTTCGGCACTCTGCTTTCAGGCATTATGCTGGGCGAAAGTGTGTTTGGCATAGAAACAATTATATCGGTAGTATTGATTTGCGCAGGTATATTTATATCTAATATGCAGATAAAAAAGAGGTGTGAGCGGTGAAAATTCAAGGTGTAATATCTGATATGGACGGAGTTATTCTCGACTCCGAAAAACTTTATGTTCGCTTTTGGTGCGAGGCAGGAAGATTTTACGGATTTCCTATGGAAGAAAAACACGCTTTGTCAATAAGGAGTATGGCTCGGCCGCTTGCCTCGGCTAAGCTCAAGGGAATATTCGGCGACGGTTTCGATTATGAGTCTGTGCGCTCAAAAAGAGTTGAGCTTATGGACAACTATGTTGAAAAAAACGGTATTGAAGTTAAGAGCGGCGCAAAAGAATTGCTTTCTTTTCTGAAAGAAAACGGCTATAAAGTCGCTCTTGCAACGGCAACTCCTCCGCAGAGGGCAGAGAGATACCTTAAGGCACATGATTTATATAAATATTTTGATGTTACGGTGAGTGCGTCAATGGTAAGCGTTGGCAAGCCTGCACCCGACATCTACCTCAAGGCGGCGGAAATGCTCGGACTTTCTCCGCAAAATTGCGTTGCGCTTGAGGATTCTCCAAACGGCATTAAATCGGCAAGCTCGGCAGGCTGTGTAACAGTAATGGTGCCTGACCTTGACAAGCCGAGTAATGATATAATTCCGCTTTTGCACGGTGTTGCAGACGGACTAAGTGATGTGAAAAGGATTTTGAGGGAGCTTGAGGATTGTAATATACAGTAACCTTGAGCAATTGAGCAAAAAAGAAGAAGGGATTGAACTCGATGGATTTTCTACAAATGCTGAATGACTTTTTTACAAAGTTTGACAACATTTTATGGGGCGTGCCAATGATAGTAATTTTGCTTGGCGCACACATTTATATGACCGTCAGAACAAAGTTTGTTCAGCGCAAAACATTTAAAGCGATTAAGCTTTCTGTTACAAAAGACCCTGATTCAGACGGCGACATCAGCCCGTTTCAGGCGCTTACTACAGCACTTGCCTCTACAATAGGTACAGGTAATATTATCGGCGTAGGTACGGCTATTGCGCTTGGCGGTGCAGGTGCGGTGCTGTGGTGCTGGATTTCAGGCGTGTTTGGTATTGCCACAAAGTATGCGGAGTCTCTTATTGCGGTGAAATACCGTGTAAAAACTCGAGACGGTAAAATGCGCGGCGGCGCAATGTATGCTATTGAAAACGGCGTATCAAAGAAAACAGGAATTAACTTTAAGTGGGTAGCCGTATTGTTTGCGGTATTTGCGTTGTTTGCGTCATTCGGCGTTGGCTGCGGTGTTCAAACAAATGCGATTGCAAAGATTATGGATACAACCTTTAATCCTGACAAAACATATATGCTCCACTTCTTCGGAATGGATATTTCGACTGTTGCGCTTATTTCGGGTGTTGTAATTGCAATTTGCGTTGCTCTTGTTATTTTCGGCGGTATTAAGTCTATTTCAAGAGTATGCGAAAAACTCGTACCTCTTATGGCAATACTCTATGTTATCGGTTGTATTATTATTTTATCAATTAACTTTGATGTGCTTTGGCAGACAGTTACACTTATTTGCGAGTCGGCTTTCAGCTTTAAGGCATTAGGCGGCGGACTTGCGGGTACAGGCATTATGATTGCGGCTCGTTACGGTGTTGCAAGAGGTCTTTTCAGCAACGAATCAGGTATGGGTTCTGCTCCGATTGTTGCATCTGCAGCCCAGTCAAGAAACTCGGTTCGTCAGGCGCTTATTTCATCGACAGGTACATTTTGGGATACTGTTGTTGTATGTCTTATGACAGGTCTTGTAATTGTAAGTTCATGTATTAAGAACCCGAACATTGATACAGCTTCGGTTGAGGGCGGCGAACTTACATCTGCCGCATTTGCACAGATTCCGTACATAGGCACACCGATTCTTGTTGTCGGTATCGTATTGTTTGCATTTTCAACAATTCTTGGTTGGAGTTACTATGCCGAGAGCTGTGTTGATTATCTTTTCGGCCCAAATGGAATTATCCCTTACAAGGTGCTGTTTATAGTTATTCTTCTTATTGCTCCGATTACATCTCTTGATATTGTATGGACAATGTCAGATATTTTTAACGCTTTTATGACATTGCCGAATATATTTGCAATGGTGGTGCTTGCACCTGTTATTACAAAGGAAACAAATTATTATCTCTACGGCAACAGACTTGATGAGTACGATAAAACTCCTGTTCCGTTTGTTAAAAGAAGAAAGTAAAATTTTGCCCGACTTTAGCATAAAACTAAGGTCGGGCTTTTGCTTTGAAGATATAAAATTACATTGAGAGTTTTATAATCAAACAGCTTAAATCAATAAAAAATATATGAACCTTTAGCAAAAAAATTCGTTTTTGCAAAGGAAGTGTTTGTTTTTGCTTGTAAACCAAGTGCAGTGTTGTTATTTTCCAAAATCATAACATATGGAATTATATTATTTTTAATCATATAATGTGTTCATAATAGAACCTCCTTTATTTGATGATTTAATTATAAAGGAAATTTTTTGTAAACAGAATAACACAAACGGTAAATAATGTCGGAATCAAAATATAAAATAAGCAGTCGGCTCGGCGACTGCTTAAGTAAGAATTTTAAGTTATCAGATTTTATCTGCAATTTCACCGAGGCGCTTGTAAATGCTGTTAGCCTCTACATAACCTCTTACAAATGAAAGCGGATAGATGTTTGTGTTTCTGCCGATTACCGAACCGGGGTTGAGTACACTGTTACAGCCTACCTCAACATGATCACCGAGCATTGCACCGAATTTTTTAACGCCGGTTTCTATCTTTTCGTTATCGCAATTAACGGTAACAAGCGACTTGTCGCTCTTGAGGTTAGAGGTAATTGTACCTGCGCCTGTGTGCGACTTATAGCCCAAGATACTGTCGCCGATGTAGTTGTAGTGCGGAACCTGAACACCGTCAAAGAGGATAGAGTTCTTAAGCTCTGTTGAGTTGCCTACAACTGCACCTTTGCCGACGATTGCGCAGCCCCTGATGAAAGCGCAGTGTCTTACCTCTGCATCCTCACAGATGATGAGAGGGCCGCCGAGGTGAGCGGACGGATAAACAGTTGCACTTTTTGCAACCCATATATTTTCGCCACGCTGTTCGTAGATTTCGGGGTCAAGAGTTTTGCCGAGCTCGATTATAAAATCTTTGATTTTAGGAAGTGCCTCCCAAGGATAGTCGAGTGTTTCAAGAAGTGGTTTTGCAATTGTTTTGTCGAGGTCATAAAGATTTTTTATGAGCATTTTTTCATTCATTATGTATTATTTCCTTTCGGTTTAAAATCAAATTATGCTGCAAAAAACAGCCAATATCCATGAGCGTCTTTACCTGCAATAAATTTTACACCGTCACTTGTGTATTCCGAAAAAACATAGTTCTTTTTGTCAAGCGGAGAGGTGACAGTAACACAGTTGCCCGTGCCGCACCATCTTTCGTTAAATACATTGATGCCCTTTATTACAAAGTAGTCTTTTGAAGTTTTGCCTAAATATCTGTGTTCGGTCATTTTACATCACCTTTTTTACGAATAATCTTTTTGTTAAGACGGTTATCCCAGCCGAAATTTTTAAATATAAGACAAGTTATTATTGCAAGCGCAATACCGAGTACAGCACCGCAGATTACATCTGTAGGATAGTGTACACAGTTGTAAAGCCTTGAAAACGCAATGAGAAAAGCGAGTACAGCCGTAAAAACGGCGAACTTTTCTTTGCGTATGATAATTACCGTTGCAGCTGCAAACGACGAGGTTGTGTGTCCCGACGGAAAACTGTAGCCCGACGGAATATGCCCGTTTACGGTAAAGTCGTAGGTTACAAACGGACGGGGGCGGCAGATAATATTTTTTATGCCAAACTCACCGAGCAGCAATCCCAAAGTCATTGCGCAAAGCATTATAACTCCCGTTGCCCTTGTCTTTTTGAAAAGGCAGAGCGTAAGTCCGAGTATAATCCAGATAAGACCTTTTTCACCGAGAAAGCTCATTACAGCCATAAATGTATCAAGAAAATCACATTTTATGCCTTGTATTGACTGCAAAACCGATGTGTCCCACGGAGTGATTGTTTCAAAAAAAGACATAATTTCTCCTATTAATGTTATATGCCGCTTGCTGATATGTTTATATACATATTATAGCAAACGGCAGTTGTTTTTTCAATAAATATTAATCAACAATATATTTTTCTGCTTTAGAATACAGCTTTTCGTCAAGGATTGCCTCAACCTTAATTCCCTCTGCAACATATTCTTCGCTAATCAGGGTTGCGTTTTTACGGATTTCTGCCACAAGTCCGGCATCGGAAAAAGGAATAAGCAGAGAAACTCTCTTTACTCTTACGGGGAGGTTATCGTCAACAGCTTTTAAAAGGTCGTCAATGCCTGTGCCGTTTTTGGCGCTTATCTTGACATATGAGCCTATCTCCTGCGGAAAACTCTCTTCTTCCAAAAGGTCACATTTGTTGAGCACGGTAATGATAGGAGTGTCGCCGCAGCCGAGTGAATTTAAAAGGTCGGTTGTAACCTGCATATGCACTCTTGCCTCATCGCTCGAGGCATCGCATACATTTAAAATAATGTCTGACAGAGCCGCCTCTTCAAGAGTTGAGCGGAAAGCCTCAACAAGGTGGTGCGGAAGTCTGCGTACAAGTCCTACCGTGTCAATCATCATAACCGTAACGCCGCTCGGCAGTTTGAGCGCCCTTGATGTAGGGTCAAGAGTTGCAAAAAGTTTGTCCTGCGCAAGCACACCCGCATTGGTAAGATAATTCATAAGGGTGGATTTTCCTGCGTTTGTGTAACCGACAATTGCACAGGTGATTACTCCGTCTTTTTCTCTGCGCTTTCTCAACATTGAGCGGTGCTGCTCCACTTCGGCAAGTTCGGATTTCAAAGTTTCCATTCTTCTGCTGATGTGTCGGCGGTCGGTTTCAAGCTTTGTTTCGCCCGGGCCTCTTGTGCCTATGCCGCCGCCAAGTCGTGACATTGCCACGCCCTTACCTGTAAGTCGGGGCATCAGGTACTTTAGCTGTGCAAGTTCTACCTGCAGTTTGCCCTCTTTTGACCTTGCACGGAGAGCAAATATATCGAGAATAAGCATTGTGCGGTCAATGGTTCGTGTGTCGGTTTCTGCCTCTATATTTCGTATTTGAGTAGGGGAAAGCTCGCAGTCAAACACGAGCAAGTCGATTTCCTGTTGTTTGCAAATATCCGCAATTTCCTGCAATTTGCCTGTGCCCACATATGTGCCTGTTTCGGGGCGCTTTAGATTTTGCGTGACTGTAAATACAGGTTTTGCACCCGCACTTTTTACAAGCTCTTTAAGTTCAGCAAGAGAAGCCTCTGCGTCATAGTCGCCTGTGTCAACGCTGACAAGTACAGCCTGCGTAATTTTTTCTTCGTTACTTATCATTTCCATAATTTCTCCGTTTTTGTCAGAAAATAAAAGATTTTGTTTACATTTTATTTACTATTCCTTTAATAAGTAGTATAATATATCAGTATAAATTTGTAAACAACATTTTTACTATTAATTATTTGCAAATTAAATTTATATAATCGGGGTTTTACAAATGGATAAAAAATTTGATGTAATAATTGTAGGTACAGGTGCTGCCGGACTTTATGCGGCACTCAATCTGCCGGAGGATATTAACGCTTTGCTCGTTTCAAAAAAAGAGCTTACGCTTTCCAACTCCTCGTTGGCACAGGGCGGTGTGGCAGCAGTGCTTGATACTGTTCACGACAGTTACAAGTTGCATATTACCGATACACTTATTGCAGGTAAATACAAGAATACTCTTGATGCGGTAGAAAAACTTGTTACGGAGGGCCCGTCTGATGTACTGAACATCAAGGAGCTTGGTGTTGACTTTGACCTTAACGAGGACGGCACAATGTGCAAAACTCTTGAGGCGGGTCACAGCAGACACAGAATTGTGCATCATAAGGATTCAACGGGTAAGGCGATTGTTGACGCACTTATTGAGGTAGTTAAGACACGCAAAAATATTACAATTCTTGACAACTGCCTTGTGTATGCGATTGATAAGGTGCTTAACGGCTTTTATGTAAGTGTTGTTAAGGACGGCGAAAGCAAGACCTACGGCTGTAACTTCTGCCTGCTTGCAACAGGCGGTATAGGCAGAGTTTATAAATACACCACAAACTCGGCTATTGCCACAGGTGACGGCATTGCGTTTGCATATATGATGGGTGCAAAAATCAAGCACCTTTCAAGAGTTCAGTTCCACCCGACTGCTTTTGCGGCTGAAAAGGACAGAGAAAGATTTTTGATAAGTGAGGCTGTTCGTGGCGAGGGTGCTGTTCTGCTTAACTGCGAGGGCAGACGATTTGCCTCGGATTATGACAGCAGAGGCGAGCTTGCTCCGAGAGATGTTGTGTCTAATGCCATTATCAGAGAGTCTATAAAAACACACAGCGAGAAGTTCTATCTTGACATTACACACAAGCCTGCTGAATTTGTTAAAAACAGATTCCCTATGATTTACGAGCGCTGTCTTGAAGAGGGCGTTGACATTACGGTCGACAAGATTCCCGTATTCCCATGTCAGCACTACCTTATGGGCGGTATTGATGTTGATACCAACTCGGAAACTTCTATTGAGGGCCTTTTTGCGGCCGGCGAATGTTCGCATACAGGTGTGCACGGCGCTAACCGTCTTGCAAGTAACTCATTGCTTGAGGCGCTTGTGTTCTCAAGAACTGCCGCAAATGTAATGACGGAAAGACTCAGAAAAGAGCGCAAACCGCTCGGCAGACAACCCCTTAAAAAGCCGATTGAGGGCAAGGCGTTGCCGCACGGCTACCGTTCACAGATAAGAGAGATTTTACAGGATACATATTTTGTACTTCCGAAGCCCGAGAAAGCGGAGGAAAGCTACAACAAGGTTGAGCAGATTCTTTCCGAACTTGTATCGGACGATTTTGCTGTTACATCTGACTATGTAGAGGCAAGAAGTATTGCAATTGTTGCAAGTATTATTCTTGAAGAATTTAAGGAGGGCATAAAATAATGCTAATCAACAGTATTTATGCAGATAACATTATAAAGACAGCTTTGCTTGAGGATATTAACTACCTTGATACCACAACCGACTATCTCATTGACGAGGAACAGGAAGATACCGCTAAATTCCTTGCAAAGAGCGACGGCGTGCTCTGCGGTATTGAGATTGCACTTCGTGTTTTTGAAATTTTACAGCCGACAGGTTTTGAGGCTAAGGTTTATAAAAAAGACGGCGATGTGCTCAAGAAGGGCGATATTATTGCAGAAATTCACGGCAAAACCCGTACAATCTTAAAAGGCGAGCGTACAGCGCTTAACCTTATTCAGCATATGAGCGGTATTGCTACCGCAACGCACAATGCGGTTGAAATCGTAAAGGGTACCAACGCATCTATTGCAGATACAAGAAAAACTCTTCCGGGACTTCGTGCTTTGCAGAAGTACGCTGTTACAGTAGGCGGCGGCAGAAATCATCGTTACAACCTTTCGGACGCTGCTATGCTTAAGGACAATCACATTGATGCAGGCGGCGGCATTGCAAATGCTGTTGCCAAGCTCAAAACAAAGCTCGGCCATATGACAAAGATTGAACTTGAGGTAAGAAACCTTGACGAGTTAAGACAGGCGCTTGAGGCTGATGTTGATGTAATTATGCTTGACAATATGAGCCCTGCTCTTATGAAAGAGGCTGTTGAGATTACAAACGGCAAAGCGTTGCTTGAGGCAAGCGGCGGTATTACAGACGAAACTTTAAGAGAAATTGCCGAAACAGGCGTTGACATTATTTCAATGGGTGCGCTTACCCACTCTGTAAAGGCATTTGATATTTCGCTTAAAATCGCAAAATAATTTTTATACACATAATAAAGAAAAGTAGGGTAGAATGAAGAAAACAGGAATAAATAAAAATGTGATTATGCTCTGCGAATGTGCGGTTATGGTTGCGCTTGCAACTGTATTGAGCCTGATAAAAATCGAATTCCCGTACGGCGGAAGTATTACGATTTGCAGTATGCTGCCGATTTTAATTATCGGTTATCGTTACAAGCCGTTGGTAGGTTGTCTGACAGGTGTTGTCTACGGACTTGTTCAGATGCTTTTCGGTATGTCAAACTTTGCGTATGCAACTTCTTGGCAGGCAGCTCTTATGATTCTCTTTTTCGACTACCTTATTGCCTTTGGCGTAATCGGTCTGGGCGGAGTTTTCAGAGGTATTAAAAATCAGGCAGTCGGACTTGCTTTGGGCGCATTGCTTGCAAGCGTGTTGAGATTTTTGTGCCATTTCTTAAGCGGTATTACCGTGTGGGCAGGTTTTGCGGACGGTATGCCTGTTTGGTTGTATTCGCTTATATACAACGGTTTGTATATGCTCCGAATTTGGCATTTTGATTGCAGCGGCTATTGCTTTGGGACTTTTGGTTGATTTCAGAGGCGAAAAACTCGGAGCGGTAAAAAGAAACAAAAAATAATTTCAATCATAAGCCTTCCTCTTATGAGGGAGGCTTGTTTAAAAGGTTCTTTTTCGATAGTTGGAGTAAATTATGGTTTAGCATAATTCATTGTCGGGTAATTATAAAAGTATTTTGATAAACCTTAATTATCTTCGCTTAGGAAAACATCCGTTTAAAAATATTTGCGGAAACTTTAATGTAACAGTTACAGAATGAAAGGATAAATAAATGAACAACAAACTTATTAACCGAGAGATACGCACGCTGTCAAATTACAGCTCTCTGCCGCTTTTGTGTTTTGTGATTTTATCACAGGTGAGCTCATACTTTGTATATTTTATATTTGACCTGCTTAAAGGCACGGCACTTTACGATGACTACGGCTTTAAAATGCTTATTAGCTACTGCGTTATATACCTTGTTGTAATGCCGCTTATTCTGCTGATTTTCTCTGAACTGCGGGGCAAACGGGTAAGGCTTTCGCTGAAAACTTGTTTTGTAAAACCTGCAAAGCCTGCCGGTTGGGTGTGTAAGTATGTAATAATAGCAATCGGTCTGACATATTTGATTGCTGTTTCGTCATCTATTATAAGTGCAATCCTTGAGTCATTCGGAATAAAGCTAAATACATCGGATATTTCATTCGGTGATTCGCCTTTCGGAGTAATTGCAACGGTTGTGGCTTTGCCTTTGTTCGCTCCTTTCTTTGAAGAGCTTTTATTCAGAGGAAGTATTTATAGAAATAATGAGCCGATGGGACAGTGGTTTGCAATCATTGTGTCCGGTGCGGCTTTCGGACTGTGGCATACAAACTGTGTTCAGACTGTTTATGCAACGGGTATGGGAATTATTGCCTGCGCTCTTTACGCAAAAACACGCTCGGTAATTCCGTCTATGATAGTCCACTTTGTCATTAATTCCATAGCGGCGCTTCAACAGCTTTGTATGAACGGACTTGATACCGATATACTTAAGGACATAAATACAGAATACATTATGAACCATTACGGACAGATTATGTTTATAGGCCTTATGGAACTTGCTGTGTTTGGAATAATTATTGCGGCAATAGTTCTTTCTATAATTGAGCTTGTAAAACACCGTGGCCGCTTTCCTTTATATAAAGGAAGATATAATATGTCGCTCGGTAAAAAACTCGGTGTGTACTTTTCGGCTCCTGTAACTGTTGTTGCATATGCAGTGCTGATTTTTGAAACAATAGCAAATGCTTTGTACGGCGGATAAAAATATAAAATAAATGCCGAATTTTATTTTTATACTGTAATTTCCGTTTTTAATAAAGAACCTATAAAGTTAAACGGTGACATCTTGTGAATGTCACCGTTTTTTAATATGCTTAATTTTAAACTGTCGGTGCTGTACCTGTAATAATTGCTGTTGCGAATGAACCTGCCGGGATTGTAACAGGTTCGGCTGTGCCTGTAGGGAAGGTGAGGGTATTGCCAACCTGCGTCCATTGGTCTGCTGTGTAAATAATTGTAGGCTGACCGTTTACGGTAAGCTCAATTCCCGTTACTGTATAGCCTGTAGGCAGAGTGTCGGTAAATACAATATTTTCTGCGGCAACCGTACCTTCGTTTTGAGCTATCAGAGTGTAAGGAAGCACTCCTCCCGAAGCAACGGTTGACGGAGCGGCCTTAAGCAAGGTTACAAGTTCCTGCTGTGCGGGTGTTATTGTTGCTGTATCAGATGCGGTAACTGTTGTGGCAAGAGGAGTGGTTGCCGTTACCGTAGCTGTATTTGTGATTTCTTCAGCCTGTGCGGCAGAAGGAAGAAGTGACAGTGCTATTGTAATCGACTGTCCTGCCGCAAGTGTGCCGAGATTTGAAATCACGAGAGAATCGGCGGTTCTTGTAACACTTGGCGAAAGCGCTGTTGCCCCTTGGCGAGCAACTATTGAGTTATCTACATAGCTAAGCAGTTTGGCGGTGGTTTCACTTCCGAGGTTATCAGACACTGTAATGTCGGTAAGATTGCCTGTTCCTGTGTTTGTTACTGTTATAACATAACCTACAGGCTCTCCCGGTACATAGTTTGTGAGCAGAGCGTCTTTTACAATAGCGACGGATTGCGACTCACGAACTTCTGTATCGACTTCGTTTGAACTTGCAGTGCGTTCATTATTAAAGGTAAGTGAAGCGGAGTTTGTGATAATTGCCATATTTTCACCTCCTTGCCTTTTTGGTGAAATCCGTAAAATTATCATCTTAAATTTTATTTGCTTTTTTATTTTTTACTTCATTTATTTTGCGAGAAACTTTACTTGTCCCTCGGTATATAGTATGATAATGAAGATAAAGTGTTACATTATATAAAGAAAAACAGACAGCCGAAGCTGTCCGTTAAAACTCAATTCCTATTCTGCCTGTAATTCCCCTGTCATACGGGTGCTTGATTTTTTTGAACTCGGTAATATAATCTGCGCAATCCATAAATTTTTGCGGAGGATTGTGTCCTGTCATAACTATTTCCATACTTGACGGTGCGTTTGTTATAAATTCGTAAACCTCGCTCTCGGAAAGCATATGGGCATTGATTGCCTCAAACACCTCGTCAAGCACAACCATATCATACTTTTCGGTAAGAGCGGTTGTAACGGCGTTGTCGAAAATACCTTTAAATATTTTTGCAGCCTGTGCCTTTTCTTTATCGTCCATATCAAAAGTAAATTTAAGCTCAAGCGGGCAGAATGTAAGAGTAACATTTTCGGTATGGCTCAGTATATGCCTTTCTCCCGAAAATTCTGTTTTTAAGAATTGTACAAACAGCACTTTCATTTTACTGCCTGCCGCTCTGACCGCAAGACCTATTGCAGCTGTGGTTTTGCCCTTGCCGTCGCCGTAATAAATGTGTTTCACAAAAATCAACTCCAAAACTTTGTATGAGTATAATTATATATGTTTAGCGCTGATTTGACAATAATGTCAAATTGCACAAAAATATATTTAAAATTTCTCGAAAGTTCTATAACGCTATATTTGCTAAAAGCTTGCAAAATAGGGGAACATATTGTATAATAATGCTTGCGTGACTGCAATATAGATATGCGATGAAGCGGGAGGTTGCGGCTGAAACAGGTCGGTTTTTCCGTGGAGTATGTCCGATTTTAAACCGGGCGATTTACAATGAAACACTGAACATACTTTGACATAGGGGTTGCTGTGTCTATAGCTATGCTCAAGAAGCTTTCAGAACGTCCCGGTTAACTGAATAGTTAAACGGGTTTTTTAATGCAGGGTGGTGAAACACCCGGCTGTGTTATTAAAAAAGTTCTAAAGCGAACGCCCGCCAACTAACGAAGAACCGCAAAAACGGTTCGGCAAAATTTTTAAGGAGGCGACGATAATGGCAGTCAAGGAAAAGATTAGAATAAGATTAAAGGGTTACGATCATCAGCTCGTTGATCAGTCAGCTGAGAGAATCGTTGCAACAGCAAAGCGTACAGGCGCAAGAGTTTCAGGTCCTGTACCGCTTCCAACAGAGAAGCAGGTTGTTACAATTCTTCGTGCTGTTCATAAGTATAAGTACAGCCGTGAGCAGTTTGAGATGAGAACTCACAAGCGTCTTATCGACATCTTAAGACCGTCAAACAAGACAGTCGAAGCTCTTATGAGCTTAGAGCTCCCTGCCGGCGTTGATATCGAGATTAAGTTATAATCCGTACCAACCTACAAGCAGACAGGGTCAAGTTGGTGAAAACCAACCAATAACCTAACAAGGAGGATACATTTTATGCAGAAAGCAATCATCGGTAAGAAAATCGGTATGACACAGATTTTCGATGAAAAGGGAGTGTTCGTTCCCGTAACTGTTATCGAAGCAGGCCCATGTGTGGTTACAGCTAAGAAGACAGTTGAAAACGACGGCTACGCATCAGTTCAGCTTGGCTATGGCGATTTAAAGCCACACAAGGTTACAAAGCCAATGAAGGGCTTTTTTGACAAGAACGGTGTAGCACCAAAGAAAACTCTTAAAGAATTCCGTTTTGCTGACACAGACGCTTACAATGTAGGCGATCTCGTAAAGGCAGACGTATTCACCCCTGGTGACAAGATCGATGTTACCGGCAAGAGCAAAGGTAAGGGTACAGCCGGCGTAATTAAGCGTTGGAACTTCCAGCGTCTTAAGGAAACTCACGGTACAGGTCCTTGCGTTCGTCACGGCGGTTCAATCGGCGCTTGTTCATCTCCTTCAAGAGTATGGAAGGGCAAGAGAATGGCAGGCCATCTCGGCGCTGAGCAGGTAACAGTACAGAACCTCACAGTTGTTAAGGTTGATGTTGAAAACAACCTTATCGCTATCAAGGGTGCTGTTCCAGGCCCAAATAAGGGAATCGTTGTAATCAAAGATTCCGTAAAGGCTTAAGGAAGGGGGATTATAAATGCCTAATTTTGCAGTAGTAGATATGGAAGGCAAGCAGGTTGGTTCTATCGACCTTAGCGAGTCCGTATTCGGTATTGAGCCAAACACAGCAGTTATGCATCAGATGGTTGTAAACTATCTTGCTAACCAGCGTCACGGCACACAGTCTGCTCTTACAAGAGCTGAAGTTTCAGGTGGCGGCAGAAAGCCATGGAGACAGAAGGGTACAGGCCGTGCAAGACAGGGTTCAACTCGTTCACCACAGTGGACACACGGTGGTATTGTATTTGCTCCAAAGCCAAGAAGCTACAGATTTACTGTAAACAAGAAAGTAAGAAGACTTGCTATGAAGTCAGCTTTCTCAGCTAAGGCTGTGGATAAGGGAATCATCATTGTTGATTCAATCGCAATGACAGAGTACAAAACAAAGAAAATCGCTGCTATGCTCGAGGCTATCGGTGCAGAGAAGAAAGCTCTCATCGTTCTTCCTGAGAATAACAGCATGATCGTTAAGTCAGTATCTAACATTCCTGGTGTTAAGACTGCACAGGTAAACACACTTAATGTTTACGATATTCTTAATGCAGGCACACTCGTAATCGCAAAGGATGCTGTAAGCAAGATTGAGGAGGTATATGCATGATTGCTCAGGATATCGTAATTCGTCCGATTATTACAGAGAAGAGTATGTCAGGTGTTTTAAACAAGGTATATACCTTTGAAGTTGCTAAATCGGCTAATAAAATTGAAATCGCAAAAGCTTGCGAAGAGCTTTTCAAGGTTGAGGTTGCTAAGGTTAATACAGTAAGCGTTCGTGGTAAGTTCCGCCGTCAGGGCAGAAACAACGGCGGTTACTCAAAGAGCTGGAAGAAAGCAATCATAACACTTAAGGAAAACAGCAAGCCTATCGAATTTTTTGAAGGCATGATGTAAGCCTGAAAAATTATTCAGGCAGAATGTATGGGAAAGAGCCATTTTCCCGCAAAGCCATCATGAGGAGAGTGAAACCAAATGGCAATTAAAGTATTTAAGCCGACCATTAACTCCAGAAGAAATATGTCGGTAACAGATTTTTCTGTTCTTTCAAAGGTTGCACCTGAAAAGAGCTTACTCGCTCCTTTAAACAAAAAGTCAGGTCGTAACAGCTACGGCAGAATTACTGTTCGTCACAGAGGCGGCGGTAACCGTAGAAAATATCGTATCATTGATTTCAAGCGTCAGAAATTTGATGTAGAAGGCACAGTTAAGACACTTGAGTACGATCCAAACCGTTCAGCATTCATCGCTCTTATCGAGTATACTGACGGCGATAAAGCTTACATTATTGCTCCGGAAGGACTTAAGGTAGGCGACAAAGTTACAGCAGGTGAGAACGCAGATATTAAGCCGGGTAACGCATTACCTCTTACTGCTATTCCTGTAGGTACATTCATTCATAATGTTGAGCTTTATCCGGGCAGAGGTGCTCAGCTTGCTCGTTCAGCAGGTAATATGGCACAGCTCATGGCTAAGGAAAACGGTCTTGCACTTTTAAGACTTCCTTCAGGCGAGCTCAGAAATGTTCCTGAAAGCTGCATGGCTACAATCGGCCAGGTAGGTAACGTTGATCACGAGAATGTAAAGATCGGTAAAGCCGGTCGTAAGAGAAATATGGGTTGGAGACCTACAGTTCGTGGTTCTGTAATGAACCCTAACGATCACCCGCACGGCGGTGGTGAAGGTAAATCTCCTGTTGGTCGTCCGGGACCTGTTACTCCTTGGGGTAAGCCTGCACTCGGTTACAAGACTCGTAAGAACAACAAGAGCAGCGACAAGCTTATCGTTCGCAGAAGAAACGGTAAGTAAGGCAGAGAAAGGAGCTTAAATTATGAGTAGAAGTACTAAAAAAGGCCCTTTTGTACAGCCTGTATTGCTCAAAAGGGTTCAGGAGATGAACGAAAAGGGTGAAAAGAGAATTCTTAAGACTTGGTCAAGAAGCTCAACAATTTTCCCTGAATTCGTTGGTCACACATTCGCAGTTCACGACGGTCGTAAGCATGTTCCTGTATATGTTACAGAAGATATGGTTGGTCACAAGCTCGGTGAGTTTGCTCCTACCAGAACATTTAAGGGACACGCAGGATCTAAGACATCTAAGTAAGCGGAAGGAGAGTATTGCAGATGGAAGCTAAAGCAATTGCAAAATTTGTTCGTATCTCACCCCGCAAGGTAGGCGTTGTTCTTGACCTTATCAGAGGTAAAGACGCTAAATATGCGGAAGCTGTTCTCAAGCACACTCCTAAGGCCGCTAGTGAGCCACTTTTAAAGTTGCTCAATTCAGCTATGGCTAACGCTGAGAATAATCATGATATGGATGTATCAAGACTGTATGTTGCTGAATGCAACGCAACAGCAGGCCCCATCCTTAAAAGAATTCGTCCGAGAGCACAGGGCAGAGCGTTCAGAATTAACAAGAGAACATCTCACATCAGCCTTGTCCTCAAGGAAAAAGAAGACTAAGGGGAGGTTTAAATATGGGTCAGAAAGTTAATCCGCACGGTTTGCGTGTCGGTGTAATTAAAGATTGGGATTCCCGTTGGTTTGCAGACAAGAAGAACTTTGGTGCAACACTCGTTGAGGACTATAACCTCCGTAAAACACTCAAGGCTCAGCTCTACAACTTCGGTATCGCAAAAATTGAAATTGAGCGTGACGGCAAAAAGGTTAAGATTAGCATTCACTGTGCTAAGCCGGGCCTTGTTATCGGTAAGGGCGGCGCAGAGATTGAGAAGCTCAAGGCTCAGTGCGAAGCTATGCTTAAGAAGCCTGTTGCTATCAATATAGTAGAAGTTAAAGCTCCTGAGCTTGACGCTCAGCTTGTTGCTGAAAATGTTGCTCAGCAGCTCGAAAAGAGAATTTCATTCCGTCGTGCTATGAAGCAGTCAATCGGTAACGCAATGCGTCGTGGCGCTAAGGGTATTAAAATTATGTGTTCAGGTCGTCTTGGCGGCGCTGAAATCGCTCGTTCAGAGCAGTACCACGAGGGTACTATTCCGCTTCAGACACTTCGTGCTGACATCGACTATGGCTTTGCCGAGGCTAACACTACTTACGGTAAGATTGGCGTTAAGGTATGGCTTTACAAAGGCGAGGTTTTAAACGAAGTTAAGTCAAGAAAGCCACGCAGAGAAGGAGGCAGAAAGTAATGTTATTACCAAAGAGAGTTAAGTACAGAAGAGTACACAGAGGTCGTATGACAGGTAAGGCTCTTCGTGGTAACAAGGTTACTTACGGTGATTTCGGTCTTCAGGCTACAGAGCCTGCATGGATTACTTCAAACCAGATCGAAGCTGCCCGTGTTGCCATGACTCGTTACTGCAAAAGATTCGGTAAAGTATGGATCAAAATTTTCCCTGACAAGCCTGTTACTGCAAAGCCTGCAGAAACTCGAATGGGTTCAGGTAAAGGTTCACCTGAGTATTGGGTAGCCGTTGTTAAGCCGGGCAGAGTTATGTTTGAGCTTGGCGGTGTAGATGAAGCTACTGCAAGAGAGGCTCTTCGCCTTGCTGCAAATAAGCTTCCAATTAAGTGCAAGTTTGTAAAGAAAGAGGAGGGTGAGCAGTAATGAAAGCATCAGAAATTAGAGAAATGTCTGTAGAAGAGCTCGAGTTAAAGCTCGCAGACCTCAAGGAAGAGTTATTTAACCTTCGTTTCCAGCTTGCTGTTAATCAGCTTGAAAACTCATCCAGAATTGGCGCCGTAAAGAAAGACATCGCAAGAGTTTCTACAATTCTTCGTATGCGTGAACTCAATGGCGCTGAGGCTTAAGAGAGGAGGACTTAACAGTGAGTGAGAGAAATATGAGAAAAGTTGTTGTCGGTAAGGTTGTAAGCAACAAGATGGACAAGACTATTGTTGTAGCAGTCGAGGACAGCGTAAAGCATAAGCTTTATAACAAAATTGTTAAGCGTACAGTTCGTTTTAAGGCACATGACGAGAATAACGAGTGTGGCATTGGCGACCGTGTAAAGATTATGGAGACCCGTCCTCTTTCTAAGGATAAAAGATGGAGACTCGTCGAGATTATTGAGAAAGCAAAATAAGTTGCGGCTTTTGAGAAAAGGAGGAATACACTGTGATTCAACAGCAGACACTTCTCAAGGTTGCCGATAATACAGGTGCAAAAGAACTTATGTGCATTCGTGTACTCGGCGGTACCAGAAGAAGATATGCCAACATTGGCGATGTAATCGTTGCTTCAGTTAAAAAAGCAGCACCCGGCGGTGTTGTTAAAAAAGGCGACGTTGTTAAGGCTGTGGTAGTTCGTTCTGCAAAGGGCGTAAGACGTGAGGACGGTACTTATATCCGTTTTGACGAGAATGCAGCTGTTATTATTAAGGAAGATAAGAACCCTAAGGGTACTCGTATCTTCGGACCAGTAGCAAGAGAGCTCCGTGATAAGGATTATATGAAGATCTTATCACTTGCTCCTGAAGTACTTTAATTGGAGGTGTCACAATATGAGTAAAGTTCATGTAAAAACAGGCGACACCGTTATCGTTATCAGCGGTAAGGATAAGGGCAAGCAGGGTCAGGTTCTTGCTGTCAGCCCAAAAGAAGGCAAAGTTATTGTTGAGAAGGTAAACATGGTTTCTAAGCATGTTAAGCCAAGAAAAATGGGCGAGCAGGGTGGCATCGTTAAGGCTGAAGGCGCTATGTATGCATCTAAGGTTCAGATCGTTTGCCCTCGTTGCAAGAAGCAGACAAGAGTTGCTCACAAGATTTACGAAGACGGTTCTAAGGGCCGTGTTTGCGCTAAATGTGGCGAAGCACTTTAAGGAGGATATAAGATATGGCAAGACTTAAAGAATATTATTCAAAAGAAGTTGCACCTGCTCTTATGAACAAGTTCTCCTATAAGAGCACAATGCAGATTCCAAAGCTTGACAAGATTGTTATCAATGTTGGTGCAGGCGAAGCAAGAGAAAATTCAAAGGTTATCGACGCTATTTCTAAGGACCTTGGTATTATCACAGGTCAGAAGGCACTTGTTTGCCGTGCAAGAAAGTCAGTTGCTAACTTTAAGCTCAGAGAGGGTATGCCGATCGGCTGTAAGGTAACACTTAGAGGCGAGAGAATGTATGAGTTCCTCGACAGATTCTTTAATGTAGCACTTCCGAGAGTAAGAGACTTCAGAGGTATTAACCCTAACTCTTTTGACGGCAGAGGCAACTACAATATGGGTCTTAAAGAACAGCTCATTTTCCCTGAAATTGAGTATGACAAGGTTGACAAGGTTCGTGGTATGGACATTTGTTTCGTTACCACTGCAACTACAGACGAAGAGGCTCGTGAGCTTTTAACACTTATGGGCGCACCGTTTTCAAAGTAAGGAGGGATTGTTGTGGCTAAGACTTCAATGAAAGTTAAGCAGCAGAGAGAGCAGAAGTTCTCAACAAGAGAGTACACAAGATGTAACATCTGTGGTAGACCACACGCCTACCTCCGTAAGTTTGGTATTTGCCGTATTTGCTTCCGTGAGCTCGCTTACAAGGGCGAAATTCCGGGCGTAAAGAAAGCAAGCTGGTAAGGACAAGGGAGGTAACATCTAATGCAGATTACAGATACAATTGCTGATTTACTTACAAGAATCCGTAATGCTAACTCAGCTAAGCACGATACTGTAGAAATTCCTTCTTCAAACCTTAAGAAGTCAATCTGTCAGATTCTTCTTGACGAGGGTTATATCAAGAATTTCACAGTTATAGAAGATGGTAAGCAGGGCGTTATTAAGGTTACTCTTAAGTACGTTGACGGCAAGACTCCTGTTATTACAGGTCTTCGCCGTGTATCTAAGCCCGGTTTACGTATTTACAGCAATGTAGAAGATATGCCAAAGGTTATGAAGGGCCTCGGTATTGCCATTATTTCAACATCAAAGGGCGTAATGACAGATCGTCAGGCTCGTGCTGAACATATTGGCGGCGAAGTTCTTGCTTACATTTGGTAAGGAGGTACGATAAATGTCTCGAATTGGAAGAAAACCTATAAATATTCCCGCCGGAGTTACAGCTTCAATCGCTGACGGCGTTATCACTGTTAAGGGACCGAAGGGCTCACTTGATTTCAAGTACAACCCGGCTATGACAGTAGAAGTTAAGGGCGATGTAATCGAAGTTACCCGCCCTGACGACACAAAAGAAAACCGCTCACTTCACGGCCTTACAAGAACACTTATCCACAATATGGTTATCGGTGTTACAGAGGGCTACAAGAAGACTCTTGAGGTAAACGGCGTTGGTTATCGTGTTCAGAAGCAGGGTAACAAGTGCGTTATGAACCTTGGTTATTCACACCAGGTTATCGTTGAGGATACAGACGACATCAAGATTGAAGTTCCTGATCCAAACAAAATCATAATCACAGGCATTGACAAGCAAAAGGTTGGTCAGTTTGCTGCCGAGGTTAGAGAAAAGCGTCCACCGGAGCCATATAAGGGCAAGGGTATTAAGTACGATTATGAAGTTATCCGCCGCAAGGAAGGTAAAGCAGGTAAGGGTAAATAATTAAGGAGTGAATGACTATGGTAAGCAGACCTGAAACAAAAAAAGCACGCATTAAGCGTCATAAGAGAATCCGCAGCAAGATCAGCGGTACTGCTCAGTGTCCACGTTTATGCGTATTCCGCTCCACAAACAACATCTACGCTCAGCTTATTGATGACGTAGCTGGTGTTACTCTTGCTCAGGCTTCAAGCCTTGACAAGAGCATTGAAGGCAATGGCGGAAACAAAGAAGCAGCTAAGGCAGTAGGCAAGCTTATTGCACAGCGTGCAGCTGAAAAGAATATCGTTGATGTTGTATTTGACAGAGGCGGTAACATTTATCACGGCCGTGTTAAGGAATTGGCCGAAGGCGCTCGTGAGGGCGGACTCAATTTCTAAGGATAGGAGGAATAACTTTGGCTAAAACAGTAGAAGTAACAGGCGAATTAAAAGAAAGAGTAGTTACTATCAACCGTGTATCAAAAACGGTTAAAGGCGGTCGTATTTTTAAGTTTGCAGCTCTCGTAGTTGTAGGCGACGGCAACGGCGTAGTAGGCTTTGGTATCGGCAAGGCTGGTGAGGTTCCTGATGCTATCCGTAAGGGCATTGAGGATGCAAAGAAAAACCTTATGAAGGTTTCACTTAGAGGTACAACAATCCCTCATGAAATCGTTGGTGAATTTGGTGCAGGCAGAGTTCTTATGAAGCCTGCAGCTCCCGGTACCGGTGTTATCGCAGGTGGTCCGGTTCGTGCCGTTATAGAGGCAGTAGGTATTAAGGATATCAGAACAAAGGCTCTTCGTTCAAACAATCCTTGCAATGTTGTAAGAGCAACACTTGCAGGTCTTGCAGCTCTCAGAACTGCTGAAGAAGTTGCCGCTGTACGTGGTAAATCCGTTAAGGAAATCGTATAACAGGGAGGTTGTAAACTATGACAATTAAGTTAGTAAAGAGCCTCATCGGCTGTACAAAACCACAGATCGCAACCGCCCAGGCTTTAGGTCTGAAGAAAATCGGCGATGTAACAACTCAGCCTGATAACGCTCAGACAAAAGGCAAGGTAGCAAAAATTTCTCACCTCGTAGAGGTTATCGAAGCATAAGCAAGGAGGTGCGTACTTATGAAGTTACATGAACTTTCACCGGTTGAGGGCTCAAAGAAGGACTCAAAGAGAATTGGCAGAGGTCACGGCTCAGGCTGGGGTAAGACTGCAGGCAAGGGACACAAGGGCCAGAAGGCTCGTTCAGGCGGCAGTATTCGTCCGGGTTTTGAAGGCGGTCAGATGCCACTTCAGCGTAGAGTTCCAAAGAGAGGCTTCAATAACATTTTCGCTAAGAATGTTGTTGCAATTAACCTCAGTACTTTAAACAGAAAGTTTGAAAACGGTGCTACAGTTGACGTAGAAGCTTTAGTAAATGCCGGCGTTATTAAGAACGGTTTTGACGCAGTAAAGGTTCTCGGCAACGGTAAAATCGACAAAAAACTTACAGTAAAGGTATCTGCTTTCTCCGAATCTGCTAAAGCAGCCATTGAGGCGGCAGGCGGAAAGACAGAGGTGGTATAATTGTTAAAAACAATTAGAAATGCCTGGTCAATACCTGACCTTCGTAAGAAACTTTTATTTACACTTATGATTATCATCGTATTCAGAATCGGTTCAGTTATTCCTGTTCCGTTTCTGGATATGAGTGCACTCGCTACCGCCATGAACGGTATGAACGAGGGCAATACTATGCTTGCATATCTTAACACATTGTCAGGCGGCGCTTTTGCAAATGCAACACTTTTTGCAATGGGCGTTACACCTTACATCAACAGCTCAATTATTATGCAGCTCCTCACTGTTGCAATTCCTCCTCTTGAGAGAATGGCAAAAGAGGGAGAGGCAGGCAGAAGAAAAATCGGTACTATTACCCGTTATGTAACAGTTGGTCTTGGTCTTGTTCAGGGCTTTGCTTATTGGTTCTATCTCCACAGATCCGGTGTTACAGTTTACACAGAGGGTTTCTCACTCTGGTTCTCTGCTATTGTTATTATTCTTGTTTTCACAGCCGGCACAGCACTTATGATGTGGCTTGGCGAGCAGATTAACACAAACGGTATCGGAAACGGTATTTCAATTCTCCTTTTCGCCGGTATCGTTGCTCAGCTCCCATACACATTAAGTATGCTTGGTCAGTTCTGGGAACTTGCAGGCAAGGGTTCTACTCAGTTCTACTTCCTCGTTCCTCTCTGGATCGTTATCTTTGTTGCTATTGTATGGATTATCACATTTATGCAGGACAGCGAAAGAAGAATTCCGATCCAGTATGCAAAGAGAGTTGTTGGCAGAAAGATGTACGGCGGTCAGTCAAGTCACCTTCCAATCAAGGTTGCACTCGGCGGCGTACTTCCAATCATCTTTGCAAGCTCAATTCTTTCTATCCCTGGTACTATTAATCTTTTCGCAAAGGTTAAAGACGGTTTCTGGGGTGCTTTCTTCAATGCATTTGATACAAGCGGTTGGCTTTATAATGTATTGTACTTTATCTTAATTATAATGTTCGCATATTTCTATACTACTATTCAATACAATCCGATTGAAATGGCAAACAACCTTAAGTCAAACAACGGTACAATTCCGGGTATTCGTCCGGGCGCACCGACAGCTGACTACATAAGAAATATTCTTTCAAGAATTACTCTTATCGGCGCTCTCTTCCTCGCAGTAATCGCACTTGTTCCAAGTATTTACGGTTCTGCTACAGGTATGGGTCGTATGGCTATCGGCGGTACTTCAATCATCATTCTCGTTGGTGTTGCACTTGAAACAGTAAAACAGCTTGAGTCACAGATGATGATGAGACATTATAAAGGTTTTCTTGACTAATTTCTTGACTTATTGAGATAAAAGGAGTATAATAAAATGAACATTATTATGTTAGGTGCTCCGGGTGCAGGTAAAGGTACTCAAGCAGCTGTACTTTGTGAGCATTTTGGAATTCCCACTATTTCAACCGGAAATATGATCCGTGAAGCGCTGAAAAACGGCACTGAGATGGGTTTGAAAGCTAAGTCTTTTATGGACGAAGGCAAACTCGTTCCCGACGAGGTTGTTATCGGCATCGTAAAGGAAAGACTTTCACAGGATGACTGCTCTAAGGGTTTTATCCTTGACGGTTTTCCAAGAACCATTCCTCAGGCTGAGGCTCTGGATAAAATGGGCGTTGAAATTCAGTATGTTATCAACATTGATGTTGCCGACGAAAGAATTATCAAGCGTATGTCCGGACGCCGTGTTTGCGAAAATTGTGGCAAGCCTTATCACCTCACTAACCTTCCACCAAAGGTTGAGGGCGTTTGCGATGATTGTAACGGCACCCTTGTTCAGCGCAAGGACGACCACCCAGATACTGTACTTGCTCGCCTGGCTGTATATCACAAAGAGACTGAGCCTCTCGCAGATTATTACGAGAAGCAGGGCAAACTCATTAATGTAGAGGGTAAAGACGATGTAGTTTCTACTACAAAGCTTATCTTAGAAGCAATCGAGGCTTAAGTATGGTTATTGTAAAAACAGCACGGGAAATTTCTAAAATGAAAGATGCATGCAGAATATCAGCGGAGGCACTCCGTGTTGCAGGTGAGGCTGTAAAGCCGGGTATCACCACTTACGAAATTGATACTATAGTTCGCAAATATATCGAGAAACAGGGTGCTACACCCTCGTTTCTCGGTTATGGCGGTTTTCCTGCAAGTGCTTGCATTTCCGTAAATAATGTGGTTATCCATGGCATACCGAGTAAAAAACAGATTCTTAAAGAGGGCGACATTGTAAGCGTTGATGTCGGCGCATTTTACGAAGGCTTTCACGGCGATAATGCCTATACGTTTGCCTGCGGTAAAATCAGTGACGAAGCTCAGCGTTTGCTTGACGCAACTAAAGAAGGCCTTTTTGAGGGAATTAAAATGGCTGTTGCCGGAAATCGTGTAGGCGATATAGGCAGCGCTGTTCAGAAGTATGTCGAAGCTCGCAGTTACTCGGTGGTACGAGATTTTGTCGGCCACGGCGTAGGTGCGAAATTACACGAAGACCCAAGTATCCCCAATTACGGCACACCGGGCAGAGGCGTAAGACTGTTGCCGGGTATGACAATCGCTATTGAACCTATGGTAACTCAGGGCTCCTATGAGGTGCGTGTTCTTGATGATGAGTGGACTACCGTTACGGTTGACGGTAAGCTTGCCGCACATTTTGAACATACAGTAGCAATTACTCCTGACGGTCCTAAGATTATGACTCTTTGTGATTAAAGGTGATTTATGAACATTCAAAAGGGTAGCATAGTCAGAGCAAAGTCAGGGCGTGACAAAGGTAAATTTTTCCTTGTACTCTCGGTTGAGGGTCATTTTGCGTTTATAGCAGACGGTAAAACCCGTAAGCTTGAAAAACCGAAGAAGAAAAATTTACTTCATCTTGCGGCTACAACTGTAGTTTATACAGGTTCAGCAGAAACCAATCCGCAGATAAAACGAATTTTAAGTGATTTAAAAAACGACTAACGGAGGTTTATGATATGTCCAAACAGGATGTAATTGAAATCGAGGGTATTGTAAGGGAGGCTCTCCCTAACGCACAGTTTAAGGTTGAGCTGCCTAACGGTCACGTGATCTTAGCTGTTATTTCAGGTAAATTGCGTATGAATTTTATCCGCATTTTGCCGGGCGACAAGGTAACGGTGGAAATGTCACCGTATGACCTGACAAGAGGAAGAATTACCTGGCGTTCTAAATAAGCCGGGGCAATACGACTTTTTAGAAAGGAATGATTAACTAATGAAAGTCAGACCTTCAGTAAAGAAAATGTGCGATAAGTGCAAAGTAATCAAAAGAAAAGGTAAGATTTTAGTTATTTGCGAAAACCCTAAGCACAAACAGCGTCAGGGTTAATTACCTTAAAAACATTAAAACACAGACTACTAATTTAATTTATTGATTTTTGATGGAGGTGCAACTGAATGGCTCGTATAGCAGGTGTTGACTTACCAAGAGATAAAAGAGTTGAAATCGGTTTAACTTATATCTACGGTATCGGCCGTAAAACTGCAGGCGACATTATTGCTGCAACAGGTGTAAATCCTGACACTCGTGTTAGAGATTTAACAGAAGAGGATGTATCAAAGCTCAGAGAATATATTGAGCATCATTGTCGTGTTGAAGGTGACCTTCGCCGTGACATAGCTTATGATATAAAAAGACTTATTGATATTGGTTGTTACCGTGGCGTTCGTCACAGAAAAGGTCTTCCGGTAAGAGGTCAGCGTTCTAAGACTAACGCTCGTACCCGTAAGGGCCCACGCAAAACCATGGCTAACAAGAAGAAGTAAGGAGGGCAATGGATTATGGCAGCACCAAAGGGTGGTAAGAAAGTTATTCGCCGTCGCCGTGAACGCAAAAATATTGAAAAAGGCGCAGCACATATTCAGTCAACTTTTAATAACACAATTGTTACTATTTCCGATACACAGGGCAACGCTGTATCTTGGGCAAGTGCCGGCGAACTCGGCTTCAGAGGCTCAAAGAAGTCAACTCCGTTTGCCGCACAGTCAGCAGCAGAGACAGCTGCAAAGGCTGCAATGGAACACGGTATGAAGTCCGTTGAAGTATATGTTAAAGGTCCGGGACAGGGCCGTGAAGCTGCAATCAGAGCTTTACAGTCAGCAGGTCTTGAGGTTACTATGATTAAGGATGTAACTCCAATTCCTCACAACGGATGCCGTCCTCCTAAGAGAAGACGTGTATAGTATTTAAAATATTCTATTGGAGTGAAAATAAAATGGCAGTAAACAGAGATCCTATCTTAAAAAGATGCAGATACCTGGGCATTAGCCCTACTGTTGTAGGCATAAACAAGGAATCTTTCAGAAAGCCAAATGCAAATGGTAGAAGGAAGGTTTCAGAATACGGCTTACAGCTCAAAGAGAAGCAGAAGTTAAAGTTTATCTACGGCGTTCTTGAGAAGCAGTTCTATCACTACTATGAAATTGCTACAAAAATGGAAGGTCAGGCAGGTACTAACCTCATCGTTTGTCTTGAAACAAGACTTGACAACATCATCTTCAGAATGGGTATGGCTCAGACAAGAAGAGATGCAAGACAGGTTGTTGCTCACGGTCATTTCCTCGTAAATGGTCAGAGAGTTGATATCCCATCTTACAGAGTTAAGGTTGGCGATGTTATCACAATCAGAGACAAGAGCAAGAACAGCGTTAAGTTTAAAGAAATTCTTGACAAGACAAGCGGCAGACTCTCACCAAAGTGGCTTGAGGTAAATAAGGATGAATACACAGCAAAGGTTGTTGCTTTGCCAAGTCTTGAGGACATTGACTACGAAGTAGCTCCTCACCTTATTGTTGAGTTGTACTCCAAGTAATCCCTTTTTTCACAGGCAGGTTACACACGCATTGGCTGTATTATGCAGCCGCATAATGTTTAGGAGGATTCGCGAATGATCGAAATTGAAAAGCCAAGAATTGAAACCGAGGAATTAACCGAGGATGGAAAGCACGGCAGATTTGTTGTTGAACCGCTCGAGCGTGGCTTTGGCAACACATTGGGCAACAGCCTGCGCAGAGTTTTGCTTTCTTCTCTTGAAGGCTGTGCCGTTACATCTATCAAGATTGACGGAGTTCTTCACGAATTTTCAACTATTCCCGGCGTAAAGGAAGACGTTACGGAAATTGTTCTTAATATGAAAAGCGTTGTTGCAAAGCTTTACGAAACAAGCCCAAAGGTTGTTGAAATCTCAGCACAGGGTCCTTGCGTAGTAACTGCCGGAGATATTAAATGTGACAGCGAGGTTGAGATTCTCAATCCTGAGCAGCACATTGCAACTCTCGGTGAGGATGCAAAGCTCAATATGGAAATCACCATTGACAAGGGCAGAGGATACATCCCTGCTGAACGCAACAAGCTTATTAGCGGCAATAATGTTATTGGCGTTTTACCTATTGATTCTATTTATACTCCCGTATTAAAGGTAAATTACACAGTTGACAACACTCGTGTAGGTCAGATTACTGACTATGACAAACTCACACTTGATGTTTGGACAAACGGTGTTATCAATGCACAGGAGGCTGTTTCACTTGCAGCTAAGGTGCTTACCGAGCACTTAAACCTCTTTGTAAACCTTTCGGATAAGGCTTCAAGCGCAGAGGTTATGGTTGAAAAAGACGATAAGGGCAAGGAGAAAATCCTTGAAATGACAATTGAAGATCTCGATTTGTCAGTTCGTTCTTTCAACTGCTTAAAGCGTGCCGGTATTAATACGGTAGAAGATTTGATCAACAAGTCAGAAGAGGATATGATGAAGGTAAGAAACCTCGGCAGAAAATCTCTCGAGGAAGTAATCCAGAAACTCAATTCTCTCGGATTTAGTCTTCAGAAGGAAGACGAATAAACACTTTAAAAACCCAACGGTAAAGGAGTGAACACAATGCCAGGTACAAGAAAATTAGGAAGAACAACTGCTCAGAGAACAGCTATGCTCCGTGCAATGGTTACATTCCTTCTCGAAAACGGCAAAATCGAAACAACTCTTACTCGTGCCAAGGAAGTTCAGGCTATGGCAGAGAAGATGATTACTACAGCAAAAGAAGATAACCTTCACAACAGAAGACTCGTTTTAGGTTTTGTTACTAAGGAAGAGGTTACAGTAAAGCTCTTTACTGAAATCGCTCCAAAGTATGCTGACAGAAACGGCGGTTATACAAGAGTAACAAAGATCGGTCCTCGTCGTGGTGACGGTGCAGAGATGGCTGTTATCGAGTTAATCTGATTTTTCGGTAATAATATTTGCTGATATACGCTCTCAACTTCGGTTGAGAGCGTTTTTGCGTTTGCTTTAATGTTATGCTTAGATTTTTATGGTTTTGTTCTAAATGTTGGGGTAACAATAATAAATTATGGTTTAGCAAATTGATTTGCCAATTAATTATAAAAGTTTGGTCGACCTTTTCAAAGGTCGTGGGTGTGGGCAAAGCCCACAAATACTTTCCGTTTATGGAATTTAACGATAGCCAAACAGCTCGCTGTTTGGCGGCTTGAACAAACAGGCGAAAGCCTTTGCGAGAGCAACAAAAGAAAATACACTTCATTTCATAGTCAACGCAATGCGTTGACTATGTTTTTAGCGTTTCTGTTTATAATGGCTGTCGCCTGTTTTAACAAACTTAGTTTCAGCACGCAAACAGCGTGGCTGTTTGCGCCTGATAAATTGTTATATCGAAAGATTTTATGGGCGCTGCCCAAACCCGCGATTTTTGAAAAAATTGAGTAAACTTTTTTGCTTTTAGGAGGATAATTTAGCGTTAGCTAAATTTCAATGCCCAACCGACACTCCGCTAAACCACAATTTACCCAACTTTTGATAAAGAACCATTTTTATTAAAGGTTTGGTAAATTACGGTTTAACCATTGCTTTGCCAATTAATTATAAAAGTTTAGTCAACCTTTTCAACGGTTGAGGTTGTGGGCAAAGCCCACAAATACTTTGCGTTTACACAATCTAACGATAACCAAACGGCAAGCTGTTTGCAGTCTAAATACAACGGTGTTACCCTTTAAATGCGACAGCAACAGGAAAAGCCACTCGTTATATAATTTAAAAAACGACCGCTGTCATTATCGGACAGCGGTCGTTATGATTATATAATTTTATTACTTGCTTTCCTGCAAAGTTATGGTAACTTTATCTGTACTGCCGTTTGAGCTGCGGTAATATTCAAGCTCAATTGTATCGCCTGCTTTATGGCTTTCGAGTATATCATAGAACTCGGCGAAGTTGCTTACCTTTTTACCGTCGGCACCTGTGATAATATCGTTTTCTTTAAGGTCTGTGTTTGCGCAAGGACCGTCCTCGTCAATGCTGTAAATCGCAATGCCCGCAGGCGTGTTTCCACTGCTCTGTACATTTTCACCTGTAACGCCAATTTTTACTCTGCCCTGCACATAGCCGTATTTCATAATGTCATCAATAACATCTTTTACTGTGGCAGAAGGAATTGCAAAGCCCATACCCTCATAATCTGTAGCGGCTATTTTTGCGGATGAAACTCCGATTACCTGACCGTACATATTTACAAGAGCGCCGCCGGAATTGCCGGGGTTAATGGCTGCATCTGTCTGAATGAATTTTACATTTGTCGTAATACTGCTCTGTCTGTCAACTGCAGATACAATACCCTGAGTGATTGAGTTGTTATACTTAACTCCGCCGGGATTACCTATAGCTATTACACTTTCACCAAGTGAAACATCTTTGGAATTACCGAAGTTTGCGACCTTAAGTCCGCTTGCATCGTCCATTTTCAAAAGAGCAAGGTCTGTGCGTGTATCGTAACCAACAACACCTGCTTTGTACTGCTTGCCGTCGGAAGTAACGACCTGTATAAGGTAGAGAGTTTTGCTGTTGCCAACTACATGAGCATTTGTAACCACATAACCGTCTGATGTAATTATAATTCCGCTGCCCTGCGAAGTGCACTGTGAATCATCTGTGATTTCGTCTGAATAGCAAAGAACGCCGACAATAGAATCTGTTACTTCGTTGCTTGCATATTCGGTGTTGTATTTGGAATCTTTGGCATCGCTCGGTTTAGCTTTTAAGTCAATTCCCTCATAAGAAGAATTTGTCTTGTTGCTGTAATCGGATTCATTATGCTCTTGAGTGCTTGAACTGTCATTGTTAAAGTACGGACTGTCACTCGGTAATGTAAATGTATAGCTGTTATTTGCATTATTTTTGTTGCCGTTTGAATTTGACGCAACATAGGCAATCATTCCGCAGATACTGCCTACACAAAGCAATGACAGCACAACTATTATTACAATTATGCCGGGTGTCATCTTTTTGCGTGGCATATTCGGCATTGGCGGTTGTGCGTATGTATTTGAATAATCAACAGGCGGCTTTTGCTGCGGCACATAAGGCTGTCCGTATGGCTGCTGATTAAAGTTTGGCTGTTGATAATTCTGCTGTCCGTACTGCGGTTGATATTGTTGATACTGTGGTGCGTACGGCTGAGAATATTGCTGCTGTGGATTAGCGTATGGTCCATGCTGAGGCTGATACACAGGTCTGCCGCCAACCTGCGGATTGCCGTACGGCTGATATTGAGGCGGTTGCGGATTAAACGGCTGTTGATATTGCGGATTCGGATTATACTGCTGATTAAAGTTTGGGTTGTATTGTCCGTTGCAGCCGTTGTTTTGATAATATCCGTTTTGCTGCGGCTGTTCAAAATTCGGTGTTTGAGGAGCAAAGTCATTTTGCGGTTGCTGAGGTTGAGAAAATCCATTTTCAAACGGTTTTTCAGGCTCAAAATTTCGATACTGCGGTGTTACCGATTGTTCGTTAGTCGTTTCTGCGTTGTTTTCTGTATTTTCGGTTTCAAAAACAGGCGCAGGCTGCGGCTCGGTCGGTTTTTCGGTAAAAGGCTTTTCAGGTTCAAACTGATTATTAGAATTGAAATTATTATCCATAAAAATATCTCCTTATTAGTAATGCATAATTCGTAATTGTATAAAATAATTAAGTCAAACTTATATGTTGCAAATTTTTAATTATGAATTACTAATTTATAGCTTTCATAAGTATTATATATCTTTATTGTTTTAAAAGCAACAAAATTATATCACGCTTATGTGAGTATATATTGAAAATTAGGTGATTTTACAAGATTTTTCCTGTAATTTCTTCAAAAAACCAAAAAACTTTTGCAAAAGACTTTATATTTGAAATGATTTATTGTATAATAAAAGTAACTCGGAGCGACTATATTTTTTGTTCCGAAAATTTACTACAAAGGAAGATTAATATGCCATTAGTAAACGCTAAAGAAATGCTTACAAAAGCAAAAGCAGGCCACTATGCAGTTGGTCAGTTCAACATCAATAACCTTGAGTGGACAAAGTCAATTCTTTTAACTGCTCAGGAGCTTAACTCACCTGTAATTCTCGGTGTATCTGAGGGCGCAGGTAAATATATGTGCGGTTACAAGACAGTCGTTGGTATGGTAAAAGGTATGCTCGAAGAGCTTAACATTACTGTTCCGGTTGCTCTCCACCTTGATCACGGTTCATACGAAGGCGCTAAGGCTTGCATTAAGGCAGGTTTCAGCTCAATTATGTTTGACGGTTCACACTACCCAATCGAAGAGAACATTGCTAAGACTAAGGAACTCGTAGCTGCTTGTAACATTCTCGGCCTTTCACTTGAGGCTGAAGTTGGTTCAATCGGCGGTGAGGAAGACGGCGTTATCGGTATGGGCGAGTGCGCAGATCCTAAGGAATGTAAAATGGTTGCTGACCTCGGTGTAACAATGCTCGCTGCAGGTATCGGTAACATTCACGGTAAGTATCCTGCAAACTGGAAGGGCCTTAGCTTTGAAACTCTTGATGCAATTCAGCAGCTTACAGGCGATATGCCACTCGTTCTCCACGGCGGTACAGGCATCCCTGCTGATATGATCAAGAAGGCTATTTCACTCGGCGTTTCAAAGATCAATGTAAATACAGAGTGCCAGCTTGCATTTGCAGATGCTACAAGAAAGTATGTTGAGGCAGGTAAGGACTTAGAGGGTAAGGGCTTTGACCCAAGAAAGCTCCTTGCTCCGGGTGCAGAGGCTATCAAGGCTACTGTTAAAGAGAAAATGGAACTCTTCGGTTCAGTCGGTAAGGCTTAATCGTATAGCTTAATATTTTCACAAATTTAAGGCTTCGTCTTTTGACGGAGCCTTTTTTGTGCGCAGACAATATTACACATAACCAATACTTTATCTATTGAAAATTTAACCAAAATGATGTATAATATAATATTAGTACGAAAGAATGTAGTACGCATTATTAATTAAAAAGGAAGTAATTTTATGGCTAAGAAAGAATTTAAATCAGAGTCAAAAAGACTTCTCGACCTGATGATTAATTCAATTTATACTCATAAGGAGATTTTCCTTAGAGAGCTTATTTCAAATGCAAGCGATGCTATTGATAAGCTTTGCTTTATTGCACTTACAGACGATAAGCTTAATATGAGCAGAGATGATTTTAAGATTTTTATAAAGCCCGACAAGGAAAACCGTACACTTACAATTACCGATAACGGTATCGGTATGGATAAGGACGACCTTGAAAACAACCTTGGCACAATCGCATCTTCGGGTTCATACAAGTTTAAGCAGGAAATGAGCGAAAAGCAGGACGATATTGACATTATCGGTCAGTTCGGCGTCGGCTTTTACTCCGCTTTTATGGTAGCAAAGAAAATTACCGTTGTTACTAAGAAATACGGCTGTGACACAGCTTACAAGTGGGAATCTGACGGCGCAGACGGTTACGAAATCACCGAAACAGAGAGGGACGAAATCGGTACAACAATTGTACTTAAAATTAAGGACAATACAGAGGAAGAAAACTATGATGAGTTCCTTGAGCAGTACAGAATCCAGGGACTTATCAAGAAGTATTCCGACTATATCCGCTATCCGATTATGATGGATATGACTCACAGCAGAGTTAAGGAAGAAACCAAGGACAGCGAAAAACCGGAGTATGAGGATTATACAGAAACCGAAACTCTTAACAGTATGCTCCCAATCTGGCAAAGAGCAAAGAAAGATGTTAAGCAGGAGGAGTACGATAATTTTTATCGTGAAAAGTTTATGGCTATGGACAAGCCTTTGCGTACAATCGTAACTTCCGTAGAGGGTGTTGTTACATACAAGGCATTGCTTTTCATTCCGTCACAGGCACCTTACGATTACTATACAAAGGAATACAAAAAGGGACTTCAGCTTTATTCAAGCGGTGTTCTTATTATGGAAAACTGCGAGGAGCTTTTACCTGAACATTTCAGATTTGTAAAGGGTATTGTTGACAGTGCAGACCTCTCGCTTAATATTTCAAGAGAAATGCTCCAGCATGACCGCCACCTTATAACCATTGCTCAGAACATTGAAAAGAAGATTAAAAACGAGCTTACCTCAATGCTTGCAAATGACAGAGAAAATTATGAAAAGTTCTTCAATGCCTTTGGCAGACAGCTTAAGTACGGAGTATCTGCCGACTACGGTATGCATAAAGAAGAATTACAAGACTTACTTATGTATTACTCTTCTACAGAGAAAAAACTTGTAACTCTTTCGGAATATGTTGACAGAATGAAAGAGGATCAGAAGTTTATTTACTTTGCAGTCGGCGAGAACATTTCTTCAATTGACAATCTCCCGCAGACAGAACTTTTGCGCTCAAAGGGTTACGAAATCCTCTATTGTACAGAAGAAATAGACGAGTTCTCACTCCAAACTCTTATGCAGTACAAGGACAAGCGTTTCTGTTCGGCTACAAACGATGACCTCGGTATTGAGAATGATGAAAACAAAGAGGAAGAAAAGGACAGCAGTGCAATCCTTACTTTTGTAAAAGACACTCGGCGACAAGGTAAGCGAAGTTGTTGCATCTAAAAAGTTGGTTTCTCACCCTGTTTGCCTTACCGCAAAGGGCGGCATTTCATTTGAAATGGAAAAATACTTCAATGCGGTTCAGCCTGACAGCGGTATGAAAGCACAGAGAGTGCTTGAGCTTAATATGAATCACTCGGCTGTAAAGGCAATGGAAAGCGCAGTGCAGACGGATATTGAAAAAGCAAAGAAGTACGCAGAGCTTCTCTACGATCAGGCTCTCCTCATTGCAGGCCTTCCGATTGAAAATCCCGGCGAATATGCAGATCTCGTTTGCAGTCTTATGGTGTAATTAAATAATTATCTTAAAGCGGTTGCATTAGTTGCATCCGCTTTTTTTGTTGCAATTTTTCTGTGTGCGTGTTATTATAAAAACGGGTGATTTAATGAAAAAATCCGGAGTGTTTACATTCTTTATAGGCTGTTGCTCACGCTTATGCTTATGGTCGGTATTAACGGCATTTTTCTTGCAGAGATGCTTGACAGGTGGTATTTGCCGCTTATCAGTGTTTTTGCGTTTGTTGCCGCAAATGTTTTTCCGTCTGTTGCAAAAGGCGGCTATCCGTCTTTTAAATTCAGAATGATTGCACACGGCAGTGAATTGCTCTTGCAATTTTTAATAACAACTCTGCTTTCAAGTGTGATTTATATTCAGTCGGCTTTTCAAATGTTACCTGACAATTGGGTAAAATGGGCGCTGTGCCTTGGAGGTGCTCTGCTTGCGGAGTTTATACTGTTTTGGAACGGTATTATTTCCGTTTATTGTACATCGGTTCAACTTGGCATAAAGCATAGGTTTATCGGAATAATTTGCGGTTTTATTCCGATTGTAAATTTATTTTGTCTTGGCGTTATTATAAAAATAACTATGCAAGAGGTTAATTTTGAGATTGATAAAGCCGAACAAGACAGAAAAAGAATTAATGAGAAAATTTGCAAAACAAAATACCCTGTATTGCTTGTGCACGGTGTGTTTTCGTGACAGTGCATATTTCAATTATTGGGGCAGAGTGCCGGCAGAGCTTATTGCAAACGGCGCAGAAATTTACTACGGTAATCACGAATCAGCTTCCTCTGTTGATGAAAGCGCAAAGCAGCTTGCCGAGCGAATAAAGCAGATTGTTGCGGAAACAGGTTGTGAAAAGCTGAACATTATTGCTCATTCAAAGGGCGGGCTTGATTGCAGAAAGGCGATTGCCTGTTACGGCGTTGAAGATATGACAGCATCGCTCACCACAATAAACACTCCACATCGTGGCTGCGGTTTTGCCGACTATCTTTTAACAAAAGTTTCGCCTAATGTTAAAAACAAAATTGCTTTTGCATACAATAACGCACTTTTAAAGTTTGGCGACAAAAATCCCGACTTCATCTCTGCCGTAACCGACCTTACGCAGGCAAATTGTACGAAACTTAACGCTGATGTATTTGACTCACCAAAGGTTTATTATCAGAGCTTTGGCTCAAAGCTGAACAGAGCGTCGGGCGGAAAATTTCCGCTTAACTTTTCATACAATCTTGTAAAATATTTTGACGGTGAGAATGATGGCTTGGTTTCAGAAAACTCCTTTGCCTGGGGCGAAAAATATACATACATTACTACAAAAGGTAAAAGAGGTATTTCTCACGGAGATATGATTGACCTTAACCGTGAAAATATTAAGGACTTTGACATAAGAGAATTTTATGTGCAGATACTTGCAGACTTGAAAAAATCAGGTTATTGATAAGGAGGATAAAGATAAATGAAAAGAAGACTATATTTCATGGGACGAATACTTTATGGGTGTGGCTATTCTTGCCTCAAAGCGCAGTAAAGACCCGAACACTCAAGTAGGTGCGTGTATTGTAGACAATAACAATATCATTCTTTCAACAGGTTACAACGGTTTTCCTTTCGGCTGTTCCGATGACGATTATCCGTGGTGCAGAGATGGTGAAGACACAAAGTACAGCTATGTGGTACACGCCGAGCTTAATGCTATACTTAATGCAAGAGGCAAAAATCTTAAGGGCGCAAGGCTGTATGTTGACCTTTTTCCTTGCAACGAATGTGCAAAAGCCATTATTCAGTCGGGTATAGCAGAGGTTGTTTATCTTTATGATAAATATGCCGACAGCGCCGCAACTGTTGCGTCTAAAAGAATGTTGCAGTCGGCAGGGGTAGCGTGCCGTAAATTTACTTCCGACAAAAAGAGCCTTTCAATTGATTTTGAAAAGTAATATTGAGAAAAATATATAGCCTTTGATTTGTTTTCGGTCAAAGGCTATAAGATTATTTGAGATAGCATTAATAAATTATGGTTTAGCAAATTGATTTTCCAAGCAATTATAAAAGTTTGGTCAACCTTTTCAAAGGCTGTGGGTGTGGGCAAAGCCCACAAATACTTTTCGCTTATGCAATGATGTGACCTTTTTGTGTTAAAGTTGACAAATAAAAAAATTTATATTTTTGATGATTGTATATGTAACTGAATTGCACAATTTTGTATTGACAGTAAATTTCATATTTGCTATTATTATATTGAGAAGTATATAAAATATTTTGTCATAATGACAAGGAGAGAAAATAAATGAAAAAATTTTTAGCATTAATTATTGCTGTGGTTTTAGCTGTAAGCGGGTTATCTGTGATTTCAATTACAGCAAATGCGGCAACTATTTTTATAAGCGGCAACTATGAATATACTGTAAATTCAGATGATACCGTAAATATTGCGGGATATAAGGGTATAGCAACCGATATTACAATTCCGTCACAAATTTTAAATAAAAATGTTGTAAAAATTTCTGATAATTCTTTTTACAACAATAGCACATTAACTTCTGTTAAAATACCAAATACAATAAAAGTTGTCGGTTCAATGGCATTTCACAATTGTACAAAACTTTCAAAAGTTACATTACCAAGCAATCTTACGGAAATTGGCTATAATGCATTTGAAGGAACAACAGCACTTACAACAATTACAATTCCAAAAACAGTTACAACAGCCGGTAATAATGTATTTAACGGTTCGGCACTTAAAACAGCCGCTATAGAAAACGGCGCAACAGCAGTAGCAGACAATCTTTTCAGTAACGCTAAAAATTTAACTAAAGTAACAATTCCGAATACAGTAAAGAAAGTAGGCTCAATGTCATTCTACGGTTGTAAAAGTCTATCATCGGTAACATTGCCAAATACTCTTACCGAAATCGGCTATAGCGCATTTAACGGAACAACAGCGCTCACAACAATTACAATTCCAAAAACGGTTACAACAGCCGGTAATAATGTATTTAACGGTTCGGCACTTAAAACAGCCACTATAGAAAATGGTGCAACAGCAGTAGCAGACAATCTTTTCAGTAACGCTAAAAATTTAACTAAAGTAACAATTCCGAATACAGTAAAGAAAGTAGGCTCAATGTCATTCTACGGTTGTAAAAGTCTATCATCGGTAACATTGCCAAACACTCTTACCGAAATCGGCTATAGCGCATTTAACGGAACAACAGCGCTCACAACAATTACAATACCGAAGACTGTAACCAAAGCAGGCATTGATGTGTTTGAAGATTCGGCACTTAAAACAGCCACAATCGAAAACGGCGCAACAGCAGTAGCAGACAATCTTTTCAGTAACGCTAAAAATTTAACTAAAGTAACTATACCGAATACAGTTAAAAAAATAGGCTCAATGTCATTCTACGGTTGTAAAAGTCTATCATCGGTAGCATTGCCAAATACTCTTACCGAAATCGGCTATAGCGCATTTAACGGAACAACAGCGCTCACAACAATTACAATACCGAAGACTGTAACCAAAGCAGGCAGTGATGTGTTTGAAGATTCGGGACTAAAAACAGCTATAATCGAAAACGGAGCAACATCAGTGCCGAATAATTTGTTTAGTAAAGCAACAAATCTGACACAGATAACCATTCCAAATACAGTTAAAAAAATAGGTTCAATGTCCTTTTATGACTGTACAAAATTATCCTCGGTAACTTTGCCGAATACTCTTACATCAATCGAAACATCTGCATTTAAAAATTGCCAAGCTATGAAATCTATTACTATTCCAAAGAGTGTTACATATTTTGGTACAACCGCAGTGGGCTATAGTGATGGTAGAGTTATTGACGGATTTATAATTTACGGCTATAAAAATACAAAGGCGCAGACATACGCAACCAAAAATAAAATTATATTCAAAGCATTGCAGGAGGAAACTGTACCTGTAGGTGATATAAATAATGACGGCAAAATAGATGTATCGGATGTTACATACTTACAGATGTATCTTTCGGGCAATTCATCATATGTAATTAAAAATACAAAGGCGGCAGACGCAAACGGCGACGGTAAAATTGATGTTGCCGATGTTACAAAGATTCAGACTATTATTGCTTCGTAATTAAAATTTAATATTAAAAGTACAGGTTCTTTGTCAATAGTTGGGGTAATCCGAAAAATGAAATAAAGATATTTAACAAGCGATAGTAAATCAAGCTATCGCTTGTTTTTGCATTTGGTGAGAAAACATATGTAAAATACGGTTACGGAAACGCTTAAAATTTCTGTAACCATAAGCATTACGCTTAAGTACCTTAATCTTGTTGTTGCAGCCCTCTGTAAAGCCGTTTGTGATTGTTGTTGTGAATGAATTGAGTATGCCTGTGAGCCAATTCATCATCGTTTTTGCACACTTAACAAACTGTGGGATATCGCAGTTATAAGCCCAATTTATCCAATCTGACATCGCTTTTTTAGCCGTTTCTCTGTCTTTGCAGTCGAGAATTTTTAAAAAATCCTCTTTGTAAAAATGTGCCGTACTTAATGTGGGTGAGGCGTACAGCATAATATTGACCTGTTGCTTTTGCTCGTCGGTTAATTTCTCAAATCTTTTGAGCAATAAAAATCGTGACTTTTTAAAATATCGCCGATGTGTTTTGCTGAATTTCTTTTGTTCTTCCTTTCTCACACTTTCAAATGCCCAGTTTACCTGACGAATCCAATGATACTTGTCTACGATCTGCTTTGAGTTCTTAAACCACGCCGTTGCGATGTTAGCAAAAGGTTTCCACATATCACTGACAAAATATTTGACATTTTCACGCTCTGATTTGCTGAATTTTGCAAAATATTTGGTAAGACATACTTCTGTTCGTGCAGGAAGTATATCAAGCACGACCTTTTTAACAGGATCAGTTATTATACATTGATACTTTTCGCCGCCTGTATTACCCTTAAATTCATCGATCGACAACGCTGACGGCAAGTTTTTATGACCGTAATCAACAACACCAAAAACTCTGATAACTGTGTTCACAGAAAGGTTCATTTCTCTGGCAACGCTTGTGTAAGTGACAGCATCTCTCAGCTTGTCAATGATATACGCCGAGAGTCTGTTTGTCATTCGGTGATAGCGTGGCAGAAATTTATTCTTTTCGGCAAACCTTTTACCGCAAGTACAGCGATATCTTCTTTTTTTAATATGAATGAAAACATACTTGCCAAAGGCAGGAATATCCTTGATAACCTGCTCACGATAGTCGTGTATTGTGTTTGTCAGTTTGCCACAGCAAGGACATTTATGTTTCTTACGCTCAAGTTTGCAATGTATGTGAATAGTGTTTTGATTTTCTTCAACTTTTTCTATTGAAAGCCCTTGCAATCCTGTGAGTTTTTCTGTAAAATATTTGTAGAGCATATTTATTCCTCCGTTCTGGTTTCTCGTCAATTCCATTTTAACGGATTTTCGAAAAATATGCTCTACTTTTTTTGAAAATTTTTTAAATTTATTTTGTAGGCTCTTTCCTCACCCCAACATTTAGTATAGAGCCAAAGTACATTAAAGCTGTTCGGGCAAGAGTTACCGAACAGCTTTTTGCTTTTATAAATGATAAAATACGGGAATAAAAAGACAGTAATCGGGATAGAATATTTTTGAATAATCTTGACTGATTTATGGCTGAATTTGAATGACTTAAAAATGCAAAAGCAAAATCACTTGTTAAAACACACAAAATTATATGCGATTTTTGATATAAACTAACTGAATTTCAATTTTAATGAATTTTTTTGAAAGAATTTGCTTGACTTTAACAAAACAGGTGTTATAATGTAGTCAAGAGGTGAGGGAAATGCTTACTCAGGAAAGATACCAAACAATACTTCAAATATTAAGCGAGAAAAACACAGTCACGGTACAGGAGCTTACAAAGCTTTTGAATACATCGGAGTCAACCATAAGGCGTGACCTCACAACACTTGACGAGATGGGCAAGCTTAATAAAGTATTCGGAGGAGCAACCTCAATTCACCAGCTTTCGGGCGTATATGAGGCTGATGTGAAATCAAGAGAAGGTATAATGCTTGACGAAAAGAAAGCAATCGCAATTTATTGTGCAAAACTTATTAACGATACGGATTTTGTATATATAGACGCAGGCACAACCACTGATATTCTCACAGATTACATTACAAACAAAAACGCAACCTATGTTACAAACGGTATTACCCACGCAAAAAATCTTATAAGAAAGGGACTTACAACATACACAATCGGCGGCAGAATCAAACCTGCTACCGAGGCTATTATGGGCGCGGAAGGTTTAAGGTCGCTGAAAACCTTTAACTTTACAAAATCCTTTATGGGTACTAACGGAATTGAATTAAATGCAGGCTTTACCACTCCTGATATGGAAGAGGGTTTGATCAAAGAGGAAGTTATAAAAAGAAGTTATATGTCTTTTGTTCTTGCCGACAATACCAAATTCAGAAAGGTATTTCCGATTACCTTTGCAGAGCTTAAAGACTGCTGTATTATAACCGACAAACTCCCGTATAATGAGTTTTCGGAAAAAACAATAATCAAGGAGGTTATGAAGTGATTTACACAGTTACACTAAACCCGTCAATTGATTACATCGTTCGTCTTGATGAGCTTAAGACAGGCATTACAAACAGAACAACAAGCGAGGAATATTACATCGGCGGCAAGGGAATAAATGTTTCGTGCGTACTTGCCGAACTTGGTATCAAGAGCACAGCGCTTGGTTTTGTTGCAGGATTTACCGGAGAGGCTATTGAAAAAGGTCTTAAAAATCCTAAAATCACAGCAGATTTTATCACACTTAAAAGCGGAATTTCAAGAATAAACATCAAAATCAAGGCAGGCGAAGAAACCGAAATCAACTGTCAAGGACCGCACATAGATGAGGAAGAACTTTTGAATCTGTTTGATAAAATCGACAATATTCAGAGCGGTGATACACTTATCATTGCAGGAAATATTCCAAATACATTGCCTGACGATGTTTATGAAAGAATCATCGAAAAACTTGACGGAAAAGATGTAAGAATTGTAGTTGACGCAACTAAAAAGTTGCTTGTTAATTCACTAAAATACAAACCGTTTTTAATCAAACCGAACCGTCAGGAGCTTTCAGAAATTTTTGACACAACAGTAAAGACAGAAAGCGATGTTGTCAAATATGCGCAGGAATTGCAGAAAATGGGTGCAAAAAATGTTCTCGTTTCTCTGGGCGGCGACGGTGCATTACTTGTTGACGAATTCGGAAAGGTTCATAAAGAGGGCGTTATTAAAGGTCACAAGGTACTGAATACAGTAGGCTCGGGTGACTCGATGGTAGCAGGCTTTGTAGCCGGCTGCATTGACAAAAACGATTACGCCTATGCGTTAAAGCTCGGCAGTGCCTGCGGAAATGCAACAGCATTTAAACGGACTTGCCACAAAAGATAAAATTGATGAATTGCTCGCTCAATTCTGAGTGGGTAGAAATAAATAAACTAAAAAGGAGAAGAATTTATGCGTATTACTGATTTATTAAAACAAAGTGCCATAGAGCTTAATGTATCAGTGGCATCAAAACAGGCAGCAATCGACAAGCTCGTTTCATTGCACGAAAAGAGCGGAAACCTTGTAAACGCAGCCGAGTATAAGAAAGGAATCCTCGCAAGAGAGGAAATGGGAACAACAGCAGTCGGTATGGAAGTTGCCATTCCGCACGCAAAGAGCACGGCGGTAAAAGCTCCTGCACTTGCAGCAATTACAGTTCCAAACGGCGTTAATTACGATGCTCCCGACGGACAGCCTTGCAAGCTTATATTTATGATAGCAGCTACAACAGACGGCGATGTTCACCTTGAGGTTCTCGCAAGACTTATGCAGCTTTTAATGCATGAAGATTTTACAGCGAAACTTAAAGCCGCAAAAACTCCGAAAGAATTTATCTCGATTATTGACGCAAAAGAAACAGAGAAGTTCCCCGATGAACCAAAGGCAGAAGTTCCTGCAAAGAAGGGTTACAGAGTTCTTGCTATCACAGCTTGTCCAACAGGTATTGCTCATACTTATATGGCGGCTGAATCACTCCAGAAAGCCGGCGACAGCCTTAACATTCCGATTAAGGTTGAAACAAACGGTTCGGGCGGTGCAAAGAATGTGCTTACCGAAGAAGAAATTGCAAATTGTGACGGTATCATCATTGCCGCTGACATCACAATAAATCTTGCCCGTTTTGACGGCAAGCCCGTTTTACAGTGTGCCGTTTCAGACGGTATTTATAAGCCGGAAGAGCTTATCAACAAGATTGTAAACAAAGAAGTTCCCGTATATCATCACAAAGGCGGTTCTGCAGATGCTCCAAAGAAGAGAGGCGGCACTTACGGTCACCTTATGAACGGTGTATCACATATGCTCCCGTTCGTTGTAGCAGGCGGTATCTTCATTGCAATTGCATTCCTCATTGATATTGCATGCGGTGTTAACGCACAGGAGGCTGGCAGTACATTCGGTACGGTAACTCCTGCAGCCGCATGGTTTAAGACACTCGGCGGTGTGGCATTTAACCTTATGGTTCCTATTCTTTCCGGCTTTATCGCAATGTCAATTGCAGACCGTCCCGGCCTTCTCGTTGGTCTTGTAGGCGGTTTCCTTGCAACATCAGGCGCAACCTTTGCAGATCCGGGTGCTGTTAACACAGTTCCGTCAGGCTTCCTCGGTGGATTGCTTGCAGGTTTCGCAGGCGGTTACTTAATGCTTGCTATTGAAAAAATGTGCGATAAGATGCCTAAGGCTCTTGAGGGTATCAAGCCCGTTCTCATCTATCCGCTTCTCGGACTCGGCGGTATTCTTGTTGTAATGTGCGCAGTCAACCCGTTCATGGGTATGATTAACTCAGGTATGTCAGACGGCCTTAACGCTATTGCCTCTAACCCTGCAATGATGGTTCCGCTCTGTGCGCTCCTCGCAGGTATGATGTCTATCGACATGGGTGGTCCTTTCAACAAGGCAGCTTATGCATTCGCAACACTTAACCTTGCAAACGCAGACGATCAGGCATACATCATTATGGCAGCAGTTATGATCGGCGGTATGGTTCCTCCAATCGCAATCGCTCTTTCAAACACATTCTTCAAGAATCGTTGGACAGACGAAGAAAGAAAGAATGCTCCCGTAAACTATGTAATGGGACTTTCATTCATCTCAGAAGGTGCAATTCCTTACGCAGCAGGTCATCCGCTTCAGGTTATCCCTTCATGTATCGTTGGTTCTGCAGTAGCAGGCGCACTTTCAGCTCTCTTTGGCTGTAAGCTTATGGCTCCTCACGGCGGTATCTTCGTATTCGCAACAATGCAGGGTACATGGTATTTCTACCTCCTTGCTCTTGCAATCGGTGCGGTAATCGGTATGTTTATGCTTGCACTTCTTAAAAAACCTCTTAACAAAGAGATTAAAAAAGTTAAATAAATTTCACAAAAAATCTTCCATTCTTTCTTAAAATATGATAAAATAAACTTAATTCAGACAGGGAGTAACCCTCCCTGTCTGACACAAAACTATTATAAAGGGGTTTTATATTATGGTATCAAAAAAACTTACATTAAATAATGCATCAGGTTTTCATATGCGTCCCGCATCAGTATTTGCAACAGCAATGGCAAAGTTCCAGAGTGATGTTACAATTGATTTCAACTCAAACAAAATCAATGCAAAAAGTCTTTTAAATATTATTGCAGCTTGTATTAAGTGCGGCAGCGAGTTTGTAGTAGAATGTAACGGTCCTGACGAAGAAGAGGCTCTTGCAAAGGCAGTAGAGCTTATTGAAGGCGGACTTGGTGAATAAAAACGGGAGCGTGTCTTTTGGCACGCTTTCTTTCTAAAATTTGAAAGCAGGTGAGGTTATGTTACACGGAACACCCGCTTCCGAGGGTATCGGACTCGGAAGAGTAATGATTGTAGAAGAAGCAAAACTTGAATATAATAATGTAACTGTTACGGATACCGAGGCAGAGGTTGAGCGTTTCAGAAATGCGGTTAAAATATTTTGCGACAATACTGCGGCACAGGCAGATGCGCTGAAAGCGTCGGCAGGTGAAAAAGAGGCCGAAATTCTTGAGGGTCACATTCAGATGATGAAAGACCCGTATATGTGCGGCGAAATCGAAAAGTTGATTGATAACGGTCAGTGCGCCGAGGCTGCACTTGAGTATATGTGCGATATGTTCATCTCTATGTTTTCTGCCACAGATGACGAACTTACACAGCAGAGAGCGGCAGATGTAAAAGACTTAAAAACAAGTATGCTAAGCATTTTGCTCGGAGTAAAAGAAGTAAAACTTTCGGCAGCGCCAAAGGGCACGGTAGTTGTCGCAAAAGAACTTACTCCGTCCATGACAGCAGGCATCAATAAAGAAAATATTGTCGGAATTATTACCGAAACAGGCGGTAAAACATCTCATTCGGCTATCCTTGCAAGGGCACTTGAAATTCCCGCCGTGCTAAGCGTAAACGGTGCGGTTTCAAAACTTTCGGCCGGTGCTTATGTAATCGTTGACGGCAGTGAGGGCGTAGTAATTGATGAGCCGGATGACGCTGTTATTCAGGAGTACAATACAAAGAGAATTAATTTTCTTAAAGAGCGCAAAGAACTTGAAAATTTCAGAGGCAAGGCAACTAAAGCTTTAAGCGGTGAGGAATACGAGCTTTTCTGCAATATCGGCAAGCCGGAGGACGCAATAAAGGCAGTTGATGCAGACGGCGAGGGCGTTGGTTTGTTCAGAACTGAATTTTTATTTATGGACAGAACCGCTTTGCCTACAGAGGACGAGCAGTTTGACGCTTACAAAAAGGCGGCGCTTACATTAAAGGGAAAGCCTGTAATTATCAGAACTCTTGACATCGGCGGCGACAAGGAAATTCCTTATCTCGGACTTAAAAAAGAGGAAAATCCTTTCTTGGGCTTCAGAGCAATCAGATATTGCTTAAAGCATAAAGATTTGTTCAAAACACAGCTCCGTGCAATTGTAAGAGCAAGCGCTTTTGGCGATGTAAGAATTATGTTCCCGCTTATTACAGCCGTTGAAGAACTTAGAGAGGGCAAGGCTCTTGTTGAAGAGGTTAAGGCTGAACTTAGGGAACAGGGAGTAGAATTTAACGAAAATATCCCTGTAGGCATTATGACAGAAACCTCGGCGGCAGTTATGATTGCTGATATTCTTGCAAAAGAATCCGACTTTTTCAGCATCGGTACAAATGACCTTACGGGTTATACAATGGCTTGCGACAGAGGAAATGACGATGTTGCATATCTGTATTCTCCGTTACAGCCAAGTGTATTAAGGGGCATTAAGTATATTATTGATTGCGCAAACAAGAATAATATTTCTGTAGGTATGTGCGGCGAGGCAGCGGCTAACCCGATGATGGTGCCGTTACTTATGTCATTCGGACTTACCGAGTTCAGTGTATCCGCACCGTCGGTATTAAAGGTAAGAAAAACAATTTCTGCATGGTCAAAGGCAGAGGCAGACAAGGTTGCCGAAAAGGTACTTGCAATGACTACCGAAAAAGAGATAAGCGACTATCTTAAAACTCTTTTATAATTAATCAGATAACAAGTTTCATAATCAAACTCTAAATAATAGTTTGCGAAGGGCAGTGTTCGTTTGAGCACTGCCCAAAGCCTTTTCTGAGGTTCTTTATCAAAATTGGTTTAATTATGGTTTAGCGGTGTACATCTGCAAAACCGTGGTTAAACAATATTCCTTTTTCCGACAAGATATGTTATAATATCTGCGGATAGGTGATTTATGTGAATAATGATTATTTAGTTAAGAAAAAGCCGATGTATGCGCTTTTTGTGTTTGCTCTGCCTATTATTATAGGTAATATTTTTCAGCAGACATACACTATGGCGGACTCGGCTATTGTAGGCAGATTTGTAAGTGAAAAGGCTTTGGCGGCGGTAGGTGCGTCATATTCGCTTACAAATATTTTTATTTGTGTGGCAATCGGCGGCGGAATAGGTGCGTCGGTAATAGTCAGTAGGTATTTTGGCGCCAAGGAATATAAAAAGACAAAAACGGCAGTGTACACTGCGCTGATTGCTTTTACCGCACTTAGTGTTTTGCTTGGAATTATCGGTCTTGTGTTCAGCCGTCTTATTCTTATTGCGCTCAATACTCCGTCTGATGTACTTGATCTGGCGGTCGATTATCTGAACATTTACTTTGCGGGTTTGCCGTTTTTATTTATGTATAATGTGCTTTCCGCAATGTTCAATGCACTTGGAAAATCTAAAATACCGCTTTATTTTTTGATTTTCTCATCGGTGTTCAATGTTGCGCTCGACCTTTTGCTCGTAAAAAATTTCAGTATGGGTGTAACGGGCGTTGCCTGGGCAACACTTATTGCACAAGGAATTTCGGTTGTATTATCATTCATAGTGCTTGTGTGGGAGTTTAAAAAGCTCAACATAGGTCGTGCAAAATTTTTTGAAAAGAGTGAGCTTTTGCCTATGGCAAATTGCTTTTCCGTCAATTATTCAGCAGTCAACGGTATCAATCGGAATGATGCTTGTGCAGTCGGTGGTAAACGGCTTCGGTTCGGAGGCTCTCGCAGGATATTCTGCCGCAATAAGAGTGGAATCGCTTTGCATAGTTCCCTTTAACAGTATAAACAATGCTGTGTCTTCGTACACTGCGCAAAATTTGGGTGCAAAGAATGAAAAGCGTGTTGTAGAGGGTTACCATGCCGCAAACATTCTTGTGGCAGCATTTTCTATTTTACTTATTCTGCTTATAGAACCTTTTAACAGTTTGATTGTATCAATGTTTCTCGGTGATGACGGCACAATAACCGCAATGAATACGGGCTGCGGATACCTTAGCTTTATGGGGTGGTTCTTCTGCTTTATCGGATTTAAAATGGCGGTTGACGGACTTTTGCGAGGTGCGGGCGATATGAAAATGTTTACAGTCGCAAATTTTGTGAATCTGTTTATCCGAGTATTTGTTGCAATGGCATTTGCACCGATTTTCGGCTTGCAAATGGTATGGATTGCAGTGCCGATCGGTTGGTTTTCAAATTGGGTTATATCCTTTTTGGAGTACAGAACAGGCAAGTGGAAACGCATATATAAAGGATAGCTATATAAGTAATAAAAATATTATATAAAATATAGGCATATGATTTATTAAATAAGTCATATGCCTTGCTTTTTTGTTCAAAAATCATTTATACTTTTTGGTCAAGTAAACAAAATTGTTTTTTTATTGTTGTAAATAAAATGAGGTAATGATATAATTTTAAATAAAGTTTGAATTTAGGAGTTGATTTTTTATGAAAACAAGCAAAAAAATTATAAGTTTGTTGCTTAGTGCAGCTATCATTATGTCTGCCATGGTGATAACAGCTGTTTCGGCGGCTGCCGCAGCAGACGGCTCAGAGGTATATTTTGATAATTCGGTTTTTAATTGGGAAAATGTTTATATTTATGCCTATGGTACAAAAGAAAATGCCAAATGGCCGGGTCAGCTGATGAGCGCAACTGATGACGGACTTTACAAGGCAAGCTTTACTTCAGCATATAAATCAGAAAGCATTATTTTTAATAACGGCAAAGAAAAGGACGAGGGCAAGGAGCAGTATCCAAAGGCAAGCGGACTTTCTTTAAAGGCAGGTCAGTGCAAGCTCCTCACAGCCGCAAAGCAGTGGGTAGATTACGGCAAGCCTGATTCTCATGGATACGGAATTGTTTACAAAGCCTCCGGTACAAGCTTTTCATCAGAATTTTTGCAGGTTCAGCTCGGACTAAAAAATGCCTCAGTAGGATACTATTCTGTTGACGGTTCGGCAAAAAAATCTTATACCGACGGCACAATTATTAAAATAGGCGAGGGTAAAATCGGTAACAGCGAAATTACTCTTGTGCTTACAGCAACAGGCGATGACGGTGTTGAAACAACACAGACTTTCACTTACAACAAAACATTTACAGCAGGCAAAACAACTTTTTCTGCTGACTCGGACGGACACACAACAGCTCCCGAAAGCGGCTATTACGGAACAAACCCGAATATGCAGCTGGGTAAATACAAGACAATTTCTGTTGACGGCGATGTAAGCGATTGGGACAGCTCAATGATTATTGCTCAGGGTACAGCAAACGATGACCCCCGAGTATATATGCCATCTTCAATGCATGAGCAGCCGTGGGACGCATACGCTCTCTATGGCGCATGGGACGATGAAAACCTCTACTTTATGTGGGAAATGGCAAATACATCATACATTACTTCTCCGAGCGATAATTTTGCGGCATCAAATGAGGCTCGCCCTTGGAGAAACAGTATTCCAATGTATATTGCGCTTTTTCAATAGACCCAAGCAAGCAGGCAACAGGCAAGGCAGTAGGCACAAACAAAGACGGCTCTGTTTACACAAATCCGTTTGTATGGGGTTGTGACGGCGGCGTAGCAAAAGACGGCGGTGTAGGCTTTACAACTCACATTGATACACTTGTTGCTTTCGATTCAAACAATTCAAACGGCGGCGCATCAATCTTCAAGGCTGATGTTCAGGATACGGACGGAACATACCTGTTTGATTATGATACAAGAGTTCCGATTGGCGTAACAAACTATCAGGCACAGGATAACCGGAACGGATTCAAAATTAAATATGCAAACGGCACAGAGCGAAACTCTCTACGGTGTAAGAGAAGTAAAGGGCGACAGAACATTAGGCGACAACACTGACCCTAACTCAAATTGGGTTGATTTCTTTAAACTCGGCTACAAGAAAAACTACGGTTATGTTTACGAGGTTGCTATTCCTTACTCTGCACTCGGTATCGACAGAAATTATGTAGAAACTCAGGGCATTGGCGCAATGCAGATTCTCACATACGGTACTTCGGGTATGGATACACTTCCACACGACCCCTCAATGCTTGATGTTGCAGATGCTGAATACAGCTACGATCCGTCTACTTCACACGAAAAAGAGGATATAGACAACATTACAGTTCCGCTTGCAAGACTTGGTAAGATCCTCCCTGATACACAGGTTCAGGAGGCAGAGTTTGAAGTAAACTTTGGCGCAGACAAGAGCTCATCTCAGCCTGTTGGCACAGCACTCGAGCTTAAAGCAGAGCCATACAACAACCATGGCAATGTTACTTACGAGTTTGCGGTAAACGGTGCAACTGTAAAGACTTCATCTGACAATACATACAATTTTACAGCAAATAATGCAGGCACATACACATTGTCTGTAAAGGCTGTTGATTCAGACGGCTGTATAGCTGAAAGCACAAAGTCATTCTATATTTCGGACGGCGGCGAGCAGGAAACTATCCTCAAGGGTGATGTAAACCGCAACGGTGTTGTAAATGTAAACGATGTTACACACTTACAGATTCACATTTCAAACGACGATAAAAATCCGCTTATTGATGTTACAAATAAGGCTTGGTTTGACGCTGCCGATATGTACGGCGACGGCAAGCTTGATATTCTTGACGCAACCGCATTACAGATTTATATCGCATAATTCGTAAAAGTTATAATCATATTCAAAAGGATTGCAGAGCAAAATCTGCAATCCTTTTTTGTGTATACAGGATGCAAGAATAGTGTAAAATTGCCTATATTGTATTGACATATAAGCTCTTGTAATCGTATTTACAATGCTTTTACTCTATACTTCAGGCAAGATTAAGGCAACAGAAAAATTTAAATCTGTTACACTTGCACTTTTACTTTCAACAATAAGCATTTCAATCCTTGCTTTTATCGGCTACCTCATTACTGCAACAAGAAGTTATGTAATGATTTTCGCAGGAAATCCTATCTTTGACATAGCAATGTCAGTTATTTTTATTATTATCGCAGCTTTGTTTCTTATCAGCGACTTTCAGATTATTCGTGAAACAGTTGAAAATCAGCGCCCAAAAGAATACGAGTGGTCAGTTTCATTTGGCTTGGCATTTACAGTAATTTGGCTCTACTTCAAGGTTCTTGACCTCTTAATAAGAATTTATGACGCTAAAAACTAATTACGGAGAATAATTATGAGTGCAATATTATCGACACAAAATTTAGTGAAAAAATACGGTTATAAAATTGTTTCTAACAACATCAGCCTTACGATAAACAAAGGTGATATTTACGGATTTGTGGGCAAGAACGGCGCAGGCAAAACTACATTTATGCGCCAGGTGTTAGGGCTTGCTTTTCCCGACAGTGGCGAAATTACCCTCTTTGGCGGTGAGCCGCTCAACACTGCAAGGAAGAAAATCGGTTCGCTCATTGAGTTTCCGTCAATTTATAAAAACTGCACCGCATACGAAAATATGAAGAGAATGGCAATTCTTACAGGAAGTTCAGACAAAAGTGTCAGGAAAATTCTTGATTTTGTAGGTCTTGGCAATACAGGCAACAAAAAAGCAGGACAGTTTTCGCTCGGTATGCGCCAGCGACTTGGAATTGCTATGGCTTTGCTCGGCAATCCAGAATTGCTTATTCTTGACGAACCGATAAACGGACTTGATCCGACAGGTATTATGGAGATTCGTGATTTAATCATCAGACTAAATACCGAAAAGAATTACCTTTATGATTTCAAGCCATTTGCTTGAGGAACTGTCAAAGATTGCCACACGATATGGATTTATTCATGACGGCAAACTTATAGAAGAAATTTCCGCTGTTGAGCTTTCACAAAAATGCAGCGACAGAGTTTTAATTGTGCCTGACAATTCGCAAAAAGCGGCGGAGATTTTATCAAAAATTATGCCGCCTCAACAGATACATATTTATAATAACTCTGTTTATCTTGACTCAATGATTGACAGAACGGGTCAAATTAATAAATATCTTGTTGAAAATGGTGTTACGGTAAATCAGATTTCTATTCACGCAATTAATCTTGAAGAATACTTTTTACGCAAGGTAGGGGCATAAAATGAAAAGGTTATTATTATTTGAACTTCGTGAGCTTTTCAAAAACAAAAGCTTTTATATTTGGACTTTTGCATCGGTTGCACTTAGTTTGATTTACCTGCTTTGCTCATTCGGTATGTTTTCGTTACAATCTTCGCAAAATATGCAGTGAATAGTATCACCAGAGTCCGGTATTATCAGTGCAATAGGATTTTTTAAAACAAGTCCCGTTACAGTATTTATACTAATGTTTATTTGCAGCTTTATTTGCAATGATTTTGACAACGGCATATTGAAAAATATTATTTCACGAGGTTACAGCAGACAGTCGATTTTTACGGCAAAGTTTATGGCGGTTATTGTCAGCACCCATTTATGGTAATCCTCAATTTAGTTGCTGTTTTTGCGGTATCAAGCGCTTTATATCATAACATCGGCTCAATATACGCTCTGTTTATTCCGCAATTAATTATCCTTGTGTTTGGACTTATCTCATTTGCCGGCATATTCTTTATGCTGTGTTCAATCTTTAAAAAGAGCGCTCCTGCAATAGTTGTTTCGTTGCTTGCTCTTTTGGCTTTGCCAACAGGAATTTCGATAATCAGCTCATACTTACATATTAATTTAAGCTGTTTATGGCTTGGTAATGCGGTTTCTACCCTTGCAGTAAATAACATTTCGGTACAAACATTACTCGCAAGCGGAGTTTGCATTATAGTTTATTTAGTGGTTTCTTACATTGTTTCTATTTCAGTGGTTAAGAAATTGGAAGTTTGATTTTTATATTAGCAGAAATCTCATTTCATTGATTTTGAAATGAGATTTTTGCTTTTTCGGGCAATTTTTTTGGTTTTGATAAGGAGTGGAAGATTAGTTTTTGTAAAACGATATAATAAAGAAAACGGCAGTGTGAGGTTAATACTCACACTGCCAAAGTTTTCAACATTTCAAGCACAAAATGTTAATTATTTTTCGTCGCCAAAGCAGATACCCATCTTTCTTGCTGCGGCTACTATTTCGTGGTCGGCAGGAACGGCTTTAAGTTTACCTGCGATTTCTTCGAGCGGAACTGCAACTACTTTATTATTTACAAGTGCAACCATTTTGCCGTAGTCACCGTTTATGATAAGTTCGGCAGCTGCAATACCGAAACGGGTGGAGAGCACACGGTCGTATGCGTCAGGACTTCCGCCTCTCTGGAAATGTCCGGGTACGGTAACTCTTGTTTCCTGACCTGTTGCGTCTTGAATTTCTTTTGCAATTTTGTATGAGATTGACGGATATGCGATTTCAGCCATAGCGGCTTTTCTTTTTTTCTTCGGCATAGCCGCAAGCTCTTTTGAAATTGCACCTTCTGCAACGGCGAGAATTGAGAATTTCTTTCCGCTTTCGGTTCTCTTAATTGTATTAATTACGGAATTAATATCGTACGGAATTTCCGGAATTAAAATAACATCCGCACCGCCGGCAATACCTGCATACAAAGTCAGCCAGCCAACCTTGTGACCCATAACCTCAACAATGAAAACTCTTCCGTGTGAGGTTGCGGTGGTGTGAATACAGTCGATAACATTTGTTGCAATGTCAACGGCGCTCTGAAAACCAAATGTTTTATCTGTACCCCAAAGGTCATTGTCAATTGTTTTTGGCAGAGAAACAACATTCAAGCCCTCTTCACGCAAGAGGTTTGCGGTTTTCTGTGTGCCGTTTCCGCCGAGAACAACAAGGCAGTCAAGCTCAAGCTTCTTATAGTTCTTTTTCATTTCGGCAACTTTATCAACGCTGTTTTCGTCAATAACTCTCATAAGCTTGAACGGCTGCCTTGATGTGCCGAGAATAGTACCGCCCCTTGTAAGAATACCCGAAAAATCATCAGGTTTCATCATCCTTGTTTCGTTGTAAATAAGTCCTCGGTAGCCGTCAATAATGCCGATAATCTGCACGCCGTCATTGCCGCAATTCTGATAAAGTGTTTTTGCGACTGCACGGATAGTAGAGTTAAGTCCCTGACAGTCACCGCCGCTTGTTAAAATACCGATTCTTTTCATTCTGCTTTTTCTCCTTCCTTTGCAGGTACTATAGGAGTGCCTACTGTTCTTACATATGTCTGTTTTTTAACGGCATTTTGTGCCTGTTGTGCAAGTTTTGAAAAATGTTTTTGGCTGTTAAGTCGTTTTTTGCCACGCTTATCTACAAGGTGATATGTGGTGTCGGGTAACTGCTTTCTTGCATTTACCGTGTCTTTTAGCGTAACTTTTAAAATCTGTTCAACCCTGTTTTTAATGTCTTCGTCCTCAACAGGGAACACAAGTTCAACTCGTCTGTCAAGGTTTCTCTGCATCCAGTCTGCACTGCCAAGGTAGTAGAGCGGATTGCCGTTGTTTTCAAATTTAAAAATTCGGCTGTGCTCAAGGAGTTGTCCTACAATGCTGATTACCTTTATATTTTCACTCCATCCCTTTAATCCGGGGATAAGACAGCAAATACCACGCACGATAAGTTCAATTTTTACGCCTGCCTGCGATGCCTCGTAAAGCAAGCTGATAATTGCGGGGTCTACAAGTGAATTTACCTTTGCAGTGATTGATGCGGGAAGTCCCTGTTTTGCATTTTCGATTTCTTTTCTTATCATTTCCTCAAAGAAAGGTCGCATACCTTGAGGAGCAACAATAAATTTATTGTATTCGGGCGGTAAAGAATAGCCTGTAAGTGTGTTGAATAATGACGATGCGTCAAGGCCGTATTCTTCACGGCAGGTAAACATACCGATGTCTGTGTAGAACCTTGCGGTGCTGTCGTTGTAGTTACCTGTACCCATATGCAGATAACGGCGGATTCCGTCCTCGTCTTTTCTGACAACAAGACAGATTTTACAGTGGGTTTTAAGACCTGTAAGACCGTAAATTACATGACAGCCTGCTTTTTCAAGCTTGGTTGCCCACTGAATGTTATTTTCTTCGTCAAAACGAGCTTTAAGTTCTACAAGTACAGTAACCTGTTTGCCGTTTTCGGCGGCTTTAATAAGTGCGCCTACAATAGGAGAGTTACCGCTTACACGGTATAAAGTCTGCTTGATTGCAAGTACATTCGGGTCTTTTGCGGCTTTTTTGACAAAGTCAACCACCACATCAAAACTCTCATACGGATGATGAACAAGTCTGTCTTTTTCACGGATAGCCTCAAAAATATCATCGCAATCGTAAAACTCGGCAGGCGGATTTACAGGTGTAATAGGCTCGAAACAGAGCTTTTCGCAGCCCTTTATTCTTGCAAATTTAGAAAGGAAAGTAAGGTCAAGCGGACCGTGCTGTACATAAATTTCGTCCTCGGTTACATGCAATGCATCTACAAGGAATTTGCGGATTGACTTGTGGCATTTTTTAGAAAACTCAAGTCTTACAGGCACACCGCGCTGACGCTTTTTAATGGATTTTTTAATTTCCTCCATAAGGTCTTCCGTGTCCTCGTCAATGTCAAGGTCAGAGTCCCTTGTGATTCTGAAAGCTGCCGACTGTTTGATGTTATAAAGCTCAAACAGTTCGCCGAGGTGAATAGTAATAATTCTTTCAAGGGTTATAAAGTCACGCTTGCCTTTTGCGGGAAGTTCCAAAAATCTCGGAAGGATTGACGGCACTTGTACAAGCGCATAAAATTCTTCTCCCTCTGCATTTGTAAGCAGAACTGCAATGTTAAGACTTTTGTTTGCAAGCAATGGGAAAGGTCGGCTTGTGTCAACCGCCATCGGTGTGAGAACAGGGAATACCACTCTCTGAAAATAATCGTCTGCAAATGCTTTTTGCTCGTCGGTCATTTCATCTGCCTTAACAAAGTTAATACCGTTTGCTCTCAGTGACGGAATAATGGAACGATTGTAGCAGTTGTACTGCTTTTCGGCAAAGGCATGTACTTTTTCACTGATTTTTTTCATCTGCATTTTAGGGGTAAGTCCCGACGGGTCGGGCTTATTTGTGCCACGATGAATATTATCAAGTACGCCTGCAACACGAACCATAAAAAATTCGTCAAGGTTAGACGCTGTAATAGAAAGGAAGTTACACCTTTCCATTATAGGATTTTCCTTTTCAAAAGCCTCTTCAAGTACACGGGCGTTAAAATCGAGCCAGCTTAGCTCTCTGTTATTGTAAGGCATTTCAAGCCATTTTTTTAAATCTTGTTTCTTTTTTACATCAATTGTTGAAGTCATTATATCACTCCTTATTATTCTTATTATATTGTTAAATCTTAAATATTTCAAGTAAAATTTATGTAAAAGTTACAAAAAATTTTTAAAAAGTCATTTGTAATTATTCGTATTAAAAGTTTGAAAAAATAAATACCCATAAACAGCGTTTTTATGATATAATAAAATTTAGCACAAAAATAATAAAAATCATAAATCAAAAAAATTTAAAAAAATATTAAAAATTTTAAAAAAATTAAATGGAAGTTGATTTTCAATCGTCTATATTATGTACTGCTTTTTATACTGATTTAAAGGAGATATTTATGGAAGAAATAAGTAGTTTAGTAATTAAAGCCAAAAACGGTGATAATACGGCATTTGACAGGTTGTATTATCTTACACAGCAAGAGGTGTGGTTTACCTGCATAAGTTTGTTGAAAAACGAAACTCACGCAGAGGAAATTATGCAAAATACATATGTTACCGCATTTTTAAAGTTGAATACTCTTGAAGAAAACGCTAAATTCCCTGTATGGGTTAAGAAAATTGCGGTAAATAAATGTAAGGACTTTTTTAAAGCCAAACAGGAACTGCAGCTTGATGATGAAATTCTTGAGAATTATTCTGAAACTTCGGAAATAACAATTCCAGAGGAATATATAACCGATAATGAAAATCGCAGAATAATTTTAGAAATTATGCAGAATACTTTGTCGCAAGTACAATACAGAGCCGTTTTTATGTATTATTTTGATGAAATGTCAATAACAGAAATTGCAGAGGTTGAAGATTGCCCTGCGGGTACTGTAATGTCACGCCTTAATCTTGCCAGAGCAAAAATGAAAAAGGCAATTTTAAAGTATGAAGAGGAAAACAACGATAAATTGCACATTGTTGTACCCGTTCCGTTTTTTACTTCTCTTTTCATTACAGAGGCAAAAAACTTAATTGTTCCGAAGATAAATATAACATCTCAAAATTTAGAACCGAAAAGCAGTACATTAAAAGCAGAAAAAAATATAGGCGAATTTGGAGGAAAATTAATGTCAAAATCAATTCTTTTAAAACTTTTTGCAATAGTTGCAGCTTTTGCTGTTGTTATTGGCGGAATTACGGCTGCGGTGGTAGTGAATAACAATAAGGATAAAAACATCGATGATGTTGTTTCTCAAATAAACAGCAATATTTCCGATGAGAACAGCGGAGCTGACAACGGAGAAGACGGATTAACTCAAATTGATTACAGCCTTGATGAACAGGTGCTTTTTGATAACGACAAGTGTACTGTCACTGTCACGGGTTGTGAGATGTATAGTAACAGATTTGAGGTAAAAGCAGAACTCAAAAATAAAACAACAGATGAAGAAATAGAAGTTGATACAGATTTTAGCGATTACTTTTATGTAAACAGGTATTATTGCCATGATATTGGTAGGGTTGGCTATGGTTGCACAGATCCGGGCGAAACAGATTCATTCAGCATAGAATTTGATCTTGAACAAATTAAAAAATGCGGTATAAATTCTATTGATGAAGTGGCATTTAACCTACAGGTATATAATACTGAAAATTATTCTGACGAAGAAACATTTTATTGTAATCAAATATTTTATTTGTATCCAACAGGCAAAACAGCTGACGAAATCACTCCGCCGGCAAGAGAAAATACAAATACCGAACAGGTTGTTTTTGACAATGAATACGGTACTTTATTGTATTTAGATACAGACCACACCTCATCAGAAAAATATGATAGATTAAGATTATATGCACATAATAAAACAGATAAAACTGTAAAGTTTGAGATGCTCAGTGCAAAGATTAACGGAAACGATACTACAGCATATACAACACAGTATTGTGCCGCTGATATGAATTGCTATTATTATATTTTAGTAGATAAAGAGGATATTGAAAAGTACAAAAATGCATCGGGAAAAAATATTTTAGAATTCAGAATGATAGAAGAAGATTCTGAAACCCACGCATGGGCAAGCGGAGTTTCGGGAGATAGAGCTTTGTATGAGGATACATGTACAATTGAATTTTAAACCAAAAAACGGTCATTCGCACATTTGAACTGACCCCAAAAAGTTAGACAAAGTTATAAAGAAATAATTATGCAAAGCGACTAAGAGAGATCTTGGTCGCTTTGTTATGCAGCTTTGTGTCTGTAATCTACAGGAGACAGTCCATCAAGCTTAAGCTTGATACGCTTGTTGTTGTACCATTCTATATATTCCGTAAGTTCCGAGATAAAATGCTCAACGGACATAAACTCTTGCAGATAAAGCAATTCTGTTTTTAATAAACCGAAAAAGTTTTCAGCACAAGCGTTGTCAAGACAGTTGCCCTTTCGGGACATACTTTGCCTGATACCCTTGTCCGCAAGCATTTTCTGATAACGCTTATGCTGATATTGCCAACCTTGATCCGAATGCAGGATAAGATTTGTATTATCGGAAATTTTGGCAAATGCCTTTTCAAGCATATCTGTTGTTTGTGCGAGATTTGGATGACGGCTAAGATTATACGAAATGACTTCACCATTATACAAATCAATGATTGGTGACAGATACAGCTTTATTCCAAACAAAGCAAACTCTGTAACATCTGTTACCCACTTCTGATTCGGTTTGTCTGCCTTGAAATCTCGTTCAAGAAGATTAGGTGCAATCCTTTCGACATCCCCTTTGTATGAGTTATACTTATGCATACGAACTCGGCAAAATATGCCCATTTTTCTCATCAATTTTTGTACTGTCTTATGATTGATAACAAATTTTTTTCTTCAATTCTTGTGTTATTCTTCGATAGCCATAACGACCCTTGTTTTCATCGTAAATATGACGTATTTCAGTTTTTATGTCAGCATATTTATCCGGTTTTGGAGAATTAAATTGTTTGCTGTAATAGTAATATGTGCTGCGAGGGATATTGGCAATATCAATGAGCAGCCATATTTTGAATTCGTGCCTCAGTTCCCATATCACTTGTGATTTTTCTCTTGCCGTACCCTTTCGGAAACCAAGGCATTCAATTTTTTTAAGTATGCATTCTCCGCACGAAGTCGCTGTACCTCTGAAATAAGGTCTTCCTCTACTTCTTTCTTCAGCTTTTTGGGACGACATGTTGACTTGCGTCCTCGGCGTTCTATGTAAAAGCCTTCTTTCCCTTCTTCAAGATAGATGCGTTCCCAGCTTGCTACTCTACTATGATTACTTATGTCAAATTGACGTGCAGTTTCACTGTAACTAAGTTTTTCCTTGTGCATCGTTTCTACTACTTTGATTTTGAATTCCGGCGTGTACTTTTTATTCGGCTGTCCTTTTGGCATAAAAATGCCCCCTTTCGTTAGTTTTAATTACGGTATATTTATATTATACCTCATTGTCTAACAAAAGGGGGAGCATTTCAAATTTTCTGCCGCTTGTTAAATATCTTTATTTCATTTTTCGGATTACCCCAACTATTGACAAAGAACCAAAAAAAATAACACACCCTGAAAAACCAAGGTGTGTTATTGGCGCGCTGGAAGAGACTCGAACTCCCGACCTTCTGATTCGTAGTCAGACACTCTATCCAGCTGAGCTACCAGCGCATATGCGGTTAATTATTAACCGCAAGTAATATATTACCACATTCTTTTATAAAAAGCAAGTGCTTTTTGAAATTTTTTAAATTTTATCATCAATCAAAAAATGCAAAAAATGCTCTGTAAGCCATATATACATCAATTTTTGATACGATTTCAAACGGTGCGTGCATACAAAGTACAGGCACACCGAGGTCAACTACATCAACATTCATATTGGCAACATATTTTGCGATTGTTCCGCCGCCGCCCATATCAACTTTACCGAGTTCGCCGACTTGCCACATTACATTGTTTTTCTCAAGCAAAGCTCTTACCTTGCCCATATACTCGGCAGACGCATCGGAAGTATCGTACTTTCCGCCGTGACCTGTGTATTTTGAAATTACAACGCCTTCGTTAATATAGCAAGAGTTCTTTGCTTCGTAAGCGGATGCATATGTTGGATCATAAGCTGCGCTTACATCTGCCGAAAGACAGGTGCTCTTAGACAGCGCTTTGTAGCCGTCAATACCGTCCTGCTTTGCAAGGTCATATATAAAGTAACGCAAAAAGTCGCTCTGCATACCTGTATTGCCGTCGCTGCCTGTTTCTTCTTTATCTGTAAGATAAGTAACGCAGGTCTGCTCCGGAGTTTCAACATCAAGCGAAGCCATTAATGCAGGGTAAGCGCAAACCTTATCATCGTGACCGTAACCGCCGATCATACTTGCGTCAAAGCCGATATCTCTTGCTTTGAATGACGGAATAAGACAAAGTTCTGCCGAAAGGAAATCCCCCTCAACTATGCCGTATTTCTTATTGAGAATTGACATTACATTGAGTTTTACAAGGTCTTTTTCGTCATTGCCGTCTTCGTACGGACGAGAGCCGACAAGAACATTGAGATCCTCACCTGTAAATACCTTTGCAAGCGGCTTTGAAACCTGGTCTTTAGCAAGGTGTGGGAGCAAATCAGTAACGCAGAAACAAGATTCGTTTTCATCGTCACCCCAAGTAATGTTTACCTTTGTGCCGTCAAGTTTTACAACTGTGCCGTGGAGTGAGAGGGGAAGTGCTGTCCACTGATATTTTTTAAGACCGCCGTAGTAATGTGTTTTGAAAAGTGCGAGGTTTGTGTCCTCATAAAGTGGATTCGGCTTTAAATCAATTCGTGGTGAGTCAATATGAGCGATTGCAAGTCTTGCACCGTTCTTTACACCGTTTTTGCCGATAACAGCAAGTGCGATTGCTTTGTCACGGTTTATATAATAAACCTTATCGCCTGCGTTATATGACGCATTTTCATCGTATTCTGTAAAGCCTGCTTTTTTCGCAAGCTCAAGTGTGTAGCTTACAGCCTCACGCTCAACGGGAGAATGGTCTAAAAACTTTTTATAGCCTACGCAGAAATCGTCTGCTTTTTTAATCTCTTCGGCATTGAGAGTTGCTACGCCCTTGCTGCCTTTCATCATAATTTCTTCTTTAAGAAGTGTAGCTTTGCTTTTTTCGTCTGACATATTTATCTTCCTTTCATCAGATGTACCATATTATTTTATGAATAATATAACTCAATATACTTTGCTTTTGCGTCCGTTACCCGTTCAACATATTCTTTTGTTTCGGGATACGGTATATCTGTAAGCGTTACACCGTCGGTACTGTAATTCGGATCATCAAGCCAGTCCGAAACCACAAATCCTGCGTTGTACGCCGCAATAGCCGATGTTTCTGTCCCATAAAAATCAAGAAAATATTTTAAAAGATAAGAGCCGTAATCTATACAGATTTCGGGGTTATATAAATCTTCTTCCGTATATTTGCCCTCACAATCTCTTACCTGCTGCAGCCATTCAAACGAACTCGGCATAACCTGCATAATTCCGCAAGCACCCGCATCCGACTGTGCGTCTGCATTAAAGCCGCTTTCCGTACGGATAACGGCATATATGAGCGATTCGTCGAGTTCGTAATCTTTTGCGGCTTTTTGAACATATTGGCTGTAATCTCTCGGATAGCTGAGTTCGAGCAGTTGCTTTTTTGCGTTGTCATAGTAATTAAATACAAACAGTGCAAGCAAGACCGCCGTTAAAATTATGCAGCCACCAACTATAAAATTTTTTCCCTTCTTTTTGGGTTTCTTGTATCGGGGATTTGCCGCCATTAAATCACCTGCCGTATGTATCCGAATAGCCCCTCGGCTTTGTCGATAAGTTCTTGCTTTGTGCCGTTGTTTTCAAGAATAAAGTCCGAATTATCTTTAAAATAGTTTTCGGAAAGTTGAGCGTTTATACGACTTTCCGCCATTTCTTCCGAAATTCCGTCACGCTGCATTATGCGCTGTTTGCGTATGTTTTCATCAGCCGTAACGCTTATGATATAATCGCAAATTACATTTGCTTTACTCTCAAAAAGCTGCGGTGCGTCAAATACAATGAATTTTTTATCGCTGTTGACAAGTTTTTCCGTCTTTTCAAGGAAAAGGGAAAGTACAAACGGGTGGATAAGTTTGCCGAGAACGGCGGTTTTTTCTTTTGTTGCAAATGCCCTTTGAGCAAGTTTCTTTCGGTCAAGATTTTTGTTAGGCAAAATAATGTCACTGCCCAAATTCAGCCGAAAGTATCTTAAGACATACCGAGTCGGGCATATAAAGTTCCGCAACAAGCTCATCGGCATTTATTACCGCTGTGCCGTTTTTTGCAAAAACTTTTGATACAGTGCTTTTGCCTGCGCCCGTCTGACCTGTAAGCCCCAATATTTTATATTTTTTCAAGGTCTATCACCTCATAGCCTGCGGCCCTTATAAGTCTGTTGTAAAGTGCCATACCTACGCCATCGCAGGACGGAAGTCTTGAGTAAGCGGTGTCAATTCCGCCGACCTCGTCAACCTCTCTCAGCATATCAAAAAGTCTGTGCGCCTGCTGTGCATAGTCTTGTCTTTTGCCGAGCGAAAATGTTTTTACCTTAAGCTGCGCAATATCTTCATCACAACACAGTGCGGCGGTTTTGCCGTCATCCTTGCTGTTCACATAATTAATATATTCTTCGTCTGTGCCTTTAAGAAGTATAACTCTCGCTTTCGGCGAATAATGCTTATACTTCATACCCGGGCTTGCCGCCTTTTGATTAGGGTCAAGTTTGTCGAGTACCGCCTTGTTAAGTTCGACTTCTCCGATTGTATCTCTCAATTGTTCAAGGGTGATTCCGCCCGGCCTTAACAGGCAAGGAACTTCGCCCGCAAGAGTGATAACCGTACTTTCAACGCCGACTTCACTTGCACCGCCGTCAATAATTGCCTCAATCTTACCGTTCATATCATTCATAACATGGGTTGCGGTTGTAGGACTCGGAGAACCCGAAATGTTTGCGGACGGCGCAGCGAGCGGTGTATTTGCCGCCTTAATGAGCGCTCTTGCAACAGGGTGTGACGGACAGCGAATTGCAACGGTTTCAAGACCTGCCGACACTTCGTCAGGAATAATCTCCGATTTTTTCATTATAATTGTAAGAGGGCCCGGCATAAATTTTTCGGCAAGAATTTTTGCCTTTTGGGGAATTTCGGCGACAAGACCGAATTTTTCAATATCCCCAAACTCCGCAATATGAACAATCAGCGGATTATCCATCGGTCTGCCTTTTGCCTTAAAAATTTTGGCAACGGCTTTACCGTTCAAAGCGTCTGCCGCAAGTCCGTAAACGGTTTCGGTCGGCATACCTACAAGTCCGCCGTTTCTTAGGATTTCTCCTGCTTTATTTATATTTTCCTGTGTACTGTCGAGCAATAATGTTTGCATATTGTCACCTTGCTTATGAATTTTCCATACTTTCTTTGAGTTTTTCTGCTCTGTCTGCGGTAACAAGAGCGTCTATAACTTCATCAAGATTTCCGTTTAATATATCCTCAAGTTTGTAAAGCGTAAGTCCGATTCTGTGGTCGGTCAGTCTGCCCTGCGGATAGTTGTAGGTTCTAATTCTTTCACTTCTGTCGCCCGTGCCGACCTGTGACTTACGGTTAGCGGCAATTTCACTCGCCTGCTTATCCTGCTTTTCTTTTAAAAGTCGGCTCTTGAGCACCTTGAGCGCTTTATCTTTGTTTTTGTACTGACTTCTTTCGTCCTGGCACTCAACAACCGTACCTGTCGGCAAATGAGTAATACGGATAGCCGAACTTGTTTTGTTGATATGCTGACCGCCTGCGCCGCTTGAACGGAAAGTATCTATTTTTAAATCTTTAGGGTCAATTTCAAGCTCCACATCTTCCGCCTCGGGAAGAACGGCAACGGTTGTGGTAGAAGTATGCACTCTGCCCTGGCTTTCGGTTTCGGGCACACGCTGAACACGGTGTACACCGCTTTCGTATTTAAAGCGTGAGTAAGCACCCTCGCCCTCAATCATAAAAGAAATTTCTTTATAGCCGCCGAGCTCGGTTTCGTTTGCGTTTACTATTTCTACTTTATAACCCTTTTTCTCGGCATACATACTGTACATTCTGAAAAGCACCGCACTGAACAGTGCCGACTCTTCGCCGCCTGCTCCGCCACGAATTTCCACAATAACATTTCGTTCATCATTTGGGTCTTTCGGCAAAAGCAAAATCTTAAGCTTTTCCGAAAGCTCCTCTATGTTCTGTTTTGCCTCGTCAAGTTCAAGCTGTGCAAGTTCCTTTAAGTCGCTGTCGCCGCTCTCTTCAAGAATTTCAATGCTTTCGTCTTGAGATTTTACCGCCTGTTTGTACTCTCGGTAAGTAAGCACTATTTCTTCAATAGACTTAAGCTCTTTCATTGTTTTCTGATATTGCTCCGGATCTGCCGCAACAGACGGTTCGTAAAGTCTTTGCGAAAGTTCGGAGTATCTTTTATCAAAAATTTCTATTTTTTCAAACATATTATTTTTCCTTATCGGTTAAAATTTTTTTAATATTCTTTTCGATTTTATTTCTCGGCACCATAACTTCTCTGCCACAGTTTGTACAACGGATCTTAAAATCCATTCCAATCCTTAATATTTCAAATTCCTTGCAACCGCACGGGTGCGGTTTTTTCATTTCAACTCTGTCACCGACATTAACCTTCATATTAACACTTCCGATTGCACAAAAGCTAAAAATATAAGTAAAACAGACGCTTTTTTCGGTTTCTCGACCATTTGTCAGCATTTTGTTTTATGCTACTATTGGTTTTTATTATATATCAATACTGCCAAAATATCAAGAGGCGGCTTTAATGACTTTTACAAAGATTACAAATAATTACAACATTATTAAAAAAATATTGCCTTTTGCGGAGCTTTGTGGTAAAATGTTCTTTGATAAACAGAAATGTAAACATAATTGACAGAAAGGAAGATTTAAATTGTTTTTTAAAAAACTCAAAAGAATTCCGGCAATGTTCTTAGTTTGTGCATTACTTTTTACCACAGTATTTTCGTATTCAATGATTGCTAATGCGTCATCGTCTTTTACACCAAGACTTGATGCACCGTCATACAGCAATGATTATTATTACAGCAATAAAAATATTTATTACCAATACGGCTATGGTATGCCAAACTGCACAGCTTATGCTTACGGCAGAGCATACGAAATTCTTGGCAGAGATCCCGGACTTTGTCACTATGACGCTTACGAGTGGTATGACTACAACGACGGCTACAGCAGAGGTCAGACTCCGAAAGTCGGCGCTGTTGCTTGTTGGGAATATTACAGAAACGGCGAAACAGGCGGTCATGTTGCCGTTGTTGAAAAGGTAGAGAACGGTACTGTTACATTTTCAAACTCTGCGTGGGGTTGGAAAAACTTCTATCTTACATATGCAGATGTTAATGACCCTGCAATGGGTGAATCAGGTTGGAATTTCCAAGGCTTTATTTACCTTGGCGACTTTAACAAGGGCAGTGACAGCGATAATGTTGTTACAGACTACAAAAACGGTGTTTATGAGGTTGAAGTAAGCGATTATCTTAATATGAGAGAGAGCGCAACAACTTCATCAAAAACTGTTTATCAGATTAACAACGGTACAGAACTTTATGTTACAGATGTAAAACAGTCCGGCGGTTACACATGGGGTTATACAACTTATAAAAATGTAAAGGGTTGGGTAGCTCTTGATTATTGTAAATATCTTAGGGACAAGCCGCTTGATAACGGAAACAACTACGAGCACGGTGATATTAATATGAACGGTGCTATAGATATTCTTGATATTACAGAACTTCAGATGTATGTATCTAAAAACGCTGATTTCACCGATACACAGTTAAAGCTTGCAGATCTTGACGGAAACGGCAAAATTGATATAGGCGATGTAACAGAATTACAGCGTATCATTTCATTAAATAAAGTATAAACAAAATTACGGTCATTCGCATAAAGTTTGCGAATGACCGTTTTTTGTCAGTGAATTTTAGGCTTTATCGAAAGTTGGGGTAAATTGAGAATTAGCTAAGCGCTTTTTAACAATTATAAAAGTAAGGTCAACATTTTTAAGGGTTTGACCTAAATCTATATATACAAAATAATTGCCTGTTTTCAACCTTTCAAAAATGCAACGATTCTTTCAAACTGCATTGAGTGTGAGGCTTTTACCAAAACGGTATCACCTTTTTTGAGCAGGCTTTTTAGGTCGGGTAGTATAGAGTCTATGTCTGCATACCACTTTCCGCCGCTGCCCTCGGCAAGTGCTTTGGCAAGCGGGCCGACTGCAATTACAAGGTCAACTCCTTTTTCTTGCGTGTTCGCCTGTTTTGCGGTGCATTTCAAGTTCGTTTGTGCCGAGTTCTTTCATATCGCCGAGAATTGCAATGGTTCTGCCGCTGAAATTTACAAGTGTGTCAATACTTGCCATAACGGAGGTCGGGTTTGCGTTGTAGCAGTCGTCAATGATTTTGTAATCTTCGGTATTGATAACATTTGCACGGCTGCCGACGGTTTTATAAGCCTCAACACCTTTTACAAGTTGTTCGTCATTAAGTCCGCAAAGTTTGCCTACTGCCACGGCTGCAAGTGCGTTTGAAACCATATAACTGCCGATTGCAGGAATTTTTACGGAAAGTTTTGTGTCGCCGAAACAAAGGTCGGCAAGCACTCCGCCGTCCGCATTGTTTTGAATATTTTCTGCGTAATAGTCATTTTTGCGGTCAAGACCGAAGAAGATTGGCTTTTTGCCGTTTACTTCCGTTACTGTAGAAAGTTTATCGTCGTCGCCGTTGAGTACAAATTCCGCATTTTCGCTTGCAAATTTAAACATTTCGGTTTTTGCCTTTAAAACGCCGTTGCGGTCGCCGAGGTTTTCAAGGTGACAACAGCCGATAATTGTAAGTACGCATACAGTCGGCTGTACCATCTGCGCAAGTCGGCTCATTTCGCCAAAGTCTGAAATACCCATTTCTATTACAGCAGCCTCGGTATCTTCGGGCATTGCAAGGAGAGTGAGCGGTACGCCGAGTTCGTTATTTAGGTTGCCTTGTGTTTTGTGAGTTTTGTATTTTTGAGAAAGTACGGCATAGAGCATCTCTTTGTAGAAGTTTTGCCTACACTGCCGGATACGCCTACTACAGGAATATCAAATTTTTTGCGGTAGGCCATACCGATTTTTTTAACCGCCTCAAGTGTTGAGTCAACGAGAATATACGGCTTTGTCGGGTTCTGCGGCGCTTTTTCGCAAACAGCGCAGACAGCGCCGTCAGCATAGCATTTTTCAATAAAATCGTGTCCGTCAACACGCTCTCCTTTAATGGCAAGGAAAAGAGAATTTTCCTTAATGCATCTGCTGTCACGCTCAACCGATGAAATTGCGGTTGATTTTAAGCTTTCGTCGCCGACATATTTACCGCCGCAGGCAGCGGCTATTTCTTCGAGAGTAAATTTTTTCATATTAATCACACCCTGTAAAATTTTATTTGTTTTATATACTCTAAATATACCAAAAATACCTTGCTTTTGCAATAGCGGTAATATTCGGCGGTTATATAATTATATTCAATCGGTTATGCAAGTTTTGCATAACCGATTGATTTATTAATAAAATAAGAATAGCTTTATTTATTGACTAATCAGTCTATTTTTGCTATTATTTTATTTGTAATAAATTTAGTTTTATTCTGAAAGGCGAGATAGTATGCAGTTGTACAAACAGTTTTGCAATGAAGAATTTAATAGTGATAATACGCTGAAAAGTTTTAAATTAAAATTTGAGGATAATTATAATTTCGGATACGATGTGCTTGATAAAATGGCAGAGAAAGCACCGAATGATATTGCACTTGTGTGGACAAATCCCGAGGGTGAAGAACGAATTTTTACTTTTGCCGACTTAAGCAGACTAAGCAATAAAGCCGCAAATGTTTTCTTGAAATACGGTATAAAAAAGGGCGACAGAGTTTTGCTGATGCTCAAGCGCAACTATGAATATTGGTACATTGTTACGGCTCTGCACAAACTCGGAGTTGTTGCAATTCCCGCTACAAATATGCTTACTGCCGAGGACATAAGCTACAGAGTAAATGTTGCAAATATTAAAATGGCTGTATGTACTCCCGACAGCGAAACGATTGAACATCTGCTAACAGCGGCAAACCGAGAAAATTCATTAAAAACCGTATTTGTCGCGAGAGAAGATTTTGACGGTACGGTAAATATTACAAAAGAAATTGAAGCTGCAAGCGACGAGCTTGAACGAGTAGAAACCAAAGCTGACGAGCCAATGCTTATCTACTTTACATCGGGCACAACAGGCTATCCGAAGGCGGTTGTGCATAATCATATTTATTCTTTGTGCCATATAATTTCCGCAAAATATTGGCAGAATGTAAAAGAGGGCGGACTGCATTTTTCAATTGCTGAAACAGGCTGGGCAAAGGCATCATACGGAAAAATCTACGGTCAGTGGCTTTGCGGTTGTGCGGTTATGGCTTTTGATTTCGATAAATTTTCTCCGTCAAAAATTTTGAAAGTAATTGAAAAATTTAAGGTTACATCATTCTGCGCACCTCCGACCGCTTACAGATATTTTGTGAAAAAAGGTATGCAGAAGTATGATTTGAGTTCACTCGAATACTTGACAACTGCAGGTGAGGCACTCAATCCGATTGTTGCCGAGGCTGTATATCAACAAACAGGACTTCATCCGATGGAGGGTTACGGTCAGAGTGAAACCACATTGCTTATTGCAAATCTCAACGGTACTCACGGCAAAACGGGTTCAATCGGAAAACCAAGCCCTATGTATAATATAAAACTTGTTGACAGCAACGGCGATGAAGTAAAGCAGGGCGAAACAGGCGAAATAGTAGTTGTTCCGCCAAAAGACAGAAAGCAGTACGGTATATTTACAGGCTACATAGGTGACGAGCAGATGTACCAATATGCGTGGAGAAACGGAATGTACCACACAAACGATACCGCATATATGGACGAGGACGGCTATTTTTGGTATGTCGGCAGAGCCGATGACCTTATAAAAACAAGAGGATACAGAGTAGGCCCGTTTGAAATTGAAAATGTGCTTATGAAACACCCCGCCGTGCTTGAGTGTGCAGTAATCGGTGTTCCCGATGATAGCCGTGGACAGGCAATCAAGGCAATTATTAAAACCGTTGACGGCTGTGAAGCGGACAAAAATCTTGTAAATGAAATTAAAGGATTTTCAAACAAGCGTCTTGCATCATATAAGTGGATTCAGTACATTGAATTTACCGATGAAATGCCAAAGACTGTAAGCGGAAAAATTAAGCGTGTTGCCCTTAAGGCAAGAGCCTGAAAGTTTTGAAATTAACATAATATACGCGTTTCTCTGCGCAAAAAAATCACCGTAAAGTTTTTGCTTTGCGGTGATTTTGCTATATAGCATTTATATCAAATGATTCAGAGTTTACAAAATTAATTAAATATTTGATGTATAAATTCCTGTAACACTTTGCACCGAAAGAGATACAGCGGTTATTGATACCCAACAGCATAAGCCGAGCAAAATCGGTTTACCGCCGTTTTTTATGAGGTCAACAATATTATTGTTAAGTCCTATGCCTGCCATTGCCATTGCAATAAAAAACTTTGCCAGCCATTTTGTGATTTCTATGAAATTATTGTTGTAAAATACAGTAAAAGCGCTTTCGGGAATAAGTCCTACAAGAGTTGTGATTATTGACGCACCGATAAAGTAAAGAATAAACCAAGGAAAAATCTTTTTAAAAGAAAACTGACCGTTATCTGTATTTGATTTTTTAGCTTTTCTTGTCCTGTAAAAAGCAAGGCAAAGTGTGATAGGAATAATTGCAAGTGTGCGTGTCAGTTTTACTGTTACGGCGGCAGAAAGAATACCGCTTGTATTATAAATGCTTTCGGCAGTTGATGCAGCGGCTGTAACAGAAGATGTATCGTTAACCGCAGTTCCGGCAAATACGGCAAAACCTTCGGTACCAAGACCTATTGAATAACCGAACACGGGAAAAATCAAAGCGGCAAGTATATTGAAAAAGAAAATTACAGAAACAGATCTTGCCACATCAGAATCCTCTGCCTCAATAACGGGCGCTGTTGCGGCAATGGCAGAGCCGCCGCAAATTGACGAACCGACTCCGATAAGACAGGCGGTTTTTGAATTTACTTTTAAAATTTTCATCATAATAAAAGCGACAATGAGCGAAGCGGAAACGGTACATATAATGACAGGCAAACTTTTTGCTCCTACAACGGCAATTGTATTTAAGTTAAGTGAAAATCCGAGAATAATTACCGCCCACTGCAAAATCTTTTTGGAAGTGAATTTAATACCTCCGACAAGTATAGGGGTTTGTGTGAATTTTGGTGATATGAGCGAGATTATCATACCGATTAAAATTGAAATTACAGGTACACCTACAAGCTCGAGAGAAAATCTGCCTATGCTTAGTGTACACAAAAATTCGGCAAGTGCCGCAATTACGGCACATAACAGTATGCCTCCGCAATTTTTCTTAATAAATGTCATAAATATTCCTCCAAAAATCTCATTACCTATTGATTGTAGCACAAGTTAGTGATAATATAAAATTATTGTTTGATATGATATGATAATAAAAATTTATGAGGCGAATATGATAGATTACAGAATAAAAACATTCCTTGTGCTTTGCGATACTATGAATTATCGCAAAACTGCCGAAATCCTTAATATGACTCAACCGGCGGTTACTCAGCACATACATTTTCTTGAGAACGAATACAAATGCAAATTGTTTATTTATGACAGGCATACATTAAAGGTAACAAGCGAGGGAGAAATGCTGAAAAACTATGCTGAAAATGTACTTTTTCAGGAACAAAAACTTTTGGAAAAAATGCAGACAGCTAAAAATCCTGTTGTGAGAATCGGAGCAACCAAAACAATCGGTGAATTTGTTATTGACGAAAAACTTGGCGAGTATCTTAAAAATCCGCATAACAATTTACTGATTGATATAGACAACACGGTAAGATTACTAAAAAGATTAAAAAGAGGAGAAATTGATTTTGCGTTGATTGAGGGATTTTTTGACGGTAAGGAGTTTGCAAGCAAAATTTATAAGGAAGAAGATTTTATCGGCGTTTGCAGTAAAGAACACCCATTTGCAAATAAAACCGTACCGCTTGAAGAAACATTTTCTCAAACTTTATTTATTCGTGAGAAAGGCTCGGGAACACGCACAATTCTTGAACAGCTTTTGTCCGAACACAACTATACTACGGAACATTTTAAACGCAGTGTATGTGTCAGTAATTTCGGATTGATGTCAAAAATGATTTCGCAGAATATCGGCATTACATTTGCCTATAAAGCCTTTCTTAAAAGCAATGATAATCTTTCACCTTTTTATATAAACGGTTACAAGGTAGTCAGAAATTTTAAATTTGTATATCTTGACACTCCCGATTCCGCAAATACAATTAAACAGTTTGAAAAAATACTTGAATGATACATTTTTTAGATGGTATAATTACATTGTATATTTTAAATTAAATTATGATATTAGGCGATTATATGTCAAATGCAATTCCTACAGAACTTTCGGTAAACGGTAAAAATTACTCCGTAATAAAATTGCTCGGCAAAGGCAAGGGCGGTTATTCTTACCTTGCATCCGACGGTACAAATCAGTATGTTTTAAAGCAGATTCATCACGAGCCGTGCAGTTATTATCAGTTTGGCGACAAAATTCAATCCGAATTAAATGATTATAACCGCCTTAAAAAAATCGGAATAACTATGCCGAAAATGCTCGACATAGATATTGAAAACGAAAAGATATTAAAGGAGTACATAGAGGGCGACACAATATTTGATATGGTAAAGGCAGACAGAGTAAAGTCAGAATATGCGGAGCAGGTAAAAGCAATGTGCAAACTGCTTTACGCAAATAACACGAATATAGATTATTTCCCGACAAATTTTGTAGTGCAAAACGAAACCCTTTATTACATAGACTACGAATGTAATGATTATATGGAAGAGTGGAATTTTGAAAATTGGGGTATAAAGTATTGGTCAAAAACTCCTGAATTTATTGAATATGTAAATACACATTAATTTTAAAATCGGTACGCTCTGTGCCGATTTTTTAAATGCAGATTGGTTATACTGTTAATGTAAATCTTTTCAGAGGTGCTTTAATGGTAAAGATAATAACAGATTCTGCATCGGATTTTGAACCGAACGAACTGAAAAAATTAATGATTGATTGTATTCCTCTTTCTGTAAATTTCGGCGATGAGGAGTACAAGGATAATGTTACTATTTCAAAAGATGAGTTTTTCGATAAACTAAAAAACACAACGGAAACCGTCAAAACGTCGCAACCGTCACTGCATGATATAGTAGAAGAATTTGAGGTTGCCGAGCATAGCAAAGACGGAGGTGTGGCAATTTTTATGTCGTCAAAATCAGCGGAACGGCAAATACCGCACAAATTGCCTGCGATATGATCGGCTGCAAAAATGTGTATGTTATTGATTCACTGACCGCTTCGGCAGGTCAAAAACTGCTTGTTGAATATGCGGTAAAACTGCGCAGACAAGGGAAAAACTCAAAAGAAATTTATGAAGAAATCGAGCGCATAAAAACAAAAATATCGTTGCTTGCCTGCCTCGATACCCTTGAATATCTGCATAACGGCGGCAGAGTAAGTCAGACAAAAGCAATGCTTGCGACTGTTGCCCGTATAAAGCCTGTAATAAGACTCAGCGGCGGCAATGTTGAGTTGCTTGCAAAAAGTTTTAACATTAAGCGTGGCATAAAAAAGCCTTGCCGAAAGGCTTGAAAGGGAAGAGCTTAATCCTCATTTCCCTGTATATGTAATGTACTCCGACAACGAAAGCCTTGCAAATGATTTGACAAGCGACATAAAAAGGCTGCTGCCGAATGTGCATAGCATTGAAACTGTAAAAGTCGGTGCGGTTATAGGCAGTCACATAGGCACAAATGCGTGTGGAATTGCATTTGTAAAATTATGATTTTAAAGATTACGGTTTAATAAAAAAGTTTGAATAAGTGTTTTAGAATTGCTAAAGATGCACTCAATTTCGGAGTGCGTCTTTATTGTGTATTGAGATGTTTTTATATTTGACTCTTTTTATGTTGTTAAATTATCCCCGATATGCTATAATCAGAAAAAACTAAGCGAGGGATAAATATGGTAAGAGAAGTTGTAAGAGATCCGATGTTTTTACAGAGAAAATCGGTTGAAGCAAATATGTCGGATATGCCGATAGCCGTTGATTTGCTTGATACTTTAAAAGCAAATTTTGAGGGCTGTGTAGGTATGGCCGCAAATATGATTGGCGTTTCAAAAAGAATTATTGCAATAAGCGATAACGGAAAGTATATTCTTATGTTTAATCCTGAAATTGTTAAGGCTTACGGTGAATACGAAACCGAAGAGGGCTGTCTGTCACTTGACGGGGAGCGCAAAACAAAGCGTTATAAAACTGTAACCGTAAAATATGCCAACGATAAATTCAAAACGGTTACACGCACTTTCACAAATTTTACGGCACAGATAATTCAGCACGAAATAGACCATTGCAACGGAATTTTAATATAAAGCAGTCTATAAAATGTATATTTACAGTTATATTTTAATTTTATGATTATTAAGCATTAAAATATCTATATACCGTTTAATTGTTATAAAATTGTGCATTATTGTAAAGAATAATTGACATTTAAGTGCAAATATTCATTGACAAAATTCACCTTTTATAGTACAATTTGGGAAAGATATAATAAAGGAGAATGGACAATGAAAAAAAGAATTCTTTCAGCGTTGCTTTCCGCAACATTGGTTGTGGCAAGCGTTTCTTCAATCACTGCTATGGCGGCAGGTGATACTGTAAACGGTACTACTTATGAGTATAATACTTTTACCGCTAACAAAATCACACATCCGGAAAACGGTTTAAAAGCTCCGGACGGTATTGTTGATTACATTGGCAACAGCACAGTTACCGATGAGATTACAGGCGTGGGTGACCGTGCACAGAACTATGCGTGGTCTGCTATCGGTCACGGTGATTGGGTATATATCGGTACTTGCCCGAATGCTATGACACAGACACTTAACTTTATGGGTACAGTGCTCGGAAATAAATTTGATAAAGAAGTTATGATAGCTACTCTTAACGCTATGTTTAACGGCGCTTTCTTTACATCGGAAGAGGACGGCGGAGATCCTAAGGGTATTCTTGTTAAGGTAAATACAAAGACAGGCGAAGTAAAACTCCTTATGTCAAAGGCTACAACAAACACAAATGTACAGTTCAGAAATGTTGTAGAGTTAAACGGCAAGTTCTACTTCTGCGGTTCTGTAAACGGTTTGCCGACTGTTTATCAGGTAGATCCTGAAACCGATGAATACAAGAAAGTTTATCAGAGTATCAGTCAGGCAGATTATTATAAGGCTTATCAGATGGGTATAAGCGTTGGTATCAGAGGTATCAGCACTTACGAGAACAAACTTATAATCAGCCTTGTAGGTCTTGAGGGTGCATATATCTGCGAAAGCGACAACCCTGAAGATCCCGATTCATTTAAAGTAATTGCTACTATGGACGATATGTTCAATTATCCTGCTTATCGTTATCAAGACAGCATCTACGGCGGTTCAATTTGGGATATGGCTGCATATAATGATTCTTTGTATGTTTCAATCTGCACAGGCAGACCTGAAAACAAGCCTGATGACAATACAATGCAGTCATTTGCTATCATCAAGGGCGACAGAGATGACAACGGCAAGTGGACATGGACATCTGTTGTAGGCGATCAGGAAAAGGATAACGCAAAATATACTTACGGTATTGACCCTGAAAGAACACGCTCGGGTGCGGCAAACTTTTGCATATACGACGGTTACCTCTATATCGGTGAGTACAATGACGAAGAAATTGCTCTTGAAAGAGTTTTGTTTGACCGGAGCTGCGATTTTGTAAACGCTAACCTTGAGCAGTCCGTAAACCTTTACAGAATGGATACAGACGAAAACATTGACCTTGTTGTAGGCGATGCGGACAAGATGTTCCCTGACGGCAGTATTACAGATTTAGGTTCGGGCTTTGACCGCAACGAAAACCAGTATATCTGGAGAATGCAGGTTTATGATGATAAACTTTATGTAGGCACATTTGATACAAGCTCACTCCTTGAGCCTATCGGTCAGCTTACAAACGGCGACCTTCTTAAAATGACAGATGAAGAGTGGCAGTCACAGATTGAGTATATAAAGGTGCTTGCAGAACTTATTCTCAATAAATACAAAAAACCGCATCTGCCTGTAACTGCTCCGGCAGCATTTTCTGTTTCAAGAAACGATGCAAGAGATATGGCAAAGAGTGTAAATAACGCAGGCAGAATCAGCAAAGCAACTGCTGCAAGGGCAGAAGATGTTATTGAGCTTGCCAATGAAGTGGAAAACGCTGTTGACGAAAAAGCAAGCAAAGAGTTTATTGCTACTTACAAAGAATTTGCAGATGCTTCTGATGATATTTCAAGTGTAATCGGCGACTTAAGTGATAAAATCTTTACAGAAGAAAACATTGCGAAAATGATTTCTTTTGTTGAGTGTGCGGCTTACTTAAGCACATCTGAAAGAGGCTTTGACCTTTACACACTTGACAGCGACCTTAATGTAGAAACTGTTACAACAAACGGTTTTGGTGATCCGTATAACCACGGCTGCCGTACTTTTGCCGTAACAGATGACAGCCTTGTTGTAGGTACAGCAAACCCATTCTACGGTACACAGGTTTGGACTCTTGCAGAGAGTAAGTCGGATGTTGATTACGATATTAACAGCGACGGCAAAGTTGATGTAAACGATGCAACATATATACAGCATGTTGTTGCAGGTTCTGCAGAAAAGCCCGATAACTTTGATTCAAAGGCCGACTTCAATAAAGACGGCAAGGTTGATGTAGCAGATATTACAGCACATCAGATTTACCTTGCAGAAAACAATAATTAAGACTGAATTTAACTGTCGGTTATAACAATTTACCGCTCTGCAATTTTTTTGTAGGGCGGTTTTCTTATGCTTTTTGCTGTGATATAATAAAAATGGAATTTACTTAGTGTTGGGCAATATTTAGAGGTTCTTTATAGGAAATTGGGGTAAATTATGGTTTAGCAAACCTTTTGTGCCAAGCAATTATAAAAGTTAGTCAACCTTTTCAAAGGCTTGACCTAAATTTTAAAATTATTTAGCTCACATTTAAAACAAAAGATAAAGGAGCGTGATTTTTATGTCAGATTGGAATTCAAATCAATATATGAAATTTAAAAACGAGCGTACACAACCGTCTGTTGATCTGATAAACAGAATATCTTACCTTGACCCGCAGAATATTCTTGACATCGGCTGCGGCCCGGGAAACAGCACCTTTGCGCTTAAAAATCACTTTAAAAACGCAGATATTATCGGTGTGGATTATTCGGAAAATATGCTTGAAAAGGCAAAAACAAGTTATCCCGATATGACTTTTGAAAAATGCAATGTTCCGAGTGGGCTTGAAAATTATGAGCAGAAGTTCGACCTTATTTTTTCAAATGCTTGCATACATTGGATTGATAATCAGGAGGAGCTGATTTATAAAATTTTTGATAAACTAAATCCGAACGGTGTGCTTGCCGTGCAGATTCCGCTTATTCAGAAAGCACCGTTTTATGAAATTTTATACCGCCTTGTTAAAACCGAAAAATGGAAAAAACTTTCGATAATTCATAACTTTCACAATCTGTTGCCGGAAGAATACTATGATTTATTCTGCAAATTAAATTGCGACTTTAGTATATGGCAGACTACTTATTATCATATTGTGCAGTCGCATATGGGTGTGATTGAGTGGTACAAAGGCAGCGGCTTGCGCCCATATCTTGATATGCTTTCAGAAAGCGAGCAGAGTGATTTTATTGACGATTTATTGTCAGAAATTAAAAGTGTTTTCCCGTTACAGGCAGACGGTAAAGTAATACTGAAAATGCCGAGGCTGTTTTTTACACTTACAAAAAAATAAATTATACTTAACATAAAAAATGGTCTGTCATACTCTGACAGACCATTTTTATACCTTATTTGCAGGATTGCATATGTACATAGGCGTGCCGTCACTCATAATTTTAAAACCGTGCTTTTGGTAAAAAGCTACATTTTTCTTTTGGTCGGGCATAAGCTCAAGATAAAGATAATTCTTGTATTTTTCTTTTACCATAGTTACAAGGTGTGACGCTATTCCGTTGCCTTGATATTTTGGATTTACTAATAAATAATGTAAAAAGGCGGTCATTTCACCGTCATCAAGTACACGCACCAAGCCGACCAACTCGCCGTTTACCCACGCAGTTATTACAGTCGATGAATTTTGCAAAGCCTTAAAAAGCCTTGCGGGATATTCTCCCGATACCCAGCCGACGGAGAGAAATAGATTTTCGGCCTGCTTTTGCGTGAAAATTTTTTCTTCGGTATATTTGATTTCCATAGTTACCCCTTGTTGTAGTCACATTTTTGGCATTGAATCAATGTATTTTCGCTGTCCTCACGGTGGTAAGCGCCTGCCCATTTGCATATGTTCTGCAAAATCGGTACAACAGATTTTCCTTTTTCAGTAAGTCGGTATTCGACTCTCGGCGGAATTTCATCGTACGATTTTCTCTCTACAATACTGTCTGCCATAAGTTCCTTTAAAGTTGATGCGAGAACAGCGTCGGTGATATTTCCCATAGACTTTCTAAGCATACTGTAGCGCAATGTACCGCTTTCTGCAAGCACACAAATAATGCGTGATTTCCACTTCCCACCGAACACCTGCAGTCCGTATTCAAGTGGACAGCGAATGTCTTTTTCTAATTTATGTTGATACATTAAATTCAACTCCCGATAATGTTGTATGCACAATAAAACAAAAATAAGCCAAGAATTAAGTTGCATATCTTAAAATGCGATGTGTAGAACTTTTGTAATTTAATACCGAGAAAAGCCCATGTAAAGGTTGCGCAGCAACCGATAAAAATTACAAAAAGTCCCATAAGTATTATATAAAATACAGTTTCAAAATACGGTACAATATATACCGACAGCAAAGTTGTGCAGTAAAAATATATCTTTACATTAACAAGCTGCATTAAAAAGCCTGTAACAAAATTTGCCTTTTTATTATTGGATTGGCTTTCGGCTTTGCTAAGCATTATATGTATTGCAAGCCACACAAGGTAAACTGCACCTGCGTATTTTATGTATTTCATTGTATTTTCAAGATAAACACTTAAGAAATAAACTGCGGCAGTGCAAATGTACTGCACTGTAAAATATCCAAGACAAATCCCGAAAATAAGTTGTTTGCCCTTTTTCCAGCCGTAATTCATCATAGTGTTAAGCGCAAGAATGTTGCCCGGCCCGGGTGTAAACGAGCTGACCGTCATATATCCGAGCATAAGCATAAGTGTAGCAACAGGCATAAGATACCTCCAAATTATTATAGCATAAGTATATAAAAATTACTGCATAAATGCAAGTAACTATTAAATTTATTAGTGACTAATAAATTAACTTATATCTTACACTTATAAAGTAAATTGCGTATAATGAGTACAAGCTCAATGAGCAAAAATAAAACGGAGGTTTTAATTATGAAAGTAAACGCTTATCTTGAAATTACAATGAAAATCAGTGAGGAAAATCGTCCTGCCGCCGCAAAGGTGTATATGGATTACCGTCAGCCGTTCCTGGATACAATCAACGGTGCACTTACCAAAAATCTTCTCGTTCGTGACGAAGATGTACAGGTACTCCACGGCTTTGATTCTGCAGAGAATGCACAGGCTTATCTTTCAAGCGAACTTTTTAAAAATGATGTTTTTGTAGGTTTAAAACCGTTGTGGGATGCCGACCCGGAAGTGAAAATTTATAGTGTGGTATAAATCCCAATGTTCTCAAACATTAATAAATTATGGTTTAGCGGAGTGTAGGTCGGCATTGAAATTTAGCTAACGCTAAATTATCCTCCCAAAAGCAAAAAAGTTTACTCTATTTCAAAAATTGCGGGTTTGGGCAGCGCCCATAAAAATCTTCCAATATAACAATTTATCAGGCGCAAACAGCGTGTCTGTTTGCGTGCTTGCACCGAGTTTTGAAAAACAGGCGGTAGCCTTTTAGAGAAGAAATAATTAACTTTTTTCATTATATAACGAATGTCTTTTATTTTTGCTTTCGCATTTAAAGGCTAACGCCGTTGTGTTCAAGCCGCCAAACAGCAGGCTGTTCGGCTATCGTCAGATTGCGTAAACGGAAAGTATTTGTGGGCTTTGCCCACACCCACGACCTTTGAAAAGGTCGACCAAACTTTTATAATTGATTGGCAAATCAATTTGCTAAACTATAATTTATCCCAATTTTTATGGACATTATGAAAGTTTTATAAAATTTCTTGCAAAATTGAATATCCATATACTTTGTGCTTGAATTTGGCTATGATAAGAAAATTTTAAATTTCAGCTGATTTTTTTGCAAAAATCTATTGACAAAGGGTAAAAATAACGCTATAATTCAAGTTGTAAAGTAAAGTTTCCGGAAAACTTCTTATTTTAATTTAATTTGAAAATGAATAATCAAGAACAAAGAGGTTCACTTTATCTTTGAAGAATTTGCAATTTAAATTTATTTTCCTGCAAATTTCAAAGATACGGTGAACCTTGTTTTTATTCAGTCGGTTTATGTGGAGGTTTTAAAATGGATGCAGGAAATATAGCTTTTATGCTTATCTGCTCGGCTTTGGTGTTCCTTATGACTCCCGGCCTTGCAATGTTTTACGGCGGACTTGTTCGCAAAAAGAATGTAGTAAACACAATGATGACTTCAATTTTCATCATCGGTACAGGCATTGTAATGTGGGTGCTTTTCGGTTACTCACTTTCGTTCGCACCAAGCTCAAACGGCATTATAGGCGACCTTAGTTGGATAGGACTTGAGGGCGTATCTCTTACCGATGGTTACATAGACGGTGCGGCTATTCCTAATATGGTATTCTGCGGATTTCAGATGATGTTTGCAATTATTACTCCTGCTCTTATTACAGGTGCTGTTGCGGGCAGAATGAAGTTTAAATCACTTTTCGTATTTATCATTCTTTGGTCTTTAATTGTTTATTATCCTCTTGCTCATATGGTATGGGCAGACGGCGGACTTCTCGGACTTGACGGTATCGGTGCTCTTGATTTTGCCGGCGGTGATGTTGTTCACATCAGTTCGGGTGTATCAGCTCTTGTCCTTTGCATTATCCTCGGCAAACGCCACGATTACGAACACGCTAACTACAGAATCCACAATATTCCTACAGTAGTTTTAGGTGCTTCACTTCTTATGTTCGGTTGGTTCGGCTTTAATGCAGGTTCTGCACTTGAGGCAAACGGACTTTCTGCACACGCATTTATGACAACAGCCGTTTCTGCGGCAGCCGCAATCCTTTCTTGGATGCTTTGCGATGTAATTAAAAATAAAAAGCCTACACTTATCGGTGCAAGCACAGGTATGGTTGCAGGTCTTGTAGGCATTACTCCGGGCGCAGGTTTTGTTCCGATTTGGGCGGCAGTAATTATAGGTCTTACAACAAGCCCTGTTTGCTACCTTATGATTTCATTCGGTAAAAAGAAATTCGGCTTTGACGACGCACTCGACGCATTCAGCTGTCACGGTACAGGCGGTATCTGGGGCGGACTTCTTACAGGTGTGTTCTCAAGCACAGCTATTAACGCAGACGCAGGCAACGGACTTATCTACGGTGAGTTTGCTCAGTTCGGCGCACAGGCTTTAGGTATTGTAATTACACTTGTAATTGCAGTTGCAGGTACACTTATCTGTTACGGCTTAACAAGAATTATTACAGGTAAAATCAGAGTAAGCAAGCGTGATGAAATGCTCGGACTTGATATTACACAGCACGGTGAAGCTGCTTACCCGTCATTTAACGGTCTTGATAATTAACGGAGGATTAACATATGGATAACAATAACGAAGTTCAGCTTATTAAAATAGAGGCTGTTGTAAGAGAGGAAATGTTCCTCGATGTAAAAAAAGCGTTAATGGATATAGGCGTAAACGGAATCACAGCCTATCAGGTTGTAGGCTGCGGTATTCAAAGAGGTATGTCCGAATATGTAAGAGGTCAAAAAGTAGATGTGCAGGTATTGCCTAAAATCAAGTTTGAAATAGTTGTTTCATCAGAAGAATGGGAAGCAAAAACCATAGAAGCTATTAAAAAGACTGCGTTTACAGGCAATCCGGGTGACGGTAAAATCTTTACTTACTACTTAAAGCAGGCGGTAAAAATCCGTACAGGCGAAACCGGCTACGATGCAATTCAAACTCCTAATTTTGACGATTAATAAAAGTAAGTTATGTTGGTTTAAAAATCTTTCTAATTTATATTTTCAAAATAAAAGTGCGGTAACTGCGGTTATTGCGCTTTTGTTTTTGTAATAATTTTAAAATTTAGGTCAAGCCTTAAGGTTGACCAAACTTTTATAATCGTTAAATACACCGAAAAAATATTATTGAAAAATCGGCAAACATCATAGCAAAGTCCTGTTTATTACCCAGCCGGTACTGTATAATTTAATTATAACAAACCTAAATTGCCAAAGTGAAGTTCGGATTTTTGAGGAAAAAACGAGAAATACCACGGGTTCACCTTGACAAAAGAGTATGGTAAAATGAAAACGGTTACTGTCTGCGGAAAGCAGGAAAATATGAGTCGTTTATCATTGTCTGAAAGGATAGTTATTGAATGTGGAATTTACCAAAAATTAAGTTTAGGAACTTCACTTTGTCATTTAAGCTAATTATAACAAAGCCCCAAATAAACTTAAGGAGTTGTACAAATGCCTGACGCTGATTTATATGTTAATGTCTGCATTTTCGTAATTATAAGCTACGCTATGCGTTATCCCGTAAAGTCAATATTGTTCAAAAAGCCCCAATCTCAACAAAAAAATAAGAAACGAAATGCGGCAACAAGGCATACATCACGCAGAAAAGCTGCGTAAAAAATAACAAGACAGCTTAGTATATAGGCTGTCTTGTTTGTGCTTATTCAGTTGTTTTTTGCTTACGGGCAACTGCCTCGCAAAGTGCAATAAAAATAATAAAAAGCGGTGTTGTAATCGGTTGAGCAAGGTTTACCACGGCCTGCACGGCATAGCTGATAACAGATACCGCAAAAGCAATTGCAATCGGATTTTTACTTGCGGATTTAATCGCACCTTTCAGCGCTCCGAAAATTATCGAAAGGTAAGAAGCAAGTCCGAAAATTCCCGTAGTAATAAGGTAATTTATGTATTCGTTGTGGGCACAGTTTGTGGAGCTGTCACCGTAATGTTTAAGCCCCTCAAAATACGGTTCAAACACTGTGGCAAAGGTGTCAGGTCCGCATCCGAAAAGTTTGTTGTAAAGAGAAAAATCTCCGAATATATAGAAAGACCTTATCCACATATAGCCACGGTGAGTACCCCAGCTGTCATTAAATCTCAAAAAACTTTTCAAAAAGCCGATATTTGTTTTTGTGTCAATTACGCTGAAATAATATACGGCAAAAAGCATTGCAATAATGCAGGCAACAAATATACTGCCGATTATAATAGGAACGGCAAGAGGTAAAGTCTTGTCGGGAGTTTTGCTGTCTGCAAAAAATAAAATTGCGGTAATTATTGCGAACAATGCAATTGCCGCCCATATGATTTTTGAGTAAACAAGCAGACTTTGAAATTCCGAGATACCTTTTGATTTGTCACCCATAAAAAAGGAAAACAAACGAATTTTGCCGCTTAACAGCATAATTGTTGTTGCGAGGAAAAATCTTTTAAGTCTTGCAATGCTGCGTGAAAACCATATTAAAAGCACGGCAAAAACAGTGCCAAGACCAAGTATACCCGAGTAGCTGTCGGCTGTCATAAGAGCCATATAACCGAATGCGGACGAAATATGATAAACGATACGGTGATTACGATTTTTGCTTATAACCGAAAAAGCGACGGTTACGGGCATAACAATGCAGATAAAACTTGACATAAGGTTTTTGTTGCCAATTGTGGAGGTAAAGTTTGTGATTGTCTGCTCGTCTGTAAGGCTTGCAAACATTCCAAGCGGATCTATGTAAAAACAGTTGAGAATATCAAGCAGATATATTGCAATTGAACAACCTGCAAGGGCAACAAAGACATAGTTTTTAAAACAAAAAAATCTGGTAATTAAAAAATAAACCACCGCATAAAAAATCATCAGCAATAAACCGTTGTTTCTTCCGCTAAGACCCAAGAAAGCATCGGCAGGATCTTGAGAAAAAACAGTGGATACGGTGCATACCAAAATGAATGCACCAAATGCATAGTCCGTAAACGATAACTTTTTGTACCAAGGCACGGATTCGGCTTTGTCTTTTGTTCCGCTTTGCGAATCGGAATTAGTGATTGCAACAGCGCCAATCATCAAAACAAGCACCGCAGTGACAACAAGAAAAAAATAATATTTGTCGTGTCTTATATTATAGTAGTAATCCGTGTAAAATAGGGGAAAGAGCGTAAACATCGCAAGCAAAAAGAAGTTGACAAACTTGCTTTTTACAGAATATTTATCCTCGTTCAACCCGTTTGAGATTTTTAGTTTTGTATTGTCAGACATATAAAACCGCCCTTCAAAGTAATATATTTAATCAGTGTAATCATATTTTATACCCCATAACAGCGTATGTCAATTAAAGAAAAATAAAAATCACGAAAGTTTCAAAAAAATTAAAAATAATTGTTGACAAATCAAATTTTATGTTATATAATAATGAAGCTGACTTGTTGAGGCGACAATTAAATAATTTCGAGGTGTAGCTCAGTTTGGTAGAGTGCTTGGTTTGGGACCAAGATGCCGCAGGTTCAAGTCCTGTCACCTCGACCATTCAATCCACAGTTTTATGCAAAATTGCTGAAAAACTGTGGATTTTTCTTTTGAATATAGGATTTAAAACCCTCATCACGGAAAAATGTGGGATAATCAAAAATAAATATTGAAAGAGCATAGGAAGCTCCAAAATTGTAGTTGACAAGACAAACAATGGAGGAGAGAAACCTATGCTCTATTTATATGATATCAAAGTCGAATTTGAAAGTCAAGGATTTAAAGGAACACATATAGGAATCAGCAGTCAGAAGATCTTTTCGATGATGATTTTGACCGGCACGGCCTGGGTTCTGCCGCTGAGATATCCTGCGTCATATTGCAGCAGCAGCGGTCTACGATATAATTCATCAGATCGTTTTTGCAGACCAGCGTGACCTTTTTGGTTTCACCGTCGTACATATCGAACACACGGCGGGTAAATTCCGGCAGGTTGAAATCGGTGGGCTTCACTGCGGCGTCGGCGGAAAGGATATTGACTTCCTTCATACGATCTACGCGGAAGGTGCCGATTTTTTGATACTTCTCGCTGTAACCGATGGCATAGTAATGATCCTCGCTCCATACCAAACAGTAGGGGGGAGAAGAAATATCGCTTTCCATCGTTATTGGGGACTTCTTTTCAATGTTGGTCGTAGTGAAAGTACCGGAATGAAATCTGCTTCCCATGGTTGATTGCCGTATTGATATTATCTACCAAATAGTAACGCCGTTGCCCTTCAGAAAGGTGAGGATGTCCGCCGTTGTTGCATAATGCTTGGCATCCGTGTTTTGCCAAAGGTATTTCAATATGTATAACAGTCTGCTCTTGGATTCTGCCATAGCGTCACTTCTGTTGTTTTTTGCGGAAGCCCTTATTTCTTTGATCTTCTTTTCAGCTCGTATGTCCCGCCGACCGTGCCCTCGCCACCGATCAAGGTAAGGGTATTTCCGTCAACGGTAAATTCATATTCGGAATCCCGCACCGACTCGTTGGCGTAATCGATCATGAGCTTGTTGCCGTCGATGGTATAGGTGAAATCGTAGGATATGGAGGGCAGCTCCATTGCGCCGTTTCCGCTGCCGTCAAAGGAATAGGTGGTCGTTCCGTCGAACTCCCATGTGCCTGCAAGTGTGTCCGTGCCGCCGGAGCAGCCTTTTGCCAGCAGTATAATGACAACGATGATTACCGCCAGTGCGGCGATCGCACCGCAAAGTACCATACGGCGCTGCGTCTGTTTTTTCTTCCTTCTTCTGATTTTCTCTGCCGTTCGATCTGACTCGTTCGGGAATCGTCCCGGCGGTTGCTGCCTGACGTGGCGGTTCGATTGATAATCCTGTATCATGTGGTTCTTCTCCAGTCCAAGCGAAAGGGCGATGACGGCAATGTCCGTCACCGCCCTTTGCTTAAAGGTTCGTAGCTGATTTATTCAGCGTTTTCTTTCTTCTTTTTGCTGTAAACTGTGCTGCCGATCACTGCGCCGCCGCTGATAAACAGCAGTGCGATCCAGAGGATCATATTGCTTTTGTCACCGGTTTTCGAGCTTTCTGCGCCGGTGTTCGGGTTGGTTTGCGTAGGATCGGACGGTTTTGTTGTGGAGCCGGTAGCCGGAATCTCAACTGCCGCCTTCTTGTAGCCGCAAACCTTGCACTCCTCATGCTTGGAGCCCTTTTGTGTTGCGGTCGCTTCCTTATCTACCACCCACTTGAAGTCGTGCGCCGCCTTATCGGTCTTATCGCCGCAGGAGCACTCATGCCAGTGGTTGTCGGCATCGTTCTTCCACTCGCTGCCGTAGCTGTGAGTATGCTCACCGCCGCCGGTTGCCGGGATGGTTTCGGTTGCCATCGTATAGCCGCAGACGGTGCATTCCTTATGCTTTGAGCCGCTTGTGGCAGCTGTTGCCGGGGTGTCGATAATCCATTCACCGGCGGTATGCGCCGCCTTGCTGCCCTCGATGATCACGCCGCAGCCGACAACGGTGCACTCTTTCCAATGATCGGTATTATCGGACTTCCAGTCGGA